>Ga0182027_10000225_pt1 | contig 95185 bp, 82 predicted proteins | sample 712E1DmetaG_FD_121300 | JGI IMG/M metagenome (GOLD analysis project Ga0182027, IMG submission 121300) | Permafrost microbial communities from Stordalen Mire, Sweden - 712E1D metaG (Illumina Assembly) | ecosystem: Environmental > Terrestrial > Soil > Wetlands > Permafrost | place: Sweden... | reverse complement strand
GTGGGCCCAACAGGACTTGAACCTGTGACCCGCTGATTATGAGTCAGCTGCTCTAACCGTCTGAGCTATGGGCCCCTGCCAATGACCTGATGTTCCTGCTTTCAACTCCCGGCAAACCGGGAGTATTTATCTGAAAAAAGAAACCGGTTTTTGACATTGAAGGGTGCAAAATTACTCAGAAATTCACATCTTTGCAAATCTGCTTGACACTTCAACTATTGTCCGGATTATTAACTTCTGTACCAATGCTCAGGCTTCGAAATTGCTCTCAAATCCCGCATCCGGAGACTATAAAAAATATTATTTTCGATTTTGGTGGGGTGATCTGCAACATCGACATTACCCTCTCCGAAGAGAAATTCAGGGAGTTGGGATTCAAGGGATTCAATCCATCCTATAGTGTGGATGAAAATGAAGATGTTTTCAGGAAGCTGGAAGGAGGAAAAATCACTATCCCTGAATTCACCGGAACCCTGAAAAAGCATCTTGGTCCCGGTGTTACCGACGAACAGGTAATAGATGCCTGGAATGCCATGATCCTTGACATTCCCCGACCAAGAGTAAAACTAATTGAAGATGTCAGGAATTCATACAGAATATTTATCCTCAGCAATTCCAACGAGATCCATTACAACAAATACCTCGCTGATTTCAGCATGAAATACGGTTATGGTTCCTTTGAAGACCTGTTTGAAACGGCGTGGTTTTCTTTTAAAATCCACCTCCAGAAACCATCCCAGGAAGTGTTCAGGTTCGTGATCCGCGAGAGTCGTTTGATCCCCGGTGAAACCCTGTTCATAGATGATACCATAGGGCAGGTCGTATCAGCCCGGAAGGTTGGTCTGAACGCTTATCATCTCTGCCCACCCGAAGAGATCATGTCGCTTTTTGAAGAAGCCATGGTTTAAGCTAATGAGAAAAAGGCTTGACATTCAGCTGAAAAAGTATTACCTTTGCCGGCCTTTTATCTCATAAGCATGAAGCTATCTCAGTTTCGATTTCATCTGCCACCCGAACTTATTGCAAATCACCCCACTAAACATCGCGACGACGTCAATATGATGGTCCTGAACCGCAGAAATCAGTCCATCGATCATAAACATTTTAAAGACATTTTGGATTATTTTGGCGACGGTGATGTATTTATTATTAACAATACGAAAGTTTTTCCTGCCCGCCTTTATGGTGAAAAAGAAAAGACCGGAGCCAAAATCGAGGTTTTTCTTTTAAGGGAACTGAATCGTGAATCCAGGTTATGGGATGTCCTGGTGGACCCCGCCCGGAAGATCAGGATAGGGAATAAACTTTATTTCGGGGATGATGATGCACTTGTCGCAGAAGTCATTGATAATACAACTTCCAGGGGCAGGACAATCCGTTTCCTTTTTGATGGTCCCTACGAGGAGTTTAAAAAAACTATCCAGAAGCTTGGTGAAACACCGCTTCCGAAAATCCATAACCGACCTGTTACTCCTGAGGATAATGAGCGCTACCAGACCATCTTTGCCAAGCATGAAGGTGCCGTGGCTGCACCAACTGCCGGCATGCATTTCACACGGGAAATCATTAAACGGCTGGAACTCCAGGGCGTGAACTTTGCCGAAATAACACTCCACGTGGGACTGGGGAATTTCCGCGCCATCGACGTGGAAGACCTCACCAAGCATAAGATGGATTCGGAGGAAGTGATCATTGAACCGGAAACTGTGGAGATCGTCAACAAAGCCAAGGTTGACAGAAAAAAGATAGTTGCAGTCGGCACGACGACCATGAAGGCGATCGAATCATCGGTAACCGTCGGGGGGCTGCTGAAACCTTATAAAGGCTGGACCAATAAATTCATCTTCCCGCCTTATGAATTTAATATTGCCAACTGCCTGATCACAAACTTCCACATGCCTCAGTCACCCATGATGATGATGGTGACGGCATTTGCAGGGTTCGATTTCACCATGAAAGCATATGAAGAAGCCGTTGAAAAGAAATACAAATTCTTTACTTACGGCAATCCCATGCTGATACTTTAAAACCTTGAAAAAGTTTGCCGTCATTGTCTCGGGCGGAATGGGAACCCGGATGAATTCCGTTGTCCCGAAGCAATTCCTGGAGCTTGCAGGGCAGGTTGTACTGATGCATCCGGTCAATTCGTTTTATTCTTACGACAACTCGATAAGCATCATTGTTGTTCTTCCTGCGGATTTGATTTCAGGGTGGCATTCCCTGTGTGCCCGTTACGATTTCACGATACCACATAATGTCGTTGAAGGAGGACCAAAGAGATATTTTTCCGTTAAAAATGCCCTTGATACAATTCCTGCCGAAGGCCTTGTGGCCATTCATGACGGGGCCAGGCCTCTTGCAGGGCAGACCCTGATAAGCCGGGCATTCGATTCAGCAGCTGTTGAGGGAAATGCCATCCCTGCCATCCCGGTCCCGGATTCGGTAAGGATGATTACCGGGTCATCAAACAGGCCTTTGGACCGCAATACACTCAGACGTATCCAGACTCCCCAGGTATTTGACACAGCCATGATCAAAAAGGCATATTCTACGGGATTTCATGATTCATTTACGGATGATGCAAGCGTGCTTGAATCCAACAGAGTGAAAATAAACCTGATTGAAGGTGACCCCTTTAATATAAAGATCACCTATCCGGAAGACCTCGCCATTGCAGAAGCCCTCATCAGGCACCGCTGCTCACAAATGAGGTAATTCAGGATTTTTTTTATCTGCGGAACGTCCTGCCTTTCCATGAGAATGTGACGAATTGCCCGGCGAGCCCGGTAACGATCACATATACAAACTGGAATACTTGTGCAACTAAATAATACTTTAAAAGCTTCTTTTTCCCGTAAAAACCAGCGGCCATTCGAACAAGCGGATATTCTGAGACAATTTTCAGAAACCACGTTAGGCCGGCACAAAGAAGAAGCACAGGATTAAAAAAGCTTCCGGCCAAACCGGCAAATATCAATACAAACTGCCCGTAAGTAAGTAATCCTGCTACAATTACCATTGGATCACGATATCCCCTGCTCTTTGAAACCCATCTGAGCCTTTGCTGGTAAAACTCATACCAGGAATTTGACGGACTGGTGGTTGCAATCGCTGCCTTTTCCGATAAAAAGATAATGGAACCTCCCCGGAACCGCTTCCGGAATTTCATCATAAGGAACTGGTCATCACCGGAATGGAATGAGTAATTACCCGTAAATCCCTTAACATCCCGGAAAGCCTGACTACGGTATGCCAGGTTCGCCCCGTTACACATCAGAGGGAAGCCCTGCTTTGCTGAACCGGCTGTAACACCCATGATCCCAAGTAATTCAAGTGATTGTATTTTTTGGAACAAACTGTTCTCTTCCGGAAATCCGACGGGACCAAGGACCATCTGGACCTTATCACAGGAGAAGGCGGTTGCCATTTCCGAAACCCAGGAAGTTGAATGCCTTGTATCGGCATCCGAAGTAATTACCAGCTCACCCTTTGAAATGGCAAAAGCTCTTTCAATCGCATTTTTCTTGCCATGGCAATCGGCCGGCCCGGGATGGCAGTCAACCAGTATCACATTCCCCTTTTTTTTATCTACTATCCATTGCCTGGCAGATTCAATGGTGCCATCTTCCGAAAAATCATCGGCAATTATAATCTCCAGGTAATCGGCGGGATAATCCTGAGATGAAAGGTCCTCAAGAAGGGGGATTATATTTGCCGACTCATTCCTGACCGGGATGATGACGGAAATTATTTTTCTTTTTTGCTCACCATATTGAACGGGAAAACCTTCTTGCAATTTTTTCGAGCTGTCCTTCCTTGAGTATAGCCGGGTTCCGGAAACATACCCTCTGGTGATTATTGCGATCATAGCCAGGTATAGGAAAACCGAAGAACCGAAAATCCAGAAAATAATTTCCGTAAAAATCATAGGGTATTATAAATCGTAGGAACGGAAAAACTGTAAACGAAACAGAAAAATGCTTCCCGCTATAGCCGGGATGCCAAGGTTAATGACCCACTGCAAAACCGAAGCGAGCAGGATTGAAAAATTCAACTCCTGCAAGCCGGCAACTCGCGAAGTAAAATAAAAACTGAAAAAATAAATAGTCACCGATCCCCTGATACCCAATTCCGACAAGGCAAAAGTGGGGATAATAGCCATGACAAAATAAATCAGAGAAATCAGCATATAAGCAATATGAAAAGGTATTTCAACTCCCAATATCCTCAGTAAAATAATAAACTGGGTTGAAAATACGATATACCTTGCCAGGCTGAACAATAGCACCATTGCGAGTTCCCTGTTTGAATACAGGGTAAAGATCCCAAAGTATTTTTGCAGCCTTTTCAATCCATTCTGCAGTATCTTTCCCTTCATCGAGGAGAGGAAGGAAACATTGAAAAACAGGCTTAACAGCAGGAAATCCAGGCACAGGATCAATGCGATGAACGCCACATAAAGGTATTCACGGATATATTGTGAGTGAGGAAGAAGGAACGGGAAAAACAGCATTAGGGCAACGGAACCTGTCAACACGGTTATCAGCAACTGGCTCATGCTCCCCAGCACAGTGATCAGTATCCCTTCGGCGCGGCTGGCACGTTTTAAAATGAAAACGCGGCCGAAATATTCTCCTATGCGGTTCGGTGTGAACGAGCTTATTGTTACTCCGGTCAGGACAGCTTCGACCGCCCTCATAAGGCTAACCTTTTCTATTTTGGATATCAGCATTTTCCATTTAAACGTTTCAAGCATCCAGTTCAGCATCATCATTAACAGGACCAGCCCAATTGAAAATATAAATTTCGGAGAGGCAATATCATCTTCCAGGGTCCTGATAAAGGACGGGAGATCCAGCTTCCAGAAAACCTGTTTGATGATGAAAAAATATGCGACAACAAGTATGACAATCTGTATTAGCAGGTTATATGTTTTGTATACCTTTGTCATACCGGCAAATTTACATTAAAAATGACCAGACTTCCCAGTGAAAAGATCATTCTCGGGATCGACCCGGGGACAACTGTTATGGGATTCGGGATCATCCGGGTTGAAGGAAATAAAATTGAACTGGTCGTCCTTGGTATATTAAAATTAAACAAATATGAAGATCATGCGTTGAGGCTTAAGGTTATTTTCGAAAAAACTCTTTCCCTCATTGAACAATATAAGCCCGATGAGCTTGCCATTGAAGCCCAGTTCTTCGGCAAAAATGTGCAATCCATGCTGAAACTGGGAAGAGCCCAGGGAGTGGCTATTGCTGCGGCGCTTCATCGCACGATACCTTATTTTGAGTATTCCCCCCGGAAAATCAAACAGTCAATAACAGGGAAAGGTTCTGCTTCCAAGGAACAAGTCGCGGCCATGCTGCACCGGCTTCTTACCCTGCGTGAGACCCCGGAAACCCTGGACGCTACGGATGCACTGGCTGCAGCAGTCTGTCATCATTTCCAGAAAGGCAGGGTCGAAACAGGAAAGAAATTTACAGGCTGGAAAAGCTTTTTATCAGAGAACCCGGAGAGGTTAGGAAGAGGATGAGATATAAGCCATGAGTGATGAGTCATAAGCCATGTGTGAAGAGCCCTGACTTACATCAGCTTCTGATAAACCATCCACCAGCGGTCGGGGATGTCGTTATTGCAGGCCGACTGATAATCCTTGTATGAACAGGGAACCAGGTAATGCCGTTCATACTTTATCCTTTGTTCGGCCGGAAGAGGAATTTCCATCCACCAGCGGTCCGTTTTCTTGCTTTTAAAGAAAACGATCTCTTCCTTATGGTCGGTGATGCTTACCCTGTATTTCAGGTAATCCTCTTCGTTCCTGAAAGGGAAATCATGGGCCCTGTTATAAAAACCATCAATGAAGTACCAGATCATCTGGGCAACCAGGTGGGCTGTCTGTCCATGGTGGTCGAACCTGGGATTGATTTCATAGAATCCGATTGACGTAAGCTTATCACTGATCCCCGCATAACGAACGATCTGACAGGCTTCTTCCCCGTAAAACCCGTTTGGTGAGGCGTTCCCGTTTCCGGGAGCGTCAGCAAAGCGGACGGATGAGATGTCAAAACTCAGCATGTCGGCATTTCTCACAATCGGTTCTACTTCTTCAAGGCTTTCTCTTACTATACCGACCCTGTATGTATCGAAGAAAAGATTCTTCATCAGCTTTAAAGCATCCTGGTCAATAAAATAACTCTGGTACCCTATATTGGCATAGTTAAACAGGTAATTCGGCTGGTGCACAATGATACTGCTCAGGAAAGATTGGGAGTCCAGTTCATTTTCTGTTTTCCCAAGGTCGAACATCGGGTCGATGGCCACGATGTTAATTATCTGTCCCAGGTTTTCATATGCCTTATAATTGGCGAATGTAAGGTCCTGTCCGCCACCGATAATTATCGGTAAAACATTATTGCTTATAAGTTCAGAAACTGTACTGCTTAATGCAAAATAAGTGTCGGCAACGTTAAATCCCTTGCGGATATTTCCAAGGTCAACTATTTTGTTTGTGTAAGGCCCGGGGAAAAGTTTATAAAGATAACTCCTGACCGTATCGGGTGCAAGTTCACATCCGTCATTGTTAACGGCATTCCTGTCCTCCTTGACCCCGATGACTGCCAGATCGGCCGTCGTATAGTCAGGAAAATTTCCCTCTTCGGAATAAATCCCGATGACGTCGGCCATCCTCAATTGTCCTTGTGCTTCATCTTCCTGGTGAAATCCGGGGAGATCAACGGGGGAAAAAAAGGTGGAAATGTCCATAGCCCTTATTTTTTCTTTTTGGATTTGGATTTTGTCGGCTGTGACTGGCTGAGGATAATTTTAATATCCTCGTATGTCAGATCGGCAGCATTTTTACCCTTTGGGATCTTATAATTTTCTTTTTTAAAGGAGATATATGGCCCGTATCTCCCGTTCAACACCTTGATATCCGTGTCTTCAGGATAATCCTTTATCAGTTTCCGGATCTCTTCCTGTTTCTTTTCATATATGATTTCGATAGCACGATCCAGCGATACTTCAAGCGGATCATCCTGTTTCGGTAAGGAATAAAATAAGGAATTATGGCGGATGTAGGGCCCGAATTTCCCGGCTGAGACCACCACGTCCGACTTTTCGAATTCGCCAAGAGTTCTCGGAAGCTTGAAAAGATCCAGGGTTTCTTCCAGTGTGATCGTCTCAATGCTTTGCCCCTTTTTGAGAGCTGCAAACCTGGGTTTATCAGTATTGTCCGCCTCACCAAGCTGCGCCATTGGCCCGAACCTCCCGATCTTGACGTAAACGTTCAGGCCGGTAGCCGGATCGGTTCCCAACAGCTTTTCCCCCTTGACTTTTTTCGAAGTTTCAAGTGTATCTTCAATTTTAGTGTGAAAGGGGAAGTAAAATTCCTTCAGCATTTCCTGCCATACCAGGTTGCCCTCTGCAATCTCGTCAAATTCTTCTTCCACCGTGGCAGTGAAATTATAATCCAGGATATTATCAAAGTTCTGCACCAGGAAAGAAGTGACCAGTCCTCCTATATCAGTAGGAAAAAGTTTGCTTTTTTCATAACCGACGGTTTCTGTCCTGGCCTCTTCGGTCATCACATTGTCTTTCATTGTAATGACATTGTAAACACGCTGTATACCCGGCCGGTCTTCTTTCACGACATATTCCCTTTTCTGGATAGTCGAAATAATCGGGGCATAGGTTGACGGACGTCCGATCCCGAGTTCTTCCAGTTTTTTTACCAGTGTGGCTTCAGTGAACCGGAAAGGCTGCTGGGTAAATTTTTGCTGGGCGACCATAACACCCAGGTCGAGTTCCTCCCCGGTTTTGAGCGGAGGCAGCACACCTTCCTGTTCATCCGGATTTTCTTCATCCGACGATTCCATATAAACTTTCAGGAACCCGTCGAACCTGATTACTTCTCCTTTAGCAATGAATTTTTCAGTTTTTTCTGAAATACCTATTGTAACATTCGTCTTTTCCAGTTCGGCATCAGCCATCTGGGAAGCAATGGTACGTTTCCAAATCAGCTCGTAAAGCCGTTTTGAAGAACGGTCGCCTTCGGTCGCCTTTTCCCTCAGATAAGTTGGCCTTATCGCTTCATGCGCTTCCTGGGCCCCTTTCGTCTTGGTCGCATATCTCCTGGTTTTCACATATTCCTCCCCGAAGGTATCCGTGACTTCTTTCCTGGCCATAGCAATTGCCATGTCAGACAGGTTTACGGAGTCGGTCCTCATATATGTGATCTTTCCCGACTCATAAAGCTCCTGGGCTATTCTCATGGTGTTTGCCACTGAAAATCCCAGTTTCCGTGATGCTTCCTGCTGAAGCGTGGAGGTCGTAAAAGGCGGAGGCGGAGACTTCCTTGAGGGCTTTGTTTCCACATCCTCAACCTTATAACTTGCATTCATGCATTGTTTCAGAAATGCAGCAGCTTCTTCTTTTGTCTGGAACCTTCTGTTCAGTTCTGCACTGATTGTTTTCAGTTTCTTTCCTTCACTGATCACGAAATCCCCGCTGACCCTGTAGAAAGATACCGACTGAAAATTCCTTATTTCCTCTTCGCGTTCAACAATCAGTCTGACGGCTACCGACTGCACCCTTCCTGCCGATAAGGCCGGTTTGATCTTTTTCCATAACAGGGGGGATAATTCAAACCCGACAAGACGGTCAAGAACCCTTCTTGCCTGTTGCGCATTCACCAGGTTCATGTCAAGCTCACGCGGATTATCAATGGCATCCAGAATGGCAGGCTTGGTTATCTCATGGAAAGCAATCCTCCGTGTATTTTCTTTTTTCAGTCCGAGGGTTTCCATCAGGTGCCAGGCAATAGCCTCTCCTTCACGGTCCTCATCGGAAGCCAGCCATACATATTCCGAATCCTGTGCAAGCCTTTTGAGTTCCGATACGATCTTTTTCTTGTCGGGTGACACTATGTATTTCGGTAAAAACCCTTTCCCGACATCAACTCCCAAATCCTTTTTGGAAAGATCTGCGACGTGCCCCATACATGATCTGACGGTATAATCGTTACCAAGGAATCCTCCAATCGTTTTTGCCTTGGCGGGAGACTCCACTATCACTAAATTCTTCGTCATCGTATTACAAGTTTTCAACACTCCAATCAGGGTACAAAAGTACGACAATTAACATAATCCGTACCTTTGTGATCATTTTAAATGCGTTAGAGCGGAAATCAGGTAAGGTAAACTATGAACAGGAAAAGACCTCATACATTTTTTATTGAAACCTATGGATGCCAGATGAATTTTTCTGACAGTGAGATTGTTGCATCAATTTTAACAGAGGATGGATTTGTACCTGCAACCGATCTTTTTTCTGCCGATATTGTCCTGCTGAACACCTGCTCCATCCGTGAACATGCCGAGGACCGGATCAGGAAACGGCTGCATTATTTCCGCTCACTCAGGAAAAAAAAGCCGGATCTGATGATCGGCCTGTTAGGTTGCATGGCCGAACGCACAAAACTGGCTCTTCTGGAAGAGGAACAATTGCTCGACCTGATCGCCGGACCGGATTCTTACCGCCATCTCCCGGGGCTTCTTGAACAAGCTGTTTCAGGCCACAGGGCAATTGATACCATGCTTTCATCCGACGAAACATATGCTGATATCAACCCTGTAAGGCTTGATTCCAATGGTGTTTCAGCTTTCATTTCAATCATGCGCGGTTGCGAGAACTTCTGCAGTTATTGCGTGGTGCCTTATGCACGGGGTCAGGAACGCAGCCGTGATGCTGCATCCATTCTGAAAGAAGCCAAAGACCTTTTTATCCAGGGTTACAGGGAGATCACTCTGCTGGGACAAAATGTCAACTCCTATGCACGGGATGATACCAATTCCGTGATCCGCTTCCCAGGTCTCCTTGAACAGGCGGCCAGACTTGACCCTAGACTAAGGGTAAGGTTTGCAACCTCCCATCCCAGGGATATCAGCATTGAACTGCTTGAAACAATAGCACGGTATCCCAATATCTGCAAATCCATTCATCTTCCTGTGCAAAGCGGGAGTAACCCGGTCCTGGATAAAATGAACCGGAAATACACCCGTGAGGAATATCTTGAAAAGATCAGGGCTATCAGGAATATCATCGGGAACTGCGCAATATCAACCGATATTATTACAGGATTCTGTGATGAAACCGAGGAAGACCACCTTCAAACCCTTGATCTGATGAGAGAGGCAGCTTTCGATTATGCGTTTACGTTTAAATATTCGGAAAGGCCACAGACCCTTGCGGCAGAAAAATACAAGGATAATGTGCCTCCGGATACCAAGGAAAGGAGGCTGAACGAAATCATCAGCCTTCAGCATAAACTCTCTATGCAAAGTAATCAGAAGGATCTGGGCCAGGTTTTCGAAGTTCTTGTTGAAGGGGTCTCAAGGCGTTCCGACAAACACCTGTTCGGGCGGAACTCACAAAACAAAGTACTCGTTTTCCCCGATATGGGCCAGAAAGCCGGAGATTACGCAGAGGTCAGGGCAATCAGGGCAACTTCCGCCACCCTGATCGGAGAATCTGTTTAAGGTCATCGGATGGTTTAACACTTTACATCTGCAATCCTTATTCAAATTTTGTCATGAGAATTTTAGGATGAGGGGATTTGTTGTTCTCGCCTATTTTCAATACTTTTGCTCCCTCAATTCTAGGATTCTATGAAGAAACCATTTACTTTTTTTGCCCCTATAGCCTTAATGCTCATTATTATAACCTTTCTCTTCCCGTCCTGTGTCCCCCAGAAAAAAATCCTCTACCTCCAGAAAGAACAGCAACAAGATACAGCAAGTCTTTATTCCCATAAGCATCCTCCCGACTATAGGATTCAGCCCAGGGATAACGTGTATATCCGGATTTTCAGCATGGACGAGAAAAGTTATCTTTTCTTCAACAAACAATCCGGCGTTGCCAGTTATAATGATTATGCAAACGATGCAAGCATATACCTCAATTCCTATTCCGTAAGCCCTGACGGATATATTGATTTTCCGATCGTCGGAAAAGTTTTGATTAAGGATCTGACTGTTTCACAGGTTAAAGATGTGCTTCAGAAACTTGTAGATGAATACCTTAAGGAAACTGTTGTCGTCGTTAAAATGGTGAATTTCAGGATTAGCATAGTCGGCGAGGTGAACCATCCCGGCCAGTATACCATATATGCCGATAAAATTAATTTCTTTGAGGCTGTTTCCCTTGCCAATGACCTGACCGAATATGCCAACAGGAGCCAGGTCTACCTGATCCGGGCAACCCCTGAAGGCTCCAAAGTATATACCCTCAATATGAATTCTGACGGGTTTTTAAAATCCGACCAGTTTTACCTCCAGCCTAATGACATCATTTATGTACAACCTCTGCGGTTCAAACGCTGGGGCTTCGGATCAGTCTTTCCATGGATTATCGTGCTGACGACCCTTTCGACGACAGTGCTTTTGCTCAGTTATTTAAAGCTTTTGTAACAGGATAAATCAATATAAATTTTTCTGGCGTGAACGAGTATACCCAGGACTTCCAGCAACAACAGCAGGAACAACAGTCGGTCGACTATAAAGTACTGCTTTTCAAATTTTACAGGTATTGGTACTTCTTTGCCATTACAATCTTTATCGCTCTTATTATATCCTTCATTTTTAATAAGTACACCAGCGAGGTATTTGAAGTTAAAACCTCGGTCCTTATTAAAGATAAATCGGAAAACAAACTCAACCCCCAGAATATCATGGGCCTGGGGATGTTCAACAATATGCAGAATCTACAGAATGAGATCGGGATCCTTTCTTCCTACACTCTTACCTACCGGACCGTCACAAAAATAGGATTCGAAATTTCGTACTTCACCGAAGAGAAATTCATCAGTAAGGAACTTTACAAGGATACTCCCTTCATAGTGGAACTTGACACCCTCTATCCTCAGCCCGTTAATATGAGGTTTAATGTTTCGTTTGCTTCGAAAGACACATACCGGCTTGAAGCAAAAGAAGAGGATATTACTTTTTATAATTTTTCAAAAAAGGAAAAAGTACAGGGCCGCAAAGAAAGTATTGTTGTGGATCAAGTATATGAATTCGGAAAATGGGTCCAGGGGAATAATTTTCGTTTCAGGATCCTGGTTTCCCCGTTATTCAGCAAGGAGAATGATCTTCCAAGAACTTTCTTTTTTAAGATCAACGATTATGAAACACTGGTTAACACCTATAAAGGGTTCAGCATCGAACCCATCAACAAAGAAGCTTCAATTGTCGAAATTAAACTGAAAGGCGGGAATGTTGACAAGCTTACCGACTTTCTGAATGTTCTAACGCGTGAATACCTCGCCAGGGACCTTGAACATAAGAACCTGGTCGCCTCTAAAACCATTGCCTTCATCGACAATGAGCTGAGGGATATCAGTGACACCCTGCATTCAACCGAAAAAGCTCTTCAGGAGTTCCGCTCAAACAAGGAGATCATGAACCTTGACGAAGTTACAAAACAGATTTTTGACAAGATCATGGATCTTCAGGATGATAAAGCGGTACTTATGGTGAAATCAAAGTACCTGATAAACCTTGAACAGTACCTCGACAAGAACCAGACACTTGACGAGCTTGTGGTTCCTGCTTCCATGGGTGTGGATAATCCGATGCTCAATGACCTCACTTCCAAGCTTACCGATCTTTATACAAAGCGAACTGAAATAACCCAGTATTCAAAAGATAAAAACCCCACCCTGATCTCAATCGATCAGCAGATCTCAACCATTAAAAATGCACTGATCGAGAATATTAAAAGCGCAATCAATACGAACAATATTGCTTTAAAGGAAATAAACGACCGTATTGATAAAATCACCCAGAGGATCAGCGGGCTTCCTGAAACACAGAGAGTCCTGTTCGGGATTGAGAGGCGTTTTAAACTTACGGATGCCATCTATACCTTCCTTCTTCAGAAACGATCCGAGGCACAGATAACCCAAGCTTCCAATCTCTCCGACAACGAGACGGTGGATGCCGCCATGGGTGGCTCCAGCCCGGTTTATCCGAAGAAAAGCCTGAATTATATCATTGCCGTGATCCTTGGGATCATACTGCCCGTCATCTACATTCTCGGGAGGGATTATTTCAATGATAAAATCATGGAAAGGGAGGATGTGGAAAAAATTACTTCTCTCCCGATCGTCGGGCATGTTATCCATAGTGATAAACACAGTAAGGTTGTCGTTATTGATTTCCCTAAATCAACAATCGCCGAATCATTTCGATCGGTTCGTACCAACCTGCAGTATCTTTTACAGGGAAAGGAACGGACAACGACCCTGATAACTTCCGACATGGTCAGTGCCGGAAAGACTTACATTTCGATCAACCTGGCTTCCATCTATGCATTGTACGGGAAGAAAACACTCCTGATGGGGTTCGACCTCAGAAAACCTAAGATTTACCAGGACTTCGGCCTTTCCAACGCGGAAGGAATTTCTTCTTACCTGATCAATAAAAGCAAACTGGAGGACATCATTCAATATTCAGGGATTGAGAACCTCGATATTATCATGGCGGGCCCGATTCCTCCAAACCCTGCCGAGCTGATCGCATCGGCAAAATGTACTGAAATGTTTGTACGGCTGAAAGAAATATACGATTATATTATCATTGACACCCCTCCTGTCGGCCTTGTTACGGATGCCTTCCTACTGATGAAACACGCGGATGCAAATCTTTTCCTGGTCAGGCAGAATTTCACCCATAAAAAAATATTTACCAGCATTATCCGCGATATGGAAAAACGCAATATCCAGGGATTGGCAATTCTTATCAACGATGTGAAATTGACGAGGAGCTCTTATGGTTACGGATACGGTTACGGATATGGGTACGGTTATGGGTATGGTTATGGGTATGGTTACGGCTACGGTTATGGCTACGGATATTATTCCGACGACAGAGATACTAAAAAGAAGAAATCAACCTTGCAGAAGCTTTTCGGTAAGGCCTAAGGACCAAGGGACAGAATGACCGAATATAACTTGACCCACCTCCGGGAATTAGAGTCGGAAGCCATTTATATCCTTCGTGAAGTGGCCGCCCAGTTCGAGCGGCCGGTCCTGCTTTTTTCAGGAGGGAAAGACTCCATTGTTCTGGTCCATCTTTCCAGGAAAGCATTTTATCCGGCAAATATTCCTTTCCCGTTGCTACACATTGATACGGGACATAATTTCGAAGAAACCATAACTTTCAGGGATAATCTTGTCAGCAGGTTAAATGCCCGGCTGGTCATCGGTTCTGTGCAGGAATCCATTGACAACGGGAGAGTTGTGGAAGAAACAGGAATCAATGCCAGCCGTAATGTCCTTCAAACCGTTACGCTCCTCGACGCTATCGAAAAGAACAAATTCGATGCAGCTATCGGCGGAGGGCGGAGGGATGAGGAAAAAGCCCGTGCCAAGGAGAGATTCTTTTCTCACAGGGATGAGTTCGGACAATGGGATCCTAAAAATCAGCGGCCTGAACTCTGGAATATTTTCAACGGGAAGAAACGCATGGGCGAACATTTCAGGGTGTTTCCCATAAGCAACTGGACCGAAATGGATGTATGGCAATATATCTACCAGGAAAATATTGAACTTCCCAGTATTTATTTCACCCATGAAAGAGAGGTGTTTTTCCGTGACGGAGTCTGGCTGGCCAGCGCCCCGTTCATGGAAATGAAACCCAATGAAAAAATTGAAAAACTTCGTGTCCGCTGCAGGACTGTCGGGGATATTTCATGCACCGGACTGGTCCTTTCTACTGCTGATAACCTGGAAGATATCATCCAGGAAATTGCAGCCACACGCGTAACTGAAAGAGGCGGACGATATGACGATAAACGCTCCGATGCCGCGATGGAAGACCGGAAAAAGGAAGGATATTTCTGAATAACCGGCCGGATTATTGTTTATTATTACCCAGTGTTGATTAAACAGTGATGACCCCAACCGACCCAAATAGTTTTTCAAGCAGGAGCTACCTGAACATGAAACTTTTGCGTTTTACAACTGCCGGAAGCGTTGATGACGGGAAAAGCACACTCATCGGGAGATTGCTGTACGACAGCAAATCCATTTTCGAGGACCAGCTTGATGCTGTGAAGAAAGCCAGCGTGCAGAAAGGGAGCGAACACCTCAACCTTGCATTGTTCACCGACGGGCTAAGGGCCGAAAGGGAGCAGGGAATCACTATTGATGTCGCCTACCGGTATTTTGCAACCCCGAACCGGAAATTTATCATCGCAGATACTCCCGGGCACATCCAGTATACAAGGAATATGGTCACAGGCGCTTCCACTGCCAATGCCGCCATCATCCTTATCGATGCAAGGAACGGTGTCATAGAACAGACATACCGCCATTCCTATATCGCCTACCTCCTTGGGATCCCCCATATCGTTGTTTGTATCAACAAAATGGATCTCATGGATTATCACCGGGATGCGTTTGAAAAGATTAAAACGGATTTCATTGCCTTTTCGGATAAAGTATTTCCGGGTGAAGACATTCGCTTTATCCCTATCAGTGCCCTTAAAGGGGATAATGTAGTAAGGCCATCTGAAAAAATGAGCTGGTATAAAGACGGGACTCTTCTCCAAACCCTTGAAACTATCCCGGTCGGGAATGACCATGACATGGTTTATCAGCGGTTCCCGGTGCAATATGTGATACGGCCAGGATCGGATGAATTTCATGATTACCGGGGATATGCCGGAAGGATAGCAGGCGGTGTTTTTCATCCCGGAGATGAAGTAATGGTCCTTCCCACCGGAATAATAACAAGTATCCTCAGCATTGACACTTTTGACGGACCTGTTGCAAAAGCTTTCCCCCCTATGTCGGTGACCCTCCGGCTAAAAGATGATATTGATATCAGCCGGGGCGACCTGATTACAGGGGTGGCCTCCCTTCCGGAGACAGGTTCGGAAATTGAGCTCATGATCTGCTGGATGAACCCTATGCCACTGAGATTGAATGGCAAATATGTGGTCAGGCATAATACCCGGGAAGTAAAATGTGTGGTCGACAGGATTGAATTCGTTTTGAACATCAGTACTCTTGAACAAATCATCGGCCGTGAGACACTGAAAATGAATGATATAGGAAAAATTCACCTGCGTACCACCAAACCGGTATTTTTCGATCCTTATACCCGTAATCGCCAAACCGGAAGCCTGATCCTGATCGACGAGGCAACAAATGAGACTGTCGCAGCCGGTATGATCCTCTGAATTACGGTAATTTCCACAATAAATCAGGAAAAAAACTGTTATTTTTATTCATTGTCTTCACATGTAAAATCATTACCCCGCCATGAATATTTTCAGATTGTTTTTACTGGCCTGCCTGCTTTTTCCAGTTAACATTTACTGCCAGACTCCGCAGGTTCCCATCGGGCAGTGGAGAGACGAACTCCCCTATAATTATTCCAATTCCGTTGCCGAGGCAGGGAACAGGATTTATGCATCCACCCCTTATTCGTTGTTCTATTTCGATAAGGATGACAACAGCGTTTCCAGGATAACAAAAATTCAGGGGCTTTCCGATATCGGCATAAGCTGCATTGCCTATAACAGCCAGACCAAAACACTCATCATCGCTTATACAGATGCCAATATCGACTTGATACAAAATAATACCATAATCAACATCTCCGATATTTACCGCAAGTCAATTCTCGGGAATAAGACCATCAACAACATTTATTGCCTTGGCAGTACGGCATACCTTCTTTGCGGGTTCGGGATAGTTGTAATGGATATGGTTAAACAGGAAATCCGTGAAACTTACTATATCGGCAGCGGCGGAAGCCAGGTGAATGTATTTGGCCTGGTCAAGGATAATACCGACACCCTCTGGGCAGCGACTGAAAAAGGCATTTACAAAGCCTGGTATAATGATCCGAATCTTGCCAATTATGCGGTCTGGAATAAAGATGCCCGGATGGATACGACAAAAATGTACAACACTATTACATTCTTCTCCGGAAAAGTGGTTGTCAACAAACACCCGTCAACCGGCAATGACTCTATTTTCATCTACAACGGACAATGGTCGGCCTGGAATACCGGCGAGAATAATCCGGTGATGAACCTCAACAGCAATTATAACTTCCTAGTCGTCAGTTATAACTATTTTGTCGATGTATATGACCAGTCCTACAACAAGTTCAAGGAAATCCATGCATACAGTTCCGGGAATCCTTTTCCCCAGGATGCAGTCTGCGATAAAAACAATATTATCTGGATCTCCGATTCCTATTCGGGGCTTGTCAGTTATGACATGAATACCAACCTGACAAAAGACTACAACCTGAGCGGGCCATTGTCGGCAAATGCATTCAGCATGAGTACCCTGGGAAATGATCTTTTTATTTCCCGCGGGGGATACGACGGTTCCTATGTTCCTCTTTCCCAATCCTGTCCTGCAGAGATATACCAGTTTGACGGGTCAAACTGGCAAAACTATTCGGGTGCCAGTATTCCCACATTGTACAACTACGGTTATGTGGTTTCCACGACAGCCGATCCCTCCGATCCGAAAAGGATCTATGCAGCCACCTGGGGTTATGGGCTGCTCGAATTCTATAACGGCAGCCTATACAGGCGCTGGACCGAAAGCAACAGTACCCTGAGCCATCATACGGCAGGGGATAGCTCTTTGATCAGGGTTGGAGGTTCTTCATTTGATGCAAACGGGAATCTCTGGGTTGATTGTTCCCATACCAACAAATGCCTTTCGCTGAAGAGAGGTGACCAGTGGACCGGTTTCACCATCAGCACTAACAATGAAAATGACCTGGGGCAGATCATGGCGACAAAGAACGGGCAGGTATGGATGCAGATGCGTTACGGCAACCTGAACCCTAATTCCATCCTGGTTTTTACGGATAACGGGACTCCCGATAATCGGACCGACGACATGTCAAAGGTTCTGAACAACAATACCGGATCGGGAGGCCTCCCCGGGAATATCACATACTCATTTGCCGAAGACAAGAACGGGCAGATCTGGGTCGGTACAGAAGCCGGGGTGGGAGTTTTCTACAGTCCCGAGGATCTGTTCACCAGCAATCCTTCTGATTGCCAGCGCCCCCTGGTCCAGCAGGGATTATATGTACAGTATCTGCTAGAAAGCGAACAGGTCAATGCCATCGCGGTTGATGGCGCCAACCAGAAATGGATGGGAACCGACAGGGGCGGTGCCTATCTTTTCTCAGCCGACGGAACAAAACAGATATTACATTTTACCGCTGAGGACAGCCCGCTTCTTTCCGACAGGGTAACTGCCATTGCCATAAACCCGGTAACCGGAGAGGTTTATTTCGGCACCGACAAGGGGGTCATTTCATATAAGGGAAGCGCAACCGAAGGAGGAGATTCCTTCAGCAATGTCTATGCGTATCCCAACCCGGTCAAAGAAGGATACGACGGTTATATAGCGGTCAGGGGACTGATCAGCAACGCCCAGGTCAGGATCACCGACGTAAGCGGCCGCCTGGTTTATACTACGAAAGCTGAAGGCGGTCAAGCCGTGTGGGACGGACATACAATGGACGGTAAAAAAGTCCACACAGGAGTATACCTTGTCTTTGCATCAAACGAAACCGGTAGTGAAAAAATAGTTACCAAGATCCTGGTAATCAACTGATGCTCCTGACAACAAAAGGCATTGTATTACATTCCTTAAAATACTCCGAAACCAGTATAATCGCCCGAATTTATACCGAGGCCAGCGGATTGCAATCATACCTGATCAAAGGTATCCGCAGCCCGAGATCAAAGATAAAAGCAGGGCTTTTCCAGCCCCTGACACTTCTGGAACTGGTTGCTTACCATAACGCAAAGACGAACCTTCACACGGCGAAAGAAGTCCACCTGGCACTTCCCTATATCAGCATACCTTTCGATATTCGCAAATCATCCATTGCTCTATATATCAATGAATTGGTATTCAAATCCATACGGGAAGAGGAAGCCAATGCCGATTTATTCGCTTATCTCTGGAATACCTGCCTCCTCCTGGATTCAATGGAAGTGTCACCCGGCAGTTTTCCGCTTGTGTTCACTGCCGAGCTGACACGTTACCTTGGAATACTTCCATTGATGGATTATTCTGAACAACGGCCGGTTTTTAATCTCCAGGAAAGCCATTTCCAGGCCATCATACCCGAACATGAACCCTATATCATTCCCGAGTTCGGCAAGCAGTTCTCACTGCTGATCGAAAGCCGTATAATTGACCATGAAAAAATACACCTGAAACCGGCAGTCAGAAGATCCCTGCTTGAATCATTACTTCTGTTTTACCGGATCCACCTCCCCGGCTTCAAACCCATGAACTCCCATCACGTTCTGCATTCCGTATTATCGTAATTCCTTATCTTTACGCAAAATTCTGCATTATGCAAATTCCCCTGACTGAACAGGAACAGATCCGGCGTGATTCACTGAACGAACTTATCAGGCTAGGCATCAATCCATATCCTCCCGAAACATTCCCGGTAAACAGCAAATCTGACGAAATCAAAAAGAATTTCCCGGGAGATAATTCTCTTTACCAGGATGTAAGCCTTGCAGGCCGCATCATGACAAGACGCATCATGGGCGCAGCTTCTTTTGCCGAGCTCCAGGATTCTTCAGGGCGTATCCAGCTTTATGTAAAACGTGACGAAATCTGTCCGGGAGAAGATAAAACCCTGTACAACACGATGTTTAAAAAACTTCTTGACATAGGTGATATCATCGGTGTGACAGGGTATGTGTTCGTGACCCAGATGGGTGAAATCTCCATCCATGTCAGGAGCCTGAAGCTTTTATCAAAATCCCTCAGGCCGCTTCCCATCGTGAAAGAAAAAGACGGTGAAGTGTTCGATGCTTTTACTGACCCTGACCAGCGATACCGTCAGCGTTATGTTGATATGATTGTTAACCCGGGTGTCCGCGATGTATTCATGCAACGCACCAGGCTGGTGAACTCCATGCGTGAATTTCTTAATGCCAGGGCTTACCTGGAGGTTGAAACTCCTGTTCTTCAGCCTCTTTATGGGGGCGCGGCAGCAAGGCCTTTTATGACCCATCATAACTCCCTCGACATGACCCTTTACCTCAGGATCGCCAATGAACTTTACCTGAAAAGGCTTATCGTGGGAGGGTATGACGGGGTTTATGAATTCTCCAAAGACTTCCGTAATGAAGGAATGGACAGGTTCCACAACCCGGAATTTACACAGATGGAGCTTTATGTGGCGTTTAAGGATTATGAATGGATGATGGAACTTGTCGAGGAAATGGTTGAGAAAATTGCCATCGACCTGCACGGCAGGACAGAAGTAATGGTTGGAGATAAACTCATTGATTTCAGGCGACCCTGGAAACGGTTTACGATGTTCGGGGTAATACAGCATTTTACAGGTATCGATATTGAAGGGAAGTCGGAAGAAGAACTGGCCGGAATCGCAAAACAGCTTGAGGTCCAGATTGATAAAACAATGGCCAAAGGGAAGATCATTGACCAGATCTTTGGTGAGAAATGCGAGCCATATCTTATCCAGCCGACTTTTATCACGGATTACCCCATCGAAATGTCGCCACTGGCCAAGAAACACCGCAGTAAACCGGGACTGGTTGAACGTTTCGAAGCGATCTGCAATGGCAAGGAGCTTTGCAACGCATTTTCCGAGCTCAATGATCCGCTTGACCAGAGAGCAAGGTTCGAGTCCCAGCTGGAATTAGGAAAACGGGGCGATGATGAATCCATGGTTCTGGATGAAGATTTCCTGCGGTCCCTCGAATTTGCCATGCCACCTGCATCAGGACTGGGCATAGGAATTGACAGGCTGACAATGATCATGACCAACCAGCCATCCATACAGGATGTGCTCTTCTTTCCCCAGATGCGGCCGGAAAAAAGACCATTAACCCAGCAGCAGGATGTCGAAAAAAGTTAAAGCAGCAAGGGTTTCTGTTCTTTCGAATTCCTTGCTGATCGGCTTGAAGCTCACGGCAGGTATTCTCAGCGGGTCGGTTTCAATCATATCCGAAGCGATCCATTCCTTCATGGACCTGCTAGCATCTCTTATTGCATATATCTCGGTAAACCTCTCCGATCGCCCGGCCGATGAACGCCACCCTTATGGGCATTGGAAAATTGAAAATATCTCAGGGGTCATTGAAGCCCTCCTGATCTTTGTTGCTGCCATCTGGATCATTTTCGAAGCTGTCCATAAAATCATCTATCCAAGCCAGGTAGAAACTATCGGGCTGGGCTTTGCTGTCATGTGTGTTTCTGCATTAGCCAATTCACTTGTATCCTGGTACTTGTATAAAATATCCAAGGAAACAGGCTCGGTTGCACTCGAAGCCGATGCCCTTCATCTGAAAACCGATGTATACACTTCTCTCGGCGTAGCTGCCGGACTCGGCCTGATATTTCTCACCGGCTACCATATCCTGGACCCCATTGTTGCAATTCTCGTCAGCTTTCTTATCCTGAAGGAATCCTACACCCTGCTGATCAGGGCATACAAGCCCCTGCTTGACGAATCACTGGCTCCTGAAGAATTGAAGATCATCAGGGATACCATCGAACAGTATTGCAAAGAAAATATTAAGTACCATGGCTTACGCACAAGGAAGGCCGGAAATTATAATTATATCGACTTCCATCTGAACCTGGATGAGGACCTTACGGTCAAAGAAGCCCATGACCTGTGCGACAGTATCGAACAGGAGATCAAACTCCGGCTTGCTAATTCAGAAATAACCATACATGTTGAGAATTTTTAAAAAAAGAATATCTTTGCAAATTCTTCATCCATAATAATTTATTATTCTGCATGACATGAGGATCATCAGTTTGTCTTTTGTTTTTGTTATTTCACTGATTTATCCTCTTTCCATTCACGCGCAGGACACAATTCATAAAGATACGGTTGCTGCAAAACCAAAATTTGTCGAGGATGATGCGGTGGTTGCCATGCTCGACAGCCTTGCAGACCTGAAAGTCTTTTCAGATGCCATTTCCCCCTTCGCACAAAAATATCCTCCCTGGAATAATTATACCGAGACAGAGATCCCTTACTTCAATGACTCGGTTTATGCAAGCCGTATTGCCCAGATGAATGAAAACTCTCCCTTCGAATATGTTTACAATAACGAGGTCAGGACATTCATCGAACTCTATGCAGTAAGGAAAAGAAAGCTAACCGCACGTATTCTCGGGCTTTCGCAGGTTTATTTTCCGCTTTTTGAAGAGCAGCTCGACCGTTTCAATATGCCTCTTGAGCTGAAATTCCTGGCTGTCATTGAATCAGCCCTGAACCCTATTGCCAACTCCAAGGCAGGCGCCAAAGGCCTGTGGCAGTTCATGTATGGAACTGGAAAAGTCTACGGACTGAAAGTCAGTTCCTATGTCGACGACCGCTATGATCCTTATAAAGCCACTATCGCTGCCTGTGAACATCTCCAGGATCTTTACGATATTTACGGCAACTGGTCCCTGGCGCTCGCTGCATACAATTCCGGGGCCGGTAATGTAAATAAAGCAATCAGGCGTTCAGGCGGTATGAAAAATTTCTGGGCCATCCACCGTTACCTTCCCAAAGAGACCAGGTCGTATGTGCCTGCATTCATTGCCGCGAGTTATGTTCTGACTTACGCCAATGAACATAAAATCTATCCAAGCGATCCAGGAATATTATTTTATGAAGTTGATACCGTGACCGTTAAACGGCCGCTTACTTTCTCCCAACTCTCCGAGATGCTGAATATCCCCATGGATGAGATCGTTTTCCTGAACCCGGCTTATAAAAAAGGTGTGATCCCGGCAACTCCTGAAATGCCTTATAAGCTTCGGCTGAGAAAAAAATTCGTGGGCGATTTTATCAACAATGAAAATGCATTATATGCATTTAAAACCAAAAACGCTCTTTCTTCAGAAGCCAACCTCGAAGCAATTTACGCCAGTTACCGTGAAACTGAGCAATATACTGTTAAAAAAGGCGAGACCCTGGCAGGTATTGCCAAAAAGTTCCATATGACGACAGAGGAACTGAAGTCGCTTAACAGCCTGAAAAAAAATTATGTCAAACCCCGTCAGCATATCCTGGTCTATATTCCTGGCTCAAGCCCTAAGATCCCTGATTCACTGATCCGAAAACAGGAGATGACTGCAAAAGCCGACTCCACAAAATCCGCCAGACAGAAAAAAGATTCCACGAAGACAGAGGCCCGGCAGAATGAACCTGAAGTGGCTGCACCCCCGAAAATACATACAGTGAAAAACGGCGAAACCCTGGGGTCAATTGCCGGAAAATATAAAGTGACTGCTGCTGAACTGATGAGCTGGAATAACCTTTCATCTTCAAAAGTCGTCGTTGGACAGAAACTGAAAATCCAGGGAGATGCCCCTAAACCTGCGGCTGCCACATCGGCAAGTCAGAAAACTTCAACAGCGAAAACTTCCCCCAAACCTTCAAACGGAACGGCAAAATACTTCTATTATACCATCCAGCCGGGTGATAACCTCTGGGACCTTGCCGACCGATTCGATGTAACGGTAGCGCAGATCAAAAACATCAACGACATCAAAAACGCAAGCTACCTGAAACCCGGGCAAAAAATCAAGATCCCGAAATAAATCCCGCCATGTTCGGATTGTCCGATTACAGGATGGAACTGTTCTTCGAGCAGAGAAAGCAAATAGTCCCTAAATTCATTTTAAATGCATTGAAAGGATATGAAAATGATAAAAAACCGGCTTAAAAACGCTTGTTTCCTAAGCACTCTTCTCCTTGTGTGTCCGTTCGTACAAATCACAGCCCAGGATACCATCACCCTGAAATCCTGCTACCAGCAGGTTCAGAAAACATATCCGCTTACCCGGCAGGCCGAACTCCTGGATAAGTCAAGCGACCTGAGGACAAAGAACCTGAACAAGAATTACCTGCCGTCGTTCAACGTGAACGGAACAGCATCCTGGCAGAATGATGTCACCCAGATGAGCATTAACCTTCCCGCCGGATATCCTAAAATTGTCGGGCCCGAGATCCCGAAAGACCAATACAAGCTAACACTGGACGTGAATGAGTCCCTGTATGACGGGAATGTGACGCATTATCAGAAAAAGCTGGAGAAATACAACCTGGATGTTGATAAAAAGAACGTCGATGCCAGCCTTTACCTTTTAAAAGACCAGATTAACCAGTTCTATTTCAGCATCCTGCTTGATCAGCAAAATACAGGCCTGCTCTTCGAAACCAAAAACCAGCTTGAATCAAAGAAAAAGGAGGTCGATGCCAGGATCAGGAACGGGGCCGGCCTTAAAATGGATGCCGACCTCATCAGTGCCGAGATCATCAAACTCGAGCAGAATATTTCTGAACTGACCATGGACCGGCAGGCTAACATTAAGATGCTTTCGGAGCTTATTTCCCTGCCCATGGATGAAAAAACCGCCTTCATCATCCCTGTGGTCAACCTGCCCGGCCTGGATTATGAGAATAAACGCATAGAATATGAATTGTTCGGGGTCCAGATCGACAGGACCAGCCTGATGAAAAACATGGTCACGACAAAGTGGAACCCGAAACTCTATGCCTTTGGGCAGTTTGGTTTAGGTAGGCCGGGTTATAATTTCCTTTCCAGCGATATAGCCCCTATGCTGATGGTAGGCGCCAGGCTCACCTGGACCCCATGGAACTGGAATGCAAACAGGAACGAGAAAAAGATCTATGAACTCCAGGGGAACATCCTGAAGAACCAGCAGGAAACCTTTGATAAAAACCTCAGGGTTTCGACCCAGAAAAACGTGACGGATATCACCAGGCTCTCCGACCTGATCCTGAAGGACCAGGAACTCATAGAACTGAGGGCAGGAATAACCAGAACCGCATCCTCCCAGCTGACCAACGGGGTGATCACCTCCAGTGATTACATTCTGCGCGTAAACGATGAAACCCAGGCCCGGCTGGGAATGGAAATCCACAAGATACAGCTGATCAAGGCAAAGATCAGCTATTTGTACAACATAGGTAAATTGTAATTTTAACCCGTAATATCGCGACAATGAAACGATACATTGTGCTTTTAGCAGCAATTGCAATGGCATCCTGCAACAGCGACAAGAACAAACCCGATGCGTACGGCACCTTTGAAGCCACCGAAGTGATGGTTTCCTCCCAGGCAACAGGCCAGATCATGATGTTCAGGGTTGAGGAAGGGCAGGTCCTTGATTCAGGTGTGATGGTTGGATATATTGATACAACCGACCTCTGCCTCAAACGAAAACAGTCAGTTGAAACCCGCGATGCCACCGCCTCCAGGAGGGATGATGTGGCCTCCCAGATCGCTGTCCAGGAACAAAGCAGGGAGAATGCACTGGTTGATAAACGCAGGATCGGGAACCTTCTTAAAGACGGGGCCGCGACACAGAAACAGATGGACGATATAAACGCCAGCCTTAACCTGATAGACAAGCAGATCGCATCCCTTAAAATACAGTTCGGAGGAATTGACAGCCAGGTGGCTTCGATCACCCAGCAAATCGCCCAGCTCGATGAGTCGATCAGCCGTTCAAGGATAATCAACCCGATCAGGGGAACAGTCCTGACCAAGTATGCTGAAAAAGATGAAGTTGCCACCTATGGAAAACCACTGTACAAGATCGCGGACCTTTCGGTCATTACACTCAGGGCATACGTCGGCGGAACCCAGCTCCCCTATATCAAACTGGGGGCAGGCATTGATGTGGCATATGACAAGGATGAAAGCACCAACACCAATACGACAGGCATTGTCTCCTGGATATCGCCTTCAGCCGAATTTACTCCCAAAACAATTCAGACCAAGGAAGAAAGAGTCAACCTGGTCTATGCTGTGAAGGTCAGAGTGAAAAATGACGGCTCCATGAAGATCGGGATGCCCGGCGAAATCCGTTTTATGAATACACCAAACCAAAAACCATAATTATGCGAAGCATCATTAAACCTGCAAGCCTGGTCCTGCTGATGGTCTTCCAGGTCCTGGCGGGGTCGGCTCAAAACCATAAAGCAGACGATATTATAGGCGTCTGGCTTAACCAGGAAGCAACCGGGAAGATCCAGATCTTTAAAGAAGGAGGGAAATACTTCGGAAAATTAGTATGGCTGAGGGTCACACATGATTCTGTAACAGGACTGCCACGCACAGACAAAGAAAACCCTGATGCAAAATTAAAGACCGTGCCATTGATCGGTCTTGTGAATATGAAAGATTTTACATTCAAATGTATTCTGTCATAGTCGAACATATCTATAAGAATTACGCCAAGGTCAAAGCGCTTGACGATATTACCTTTTCCGTTGAAAAGGGGGAGTTATTCGGCTTTATAGGACCTGACGGCGCGGGTAAAACCACGCTTTTCCGCATCCTTACCACGCTGCTTATCCCTGATAAAGGAAGGGCTGTCGTAAATGGCCTGGATGTTGTAAAAGACTACAGGGAAATAAGGCAGGACATTGGTTACATGCCGGGAAGATTCTCCCTGTATTCCGACCTGAGCGTGGAGGAAAACCTGGATTTTTATGCCACGGTATTCGGGACCAGTGTGAAAGAGAATTATGACCTGATAAAGGATATTTACATCCAGATCGAACCCTTCAAAAAAAGGAAAGCAGGCAAGCTCTCCGGAGGTATGAAACAGAAACTGGCTTTGTGCTGTGCTCTCATACATAAACCTTCGGTGCTGGTCCTTGATGAGCCCACGACCGGTGTGGATGCTGTATCCCGGCTCGAATTCTGGGAAATGCTGAAACGCCTGAAACAAAGCGGGATCACCATTGTCGTTGCAACACCTTATATGGATGAAGCGGGTCTTTGTGATCGCGTTGCTTTGATCCAGGACGGTAAGATCATGGTTATCAGCACTCCTTCCGAAGTTATAAATACCTATCCCCGGAAACTTTTTTCAGTAAAATCCAATGATATTTTCAGCCTGCTGAATGACATGAGGCAATTTCCCGCATCGCATACGGTTTATGCTTTCGGACAGTCGGCCCATATCTCCTTAAAAGACAGGGATATTGATGGGGATGCAATCGGGGCTTACCTTCGGGGCAAAGGACATAAGAATCTGCAAATCAGCACAATTCAGGCGACTATTGAAGATTGTTTTATGGAACTTATGAATAAATAGTGAAGAATCCTAGCCATGAGTCATGAGCCATGAGTAAAAATAAAAATGTACAGACCGGAAGCTGAAAATATTATTGTCGTCAGGGACCTGGTGAAGAAATTCGGGTCTTTCATTGCCAATGACCACCTGAGTTTCGATGTGAAAAAGGGAGAGATCTTCGGTTTCCTCGGTGCCAACGGGGCAGGCAAGACAACTGCGATCAAGATTCTGTGCGGACTTTCCTATCCAACCTCGGGAAAGCTGAATATAGGAGGATTCGATATTTACAAAGAGAGGGAGAAGATTAAAAAGAATATAGGTTACATGAGCCAGAAGTTCTCCCTGTATGATGATCTTACTGTTTTTGAAAATATCAGGTTTTACGCAGGGATATACGGGTTGAGGAGAAAGCAGATTGTTGAAAGGGCCCAGGAACTCATGGAAAAGCTCGACATGAAAGAGGCCAGGGACATGCTCATCCGCAGTATCCCGCTTGGATGGAAACAGAAGCTTGCCTTCTCCGTTGCCATCATCCATAACCCGAAAATAGTGTTCCTGGATGAACCCACCGGGGGTGTTGACCCGGTTACCCGTCGGCAGTTCTGGGATATGATCTTTGAAGCTTCCAGCCAGGGGATTACTGTCTTCGTCACGACCCATTATATGGATGAGGCGGAATACTGTGACCGGGTTTCCATCATGGTCGACGGGAAGATCGCCGCCCTTGACACCCCTGAAAACCTTAAAAAACATTACTCGGCAGGCTCCATGAATGAAGTGTTTTTACAGCTCGCAAGAGCGAAAGTTGATTGATATGTCATTAGCACAAAAACTGAAACCCTCGGTCAGCCGGCATAATCTCCTGTTCATTGCCGGCCTCGCCTGGACAACAGCCGGCGGGATACTGATGTGGAGGGGCCTCGGTTATGAACTGAAACACTCCCCGCATCTGTGGCTTAATATCCTGATCGGGACAGGTATCGGCATTCCTTTTTATATCCTTCTTTTCGCCAAAATAGCCCACAAGCATATCAAACGGATCAGGGGATTAAGCATCCCATATCCCTGTGCTTTTTCCTTTTTTAATTTCAGGTCATATATCATGATGATGCTGATGATCTCGACAGGCGTTTTATTAAGAAGATTCAATGTTTTCAACCCTGAATACCTGTTTACATTTTACATTGGAATGGCATTGCCTTTGCTGATCTCTGCCTTCAGGTTTTACCTGGCATGGGCGACTAAAAAAGAAATGGAATGAAACGCTTCCTGGGTTTTGTCATCAAGGAATTCTATCACATTTTCAGGGATTACCGCACTCTGCTCATCCTCTTCGGTATTCCCGCCATACAGTTGCTCCTGTTCGGTTATGTTATCACCAACGAGATCAAGGATGCCAGGATCGCGATACTTGACCAGTCAAAGGATGAGGTCACCCGGCGGATCAGCGAAAAAGTCCTTTCATCCGGGTATTTCATACTCGACAGGAACCTGAGCTCATACAAGGAAATTGAACAGGTGTTCAGGCAGGGGAATGTAAAACTTGTGCTGATCTTCGGAGAGGATTTCTCAAAGAACCTGGACAAGACGGGTAATGCCCGGGTCCAGATCATCGGTGACGCCTCCGATCCGAACACAGCCAACATTCTTGTCAATTATATACAGGGGATCTTGTCGAATTACCTTGCCTCCCTTAATGCCGAGACGGTCCCCATGCAGATCATTCCTGAAGTCAGGATGATGTATAACGGCCAGATGAAAGGGGTCTATATGTTCGTCCCCGGCCTGATGGCGATGCTGCTTATGCTGATCTCCGCCCTGATGACCTCCCTTTCCATCACCAGGGAAAAGGAACTCGGGACCATGGAGCTGTTGCTTGTTTCGCCTCTGAAGCCATTCCAGATCATCCTGGGGAAAGTTTTCCCTTATGTTTTTCTGGCTTTTATTGATGCCTGCATTATCATTATCCTTGGAAATACGGTTTTCGGGGTTCCTGTAGTCGGAAGTGTCGGCCTGCTCCTGCTGGAAAGCTTTCTCTTTATCTGTATGGCGCTTTCCCTGGGCATTCTCATCTCCACCATTACCAGCAGCCAGCAGATAGCTATGATGCTTTCGCTTGTAGCTCTGATGCTGCCGACAATACTGCTGAGCGGATTTATTTTCCCGGTCGAGAACATGCCCCTGGTCCTTCAGTGGTTTTGCCAAATCATACCGCCGAAATACTTTATCACCATTATCAAGAGTATCATGCTTCAGGGCAACGGATTCAGGTATATTATTACTGAAACAGGTGTCCTGGCCGGGTTCACGCTTCTATTTATTTTCCTCAGTATTAAAAAATTCAAGGTAAGGCTTGACTGAAAAACATCAATGAGAATTGTCCTGTTCATTATACAGAAAGAATTCCTCCAGATCTTCCGGAACAAGGGGATGCTGCCGATCATCTTTATTGTGCCTATCGTTCAGCTTCTGATCCTGGTCAATGCAGCAACATTCGAGATGAAGAACATCAAGGTTTCGGTGGTCGACCTTGACCTAAGTTCCTCCTCTCGCAAACTGATCAGCAAATTTGAAGGTTCTCCTTTTTACAAGATCGTTCAGACCACTTTTTCCTATGATCAGGCAATGGATTACATGCAACAAGGTAAGGTGGATGTCATTATCAGGATCCCCAACGGCTTTGAGAAAGAACTCGTAAAGGAAAACAAGGCCAAAGTCCAGTTTGTGATCAACGCTATCAACCAGGCCGTAGCAGGTTTAAGCAGTGCATATTGCAGTTCCATCCTGATTGATTTTAACCGTGAACTTCTCCAGGATTGGCTGAGCCCTTCACAGCTGGCAGGGATAAAGAACATACAAACCGATTACAGTTACTGGTACAATCCCAAACTGAACTATAAAACCTATATGGTGCCGGGCATATTGGTCCTGCTTGTTACGATCATAGGCTTATTATTATCGGGGATGAACATTGTGCGGGAAAAGGAGATCGGGACAATCGAACAGATCAATGTCACACCCATCCGCAAAATCCAGTTCATCGCCGGAAAGCTTGCACCCTTCTGGATCATCGCCCTGTTTGAGCTTGCATTCGGGCTGACGATAGGGAAGCTGGTTTTTGATATTCCGACAGTAGGTAGCCTCTGGCTTATTTTTCTTTCGGGAGGAGTTTATCTTTTTGTAATTTTGTCGGTCGGGTTGCTGGTGTCGACGATCACGAATACCCAGCAACAAGCCATGCTGGTCTCGTTCTTTTTCCTGGTCGTATTCATATTGATGAGCGGACTGTTCACTTCGATTGAAAGCATGCCCGATTGGGCCCAGAAGATCGACAGGCTGAATCCGTTAATGTATTTCATCAGGATAATGAGAATGGTGCTGTTAAAGGGTTCTGCATTCGCCGATATCAGCCGCGACCTGTATTCCCTGGGCATTTTTGCAGTCATCATGTCCAGCCTGGCTGTCAGGAGGTACCGCAAAGTAGCATAATATATATTGACCCGATTATCCAATTTCTTTTACAGGTTCAGGGCCATCCTGATGGGTTTGGTTATTATAGCCATTGCTGTTTACATTACAAAAAAAATCTATCACCACGAGGAGGAGAAAAAAGACGCCATCCGAAGGATAAGGGACAGGGGTTACCTCCTGGCGCTGACCGACCGGAACACCCTTAATTATTTTTTATACCGCGGCGAGGCCATCGGGTTCCAGCTCGACTTGCTTGAATCCTTCGCCGGATACCTGGGTGTACCGCTCAGGATCATCGCTTCGGAAGATATTTCAAAGTTGTATTATTATCTTGATTATAAAGTTGGAGATGTCATTGCCCTGAATCTCCCGGTTTCCACAGATGGAAAGCGGCTGGTCAATTATTCCAGGTTTCTTGGAGAAACGAGACTGGTGCTGGTTCAGCGTAAAGATCATACTCCAAAGTTCATCCATTCCCTCGCAGATTTTTCAAAAAGGGATACGGTTCATGCCAGGAGGAATACGTTTATGTCGCCTTATTACCGTTCTTTCCTGAAACTGTCGGGACGCCGCCCTGCACTTGTCGAAAACCCTGATATTTCACAGGAGGGACTGATACGGTCCCTTTCTGAAGGAAAAATAAATTACCTGCTTTGTCCCGAAAACACCGTGATGGTTTACAAGCGCTTCTATCGCAACCTGGATGCTTCGGTGGTTGTCTTCCCGCTTTATTCCTATGCCTGGGGAGTGAGCCACAACTCAGATACTCTCCTGATGAAGATCAATGAATGGCTCGCTGAAGAAAAAAAATCAGGGGAGTTGAAGAAAACCTACCTGGAGTATTTTGCAAACCAGAAGATCGCCGATAATATGAAAAGCGATTATGTTTCCCTTCGCGGTGATAAGATTTCCCCGTATGACAAGGAGATCCGTGAGCTCAGTTTTAAGATTCACTGGGACTGGAGGTTGCTGGCATCCCTGGTTTATGAAGAATCAAACTTCCGCCTCGGGCAGATCTCGTCCAGGAGTGCGTCGGGTTTGATGCAGCTGATGCCTGAAACAGCAAGGAAGATGGGGGTGGACAGTATTGCAAGCCCTGTCCAGCAATTGTCGGCTGGGGTAAGGTATCTCCTCCACCTGGACGAGCAGTTGCCTGAAGAAATCAACAATCCCCTGGAACGTATCAAGTTTATCCTGGCTGCTTATAATGTAGGGATAGGCCGGATCCTGGCTGCACGTGAAAAGGCCCGGAAATACGGGAGGGATCCTGATAAATGGGACAGGAACGTGGAATATTACCTGCTCCGCCGATCAAAAAAAGACCCTTACGCGAAAGCCGACACATTGAGCGAGTTCCCGTCCGATTATACAACGGAAGGCTTTGTGAGCGATATTCTCAACCGTTATTATCATTACCGGAACAACATCCCTCAATAACCGGTTTCCGGTCCCACGGGAACTTCAGCGACAGGTTATGACCGGCGTACAGGCCTCAGCGGGGCAAATGGTCAAGCAGGAAAATTTCGGATATCTCTTTTATCGATTGCTCGACCGTTTTAAATTCAAAACCCAGGGCTTTTCTGATCTTTTCATTTGAATACCTGTATTCCTGGGAAGTTGTAACGGCCATTTCTTTTGTGACCTCAGGGAGAGTGCGCATGATGAAACTTCTTACGGCCTCCACCCTCCAGGCCAGGCCCGTAAGATAAGGCGGTACATTGATTGCCGGGGCAGGCTTGCCCAGGTATTTGGCCATATAACCGAAAATCTGCTGATAGGAACAGTTTTCAGAGGAAACTATAAATCGTTCCCCCGAGATATTACTATCCATCAGCATGATCATCGCCCTGGAAATATCCCGCACGTCGACAAAACCGTTTATCCCCCGGGTATAATACTTCAAGCCGTTCCAGACCAGCGAAAACAAACCGGAATTCCCGCCACCCCAGAAACCCGGCCCAAGAATGACTGAGGGGTTGACGATATACGCGTTCAGACCCTCTGCCATACCCCGCCAGATCTCCCTTTCCGCGCCATACTTGCTGATCGAATAAACGGAATTCTTTTTAGATGTCTGCCAGTGGGTCTCTTCATCCGTAATCCCGTCATTTTCAGCCCGCCCGAGAGTGGCAACAGAACTGACATAACATAGTTTCCTGACTTTTTTTTCAAGACAGATGTTGACCAGGTTGGCCGTACCTTCAGTATTCACGGTATGCATGGACTTATGGTCCTTCGGGTAAAATGAAACCACCGCGCCTGCATGAAACACTTCAGTTCCTCCTTCAAGAACATCCTCCATAGACGTAAAATCCAGGATATCGGCATCCACCCATTTAATCTTGTTAAAAAGCACTTCCGGTTGCGGGGAATAATAACCAAAGACCCTTTTGACGGCATCCGTATTGCTGGTTTTCCGTTTGACGGCACGAACGTTTCTGCCCGAACTGGCAAGGTCGAAAAGCAAATGGGAGCCTAAAAGGCCGGTTCCCCCGGTTACAATTATCATAGGTTTTTAAGTTGTTGGTGAGTTCGATTGATGAACAATGAATCGGCAAGGATGGCAAGTGAAAGGAAGACGATCAGATGGATCATGATTACGGTAACGAATAAATGTCGTTCCACTTCGAGAGCATCTGCATTATATGAGATAAAAACATTGACCATGAAAACGAAAGATATAATAACGGGAAAAATCAGGATTAGTTTTTTCTTCTTGAAAAATTGTATGATTAAAAGCAGGTTGACGAATAAGATCCACCAGGGGCTGAAGGCCGGAAATATCTTACTGAACGCTTTACTGTAACCCGCAACCTCCCCTGAGTACCAGAGATCCCAGGCAAAGATCCGATCTCTTTGCCGGTTCGTTTCGGTCAGAAGAAGAGTATAGGATGGATGGGTGACCAGGAATTTCATATACTCTTTCTTCCCATTATCATTTATCCAGTTCCACAATGGTTCATACTCTGTATTACCATATAAATTCCATATTTTATGGCGGTCGGAGTCCAGGCTAACATCAATCTTCCTGTATTTCTTCACAAGGCTGTCGGCGCAGGGAATCCCTCTGTGCCTGAACCACCCTGTATATGCATCATTGCTGATGATCCTGACGGCGATAATGTTGATCAGGGGGGCACGGAGCCTCTGGCCTGTTTTTGCGGTATTCTGCTGCACGAAGAAAAGCACAAGGGCTAACGCGAAGAAGAGAAATGAAGGTTTCAGCAGGCTCCTTTCCCAAAATAAGGCAGAAAAAGAGAACAGGAAATACCACAATATTATAATGTAGGGCCATGTATCGCGCGTGAAAGAAAATAATACCATGATAAACAAATGTACTGCCCATAAATACCATTTGCCTTTTTCCCATGCCAGGATAAAAGAAGCGATCCAGCAGAATAAAAAGGATAAGGAAAGGGATTCGGATAATATCTGGTTCGTCCACCCTGCAATCGTCCACCACGACATGAGCATGTAAACAGAGATCATCAGGAAATACCTGAAAATAGCGGTGTCGATCAGAAGCAGCAAAGAAAATACAAGGAACCATGTACTCAGGCAATGGATATATTTCTGGAGCATGACAATCGATACGGGGTCGCTCCCGGCCATTTTGTACAACAAGGGGACTGCAAACGGCCTGGGGCTGAATGAGCCGGAATGATGCGGGGCCCAGAATTCCCGGGTGTCGAGCGGGATCTTTGATTGTGCAAGATAATCTTCCGTATCGCTGAATTCAAGCCATTTCCTGTTGTCCCATGGAGTGATGAGGGTGGCAAATAACATCAGGAAAAACAGTACGGTATTGACTCTCTGGATCACATTATATTATTCTACGCCTGATCACTTTAAAGAAGGCAATCCCGATTTGCCATACTTCTTAAACAACATTGGCCTGGACTGCGGATCGGTGTTGAAATAAATTTTAAGGAACGTTTTTTGTTTATCCAGGTTTTCCTTGGCCACGTCCACCGCTATCTTCAGCTGGTCGGTGCTTTGCTTCATGCCGGGATCGCCCGCAATCACATTATCCAGGCTTTTTGTACAGGCATCGAGATAAGAATAGCAGAGGTTCAGCATATCGACGATCTCAGTCTCCGGCCGGTTTGGTCTGAACTGCCGGTTCCAGTAGTCGGCATACTGGTTGAAAGCGTATATGCAGTTGTTATAACTTGCAACGGCATCGTTGAAGAGCCTGACATATTTATTTTTTTCCGTCGCATCGGCATTGTGCTTTTCGTTCGCTACGCATTCCCTGAGGTAGGTTGACCAATCAGCTAAAAGATTGTTGGTTATGCCTGCTGCTTCCAGCCTCCGTAATGCAGCAGAACACTGGTCCCTGGCATTCAGGCTGGTGTATGCCTTTATGCTGTCGGCATATGCAAAAGCACTCTGCCTGCCGGGAGAAGATATTTCCCCGTTGGTGAACTCCTGGTTGTTTAACGGTGAGGTAAGGCATTCCCAGACCGGGTCAAAAGGCATATGATCCCTGATCAGTACTTCGGGCTTGATCATGAAAAACTGGTCATTGAAAACCCGCTTATACCGCCCGCTAATCATATACCCGGCACCCCAGGTGGGATCAAAACCGTACCAGGAAGAATCGATCAAAGCAATGATCCATGCATGGCTCAAATCATTGATATGACCATTCTGGCGCGTATACCCCTGGACTATGAACGCTTCTATCCCGCAGATATCGCATAATGCCTTGAATACCGAAGCATATCCCTGGCAGATTGCCTTGTGGGTCTGCATTGTGCCTGAAACAAGCTCGTCGAAAGGAGTCGCGGCATTGACTTTGCCCATATTCGCGACATCATATGTGATATTTATGGCTGTCCAAGTGAAGATGGCCCTGGCCCTGAGGGACTGGTTTTTAAAGGACGATGAAAAATACCGTCCCAGCGAAGTCAGGGACGACTGGCAGGTGTCAGGGGCATTGAGTGCAATAACATCCGCAGCCTTGAATTCACCGGCCACCTGTGCATAAATCGGGATGCCGCAAAACAGTATAAAAGCAACGATCAGGTTTTTCATGTCAAAGAAATATCACGTAAAAATAAACGATACAATCCGGATTATCGTCTTTTTGGTGAAAATTAATGCGACAGAACCCGTTGGGATTAAGCCCGGGATGGTATAAAAGAAATTTATATAAAAATTTTAACGCGCTCATTATCAGGGAATAAGTTCATCCACCTAAAAAAATAATCAGAAAACACTTGACTTCGGGTATCGGAATATAGTATTATTGCAAAATTATTTTAATATTATTTTGATATTATGGAAACAGAAAAAAAGTACTTGTTGTCAGGTTACCTCAGCGTACTGATAATAATTGGTCTCATTGTGATTGCCATTGTCCTCATGGTGAATGCAAACGAAAATTTCATCCCGATGATATTCGCTTGTGTCCTGATCCTGGCGGTTGTCCTCATAGCTAAAGGGCTGATCGTAGTGAATCCGAATGAATCAATGGTCCTGGTATTGTTCGGGGAGTATAAAGGGACTGTAAAAAGGAACGGATTTTTCTTTGTAAACCCGTTTTATGTCAGGAGGAAGATCACGTTACGGGCCAGGAATCTCAACCGGGAACCTATCAAAGTCAACGACAAGCTTGGCAATCCCATCATGATCGGCATTGTTCTTGTCTGGAAGGTCGAAGACACCTTCAAGGCTGCTTTTGAAGTGGATGATTATTCACGGTTTGTGGATATCCAGAGTGAATCGGCCACGAGGAAACTGGCCGGTCATTATGCCTATGACAATTTCGATGATGAGCAAAAGGACATAACACTCCGGGCGGGAGGAGAAGAAGTTCACCTTGCCCTTGAGAAAGAGCTTTCTGAAAGGCTTGCCATGGCAGGCATCAAAGTGATGGAAGCAAGGATCTCTTATCTGGCCTATTCGTCGGAAATTGCCGGTGCAATGCTTCGCCGCCAGCAGGCTACTGCCGTGGTTGCCGCCAGGACAAAGATCGTGGAAGGCGCTGTCAGCATGGTAGAACTGGCCCTGAATGCATTGAGCAAGAAACAGATTATCGAGCTCGATGAAGATAAAAAAGCATCCATGGTCAGCAACCTGATGGTTGTGTTGTGCTCCGACAAGGACACAACTCCTGTAGTCAATACCGGGACCCTTTACCAATAAGAGAATGCCGGGCAAGAAAACATTTGTATTACGCCTTGACCAGGAAGTTTATGATGCACTGGAAAAATGGGCGGCCTCTGAGTTCAGGAGTGTGAACGGGCAGCTTGAGTGGATCATCGAAAAAGCTTTGAAAGATGCAAAGCGGCAAATTCCAGGGAGAGGTAAAACAATAAAAAAATGAAACAGATAAGGTACATATTCATCCTGCTGCTGTTTTCAGGCAGGCTGTTTGCACAGGACATTTCGGGCGACTGGGCCGGGTTTCTGAGTGTCCAGGGCGGGAAGCTTAAAATTGTCTTTCATATCCGGATGAACGAGGGAAAATTAAGTACAACCTTCGACAGTCCGGATCAGGATGCGATGGGGCTTAAATTCGAGGAAACAAGCCTTAATGGAAATGATCTCCTGATGAGCTCCAAATCACTTGGGATGCAATACCAGGGTCATGCGAACAGGGCGGTGGATACGATCAGCGGACTATGGATCCAGGGAGGGGGGAAGCTGCCTTTGGTTGTTGCAAGGACCACTATTGAAACCGTAAAAAAACCCGTCAATCCTTACGAAACGGATATCGTGTTAAAAACACCCACGGGAGAAATCAATGGCACATTGACAATGCCTGAGCAGTCCCAGCCTGTTCCCGTCGTACTTATCATTGCCGGATCCGGTCCTACCGATAGGGACGGCAACTCGCCCCCCATACTGAAAAACAACAGCAACTGTTACAAAATGCTGGCAGAGGCTCTCAGAAAGATGGGGATTGCTTCTGTCCGGTATGATAAACGCGGGATTGCAGGTAGCAAAGCCGCTGCCCGGAAGGAAAGCGACCTGCGCTTTGAAAATTATGTAGCCGATGCATCCGCCTGGATTGCCCTGCTTTCCCTTGACAAACGCTTCTCAAAGATTATTGTGGCGGGCCACAGCGAAGGTTCTCTAATCGGGATGATCGCCTCGGGACAGTCCGTGGTAAACGGCTTTATATCCATAGCCGGATCCGGCCGCCCTGCCGGGGAAATACTTAAGGAACAATTCGGCAGTCTTCCGAAGGATGATAAAGACCGTATCTACGGTATGCTGGACAAACTGGAAAAGGGAGATACTATCGGAAATGTCCCGAAGGAGCTATATGCTTTTTTCCGTCCAAGCCTGCAGCCCTACATGATCTCCTGGTTCAAATATGACCCTGCCGTTGAAATCAGGAAGTTAAAGATACCGGTGCTTCTGATCCAGGGTGACATGGACATACAGGTTTCGTTGAATGATGCAGAACTTCTGGCAAAAGCAAACAGGAAGGCTTCGCTGAAGATCATTAAAAACATGAATCATATCCTAAAGGATACTGATACAAAAGATAAAATGGAACAGGTTAGTAAGGTCTACACCAACCCGGATCTGCCTTTAGATAAAACTTTCGAAGATGAAGTGGTTAAATTTGTCGGACAGGTCAGATGACCTGAATTACAGGCAGAACTTTACATGGCCGGAAATGACGCCCCAGGACTGGCTTATGGAGATGATCGCACTTTTCGGGCTTCTTGCCATGCTGGCTTATGTAGTTTTTCATTACAAAAGCCTGCCGGATACAATACCCGTGAAATTTGACATGTCGGGAAATACCGAAGAATCAGGAAACCGCAATGTGGTATGGCTCATCCCGGGCATCACCCTGTTTCTGTATATTATCATGCCGGGTATCATGCGTTTCAGGCTTGTTCTTCAATCGTCCAGGTTCCTATACAGGGTGCGCACCCAGCAACAGTTCAACGGCAGGGTGCGCCTGCTCAGGTTTCAAAAGATGGTCCTTACCTGGGGCTTGTTTTATCTTTCAATGTCAACGATACGGCTTTCCCTTCACCCGGGCAAAGGAATACCTGTGTGGTTCTTCCCGGTCTTTCTCGGCGCTCTGATCATCCCTTCGATTTACTACCTGATCACCCTGAAAAACAAGTAGTAAGGATTTCCCGGGTTTATTCAGCCAGGTAGTATGAACCCGGGCCACCCGGCTCAGGGTTCAGGTTGAGGCGGCTTCATTTTTTTCTACCTTTGCCTTAAATTGAAGCAGAATGAACTTCACAGATGAACTGAGGTGGAGGGATATGATCCACGATATGAGCCCGGGTACTGAAGAAGAGCTTGCAAAAGGCATGACTTCAGCATACATCGGGTACGATCCCACCTCCGATTCTCTCCACATCGGCAATCTTGCTTCCATCATGATGCTGGTCCATTTCCAGAGAGCAGGGCATAAACCCTTTGCACTGGTGGGAGGAGCGACAGGCATGATAGGCGACCCCTCCGGGAAATCCGAAGAAAGGAACCTTCTCGATGAAACTACTCTCCGTTATAACCAGGATTGCATCCGGAAACAGCTGGAAAAATTTCTCGACTTCGATTGTGGTGCAAATTCAGCCGAAATGGTCAATAATTACGATTGGACCAAAGAGTTTTCATTCCTGCGGTTTCTCAGGGATATAGGCAAGCACATCACCGTTAATTATATGGTTGCCAAGGATTCGGTAAAGAACCGTATGAATTCGGGTTCGGGTATTTCCTTTACCGAATTCAGCTACCAGCTGGTCCAGGGGTACGACTTCTGCTGGCTGTTCGAACATAAAAATGTCAGACTCCAGATGGGAGGTTCCGACCAGTGGGGGAATATCGTCACCGGCACAGAACTGATCCGCCGCAAGCTCGGGGGTGAAGCCTATGCCATCACCTGTCCCCTGATCACCAAGACAGACGGCGGAAAATTCGGGAAAACCGAAAGTGGTAATGTGTGGCTTGATCCCTCTAAAACCAGCCCTTATAAATTTTACCAGTTCTGGCTTAACGCTTCGGATGAGGATGCGGCCCAGTATATCAAAAAGTTCACTCTTTTCAGCAGGGATGAAGTGGATTCACTTGTTGCCGAACATCAGAAAGCACCCCACCTGAGGATGCTTCAAAAGGCCCTGGCCAAAGATATCACGGTAAGGGTGCACTCGGCCGAAGATTACAATGCCGCCATGGAGGCCAGCGAGATCCTTTTCGGCAAAGGTACCAATGAAACCCTTCAGAATTTATCGGAAGAAACTTTGCTTTCTGTTTTCGAAGGGGTTCCGCAATGCGGGATCGCCGCATCAGATCTCCGGGCCGGGATCGGGATTATCGATTTCCTTTCCGGCAAAACCGGAATTTTCGCTTCAAACGGTGAGGCCCGCCGGATGCTGAAAGAAGGCGGGGTGCAGATCAACAGGCAAAAATCGGGAGAAGACCTTATCCTTAATGAATCCCTGCTTCTTAACGGGAAATATATCCTGGTTCAAAAGGGAAAGAAGAATTATTTCCTGGTAAAGGTGGTTTGAGAGCAGGTTCTATCATGCAATCATAAAAATCAGGTAAATTTTATGACTTTGATCAAAACCGTATTAAATTTGATTGAAATTTAATTTTTATCTGACACACATCATTACTTTAAAACTTTAATAAAATGAAATCCAGCGAAAGAAATTCCGTAAGCCTGCGGATTGCATCCGGCATTCTCTTTATGGCATTTGTATTATCCTTTATTTTTATCACGCTGAGGGTTGAAGCTCAGTGGAACAATAACACTGCGGTCAACGAGCTGATCGCGACACTTCCTGTTGCCGATATGCACCAGGTGCCTACGAGCGACGGAAAAACATGGATCGCATTTTATAATGCAGCTTCCAACAATTATAACATGAGAGCTCAGCTGATTGATGCGAATGGCTTTAAGCTGCTGGGAGATGACGGAATTCTTGTAGATGGCCACACATCGGGATCGGCCACATATGTATTTAATGTCTGCGTGGATTCCGCCAATAACCTGGTCATCGCGATGCAGGATGAGAGAAGCGGAACTGATAAAGCCGTCATGTACAAAATTTCCCCGGCAGGAAACCAGCTTTGGGGCGCCGACGGCATTGTGCTTGGCCTTGGCCTGGCCCCTTACCCCGCCGTTCTCAGCACGGGGGAAGTTGTGGTCGCCTGGAACGAATCGAACAGCAATACACTTAAGCTTCAAAAGATCACCACCGGCGGTACCGCTGCATGGACAAGCCCGATTTCCATCCTTGTCGGTTCAACGGCAACCACTATGGGCCAGCCGGTTGGATGCACCAGTGGCAAGTTTACCGTGGTTTACCAGAAGCGCGGAGTCGGGATCAATTCCTATTTATATTCCCAGATGTTCGATAATTCGGGTAACGCGCTGTACTCACCGTTACAATTGAGCACACAGGCAACCGCTGCTGTAAGATATTATTCGGTACAGGCGGAAGACGACACGGTATTTGTCGGTTATTTTGCTTCGCCCAACACACGTTTCAATTCCTTTCTGCAAAGGATAAATCCCGACGGGACCATTCCCTGGGGGAACAACGGTTCAAATTTCAATACCCATACCGGTACCAATGACAGTTTCCAGGGGCCAACAAGCATCAACTTTACACCCGGTTCAAACTATGTGTGGGCTGTTTGTACGTTCAGCAATCCGAACCAGACCCAATACGGGGTATATGTTCAGAAATTCCTGAAAACAACCGGCGCCAGGCAGTTCAGTGATTACGCCAAGTCGGTTTATGCCATCAGTTCCAATATGGACACCCAGGATGGCGACCTTGCCCTGGTTTCCGATGCACCTATGTTCATGTCGTATAATTCAGTATATAAAATCTATGCAACCCGGCTGGATGGCAGCGGCAATTTTGTATGGCCCGGCAATAACGTGATACTGAGTTCCACTACTGCAAACCAGGGCTCTCCTAAAGGCAGATACGGGTTTACCCCGATAGGCCCCAACAGGTGTGCCGGTTCATGGACGGAGGACAGGGGTGTTGGTGACCATGGTTATATCCAGGGCATCTCTGTGGGAGGACTGATTGGCCTGGTTGTTGCCACCCAGGGAAATGTACCGGCCGTAATAACAACCAACGGGGGGACATTGCAGATGGTTGATACTGTGTTTCCCGCTACGGCGAACCAGAACGTGACATGGAGCATAGTCCCGGGAACAGGCATGGCCACCATCAGCGGAACAGGCCTTGTCACGGCTGTTTCCAACGGCACAGCTTATGCCAAGGCAATTGCTGTGCAGGATACCACGGTTATGGATTCCCTGATGATCACGATAAGCAACCAGGTTGCCGCTCCCCCCACCGTTGTAACTTTGCCTGCAACCAATATCTCTTCTTCGGGAGCCACGCTGAACGGTTCGGTAAACGCGAATACGCTGCTGACCAATGTATCGTTCGACTGGGGCCTCACTTCAGCCTACGGCAATAATATTGCTGCCGTTCCGCCGACGGTCAGTGGAACAAATGATACCGCCGTACAGGCTGTTCTCACCGGTTTGCAGTCATACACTACTTATCACTTCCGGATTAAAGGCGTCAACCTGGCTGGTACATCCGCAGGCGAAGACCTGATATTTACAACTTTACAGGGTGTCGGGGTCAATGAAAAGGAGCCTTTGAAAATCGAAGTTTACCCGGTTCCGAACGATGGGCATTTCAACATATCAGTGAGCAGTTCCACGGAGACGTCCTGCAAGCTGGATATTTATAATAATCTCGGGCTGAAGGTCCTTGGCACCAGTACTATCACAGTTAACGGGAATACGGTAATGCCTGTTGACCTGGGTTCATTACCCGGGGGTGTCTATACCATCATTCTTGGCAATACATCCGGCAGGTTTGAAAGAAAGATCGTGGTAGATAAATAATACCCGCTTTATTTTACGAACTGCCTGGCGTAGTATTTCGCAGTCAGCTTTTCGCCGGTTGCCTTTTCGATCATATCGTTCCAGTAATATTTATTGGCCGGCATGAAGATCTTTGTCCTCAGGTATTCACCAACCGCTTTGTTGTTTGCAAAGCTCTGGAACCGGTAATCATCCGACTTGATGACATTGGTGATGATGTAATAATAAAGCTGCGAGGCCAGAAGTTCACCCATCAGGTAATTGTGATAATAGCAGGGATATAAGGCCAAATGGATCTTTGTGGCCCAATCGGGTTCGTCCCTGCCTTCGGGCCGTTTCAGCATCTGGTATTTTTCTGCCAGGTCCCACCAGAGTTTGTTCAGGTCCTGGTCGGGGTTCTCGTACATGGCTTTTTCAAAATTATACATCAGCTGGGCCCAGCGGCTGAAAACAAGCTGCTCCAGCCTGAGCGTTTTAAATGAGTTCTCCGCAATTTTCATTTTTTCCTGTTCGCTGATACCAACATTATCTTTGATCCACTGGGGGTTGGAAGCAAAACGCCCGAACATTTCAGCAATGGCTTCTGTTGTAAACGTATGGGCGGGGTCGCGGAGAACCCAGGGCAGGGTCATGTCCTTGTATTTATCATACACGGAATGGCCGAATTCGTGAAGCATGGTGTTCATCCATTTGGCGTTGGGCTTGATGTTGCAAAGCACCCTTACATCCCCTTCCTTGTCCATATCGGTACAAAATGCATGCTGGTTCTTGCCAGGCTTTTCATAGAGGTCGCTTTTTGCGATGATACCGCTGACAGGCAGCCTTATCCCTGCATAATACGTTGCCGTGAGCGTTTCGAGGTTCTTATCCTTGTAATATTTATCCAGGTCAAGGCCGTAGATCTTAGGCGCTTCCTGGAAGAAACGGTTCTGGTAATTCCAGGGCTTAAGCTCGTCCTTGCTCTTCATGCCATAATACTTCACCAGATAATCATCTATTTCACCTTTAACCTCTGCGTAGGATTTTCTGGTCAGGTTGTCAAGCTCATCGAAAAGTTTACTCACCTCCCGGGGGTCCTGGTCACCAAGTGTAAGGCTCATCTCGTGGTAATTCCGGAATCCCAGGCCATTGGCTATTTCATTGCGCAGCTTGACCAGCTTCTTTAAATCATCAGCTACCACGGGACCAATCTTTTTCTGGGCAATCCATACTTCTTTCTGTTGCTCCGTGTTCTTCGAATTTTTCAGGATATCCTCCACATCATTGTCCGACATCTTTTTGCCATTGACCTCGGCACGAAAATTCGAAAATTTCATTTCGATCTGTGTCTGCATCTTTACCTCTGCATTGAGTTTTGCAGTATCAGCCTTTGCCATGATATATGCCCTGTACAGAACATCAAGTTCCCGGTTCAGCAAAGAGTCGGAGATCAGGCCAGAGATTTTTATTTCTTTCAGCTTGTTAAAAGATTCTTTATCTGATGTTATTTTCAACATTTTAAGCTGAAGTTCTTCTGATTTTTTATAATCTTTAGCTTTCCCTGAAACAGAGGCGTTCCACGAAGCAATGTTGGCTTCCTTAAACAGTGGAATCATCAGGGAATCATGCTTTTGAATAAATGCTTTCAGTTCCTGGTTCATTTTTTCCTTTTTTGATGTGCAACCGGCTATCAGCATCATTCCCGCCACCATTAGTGCCAATACTTTGACTGTTCTCATGTATTTATTTTATCGGATGATTTGTCATATCCTCACTTTATAATTCTGTATTCTATATTCAATCATACTCCCATTTGCTTCCTTCCTTTGAGTCCTTCACCGTGATACTAAGCTTCTGCAAAGCATCCCTGATCTGGTCGGATGTGCTCCAGTCCTTGGTTTCGCGTGACCGCTGGCGAATTTTAAGGATCAGTTCCATTAAGCCGTTCAGGTATTCCGACTGTTCGGCTGTTGTCTCATCTTTCAGTCCGAGGATGTCAAAAACGAAGGTGTTGAACATTTTTTTCAGCAGGTCCAGGTCTCCTGCCGAAATAGTCTCTTTTTTATCATTCACCGAGTTGATGATCCTGGCCCCTTCAAACAGGTTAGCGATGACCACAGGACTGTTGAAATCCTCGTTCATGGCTTCATAGCAATTTTTCTCAAGATCGATGATCCTGGATTTTTCCTGGTCATTTTGGCCGGTTTCCGCCGGTTTTATGGCAGCCAGGAGTTTGATGGCCGAAAACAGCCGTTTAAGTCCTTTCTCTGCCGCTTCCAGAGCTTCGTTCGAGAAATCCAGGGTGCTCCTGTAGTGGGCCTGCAACATAAAAAAACGAATGGTCATCGGGCTGTATGCTTTTTTGAGTGCAGCATGTGAACCTGTAAAGAATTCATCCAGGGTAATGAAATTTCCCAGTGACTTGCCCATTTTCTGCCCGTTGATAGTGACCAGGTTATTATGCATCCAGTATTTGACCGATTCATGCCCGAGAGCGGCCTGGTTCTGCGCTATCTCCGATTCATGGTGCGGGAACATCAGGTCCATCCCGCCCCCGTGTATATCGAAATATTCGCCAAGATATCTCATACCCATCGCAGAACATTCGAGGTGCCAGCCGGGGAATCCCTCGCTCCAGGGCGAAGGCCATCTCATGATATGTTCAGGCTGGGCTTTCTTCCAGAGTGCAAAATCGGCCGGATTATGTTTTTCATCCTGTTTTTCCAATTCCCTCGTGTTCGACAGAAGGTCCTCAAGCACACGTCCCGACAGCTTTCCATAATCATGTTCGCGGCTGAACTTCTCAATGTCAAAATACACAGAACCGTTAACTTCATAAGCAAAGCCTGAGGCGAGTATTTTCTTTATGAATTCCACCTGCTCAATGATATGACCCGAGGCCCTAGGCTCTATGCTGGGCCGTTTCACATTCAGGGCATCCATGAACACGAAATACCGGTCTGAATAATACTGGGCAACCTCCATGGGTTCAAGTTGTTCCAGTCTGGCTTTCTTAGCGATTTTATCCTCCCCTTCATCCAGGTCATGTTCCAGGTGCCCTACATCCGTAATATTCCTGATATAGCGGACCTTATAGCCCAAGTGCTGCAAATAACGGAATACCAGGTCGAATGTAATTGCGGGACGCGCATGACCCAAATGGGGATCCCCGTAAACGGTTGGCCCGCAAACATACATCCCCACAAAAGGCGGGTTCAGGGGTTCAAATTTTTCCTTGTTGCGGGAGAGGGTATTGTAGAGATAAAGGCCTTGATCCATATACTTGAGATTCAGCTCCCAAATTTAAGGCAGATTTTTCAGATAAACATTTTAATAGTTTTCAAAAGGAATCTGACAAGCCTGTCAGCCTGGAAAATTCAGGATCAAAAGGGGTTAATTTAATATCACTTTTTCACTGGCTACCGTTTGCTTATTATAAACCAACCTGAAGAAATACAAGCCTTTTCCCCAAGATGAAACATCCAGTTCCAACTGAGATTGATCTTTGGGAATTTCATTTTGAAAGACTTGTTTACCGTTAAAATCATAAGCTTCAAGCATAGTGGATTTCCATTGATAATGTACTGTAGTAATATAAAATGTTTGGGTCTGTATCTTCTCAACAAGTTGTTCAGGGAAGATCACATATATTTTATTTGTCGCAGGATTCGGGAATATTTTCAGTTGCGATTTTTCAGGATGTGAATCAGACTCACTTACAGATACTGTGATATCACAGTCTGGGTTTAAGGTATCCGATTTAACTGGATGTGAACACAGGCTATCATAAGTGAATGGATGGGTATAAATAGTATCATACTGCATATCCGAATTAACCTTGAATGCGTAAATCTGGTAGATTCCGTTCGACATCGCATTACTGACCACACTGATGAACTTATTGTCAAAGGTCTTGGCAGTGCCGCTAATATTATTTGTGAAGTTCATAATTGTTTTTTGGGCCAGTACATTGCCTAGTGTATCAATTTTAAACATTCCGGTGGGACCAAGATAGTCAGTAAGCGACCAGGAAGCACCAATTACAAGAGTTGTATTATTTAACCAATTGATCGTATTAGCAGTCCCACTCACAGTATTCGAGACAAGATCGTTATTATAAACTTCATGTCCATCGGGACTTGTTTTTAAGATGCATGGTGCATCGCCATAAGGAACTTTTTCATGTCGTCCAGCAGTATAAAAGAAGCCGAATGAATTCTCTACTGTATTTACTGCAAACCCATAATAATACTGTTGAACACCATAAGGAAGTTCCCAAATTACAGAACCTGAATAATCTGTTCTGACAAAATACGAGTGATCCCATCCACCTCCAGTTCCCCCTGGATCAGGATGAGCACACTCACCTGTTATAAGGAAATCTCCATTCTGAGTAATTAAAAGATCAAATCCTTCTTCATCGAAAGCCAAGGTGTCAATTGGCTGGTAGGCCTGGTTCCAGGTCATATTCCCAATACTATCAAAACGGATCAGGGAAATTCTTTTTCTGTAATTACAACTATGATAGCGAGTTAGAAAAATATAACCTCCGTCAGCAAGTCGTTTGACACGCTGGCCATAATCTGTATGATTCGGAGTATTAAGAATCTTGCACCACTGAATTTCCATACAGGAGTTCATTTTCATGATAAATGGATCATTATTATAGTCAAGCTTACTTGTAGAGCCTGAAACAATATAACCATTATCTGAAGTTCTTTCAATGTTTTCTGGAACTTCCTGGTATTTGCCGGTTCCGATTTTTTTGTCCCACAAGACATATCCGTTAATATCTGTTTTGAACAGCCATCCATATTTATAACTCTTCGCTGTCACCAAGAATTAGATAACCTTTGTCATAGTCCACCATCTTCCTCATTTTTAAGGTCAGGGTTTGCATTATAATAAACATCCCTCTGGTTGCAAATTGTATAATAATTGTATTGGCTTTGGGCAGAGCCTGATTTGGACATGAGGATTAAGGCCACAACGATGATGGATAAAATCCAAAAATAAAATTTATGCATGGCGTCAATATTAAGGTTTGGATAGTTAATGGATTATCTTAAAAAATTCAGTCAATACTTTAATAAATCACAATGACAAAGAAAGTTTTTTTCATACTTCAAGAATATAAAGAATTATTTACATAATCATAAAAAAAACCTAACTATTTTCGCAATTTATCTTCCGAAAATCGGAAATATTATTTCCGAATATCCGCAAGAATTGAGTAGGCTTTCGGATCATCCATCCGGCAGAATTGAAAATAAATCCTAATTTTGCCCGGTACAAATAATCAAAATGAATGATGGAAAAGATCCTTGTAATCGGGTGTTCGGGGCAGATCGGCTCGGAACTCACTCTTGAACTCAGGAAAATCTATGGAAACTCAAACGTTATTGCAACCGACATCAGGCCTGCGCCGGCGGAGATCTCCGAAAGCGGCCCTTTCGAGATACTGGATGTACTTGATGCTTCCAAACTTCAGTTGATCTGCGAACATGAGAAAGTAACCCAGGTTTATCACCTGGCTGCCATTTTATCGGGCAATGCCGAGAAACGTCCCATGCCTTCATGGGATATCAATATGCGGAGCCTGTTCAACGTCCTCGAGATTGCACGCGAGCTGAAACTGAAACGGATCTTCTGGCCCAGTTCCATTGCCGTTTTCGGTCCGACCACGCCCCGTTTTGACACTCCCCAGTTTACTATCATGGAACCGAATACGGTGTATGGGATCTCGAAACTTGCCGGTGAACGCTGGATAGAATACTACTTTAATAAATATGGCGTGGACACCCGCAGCTTGCGTTATCCGGGACTGATCAGTTACAAGACGGAGGCCGGGGGCGGTACGACGGATTACGCAGTAGAGATCTTCTACGAAGCCATCCGCAGTAAACGTTATGAATGTTTCCTTGGCCCCGATTCGGCTCTTCCCATGATGTTCATGCCCGATGCGATCAAAGCAACGATTGATATCATGGAAGCCGAGGCTTCGAAACTATCGTTGCGTTCCAGCTACAATGTAGCAGGTATATGCTTTGACCCTGAAACCCTGGCTGCCGAGATCAAAAAACATATGCCTGATTTCATGATCACCTATAAACCCGATTTCCGCCAGGCCATAGCCGATTCATGGCCCGCCTGTATCGACGACAGCGTTGCACGCAAGGACTGGAACCTTACCTATGAGTATGACCTCGATAAAATGACAAAGGTCATGCTTGAAGAGATCGGGAAAAAAATCACCGGAAAAGTAGTTTGACAACCCGAACAGGGAATGGCAATTCCTGATTTTTTGCTGTAACTTTGTAAAAATATTGGTTATGTCTACACTTGAGTTACAAAACCGGTTGATTCGTAGAATTCTTGAAATCAGCGACCAGGAGTTACTGGAGTATTTATTCAATATTACTGGCAATGAAAAAGTTGCCCCCTATCAGTTAACTCCCTTTGAGAAGCAATTCATTCAGGAAAGTATTGATGAATACTCTGCCGGAAAGGTGATGTCAAACGAAGAAGTTACTGTAAAAACAGATCAATGGTTACACGAATAATCTGGACCTTCAAGGCTGTTTCCACTTTTAATAAAATTCTTGATTTTTACTTCCAGAGGAATGGTTCAAAAACATAAAGCGCCAGATTGAACAAAGAGATCAGGGGAATTATTAACCTTTTAAAAAAGAACCCTTTCCTTGGTAAAAAAACTGAATCAGAACATCTCAGGATTCTGATTAAGGGAAATTTTAAAATTTTTTACCTGACAGGCACCAATGAGATCGTTATTTAAATGGTATGGGATTGTCGGCAAGAACCAATTTGTTTGAAGTTATAATTTTTTATGATATCTTCTTAACAGGTCGCAAATTGCGACCTGTTGAACTTACCAGAAAACAAGCGGATTCTTTTATATATTTCTTTGGTTTTTCCCTGTGCTCCCAGAGATCGCCTTCCTATAACAATACCGCTGCCAGCGGGAAAGTTTCTTTCACCCTGATTCCTTTTTCCGTTTCATGAACGGTGCAGCATTCGTTATAAAGATCGTGTTCAAAAAACAGGATGTATCCTTTATCAGAAGCCTCTTTCAGGAATACATCTTTTTCCCCGAGGGTGAGCAACGGCCTTGTATCGTAAGCCATGATATATGGAAGGGGTATATGAGCAGCAGAAGGAAGAAGATCTGCCATGAAAACGATGGTTTTGCCGGCATATGTTATCAGCGGAATTACCTGTCCGTCGGTATGCCCGAAAAACAGCCTGAGCATGATACCGGGATATATTTCAGTATCCTTTTCAATAAGCGAGAGCCTTTCATTTTCCTGGATGGGCAGGAAGTTTTCTTTTAAAAAGGAGGCTTTCTCCCTGTTATTGGCGTTTACAGCCCATTCCCATTGCCGGTGGCTTGTCCTGTAAGTTGCATTTCTGAATGTAAGTTCATAACCCGTCCTGTCGCTATTCCAGCGTACCGCCCCGCCGGCGTGGTCAAAATGCAGGTGTGTCAGGATCACATCTGTGATGTCATCCGTAGTAAAACCTGCAGCCGCAAGTGACTTTTCAAGGCTGTCGTCCCCGTTCAGATAATAGTTGGAAAAGAATTTTTCGCTTTGCTTGTCCCCTATCCCGCAGTCTAAAAGGATCCTCCGCTGTCCGTCCTCCACAAGGAGGCAACGCATGGCCCAGTTGCAGAGGTTGTTTTCATCGCAGGGATAAAGCTTGCTCCAGATCACTTTCGGGACAACTCCAAACATGGCGCCCCCGTCGAGTTTCAGGTTGCCGGTATTTATAACGTGCAGTTTCATTGTTTCCGTTTAAACAGTCATCTTAGGGGTTTCTGGTTTATCCCTCGGTTACGGAACTGCTGCGACCCACCATCGGCTTGCTTCCTAAGCCAGGCGAGCCGTTCGTAAATTCACTTCTCTGCCTGTCTTTACGAAAGCTGCGCCGGGTGGGGACCCCGCAGGAGTTCCTGATACCTCGAAACAAACCAGAAACCCCCTTTTGAACTATTTGTACTCCAGCACGCTCATCTCTCCCTGAAGCACTCTAAGTGCATTGCTTGCCATCGCCTGGATCTCATTATCACCGGGATAGACCACTACTTTGGCGAGTTTCTTCACATGGTCGATGATATATTCTATGACTCTTTCGGAATGGGCAATTTCACCTGTAAGCAGTATGGCGTCCACTTCGCCTTTCAGCACCACGAACATCTCACCAATACATTTTGAGACCTGGTAAGCCATGGCATCCATGATATTCTTTGCTTTTTCTTCCCCGCTTTTGATCCTGAATTCAATGGCGGTCAGATCGGTTGTTCCAAGGTGGGCCCTGATCCCCCCGCAATGGGTCAGCAGGCAATATATCTCATCCTTGTTCTTCTTGTCTGTCAGGCATAGTCTGACCACGTCGCCCAATGGCAGGCTTCCACTCCGTATCAAGGAGAAGGGCCCGTCGCCTTCAAAACCCTGGTTCACATCGATAACCCTGCCTTTCCGGTGAGCCCCTATGGTAGTCCCGTTGCCCATGTGAGCAACGATCAGGTTCAGCTCTTCATATTTCTGGTTTTGGCTTTCAGCAAACAACTTTGCAACCGCCTTCTGATTCAATGCATGGTAAATGGATTTTCGTTCAATGCCGGGTGCACCGGTTATCCTGGCAACATCTTCCATTTCATCGACAACCGTAGGGTCGGCAATCATGGCCACCGAGCCCGGTATCTCCCTGGCAACTACATCTGCCAGCAAACCTCCCAGGTTGATGATATCCTCCCCGATCGGGCTGTTCCTGAGGTCATTTTTCAGAGTCTCATTTACGGCAAATACCCCCGAACATACAGGTTTTACAAGCCCTCCCCTCGAAATGACGATCTTCACTTCGCTCAGGTCGAACTCATTGCTGTGGAGCTCCTTTAAGACAATCTGCTTCCTGAAATCCAGCTGGTCATAGATGGTTTCAAAACCGGCCAGTTCATCCGAGGTATGATACCTATTGTTGATGTATAAAAGCTTATAATTCTGATAAACAGCAATCTGTGTTACGCGGTCTTTGGGATTGACGACCAGGATATTGAATTTCATAAAGACAAATTTGATCTACATATTTCTCCGGTATTGTCCGCCCACTTCGAACAAGGCGTGGGTGATCTGCCCTATGGAGCAAACCTTTGTGGCTTCCATCAGGCTTTCAAAGATATTCATATTTTGTGTCGCGGCAATTTTCAGCTGATGAATTGTCGCTTTGGATTCCTCCTTCCAGCATGTATGGAGCTGCTCCAGCATATGGATCTGGTATTGCTTCTCCTCTTCGGTGGAACGGATGACCTCTCCCGGAAGGACAGTAGGCGAGCCCTTGCTGGAAAGGAATGTGTTCACTCCCATTATAGGTAATTTCCCGCTGTTTTTGAGGCTTTCATAGTAAAGGGATTCCTCCTGTATCCGGCTCCTCTGGTACATCGTCTCCATGGCGCCAAGAACACCCCCTCTTTCGGAGATCCTCTCGAATTCGAGCATCACCGCTTCTTCCACGAGATCGGTAAGCTCCTCTATTATGAATGCTCCCTGGAGCGGATTCTGGTTTTTAGCTAGTCCAAGTTCATGGTTGATGATCATCTGGATCGCCATGGCCCGGCGGACTGATTCTTCGGTAGGTGTCGTGATGGCTTCGTCGTAAGCATTGGTATGCAATGAATTGCAGTTGTCATAGATGGCATACAAGGCCTGGAGTGTGGTCCGGATATCGTTGAAGTCAATTTCCTGTGCATGCAGGGACCTCCCGGAAGTCTGGATATGATATTTCAGCATCTGGGCCCTGTCATCCGCCTTATACCGGTATTTCATCGATTTCGCCCAGATAAGGCGGGCTACCCGTCCGATCACGGAGTATTCAGGATCGATGCCGTTTGAAAAGAAAAACGAAAGATTAGGTGCGAATTTGTTTACATCCATCCCTCTCGAAACATAATATTCCACGTACGTGAACCCGTTCGAAAGGGTAAGCGCCAGCTGCGTGACGGGGTTTGCCCCTGCTTCGGCAATATGATATCCGGAGATGGAAACGGAATAAAAATTCCTGACATTGTTATCGATGAAATACTCCTGGATGTCACCCATCATCTTCAAGGCAAAGTCGGTGGAAAATATGCAGGTGTTCTGGGCCTGGTCTTCTTTCAGGATATCAGCCTGCACAGTCCCCCTGACCTGCGCAATAGTCTCTTTCTTTATTTTTTCGTAAACTTCCTTCTCCAGGACAAGGTCGCCGGTTACGCCAAGCAGCATGAGGCCCAGGCCGTTATTTCCTTCCGGGAGTCCCCCCTGGTATGAGGGGCGTTTTGTCCCTTTTTTTCGGTATATTTCACTGATCTGTTTTTCCACCTCTTTCTCCAATCCTTTGGCTTTGATATAGAGCTCGCATTGCTGATCGATGGCAGCATTCATGAAATATCCCACCATAGCCGGGGCCGGCCCGTTGATGGTCATGGAAACGGAGGTGTTGGGATCCAGCAGGTCGAACCCGGAGTAAAGTTTCTTTGCATCATCCAGGCAGGAAACGGAAACTCCCGAATTCCCTATTTTTCCGTAGATATCCGGCCTGAGGTCTGGGTCGAAACCGTACAGGGTGACCGAATCATATGCAGTGGAAAGCCTTACGAAGGGCAGCCCGTGCGAGAGATAGTGGAAGCGTTTGTTAGTGCGCTCCGGCCCTCCTTCCCCAGCGAACATGCGGGTGGGGTCTTCCGCGGTGCGTTTAAAGGGGAATACTCCCGCAGCATAAGGGAATTCCCCCGGCACATTCTCCCTGAGGTTCCATTTCAGGATATCTCCCCAGGCTTTGTACCCGGGAAGGGATATTTTCGGAATGGGCAGATGGGACAGGGATTCGGTATGTGTTTTAACCCTGATCTCTTTCCCCCGGACCGAATAACTATACGTTTCATTTTTATAGGCCTGCAGCTTCTTATCCCAGTTCCGGACGATTTCATAATTGGCAGGATCCAGCTTTTTCAATAATTCATCAAACAGCAGGTCCAGCTCAAGCATGATATTGCAGCCGTGGGAATGCAGATCCTTGTTCCTGTCACGTTCTCCCGGAGGAATGCCACGGATAGCCTCAATGGTTTGCGAGATGCCATAAAGCTTTTGGGCAAGCTCCGCCTGCTCCCCGGTCCATTTGTTGTAATTTCTTACTTCGTCGGCAATTTCCGAAAGATATCGTGTCCGTGAAGGGGGAATGATCACGATCTTATCCTTCATTTCATCCACTCCACGGAAACTGCTTTCAAACCGTGCGCCTGTTTTTTCGCTTAGCTTTTTAATGAACGCCTTGTACAACTGGTTAACACCCGGGTCATTGAACTGAGAGGCGACAGTTCCGTATACGGGCATCTCATCTACTTCTTTTTCAAACAGTTTATGATTACGCTGGTACTGCTTCTTCACATCCCTTATGGCATCTGCCGCCCCTCTTTTATCCCCTTTGTTGACCACCACGATGTCGGCGAAATCAAGCATGTCGATTTTTTCAAGCTGGCTGGCAGCTCCGTATTCCGGCGTCATCACATACATAGACAGGTTGCTGTGATCCACGATTTCCGTGTCGGATTGCCCGATGCCCGATGACTCTATGACCACCAGGTCAAATCCTGCCGCCTGCAGTATCAGGGTGGCGTCCTTGACATGCTTTGAAAGGGAAAGATTCGACTGCCTTGTCGCCAGCGATCTCATGAATACCCTGGGGTCAAAGATGGCATTCATACGAATGCGGTCGCCGAGCAATGCTCCGCCTGTTTTTCGTTTGGTCGGATCGACCGAGATGATCGCGACGGTTTTTTCCCGGAGGTCTCCCAGGTACCTGCGAACCAGCTCATCCACCAGGGAGGATTTCCCGGCCCCGCCTGTACCCGTAACTCCCAATACCGGGATTTTTTTTAAAGCTGCATTTTCACTGAGCTTTTCAAGGTATGGTCTCGTCGCTTCAGGGGAATTTTCGGCAGCCGTGATGAGACGGGCAATTTCCCTGAAATCACGGTTCAGGATTTTATCAATGCAGACATTCCTGATATCTCCCAGGGGAAAATCGCATTTCTCAAGGAGGTCGTTGATCATCCCCTGTAAACCCATGGAACGGCCGTCGTCAGGAGAATAGATTCTCGTTATCCCGTAATGGTGCAGTTCTTCTGATTCATGAGGCAGGATGACACCACCCCCTCCGGCAAAGATCCGGATATGCCCGCAGCCTCTTTCCTTCAGAAGATCGAACATATATTCCAGGTACTCCATATGCCCTCCCTGGTAAGAGGTCAGGGCGATGGCCTGTACATCTTCCTGTATAGCACAGTCGACGATCTCCTGAACGGCCCGGTTGTGGCCGAGATGAATCACTTCAGCGCCGATGGATTGAAGAATCCTGCGCATAATGTTGATTGCGGCGTCGTGCCCGTCGAACAGTGAAGCGGCGGTCACTATCCTTACATGATGCTTTGGTTTATAGGGATCCGGAATTTTCATGAATCTGGGTTTATTCGTTCATGATCGCCCTGGCAATAATGATCTGCTGGATCTCGCTGGTACCTTCGTAAATCTGAGTCAGCTTGGCTTCACGCATCAAACGTTCAACATGATATTCCTTTACGTATCCGTACCCTCCATGGATCTGGACAGCTTCGGTGGTTACATACATCGCTGTTTCTGCAGCCCAGTATTTGGCCATCGCGCTGGCTGTTCCATAAGGCCTGCCCTGGTCCTTGAGCCAGGCCGATTTCAGTGTGAAATACCTTGCAGCTTCAGTACGCGTATGCATTTCGGAAAGTTTGAATGCTATGGCCTGATGATTGATGATCTCTGTGCCGAAAGCTTTCCTTTCTTTTGAATATTTCAGCGCTCTTTCATAGGCGCCCTGTGCGATCCCCAATGCCTGGGCGGCAATGCCGATCCGTCCTCCCTCCAGGGTCTTCATCGCGATCTTAAAACCCATCCCGTCATCACCCAGCCTGTTTTCCTTCGGAACTTTCACGTCGCTGAACATGATGGAATGTGTGTCGGAACTTCGCATTCCCATTTTGTCTTCATGAGGACCAATGCTTATTCCGGGGGAATGCCTGTCAACGACAAATGCATTGATCCCTTTATGCCCTTTTTCCTTATGCGTCTGGGCTATAAGGATATATGTCGATGCTGAATTCCCGTTGGTGATCCAGTTCTTGACCCCGTTGACCAGGTAATGATCACCCATGTCGATGGCTGTGGTCCTTTGGGATGTTGCATCCGATCCGGCTTCAGGCTCGGAAAGAAGAAAGGCCCCTATCTTTTCACCCCTGGCCAGCGGTTTCAGGAATTTCTGCTTTTGCTCTTCCGTTCCGAATTCTTCGAGTTCATAACAAACCAGGGAATTGTTCACTGAAATCACTACGGCAGTGGATGAATCAACCTTTGATATCTCCTCAATTGCAAGTATATATGAAACTGTGTCCATCCCTCCACCGTCATATTTCGGGTTTACCATCATCCCCATAAAACCGAGCTCGGTCAGGGCCTGGATATGCTTCGTTGGGAATTCAGCTTTTGCATCCCGATCAATAACGTCCTTTATCAATTCCCGTTGGGCATAATCCCTGGCCGATTGACGTATCATCAGATGTTCTTCAGTGAAATCAAAATTCAACATATGATCATTCTTTGATACAAAGATAAAATTAAAAGCAGACTGATTCCAATATCCGGATGAAAAAAATCCCCGCGTTTTGCGGGGATTTGAATGCCTTGAAATGACCGGCCGACTATATTCTGTCATCCCTTGAAAAAAAACATTCAGGAATTCGGCAGCAGGCGTTATTGCCTGGACCGTTTATAACTGATATAAGTATCTCCGTATTGTGAGTGTTCGATGACCATGAGCTGATCGGCTGAAAATTTAACAACTTCCATCCTGATTTTATCCTTTGTCTTAATATTTTTTGCACTGATGATATTCTTCTTCAGCTTCCAAGTAATATTAAAGGGATTCATGCCGATATATTTCACTCCGGTATTATCCGGTGAAAGGACCAGGGTTGACTTGGCCTGGATTTCAGAAAGATGGTTGCTTATTCTGGCTTTCAGCGCAGCCTGCCTGGCGGCGAGAGTGGTGTCGCCTGTTTGCCCGGCATTATGGGTTGCGGTATCTACAGGTGCTGCCTTGGGTTCGGGTATGCCGAGAAAGGCATTCATCGTCATAACTTGTGCTACAACCCATTTGCCGTAAACATCTTCAGCCTTGATACTGACATTGTATTTTGAGGTTTTCTGGGCCAAGGCATACTGGCAGGTAATTATAGTGACTAAAAACGCGATGGAAAGGGAACACAGGCTTTTTTTCATAGGATGTTTTTTAATGAAAACGACAAGATCAGGACATTATTATAATTCTTTCTCAACTTCAACCGTGGTATCGCTCGGGTCTGTTTTAATAGTAAAGCCACGTTTCCTGAAAACAGAGATCATTCTTTTATTGTCGCTGGTGGTTTGTGCGATTATCTTTTTCAGGGTCCATTTTTTTGCAATCTCCATGCAAAAGTCAGTAATGATGTTCCCAAGGTCTTTTTGCTGGTATGCGTCAATGATAAGGATAGCATACTCAACGATTTCATGGTCCGGGTCGGCGATAAGCCGTCCGACTCCCACAAGTTTCCTCTGGCTACCTTGCTGGATTTCAGCTACGATAGCGATCTCCCGGTCATAGTCGATATAGCAGAAACGGGTGGCCACATCATGCGATTGCCACTGGAAGAAATACCTGAACCGGCTGTAGAGGGATTCCTTTGAACAGTTTCCTATCATTTCCAGCCAGAGTGGTTCGTCTTCGGGTTTTATGGGCCGGAGAAGGACCTTTTCTCCATCTTTTAAGTTCAGTGTCCTGACGTATTTCTCCGGGTACGGATGAAGTGCAAGGTGGGCAAACGGAACCTGGGTTTTCCCTGCTATCGTCGTATCGATCATGATCCTTGCATCCAGGGCGACGACATCCCGGGTTGTAACAAGAAGGGGGTTAATATCGAGTTCCATTATCTCCGGATAATCGGCTGCAAGGTAAGACAGCCGGATAAGAGTCTGGATAAGCCCGTCGATATTTTTAGGGGGGCTTCCCCGGTATCCTTTCAACAAGGGGTAAATTTTCAGGGATTCCAGCATTTGCCTGGCGAGGCTTTCATTAAGAGGCGGAAACCCCAGTGCTTTATCCGCAAACAATTCGGCAGTAATGCCCCCCATTCCCACCATCAGTATGGTTCCAAACACACTGTCTTTTTTAATTCCGAGGATCAATTCGACTGCTTCTTTTTCAGCGACCATTTTCTGTACGGTGATTCCTTCAACACGGGCGTCAGGGCGTTTGAGCCTTACCGAATCCATGATCCTTTCAAAGGCGGCCCTCAGGAGTTTTTCATTCCCGAGATTAAGCTGAACTCCGCCGACATCCGATTTATGGGTGATGTCGGGAGACTGTATTTTCAATACTACCGGGTACCCGGTTTTTTCCGCAAATTTTATTGCTTCTTCCGGCGTCTTTGCGAGAACCGGTCTTGTGCTTGAAATCCCATATGATTCAAGGATAAGCTTGGATTCATCTTCCGACAAAATTGCGCCTTTATCCTTGATCAGTTTATTGAATTTTTGGCGCATTTTTTCACGGTCAATACTGAATTCGACAGGGACATCCTTTGGGGTTTCGTAAAGGATCTTCAGGTTTCTTGAATAGGCGACCAGCGTCATGAACGCTTTGATGGCTTGTTCCGGAGTCCGATAGGAAGCGATTCCCGCTTCCACCAGGATATCATCGGCTTTATGCATGCTTTGTCCGCCAAGCCATGCAGCAAGTATGGGCTTCCTGGTCGTGCTGACCAGTGCGCTGACTTCTCTTGCCGTTGCTTCAGTGTTGGTCATTGCCTGGGGTGTGAGGATTACGAGGATTGCATCCACGTTTTTATCTTCAAGCACAATTTGTGTCGCTTTGGAGATTCTTTTGGCGCGGGCATCTCCGAGGACATCAACGGGATTCCCGTGAGACCAGAACTCCGGCAGGTTTTCATCCAGCTTCTGGAGGGTTTCAGGTGAAAGTTTGGCCAGCACGCCGTTCGAAGCGATCAGCGCATCCGTCGCCATCACTCCCGGTCCGCCGGCATTTGTAATGATCCCGAGGCGCGGACCCAGCGGGAAGCGGTTCCTGCCGATCAGTTCCGCCAGGGAGAAAATATCACCTATCTCATACACTCTGGCCAATCCAACCCTTTGAAAAGCCGCATCATAAACAGCATCTTCCGAAGCCATTGCCCCGGTGTGCGAAGCTGCGACTTTTGCCGATTCGGGGAACCTGCCGGCCTTGTAAACAATGATCGGCTTTTTCCGGGCAAAAGCCCTGGCTGCCGTCATAAATTTCCTCGGGTTCTGTATGGATTCAATGTAGAGTATGATGCAACGTGTATTCTCATCCTCCCCGAAATAATCGATAAGGTCACCAAACTCAACATCGATGCTGTTGCCGATGGAGACAAAATATGAGAACCCAATTTTACCCTCAATGGCCCAGTCAAGGACAGAAGTACATAATGCCCCCGACTGTGAAATGAAAGCTATGTTCCCGGGAGCCGGCATCTCGGCCGCGAAGCTTGCATTAAGCTTCAGCGAGGGTACGATTATCCCCAGGCAGTTCGGGCCTAGTACCCTCATCCCTTCAAATTTCCTGATCTCGTCGCGGATATCCTGTTCCAGTTTAATGCCGGCTTCTCCTGTTTCTTTAAATCCGGCCGAAATAATGATGATCCCCCTGATACCTGCTTCACCGCACTCCCTGATAGCCTCCGGGACTTTTGCTGCCGGTGAGCAGATGATCCCCATGTCGGGGGCTTTAGGAAGGCTTTTTAAATCCGGATAGCATGGTATTCCCATGACCGCTTCATGCTCGGAGTTCACAGGATAAACAACTCCCCTGAACCCGCTGCTGACCAGATTTATCAGTACTTTCCCGCTGACCGAGTTTGGATTTGTTGTGACCCCGATCAGGGCGATGCGATTGGGGTTGAAGATGTTGTTGAGCTTATGTATGTTCATCGTTTTGCGGCGATAGGGCTGCAAAGATAAGGGTTTGTAGCATATTCTGCTTACCTGACGGGATCATGAAAAGAATATAGAACCTGACGATTACCGGGAGTATGAAAAAAATTATCTTTATACCACCGGATTTACTCAGATTACAAACATGAAAGAGTCAGAATATCATTTATTTACATCACTCCAGGTCAGTGAAGAACGTCTCCAGACCCTTATCAATGCTTCTCCTGACATTATTTGTTTCAAGGATGCCGGGGGAAGATGGGTCCAGGCAAATGAAAGCATCCTTGAATTATATGGACTCAAAGGTGTGGATTATACAGGTAAAACCGAATATGAACTGGCAGAGTTTACAGCTCCGATCTACAGGGATGCATTCAAGAATTGCCAGGGATCAGACGATCTGGCCTGGGCTGCGGGAGGTACTTCCCGGACCATCGAAAACATACCTGATATCAGTGGTAAAATGCATGTGTTCGATGTGGTGAAAGTCCCTTTGTTCTATGAAGATGGCAACCGAAAGGGGATTATTGTCTTCGGAAGGGATATCACAGAGATTAAACAGGCCGAATCAGCCCTCAGGGAGAGTGAGGCAAAATACAGGCAGATCGCTGATTATACTTCCGATGTCATCTGGATGATGAATCCTAAAATGGAGTACACTTACATCAGCCCTTCAATATTCAAACAACGGGGTTTTACGTGCGAAGAATTCCTCAGACTGAAACCCGAGGAACTCTATACTCCGGATTCCCTGCAAAAAGTTTTTACTGTTTTTTCAGAAGGAATCCGCCTGGCCGCAGAAGGTAAAATGACACCCGATTATGTTACTACCGTTGAAGTTAAACATCTTTGTAAAGACGGATCTGCAAGGGATTCCGAAGTGCTGATCAGCCCTGTTTTTGATTCAGATAACAAGCTGATAGGCGCACACGGTGTATCCAGGGACATTAGCGACCGGAAACTTGCCATGGAGCAGATCAGAATATTGTCGGAATTCCAGTCGCAGTTGTTGAAAATTAACGATTTGAATGATCTGCACGAACTGGTGGTTCATACAGTACATGGTCTTATCGGGGAAGGGATTGTGTTTACGACGAACATTGACCATACTACCGGTTCAGGTAAGGTAATATCATTCAAGGGGCTGGATGTTCCAAGGAACAGCCTGACAAAAATCCTTGGTCTGGACCCGTTTGAAATGGAATTTTACCTCAAAGATATTACCGGGGAAGAGCTCAAATTATACCGCAGCGGGAATTTCGAGGAAATGCCAGGCGGCCTTTTTTCGATAACAACCCATCGTTTTTCCAAAACCATAATCAAGGCTATTGAAAATATTCTCCGGATCAGGAAAGTTTATGCTGTAGGCTTTGTTTACCATGATCATCATCTCGGTGTGCTTGTAATTCTCGCCAGGCATGAGCTCGCTTCATTCGGGGAAACTATCGGAATGATCATTCACCAGGCTTCCATCTCTATGAACAGGATCAAGGCCGAGGCATCCCTGAAAGAAGCCGAAGAAAGGTTCAGGCTTGCATTCCAAACCAGCCCGGATTCCATTAATATCAATCATCTTAAAACCGGGCAGTATCTTGAAGTAAATGAAGGTTTCTGCACCCTGACGGGGTACACGAAAGAAGAAGTCCTGGGCAAGACTTCCCGGGAAATTGATATATGGCAGGATTGGTCTGAAAGAACAAGGATGGTAGAGATGTTGCTCCGGGACGGGAAAGTCACAAATTTCGAAACTGTTTTCCGTTTCAAGAACGGGACAATGCATACCGGACTGTTTTCAGCTTCTATTATTCACCTGAACGGGGTTCCCCATGTCATTTCAATCACCAGGGATATTGAGGAGCTCAAGTGTGCTGAACGCGAGATCGTCCATGCCAAGGAAGCCGCAGAAGAAGCATCCCGGCTGAAAACTGCTTTCCTGAATAACATTTCCCACGAAGTCAGGACACCCATGAATGCAATCATGGGGTTTACAGAACTCCTCCAGAATGAGGAGATAACCGCGCCGGAGCGGGAGCGTTTCTTCGGGATCATCAATTCCAATTCCGTCCAGTTGCTGAGCATCATAGATGATGTACTTGAAATATCAAGGATGGACAGCGGCTGGTTATCTTTCAATTCAAGCGTGTTTTCACTTCACGAACTGATGGAAGACATCTATCTGTCCATGAATGAAATGGTCAATAAAAAAGGACTTTCTTTTCGGTTTACCCCGGATGAGAAAAAAGGATCGGAGTATATCGCCGCCGACAGGGAAAAGATCCGGCAGGTTCTCACTGGGTTCATAAGTAATGCGATAAAATTCACACATTCGGGTTCCATAAGCCTTGGCTGTTGCCGGAAAGGAAAGGAACTTGAATTTTATGTCCGCGATACGGGAATAGGAATAGACGAATGCGAACATGAAAAGATCTTTGAAAGGTTTTACCAGGTCAGCCGGGATACAATGAAAGATATTCACGGGACCGGCCTGGGGCTAAGCATCGCACGTGGCCTGGCTGAAATGATGAACGGTTCCGTCAGGGTTGAGTCCGCGCCCGGGAAGGGTGCAACATTCCTATTATCCATTCCGTACCAGGAAAGTGCAGTACCATTCACTGACGGTGAACAAAGCAGGCCCTTCTCCATGGAATCCATGACTCTGATAGTTGCCGAAGATGAGGATTATAATTATGAACTGATACATGTGCTCCTGTTAAAAAAGACAAAGAAAATCATACGGGCGAAAAACGGCTCCGAGGTGATCGAGATCCTTAAAAAGCAAAAACCCGATCTTATCCTTATGGACCTGAAGATGCCGGTCATGAGCGGGTATGAAGCGACAAGGGCGGTTAAAAACATATACCCGGAATTGCCCGTAATTGCCCTCACCGCATATACCCAGCCAGAGGAAGAGCGTCATGCCATGGAAGCAGGCTGCAATGCGTTTATCAGCAAACCCATCAGTAAAAAGGAACTTATGGAAACCATCCGAAGGTTTATCCGGAATTGATCTGAGTAACCTGGTACTTCAATGATCACGAATCCAGCAATCTCTTTTTCCTGGCAGTATATTCCTCTTCGCTGAGTATACCTTTTTCCTTTAACCCGAATAATTTTTCCAGTTCGGCGGCCACGGTGGTGCCGGCCTGCTGACGGTTTCCGGAGGCGATCGCATTGGCCAGTTCCCTTGCCTGGGCAGAGATCCCCGATTTCCTGTATTCCTCCTGCATCTCAGTGATCGTATCTTTAAGTTGTCTGGGTTTTTCAACCATCCTGTAGGTGGTCGCACCAATCTCCGCTGCCGTCTGGATCTGTACATTCCCGAACCCGAATATTCTTCCCCATACCGACTGTTCATAAGTTATATTATTGATCTTGTCAAGCGGGCTTTCCTTCGCATTTCTGGAAAACACACCACATTCGTCAATCACGCGTAAATTCGTGACCGCCCAAAGATTATTATTCCTTTGAATAATTTTATACCACAGAAAACAAATCAGGACCAACGGGATAAGCAGTCCGTAGCTGCCTATGAATATCCCCAGAACCAATCCGGCAACCGCAACCAGCGAAGGCACGGCCAATACCAGCCAGTGAGGCCTTATCAGAAGGACCACCTGTTCATCATTTTTTAATACTGTCTTCATCCTTAGTTATAATTTGAGAATTTCAATGTTAAACCCTGAGAATATCTTATTATGGCATCCGGTTACCGCACAATGAAAAATTTTCCTTCATCATGAAACCCATTCCCGCTGAAGCTGTAAAAATACAATCCCCCGGCAAAGTTTCGGGTATCAAGACTGATCGTTGACTGCCCCGGGGAAATGAAAACTTCATCTGTTTTCCTGCCGGAATCGTCATAAATAATTAAGGTACCATGGTCACCTGCAAGGCAGTTTCCAAAACGGAAAAAAACCTTGTCGACAGCCGGATTGGGGTAAACCAGCACCTTTGCCTGCAGGTCATGTTCCCCCACTGCATTGACCAGGTTATTGCCTGAAATGATCTGGTAGTAAGGGTCAAAGATCACCGAATCAACAGCAAACGGTATGCGAACCTTGAAAAGTTCTCCTGAAAAGGTATTTGAAACCCGGATAAGGGTATCGTGGTCTGCATTTTTAAATTCCAGCTGGACCGGCAATTCAAAGAATGATACAGTTGGGCTTGACTGGGTCTGGTTCAGGGTGAATGAAAGCGTGTCGGATTTTTGTGACCACCTTACCTCGTATTGCGGGAAACCTTCTCCTGTATACCATTCATTAAAGTACCAGCTAAGGTCCCTACCCCAGGAGCTTTCGAAATGGGCTTTCAGATTTTCGGTGCGCGCAAATCCATATGCCAGGCTGAAATCATTAAGATAATTGATGAGGGCTGCGAAAAAGACCGAATCGCCCATGATCCATCTCAACTGGTGAAGGATCATGGCTCCTTTTGCATACGACAAACGGCTGTTGAAAATACGGGTGAAATCGGTCGTATCGGGACAATACACTGAACCTCCGGGCTGGGAAGTGATCTGTGTGACCCTCACCTGCCTGAACCGAACCCATAGACTGGGGTCAAGATGCTCGTAACAAAGGCCGGAGAGGTAGGTGGCAAATCCTTCATTCAGCCAGATATCGGTCCAGCTTCCGCAGGTAACCTTGTCGCCGAACCATTGATGGCCAAGTTCATGGGCTATAAGTTCAAACTGAAAATTGTCAACAAATGTCATGGTCTGATGTTCCATCCCTCCACCGGCCCCGAATTCCGCATGTCCGTATTTTTCCCTTTGGAAGGGGTAGATCCCGAAGAGGCTGTCGTACAGCTGTATCATTGGGATGATCAGGGGAAGCTGGCTTACCGCTGTTGCCGAATCTTCCGGGTAAATATAGTTTACAAGCTTAAGGGTGTCGTTGCCGAAGGGAACCTGCTGTGTAAAACTTGTATAATTGGTCACAGCCAGGCATACAAGGTAGGTGGCAATGGGATAGCGGTGCTTCCAGTGATAGACTGTACTTGCCGGCCCCTGTTGGGATGAAACAAGTAAACCGTTACTGGCCGATTTATAGGGTAAAGCTGCATTGATATAAATATCAATGGAGTCAGCCTTGTCGGTCAGGGTGTTCTTGCAGGGCCACCAGTCGCTTGCCCCGTATGGTTCTGAAAGAGTCCAGATCACAGGAGCCCCGCTATGCGTTCCCTGTACAAAGGAACCGTACCCGTTTTGAGGCGGCACACCGTGATAAAATACAGTAACGGAATCCGTTACATTTTGAGGCAGGGGATTCGAAAAGCTTACAAGAAGCTGGTTTTGCGGATGATCCCAGGCGGAGTAGTACTGGTTGTTATGATAAATAATGCCTGAAACCGTCAATGCCTGGTTCATATCCAGGACCAGGGTGTCGAACCCTGCCTGCTTCGGGATGAAGTAAACAGTCACATACCCTGAAATCGCGTCGATTGTTGGATCTATGACCCAGCAACAGTTGTACCATGTGACCTTGTATGCTGAGGAAGTGATCTCTTTCGCCATATCAGGCTTTACCACATGCACTTTACGTTCACCTGCTGCAATAGTGTTAAGATCATCGGGGTTGAAAGTTACCTGGGCATTCAGGAGGCCTGAAAACAGTATACAACTGAATAAAAAAGCTGCACTTATGGTTTTGACTGCATTCCTCATTAATTTATGTCTTGAACTTTGTTTATACCCAGGATAACCCCGGCGGCAATCTTCCCTGCAAGTTCCAGGCTGTTTTTACTGACCTGGCTGATATTATCTGCCGGGCAATGCTGCACGTTATTGCCGTCAAATCCCAGGTGGGCTGTTATAAAGCCCTTATTTGCGAAAGAATTATGGTCAGATCCGCAGTAATTGACTTTCCTGTACCTGTGACCGGTTGAAGCCAAAGTATTTGTAAAGATTTTATTTAACCAGCCTGGTATTTCCGATTCATAAAGGCTTTCATTGTTATCCGGATCAAGGAGGTCCCAGGAATTCCTGAAATCCCGGCAGGCTGTCAACTGAACTGCCGGGGGCTGTAAACATTTCCCCTTCTGCCCGGTCATGCCATCCAATAAAATCGCCCCGGTGTCGCCCACCGAATCAAAGTTGAAATAGAAAATGGTTGAGGCCGTATCCCGGATATGTTTTTCAGCATAAGCCCTTGACCCCAGCAATCCGAGTTCTTCGGCTCCGAAAAACACTACCCTGACCGAATAGTGCAAACTGTCTTTATACGCCATGAAAAACCTTGAAAGCTCCATGATCGTTGAAACTCCGCTGGCATTATCATCGGCTCCCGGACCGCAAAATGAATCCCAATGCGCGCCAAGAAGGATCTGTTTTTCTTTTTCAGGGCCAATCGAACAGGAAATATTATATGAGATTTTCTTTTCGGCTTGGCCGTCAATATCAATCCTGGCCGGTCTGTTATTTAAATTTTTAAGGTCATTTTCATCGGCAATGATGATGGCCAGGGGCCTGCAGCGGACCAGCCGATAAATTTCAGTCAGTTCATCCGTGAAAATAATCCTGCCCTTCATTGAATCAGCAAGGCTTTTTACTATGGCAGGAGCCCCGGTGAAACAATATGTCCGGCCATTCAGTACATGTGAATTCCTATAAGGGTCGAGATAAATCCTTTTATATATGAACTTCCTTCCATCCACCTTTACCGATATTTTTTTTGCGGAAAAATATTCAAAACCAAATGTATCCACCCGTGGATCCAGATGTAGATCTTTATAAAAATCCAGAAGGTAATCCACGGTCAGCTTTTCGCTTTTTGTTCCCGCATTTCTGATTCCAAAGCTCACCAGGTCCTGAACATGTTGAAAAGCTCTTTCGTTGAAATCAGGTGGGAGTTCAAGCCTTGTCTGGCTAAAAGCAAAGGAGCATGAAAGTAAAAAAACCAGGAAAAATGGTTTCATCCATTCAGTTTAAAGGCATCATCAGTATACATAGGGAATGAGTTTTTTTGTTCCCTTTTTATAATTCAGATATTCATCTTTGAAATTATCCATGAGGACTTTTTCCTCGATGCTGATACGGAATAAAAAGGCAGCCAGCACCGGCAGAAAAATTACCAGTAAACTGATCCAGTTACCCATGGTCAAACCAAGCCCCAGGAACGATAATAAACTTCCCGAATACGAGGGATGCCGTATTTTTTTATAAATCCCATCTGTTTTCAGCTTATGGTCATGATGGATGGCCACATTGGCGTTGAATAGTGATTTAAGGGAGCCGATTGCGATGATCCGCAAAGTGATCCCGACAATGATCAGGGCCAGGCCTGAAAAATATGCGCACTCATTAAATCCAGGGAACCTGAATCCGATAAAAACGCCTGCAGTGATGGATAACACAATTGCAATCCATATCAGGCCTAGTGAATTATGATCATGCGAATCAGAATCTGATTTCTTTGACCTTGTCAGAATATTGACCAGCACTTCCGAAAGGAACCAGAGAGAGCAGATTATCATCATTACGATTGACCACATGGGAGAAAATGATTTAATATCGACTTTTTTACCGGCTTCGATTAACAGGTACATTTAAACTGTGACTCAAATATAAGACTAATTCCGGGACCTTAAAGTTCACTGAAGATTTTTTTAAGTGTTGTATATTCCTGTTATTCCATTTTTTCTTTTTCATCCTGTATCCATCCTGTAAGCTTCCAATATGGTATCTGTATGATCCTGTTGAATTACATTTTTTATTTATGCAACTGATTATCAGCCGGTCATCTGATATTATCATAATTTTTTCACGTTGCTGCAAACTTTTTGCTTCAGGAAGCGGTCTTGACAGTAAAACAAACTGATCTTATGGCTAAATCAGGAATGAACATAATCACCCGTACTTATCGCGGACATGTCGGGAAGCAAATTGTAATAAAATGGTACGATGGCAAATCGGTAATTTCGAAAATGCCCGAATTTACCAAACCCTGGTCAGCAGCACAAACCGAGTACAGGAAAAGGTTTAAAAAAGCAGCCAAACGGGCCAGCCGTCTTGCCATGGATCCTGATGTCAGGTCAAAGTACATCAGGAAACTCAATCCGTCGCTTACCGTTTATAATCTTATCCTCCGGGATATACTGAAAGGAAAGGAAATCTGCAGGTAGAAAGCCTTTAAACATTCACATGATCAGGCAGTTAAAGCCTACTTTTTCACTGCATATGTTTTCGGATCCAACGCTTTCACCGTCCATAATTTCAGGAAGCGTTCGACTTTCGCGGTATCGTAACCGGGAACCTTGGTGTTGGGGTATTCGAAGCCGTCGGAATCCACGGTGTTGATGCGTTTGCCGGTGCCGTCAAAGATCAGGAAAACGGGATAGCCAAAACGGTTGGGGTATTCTAATTGCTGGAACAAAGCGAAGTCCCTTTTGTCCTTTTCTTTTGGAACGTTGATAAGCAGGTAAACATAGTCGGCTTTCATCAGGGAATCAAGCTTGGGATAGCCCGTCACCAGGGCATGGAATTTCATGCACCAGGGGCACCAGTTCCCGCCCATCTGGACCAGGACATGCTTGTTCTCCTTTTTGGCCCGGGTAATGGCTTTTTTCAGGTCGGCCCGTGCATCCTGGTTCTCATTATAGGGTTTTGGCTGCTGCTGGGCATAGGACAATGTCAAGCCGAACAGGAGTGTCAGGGTCAGGAGTATTTTCATATTTTTGTTGTTTATAAATTAACAATCGGGGCTCAAAATTAAGAAAAATCGCTTTGAGTTACAGGTTTTTGCAGCTTTTTCTTTCATTGATCTCCCTTCTTAATCCCTTTACCCATGAAACAAATTTTACTGTGCGGCTTATCGCTGCTGCTGGCTTTTTATGCCCAGGCGCAAAACACTGATCAGAAAAAAGATCAGAAGGATTCCAAAGAATCCACGGAACATAAAGCTACTGAGAAGAAAACTCCTCTTTTCGGGATTACCTTTTCAGGCTATGTAAAAACGGATATCTTCTTCGACACACGGCAGACCGTAAGCCTGCGTGACGGCCATTTCCTGCTCTTCCCTGCGCCCAAAGCACCGGATGCCGAAGGCAAGGATATCAATGCAAAAGCTTCCTACAACATCCTTTCCATCCAGACCCGTTTTGCGGCTTCAATAATCGGTCCGGATGCACTCGGGGCAAAGACTTCTGGCTACATTGAAGCGGAATTTTTCGGGAACGTCAATCCCAATATCAACACGTTCAGGCTGCGGCACGCCTGGGTCAAGCTGGGCTGGACGACCACCGAGCTCCTGGTCGGTCAGTGGTGGCACCCGATGTTCGTCCCCGAATGCTCCCCGGCTACTGTGTCGTTCAACACAGGTGCGCCCTTCGTGGTCTTCTCACGCAATCCGCAAATAAAAATAACCCAGCATATCGGGAAATTCAGCTTGGCTTTCACCATGCTTTCGCAGGTAGATTTCATGAGCGACGGGCCCGATGGTGCAAACACGAAGTACATCCGTAATTCCGTAATCCCCGAGTCGGACCTGCAATTCCAGTTCCGAACGGTGAATGCAGCCAAAGGCACCGAATTTCTTTGCGGTTTGGGCGTGAACTGGCAGATGCTTACTCCCATGCTGTCATCCACGATCACCATCAGCCCCGCTTACGATACGGTGATAAACGGCAAAGTTTACCATCATGATGCCGTGAGCGCAACCTACAAGACCGACGTGAAATCCATGGCCATGGCTTATAACATCTATGCAAAACTGAAGCTAAAAGCTGTGACATTCAAACTGGGCGGGGAATACGGCGGAAATAATGATGCTTATACCATGCTAGGTGGTTATGTCGTTAAATCAGTCACCGATCCCACAAGAGGTTTTGTCGATTACGCGAACATCCGTTCTTTAGCTGCCTGGGCTGAATTCCACACGAATGCAGTGCGCTGGCAGCCCGGACTTTTCCTAGGCTATGCGAAGAACCTTGGTGCAGGAGTAGATGTCACCGGTCCCTATTATGCCCGCGGAAGCAACATAGATTATGCATACCGTATTTCGCCCAGGCTTGTCTTCAATGTGCATAAATTCAGCCTGGCCGGTGAACTTGAATACACTGTGGCCGCTTATGGGACGACGACCGGAAAAGGTTATGTCAGTAACTCATCCGAAGTTGGGAACCTCAGGTTCCTGCTTGGGGTGTATTACTTTTTTTAAACCACTTCTTCAGATACATGTAATCCAGATAGTAAAGGACCTTGATCGAAAAGCTGTTTGACTGGGGACTGCCCAGGGTGTTTCCAAGGTCGGTAAAATAGCTGCTCTGCAAGCTGCTGCCCTGGCTCAGGATCTGGTTCTTCCAGACAACGCTCATCTCGCTCCCCGGTGCGAAATACCAGGTATACTGCAGGTCGACCGAGAAGTCATTGAAAATGATGTTGTTGTTCTTGTTGTAACTACTGTTGTCGAGATGTCCGTCACCATTAAGGGTGTAATACTGGAGGTATTTCACTTGCGACCAGTAGTGCCTCAGCCTGAGTTCAAGCGACATCTTTGTATTGAAAATATAGCTTGCCGCGATGATGTTATTCCATGTGATGATATCCCTTCGTCCGAAAAAAATGACTGTGTGGTTCAGGGAGTCAGTGCCCGTTTCTACCCATCCGTAATTGTTCAGGTTCTTTTCCGTATAAAGATCCAGGCTGATCTGGAAACGCTTACCCAGGCGGAGCCGGGGTATATATTCAAAACTGTAAAAGAAATTATTGTTCCCGGGAGTGTTTATGAAGGTAAATACTTCTGAATATTTGAACATTTTCCGGCTGTCGGTTGCAAAAACCAGGGAGGTGCTGTAACTCAAAGGTGATTTATACACCCATCCCCACACCCGTGGTTCATAGTAATCGTTGTAGCCCATTGGGTTTATGCTCAGCAGAAGATTGGTGTTCCAGTAGTTTGTATAAGTAGTCTGGTTCTGAAGGCTGATGGTCAGGCTCTTGAAATTGCCGGGTTTGTAAAGGGTCGAATGACGGATTGAAAATGTCGTCGTTGAATTTATGAACTTCCAGGCCGGCTGCAAGACCAGGTAGTAAAGGTTAAGCCTGTTCACTACATCATTATTGTACTGTATGTATCCCATATCATTGGGGTTATATTGATCGCCGGTTTCCTGCCTCCCCAGGTCGAACTGGAATTTCCCGCTGGGTTTTGCAATGGAGATCACATACAGGTGTCCGAAATCAGGTTGTGAGTTCACCTGGTATATCTGGCTCACATTCAGTCTTCCGAAGACGGAAAAAGTATTTTTCCTGTTGAAGATATTTGTTTCGAAGCCAGTCACATTTGCGGCATATACTTTATCGGGGATCCAGTAATTGGTATTGATGAGTGTGAGGTAGGAATGGTTTTTCAGGTTCTGGTCAAAAACCAGGACGTTATAGTTGGTGAACGGCTGGACCATCATTTTGCGGATGGACTGGCTTACGGTATCTTCAAGCGTTGCCCATGTATTGGTTGTCATGGCATTAAAAAAGCCGATCCCCAGCCCATTCTGGTTCCTGCCTGATATCTTTGTGGCATTGATGATACGGGTTTCGTCGGGCAGGTTCGTCACTTTCTCTGTAGTTTTAGTGCTGTCGATCGCCAGGTACCCGTATTTTGGAGGCCCCCCCACCCTTCGGGTATAAAAAATATCGCATTTGTTGAACATCTCTGTAGCTTCGGTGAAGAACTGCCGTTTTTCGACGTACTTGACCTCGAACGGAGTTAAATTGAGGATCAGGTCGTCGCTCTGCACCTGCCCGAAATCGGGGATCAGCATCATGTCGAGGGTATAGCTTTCGTTTATACCATAACGCAGATCCATCCCTCCCCTGAATTCATAAGACCAGTTCTTAAGCGTCGGATCCTTAAGCATATAGGAGGAGACATAGGGAACGAACGACAGCCTCACCGGCGGTTTGACGTGGTTGATCCCGACAAGCCTTCCGTAATATTTGAATATGTTCTGGGTATTGTTGTTGACAAATGACCATGTGGAGTATTCCTGCCTGCGGTAGAAATTCCTCCACATATTGATGCCCCATACCTGGTTCTCGATTTTCGTGAATCTCAATGCGGAATAAGGCAGTTTTATCTCGAGAACCCATGATGAATCATTGATGCTCGTGGCGCTTTCCCATACCGCATCCCAAGTAACGTCCTGTCCCAGCATGGAATACTTGCAGTCGTTCTGAACACCCGAGGGGTTGACCTTGAATTCGTACATGTTCATCTCATCATTATACGGAAGGATGTCGACTGAAAGATAATCATTGGCCAGCTGATCGAGCATATCCCTTTTCCCAAGCTGTTTGAAAATACTGTCGGGATGCGGGTCGAACATGATCGCACCGACATAAAGCGCCATATCATCATAGGCAAACCTCACCTCTGTTTTGAAAGGGGGTTTTGTACCGTTGCGCGGCGTATATTCGACAAAATCCGTGGCTACCGGCAGCGTTTTCCAGAATTCTTCATCCAGTTTGCCGTCAATTTTCGGGGGTTTATTTATTCGGATGGCCTGTATGGTTTTGCGGGTGAGGAACACCGAATCAATCTTTGTCCCGGCCGGTGTTTGCGCCCGGATGAACTGGGATGAAAGGGAGATAATCAATAAAGTAAGATAGCGAAGCAGGGAGACAGGGAAGTAGCGAAATTCGAGGTCTCCTATTGTGAATAAATGAAAAATCCTCTTTATCCGGGTAAATAACTTGTTGTAAAATTTCACTATTCCATGCTCTCCATGACCAACAGGAAAATATTCATTTTTTCCTGTCAAAACGCCAAATATAGGACATTCACCAAAATACTAAAAATGGAATAGATATGTTACCGAAATCAGTCGGTGAAACAAGTAAAGCTGAATGGTCAGGTGTTTCGGATATTCCATATTTATACCCTTTCGGGTTCTTTCTGATTTATTTATCAGAAAACATACCCGAAAGGGTGTAATTTAGAAAATTTGCATTATATTTGTACCCTAAAGGGTATATTTATGGAATTAAAAGATTTCATCAAAGGGAAAAGGCGACTGGCAAATCTTACTCAACATGATCTGGCAGAGAAGGCAGGGGTTGGACTTCGGTTTATCAGGGAAATGGAACAAGGGAAAGAAACCCTCAGGATGGACAAGGTGAACCAGGTATTAAAATTATTTGGGTTTGAATTGGGACAGGTTGAATTGGAAAGAGAATAATCATACTGCTGTAATTTAATTATGTTATGAGAAAGGCTGAAATAAGATTTCAAGACAAGATTGCAGGGTGGCTTACACAGGATGAGGTCGGGTATCACTTTGTTTATGATCCGGTTTATCTTAAATCTGATCCGGTTCCTGTCAGTCTTACTTTACCTCTTCAGGAAGCACCTTTTACTTCAAAGGTACTTTTCCCCTTCTTTGATGGGCTGATACCCGAGGGATGGCTGCTTGATATTGCAAGTCAGAATTGGAAACTGAATCCGCGCGATCGTATGGAGCTTCTTTTGGCCTGCTGCAAAGACTGTATCGGAGCTGTTAGTGTTTATGAGTTAAAGGAGGAAGAGGAGGAGAAAGAATGAAAAGATGTTTGTTTTGCTACCAATACCTGACAGAGAATGAAGTGGATTTTCATCCTTCCTGCAGCAGGAAAATATTTGGGCAGACTGATCCTCCCCTGTTGCCTTATACAGAAGAGCAAATGGCAGACCTGGCATTAAAGGTCATACAAACACAGGTGAGCGTTCCGGGGGTTCAGGCCAAGTTATCACTGCATTTGCAATCTCCCGGGAGGATAAGAGGCCCAAAAAGATTTACCATTGTTGGATTGTGGGGTGGTTATATACTGAAACCGCCAACAGAGTATTATCAACACCTACCCGAGGTGGAAGATCTGACCATGCACCTTGCCAGGATTGCCAGGATTGCGGTGGTTCCGCATAGCCTGATCCGGCTGCAAAATGGCAGTCTTGCTTATATTACAAAAAGAATAGACCGCCAAAAAACAGAGAAGCTGCACATGGAAGATATGTGCCAGCTGACCGAACGACTCACGGAAGACAAATATCATGGCTCGTATGAACTGGTGGCAAAGGTCATTGTGAAATATTCCAGGAACCCCGGACTTGATGTCGTCAATTTCTTTGAACAGGTGTTGTTCTCATTCCTTACCGGCAATGCCGATATGCATCTGAAGAATTTCTCGATGATAAATAAACCCGGATTGGGGAATATTCTTTCACCTGCTTATGATCTGGTGTCAACTGCCCTGGTGAATCCCGGGGATAAGGAAGATCTGGCACTCACCCTTAATGGCAAAAAGAAAAGAATAAACAGAAAGGACTTTATTGCTACATTCAAAACTGTATACCTGGATGAAAAGCAACAGGAAAACCTGTTTAACAAAATGTTCAAAGTAAAAGCTACCTGGATGGACTTTATTGATATCAGCTTTTTGAAAAAAGAATTTAAAACCTCCATGAAAGAAATTATTCATGAGCGCTTTAGCAGGTTAACTTTAATCTCATAAATTAGCAGAAGACCAAGGATTATTCTTATTAAGTACAAAAAAACCAAACTGAATCCCTATTATGAAAAAAATTGTATCATTAATCTGTTCTACCATTATTTGTGTTATCTTCTTTCCCCTCCTATGCCATTCACAGATGATACAATGGTCAGATCATGCTGGGGGCAACCAACTTGATGGAGGCGGTTATGTTTCCTCAGACAATAATGGAAATACGTACGTTTCAGGTATAACACAAAGTTCCTTATGTTTTTTTGATAATGATACAATTCATCAAAGTCTTTTCATTGCTAAATATAATTCGTCTGGCGACAGGATATGGCTCCCTTCTTTTATTAATGGTACTGGTTCTCTGGACGGTGAAGACGGGAATATAACTTTAACATTGGATAGCATAAGACAAACTTTTTTAGTATCTGGTTCGTTTTATGGTTATTTAGGCTTACCTAATGATAGCGTTCTCTGGTGAATTCAGAATACTGTTTTCCTCATGAAAATTGATCTTGAAGGACATATCAAATGGGCCAAAACAGCCGGAGGAGTTGGTGATGACCAGGCTTTCGGAATCACTTATGACGCAATCGGAAATATTTTTATCTCAGGGTCGAATTCTGACTCAGCGCATTTCGATAATATCATTATTCCAAGAGGAGGATTCCTTGCCAAATATGATAGTGGGGGGAATGTGCTATGGGCTAAACATAAATTTCGGTTTTTCACCCGCTATGGAGGTGGATATCCTTTCGATGAAGTTAATCCACAGAAGATCCTTGTTAACCAAAACTCATTATTGGTTTATGGCGACGTCATGAGGGATACAGTTGTTATAGATACGATTACTTTAAAAAATCCTCCGGGGTTTACATCCTCATTCATTTCCTCATATACACTATCAGGAGATCTGAAATGGATAAAATGTGCCGGTGGACCGTCAGGCGCATCAGGTGATTTTACAACTGATCGTTTGAAGAATATATATATTACCGGGTTATATACGAGTAAAAGTGTTTTCGGGACAGACACACTTGTTCAACCCGGCAATCTTGGAGATGCTTTTTTAGCAAAATATGATACAAACGGCAATTTACATTGGGTGACAAATCTTAAATGTTCAGAAGCCTGGGGCTTGGCAGTTGCCACTGACACAGGAGGAAGTGTATATTTCGCCGGACAATTCTATGGTAATGCCTATTTTGGGAATACATTGATAAGCTCGATGTACGGCGGGAATAACATGTTCCTGGCAAGATATGCATCCAGCGGTAATAATATTGGAGTAGTTCAGTTCGGTGAAGGCGGAATTTATGGTTTGGCAACAGATAACGAACATAATGTTTGTCTTACAGGTGACTTTCTTGACACATTAGTATTAGGAAGAAACACCTATTCATCCTATGGATATTTTGATTTCTTTGTGGCAAAATGCTCTCCGATAACAAACGGAATAGAATCAAAATCAAAAAAAGACGATAAACTACTGATCTATGCCAATCCGACAACAGGGATTTGTAATATTGAAATTCCAGAAAGCTTTCAAAACGAAAAAGAACTTACTCTTTTTGTTTACAATACTACCGGGAAATTAATCCAAAAAGTTATAATAACTATTATTAATGATAAAATCACTTTTGATATTCAAGCACAAGCCAAAGGAATTTATCCAGTCATCCTTACAAATGGCATAAGGAGTTATAGTGGAAAAATAATTTTTGAATAATTGTACGTACTTTTTTGATTTTATAATTTTAAGGTGGTTGATCAGATGCCATGCAATAATTTTTGTTTCTCCGTATACCTCCTGTTTATAGTCAAATGAAAATATTGTCTCACAATTTAAAGTCCCTGATCCTTTTAATATCCCTGTTCCCCATAACAGTATTTGGACAGGAATGTATGTGGTCATCCCATGCTGGAGGATGGAAATATGATGGAGGAAATAGTGTTTTTTGTGATAAATACGGGAATACTTATGTAACGGGTTTTACACAAAGCGATTACTGTTATTTTAATACTGATTCCATTTCATCGGGCTGGTTCATAGTAAAGTATAATGCCAGTGGAAATGAAACCTGGATCTTAGATCTGCGCTCAGGCATAGGAACCAAAGATGGGGAGAGTGGGTATCTTTATATGGCAATTGACACAACAAATGATAAACTATATGTTACAGGTTCTTTTTACAATTATCTTATTCTCCCCGATACTGTTATCCATGGCACCAAGAATACGGTTTTTGTTATGGAAATGGATCTTAATGGAACTATAATCTGGTACAGAACTGCAGGTGGAACCGGGGATGACCAAGCTTTCAGTATTACCTTTGATTCCAATCGTAACATATATATCAGTGGTTCAAATGAAAATGATGCAATTTTCGGCCAGGATACAATTCCAAGAGGGGGATTCCTCGCAAAATACGATGCCAATGGAAACGTTATCTGGGCAAAAAATAAATTTCGCTTTTTTAACAAATGGGGTTCTGGTCAAGGATATCCATTTACAGAAGCCTCCCCATTTTATCTTCTATATTCCCGGAACTCTTTAATAGTTTATGGATGGGCACAAAACGATACAATTATAGTTGATACAGTTACATTTATAAACAGCTATGGTTTCAACTCCGCTTACCTGGCTTCTTTTACTGCGAGTGGTGATTTCAAATGGATCTTGCTTGCCGGGGGGCCCAGCGGACTAGGAGGTGGTTTATCGACAGATACTTCAGCCTATATCTATATTACTGGTCTTTATGATAAAAAAGGGATTTTCGGCAATGATACCTTGATTGCACCAGTATCGAATAGTAGAGATTGTTTTTTAGCCAAGTATAATTATTCAGGAAACTTGCTCTGGGTTTTAAGTACCCAAAGTTCTTCCGTTGCGGAAGGTTGGAGAATTTCTTGTTCTCATGACGGAAATGTTTATATCGGAGGAAATTTTCATGGCACGGCTCATTTTGGAATGACAACGTTAACATCTTCCCCCACCTCAGATGATATGTTTCTTGCGAAGTATTCTTCAGATGGTAATAATATAGGGGCCCGGCAATATTATGACGGAGACATTAATGGGATTGCAGTAGATGCATCGAATAACATTTGTATAACAGGAGACTTTTTCGACACCCTGAGTATCGGGCCAAATACTTTTACACAAAGGGGACAAGGTGATTTATTTGTAGCCAAATGTTCTTCAATAACCGGAATATTTGAATCACCACAAAAAAACTCCTATGAACTTATAATTTATGCCAATCCCACTTCCGGAATTTGTAACATCACCATCCCGGAGGACTTTAAACATGAAAACAATCTGAAATTACTGATTTATGATGCAAATGGAAAACTGATCCAGCAGGTTTCCGTGAAATTAAACGAGGAAATCGTCACCTTTGATATCAAAGCCCAGGCAAATGGAATTTATTCTGCCCTGTTGACCAATGGTAAAAAGAATTATACCGGGAAAATCATTTTTAGCAACTAAACCGGATCAACCGGAATTATTCAAGCTCAAGCTAAGGGAGTTTATCTTTTGGTTCTTATAAATGGGACAAAAAGTTACAACGGGAAAATTGTTTTTGAATATTGCAATTAACCTGTCAATACTTTTGCCTTGCTGCGGTTAGCGATTTGTTATGTGGGATTATTTTTTTGGAAAAGCTTGCTTTGGGTACCAATATTTGGTACTTTTGTAAAAAATGTAATTATTATGGGTAAGAACACATCAATATCATTAGGCGATCATTTTGAGCTTTTTATTTCGAAAAAAGTTGGATCTGGAAGGTACAATTCAGCCAGTGAGGTCATTCGGGAAGGATTACGATTAATGGAACATGAGGAGAGAAAAACTGAAGCTCTGAAATCTGCCCTTGAAATAGGCGAAAAAAGTGGAATTGCACAAGATTTTAATGCGAAGAACTACCTAAAATCAATTCACACGAAGCATTTGTAGGCATGGCAAAGTACAGGTTTACAAATGAAGCTGTAAAAGATCTTGAAGAAATTTGGTCTTATACAAAACAAAAATGGTCGCTTGAACAAGCGGACAGATATTATAATTTGGTTATTGATGAAATAGAATTCATCGCCTCAAATCCTCTGCTAGGAAGATCAATTGATTTTATTAAAGAAGGATTTAGGTCAACAAAAGTAAAATCTCATGTAGTCTTTTATAAGCAACAAGAAGACGAAACGATATTAGTCATTAGAATCCTGCATCAGAGAATGGATAGCGAAAACAGAATGAAATGATTCTAACCAAGAAAAAATAACCCCTGAAAAATCACTTTCTCTAAATGGGTGGGGTTCAATTCGCAGATCAAATTTTCTCCTAAGATGCATTAATTCAATTTGAGCTGCAAAGGGATCTGGTAAATTCTTTATAACAAGGGCTAAGTCATTGAAACTGTTCAAATGATCTCACTTTTTGCAGCAGGATTATTCCTTATCCTAATATTTCAGCATCTTCTTCCCTGAAGCTTCATGCAATACTTCAGCCATCGCAAGGTAGATGGCCGATATTCCGCAGATAATGCCTTCCCCGCCGGCCACATGGACAATAAATGCAGAACCTGTCCACATGTGAATTGCAAGAAGGAAAAACAGTATCCAGAGGGAAAGGAAAACAAAGCTGAGGCAAAAACTCTTTGTGAAGGTTCCCAGCCACATGAAGAAAGTGAAGATTCCCCAAAGGAACAAATACCAGCCGACAAACGCGTCGGGGCTGCGCACTCCTTTGCCCCCGGCTATATCAGGGAACACGAAGATGGCAACCAAGCTAAGCCAGAAAAATCCGAAGGAAATAAAGGCAGTCATGCCAAACGTGTTGCCTCTCCTGAATTCCATTAGGCCCGCGATGATCTGGGCAAGTCCCCCATAAAAGATTCCCATTGAAAGGACCATGTCACTGACCGGGAAAAACCCGGCATTGTGCAGGTTCAGCAGCACTGTGGTCATCCCGAAGCCCATCAGGCCCAGTGGAGCTGGGTTTGCCAGCTTCTGTTCCATTGTTTATCGATTAATAAGCCAAACTTGTGAGATGGTGAGTTATTATCCCAACTCACAATTTCCCAACTCACAATTTACTATTACATTCCATACATCTCTATGATCTCGGCCTTGGTCTTGCCAAGTATGTTGTACTTCTTGCCAACCTTCTTGAATGCATCAATGGCCTTTTCGAGATGATGTATCTCGTGGCCTGCGGATATCTGGGTGCGTATCCTGGCTGCTCCCTGGGGAACCACTGGGAAAAAGAAACCTATCGCATAGATGCCTTCGTTATACAGGTCTTTGGAAACATCCTGCGAAAGCTTGGCGTTGAAGAGCATGACCGGCACGATTGGCGTATCGCCTTCCTTGATGATGAGGCCGGCATCGGTAAGTCCCTTGCGCCAGAATTCGGTGTTCTTTTCAAGCTTGTCACGGCGTTCGGTAGTGGCCGAAAGAATTTCCAGCACCTTGATCACACCAGCCACAACAGGGGGTGCAATGGTGTTCGAGAACAAATACGGACGGGCTTTCTGCCTGCATATTTCAACAAGCTCTTTGCGCCCTGAAACGCATCCGCCGGATGCTCCTCCCAGGCCTTTTCCGAAAGTAGTGGTGATGATGTCCATTTTACCCATCACGCCGCATTTCTCATGCGTTCCGCGGCCGGTTTTTCCGATAAAGCCGCTGGAGTGGGAGTCGTCGCAAAACAGCATGGCATCGTACTTTTCACAAAGTGCAGCCATCTGGTCCAGTTTTGCGGTATCTCCGTCCATCGAGAACACACCATCGGTAATCACCATCTTCTGGCGCTTGTCATTATGCAGCTGGAGCTTTTCTTCCAGGTGCGCCATATCCGAATGCTTGAACGTATCATGCATGGCGCTGCATAAGCGGATACCGTCAATGATGGAGGCATGGACCAAACGGTCGGATATCATAACGTCATCCTTGGTCAGAACGGCTTCGAAAACACCTGCATTGGCGTCCATACATGAAGGAAAGAGAATGGTATCTTCGGTCCCGAGGAATTCGGTCACCATCTTTTCCAGCTTCTTGTGGATGTCCTGTGTGCCGCAGATAAAGCGTACGGAAGACATCCCGTATCCGCGGGAGTCGAGACCTTCATGAGCAGCTTTAACTACGTCGGGATGGCTCGATAATCCGAGGTAATTGTTCGCACAGATATTAATGACTTTCTTGAGCTCGGCTCCTTCGGGGAACTCAACTTCAATGTCGGCTGCCTGGGCAGAATGGATGTAACGCTCCTGTTTGAACAGTCCGGCGTCTTTAAGTCCGGTGATGATGTCGCTGTACATCCCGCGGGTTTTATCGGTATAAGCCATATGACCTCCTTGTTATTTGGTGAATTCCTGTACCAGTAAGCAGATCTTGTTCACCGAGTCAAAGGCCTCAGGTGTTGCCTTGTCGTCGGGGATGGAGATCTTGTATTTGTTTTCGAGGAATCTTTTCAGGGATACCATCGAAAAGCTGTCGACAATCCCGCCCGAGATCAGGGGGGTGTCGTAAGTTACTTCGGTATCATCCTCAACATATTCGCGGACTACGTATTCCCGCACGATTTCTTTCATGTCTTCCATTGTGTTTTCTTTTTTAGTTGTTACTATCAATTTAACGTGATTATTTCAATTTTTTTGAATCTCTGGTGAATGCTCCAAATCTCTTTTACATGATACATGGGACATTGCGCTTGTTTTATCCTTAGTCATTTTCCAGCGTGGATGTATCCCCTATCTCCTCTCCCCACTCCTTCGCATGCAGTATCCTTCGCATGATCTTTCCGCTCCGGGTCTTGGGAAGATTTTCGATGAACTCGATCTCCTGGGGCATGGCCAGGGGAGACAATTTCTTGCGTACGAAGTTCATGATCTCAAGGTCGAGGTCCTTGCTAGGTTCAAAACCTGGTTTCAGGGTCACAAAGGCTTTCACGACTTCCATATTCACGAAATCGGGTTTGGCCACCACGGCCGACTCGGCGACAGCAGGATGTTCGAGCAGGGCCGACTCCACCTCGAAGGGGCTTACAAGATGGCCTCCGGTGTTGATCACATCGTCGTCACGGCCCACGAACCAGAAATAGCCTTCTTTGTCAATACTTGAACGGTCACCCGGGAGATACCAGCCGTTCTTGAACTTTTTCTGGTAAGTCTCCTCGTTGCGCCAGTATGCCCGCATCATCGAAGGCCAGCCGGGTTTGAGGGCGATAAGCCCGATCTTGCCGGGGCCGTCAAACGGCTGATAAGTCTCGGGATCGATCACGGTTGCCGTGATACCGGGGAAAGGCTTGCCCATGGATCCGGGCTTTATCTTCATTCCGGGGTAATTGCTGATCATGATGCTGCCGGTTTCAGTCTGCCAGTAAGTATCGAGGAATGGTTTTCCGAAGACCTTTTCGCTCCATATCACGGCTTCGCTGTTCAGCGGTTCGCCAACAGATGCCAGGTGCCTGAGGGTGGAGAGGTCATAATTCTTTATGACGGCATCCCCGGCTTTCATCAGTGAACGTATAGCCGTAGGTGCCGAATACCACATTGTAATTTTATGCTTTTCGATGAATTTGTACCAGTTCTCGGCCGAGAACCCTGCGTCAAGCACGCACTGGGTCACCCCGTTTGCAAAGGCCCCGATAATGCCGTAGGAAGTTCCGGTGACCCATCCCGGGTCGGCAGTGCACCAGTATATATCGTCATCCCTGAGGTCAAGCACCCATTTTGCTGTCAGGTACTGGGAGATGAGGCTGTAATGTACATGCTTCACACCTTTGGGCTGGCCCGTGGTCCCTGAAGTATAATGCAGGACGGAAGGCGATTCGGCTTTTGTGGGATGAATTTCGAAATGTTCGGGTTTGGGGGCATTATCCATGTCGAAAGCTATCTCCCTTTCACCCAGTGGTTTTGAGGGATCGGCATCGACTATGATGATATGCTTCAGGTAAGGCATCCTGTCAAGGATCTTCCTGATTTTGGGCGCATGCTTGCGCTGGGTCATGACCGCCGTGGTCTGTGCATTGTCGAGACGTACGATCAGTGATTCATCGCCGAAGGCGGAGAAGAGCGGCTGGGCAATGGCGCCGGTTTTCAAAACACCGAGGAAACCGATGTAAAGTTCCGGGATCTTGTCCATGAACATGCAAACCCTGTCTTCAGGTTTGATGCCGATGTCGCGGAGAAACTGCCCGACACCGTTTGATGTCAGGCGGATGTCATTGTAGGTGTACTTTCTTTCCTGTCCGGCCGATCCTTCCCAGATCAGGCCCATTTTATCAGCTTTACCAAGATTGCAGATGCGGTCGGAGCAATACCAGCCGATGTTGATCACATTGCCCGGCTTGTAATCCAGTTCCTTCTCTGAGATGCTCCAATCGAAATTTTTAATCCTTTCGTCATAGGATCCGATGTGCGACATAGTATAAGTGGTTTTGGTTAATAATTCTCAGCCATGAGTGATGAGCCGTGAGTGATGAGTGAAGATCCATCAGGCCTTCACGTCATTACGACTTCCTTCACGAATTTCCTTACGATCTTCTTCACGAACTTCCTCCCGCTCCAAAACAACAACTGCAGTTGCTAATTCTTTAACATGCGATAAAGATACATGAATTTTTGAAAATCCCTCTTTTTCGGCTAATTCTTTTGCCTTGCCATTCAGAAGGATATGGGGCTGGCCCAGGTCATCATGGTACACCTCGATATCGGCAAACCGGATCCCGAACCTCCATCCTGTTCCTATGGCTTTCATCAGTGCTTCCTTTGCGGAAAAACGCGCTGCATAATGCTGGTATTTGTTCTTTTTGGATTCGCAGTAAGCGATCTCGCCTTCGGTATAGATCTTATCACGGAAGCCCAGGTCGCGTTCCATCACTTTGGCGATCCTGGCGACTTCTATGATATCTATACCAGTTCCTACAATCAAATGGCACCAAGTTTTTTACCTACTTTTCTGAATTTGTCGAGGGCAAATCCTATCTGTTCCAGTGAATGGGCTGCACTGATCTGCACCCTGATCCGGGACTTTCCCTTGGGGACCACGGGGTAATAAAAACCGATGACATAAACACCCTCTTCAAGCAGGGCATCGGCAAATTCCTGCGAAAGCTTGGCATCATTCGGAAGATGGCCGAACAGCACCGGGACGATAGGATGAATTCCATCCACTATCCTGAATCCTGCGTCCTGCATTCCTTTCCTGAAAAGCTGGGTGTTCTCAAACAATTTATCACGAAGGTCGGTGGTTTCCGAAAGCATGTTCAGCACTTCCAGGGTTGCGCCGGTGATAGCGGGTGTGAGGGTGTTCGAAAAAAGGTAGGGACGCGACCTCTGCCTGAGTATTTCAATAATTTCTTTTTTGCCTGAAATGCATCCGCCGGAAGCGCCTCCCAGGGCTTTCCCGAAAGTAGTGGAAATGATGTCGACCCTTCCCTGGGCGTTACAATGTTCTATGGTTCCCCGGCCGGTCTTACCGACAAAGCCCGTGGCATGCGAATCGTCAACCATGACCAGGGCGTTATATTTTTCAGCCAGGTCGCAGATCCTGTCAACCTGGGCGATGATACCATCCATCGAAAACACACCATCGGTGACAATAAGCTTGAACCTGGCTTCGCTGGCATCCTGGAGAACTTCCTCCAGGTCCTCCATGTCGTTATTCTTGTACCTGAACCTTTGGGCTTTGCATAGCCTTATACCGTCAATTATTGAGGCATGGTTGAGTTCGTCGGAGATGATAGCGTCCTGCTCACCAAGCAGGGGTTCGAACACTCCCCCATTGGCATCGAAGGCCGAAGAATAGAGTATGGTGTCCTCGGTCCCAAGGAATTCGCTCATTTTAACTTCCAGGTCCTTGTGGACTTTTTGCGTCCCGCAGATAAAGCGTACCGACGACATGCCGTAACCATACCTGAAGAAGGTGTAATTCGCCCCTGCCATGACTCTCGGGTCGTTCGACAAACCGAGGTAATTGTTTGCGCAGAAATTCAGGACTTTCCTGCCGTTGGTCATGATCTCAACACCCTGGGGGGTGGTAATGATCCTTTCTGTTTTGTATAAACCGTCATCCCTGATACCGTCAAGCTGCTTCCGCAGATGTTGTTGAAATTTACCGTACATGAGAGTAAAAATAGCTGGATAAAGAAGTATCAAAAGTAATTAAAAAACTCATCGGATCGCTTTCAGGTTTAAGGCCCTGAGCTTCGGCGCTAATTTTGAGGTGACCGCAACGATCAGCAAGGTCATTCCGCCGCCGAAGATCACTGAAGGAATGAGCCCCAGGAGCCTGGCGGCCAGCCCTGATTCGAAAGATCCGATCTCGTTGGACGATCCGATGAAAATGGAATTCACCGAGGCGACCCTTCCCCTCATCTCGTCCGGGGTGATAAGCTGCATGGTTGTGGCGCGGATCACGACGCTGATATTGTCGAACATTCCGCTCATCATCAGCAGGGCCAGCGACAGGTAAAAATTCTTTGAAAGTGCGAAGAGGATGATGGAGGCTCCGAAACCTGCGAGGGCGATAAACAGGAATTTGCCTGCCCTTACCATCGGGGGTTTGTAGGCCAGTATCCCGGCCATGATCACGGCCCCTGCCATGGGGGCTGATCTCAGCAGGCCCAGTCCCTGCGGACCAACATTCAGCACTTCGGCGGCGAATACCGGAAGCATGGCAACAGCCCCCCCGAACAGCACGCCGAACATATCCAGCGACATGGACCCAAGCAATATCTGGTTCCTGAACACGAATTTCAGTCCGCCCGAAAGCCTCTGCAGCAGGGTTTCGCCCTTTATCATCATGGCGGCAGGCCTGTTCTTCACAAATACCAGCAGGGCAAATGATAACACCAGAAAGATCAGAACGCTGCTATAGGCCGCCCTGACACCGGCGAAACCATACACCATCCCTCCTATTGCAGGTCCGGTGATGGCCCCGATATGCCAGATCATGGAATTCCAGGTGGATGAATTTGTGTACATGCGCCGCGGTACCAGCTGCGCCATCAATGCAATGATGGCGGGGTAAATGAATGCCCTGGACACACCCGATACGGCTACCACAAGGTAAATGGGCAGAACTCCCAGTTTCTTAAGTATCCCGAGTGAAGGAATGGTAAAAATAAACAGCGCTGCGGTCCCGCAAAGGAACAGCAGTAAAAACCAAAGGATGATCTTTTTCCGGTTGTATTTATCAGCGGCATTCCCCGCGAATAAAGCCATAGCAATGTTTGGCAGGGCTTCGGCAAGGCCAATCAGCCCCAGGGCCAGGGGGTCTTTCGTGATCTGGTATACCTGCCATCCCACGATGATGCTCTGCATCTGGAATGCGATCGTGGTAAAAAAACGGAAACAGAGGAACAGGCGGAAATCCCTTACCCGGAGAACCGCGTAAGCATCATGTTTTTCAGGATGAGTATCCAATTGGCTTATTCTTCCTCCGTCTCCTGGTCTTCGTATGCCTTCAGCAGTTTATCCTGGACATCGGAAGGAACCTGCACGTACTCGGCAAATTTCATTGAATATGTTGCCCGGCCGCTGGTGATGGAACTGAGAGATGTGGAATACCTGTTCAGCTCGGCCAGTGGCACTTTGGCAATGATCTTCTGGAACCCTGCCTCACTGTCCATTCCCATGATGATGGCACGTCTTCCCTGCAGATCGGTCATGACTTCACCCATCTTATCTTCAGGAACGAGAACTTCCACATCATATATTGGTTCAAGTATCTTGGGGCCTGCATTCTTAAAGGCTTCCCTGAATGCGTTCCGGCCTGCCAGTTTGAAGGAGATTTCATTGGAATCAACCGGGTGCATCTTCCCGTCATACACATTGAACACAATGTCACGGGCATAGGATCCAGTAAGTGGGCCTTCTTCCATCTTGGCCATGACACCCTTGAGGATGGCAGGCATGAAACGTGCATCGATAGCCCCGCCGACAATGCAGTTGTTCATCACAAGCTTTCCGCCCCATTCAAGTTCTATGGGATCCCTTCCGCGGATGGGGAATTCGGTCTGGTCTGCCATCCCTTCCTTGTATGGCTGGATCATCATGTGAACTTCACCGAACTGTCCCGAACCGCCGCTCTGCTTCTTGTGGCGGTACATGGATTTGGCGCTCTTGGTGATGGTCTCACGGTAAGGGATCTTCGGAGCCAGGAAATCAATGGGAATTTTTTCCAGGTTTTCAATGATCCATTTTGCAAAGTTTAGTTGCAGCTCTCCCTGCCCCTGGAGGATGAGCTGCTTCAGTTCCCTGGAGTATTCAAACAACAGGGTGGGATCCATCCTGGCCATTTCATTGATAACGGCACCGAGCTTTTCATCATCATTGGCACTCTTTGCCTTGACGGCTACCCTGAATTTAGGTTCCGGGAATATGGTTGGCTCGATGATATCATCGGGGTTTTTAATTGAATTCAGGGTATTACCTGTATGAACATTTTTCAGTTTGATGGTCGCCCCGAGATCTCCCGGCATGAATTTCTCAACTTTTTCGCGGTTCTTCCCGTTGACCACAAAAAGCTGGGAGATCCTTTCCTTGCTATGGTTACGGCTCGGATTGATCATATCCTGTGTTTCAACTATCTCTCCCGAGTATACCTTGAAATAGGAAATTTCACCGATATGGGCCTCGATTGAGGTTTTGAATATAAAAAGCGCCGTCGGATCGGAAGCCTTGAAGTTCAGCTGCTTCCCGTCGGTTGTCCTGGCTCCCGGCATCTCGTTCGGTGCGGGTACTGAGCCGGTAATGAATTCAAGTAACCTGCCAACGCCCATGTTCTGCTTTGCGCAAATGCAAAGAACTGGGAACATGCTGCGCGAGATCAGGCCGATCTTCAATGCTTTATTGATCTGTTCTTCGGTGAGGGTCCCTTTTTCAAAAAATTCCTCCATCAGCTTTTCATCTTTCGATGCAAGTTCCTCGATAAGGACTGCCTGCATTTCCGAGGCTTTATCCTGTTCGGTCGAGGGGATATCCAGGATTTCTGGTTTTCCTCCACCGGCGGGATATTTGAACATTTTCATCTTCAGGAGGTCGATGAACGAATTGAAACCCGTTCCGGCATTTACAGGGTACTGAAGCGGCGTGACATTATTGCCGAACCTGGCTTTCAGGTTACGAAGGGTTTCATCATAGTTGGCATGTTCCAGGTCGAGATGGTTCATGGCAAAGATCACGGGCTTGTCGGCTTTTGCGGCCCAGCGCCAGGTGATCTCGGTACCTACTTCAACCCCGTTCTGCGCATTGACAACCATTACAGCAGTATCGGCCACGCGCAGGCTGCCGATAACCTCTCCGATGAAATCATCAAAGCCCGGTGCATCCAGTATGTTGATCTTCCTGTTGTCATACAGTGTATACAAAAGGGAAGCGCTTACCGAAGCCTGGCGCTCCAGCTCGATAGGGCGGTAATCCGAAATGGTGTTCTTGTCATCGACAGTCCCGCGGCGGCTCGTGATCCCGCCTTCAAAAACCATCGCTTCAGCTAAAGTGGTCTTTCCTGTTTTCGTACCTCCTATGAGCACGATGTTACGGATTTCATTGGTCTGGTAAACCTTCATGTCAAGTAGTATTATTATGTTTTTATGATGAAAATGTTAATTTTCAGAAAGGGGATGCAAAGGTATAAATAAGGTTGGAATAATCAAAGACACAGCGATATATAGCTAAGCGAATTCCGTGATGCGGAAAAACTCATCGCCTCAGATTTCTGCCCTGATCCTTGTCCAGCGCTCCCTGTTCATTTTGGATCCCATGAATTCAATGACGTTTCCTGATAACACAGCCCCGTAATTTCCGCAGGTTTCAAGCGGTTTACCTTCCGAAAGACCGTAAAGGAAACCGCTTGCATAGAGGTCCCCTGCTCCGGTGGTGTCGACAGGTTTTACAGGGATTACGCCAATCTCCCATACTTCATCTTCCGATTTGACAAGGGAGCCTTTGCTGCCGGTCTTGACGACGGCTATTTTCACTTTGGACGCAATTTCGTCCAAAGCCTTACGTGGTTCGAGGCCGGTCAGTGCTTTCGCTTCTTCCTCATTGGCAAACACAATATCTATGTACTTCCCGATGATCTCATCCAGGAAATCCCGGTTGGCTTCCACCACGTTATAACTGGCCAGGTCGATGGACGTTGTAAGGCCGGCTGCCTTACCTTTTACCACTGCGTTCCTCACCAGGTCATGGTCCTGGACAAGGAAGCCCTCGATATGAAGATACCGGTAGGGATCAAAATTGAAATTACCGATGAAGTCAGCCGGGAATTCCGCCGACGCACCCAGATGGGTTGCAAACGTGCGTTCGAAATCCGGGCTTACCAATGCTATAACCCTTCCGGTTTCGTTATTACTGTGGATCATATGAAGGTCAACCCCTGCATTGATCATATCCCTCACGAATGAGCCTCCTATCTCATCTTCCCCGACCACACCGATAAACCCTGCAGCTGCTCCAAGCATTCCGAGCCCATGCATGGTGTTGGCGGTGGATCCCCCGGCCGACTGCGATTGGGCATACACTTCAAGCCGCTTCAGGATCCTGCTGCTCCGTATTTTATCCACAAGCTGCATGCTCCCTTTGGGAAGCTCCAGCTCACTGAGTACCTGGTCATTGTCAATCGGGATCATAATGTCGACAAGAGCATTGCCTATCCCAAGGATTTTCTTCATACCATAGATATAAGACCTGCAAAAGTATGGAATAAAAGGTTCGCCCGCAGCCCCGGATTTGGATTACATCAGCACAAATGCAACCCAAACGGGGCTTTCCCGTATAAGCAGTAAAAAGAAACCATGAAAATCCTGAGATTCCTGGTCCTTACACTCCTACTTGCCTCGCTGTCAGCGGAAAGTTATGCCATCAAAGATGATTGCCCCTGCCGGAAAAAGGTTGTAAGGAAGACAGTAAAGTCTGAAAGGAAGATTATGCACGTCTGGAAAGTTCCTGTCAAAAGGGTAACACTTTTCGATTCCCTGATCGTCCCTCCTGAAACCTTCGCGTGTAAAACGGCCGGAATGCAACAGGTTGTGAATTACAAACTGAAAATAAACCCCAACCCGGTAAGGAACATCCTTAACGTGGTTTCTTTCATTCAATATTCCGGGATGGTGAAAATCGAACTCTTCACATGCGACGGCAGGCTCATTTCGACATTGCTGAATGAATACTGGAAAAACGGGACAAACGTCCGCTCTTTTAACCTCGAAGGGAAGGTTGACAGGGGAACGGCATACGTCAGGCTGTCGACCGGCGGAACCGTAAGGCAGGTTGAAAAGATCTTCGTTTTATAAAAACAACCAATCCGATTTTCTATGAACCGGCCATCATCTGCCGGTTTTTTTTTGGCCCCCTGTGTAATATTTTTCCTAATTTTACGTCTTATTTAGACTGATTCAAAATTATGAACGGATGCAGATGATGGGAACGGATCAGTTTAATGTTTACTAAGATGTCACGTATAATATTAATATTCATTGGTGTATCGGTTTTCTGTTTCAATGGTTGCAGCCAGCAGCAGAACAAGACTGATGACCCTCAAGGCAATGTTAAGATGGAATATAAGAAACTCACCCCCGAAGAGGAAAACGTTATCGTGAAAAAGGGTACTGAGCGGCCTTTCAGCGGAAAATATGAGAACTTCTATGAGAAGGGCACTTATGTATGTAAGCGGTGTGGTGCACCCTTGTATCGCTCGGAGGATAAATTCGATGCGGGATGCGGATGGCCCAGTTTCGATGACGAGGTACCAGGCGCGATCAGAAAGCAGACCGATGCCGATGGTATGCGTACCGAAATCCTTTGTGCCCGTTGCGGAGCACATCTCGGGCATGTTTTTACCGGTGAAGGGCTGACTCCCAAGAACACCAGGTATTGCGTGAATTCGATCTCCATGGACTTCATCCCTGCAAATCAAAAGCTTAAAACCGATACTGCCCTTTTTTCAGGAGGTTGTTTCTGGGGCGTGGAATATCTCATGAAGAAGGCCAACGGTGTGATCAGTACCGCCGTCGGATATACCGGCGGGCATACTGAAAACCCTACATACAAGGAAGTTTGTGCAGGTCACACCGGTCATTATGAAGCCATTGAAGTAGTGTTTGATCCTTCGAAAACCTCATATGAAGATGTCGCCAAACTCTTCTTCGAGATCCATGACCCCACCCAGTGGAACCATCAGGGGCCCGATTGGGGCCAACAGTACCGTTCAGCTGTTTTTTACCGGAATGAGGATCAGAAAAAAATCACTGAAAATCTGATTTTTGAGCTTCGGGCAAAAGGTTATGAAGTGGTAACCGAGGTAAAGCCGGCAACAAAGTTCTGGAAAGCGGAAGACTACCACCAGGATTATTACAACCACAAAGGCAGTGAACCTTACTGCCATGTGTTTGTCAAAAGGTTCTGATTTTTTTAACGGTGCCTTTATTTATTTGCCCCGGCCATTTGTGGGATCTTGATCTTGTCTTTCAGATCGAGCCCCGACAGGATCTGGATGTTGATCCCATCGGAAAGGCCGGTCTTGACAAACCTTTTTTCGAACTTCTGAGGGCCCGTTTCCACTTCAACATAAGCCGAATCTCCTTCGAATTGCAGGAGGCCTTCCTTGATTGCCAGCACACTGTCGGCCCTCTGCAGGACAATATCCGCATTCGCACTGTATCCTGAACGGATGAACTGGTTATTCTTCAGGACCACATCGGCCTTGATCTCAAACTGAACGGCTCCGTTCTCAAGGACTCCTTTTGGGGAAATGTATTTCAGTACGGCAGAGAATGTGTCGTTTTCGATTGCCCCGACAGTCAGTGAAAGGTTCATACCCGCTTTTATCTTCCCGACTTCCGTTTCATCCAGCTTTCCCTGGAAGATCATATCTCCGACATCGGCTACGGTGGCGATGGTCGTGCCTGCATTGAACGTATTGGTTTCGATAACCGAGGTTCCAACCTTCACTGGCACGTCAAGGACCATCCCGCTGATAGTTGAGCGGATCAGTGTGTTTGTGGTTTTACCAGATTTCTTGTTTACCCCTTCACGGATCAGTTCAAGGTTGGCTTCGGCTGCATCCACTTCCTGCATCGCATTTTTATAGGCAATGTCGGTCTGCTGGTACTCTGCTTCTGCAATCACGCCCTGCTGGAAGAGTTTCTTTTTACGGTCGTAATTCATCTTTGCGTCGTCCTGGGCTATTTTTGCCCTGTCGAGCCGGGATTCGGCATTGTTCAGGTTGACAAGATCGGGAATGATCCTTACCTTGGCAATGATGTCGCCTGAACTGACCTTTTTCCCCGCTTCAACATAGATCTCTTCAACAATGCCTGAGACCTGGGGTTTTATTTCTATCTCCTTCCTGGGGATGACCGAACCCGTCGCAACTGTTTTTTTGACAATATTTGTCCTGAAAGCTTTATCAGTTTTGAAAACAATCGGCTTTTCCTTTGACTTGTTATAGAGGTAGAAAATAGTGGCAACAAATAATCCAAGGATGATTACCAAGAGAGAAATTCGGAGTATTTTTTTCATGTTATACTGAGTGTTTTATTATTCATATCTTAATGCATCTATCGGCTTTACCGACACCGCCTTCCGGGCCGGCACCAGGCCTGCAAAAGCACCTGCAACAATAAGAATTGCCAAAGCGGTTATTGCCACATTAAAATTGATACCGGGATGCAGGAACATTTCCGTGTTTGCACCTGTATTTTCAAGGAGGTAATTGATCAGTTCCAGCAATCCCACCCCCAACGTCAGTCCAAAATATCCTGAAAATGTGGTAAGAACGACTGCTTCCGTAATGATCTGGCTGATGATGATAGTAGGTGTTGCGCCAAGGGCCCTCATTATGCCTATTTCCTTTGTCCTTTCCTTCACGACGACCAGCATGATATTGCTTACGCCGATCACTCCGGCCAGGAGCGTTCCTATCCCTACTATCCATACCAGGACCCTGATCCCGAAAAACAGCCCGACCATCTTCTTATATTCCACTTCCAGGTTAAAATGCCCTATAGCGGCATCATCGCTTGGTGCAACAGAATGTCTTTTCTTGAGCACATCGATGGCTTTCTGCTCCACCACTGCAACCGGGATACCGTCTTTGGATGTGATATTGAAGAACCCGATGGCGTCACCCATGTTGAAGGTCTTCTGGCATGTGGTGAACGGCAGGTGTATCCTTTGGTTGTCGTTACTTTCTGCCTCGCCTGTCCGTTTTGATTTGAACAGGCCGACCACCTTGAAATACACACCGTTGACCTGTATATATTGGTTTATGGGATTTTCATTTTTTTCAAACAGCAATTCTTTGACCCTGAGACCGATCACGACCACCTTGCGTTTTTCTTTCACATCCAGTTCGTTAATGAACCTGCCCTGCAGGAGGTTCACCGGGTCGATGCTGTCAAGGACCGGGTAATCGCCGAAGATCTGGAACTGCCCGGATTTCAGTCCGCGTATCACGCTGTTTGTCCCGTTATACCCGCCCACGTTTGTCCGTGGTGCAAGGAATTTTATTTCGGGGATGGCGTCGCTCAGGGCTCTCACATCCGCATTCTCATAATCAAACCTTCTTCCCCTGGTAAATCCTTTATAAGGGACCGAAGTCTGCTGTGCCCAGATGAAAACGCTGTTGGTGGCCATGTCGCCGAAGTTCTGTGACACTCCGTTCTTCAGTCCGTCACCCGAACCCATCATGATCACCAGCATGAAGATGCCCCAGAACACGCCGAAGGCCGTCAGGAATGTCCTGAGCTTGTTCTTTTTCAGAACATAATAAATTTCCTGCCAGCGATCCAGATCAAACATGATTGATTTTATTACCTTGAATCCCTAAACTCATCATTCCATAATCGACATTCTATATTCTTCTCCTATTCTTCCCTCAGGGCCTCGATCGGTCTGATCCCAGCTGCTTTCATCGCCGGGAAAAAGCCTGCGAATCCTCCGGCCACTATCAGTAAAACGGTCGCACCCAATGCTATTGTCAGATTGGCTTCCGGGTTCCTGAAAAAGTCGGACGGCGGCATATTTTTAGAGATCAGTTCCAGCAGTCCGACTCCCAGGACCAGCCCGATATAACCTGCAAATCCCGTGATCACAATGGCTTCCTGCATGATTAGCGAAATGATGGATCCAGGTGTGGCGCCCAGGGCTTTCCGTATCCCGATTTCCTTTGTTCTTTCCTTTACTGAAATCATCATGATATTACTCACACCGACTATCCCGGCAATGATCGTCCCGATACCAATGATCCAGATGAACATCCTGATCCCGGCAAACAGGGCGTTAAACCTTCTGACATCCTCGCTTTTATTCATAATATCGATTGCCCTGGGATCATCCGGAGAGAATGTATGTGAGCGAGAAAGGGTCATTTTCGCCTTTTTCAGCATGGCATCCGCCTCTTCAGGTGTGGCGTTGCCTGTGGTAAAGGAAATCTGGTTTATCACATTGGTGGAGTAGAATACCTTTTGCGCCGTCGTTATCGGGATATAGATCCTTTTCTGTTCATTATCATCCCTTCCAAAGTCACGGAAAATCCCTATCACCTTGAAGGGCACCCCCATTATATTAATGTACTTTTCCAGTGCGACAGTATCCTTTCCCTTAAAGAGCTGGGGTTTGACCTTTTCGCCTATAGCGGCCACTTTCCCGCATTCCCTGATATCGATCTGGTTCAGGAAACGGCCCTGGAGTATCTGAATTTCCTTAATATACCCGTAATCGGGATGGCTGGGTGAGACGAAGAAGGTGCCGTATTCATTTTTATATGAAACCAGAACATTCCCCAGGAAAAGCCTGGCCGATATATGGTCATAGCCGGAGATTGAATTTTTTATGAGTTTATAATCCTGGTCACTGAATTTGATTTCCCGGCCGATTTTAAGCCCTTTATACTGTATGCTTGTAATCCCGCTGCTGATCCAGACCCCGTTCAGGGCACCGCCTTTGAATTGTTCCCTGACGCCATTTTCAAGTCCGTTTCCCGATCCCAGTAAAATGATGAGCATGAAAATACCCCAGGCCACGGCAAAACCCGTAAGGAAAGTCCTGAGTTTATTTTTCCTTATAGTACTGTAAATTTCCTGCCAGCGGTCGATTGAAAACATAACTTTATGTACTATGTATGATTTACTAATGCAGGTGCCACTGCTGACATGGCACATTGCATCTTCATTTCACTCCGATTATCAGTTCATTATCGTTTCCGTGATCATTCCATCCGTAATTCTGATCGTTTTCTGGGTCCGTTTGGCGATATCCAGTTCGTGGGTCACAATCAGCATGGTAATATTTTCATTTACATTTATATCAGTCAGGATATTCATGACCTCCTGAGAAGTCACTGAATCCAATGCCCCGGTCGGCTCATCGGCAAGGATCACCTTGGGTTTTGCGATCAGTGCGCGGGCAATCGCGATGCGTTGTTTTTGTCCGCCCGAAAGCTCATTCGGCAGATGCTGTGCCCAGTCTTTCAATCCCATCCTGTCGAGGTATTCCATGGCTATTTTATTCCGTTTCTTCCGTTTGACATTCTGATAATACAGCGGCAGGGCCACATTCTCCATTGCGTTTTTAAAAGAAACGAGGTTAAACGACTGAAATACAAATCCGAGGAATTTATTCCTGAGATGGGCTGCTTTCCGTTCATTCAGATTTTCAATCAGGACACCATTAAGGGAATACTGTCCGTGGTCATGGTTATCCAATATCCCGAGAATATTCAACAAAGTCGATTTCCCGGAACCGGAAGCTCCCATGACCGAGATCATCTCTCCTGCTTCAACTTTCAGGTCAATTCCTTTGAGGACGTGCAGCTTATTATTGCCGGTGATGTATGTTTTATGGATATTGCTGATATCAATCATGTTAAGAGATTAAAGGCCCTTTTCCGGGGACTGCGATACATAAGACTCATTTTTAATCACAGAGTTACAATTTCCGTAGTGAAAAATCCAGTAATTTTCACCAGAGTTCGCGGATGATCGCCGAATTGCACTGATTAACCGTTAAGTGTCGATGATTTTTTCGTTCTGGTTTTGGAAGTTGTCCGAATATTTGTAATTTTGCCCTCCCAAATTCCTCCTTAGCTCAGTTGGTTAGAGCATCTGACTGTTAATCAGAGGGTCGCTGGTTCAAGTCCAGCAGGGGGAGC
>Ga0182027_10000223_pt1 | contig 95220 bp, 71 predicted proteins | sample 712E1DmetaG_FD_121300 | JGI IMG/M metagenome (GOLD analysis project Ga0182027, IMG submission 121300) | Permafrost microbial communities from Stordalen Mire, Sweden - 712E1D metaG (Illumina Assembly) | ecosystem: Environmental > Terrestrial > Soil > Wetlands > Permafrost | place: Sweden... | reverse complement strand
GCTGACATTCAACGCCCCATTCACCGTGAAGCTCGATGTTGATGTCGTCGTGCCGCTGACGGTCAGATTGGCGAAGGTCAGAACATTGTTGTTCACAATCGATCCGCCGGTCATCGTAATCGTGCCGGTCGGTGCGAATGTCTGCGATGCATTCACAGTCAATGCTCCGGACACAGAGAAGTTCGTGCTCGGCTGTGCTGAAGGCGTGCCTACAACCGTCATACCAGAAAATGTGAGCGTGCCGCCATTGGTGATCGTCCATGCTGTGCCGGTGAACGTCACCGTGCCTGCTGTCGGGCTGAAGTTACCCGTTACGTTCAATGCGCCGCTCACTGTGAAGCTCGATGTCGAAGTCGTCGTACCGCTGATTGTTAGATTGGTGAAGGTAAGAATATTGTTATTCACAATCGATCCGCCGGTCATCGTGATCGTGCCCGTCGGTGCAAACGTCTGCGATGCGTTCACTGTCAACGCTCCGTTGATCGAAAAGCTTATACCCGGCTGTGATACTGGCGTGCCCGCAACCGTCATGCCGGAGAATGTGAGCGTACCGCTATTGGCAAGTGTCCATGCTGTTCCAGTGAATGTCACCGTTCCGGCTGTCGGAGCGAATGTTGTCGATCCGTTGACAAAAGGACCGGCCACTGAGAAGCTTGTGCTCGGCTGTGTGGTCGGTGTACCGCCGATCGTCAGACCGTAGAACGTTGGTGAACTGGATCCGGCAAATGACCATGCAGTACCGGTCATCGTTACCACACTCGGAGTTGCGAATGTCACGGCGGCGTTTGTGGTCAAAGCACCGACGATGGAGAAACTCGCTGTCGGCTGTGTTGACGGCGTGCCGGCTATCGTCAAACCGCTGAATGTCAACGTACCACTGTTGGCGATTGTCCAAGCTGTGCCAGTGAAAGTCACCGTTCCGGCTGATGGCGTAAATGTTGTTGACCCGTTGATGAAAGGACCGGCCACCGAGAAGCTCGTGCCCGGCTGTGTACCCGGTGTGCCGCCAATGGTAAGACCGTAGAAAGTGGGTGAACTGGATCCGCCAAATGACCATGCAGTTCCGGTCATCGTAACCACGCTCGCAGAAGCAAATGTCACCGCCGCATTCGAGGTCAATGCACCGGCAACCGAGAAGCTTGCCGTCGGCTGCGTCGATGGTGTTCCGGCGATCGTCAATCCTCTGAATGTCAGTGTGCCGCCATTGGTAATCGTCCAAGCCGTGCCGGTAAATGTTAACGTACCGGCTGTCGGTGCAAACGTTGTTGAACCATTCACTGTGAAAGGACCTGCCACCGAGAAGTTCGCTGTCGGCTGCACGGTCGGTGTGACTGCAATCGTCAAACCGTAGAATACCAACGTTCCACTATTGACAACACTCCAACCCGCAGCATTCATTGTCACCGTACCTGCCGTCGGACTGAAGTTGCCGCTGCCACCCACATTGATCGCTCCGTTCACCGTGAAGCTCGATGCCGATGTCGTCGTGCCGCTGATCGTCAGATTGGTGAAGGTAAGAATGTTGTTATTCACAATCGATCCGCCAGTCATCGTGATCGTACCAGTCGGCGCAAACGTCTGCGACGCGTTCACTGTCAACGCTCCGCCGATCGAGAAGTTCGCAGCCGGTTGTGTTGAAGGTGTACCGGCTACCATCATTCCGGAGAATGTAAGTGTACCACCATTGGTAATAGTCCACGCCGTGCCGGTGAATGTCAATGTGCCGGCTGTCGGTGCAAACGTTGTTGAACCATTCACTGTGAAAGGACCTGCCACCGAGGAGTTCGCTGTCGGTTGCGTGGATGGTGTGCCTGCTATCGTCAGGCCATAGAAGGTCAATGCATTGGCGTTCGAGATTCCCCAGCCCGTACCGGTCATCGTAATCGTTCCGGCGGTCGGCGCAAGTGTCTGTGATGCACTAACGGTCAGCAGGCCGGAGACTCCAAAGTTCGCTGTCGGTTGCGTGGACGGTGTGCCGGCAATTGTCAAACCGCTGAATGTCAATGTGCCGCCATTGGTGATCGTCCAGCCGGTGCCATTCAACGAGACCGTTCCGCCTGCGGGAGCAAACGACTTGCCGGCAGCGATCGTCAGGACGCCCGTCAGGCTGAACGTCGGAGATGATTGTACCGATGGAGTTTCGGAAATTGTCAGTCCGCTGAGCGACACAGTGCCGGATGTTATCACCTTCCAGTTGGCGGTAGCGAGAGTCAACGTGCTTGCCGTCATCGAGAGGCTTCCGCCGACAATGAGCGAATCATTCACCGTAAAATTCTTTGTTGTGCTCACGGTGCTCGCCATGGTAACTCTATTCAACGTTGTGCCAGAGGCGAACGACAATGTTTGTGTCGATCCGTTCAAAAGAACCCGACTCGTTCCCGGAGTAAAGGGACCGGCATTCTGCCAGTTACCGGCCAGCGCCAGATTTCCGCTGCCCATCGTGATGCTTGCATTCCCGAGAAGATTGCCGCCGACGGTGATGTCGGAATTGTTGACAGAAAGATCCGCTGTCGTATCTACTGTCCAATCGCTCTGCACAAGGAGTGCTCCGGAAGCAGTTGTTTTCGTCGCTGTGCCACTGAAGCGCAATTTATTGTACGTGAAGACGGGAACCGATTGCGCCGCACCGTTAAAGTCCACCAAGCTGCCGGTATTTATATAATTGCCCGGTGCCGTGAATGAAGCAGCAGGATTCAGCACACCTGCGACGCCAATTGTTCCGGACGAGGCCAGTGTGACATTATTTGTTGAGCGCGTGCCGCTCATTGTCAAATTGTTGTAGTTAAACGCCGCCACTGTTTGTGCGCCGGTACCGTTGTAGTCGATGGTGTTCCCCGTGACAACGTACCCGCCGCCACCGAATGTCGCCGTCGGTGCAAAGGTACCCGCGATTCCAACCGTTCCCGCGGGGAGCGTAATATTGTTCGTCGTGTGCGCACCACTAATGGTCAGATTGTAGTAGTTCCCAGCTTTGATGCTCTGTGTTCCTGTGCCGGCGTAGTTGACGGTATTGTTCACCGCATTCGCCTGCAGTGTGCCGGTCGGGAGTAAAGACTGCGTTACCGTCAGCGAACCGCCGGTGGCGTTGTTCCAGATGGATGTTGCATCCACTCCTGTCACCTGAGCAACCGCCACCGTTCCGATATTATTGACCGTGTTATTCGCGGTGATGGCAACCTGGTTCAAGGTGACATTGCTGGCTGCGATGCATTTTGCAACTCCGGCTGTCTGCAGCATTGTTGTTCCGCTGGCCGTGCCGCCGCTGCCCGTGAGCGTATCAACGGTGGAAGGATTGCTCCACAAAATTTTTCCGGAGCCGGACCATGTTCCGTTCAGTTGGAGACGTCCCTGAAGCGTCAACGTGTTGCCGCCGTCGGCAAACGTGCCCATGACCGTTAATCCGCCAATCGATCGGGCATCTGTCAGGTTGACGGTATGAATGCTTTGGATGTACGCTTTGTTTCTTCCGCGCGGAACAAGATGCTTGTTCCATGTGTCCGGTACATTCCACGCAGTATTGTTTGCCGAGTAATATGTTGCCGTATCGGGCTTGCCGATTTGGAACGCACCGAATGCCGCCACGCCTGTTGCCTTAATGCTGTCACTCACGCTGTAATTTACTGCAGCTTCACCCCATTGCGCATTTGAATACTGTGCGACGATCAGATCTGCAACAGTCGTGAAGTTCGGGTTCACTTCCGAATGCGGATAATTGAACACCACGCTGCATGTGTCAAAAAGGATTCCTCCACTGTTCAGTTGCCAGTATCGCGGGATGGTTGAGTCCTTTGCCATTGACGAAGTCAAATACTGTGGATGATTGCCGCTGAATGTAGAGACGGTCAATGTTCCCGCTGTCGCCACATTGTTAAATGTAACGTGCACCGGCAGAAACGACGTAGCAGTTCCGATTTCAAACAAGACATTAGCGGCCCCCGTCGCAACGGATTTTTTCAGATTGCCATTCACATAACCGCCCGTGCGCGCAACAGATCCCGTAACGGCCAGAGTGTCGTTCAATGATGTGACAAGCCCGTTTGTCAGCGTTAGTGTACCGGTAATTGTCGGCCCGCCGGAGACCACCGTTACGCCGCCGGCCGTACTAATTTCCAAATTTCCGAAAGTTCCGCCGCCTCGAAGGTACTCAATGCCTGTGCCGTGATTCATGACGATCTTTCCGGAACCCGTACTTGCACACGTTGCAGTATTGATAATGCTATCCAGCGCGGTAACTGAAAATCCGCCATCGTTGAACGTGCCGCCCGAAATACTGAAGGCGCTATCGACGATAACGACACCGCTTGCCGTCTTCACGTTGCCGCCGGAGATACGAAGCTTGTTGTATGTAAGAGGAGCAACCGCTTGCGTACCCACGGAATCATAGCCAACTGTCCCGCCCGTGATTGTTGTGGTTCCGGTCACGGAAGGAAACGCCGCCGTCCGCACGCTCAGATCGCCGCCGCTCATGGCCAGATTCCCCGATATAGTAAGCGAGTTGCCGCTCAATATCTTCAGAGAAAGACCGGCGTTGGACAATGTCAAATTCCGCGTCACGGCCGCCGTATTGGCCTGGATGGTGTTCGCACTGTCTAACACGATGTCGTTGTACGCTGTCGGCTGACTGTTGGAACTCCAGTTGTCGTCATCAGCCCAGAATTGCGTTCCTGCACCGCCGGTCCAGTAGATAGTAGAAGAAAGCTCGCCCACGGCAAAGTCACCAAAGGCAGTGTAGTTCTGCGAAAGGATCCAATTCGAATTGCGCACGACAGTGCTGGCGGCATGCCAGATGGAAAGATAGCGCTTTGCAAAAAATGCATTCGGATTTGCCCCGGCGTCAAGATCAGCGGTGACAAAATCCAGCCGCAGATCGTAGGTTGAAAATGTCAATCCCGAGCCGCCCGTCAGCGTCCAATAGCGATTAACATCCTTATTCTGATTCAATCCGGAGAACTTAATCATCGGATGATCACCGTTCGTCGTCGACACCGTCACTGTACCGGCAACCGAGACGGATTGGAATGTCAACGACGCTGGCGCATACGCTGTTGCATCTCCCACCTCGAATGTGTACACAGACGGAGAAGAAGTATTCACCGTCACATTCTTGCGCAACTTGCCGTTTACATAGCCGGTTGGCCCAGTTGTCCGGGAAACAGTGGCTCCGCTTCCCATGATCATCGTAAATCCGTCAACACCAAAAATTCCGTTGGTAAGCAGAAGCTGACCGTTCACTTTCACGTCGCTTGAACTCAGCGCTCCATTGGGATCGTTGAGCTCGAGATTCGTATAGCTGCCCGAACCTGAAATCGCGTGTACCGCCGTACCGGATGTAAGCTCGAAAATTCCAGTTCCCGTTACAGAGCCGTTGTTCACGACACCGCCCTGAGCTGTTGCAAAAACGGTGGTGCCATTGAGTGCAAGTGACGCGCCATTGATGGTAAAAGTGCCCTGGGCCGTGAAACTGCTTGCAGCCATTTGCGTACCACTAATCACCAGATTATTGAACGTAAATGCCGGAATTGCCTGTGACGATCCTGTGAAGGCAACGGTGCTGCCCGTAATCGTATGCGACGAGGCCGATCCCGGTGTGAACACATTCGAAATTGTCAACGTGCCTGTTGATGGCAAGACTTTGGAATAGTTGCTGAATTGCAGATTACCATACGAACCGGGAATGACTGACTGACCCGCACTCGCTTTGTTATAATTGACCGTGCCCGTTGTCTGGCTCGACAAAGTCCCGCCTGCCAGAAGGGCCGCATTATTGATAATCAATGTCTTGGTGGAGACATCGAACGTTCCGCCGCGGAGCATCAGAGAATCTGTCACGAACAGCGAATCCGAAAGCTGCACATCACCGGTGGTGTTGTTGATTGTCAGATCATTTACCGTTTTCCAATTCGAACCGCCCGTCGTCCAAAATGCACCGGTGATCTGTCCACCCGATGTTCCATTATAGATGTAGTTTGCACCGGCGTTGAACGAGCGCGTCGTCGTCAGGATGTTCCCTGTCGCGCCGGTCGAGGCAATACCGCCGGTGGAACCGATATACAGCCAGGCTCCGGTTTTGAGTGTGAATGAATTGCCGGATATCTGTGTTAATGAAGGCATCTGCAACGATGCACCTGGAAGGACGAAATAATTTATCGTCGTATTCGCCACCGAGCCGCCTGAAGTAAACGTCTGCAAAGAGGATCCTGCAAAAACAATATTCCCCGATCCTGAACCTGTTTCCGTCACAGTACCTCCGCTGTGCACATAATCACCCGCAATTCTTAGCGTGTCTGCAGCAGAACCGCTTCCGAAATCCACAGTTCCGCCTTTTATATAGGAACTTCTTGCGACAATCAGACGAACGACGCCCGAGCTGCTGGCAAGTTGGAGAGTGCCGCCGGTAATACTGTCATTGCGTGCGACATTGATCGCCACCGCTCCCGTGCTGTTGTTGCAAATAAGTGTCCCATTGGAAACGATCAGACTCCCTCCGATATTCATAGTTGAAGCTGCGGCGAACAGCGTTAGTGTCTGACTATTCGTATTCAACACTTTCAGGTCCCCTTGGACATTCACCAACTTACCGGCTAATGCGCTTGCGGCAGTTTGACCGGCTGAATTCCAGATAAAAGTGCCAAACTGCTGACCCAGCGTGTTTGTAAAGGTGGCATTTGCCGCATTTGTTGCGCCGGTGATTTCACACGTTGAACCGGGATCCCATGTTGCCGTCGGCAACGCAACCCGCGCGGCGGCCGTCATGGCATGAACATACCGGCCGCCTGCGTTGATGGATAACCTTGCTGCTGATGTGTTCGCGATTGTTCCGCTGGTTCCCTGCACCGTCAATGTACCATTAATCGAAAGGCAATTGGTAGATGCAGTGTTCAAAGTCAACGTAACATTGTTCACAATCAGTGCACCGCCGGCTTCTACAACCGTTTGATCGATCGTTACACCCGTCGACACGGTTACCGTGTGGCCGCTTTGGATATCAATCATTCCGTCGCTGCTGGTCGGCGTCACGATGGCATTAATCCATTTGACTCCGTTGTAGCGTTGCCACACTGCCGTGTCTGACCAAAGTCCGCTGGCTCTCGTCCGGTACATTCCGTAGACGGACTGCGTGCCGACAATGATATCGCCCAGCGTATCAATTCCGGTTGCCTGCGTGGTAGTTGCTGTCCGCGTTCCGGCCGTCGTTGAATCCCATCCGGCTCCTCCTTTGAAAATATTGATTCTATAGCCGGGAGTGCTCCCGCTGTTGTCGAGATCTCCTGCCACAAATGTTGCCGTAAGACTGTACGTCGTAAACGCAAAGCCCGATGTGTATTCCACGGTCCAATAACGATTGACATCGTCCGTCTGATCAATCCAGGATGTGTTAATATTCGGATGATCGCCGGCGGTGGATTTCACAGAAACGTACCCCGGCGTGGTGACGTTTGCAAACACCAAAAGGACCGGAGTGTACTGTGCAACCGTAACATCCCCAACTTCAAACGTCACAGTCTGCGCACCGCTGAGGACGTATTTCCGAAGAATGCCTTGGACGTGTCCGGTCGTGGCTGACGCTCCGGACACAGATGCGCCGGAAGCCATCGTGAGACTGTCTACTGCAAGAGCCATCACGCCTGCCGTAAATGTCAGTGTGCCAGATACCGTTGGGCTGCCCGTTACCGTAATGCCGTTGGCATTGTTGACTGTCAGATTTTTATACGTGCCGCCGCCGCTCATTGCCTGCGCCGCAGATCCCGAAAGGATGATGGCATTCGACGTCCCTTGATGTGTACCGTTGTTCGTCAGCGTGCCCTGCACATTGATCGCATACGTGGCATTGTTAAACGTTACAGCGGAATTGATCGTCATTGCACCCGCAACCGTGAAGGCCGCTGCCGCCGTTTTTGTGCCGCCTGAACTCAGAGAGAGGTTGTTGTAATTGAACGTTGGCACATTCTGCGCGCCGTTGAACTTGAAGTCTATCGTATTGCCGGTAACGGTATGTCCCGTCGATGGTGTTGCCGAAAGACTGTCGGATACTCCGACCGTCGCGGCAGGCAACGTCTTCACGCCGCCGGTAAATGTCAATTTTCCGTAATCCGCCGAAAGCACATTTTGGCCTGCGGATGATCCTGCGTAGATGACTTTGCCGGCTACGGCACTCGTTAACGTTCCACCGCCGACAACCGCGCCATTCAACGTCAATGTCTGGCTGTTTACGGCGAAGGTGCCCTGTGATAGCGCAAACGAGTCTGCAACCGCAACGTTCGAGGAAAGAGATACCGAACCGGCAGATTTATTGATTGCAAGACGGTTAAATGTTTCTCCCGACGCGTCAGTAATTGTCTGTACGCCGGTTCCGTTAAACGTTACCTTGCTCCCGGTATTTGTGAATGTGCCGGCATCAGTCCAATTGGTACCTACTGCAATATTCAGACTGTTTGCGTTCAAGGTTCCTGCAGTTATGTTCACATTGTCCAGAACGGTAAGATTACTCGTCACCAATTGCGCCGTTGCATTCGCGCTGCCGACAAGAAAATCATATACCGGAATCGAACTGTTGACTGTCATTGTCTGAGCAGCCGGTGTACCCGCAAAGCCTATTTGTACGGTTCCGCCGGTGACTGTGTAGTCAATATAATTTGTGTTGACGAATCCAAGATTGCTTGCCCCGGCACGTTGAACAACAAGAGAACCACCCGTCATGACAAAATGATTGCCCGGCACGTTCATCGTGAAGGGCGCAACTGTCGTTGACGTGCTGCCGACGGTGTTCACGCTCAGCGAACCTCCGCTGATGGTGAGACTGGTCAGCGCATACGCGTTCGCAGGCTCGAGGCGTCCGGCGATACCCATAGAGTCGCTTGATGAGCCGGAAACAAAAATACTCCCGCCGTTGGAGATAATGCCCTGATCTGTTGCAGTCCCAATCTGCAGTTTTCCAGCCATTAGCCGCAATTCACCCAGCAGCGTTAAGCTGCCGCCTGTTGTCGTGACTTTGGCGGCGGCGTTATTGACGCGTAGAGCACCGGTAAGAGGAATCGTCGTTGCCACATTGAAAGGTGTGACTGTCGCCCCCGCCGCCAGATTAAACGTCCCATTGCTGATAGTCAGAAATCCCGGAACGGGCGCCGTGAAGTTCAGAGCAAAGACATCCAAAATGTTCGAGGCGCTTGCACCCATATTCAGCGTCATCGTATAGAACTGCGTCATCGCTCCGTTGCCGCTGATTGTCTGACCGCCCGCTCTGTTGAAATTAACTTGTGCTCTGTGCGTGGCGTCCACATACATGTTGAATGTACCGGCGTTTTGTATGTTGCCGGTGGTATTGATAATGTGGGTCGCCGCAAACGATGAAGGCGAAAAATTTGCATTCGCGTTGATGTTGATCAAACCGACGACGTTGACGGTACACGGAGTGGTGGTGTTGCCAATGAGAAGGCTTCCGCTCGTTCCCTGTCCGATTGTCAAAGTGTTCGCGGTAATGGTGCCGTCGATGGTCACTGTCGTTCCGTCGGCAATGGTCACGTCGGAGGATGGCGCAGGCACTTGAGAACCCACCCAGGTGGCGGTGTCACTCCATAGTCCCGTCCGCTTTGAAATGTATGATCCCGGAGGAAGTGTGGTTGCCGATCCGGAGAGCGGACCACCAAAGGATCCTTCTGTCACCGAATACACACGCCAGTAATATTTCGTCCCGGCAAGCAGCCCGTTCTGCGTGTATGTTTTTGATGTTGTGGGGACCTGTGCTACAAAATTGTACGTCGTTCCTCCATCATCCGAACGATAGAGCACATATCCCAATTCGTTTGTGACGGAGTGAACCCACGTCAAGGTCATAGACGTTTGCGATACCGTCGGGAAGTTAAGAGTGGTGGGCGCGGTCGCTGTGGGCGGCACAAACCTGATCGTGCTGTTCGACAATGGAAGCGTTTGCAGCGTATGCGGCGCATCGGTCGGTTGCCCGGTTGCATTGGCATTTGAAAATGTCGTGCCGTTTTGTGTCTGTTGGATCAACAGTTGTGCCGTTGTTGGCGCGGCATTGACCGTATCACCGTTCATGCCGGACGTATATCCCTGCACGGTACTGATCGTCTGTGTCGTAAAGTTGAATGTACCAATGGTCATGGTGCCATAGGCAAAATCAATCTCGCCCGTTCCCTCGTAGAGCTTTACCTGATAACTGAAATAGGGATGCCCTGTCCCGCCGGAGTACCATGGCTGCATACGGATCCACTCCACCGTCAACACACGACTGCCCGGAAAACCGGTCGTCTGGTACTTGATGCTGTATGCCAGCGCAGACAAGCCGATAGTGCCGTACGTTGAGTCCGTCGTTTGATCATAATAGAACGGGGCGATAGTCCGCGGCATCACCCGGCCGACGCTGGATTGACTCAGGTCGTTGTCCGTCGAGCCATACTCGTATGTAGACGGACCGCCGTCGTTGGTATAGGATGAAAAATCTATGAATCCGTTGGTGGAAACAGAAAATGTCGTGTACCGCTTTCCCAAATACCAGAAATCAAATCCTATCGAAATTGGAAACGACCGGTTGTCATCCTCGCCGCCGCTTCCGGTAAACCGCCACGAGGGTACAGAATAGCCGGTGAACTCAATGGAATTATACGTTTGACCCGTGTCGCGGGTCAGGCTGCCATTCGGGCTTTTATAATTTGCAAGTGACTGTGCAAGAGCAGAATAAGAAAAAACGATGCTCAGCGCGGCAAGCACGAACGCCAGAGCACCAATCGAGCGCATTCCGGATTTCCGGTCGTGCCTTTCAATCGCATTCATCTGTTTCTCTTCTCTCGGGCTCATGGTTTCACTCATAACAAAAAAGTAAAAGGGTAAAACATGTTACTCTGTGTTTCTGTCATCTTAAATCCAGCAGCAAAGTTTTCTCCTCTGTGTTCTTCCGAATGATGCCCGCGGCATCGTTCGTGATCCTCTGGACTGTGGCAAAGCGTTACTTGTTGAACATTTCCATAATCTTTTCTGTGAACTTCGCACGCACCGTCACGAATGGACCTTGCGACCAGTAGTTGTAGCCTACCAGGTCGCGATCATATGTGCCGACGAAGTTGTAGCCGACGCCGATGCGCACGTTCTGGAACACACCGTAACCGACTTCCGCACTGTAGCCGCTCTTGCTGTTGTTTGCTTCGCGCTGGTTCAACAACCGGTATTCTGCCGCCACGTCAAATGTCTTCCAGTTCAAATCATATTCTGCGCGCACAAGGTAGAAATCCGTCAATGTTGTTGCAGACAAACCGAAGGCTTCTTCTTTTGCATATTTCATTGCGTACTTTGTGCCGATTTCCAGCCGCTCGATCGGTTCGATGAAGGTGTGAAGCGATACGATTGAAACATCCGACGACGTGCGCGGCGATACCATCCCGTTGAACATATACTTCTTTTCAAACTTGCCGATGGCGTTCAACCAGTCAAATTTCACCGGACGGAACGCGATGCCGACGATATTACTGATGTTGTTCAGGGAGCCATTGCCCATCGCGGTTCCAATTTGCTCGGGCGCCAGGGTGTTGCCGGAGAATGTATTGGAGGAATCAATATTCTGCGCAATTGTGCGGCTCTCTTTATAATAGGTGAACTTGTCGATCAGCGTGAATTCCGTGTTCAACCGGACGTCACCGCCGAAATTGAATCCGTACTTCTCGCCCTGGTCGGTCTTCGCGTATTCACCTTTCACCGATGCCTTATACCATGCTTTCGGCAGATATTCCAATCCTGCTGATACGGCATCGCTATTCTCTGTTTGCACCTGGGTCAGATCGTGCTGCAGTGACCGTGTACGCTCGTAGGACACATTCGATGTCAATTCGTCCGTCACCTTCAGCGTGTTCTTCAAGCCAATCGACATCTGATTGCGCGCACCGCTGATGGCATTGCCGATGGAGTACCGTGCCGTTGCCGTCGTGCCATAACCGAGATCGGAGGAAACTCCAAACAACGTTGCATTGCCGCCGTTGCCGTAGAACATCTGGCTGAGCGACAGAGACACGGGATCAAACACACGATATTCCGCGCCGAGTGTCGTGGCAGACGGCTTCACCTGATCAGCTTCCGAGGAACCCATGCTTTGTTCATATTGGCCGCTCAGTGTCAACCGATCGGTGGGCTTCACCGATGTTTTTGCACCAAGGATCGTGCTCTGCTTTGACGTTATCGTGCCGTTGGTAGCTGCATTGTCATAGGTGACATGTTCTGCGTTCACACCAATCGTTGCGATGGAACTGATTGCGCGGTCTACGGATCCTTTCACCGAATTGATCGTCGCGTCGCCATTGTCGGCTTTCTGGAGCGAATGATAGTACTCGGCGCCGATCTTCATGGAAGCCAATCCGTCGTACGAGCCGCCGACTCCATATTTTCTGGAGCCTTGTTCGCTGCTAATGCCGCCCGCACCCATGGTTTGATTGACAAATCCTGCTTCCACGCTGTTATAATACGATTTCAATTGGAGCTTTTCAATTGGCATGAGGCTCCCGTCGACGCGCCATGCGGAACCTTCGCTATTCATGTTCGAACCATGGGCATATTCGCCATTCAAAGAGAGCATTTTGTCGATTTTGTACTTCGTGTTAAAGCCCAACAACATGTAGTTCTTTGGCTGACTTTGTTCCGTCACCGCCGTCGCGCCGATACGCAGGCCGTTCATGATCTCCTGTTCACCCTGCGCACCCGCCACATAGTTGGTCGGCATACCCGGATCGGAGGATTCATACGTGATCACGATATAGACCGGGTTGCCGCTTGCATCCAGGCTTGTCACCGGTTGTTTGAAATACAACGTTCCCTGCTGATAATCAATGTCGTAATCGCCAAATCGTCCTTTTTCCGCGCGACTCAGAACAACTTCATTGTGATACTTGTCGCGTGTTTCGATGCGAACTTTTTCGCTTCCTTCGACAATGTTGCTCTTTGCAAGGAAGTAAAATCCCGAGATTCCCTGTCCGCGAATTTCTTCATAGCGAACTGCGCGATCTGTCAATGTGGCAAACACGTCGGCGGATTCTGTTTTGTTTTCGTAGTGGCCACGTACACCGGTAAATGTGCGGTCGTAGCGGGCAAGCTCATTTTGTCCGAATGCGGTATTGAAATCGCCGAACAGAATGTTGGACCGATTCCGCTCTAATTTTGCGAAAAACGCGCTGCTCGTTTGTGCGGTGTAATCCACGGTACTGTTATCGCCATAGATCGAATAGAGAACGTCCGGGTCCAATTCTTTAAAGAGCCGATCCTGCTGGCGGCGCGTATTGTCATACGATGCGGTCAGAAGATAGTCGCCCCACACCGAACCGCGACCGTAGAACGCAACACGTCCATCACCGTGCAACCCGTTGCTCAATGATGTGCGGTCGTTCAGTTGCGACAAATCGCCGGTGGTGCTGAGCGAAGACGCTGTGCCATCGACAGAACCAACGAGCATCAATGGCTGAATTGGTGTGCTAAAGTCCAATGCCGCATTGGCAGTCAAATCGTTCATTGCGAAACGAACGCTGTAGGAACCTGCCTGACGCGGAGCAACGCCTTCGATAACGGCGGTGCCATGATGCAAACGCACCTGAATCCCCGGTGTTGCCGGATCGACGTCGATCACGTTCAGCTTCAGACTGTCGGCTTCCACTGTCAGGAAGTAGTCGACGGCGATATTATATCCCCATTTGTCCACCACATCAATCTTCAGGCTCACCGGCGTGCGGCCGTCTGCAATCTGTTCCGCCGTCAGCGAGCGAATGCGGATGGAATCGGGAGCGCCAACCACGTGGATTCTGCGCATTGCTGTTTGCATCGTACCGTTGGCGAAGCGGAGAATGGTGCGGAACTGCACGGGGCCCAGCGGTGTGTTGACGCCGATGAATTCAAACTTGCCGTCAGGGCGCACAACCGTGGTATCGGTAATGGTCCCGTTGACTTCCAGCAACATCTGCTGACCGGCCGGTGCGATACCGGCAACAAACACGCTCTGCAGATCGCTCACGTCGCCGTTACTCGGCGAGGTAATGCTGATCTGTGCGCTGCCGGAGGATCCCAGAAGCAGGATACTGAGGCCGATCAAAGTGCAATATGTGAGAAGTCGTTTGAGCATGATTTTTGCGAGTTTGCCGGGTATTACTCCCGGCAAACCCAATGAAACATTAGTTCACTGCGCACTTATAGGTAATGGTCGTTATTCCGACCGGAACGCTGAACGCAGCAGTTGTGGTAATATTTCCCGGTGAGCCAAGATCAAAAGCGACCGGACCGCCGGTGTTGTTGGTATTCACGCCATTCACAGTCAAGCCCTTGCTTGCGGCATAACCGTTCAACTGATAGGTCATGTTCGAAGGAATTGGAAGACTGATGAGCACTGATGTCGCGGTTGCGCCACCGGTGTTATTGATCTGCAACTGGAACTCAACGACGTCACCCGGAATAGGATTGTTGATGTCCGTGTTTGTCGTTCCGCTGACAGCAATTGCTGAAAGCACAAATGAGAACTTTGTTGCGGCAACGGTGGTCGTAATTGTCTGCACGTTGTCTGTTGCAACATAGCCAGTGTACGTCACGCCTGCACCGGAAACCGACGCTGTCAACTGGCGGCCGATAGTCTGGGCGATAGTTGCCCCACCCGGAACCTGAACGCGAACAAAGACATTCTTTGTATCGCCAGCGCTGATCGTCGAATCGTTGTAGGACGTCGATGAGGCACCGTATGAGCCGCGTGCAAACGTATGAGCAACGTCCAATCCGCCGTTCAATGCATCAGCGAAGGAGAGGACGTTTGTGGCATTCATAGGCGAGTTGCCCATGTTCTTCACAGTCAATACATATTCGACCCATTCGCCGGCTGCAGCAGACTGGTTGGCCGGTACGACTGTCCACTTGGCACCCTTGGCAGTGGTCACTGTGGTCGTTACGAAACCGGTGTTAGTTCCGTTCGGGGTGGACGGTCCGTAGACGTGCGGTGTCGCATTGTTGTCTTGATATGTCACCTGGAAGTTCGTTGCGGCAGAAGTGATATCCGTGCCGGTCGTCGTTCCTGTCCCGTTCGTTGCATCCTGTTCGATGACGCAGGGGACTGTGAATGTGAAAGAAGAAGCAAGGGCTCCGAGGTTTGCATTCGGAATCGTTATAGCAAGGCTGCCGCCATACGTCGTAGCCGGTGTGTAAACGGCAGTAACACCATTCGCTGTGCCGATCGGCCCGAGATACTTTAACTCACTCGGCAGCGTGTAAGCGATTGTCGCATTACCGTTCACGGCCGCATGGCCGATGTTCTGATAGGTCACTGCAAACGAAACGGACGAACCAGGAATGGTGCCGGAAGTGGTCTGAACGATCGAGGAATTGAGAACCGGCTTTGCAACCGTGTAGGTCCAGGTATACGTGAAGGTTGTTCCCACATTGATCGGGACGACTGCGCCCTTCGTCAGGAAGGAACCGCTGGTGTTTGACAATGAGGTGAAGGTCGCGCTGAAAGCGTTGGCCGAATTGTCTGTTTCATTGGCTGCATCAACCTGGAACAACAGGTGAAGGAACTTGTCTGATGCGACCCAGCCCCACGTGTTGGCGCCGGTATTCAGAAGACTGTCGGCCCCGGTCACGGTACCGCTGCTGTCTTTATCGTAGTAAACTTTCAGATTTGTGAAATTGCCCGGAAGTGCACCGGTGGAAATGCTGTATGCATCGCCCTGGTTGCCTGTGTTTTCGAAGGTAAACGGAAACACGATTGTGCGGTGATCAAGACCGTTGGAGCTTCCGGTGTTGCCGCCGACGAACGCGCCGCGGATGACCTGGCGGACCGTCAGCGTGACAGGCGTTGCGCTCTTTGCGCGGACGTTGGCGCCGTCATTGTAGGTAACGCTTGCTGTATTGGTAATCGTCGTACCTGCTTCGGTACCCGACGCGAAGGCTGTCTGCGTCGTAAACGCAAACACCATGGCAACGACCATCAACATCGCCGCCAAACGAACCATCATGTTTTTTTCCATGACTTTTTCTCCTTGTAGAAATTGTGAGTAAAATGGTTTGGAAATTGTAAAGCAGGTGGTCGATGCATCCAGTGGGGATTCCATCAACCGGACAGAATAAAACAAATCAGTGGTATTCACGGCGGTCGTGTATCCATTGTCGTTACTCCTTTGTATGTTTGTATTTTTCATTTTAAATTTTCTTTTCTATCAATTTTTTTCAATGATTGTCGGCACCATCTTTTTGCCTGACACCCGGGTATGCATCGGCACGGTATGCTGTAGCGCGAGTAGGCTGCTCAACGTTGGACACACGGCCGCATGCTGGTCGACGGATGCGTACCCTGCGCCGCACAAAACGAGCGCACTTCCAATCGGCAACAAATCAGCGATAAGTTGTTCCTGCACATCTGCAAAGACAGTCTGTTCGACGGGATACGATGCGAGCAGACATACGAGTTTGGGCTTCTGGATCTTTGCCAACTGCTGCACGTTGCCCGCTTCGACGCCGGCGCCAAGATTCAATACTTCGTACCCGTCGCTTTCGAACAGCACCGTAAGCGCTTTGAGCATCACATCATCAGATTCATTTTCAATAGACGCACAAATCACCTTGCGTCCATTCGCCGCCGCCTTCACAATTACATCGCTCATCAGCAGCGTTGCCGTGGAGAGCGCATTAATGGCCAACTGGTGTTCCGGGGCGGAAAGTTTGCCAGAGATCGAAAGATCGTGAATGCGCTTCAATGTCGGACGAAGCAGTTCGTCGAACATGATGACCAACGACAATCCGTACCGATGAACTTCCGTGAACAATTTTACGACGTCATCTTTCTTTCCCTTGATCGCGGCAGAGAAGCAGACCGATGCGAGCACGTTGTACTCCTTCTTCGTGATAATCTGCCGGATAACAGCTTCGTCCGATGCAAATTGCGGAAAGAGATTCATGGGCGTGACGCCGTAGTTAAATTGTGCGACAAAAGCGTAGAGGTCTTCCGCACGAAATTTTCTATGGCCACCGGGAGTGCGGAAGCACTTCAATTTTCCTTCATCTGTCCAACGCTTCACGGTGGATTTATCGACGTAGAGCATCTGCGCTACTTCGATCGTCGTGAAAAGGATTTCTGTCATGGTTCGCCTCGGTGATTATTTTGATTGTTTATAGAAGTTTTAAGTCTCTTTTCTTTGTAGAACACTTTAAGCCCTATGAGCGATTTCGAACCAATAGGCTTATTGAGCGCTTTGAACTTTTTGCACTCACAATATAGTACTTTTCAAAGTTCATGTCAATAGTAATGTTCGTATTTGTCAAAACTTCCATATGTGGCACTATTGCAAATATCATGCCTATCAATGGAAGCCTTTCCATTGCCCAATATCCCCTTTTTGAACTGTTTGTCGAGATTTATCCCGGGATTTATCAACAGCCACCTGCATTTTGTATCATTCTTTTACTCACAGGACGGCGATGGTCAGATTAAGACTGTTTTGGGTTTTTTGATAGTGTACGCCGTTGATGATCATCAATATTCGTCTCAATTATTTACTGTTTTCCCTTTCTGGGTAACCTCCATTGAATTTCGGCCAACAAGTATTGGGCAAATTTAGAAATTTGTCAAAATATTACCATTGTTCTCTCTGCAGTCGACCAGGCTCCGGGGACCAACTCCCTGAAGATATTTCCGTTTCAATATTTTACCCTTTTTCAGGCTGTTGAATTGTTTTCATCCTGCAATTCTCAAGGAACACGGGGATTTTACCGTTAAATGTGTGATCGCAATCAACAAGGAAATGCTTTCTGCGCAGGGAGTTTCCTTTTCTTTCAGATTGCTGGAAAAGTCCCATTGTTCATCATCGCGAGCTTCGTTCTTTTAGGTGAACCTATCTCAACGGCAGAATATGAAGCAAGAAGCGAGATTGCTTCTCTGCGGGACCGTAGGTCGTCGTGGAGTTTATCCCACACGCGGCGGACTCGCAATGACTCCCAGAATAGTTTCTCGGTAGCCTGCTTGCGGTGGAAAAGTACGGCCTGCCAACCCAGACTCACCTCGGATGAAGACAACCGTGAGAGTATCTCTTTTTATTCCTTCAAATATGATCGTTGTAGGACAGAAACTGAAATCGCGGAGGTGCGTGATGGCGAATGATGACATGTGTTTCCGGAAGGGATTCCTTCGGGACGATTTCGGCGTCTTTTTCTCGCATCAATCTTAGCAGAGCGGCATCTTGTACGGCGGGATTTTGCTTCCTTTCGGCATCTAGCCCGACAGAATCGGGAGATGAACAAAGTCCAAAGGACTCCTGCAGAAAGTATCTATTGCACAAGAAAGAGAATCTCTGAATTTCTTGAACAAGTCTAAGAACTGACAAAAAAGCGAAAGCCCTCAACAGACATCGTCGAGGGCTTCGCAGAAGCACTATTATTGAGGTTCAGCTCAAGAAATGAACAAACAATCCGTCTCTGAGTTTTGGCTCGAACCAGGTCGATTTGGGAGGCATGACCTTGCCGACATCCGCAATTGCCATCAACTCAACAATCGATGTAGGATAGAGACTGAAGGCAACCGCCATCTCGCCGTTGTTCACACGGCGTTCCAACTCGCCAAGGCCGCGCATCCCGCCGACAAAGTCGATTCTCTTTTCCGTTCGCGGATCTTTGATATCGAGAACGGGATCCAAAAGAAAATTCTGCAGCAGGGACACATCCAGCCGTAGAACCGGATCGGATTCTGCCCGCAGTGCCGACCCCGCAGTAAGCGTGTACCACGTTCCATCAAGATACATCCCAAAATCACCCTTCTTGTCCGGACGGACTTGTCCGGCGGCGTCTGCCACGGCAAAGTTTTTTCCGACGGCTGTAAGAAATTCTTCTTTGGACTTGCTGCAAAGATCTTTCACTACTCTATTATAGTCCATGATGTACAGTTGACTCGCAGGAAAATAGACCGCGAGAAAGAAATTGTACTCTTCATTTCCCGTGTGGTGCGGATTTGCATTTTTCCGCTCACGGCCGACGATGGAAGCGGCGGCTGAACGATGGTGTCCATCCGCCACATAGAGGAACGGAATTGCTTCGAATCGCGCAATAATCTGCCTGATCGTCTCCGCGTCATTGATGACCCATGACTGGTGCCGGATGCCATCCGCGGCGACGAAGTCGTTATCAGGAGTTTCCTTCACAATTCGTACAACAGTCTGATCGATCTCGGCATCATCCCGATAGGTCAGAAAAATCGGCCCGCTGTGCGAATTGGTCACTCTCACATGATTGCAGCGATCTTCTTCCTTGTCTTTGCGTGTGTGCTCATGCTTTTTGATGATATTATTCCAATATTCTTCGACCGAAGCACAGCCGACTAATCCGTACTGCGTTCTGCCATTCATGGTCTGCGCGTACACATACAGCGACGGAACGGAATCTTCTTTGAGCACGCCATCGCGAATCATCTTCTGCAGATTGTCCCTCCCCTTGTCATACACGCGTTGATCGTGAAGATCAATGGACGATTCCAAATCGACTTCCGGTTTTCCCACATGAAGAAAAGAAAGCGGATGTCCTTTTACCTCTTCACGCGCTTCTTCGGAGTTGAGAACGTCGTACGGTTTGGCCGCGACTTCAGCCGCATAGTGAGGGCGCGGCCGAAATGCTTTGAATGGTCTGATGGTAGACATGAGATTCTTGACGATTGGTGAAGAGAAAGGAACGGGGCGGCTGTGGAGCCCCACCCGTCGGACTTATGTGTGCGACGACGTCAGAGCTTTGATGACTTTGTAGGCGATTTCCGTACCGACGCGCGCCTGAGCTTCCACCGTCGATCCGCCCACATGCGGCGTAACGCTCACACGCGGATGATTTATGAGAGCCTTCTGCGCATCCGTCGGAGGCTCATTTTCAAATACATCCAGCGCCGCAGCGGCGACTTTTCCGCTGTTCAAAGCTTCCAGCAACGCCGCCTCATCGATAAGCCCGCCGCGGGCACAATTCACCAGCACCACACCTGTCTTCATCATTTCGAGTTCTTTTTTTCCGATGGCCGGACCGGAGCCTTTGATCATAGGCAGATGCAGCGTAATGAAATCTGCTTTCGCCAGCAGTTTCTCTTTGGAGGTGATTTCCAGCACAAAATCCATCGGAGCCAGCAGCGGATCGTATGCCACGACTTTCATTCCCAATCCCAAGGCGCGTCGGGCGACTTCCTTGCCAATGCTGCCGAAGCCAATGATGCCGAGCGTTTTTTCAAACAGCTCGACGCCGTTGCCAAACTCCTTTTTCGGCCACTTTCCTTGGCGCATTTCCATGGTGCTGACATTCAGGAAGCGGCAAACGGCCAACATATGGCCGACCGCAAGCTCGGCAACGGAGATGGCGGACGCCATCGGTGTATTCAGCACCGGAATATTCTTTTCTTTTGCGAAGGCGACGTCTATATTGTCAACGCCGACACCGCCGCGGGCGATGGCCTTCAAATTCTTTCCCGCCGCAACAACCTCTTTTGTAACTTTGGTTGCCGAACGGACAATGATGCAGTCATATTCACCGATTCTTTTCAGAAGTTCTTCAGGCGTCAGCTTCAAAATGTCCACCTGAAAGCCGGCATCGGTGAGAATTTTCGCTCCTTCTAGCGAGATACCGTCGGTAATGAGGATTTTCATGGCAGTTCCTTTCTTTATAATAGAATGGATGAAAATACTGATAAATATCTTAATGAGCAAACAAGTGTCCCTACTCTGGCAATCACGCCACTCTGGCAGTGGCGCTCCGTAAAAGCAAACGAGAGAGGTTATCTGGACACCGCTCGGCGAAGCGGAGCGCAATTGAATTATTGCCGAATCTTCATTATGTTATAGCATACAAATTGCAGATCGAGCACATATCGTGCTTGGCATTCCGGCACGACACCAAGACGTCCGACCACACTTATAGAGAGGAGTTGTAACCATGTCCGCCCGCGCACATAATTTTTTTGCAGGCCCGGCGGTTCTTCCTGTTCCCGTACTCGAAGAAACCAGCCTAGCTGTCTCTAATTTCGCCAATACCGGCGTTTCCCTGATGGAAATCAGCCACCGTTCGAAAGAATTCGAGGCGGTCATGAACGAGGCACAGGCAGATGCCCTTGCACTCTTGAAGCTCTCCCCCGATGAGTATGCAGTCCTTTATCTCGGCGGCGGAGCAAGCATGCAATTCGCGATGCTCCCAATGAACTTCCTCGTCACTAAAGCCGACTACGTCAACACAGGCGAATGGGCAACCAAGGCCGGCAAGGAAGCAAAACTTTTCGGCCAAGTGAACGAAGTTGCAAGTTCCGAATCGAGCAAGTTCAATCACATTCCGAAAAATATCAAATTTTCCGGTGACGCAGACTACGTCCACATCACCACAAACAATACAATTTACGGAACCGAGTGGAAAGCAACTCCGGACACGGGCAACGTACCCCTCGTCGCCGACATGTCGTCTGACATGTTAAGCCGTGAAATGGACTACTCGAAATATTCTCTCATCTACGCCGGCGCTCAAAAAAATCTCGGTCCCGCAGGCGTGACGATGGTCGTCATCAAAAAGGCATGGCTCGAAGCGAAAGCGAAGAAAGATCTTCCGACCATGTTGAAGTATGCAACGCACGTGAAAGGCGGGTCAATGTACAACACGCCTCCCTGCCTGCCGGTCTATGTCGTGGGCCGCACGCTGAAGTGGATCATGAAAGAAGGCGGACTCAGTGCAATCCAGAAGCGCAATGAAGCAAAGGCGAAGTTGATCTATGATGCGATCGACGCCCATCCCGGTTTCTACAAAGGCGCCGTTGCCGTAAGGGAAGACCGCTCGCTGATGAACATCACTTGGAACCTTCCGACACCGGAACTCGAAGACAAATTCGTGGCGGAAGCAAAGGCAAAGAAGATGCTCGGCCTGAAGGGACACCGTTCCGTCGGCGGTATCCGCGCATCGGTATACAATGCATGCCCAATGGCATCGGCTGAAGCACTCACCGCTTTCATGGAAGAGTTCGCCAAAGCAAATCAATAAATAGCATTCTTTTTTTCAAAGACCCGACAGCGACCCTGCCGGGTTTTTTATTTTTTGTCGAGAGGCCCGTCGTTTCCACCAACGCGACTTGAACAATAGGATGCGGCAATACCGTCCGGGTGAATGCGTTCCTCGCGTTGCGAATGCCTCGGCGAGTTTACACAGAGCGTAGTCGAAATGATCGAGGCCCGAGTGCGGAAAGTGCCAAATATTGATCGAATTTATGGGCTTCCATTCCAGAGGCTCCAATCTCTCCGGGCATTTTTCCCTCTTTTTTCATATCTTTAAATGTTGCAATGGAAAGAACAGACCAGGAATCTTCATGTCAGATCAATCAGATAAGACAGCAATAGATTTTACTGCATGGACTTTAAAGACGTATAAAAAGACGCTGGAGAAATTTCCCGAGCGGGAAAAACAATTCACCACCGCCTCAGGCTCCACTGTCAATCCACTCTATACCCCTCTCGATATTCAGGGCAATAATTACGAAGAGACGAACGGTTTTCCGGGCGAATACCCGTTTACCCGGGGCATTCAACCGACGATGTACCGCGGCAAGTTCTGGACCATGCGCCAGTATGCAGGATTCGGCAATGCCAAAGAATCCAATGAACGCTACCGGTATCTTCTCTCGCAGGGACAGACCGGGCTCTCCGTCGCCTTCGATCTTCCAACTCAAATCGGATACGATAGCGATGCGCCGATCGCTGACGGCGAAGTTGGTAAGGTGGGCGTCGCCATCGATACACTGGCGGATATGGAAATTCTATTCAATGCCATTCCATTGGACAAGGTTTCCACGTCGATGACGATCAATGCGCCGGCGGCTGTGCTTCTCGCGATGTACATTGCCGTCGCGGAAAAACACGGCGTAGGAAGAGACAAGATCAGCGGAACGATTCAGAACGATATTTTGAAAGAATATATCGCGCGCGGTACTTATATATTTCCGCCGACACCGTCCATGCGGTTGATCACGAACATTTTTCAATACTGCAAAAACGAAGTCCCAAAATGGAATACGATTTCCATTTCCGGTTACCACATTCGCGAAGCAGGCTCTACCGCTGCTCAGGAAGTCGGCTTTACGCTGGCAGACGGCATTGCCTACGTCAACGCGGCGTTGCAAGCGGGACTGGATGTCGATGAATTCGCCGGACAGCTCTCCTTCTTCTTCAACGCACACAATGAATTGCTGGAAGAAGTCGCAAAGTACCGGGCCGCGCGGCGGCTCTGGGCGCGCATTATGAAAGATCGTTTCGCAGCAAAGAAGGCAAAATCCCAGATGCTCCGCTTCCACACGCAAACAGCGGGTTCAACGCTGACCGCGCAACAGGTCGACAACAACATCGTCCGCGTCACGGTTCAAACGCTTGCTGCGGTGTTGGGCGGCACACAGAGTCTGCACACCAATTCCCGCGACGAGGCGCTTGCGCTGCCGACAGAGAATTCGGTTCGCGTGGCGCTACGTACACAGCAGATCGTCGCCCATGAAAGCGGCGTGGCCAATACCATCGACCCGCTTGCAGGCTCGTACTACATAGAAGCGATGACGGACGCCATTGAGAAAGAGGCGGAAGGATATATCCGGACGATCGACGACATGGGCGGAATGATCCCCGCCATTGAAGCCGGCTACGTACAGATGGAGATTCAGAAATCGTCGTACCGGTACGTACAGGAAGTGGAACGTAGCGAACGCATCATCGTCGGTGTCAACAAATACCAGGTCGAAGAAGGTGAACCGACGGGCCTGCTGACCATCAACCGTTCCGTGCAGGTGAATCAGACGGCAGCGCTCCAAAAGGTGCGGGCCGAACGGAACAATGCCGACGTCACACGCGCACTAGGGACATTGAAGACGGCCGCAGAAGGGACGGACAATCTTATGCCCTTTATTCTGGATGCGGTGAAAACGTACGCCAGCATTGGCGAAATTTGCAATACGCTGCGCGGTGTTTTCGGCGAGTATAAAGAACACGTTGTAGTTTAGAAAAAATTGCCACAGAGATCACCGAGAACACAGAGCTTGCTATTTCTGGTTTGTCTCTGTGATCTCGGTGATCTCTGTGGCAAAAAAATCTTTTGCGATTAACCATATCAGCATCACAAGACACACATGAAGCCTACACACATAGAACATATTGGCATAGCAGTAAAAAATCTGGATGAAGCAATCCGTTTGTACGAAGACGTCTACGGACTGAAGTGCTATGCCGTGGAAGAAGTGCCCGACCAAAAAGTGAAGACGGCCTTCTTCAGGGTCGGCCAGACAAAGATCGAGCTTCTGGAATCCACAAATCCGGAAGGCCCGATTGGGAAGTTCATCGAGAAAAAAGGCGAAGGTATACATCACATCGCTTTTGCCGTGAACGGACTGCAGGATCAACTCACGGCGATGGAAGCAAAAGGAATTCAATTAATTGATAAGGCGCCGCGCAAGGGCGCAGAAGGATTGCAGATTGCGTTCCTGCATCCCAAATCCACGAAAGGCGTGCTGACGGAATTGTGCGAAGCAGCGCGTTGACACGGCCGCATTGCGGCTGTGCGTTCGATATTCATAACTGAGGGACTGAAATGTCTATAGCGGGAAAAGTCGTCGATTTCTTTAAGCGGGTAGAAAAAGTGCTCCAGGGCGGCGGCGAACAGGCCATGGAGAAACAGAAGGCTCAGGGGAAACTGACGGCGCGTGATCGCATCATGACGCTGGTCGACAAGAAATCGTTCCATGAATATGACATGTTCGTGGAACACCAAGCGCGTGACTTCGGAATGGACAAGAAGAAACTTCCGGGAGACGGCGTCATCACGGGCACCGGCACGGTCAATAAGCGTCCGATCTGCGTTTTTGCCCAGGATTTTACAGTGGCCGGCGGTTCGCTCGGACTGATGCATGCCCGCAAAATCACCAAGGTGATGGATCATGCCATCAAACAAGGCATGCCGTTGATCGGCATCAACGACTCGGGCGGTGCGCGTATTCAGGAAGGCGTTGATTCTCTCGCCGGATATGGTGAAATCTTCTACCGCAATACGATGGCATCGGGCGTCGTACCGCAAATCTCCGTCATTCTCGGTCCGTGTGCCGGCGGCGCAGTTTATTCGCCGGCCCTTACCGATTTTGTCTTTGTGGTAGATAAAATTTCGAAGATGTTCATCACCGGCCCGGAAGTGATTAAGACGGTGCTGGGTGAAGAAATTTCCATGGAAGAACTCGGCGGTGCACGCGTGCACACCACTATGACCGGCAACGCCCATTTCTTTGCCGAGAGCGAACTTGAATGCTTTGAACAAATCAAAAAACTTCTTTCGTACATCCCCTGGAACAATACGAAGAAGGCGGAACCGATTGCGCCCCATCTTCCGAAGCTTGAATATAACATTCATTCCATTATTCCGGCAGAATCGACGAAGCCCTACGATGTACGCACGGTGATCAAGGCGGTCTTCGACAATTCGGAGTTTTTCGAGATTCAGGAACTTTGGGCAGCTAACATCGTGATAGGGTTTGCGCGATTGAACGGCGAAACGGTCGGTGTTGTAGGCAATCAGCCGCTTGTGCTCGCTGGTGTGCTGGACGTCGATTCGTCAGATAAAGCAGCGCGCTTTATCCGGTTCTGCGATGCATTCAACATCCCGCTCATCACATTTGTCGATCTGCCCGGTTATCTTCCAGGCATCGACCAGGAACATGCCGGCGTTATCCGCCACGGGGCGAAGATTCTGTACGCATACAGTGAAGCCACCGTACCGAAGCTGACCGTTATTCTCCGCAAAGCATACGGCGGCGGCTATATTGCCATGTGCTCGCGGCATCTGGGCGCTGATTTTGTCTTCGCTTGGCCGAACGCTGAGATTGCCGTCATGGGACCGGAAGGCGCCGCAAACATTATCTTCCGTGCGGAAATTACAAATTCACCGAATCCCGAAGCGACGCGGAAACAGAAAGTGAATGAGTATAAAGAGAAATTTGCAAATCCGTACGTCGCGGCGGCAAGCGGGCACGTCGACGCGGTGATTCATCCGGAACAGACTCGTGATTTCCTGGCGCATGCGCTGTTGATTACTGCAGATAAGTCGGAAGTTCGTCCGGGCAGGAAGCATGGGATTCCTCCATTCTGATATCGGCAGCTGGAAAGACTTTTTTGCCACAGAGAACACTGAGAAAATGAAGACGACATAGGGAAACAACGCTCTTTCCTTTTTCATTTTGCCTTTTGCCTTATTAAATCTATGACTACTCTAGACGAAACTCCGTTCACAACCTCATTTCTCATCGACGATACATCGTACGAAACGACGGTCACGGAAAAATTTGAGCGTCGCAAACCGTATGCTGCCGTCAATCCGAATGAAATACTCTGCGTCATTCCAGGCATCATCAAGAAAATCTACGTTCATGCAGGCCAGCGCATTCGTCCGAAAGAAAAACTCTTCGTTCTGGAAGCCATGAAGATGGAAAATGAGATCCTCAGCACTTGTAATGGAACGATCAAGGCCATACATATGGTGGAGAATCAGCTTGTCACCAAAGGCCAGCTCCTCATTGAACTTGAATGAGCACGATGTCGACTACAGAAAGAAAACTGGCCTCCCTCCGCAAGAGAGATGGTCTGGTCGTGCTCCGCGGAAGTCGAGGCTGAATATCGGCACACCATTGAAATAGTCATTGCCGGCTCCGCCGGTATCCTCATGATTTATGAAACACATAGCGGACATTGTACGGCACCGGCAGGAACTTGAAGCATTGTACATCACTGCCGGGCTGGGAGAGTTCCGTACCCGCTTCTTCACACAGCTGGACCGGCATCTCCACTCATGCGCCGATCCCGCGATGACGCTCCTGCACCTTGTCCGTTTTCTTGATGCCTCGTTTGGCCGCATGACGCTGCTTCATGACTTGACGGAATATCCGGTTTTGCTTGAAACTGCAATTGTACTGTTCGACACTTCCCGTTTTTTTTCCGAAATATTGATCCGCGATCCGGAGCTCTTTCGCTGGTTAACAGCGTCAGACACGTTGTCACATTCACGCATACCGGAAGAGATGAACCGGATAGCGGTCAATAGTACGAACATTTTTCGTACACCGGGAAAAAAAATTAATGCACTGAAACGCTTTCAACGCCGCGAGCTGCTTCGTATCGGAGCCCGCGATATTCTGTCGCACGCCGAACTCGCTCCTACCACCGCCGAGCTCTCCATGCTTGCGGATTCTCTTATTGCTGCATCAGCTTCTATCGCATGGCAGCAGACGGTGGAACAATTCGGAGAATCTCCGTATTCCACCTGGGCAATCTATGGCCTCGGAAAGCTGGGTGGCAAGGAACTCAACTACAGCTCAGATATCGATCTTCTTGCCGTGTATCAAAAAGATGGAACGCTTCCAACCTCCGAACGGAGTTATGCGGAATTTTTCGCGCGTTGGTATGAAGCGCTTGTGCAGATTCTCTCGGCTACCACGGAAGAGGGATATCTGTACCGCGTCGACACGCGCCTTCGACCCGATGGGGCATCCGGCCCGATTATCCGTTCCTTTGACGCAACAATGCTCTACTATGAATCACGCGGCGAATTGTGGGAACGGCAGATGCTTATCAAAGCACGCCGCGTTGCCGGAGATAAAATGCTCGGTAGTCGGTTGCTGGAGCGTCTGCGCCCGTTTATATACCCTCGCAGCCTCTTTGCAAATCCTCTGAATGAGATCGCGAGAATCAAAACGAGAATTGAAGCACAATCCGGCGATGTACATAATATCAAGCTCTGCCCCGGAGGAATCCGGGATATCGAGTTTATCGTGCAAGCATTGCAGTTGATGAACGGCGGACGCTCTCCGGAACTGCGCACCGGTACCACGGCCGATGCGATCAAGCGCCTCGAGACCAGAGGACTTCTCTCTATGCAGGAAGCCCTCACGCTTCAGACGGCATATAGATTCTATCGCACAATCGAACATCGCCTCCAGTTGCTGGATTATGCCCAGACACATTCAATTCCGGCTGATCCGGCGGAGAGAACAAAGCTGGCATTGCGGCTGGAGATGCGCCTTCCGGCATTCAACCGTGCGCTAAAGCACGCGCTCAGCGATGTGCACCATATTTTCGACGCTGTCTTTACCGTTGAAATACCCACGGCTGTTTCGGATGTGGAGCGGCTAATTCTCGAACAGTCGGATTCGGAGTTTGTGCAAAAGTTTTGCACAACATTTCGTTTCGAGGATAACGCTGCAACCATCAAGCGGCTGCGCCGGATGCTCTATGGATCCGGCCTCTCCGGTATGAAGGAATACACCGAGCACACACGAAGCTGCTTTCGCACCATCGCTCCGCAGTTGTTGGCCAATATCGGCAAGACTGTTTCGCCGGACCAAACGCTGGCACGTTGCGAACAGATTTTTTCATCATTTCCGGCGATTGATTCCTTCTATACATCGCTTGCCAATCCGTCGCTTTGTGCAGCCATCACAACGCTATGCGGCAGAAGCCCATGGATCACCCGCATCCTTATGAATAATCGGTCGTTGATCGATTATGTGATAACACGATTGCCGGAGATCGTCTCCGGCATCGAGATTCCGTTTCCCAAGACCGTCACGCATCGTTCACTGGTCGAGTGGAAACTGCACAGTGAGCTATCTGCGGTGATGAGATACTTGCTCGGCAGTATCGATGAACAAGCGATGTTCTCTTACGTCTCAGACGCGGCGGAGCGAATCCTTGCTGCATTGTTCGAACAACAGCGCCGACGTTTGCGGCTTCCGTCAACTGTGTCGATGTGCGTGCTCGCACTCGGGAAACTCGGCGGCAAAGAAATCTCTCCCGGCTCTGATCTTGATGTGATCTTTATTTTCCGTGGAAAGACCAAAGCGGACGCCGCCCTGTGTGAGCGCCTCGCCGCCGCGTTGATGAACAGGGCATCGGCCGTCACCCCGGAAGGCTCGCTGTACGACGTCGATGCGCGACTGCGCCCCGAGGGGAAAAATGCACCGCTGGCAACTTCGTTCAAGGCATACAAAGAATACTTCCAGCATCGCGCCTCTTTGTGGGAGCGTCAGTCGCTCACACGAGCGCGCATTATCGCGGGTGACGCAAAATTGACAGGAAACGTTGAAGCATTTCTGCACGAGAATGTGTATGCTGCGCCGCTTCCTGCGGGATGGCGCACTGTAATACTTACCATGAGAAGAAAAACCGAGGCACGCAGCCGCACAAGAGCGACAGACTATTTTGATGTTAAATTGAGTGCCGGCGGATTGATGGACATTGAATTCGCAGTGCAGTCCCTCCAGCTGGCAGCGGGATTGAAAGCCCTTGCATCGACAAATACATACGAGCTTTTGGAACAGTACGGGCGGCGGATACCGATCATCCGTCCATTGATTGAGAATTACAAAGAGTTGCGGCGCCTCGAGACCGCCCTCCGGCTCGGATTCGACCAACCGTCCGCGATTGTGCCGATGGGAAAGGATGCACAACGCACACTTGCATCATGGATGAACATACAGCATGCGGGGGAACTCCCAGCCCGCATCAAGAACATCGCCAAAGAAAATAGATCTATTCTGGAATCATTATTGACACAAGACTCATGAAGAATATATTCCGATACATGACAGCCATCCGGACGTGCTCCGTCGTTCTGTTTCTTGCCACTATGGGTGTCTACCTCCAAACGATGGCGCACTCCATCGGGTTTATCGATGGTGGCGAGCTTTCGACAGTGCCCATCGTTCTGGGAATTGCTCATCCGTCCGGATATCCGCTCTTTACCCTGATTGGAAGACTGTTTTCCCTTCTCCCTCTTGCGGCAGAACCGGCTGTCACCATGAATCTTTTTTCGGCGCTCTGTACCGCCGCCGCAGTCATAGTGTTCTTCCGCATTTGCATTGTTCTTCTCGCGGGAACATACAAGCGGAAGGAACACTCTGTTGCAGTTCTCACTGCCTCTATGGCTGCAGCAGGAATGCTTGCATTTTCGCAGACCTTTTGGGATCAATCAGCACACACCGAGGTGTACTCGCTCCACCTTTTGCTATTGATGCTCTCGATCCTAACATTTATCCGCGCTGTCGATTTTGAAATGTCGGGCGATGCTTTGCGGGAACGGCAGTGGCTTCTCTTCGCTTTTGTTCTGGGACTGTGCTTCACCAATCACCTCACGACCATTCTGCTCGCGGCAGGATTTTTGTATCTCTACTTTGCGACGAAGAAATTTTCCAAAGAAACCTGGCTCCACGTACTCCGGCTGGCTCCGCCTTTCCTTCTCGGCCTCTCTGTCTATCTCTATTTTCCGATCCGCGCAGCGCAACAGCCGGTTCTGAACTGGGGAAATCCCATCTCGCCGGAGAAAATCTGGTGGCACCTCGGCGCCAAGCAGTATCGTGTGTGGATGTTCTCTTCGAGCGAAGTTATGACCCGGCAATTCAATTATTTTCTTTCACAAGTGACGGTGGAGTTTTATTATCTTCCCATTCTTTTTGCACTATGGGGCGCTTGGGCTTTGTTGCGCCGGGACATGAGAAGGTTTTTATTTCTCCTTCTGCTCCTGGGTGGCTGTGTTGCGTACGCCGTCAACTATGACATTCACGATATCGACTCCTATTTCCTCCTCGCGTATACCGCCATTGCCGCATTTGCGGCATTTGGCATTTACGATGCGATCTCACGCTTCACGGGAACAAAGACTCTCGCGGTAGGCGCTCTGTTGCTCGCCACATTCGTTGGAGTTGAAATCCGGTCGAATTGGGACAGCACCGATGAGAGCCGCAATTATCTTGTCGAAGATTATTCGCGCGCCATCCTCTCTTCCGTGAAGCCGAACGCGCTCATCCTATCCTATCAATGGGACTATTTCGTGGCAGGCTCGTATTATCTGCAGTTCATCAAACACGAAAGGCCGGATGTGGTGATCATCGACAAGGAATTGCTCCGCCGTTCCTGGTATTTCGAGCAGATTAAGCGCAATCATCCGGACGTATATGAGCGCTCGCGTCAGGAAATCGCTCTGTTTCAGGGAGAACTCTACAAATTTGAACATGACCTTCCCTATGACCCCGCAGTAATCGAGGGGCGATACAACGCAATGATTAACAGCTTTTTCAACAACAATGCTTCCACGCGGCCGCTCTATGTGACTTCGGAAATCGAATCGTATCTTGCGCCGGGCTATCAGCGAGTCCCGGAAGGCCTGGTGTTCCGGCTCTATGCCGATTCTCTCTACCATGCATTCACGCAGCAGCCATTTTCGTTGCGGCCATACCCGCATAGTGACAAATACACAACACAACTCTATGGCCTGATCCGGTTGATGGTGATGCAGCGGGAGATGTACGATCGGAAACACGGAGAATCGGTGCGGTAGTCACTCCGTTCTGGAAAATGAAAAACCCCGCACGAGAGCGGGGTTTTTCATGCAAAATCGGACGATCTCACTAATGCAACAGCATCATTTTCTTCACTTCATTGTAGGATCCGGCCATAATGCGGTAGAAGTAGACTCCGCTCGCGCAGTGCGATGCATCAAAGACCGCCTCATACTGTCCGCTCTCTTTTTCTTCATTCATCAGAATCTGTACAATTTGTCCGAGCGCATTGTACACAATGAGCTGCACATGTGCCCGGGCCGGGAGTGAAAATCGAATGGTTGTTGCGGGATTAAATGGATTCGGATAATTCTGCTCCAGCAACAGCGTCGATGGCATTGTCATGCGGTCCCGTCGCACTCCTGTAATGCCTGTATTCGTCGTAGAAAGAAGCACACCATCCTCCCCGACGATATACCCATTTGATCCAAGGAGGCACACGGCATTCAGTGTACGGCTGGTGCCGATCGATTGCGTAATCCACTTTGTTTTGCCTCCATCCGTTGTTCGATACACTACTCCCTGCGCATATGGTCCGCCCACTGCAAAGCCATTCAGACTGTCCGTGAATGCCACACTGTACAATTCCAGTCCCGAAGGTTTTTGATCAAGCGATTGTGTTGTCCATGATGTTCCGGCGTTTGTTGTTTTGTAGATCGAACCACTGTTGCCGACACACCAACCAATATTCATATCAACAAAGTACATTCCTTTATTGGCACCCGATGGCGCCGTGCCGGTTTTCGCCCATGTCATTCCGCGATCTGTCGTTTTATACAATCCCTGGGTTGTTGACAAAGCGTAGCCGGTACTTCCATTCACAAATTGGATTTTGCAGATTTGTCCGGTGGAACTCGCTTTCGCGTACCACGTTTTTCCCGCATCCGTCGTGCGATTAATGGTTGAGGCTCCTCCCCACACACCCGTGTCGGCAAAGAAGAAATAAATCGCGCCGCCGACACCCACCGTGAGATTGTGTGTTACCTTTGCCCATGTAGCTCCGCCGTCTGTGGTTTTATGAAGTTCAGCTGTTCCGGCTTCTGCTTCACTCGCGTATCCAATATCTAGCGTCGGGAAGTGAACATACTTCATTGACCTCTTTGTCGGCATGGAAGACTGGCTCCATGTTTGTCCGCCGTCGATACTTCTGAGAACCGCCCCGGTGTCTCCAATCGCCCACACGTGCGGCCAGTCCGTTATCGGCACGACAATACAGAGATCGTTCAATCCATTGATCGTTCCTTTTTTCAGAGTCAGCCATGTCGTGCCGCCGTCAGTTGTCCTATATGCTGCGCCATTTCCTCCCAGAGAAATTCCGGTGTTCGCATCGTGAAACCAAATTGCGCGCGACGCATGATCCGGAGCGGTCTGCAGATTCCATGTGGCACCTCCGTCAGACGTGTAGAAAATTCTTCCGTTGGTGTACGTCCCCCATTGGTAGTTCGTTCCTGCCCACCCCTTCATCGAATCCACAAAAGAAAGTGAATTGACGAAATAGTTGCTCGATGTACCCGTGGCACGCACCCACGTTACACCGCCGTCTGTCGTTTTGAGAATACCATAATCGTCTCCCACCCATCCCGAGTATTTTGATTTGAAGACGAGGCAATGCAGATTGGAAATGCTAATGGAAATAGATGCAGTCGTCCATGTATTTCCGCCATTCGTTGTCCGACGAATCATGCTGTTGCACGCCAGCCATCCGTTCATCGTATCCAGAAAGTAAATTGCACTCGGAGTTACCGTGGTGCCGGACGTTCCCGATTGACGCGTCCACGTGTTTCCACCATCACGAGTTTTGTAGATGGATGCATCATATCCATCTCCTGCCAGCCAGCCGTATTTCGAATCCACAAAATGGACCGCCTTCCAGTTCACGACCGCATTGTAGCTTCCGTACGTCGCCCCGAGCCGCTTCAACGTCCATTGTTGCCCGCCATTGGTAGTGGCGTATACGCGATCCGTATCGACAACCGCCCATCCGGTATTCGCGTCCACGAAGCTCAGGGCATTAATTGTATAGGTCGCGGGAAACGACAGCTGGGTCCAGCTCATGCCTCCATCCGTGGTCTTTATCACAACCCCCTTTTCCCCCGCGGCATATCCGACATTCACGTTTACAAACTTAATCGATGAATAGTGTACCGCAGGCGGCGACGGATTCCGCCACATCCATTGCGAAAACAACGATGGAGAAATGCACAACACAAGTAGCCACACTGGTGTCAAACGATTCATGGCGCCCTCCATGAAATGAAGAATTATTTGATTTTAACTTCGGGGGGATTGCGATAAATTGTATGAAAATATTGAGTAATTGTCAACCGATAGAACATTTTCCGTAATAGATATCGCAATTTTCCGGGAGCAACTGCTGCACTCCACCTCACATCGCACCGCGGCACAGCTACTGTTCACTTTTTCCAACTTTCTTCCGGGCTTCGTCAACATCCTTATTCACCCGCACGCTCTTTTCCACCTTCTTAACCGCAGATTGCACCGGTTTTACGATTGTTGAAACAGATCCACCGGAATAATAAATGTATGCCAACACTGCAAGAAGGAAGAGAAACGCATACAGGAGTAGCTTGACCATTTTTTTCAAGAGGAAGAAAATGATCACAAGGCACACCCCGCCAACGAGAATTGTAGAGAGAGAGTTTGACAGAATAAGATGAATGAGGTATTCCATAAAATTTTTCATGTTGTGCCTCCCTCGCGGCAACGGAGAGGCACTTGACGCATTGAAAACCAGATCGCCCTGACTCGCGCCGAAAGCTACCCTCGTCCCCTTTTCTTTTTCTCGATGAGCACCTGTGCATCGAGAGGAGCCGCGCAGAGGGCGCAGATATATCGCTGTGTGGTTTCATTGAAATCCGGCTCACGCACCTGTTTGCAGTTCGGACATCGGATCTGCATCGGCTTGTCTTGTCTCGATTTTGACATTTGATTGCCCTTTCAAAGCATTCCTCTGCGTTCTTTTCTTTTCCTTTTGATGGATGCCGCAGGCATCCATCAAGATCCCTTTGGGGCTGAGTTCTCTGTGGCAACTTTTTCCAAAGGCTGCCCGAGCCGGAGCTCGGGCATTATGCTTTTCTCTGTGGTAAATCTTTTCCCTCAAAGAATGCCTGTCACTTCGCGTGCAGATAATATGTCTGCGAAGCTGGCACGATCCGGTCGAACACGTCATCATTGTGCGAAATAATCAATACCGCCTGTGCTTTGCGCTGGTTCATCTTCAACATGCTGAGAACTCGGGTCATGCTTTCAAAGTCGAGTCCGTTGAGCGGTTCATCAAGAATCAAAAGATCGGTCTGCAACGAAAGACTCCGCAGCAGATTGAGCCTTTGTTTTTCTCCTCCGCTGAGATAGTAAATTCGTTTTTTCAGAAACTCTTCATCGGCCGCATCCGGAAACCATGTTTCCACGAGATCACGGACGGGAGACTCCGGAAGACGGTGAAATACGTCCTTGACCGATGCATTGGGATTCAATGCCTCATCCGCGTGCTGAAAGACCATCGTCATCATTTTTCCCCAGAGATGATCGCGCCAATAGGCCCGCGGTGTGCGCTCGCTGAGAGATTCTCCGCAGAATGTCATGGAAAAGCGGGCTGCAGGTAACATCCCCATCATCATCTTGACGACGGTCGTTTTTCCGGTGCCGCTGGGCGCCTTCAGCGCCGCAATCATGCCGGGAGCAAGAGAGAGAGAACAAGGATTCATGCCTCCAGGGTCCAACGATATCACCAACGTTTTGCCGTAGACGCCGGCACCGGATTCGAATTCCAAAATTGGCGGCGGCCATTCCCGCGGCGGCGCGGCCGGCCGGAGCGATTCGGCCCACTCGGTGTACAGAGCGGGTGCAAATTCCCGAATGCCAAGACGGCTTCTCTTGCGATAAATTTCACGAAACACTATGGACACAAGCATGTGCCGCTGATGGCGCTGGAGTGATGTGATCATCGAATAATCATGCGTGATGACCACGGCGGTAAATGGCATCTGCGAGTGATACTCGCAAAGTAAATTGAGAAATTGATCACGAAAGTGATTGTCCAAGTTTCCACTCGGTTCATCAAACACGAAGAGCGCGTTCCGGACACGGGATGGAGAATTCTTCAAGAGGGCAATTTTTTTAAATGCCATTGTGAGAAGCATCCGCTGCTTCTCGCCGCCGCTGGGTCTGTCCGGCTTTGGATACACGCGAAGGAGGTCGCTCACACTACGATAGGAGGCGGTATCCCAGAGCCGGGAGAGAATGCTTGTCTCCGATGGTGCCGCCGACAGACTTCCTTCGCGAAGCTGCTCCTCCAACCGCATCAATGGATTCAGATGTGTCGACGGTTCCTGGAAAACAAAGAAACCATTCTCCTGCACCGCACGTGTTTCACTGTTGCGAAGATAGGTACGGTAGTTCCCGCCGTTGATCGAAACCGTCAGCTCCTCAGGATCGAGCAAGCCATAGATCGCTTTGGAAATAAGAGATTTTCCAATTCCTGACTCGCCAAAGAGAAATGTGATCTTTCCCTCTTCCAGCCGGAAGTCGTCGATGGAAACAAGCTCGTTCCGCCCCGCTGCGATGTTGATGGAATATGTTCTTCCGAAAGGACTCACAGACGGTACCTCCGGGCGATTCCTTCGGAAATTCTTGCAACACACAGCAGCGTAAATACAATAAAAAATGCCGTGCTCAATCCCTGCAAATGTCGAACAAAAAGATTGGGGAAATACGATGGATCGGAAAAAATGATCCCCATCGCCAGAATGTCCTGCTTACTATCCATTTTCGCCAGCAAACTTCCGAGGGTCATCGGAATATTCGTCAAACTCACGTCATTCGACAATCCAACCGATACCACGAAATCGACACTGCATTGCAGAAAGATCGCCATTCCAAACACAGAGACGGCCTTGTTTAACAAGTGCGCCCGGCAATTGCGCCAGAGAATTTCCACATTCACAATCCGCCATTCCCCGATCCCGCAGCCAAGCATCGCCGGCACAAAATCCGACGCGGCATAATGGCGAATACGCTCGGTGATGACATCCACCACTTCAATGAAAAGAAAAATGCTGACCACAAAAGAAGTCCAAACGATTTGGCCCGTTTGCGTGGTGACAATGCCGCGCTCCAGGAAGATGGTAAGCAGAACATAGCCGGTCAGCAGGCCGACAATTTGCGGCATTGATCGAATGAGATCGAGAAAAAAGTGGATGATCCGCACCCATCCCGCACGACGATCTTCGCCGTAGTAGAGAAGAAGCGCTACAGCCCATCCCAGAAAAAGAGAGAGCAACACGACGAGAAAGCCCGCGAGCATACTATGCACAAAGGCTTCCTGCACCTGAGCAAATGCCGGTGCATTCAAATAGGCTGAATCCCATGCCATCATGGCCGCGAGGCCGAGAAGCCACGCTGGAAGCCAGAACCGATCACCCGCCAGCACTTGCTTCATCGGCCTCCAAATTGGCATAATGGCGCTCAGACCGCCAGATCCAGATATCCACCACGAGATCGGTGATCTTCACTGCACAGAAAATAACAAACATGATTCCCAGCACGGCATCATAGTTCTTGAAAAGAAGACTCTGCATTAATTCATAACATAAATGGCCCTGAATATTAAGAGCCATTTCGATGATGACAAGCCCGGTGATAACAAAAGACGCCTGCTCCTTCAGCGTGCTTCTGTATTGATGACGCGCATTGTGCAGAATCTGGTCGAGCACATGACCTGGAAATCTTTTCCGGAATCCGATCAATTTTCTCAATCGAATGCCGTCCGCCACATGGAATTGGTACGAAGAGTGGATGTTCTTCACCAGCGCCGTCTGCACATAGCCTTTGCGGCTTTCGTTGACAAGAAGCGTGTAAAATTTGTTCGCGTAATTTACCAGCACGCCGTTCGACACAACACCAAGAATGATCATCAGAATTACGCTGCTCGTATCAATCACCGATTTCAACGAATAGACGATTACATATCCGGGTGCGAACAAGAGAAAGGAGATCATCGTCCATGCAATGCCGTAGACCGCCGACATAATTGGCGACGGTGGAATCGCGACGGCCTGTTTCGCCCTGACAAAGCGGAACAGTGCAAGCGTCTGGGCACCATAATAGGTCAGCACCATTACCGCGACATAGACAAAAAGAAAGCGGAATATCATTGGTCCCAGAGGTGCAGACGTGTGCGTCTGCGCTGCGAGCACGTCCATGGAATATGGATTTTCGTGCACGCCGGGATCGGGAAGAGTAAATGACAAAAGCAGGAAGACCGTGCCGACAGCCGCAAGTCCCGCAATATGCTGCGTCACGATCTTCTTCATCGGAATCTTACTTTCTCGGCAGTTCTTTCCATTTTTTCGCAGTCGACAATTGCGAGGCAACACCGTACATGTCCACGGATGTCGAATCGAATTGCCGATTGAAATATGCCAGCGACGGAAGCGAGAAGAGCCAAGCGCCGAGCGCCATATCATGTTCCTGCACTGCTATTTTTTGCGCGTACGCCTGCTTGTCGCCAATCTGGCTTGTCGCCATAAAGTTGTAGACCGATTTCAGCAGATCCTGCACATCGCCGCCCTCGGAGGGATTTTGCGAATCCAGGCGGAAGAAATTGCGGTCTGCCTGAAATGCCAACGGTTCCGGACTCGTACCGCTGCCGGGTGTTCCCATATTGATCTTGTAGAGAGAGAGATCCGGTTCCCGCAGGAAAATATCATACATGTCAAACAGGAAATTCGACCGGTAGCCGGTAAATGCAATCAGCAATGCATCATAGTTGCCCGCCTTGATGTCCTCGTTCTGCATGGCAGTGGCGTGCACCTTGCCGTGTGTGATTGCCGGATCATTCAGGATTTCGATCAGCTCCGAATATTCTTCCCGGAATCCGAAATTCACACATGCTATGATCTTGACTGTATCCGGAAGCACGGACAGATTGGCCGCCGCGTCATCCGCCGGCGGAACAACAATTCCCTCTTCCACATAGTACGACGACGACGGGAAGATGCTCCGGTTGATATAGTTTGCATAGTTGTCATAGTTCCCTTTGTAATCGACGATGTGGCGCTGTTGCCCTGTTCCGACTTTGAAGAAGCGATCCAGCACGGCTTTCGTATCGATCAGTTGGCGCAATGCCTTTCGCTGTTCACGCGACAGACGTTGCGTATTCATCAACAGGCCGAAGAAGGTGGTGCTGATATTGGATTTGCAGAAGAATTTTTGCTGATCCTGGAGAATCGGCGTTATACAACCGAAAGGAGTTTCCAACAGCACATTGATATTGCCGTTCCGGAATTCGGTCGTGAACGTGCTGTTGTCCACAAACGGCGCGAGTGACACGCGGGAGATGTTCGCGTTGCCGTCGGGAGATTTCCAGTAACTCGATACGCCATTCACCGGCGGAAGAGCAAGATATGGGCCGGAACCATTGTGCTGTGTCGCGCTCTTCAAATCTGAATTTTCCGGAATAATCTTGAATGAAAGGACTTCTTTCACATCGGTTTCTTTCCAGACGCGATCGCCGCGGAATTGAAAGCGGATCTGATTTTGCGCATCGGGACCGTCGAAACTCATCGTGGGAACCGCCTGTGCCACGAGAATGTAATCCGGCGAGAGGCTGCCGAGTGCTTGCAGGCGCTTGAGAGTAAATGCGAGGTCGCGCGGTGTGAAGAAATGGTCTCCCGATTTGGAGATCGTCACCTTGTCTCCATCGACCGTGGTCTGATAACTGTCGTGCCAGCGCTTTGATGCCTTCAAACGCACGGTAATAACGTTCGCAACGCTGTCGATGCTCACCAGCTCGCCCAAGCCGTCTTCATACACAATACCGCTCGGCCCGGCCACCACGTTGAAGAGACCGTCAAATTGGATCTCATCCAGCTTATCAGAGAGGGGTGTAGCATTCGGCAAATGCGGATCAACAATGGGCGGTTGATGAGCGATGTACGGAATAACAATGCGATCGCTCAAGCTGGGTTTCCAAAAAATATAGACTGCAAGTGCTGCCAGCACCACGATGCCGGCCGCAATGTAATAATATTGTTTCTTCATGACCGATCCACCTTCATTGTTCGATTTCCGTTGACCTGAGTCGGGAGGGACAATTAGTTCTTCCGAATAATCGGCACCTGTGCCATCGCACTGATTTCAAAAACCTTCAAACCGGGATATGTAAATTTTATTTCCAGAATATTGTTGCCCGCTTTGTCCATTTGTACCGGTGAGATCTGCGCTTCATAGCCATTGTCCGATGTCGGCGCCGTCACGCGGACACGCCCTTCATTCTTGATTACTTTCTTATTGATCGTAATCTCATCATACCAGGTCTTGGCGCGTGCATTCTCCGCAACTTCCGGCGGCAGTTTGATATTCACATCGAACACCGGGTATTCTGCGTCAGACGAAATATTGAGCCGGATTCTGAAGACGTACTGATTGGTACCGCTCTTACTGCTGGTCACCGGCAACGCATAGAGTTCGCGATAATCCTTGGCGTGCGTAATTGATTTGGGCGTCGTCGGATTGCACTCGTCGATGATGGCGCGAATATGTTTGTCCGTTCCTTTGTAGAATCTTGCATGTTCCACGATGGCACGTGCTTTTTCCACGCCACGATCTTTCGGATTCTTCTGGAACTGCGCATAGATTGCCTTGATTGCGCTTTCCGGAAATTGCACCGTCTTGATTTTTTCCAAATATTGATCGACCTGCAGGCGCTTTTGTCTCACATCGGCCGATCCGCCGGAACTGAATGTCAGTTGATATACCGGAAGAAATACGGAATCCGCATACAATCCCGGCACATTCTCAATCGTCGTCAGATTATCGGTCACGAATGCATTCGCCCGTGCTTCCGATGCCTGCTTCACTCCCTCGAAAATATCGGCATCGAGCTTCTTGACCGTTTGATCTTTCTTCGCAGCAATCGCTGCATATTGCAAATAGTCTTTGTCGCCGGCAAGATCACGCAGGCGAGATTCCGCGGCACTCCATTGTCCGGAGCCGATGCGGTTGGTAATATCGGTCTTCTGCGTCATCAGCGACAGCATGTCCACATCGGTATAGTGTCTCAGAAGAAATGCCGTCCGCTGCTGCTGGCGCAACAGGCCGATCACACCCTTGATATCTCCCTGTGCCTTCAGTGTATTGATCTGCTGGATAATCGTCGCAGCCTGCTGATACATGGCCTGCAGATCGTCCAGTTTCTTTTGCAACGAAGCTGCGCGCTGACCCAGACGAATACCAATCGGATAATCCTTGTACACCGGGAATTGTGAGGCGCGTGATTCGGGGACTTTGATGCGAAGTAATTTGTTCAATGCATCCTGATAGTACGTATCGGTCGGCCACTGCATCTTCGGATCGATGGTAGAGGCAACCTCGTCGATCTTTGCATCCGTTTTTTGTGCTGCCACCACTTCACCATTGCACAGTTCCACGAATCTTTTCAACCCGCCAAATTCTTCCGGCACTTTCGTATCGCAGGCGGGAAAGAATGCATCGACTGCTGCGGGAGACGGCGAAAGCTCAATCGCACTCAGATCGTCCTTGGCACGAATCTGATTCTGATAGTATTCCAGGGCGCCTTCCAGCCGGCCGAGCAAAAGGATCTTCACTCTTTTGACGATCGGCTCTCGGTACTTTTTTGCGGAAGTGAGGAATTTTACAAAGAAATTGGTTTCACCCAAAAAAGCAGACATATTGCCGCGTGTCTCCGCCTCTTTCTGGAGCACGGAAAGTACATCGTCGTAATTTGCCTGGAATTGCAGCTCGTCATTCACGCGGGTGCGGAACGCGGCATAGTCCCGGTACGCAGTATCCTTGGAGGCGGAGATATTCTTCGGAAAAACACTTTCCAGCTTCAATAGCTCCGTGTGCATCTCCTTTAGCCGGCCGTTCTTCGGACGAAGTTCTTCCAGCGCAGAAGAAATATCGATGCCGTCAATATTGTATTCGGGATTGATCGCGTTGTAAATGGTCCGGTCGACAATATTGTTCGCCAGATTTTTTTGATACAGGGCAAATTTTGTCTCGAAGGTGTAGCGCCATTGCGGCACATACCGGTACGTCATCGGAAGCAGACCGTCCTTCAGCACCGAATCAATCACCCAGAAGGAAAACTGTGTGGTGGTATCGATGGCATAGACGCTGACGCTGTCCTGCCCCGCTTGGTCTTTCTTCTTATTGATTGTACCCTCACCGTCGTCGAACGCATCGGTGAAGAACGAGCGGGTGAACGCCGTTGCGGGCGTGGTCAGGACGAGATAGAAATACTCCTGCTGCGGACGGGGAAATTTTACAAAGTACTTGTCAGACTGTTTGAGCTGAAAATCCTTTTCCCCATCGGTCAGCGAGACATAGCCCTGTTCCGCCGATGAAAGCGGCGGCTCCGGTTTGAGCTCTTTATAGGTGGAACATCCTGCAAGCATAACTGCAATCGTGATAAGAAGAATGGTTCGATTCATTTGCATCTCCTGGAAATTCTTTCATTAAAGATACTTCTTTCAGGTGCAAAATTCCACTGGCTGGAGATGGCCAGCCCACATGAACGGGAAAGCAACCTGTTTGTTTTCAAGCAGATAACAACATCATTCAGGAAATTACTTCAAAAGGAGCAACTTCCTGACTGATTGTGATGCTTGGGCACCCACCGCGGCGACTGAGACTCTATAGAAGTAAACTCCACCTGCCAGAGTCGAGCCGTCCAACACTACCTCGTGTGAACCGGGCTCCTGCTCCCCGGCAAAAAGCATTCGCACTTTTTGCCCAAGGACGGAATAGAGATCAAGCGAGACTCTGGATCGGTATGGAAGATCATAGCGGATTATTGTTGATGGATTGAATGGATTGGGATAGTTTTGATAAAGAACGAATTTCGTCGGAACCGCCGAACGAATGTTTTCTGGAATAGCGAGCAGCACAGGCGTCAGCGTAATCGTATCGTTTTCCGCAAATGGCTTCAGGATTCTGATCAGATCAACATCTCCCGCCTGCGGTTCAATGTCAGGATTTCCTTTTGCGAAGAAAATATACCATGTAAGTTTTGAAACCCCATCGTTCTGCGGTTCCAGAAGATAGAGTTCATCGAATGCGCTGATCGTGCCGTTGTTGTCGAAATCATTAAACGCGGCCTTCACCTGCCGGCCATCCTGCATCCTCCGGATGGTGAATTTTGTCTGGACAGGAATAGCTCCCTGGTAATCCGACGACGTGTCCACAACATGATCGTAGAGCCGGATTTCATAATCAAACGACGATGGCGTTCCCTTCAGCGTATCCGCACCAAGAATCAGAAATGGAAGCGATGTATTTGATTTGAGTGTACTCGCTCCTGCAAGCCATCGGCTGGAATCGTCGCACGCCGTCGGATGTTCATAGGATTCTATTATTAGACGTATGCCGTCAAATAATGGCCCCTCATTTCCAAGTGTAGAAACGGGAATGCCGGAACACTTTATTGCGTCCGCGGTGAGATCGCGCACCGTGTAGAGCAGCCGTCCCCCGGTCGAGGTTTGAAACGAAACCACATACTTCGAATTTGTAATCTCTGCCATATCCACGATCGCCGCGCGTATCGTTCCATCACCGGAACCGGATGGATGCCGGAATGAGGCGGAAGATAGATATGTTCTTGGGTTCGCAATAACCACGGGTGACACGAGCACATTCGTCGTTCCTATTCCATCGGAACAGGCCAGCTTCAAAATCAGCGCGGAGCCGTTGGGCGCAAGTGCGGTATTCCAGTGGAACATGCCGGTATTTTGCAGATCTGCAGCGATTGTCTCCCATGTGGCACCGCTATCTCCGGATACAAAAATCGCCAGTCGAAGAGAATCCCCTTCCGGGTCAGATGCGGTCCAGTGGAGATCATATACGCCCCGCAACGTGTCATGCTTTACGGAGGCATTGAGCGTCACATCGGGAAGGCCGTTGCCGGGATTGTCGATCGTCAACAGCGGGGAGTTCAACAATCCAAAGAGCGTATCCCTGCCGGAAATCATCAACTGCAGCATGTAGCGCGTTCCGTCTTTTTGAAGAGAAGTATTCCACTCGTACGTGGAATCACGTCCAGCCGTTGTGTACATCGCGACCCACGACTCTCCGGCATCGCTGCTAAGGGAGATCACTGTCAGCGCACTGTCAAGAAGACCGCGCGTCCACACAAGATGCACCGTGCCGGACAACTTCTGCGTCAGAATGGGAGACGTAAAATGAAGATCCAGCATTCCCGGCGCGTTATTGAACTTTTGCCAGTGAATCGGCAGTGTCACGCTTGCATGGAGATCCGCATTGAACCAATTATGACTGGCCGTCGGCGTGAGTCGTATGTCTGCAAATTCGTTTGAAATTCCTTTTGCAGCAAGAAGATCAACAACATGCTGCGTCACGGTGCGATTGGAAGCCGCCACCGCTCCGCTATGCAACATAAAGCGGATTCGCTTAAGCTGTATAAGCGTTGCCAGTGAGGCATAAGCGATGTTGTTTGCGGGATTGTACTGCTTTGTGTACGCGATGTCTCTCGGTTTACCAAAGAGCGGATCGAACATGCTGTTGGTGAGGTACATATCATCATTCGCACCCGGACTGGAGGGATCGTCGAAATCCAGCCACATCAATGTGCCATCGTATCCGCCCGCCGAAGCAAAGAGTTCCGGATGTTTCGTGGCGAGATTCATCGACGTGTACCCGCCGAGTGAAAAACCATCGATTCCCCGATGTCAGCGAGTGGGAATTGTTCGAAAATTTTGGTCAACAAACGGGATGAGATCTTTCACCATGAAATCTTCAAACTGCCCGTTGCCCAGGCCATCCTTGCTGGTCGCGAGAGAGACGTCTTTGAAATTCACGGCAAGAGCGGGCACAACATCGTCGGTGGACGAGAGCCCCGGCATGACAAGAATCATTTTTCCCATGGCCCCAGCCACAACGAGCGCGTCCGCAACATCTTTGATATTTTTCCCACCGCGGCTGTCGTCTTCGTAACCATTCGCCCATTCCCGCTCATGGCCGCGGAAAAGATAGACTACCGGATATCGATTGCTGGAAGAATCATACCCTTCCGGTAAATAAATGTTATAATTTTTTGTGATACCGAGGGACGGGCTGTAGAGTGTCTTGAGTTCGATGCGGCTTGGCTGAGATTGAGTCACACAAGCTGCAAAAACCAGCAGTACGAACGCTTTTTTCATAGTGCAATTTCATCATTCGCCGCGAAAAAAGCCAGCACCGGTTCTGTTTATTGCTGATTCCATTTGCGCCGTATTAAATCATGCCGTCGCGACTCATCTGGTCGTGGTGCGCCATAATCTCCGAACCCGTTCATACACACTCAGCACTGGAGGCACATTGATACATACACATCAGCCGTATCCTGAGCATGATCTATTAACTTCGCCTCTATCATGAATCTGGCAATGTGAGAGTTCTCCCCTGCTGATGATTTGACGTCGTCAGTAAGTACCACTTTTGATTTGTCGTACGTATTGAATTGATAATGACTGTACTCTACTACCGGAGAAACAGAAAAGGATCGAGACGGGTAATTAACTCCCGAATAAATAGTTATGGCAGACTGCGACAGCAGAGATGAATTGAAGAGCATGAACAAGAATACTATTTTTTGCAGTAGTTGCTATCGTAACTTTCCACGATTTCAAATGAACATCAAGACCGATAAATATTTTTTCACCAGCAAAATCCAATTCACAACGCTTTGTGTTTTTCATGGCAAATCTTTTCCCGCGAATGACGCAGTTGCTTCCATTCTCACTTGCGCACTGCGTCGGGATTGACAATTCCATACAGAAGAAGATCCACAATACTCTCGCCGCGCTCTTTCACAAATTTCTCATCATCTTCCACGGGAGCATCGAAGAGCGCTTTCGCCATCGGCTTGCCGATGAAGTGAATCATATTCATGCCCATGAGACTGATGAGCACCTGCTGTGCGTTGATGTCACGGAAGAGTCCTCTTTTCTTTCCCTCTTCCAGAAATGCCACCAGCGGCTGCGAGTTCATCCAGGAATGATCTTTGCGAAGACGGTATAATGCCTCCTGCACATCTTTCGGATCAACAGCAACCGCCTGCAGAAACACTTTCGCATAGGCTTCGTTCTTCGTAAATGCTTCAAAATGTGAAAGCACCATCTTCCGGATGCGGTCAAGCGGATTCTCTGCATGCGCTTCGACCCGGCCTGCAACCTCCAAAATGGATCGATACATGTGATTCATAATCAGCATCAGGACTTCGCAGAAGAGATTATCCTTGCTGTTGAAATAATAGTACACGAGCGCCTTGTTGACGTCCGCCTTTGAGGCGATCTCCTCCATCCGCGCCCCATGCTTCCCACGCACAGCAAAAATATCCAACGCCGCTGAAATAATTTTCTCCCTTGTGTCCACCATCTTGTTCCCTCCTTCGGTTGGCAACAATTTCAATGATTGGTCAACGGGTTAGTTTAACGAAATCGTTAACAACTTTCAAGGCACATTTGACTCTAATCTGCTTAATTTGCGCAAAAAATAGAGCAACCGCTGAACCAGTTTCATTCAGCGGCTGTTTTGGCACAGGGTTTTGGAAAGCTGACGGAGTGGCAGCATTTTTTTCGTCTGCACCCGGCCATTCATCAGAAGTATGTTCCACTCGTACGGTGGTCCGCCGCCCACCGCACGGGCGGATTTCCCGCGTACGGCTTTCCTGAAAAGAGGTGTTATCGCAGGGAGCACTAAAGGAGCTGCGAGAAGTTCTGTGAGCAATACCAGACCGTATGAGCACGGAATATCGAAAGATTTCAGCCTCGCGGGCTTAATATTCTCTTCTTGCGTTCGTTTCGCTCCCCAAGCCTCGCCTTCTTCCGAGCCGCGTTAGCGGCTCCATCTGTATGGAGCAATCGGCCAAAAAATAGCGAAGAACCATGGCGTGGCGACGCTCCTTTGTGTTTCCAGCATCATCGCACGCCGAGCGGTCTTCTTCCAATGTCAGACGGCTCCGTCTGCATCGCCTCTTCACATTTCCTTGAGCGCTTCCTTCACTCTCTCCGGCGTCATCGGCTGCCGGCACACGCGGGCCCCGACGGCGTCAAAGATTGCATTTGCCACAACCGCACCGACTGTGATAATGGCAGGTTCTCCACCTCCCTGCGGATCAGCTTCCTGATTGTCGATGAGAATTGTTTCAATTTTGGGGAGCCACGAGAACCGGGGAATTTCATACGTGTCAAAGTTGACATCAAGAATTTCTTTCCCTTTGAACCGAACATCTTCCTTCAATGCATAACCGAGTCCCATGGTGAGGCAGCCTTCCATCTGGATCTTCGCGCCTTCCGGATTGACCACAAGTCCCATATCCTGGGCGCAAACCATGCGGAGCACTTTCACCTCACCGGTGGATCTATTGACTTTTACTTCTGCGATGGTTGCCACGAGCGTCCCTGCGTCGATACCGCACGCCACGCCGAATCCTCTTCCGCTCGGCGCTGTGGCCGGCTTCCATCCAAATTTCTTTGCCGCGGTTCTCAGAACGTTCTGCATCCGTTTGTCGGCAAGATTCTGAATACGGAATTCAATCGGATCGATGCTGGCTTTCGCGGCCATGACATCGATTTGTGATTCGCGGGCAAAGGTGTTCGTGTTATTCGAAGGAGCACGCCATGCCCCCGTTGCAAACGGATGCGTCCCGGCGCCGCCGGTCCAGCTTGCGTTGTATGCAGTCGTGCGATGATGAGGGATGTCGTAAAACTGTTCAGCACCGCGGGCTCCCGCAAAATACACGTGATAATCCCATAGATTCATTTTCCCTTCCTTATTGATTCCGGATTTGATCTTTACGACTGCGGCCGGACGGAATGAATCGAAGAAGAATTCTTCTTTCCGTGTGTAGGCAACCTGAACCGGTTTGCCTGTCAGTTTTGCCAGGCGGGCAGCATCAATAATTTGGAGATTCGTCGTCTTTCCACCGAACCCGCCGCCAACAAAGACCGGCATAACGCGGACATTTTCCGAAGAGAATCCCAACTCCTTTGCCACTTCCTCCTTCGCAGTGAACGGGTTCTGCGTCGAGGCCCACACTGTTGCCTTATTTCCCTCTATGTGAACTAGGGCGGTGTGCGGCTCTATCGCTGCGTGGGCTTTATATCCGTCCAGATAGGTATGTTCAACCACCGACGACGACTCGCTTTCGCCTTTTTGAAGATCGCCTCCACTTGTGATTACTTTCCCTTCGGGAGCGACTTTGAGCAGATGATCGAATATGTTGTTTTCATTCAGATCCATCTGAGGTTTTTCAAACTGCACTTTGATTTTCGACAATGCTTCCTCGGCGACGTCAGGATATTTGTGAAGAACGGCGATGAAGTCTCCTTCCTGAATGACCTGGACATCCTTCACTTGTTTCGCTTCGGATACGTCGACAGAGATCCGTTTGGAGTCGTGGGCCGGAGGCCGCACTATTTTGGCATACAGCATTCCCGGAATCCGGACATCGCCTGCATACTTCGCCTTGCCGGTTACTTTTTCTTCAGCATCTCGGCGTGTATGAGATGTACCGATGGTCTTGAACTCGGATGGCTTTTTCACCGCTATAGTGCCCGTAGCCTGCCGCTCAATCTTCTTCCCTTTGGCCAACACGGTATATGCAATCCTGTTCTTCTTATTCGACTTGTCATAGACCACACCGTTTTCAACGGCGAGAGAATCGACCGGCGTCTTGAGGTGCTCGGACGCCAATTCCACCATAACCGCTCTCGCCTCGGCGCCGGCTTTGCGTAACGCAGGGCCGAAGATCCGGGTGGACATCGAACCGAAGGTTCCCATGTCCCACGGACAGAGATCGGTATCGCCCATTACCATGTCTACTGATTCAACCGCCACATCCAATTCCTCGGCCAGCATCTGTCTGAGAGATGTGACGATGCCTTGTCCCATTTCAATCTTTCCCGTATAGCAGGCAACACGGCCATCCTCGCCTATCCGGAGAAAGGCGTTGAAATCTGTCGGCAAGCTTCTGCCCTGGCGCTGTTGAGCCAACAGGTCAAGGTCGCCAATCGTGAAGTAGAGAAGGATTCCCCCACCTGCGAGTTTGAGGAAGTCGCGCCGGGGCAGTTTGTGGAGTGAGGAATGTTCCATAAAGTCGAGATCGATCGGTTCGTTGGTCTTCATGGCTTGCTCCCTCCTTTCATTTCCTTCGCAGAACTCCGAATGGCTTCGATAATCCTTTTGTGCGCCCCGCATCGGCAAACATTGTCATCCATTTCGCGGACGATATCTGATGTCGAAGGTTTTGGATTCTTTTTGAGAAGGGAATAGGCATTCATGATCATGCCGGAAGTGCAATAGCCGCACTGAAGAGCATCGTGTTCGGCGAAGGCCTTCTGGAGAGGATGCAACTCACCGTTCATAGAGAGACCTTCGACCGTTACAACGTCTTTTCCTTGTACGTCTCTCAATGACGTCTGGCACGACCTAACGGCATCTCCATCGACGAGAATCGTGCACGCACCGCATAGGCCTTCTCCACATCCGTATTTTGTGCCGGTGAGTTCATAATCGGTGCGCAGAACCCACAACAACTTCCGATCGACATCGGTGGAAAGCTTGACGGCTTTGCCGTTCAATTTGAATTTGATTGTCTCTTCGGCCATGGATTCCTCCATTCGAATTGATGGTGTGTTATAAAGTCAAGTAGAGTTTACAAATCGACGCTCCCAAGACGAGGCTGGAAGCGATAGCGAAATTCCCAAACAAAAACCTGAGAAGGATCTTCTGCTGCTTGCCTCACTTACATTTTTGCTTTTATGCTTTTTGTTCTCCCATATAGACAAGCTTTATTCCTGCCTGTTGCGCATAGGTTTTTATATGTTCATCGCGGTAGAACTCTTTGTAATAGATGGTGCGAATGCCGCAATTCGCTACGAGCTTGAAGCAATTCAGGCACGGTGAGGCCGTCACATAAATTTCCGAATCGTCGATGCGGACACCATTCTTTGCCGCCTGTGTCACGGCATTTGCTTCTGCATGCACCGTGCGGACGCAGTGACCATTGTCCATGTCGTGCCCGACTTCATCACAGTGCGGGGTACCGCGCAGCGATCCATTGTAACCGGTGGAGAGAATCGACTTGTCCCGCACGACCACCGCTCCCACGTGCTTGCGATCGCATGTACTGCGGGTCGCCACTTGCTCGGCAATATTCATGAAGTATTGATGCCAATCAACGCGATGTTCGCTCATGCAGAGTCCTTTCAGTCTTTTAAAGAAAACAGTGTGATACCTCAGTAAAAAGAGCATTAGCCACAGAGAGCGCAGGGCAAAAGCTGAGAACAACATCGAACGAATAATTCCGCACAGCACTCAATATTAAAGCGATGCTGAATAACTGCTCCGCTAGTTCGTCATCCTGAGCGAGCGAAGCGTTTTTTGCGAAGCGAGTCGAAGGATTCCATCATTCAGCACTTCGACTCATCCCGTGCCAACGGCATCCCTTCGGGACAAAAGGCGCGTGATTCGCTCAGTGTGACGAGATTATGATGACGCTGATTACTTACGATTCTGAATAATTAGTACAACTTATCACTTTCGCGGAAAAACAGCAAGGCACCTTTCTACGCTTCTTGCGGAAAGAGCTTTTTCTTTAGAAAGAGAGCGACATTGACCAGGCCAATCAACACCGGAACTTCCACCAGAGGACCGATAACGGTAGCAAACGCTACCCCGGAATCAATGCCGAAAACTGCCACCGCCACCGCAATGGCGAGCTCAAAGTTATTGCTCGCCGCCGTGAATGACAACGTCGCCGTCTTCGCGTATCCTGCACCAATTCTTCTTCCCATGAAGAACGAAATGAAGAACATGATCACAAAATACAAAGCAAGCGGAAGTGCAATCCGTAGAACGTCAAAGGGAATTTTGACAATATACTCCCCTTTCAAGGAGAACATCACCACAATGGTGAAGAGGAGTGCAACCAGCGTTATCGGACTGATTCTGGGAATGAAGCGCCGTTCGTACCAGTCACGCCCTTTCAGTCTCAACAGCAAAAATCGGCTGGCTGCGCCGGCAATGAATGGAATACCCAAATAAATGAAGACGCTTTCGGCAATCTGTCCGATCGTAATATTCACGGCAAAGGAATGCATTCCCAGCCAAGAAGGAATGACTGTCATGAAGATGTACGCATAGACGGAAAAGAAGAGAACCTGGAAGATGGAATTGAAAGCGACCAATCCCGCCGCATACTCCGTGTCGCCTTTTGCCAGATCATTCCAGACAATGACCATGGCGATACAACGAGCCAGCCCCATCATAATCAATCCGGCCATATAGGCAGGATAGTCTTGTAGAAAAATGACTGCAAGCAAGAACATCAGAATCGGACCGATGATCCAATTCTGCACCAACGATAGGACGAGCACGCGAACATTCCGGAACACATCACTTAATTCTTCATATTTCACCTTCGCGAGAGGCGGATACATCATGAGAATTAAGCCGATGGCAATCGGAATATTTGTCGTGCCGGATTGGAATCTGCTCCAGAATCCAACGACACCGGGGAAGTAATATCCCCAGGCAACGCCGATCCCCATTGCGAGAAAGATCCAGAGTGTCAGATAGCGGTCAAGAAATGAAAGTCTTCGATTTTTCATTCGGTCCACGCCTTCCTCTTACCGTTCGTTGATTCGTTTGTACAGATCTTTCATCGCCGCACGCATTTCATCGCGCACTGACCGGAATACTGCCAGTTGTTCGACCTCTGTCCCCGTCGCCTCTGCTGGATCTTTGAAACCGATGTGAAGGTGATGAGTCACGGTACCAAGAAACACGGGACATGTTTCCTTTGCATGATCGCAGACGGTGATAACATAATCAAACGACTGCGTCAGAAACCGGTCGACGCTTTTGGGTGCATGCGTCGAGAGATCAATGCCGATTTCTTTCATCACTGTGATGGCCTTTGGATGAACGGTGGGGACGGGAATGGTTCCAGCAGAAAACACCTCGAGAGTCGGATCAAGCGATTGCAAGATCCCTTCCGCCATTTGGCTGCGGCAGGAATTGCCGGTGCAAAGAATCAGGATTTTCATATCAGCGTTCTCAATTTAATTGTTTGGACTCTTGTTGTTTTGGCGAACACTTGACGGTACCATAGGAGCAGAACACACAGCAATCTCCTTTACGTGGTTTGAGGATAGCATGACACTTCTTGCATTCATAGAAATGTTCGCAGGTATTCGTCGGCATCGTTTCCTTTTTTTGATGCCCGCAGCTTGGACACGTGATTATTGAGGTCAATTCCATCATTGTCTTCTCCAATTATCATCCTCTATGATCTATATCCACTACAACTCCCTGATCTTCACAAACAGAAGATTCAAACTGGAGTGTGGGGTGATTGATGCCAAAGCGATGTTCCAATTCTTGCTCCAACTGTGAACTGATTGTGTTTCCGGCACTGATCAATTGATCCTGGACAACAATATGTGCGCTGAGTGCCCGCACTCTGGAAGACAATCCCCAGATATGCAGATGATGGACGTTCTCTACACCGGGAAACGACTGGATATAGGCAGCAACTTCATGGAGATAAATTCCTCTCGGTGTTCCTTCAGTCAGAATGTGCACTGTCTCGGCAACGATACTCCATGCACTCTTGATAATAAACAGCCCAATCGCAATTGAGACAAGTGGATCGAGAATACGCCAGTCTTTCCAGGCGATAATTCCCGCAACCACAACCACCGCAAGAGATTCAATCGCATCGGTAAGAAGATGCAGGTATGCGCTTTTCATATTGAGATCGTGGTGCGCATGCGTCTTTAATAAAAGAGTTGCTGCCGTATTCGCAACGAAACCAAGGACGGCAATAATGAGCATCCAACCACCGGCGACGGGTTCGGGATGAGCAAACCGCTGAATTCCCTCATAGATGACATACATGCCGATCAGCACTAACGCCATTGCATTGATGAACGCGACAAAGATTTCAATGCGCGCGTATCCGTACGATTTTTCGGAATTCGATTTCCATTGAACAACTCTTGAAGCAATGTAACTCAATATCAATGCAAAAAAATCGCTGAGATTGTGAAGGGAGTCGGAAATAAGGGCAAGACTGTTTGTAAGAAGGCCACCGGCGAGTTCGACGATGAAAATAACAGCGTTAAGAGCGATGGAAATGCCGAGGCTCCTATCGATTGCGCGGTGTTCATTACTCGAGGACGCTTGATGAGTATCTACAGCATGATCATTATTAGACATTGTTTTATCCTGATGGAAATTCCTGAAGGCGATGGAAAGAATTATGGAACACTGACTGCACAAGATTGATTGGAAGGCATCTAAATGTTGACCCAGCAACGCATCCTCGCCGGACCCGAGATTTTAAATTCACAGTCGCCTGGTTCTAAGCCGTATAGAAATAGTACACTCCGCCAAGAACGACCAGAACTCCCGCGCTCCTTTTTATCCACAACACAACATTTGATCTGTTTGTCCAATCAAGATACGCCTGCACACGGGAAGCAAGCCCGCCGGCCGCGACAATGACGCTGCAATGGCCGATTCCGAATGCAAGGAGCAACAATGCTGCAAGCGCAGGAGCGGTGTCCGACAACTGAAAGACAACCCCAAGAACCGGAGCCATGAACGCAAATGTGCACGGGCCAAGCGCGATTCCAAATATCAAACCAAGAACAAATGCCGACCACAATGCTGAGCCCGATTGCAGAGGACTTAAATGCACACCGGTATCAGGCAGGCGAATAAGGTCCATCAGATACAGGCCAACAATGAAGAAGACGGCGGCAACTGCATATTTTCCGTATGCGCCCACGTCTCCCATAATTCTGCCCAGGGCGGCAGTGATAATTCCGATGACTGCGATGGTCAGCAATATGCCGACAGCAAACACAAAAGCGAGTAGAAGGCCGCGTGAGGTTTTCTTTTCGCTCTTCGAAGTCAGAAAGCCGATAATGAGCGGAATGCTCGAGAGATGACAGGGGCTGAGCAGAATACTCGCAACCCCCCATGCGAACGACGCAGCGAGTGCAAGCGGGTAGCTTCCATAGAGCGCTTCAGTCAACGACGTAAGAAGAACATCCATGGCTTACCCTTTGCCGTTGGATTTTGGCTTGAGTCCCTTCGATTGCAGGAAGGCATCGATATCTTTTTCCGGGAGAAATCCTTCATGACGCATGAGTTCTTTTCCGTTTGCGTCGAGAAATACCTGCGTCGGTATCAGTTGGATATTGTACTGTTTTGCATATCTCGCCTGTTCCTGCTTCCAGACGTCGTAGAAAATGATTTTGATCTGTGCACCATATTTCTCTTCAACAGATTTCATCACCGGCTGCATCGCCTTGCAGGGAATGCAATTGACGGAACCAAGTTCAACAAATGTAACCAGTGGTTTGACAACTGCGGCGATTGTATCTTTTGCAGAAACCGGAGCGACTTTCTTTGCTGATTTTTTTGATTGGGCAGTTGCGACCGTGCCAACGAGAAGGCCGAATATCAGTAAGGGAAGGATATATCTCTTCATCGTTTCGCTCCTCCCATCCATGCAAGCAGTTGCTCATCTTTCGGAACAGAGCCGGCGCTCTTCAAAACACCATCGATCACCAGGCCTGGTGTCGACAAAATCCCATAGCTCATGATTTCCTTGAGATCAGTTACTTTCTCCACTTCGATGTTCAAATTGTTTTTTGCGATCAGTTGACGAATCCGCTCTTCCAATGTTTTACATTTTGCACAACCGGAACCGAGTACTCGGATCTTCATTGTTCACTCCACAAATTAATAAATAAGGTTAAAGAGGTAGCCCACGATAATGATACCGGTTGCGACAACACCAACGAAGATGAGAATCAGCTGCAGTTTCAGCACCTTGCGCAGGATGATTGTCTCCGGCAGCGACAATCCGATCACCGACATCATGAATGCCAGAGTCGTTCCGAGTGACGCACCCTTCTCCAGCAGTGCATGGACGACCGGAATAATTCCCGCCGCGTTCGAATACAGCGGCACACCGATAATGACCGCTACAGGCACCGACCACCACGCCGATTTGCCCATAAGGCCGGCCATAAAATTCTCCGGTACATATCCATGGATCCCGGCGCCGACGCCTATGCCGACAAGCAGATACGGCCAGACTTTTCCAACAATGTCACTGACTGCGCTATATCCTGATTGCACCCTATCCCGAAATGTTGGAGCAATCTCTTCCAGTCCACCCGCGTTGGAATGGATTTGATAGACCCACTCTTCAACGAAGCGTTCGACTTTCAGCTTGCCGATGATATAGCCGGCAGTTATGGCGATGAACAATCCGGTGGTGACATACAGTAGCGCTGTTTGCCATCCGAATAATCCGAAGAGCAGCACCACGGCTATCTCGTTAATCATGGGCGCTGCGATGAGAAACGAAAATGTCACACCGAGTGGCACACCTGCCTCCACAAATCCGATGAAGAGCGGTATCGCCGAGCACGAGCAAAACGGTGTGACGATGCCAAGCATACTTGCAAGCACATTGCCTACAAAGAGAGATTTGCCGCCGAGAATTTTGCGAGTGCGTTCGGGGGAAAAGTAGGTGCGAATAATCCCGACGCCAAAGACTACCAGCATCAATAGAAGGAGCACCTTCGGCACCTCGAAGACAAAAAAACGCATGGCCTCCGTCAGATGCTCGCCCGGAACGAGTCCGGTTGCAGAGACAATCACATCGGCCAGTGGCTGCAAAAAATAATAGAGCACGATCCACAACGGCAACAAGAACACTGCAGCCCCAAGCGGATGCCGTTCCAACAACTTTGTCATTGTGGACTCCTGTATTCGTCAAGCAGTTCCTTCAGTTTCTCCACCGGAGGCACCATACCGGAAAAAGCAACCTTCCCGTCAATCACCAATCCGGGTGTGCGCATAATGCCATAGGAAGCGATTTGTTGATAGTCCGTCACCTTTTCGACCAGAGCATCCATGCCCAATTCCTTTAAGGCTTCCCTCGTCCGGGATTCGAGTGTTTTACAGTTTGCACAACCAGAGCCGAGCACTTTGATAATCATTTCATATTCCTTCCTATAGAGTAGCAGTCGTGATAATCAGTCATGATATACCGCAAATCTTTTTGCGGCACACTTGCTTTGCCACTTTTTTATCCTTGACAATTGCTTCTTCGTCGATTAATGATTTTTGTAAGAGCTTCAGCACATCTTTGACAAATGGATCCGCAGGCTTCGATGATAGCCGGAAATTGACCCACCGGCCATCCTTCGTATCGTCGATCAATCCTGCATCGCGCAATAGCGAGAGGTGCTTGGAAACCGTTGCGTTGGAAAGTTGAAGCACTTCCCTGATTTCGCACATGCACAATTCCCTCTCTTCCAGCATTTTGACAATGCGCAATCGACCGGGATCGCTCAGGGCTTTGAATACTTTTACCGCATGTTGTTGCATAGGATCCTCATTTCTTTGTTTCGTTAACTAACGAAATATAGAAACCACAACTACAATATGCAAACACTATTTTGGGAAAATCGACAGGATTGTGTCGGATGGGAAAAGCCGCGCATTTTTCAGCAACCGGCTACAGCTTCATGAAGGGGGTGTTCTTCAGAATAGCGTCTATTGCGCCCTTTTCTGTATCCGTCAAAGGAAGAAGCGGCGGCCGGACAAAACCGCCAGCGTATCCGTTGGCGGAGCAGGCATACTTCAAACCGGCGATGCCGTAGGTGGCGGTGATGGCCGTATTCAGCGGTAATAGTTTGAGGTACAATTCGCGGGCTGCGGAATGATTTGCTCCACCAATGTATTGCTGGACAGCAATACATTCCTTCGGGGCGCAGTTGGCTAATGCAAGAATGCCCGCGCGAATGCCGAGCGTCAGTGCCGGATACCAGAGCGCCGCCGTGCCGACGATGAGGCAGAAATCTTTTGGAACGACGGCCAGAAACGACGTGAGCTGAGGCAGGCTGCCGGAGCTGTCTTTCATACCGATGATATTCGGATGCGTACTCAACTCCTTCACTGCCGCCACCGAGATATTCACGCCGGTAAATTTGGGGACGTTATAAATCAACACGGGAATCTGAGAGTTGTCCGCCACTTCTGTAAAATGGCGGATGGGTGCCCGATCATTCATTTGTTCGCGGTAGAATGACGGCGTGAGTACCAATGCAGCATCAACACCAACGGCAGCGGCTTTATTTGTCAGGAAGATTGTCTCTCGGGTCGATTCGAGGCCGGTGCCGGCCATGACCAAACGACTTTCAGCAGCGAGCTCTACGGACATACGTATCAGGCGGAGTTTCTCCTCCGGCGTGAGCAGAGGGGTCTCGCTGTTGGACCCGAGAACCAGATAACCCCCCAGAGGCGCAGCGTTCCACCGCTCCATATTATGTTCAAACGCGCCGTAATCTACTTCCCCATTCTCTTTGAACGGAGTAATCATTGGCGGAAGAACGCCGCTTATTTTCAAAGATCGTTCTTTACTCTTCATTATTGTTGAAAAGAAATTAAGAAGACACTACTGAACCAACGTCCGGCCATATTCATAGCCTTTTTCAAACGCGCGCAGATTAAGCTCGTCCGTTCCTTTCGGAACCGATGCGGCCACAGATTTGCGCATTGCGTCGGCACCGACGATTCCGGTTACTGCGGTCAGGCATCCCATCATGACGATGTTCAGGACCATCTTCTTTCCGAGCTCTTCAGCGAAGCGCGTGGCCGGAATCGAAAAATGCCTGATATCTTTTCGTAAATTGTGAGGCACCACCAGTTCTTCCTCCGTAATCAACACACCGCCCTCGGACAGCTCCGGAACAAATTTCGTGTATGCCTCTTGCGACATCACTACCATGAGCGACGGCGCCGTGATGTACGGATAGGCAATCACATCCGTCGACACGATGATCTGTGCGCTGCAGGAACTTCCACGCGCCTCGGGGCCGAACGACTGAATCATCGTTGCATATTTGTCATCATAAATTGCGGCAGCGCGACCGATAATGTATCCGCTCAGGATCACACCCTGGCCGCCGAATCCGCCTATTTTAATTTCTGTTCGAACCATTTGTTTCTGCCCTTTTGTCATTATCAACAGAGAAAAACTTTTAAGTTTTACCACGTTCTCTGTGATCTCTGTGGCAATTTCTTATCCTCTTATCATTCACCTACCACGCTCGGGATATAGCGATCGCCAAGCTTTTTCTGATAGTATTCGTTCATCATTTGATGATATGTCGGACGTTCCCTGTCAACGAACTTGCCGACAACGATCTTGCCTTGGAAATCGAGCGGAATCGTTTTCGTATCCGCACCATGCTTGATTTCGCTCTTGTCCCGATAGTACACCATCTGGTCCAGGCCATCGCCTATTTTGTTGCGGCGACTGTAGAGTGTGGGGCACGGAGCAAGGATTTCGATAAAAGAAAATCCCTTTTTCCCCAACGCCTCTTTGATCGCCTTCGTCAGATGACGGACATGATATGCCGTCCAGCGCGCCACATAGACCGCACCGCAGGATTCTGCCAGGTACGGAAGATTGAATGACTGTTCGAAATTTCCGTACGGTGTTGTCGACGCAATGGACGTCATCGGCGTTGTCGGTGCAACTTGTCCACCGGTCATTCCATAGATGAAGTTGTTGATCAGAATGACGGTCATGTCCACGTTGCGCCGCGCGGCGTGAATGAAATGATTCCCGCCGATGGCGGTCAGATCGCCGTCACCTGAATAGACGACAACTTTCAAATCGGGATTGGCCAGCTTCAATCCGGTGGCAAACGGAATAGCGCGCCCGTGTGTTGTGTGGAACGAATCAAGATCCATATATCCCGACACTCGCCCGGAACAGCCGATACCGGATACAATCGCAACTTTATCAAGATCCATGCGGCTCGACTCCAGCGCATGAGCGAAACAGTTCAACGTGGTTCCGATCCCGCATCCCGGGCACCAGATATGGGGCATGCGCTCCATCCGCAGAAACGATTCCACGGTGTTCACCGGAATGCTTTCTTTTACATTGTACAATTCTTCGTGCATTGTTGGATTCCTTTGGGTGCTATTTGCCGACACTCTTCATTATCTTTTCGTAGATATCGTTTGGATTATGTACCGTGCCGCCGACATGGCCGACCAGATGAACCGCAGCTTTCCCTGCTGCACAGCGTTCCACTTCGAGGGCAATTTGTCCCATGTTGAGTTCCGGAACAACGATGGCCTTGACGGATTCGGCAATCTCCCGGATTTTCTTTTCAGGAAACGGCCAGACCACACGGAGGCGCAGATGGCCGACTTTGACGCCTTCAGCACGTGCGCGGTCAATCGCCGGAAGTGCAGTGCGTGAGGTAATGCCATAGCTTACCACAACGACATCGGCACCCGCGATATCTTCCTCGCAATAATCCTCAATCCATTCCGCATTCTTCTTAATTTTGTCGATGATCCGCCTGACTTTCTGTTCCTGCGTTTGCACTGTCATGCTCGGATAACCGCGCTCGTCATGCGTGAGTCCGGTGACATGGATATGGTAGCCGTCGCCGGCTTTCACCATCGGCGGCACAAGATCCTCGCCGCCTTTGAAGAGAAGAAAATCCTGCTTCGATCCTTCATACCAGCGGCGCTGACGGATGAAGATCTTGTCGCCCGGCGGAATATTCACGCGCTCGGTCATATGTCCAACGCATTCATCCATCATCATCAGGACGGGAACACGGTATTCTTCCGAGAGGTTGAAAGCCTTAATAGTCAGATCGAAACACTCCTGCGGCGAATTTGGGCAAAGCGCTATCAATGCATAGTCGCCATGCGAGCCCCACCGCGCTTGCATCATGTCACCCTGCGCCGGCTGGGTCGGTAGTCCGGTGGATGGACCCGCGCGCTGAACGTCCACAAACACGCAGGGTGTCTCCGTCATTGCAGCGTAGCCAATATGTTCCATCATCAATGAAAATCCGGGGCCTGATGTCACGGTCATTGCTTTCTTGCCGCCCCACACGGCGCCTTGAATGGCAATGGATGAGGCGATTTCATCTTCCATTTGAATGAACGTACCGCCGACAAGAGGAAACCGTTCGGCGATGCGTTCCACTACTTCTGTGGACGGTGTGATAGGGTATCCCGCCACAAACCGGCAACCTGCCGCTATCGCACCTTCGCAGCAGGCATGATCGCCGTCAATAAAATGAGCACCTGTTAATACTCCGCGCGGATCGGCTTTCATGACGCCTTCCTTTCCGTTTTCGACTTATGAACGAATCCATAGATTGCGAAATCGGGACACAGCAAGCCGCACATGTTGCATCCGTTGCAGAGTTCCGCCGCCGAAAGAATCGGCGGATGATATCCCTTGGCATTGTATTGTTCAGAGAGCGTAAGAGCGTCGGTCGGACAAAACTCCACGCAGAAGCCGCATCCCTTGCAGCGTTCCGCGGAAATCACCACCGTTCCTCGTACTTTTTTCTCCGGTGTTGCTGTCATACGCTTTTCCTTTTGATTGGTACATGCTAGAACGCAAAAACCTTTTTGCCACAGAGATCTCAGAGGACACAGAGGAAGCAGCGAAGATTAAGGATTTGTCTCTGTGATCTCTGAGATCTCTGTGGCAAATTCTTCCACTCCAAACTTGAACGCTATCTTTTTAATGGGGTAAATTCGAACAAATCCTGTTTCACTTCGCATGCATGAAGCGCCTGTGCTGTTGATTGCGAAACTCGCGCCAACAATGCGCCCAGCGATGCCGCTTCCTCCGGTGTCACTTCAACCCGCGCAATGATCCGGACATCTGTTGTCGCACCTGCGTATTTTCCCTTTTGTTTTTCGGGAAAAATGAGATCCGCCATGCGCGGATTTGGATCAACAACTTCCACCGGGATGCGAGACCGCTTCTGAAACGCTTTTTGAAATTCGTCAAACGAATATCCATAGTGCGTGCAGCAAAGCCCGGCGTAAATCTTTGTTGCGGAAGTTGGAACGCGGCCGAGTGCATCCGTCAAATAGGTATCGATCATTTTTTTAACCGCATCGCTGCCGGGATTATCCTGAATCTCACTTTCCAGATTGCGGCAAGCCTGCGTTACCACACGGTCTGAGCCGATCCCTCTTGCGAGCAGCCCTTCTTTGTGCTTGTTCGCCGTAATGGTTGTTGGAGTCCCGAGAATAATTGCTGCGGAGGAATTCTCTTTCTCCATGCGGGCTACAAGCATATCGATTCCCAGATCGACAATGCCAATGACCGGAAGCCCGGTCTTTTTTGAAAATTCGGTCTCGGCATAGAGCACCGAGAGCGTATTGCAGGCAATGAGAATAACATCCGGATGATACCACTTCACGAACCCGGTCAGCGCAGAGGAAAGCACACGGATCTTTTCCTCGCGCGTCGACATGCTATTGTAGCCATGGTTCTTTGCCGCCAGTGCGTTGCAGAACAGAAGATGCACATGGCGAAATGTGCCGGAAAGACGGGCGCGCAATTCCACATCGGCGGCCACAGAGAGTCCGCCCAAGCCGGAATCGGTAACCAGAATCGTCACCGTGTCTTTTTCAAAAAGACGCTGCAGCCGCTTTTCTGTTTGCTTGTCCATTGTTCCGCCTCTCGCCGTAGCCGCACCAAGAAGCATTGCGCAGCAAAGAATGATTGAGTATTTCATTGACAGAGATTTCCTTCTTTGGCATCGTAGAGTTCTTTTATTCGTTCCTGGAGTTTCTTCTGAAATTCATATACTTTTTTCTGGCTGAAACCGTCTTTCCGCATCTGCTCGATGAGAGGCGCAGCAGACTGTATTGTGTTATGATCAAATTCAACAAGGCGCTGGAGATAGCCGGTACGCTCCAGATTCAGGAGCGGGGCAAGATTCATATACCGCTCTCCCTCCGGCGCCTTCATCGGAAAGAGCATGCCCTTCCAGACCAATGAACGAGCATTGAGAGGCGCCGACTGGTACCGGGAAGAAACAAGCATCTCCGGTTGGTCATCTTTTGATGCAACCCACACAGGAATAACGGGAGTGACCAGCGGATTACCGAGCGTCAGCCACAAGGTTGTGAGCGAAGGATCTTCACCCGGCTTCACGCCTTCCATGATCAGCGACGACGCAGTGGAGAAACGCAAAACATAATCGGAAAAAGGAATCATGGTTTTTTCCTGCGCGCTGGCAGGCAGAGGAGTTTTCCAGAGATTTGTTCCTGTCAACGAATGCGTCAATCCTCTCGCGACATCGGTCAGGATGTACTCAACGCCAAGCGTCTTTCCCAGAAGCCCCCAATACATTGCATCATTGGCAGTCGTATAGCGAATGTACCCCTGGCCATCTTCCACCGTTCCCGAGAATGAATAGTTGGTACGCACTAGATATCCATGCGGGGCAACCAGAGGATCGTTGACATCAAATTTAGTATAGCCAAATGGGGTGGTCTCGTAGTAAGCCGCCCCACCATCCGCATCGATCACGCCGAAGTTTGCTTCCACACCACGAGTACCCTTGGTGGATTCGAACAATGCATCCACATCTTTGACGGTCTTGCAGGTGGACAGAGCCTTCCGAATGATGATCCCCTCTTGCTCCATCTCTCCTTTGTATTTTTCATATTTCAAATTGTACGAAGCGGTGTTGATCACACAGAGCCCGACTTCATTGCTTCCCATCCAGCATTCTTTTTCCGTGCTGTCTGAGAGGTTGTAGACGCCGATGAAATTGTATTTTTCACCTTTGCAGTAGGAGAGTTTATTTTCGGGAGAATCCGTATCGCGATTCTTCCAAATAATCGGCTGTCCGCTTTTGGAGGCTTTCGCGGTCACGATGACCGTTGTGCACGCCACAGCGAGATGTGCAGCCAGAAGGAGGAATAATCCGATTCGTTTTGCGATAATCATAATATTCTCTATTGGAAATTTTTCCGAAGAGCCTACCGTTCTGAACACCCGCGACAACGCCGGCACAATATACCAATATGTTTCGAGAGGTTCTAAGAAAAACGACAGAACCTGCGTGCTTCCGCTTGTGTCCAGGCGTGTGCGATCTTCTATAACTTGGCATTATTAATCAAAATACGTGCCACTCGGGAGTGGTTCCTATCTTTCGCAATAGCCGTTCGTTGTGGCAATTTTCTCACTTTTTTGAGTATTGTCGATACTTTTTATTGGGATTGACAAGATCCGTCGGATCTTTGGTAGTCCCCTGAGTGCCGACACCAATGGCTTGGCTGAATCCGCACACAGGTGCGTTCGGGGGTATTGTCTCGACTAAAAACTTTACATAGCGATTACGGTGCAAAAGATAAAAACAAACTGGTGACCGGGACAGAACTCAGCGGAGAAGATCCCGCTGATCTCACGGCGATGGATGGCGGCAGGATTTTGAGTATGCCTATCGCACTGCTTCAGGCAATGAAGTCGATAGCAGAACAACAATCACAAAATGGAGATGCTCCTATTCAGAAAAATATTCTGCAAATCCGGCACAGGGAATGGGCAAAAGCAAAAACGACTTCTCTCGAGAGATCTATATATCGTTTAAAAGAGAGTCCGAAAGAGATTCCGCCGCCGAAGACAATCGCAGAATCATCATCGGTCACAACACAGCGTATATGCCAAGAAGAATCGCCATCGAAAATTACATCGCCTGCGGATTGCTGGCCTCATCCATCCACCACTCCAGCAAACCATGCACCGGCATCACCAATGAAGCAGGATACGTCGCGGATGGCGAGGAAAGGACTGAGAGAGTCCGGAGAATCCCGGCTTTTTCTTCGCCCGTCGCAATAAGTGCAATGCGGTGAGCGTTGTTGAGAATCGGCAGCGTCAGCGTCAACCGACGTTGTCCGCTTTCAGGATGCGTTGTTGCCAGACAGAGTGCCTTCCGTTCACGCAATGCTTTGCTGTGCGGAAAGAGAGAGGCGGTGTGGCCGTCTGTTCCCACACCCAGAAGGATCCAGTCAAATTGCGGCACTCCGACGGCGTTCATGGTGATGGTGTTGACGATATCTTCCTGATAGCGTGCCGCCTCTGCCACCGGATCAGATTCTCCACGCATCCGGTGAACGCGGCTGCCGACAATCTGCAGCGGTTGCAGAAAGGCTTCCTCCGCCATCTTGAAATTGCTCGCTTTGTCCTCCGGCGGCACACACCGTTCATCCCCCCAGTAGATGTGCACCCTTTCCCATAATTCCGGTGTCAGGAAGCGCCATTGTTCATAAATGGCCCGCGGCGTTCTTCCTCCCGCAAGTGCGAGAGTCACGAAAGGCTGCGAGCGCAGGTGCTCCACCGCGTCATCGAGAAATTCGCGTGCAAGAGTTGATGCAAGTGCATCTATGTCAGAAAAGATTTTTTGTGTGCCGATAAGCAAGGTGAATTACCATAATCTATTGCTGCATATCTGCAAGAGTGCCGTACGCTAGAGTTCGCAGTAGATGCCGTCATCCGACAAGTTCTTGCAAGGATACCGCCAATCGTCTTCTTCGGAACTGAATAAATCGCTTGCCTCTTTCGGCCCCCATGTTCCGGCCGGATATCCATACAACTTTTCTTCCGGATGTTCCTCCCATGCAGTCAGAATCGGCCGAACAAATGCCCAACATGCTTCCACCGCATCGCTGCGTGCATAGAGTGTCGCGTCGCCAAGCATGCAATCCAACAGCAGGCGTTCATATGCCGACGGAACCTCCGTTTGTGAAAGATCCGAATAGTGAAAATCCATATTGACCGTTTGGATGTCAAATCCTGCGCCCGGAACCTTCATCCCGAATTTTATCAACACCCCTTCATCCGGCTGAATACGAATCACGAGTTGGTTGCCGGCCGGAGCGTTTTGTCCGCCATTTGAGAAGAGCATGTGCGGCGTCTTCTTGAAGTATATCACGGCCTCCGTCACACGCGTCGGCAGGCGCTTGCCGGTGCGAATATAGAACGGGACTCCGCCCCACCGCCAATTATCAATGAAGAATTTTATCGCCACAAAGGTTTCGATGCGGGAATCGGAAGCGACATCTTTTTCCTGCCGGTACCCGGCGACCGATTCACCGCGCACGACAGAATCCACGTACTGTCCGCGGACAACGGCGCGGAGTACTTCTTCACTCTTCATCGGCCGGAGTGCCTGCATCACTTTCACGATCTCGTTGCGCACCGCCGTTGCATTAAAATTCGACGGCGGCTCCATGGCAACGATACCGGTCACCTGCAGCAAATGGTTCTGCACCATATCCCGCAGAATGCCCGCTTGCTCATAGTATCCACCACGATTTTCGATGCCAATATTCTCTGCAGCGGTGATTTCAACCCGGTCCACATAGTTGCGGTTCCACAACGGTTCGAACATGCCGTTGGAAAAGCGAAGCGCCATGATATTTTGAACCGTCTCTTTACCCAGGTAATGATCGATGCGGTAGATTTGCGATTCCTGAAAATATTTCTGCAATTGACGGTTGAGCGCCTGCGCCGAGGCGAGATCGCGGCCAAACGGCTTTTCCACGACAATGCGGCGCCACTCTTTTCCCTCACGCTGAAAATTCAATTCCTGCGAGGCAAGTCCGTGCGCCACTGTTGCATACAGACTCGGGGGAACAGCGAGATAGTAGACATAGTTACCGCCGATGTGATAATCGGCATCCATGGCAATGAGCCTCGACCGAACCGTTGCGTATTCAAGCACGTTCGCCGTATCGATGCTGATATAATGAAGCAATGAACAGAACTCTTCCGCACATTTTCGGTCATCCGAGGCAAGCGCTTGTGCCATTCCCACGCGAAAGGTATCATCGGTCAAACGCAACCGGCCGATCCCGAGCACTGCAAATCTTTCGGGAAGCTGTTTCTGCCGATGCAGTTCAAACAGCGCAGGAAGCAGTTTCTTTTTTGTAAGATCTCCCGATGCTCCAAAAATTACCAGAATGCAGGAATCAGGCACCGACATGCTACTCCTCTTAATGCAAATACATTATAAGCGTAAGTCGAAAACTCGAACTCATTCTTAACGCAGAGGACGCAGGCGGCGCAAGAGTCGCTAGCGTTATTTCAATTTCATTTGCGGCTTTTGCGTTAAGAGTTTTTAGCAAGGGATGGAAGTGTCGCCCGTCTTCTATAGTATATCAAAAATCCGGATAAAATTCACCGTTGAGCATTTCGTTGAGATTTCCTTTATATTCATTGTCAAACTGAGAATGGGTCCAATAGACACAGGAACAATGGTAAGGATTACGATGAAGACTCTTCCATGGAAAATAATTCGCCATCTCTCGCTTTTTCGAGTCCCAGCGAGACTGCTGCTGAAGTGGGAGTCAGCCTCATGATCGAAACGTCTCATCTGAGCAAGAAGTTCGACTCAAAAGAAGCCGTGCATGATTTGAATCTGATAGTGCGTGAAGGAGAGATTTTCGGCTTTCTCGGTCCGAATGGCGCAGGGAAATCCACCACCGTCAAAATGCTGACTGGCATGATTTTCCCGACTTCAGGATCCGCCCATATCTGCGGTTTTGATATAGCAGAGCAACCGGTGGAGGTTAAAAAAAGAATCGGCTATGTTCCTGAATCTGCAGCTCTCTTCGAAAGCCTCACCGGTTGGGAATATCTCCATCTCATAGCGGACCTTCACCACCTCGAACCAGCTCTTGCAGATAAGCGCATCGAAGAATTTCTGACGCTCTTCGGCTTGTGGGAAGAGCGCGGATCACGCTTGCAGCAATATTCAAAAGGCATGAAGCAGAAAGTGCTGATCTCGGCAGGACTCATCCACAATCCCCCCGTCCTGTTTCTGGATGAACCGCTCAATGGCTTGGATGCGAATGCCGCCCTTGTCTTTAAAGAACTGCTGCGAAAATTTTCCGCACAGGGAAAAACAATTTTCTTCACGTCACACATCCTTGATGTCGTTGAGAAGATTTGTTCACGCATTGTCATCATTGACAATGGAGCGGTTATCGCGGAGGGAACGGGCGCATCCATTGCGCAATCCGCAGGACGCACAACGCTGGAAGAAGCTTTCAGTGCCTTGACGGGCATGAAAGACGCGCGCGATTCGGCACAAGATTTTCTGGAGGCGCTGGGATCATGATGCTACAGCGGCTGGCGGAAGCGTATGGCATCGACTATGTGCAATGCAGGACATTGATCCGGACGTCATTCCGACTTGCAAACCGCCAGACATCCATGCAAGTCAGAAGTTCGAATACCAAAGCAAAAGACTCGAAGGCAACGTTGATACTTTCTCTCGTACTCTATTTTATTCTGGGTATGGTGATGGTCAGCTTTGTCGTTCAAATTCGCAACCCTTTTTGGTCGATGCTTATTCTCTACACCACTATTTCATTTTTCGTCGGATCGCTGATGCTGACGGAATTCGGAGCGGTGATTATCGCACCGGAAGATTATGCAATTTTCAGTGTCCAGCCCGTCTCATCGAAAACATACTTTGCGGCTAAAGCAGGATTTGCTATTGTGTTCATATTGATGTACACGCTCGCGCTCGGCCTCCCCTCGGTGGTTGCCATCGGCTTCATCGCTCCTGCCGGACACGGCGTGTTCTTCATTCTGGCATCCCTCGCAGGATTGCTGATGGTCGGCATCGGGGTCTCCATGACCATGATTTTGTTTTACACTGCGATCCTGCGTTCGGCTCATTATAGAAAACTGAAAAGCGTTCTGACCTATATGCAGCTCATCATGACATTTTTCGTCTATGGAAGCTATACACTCCTTCCGTCACTCGTTGATTCAATCTCACAAATTCTTCCCCAGACAAAACCCTGGTGGGTGTATGTTTTTCCCGTCGCATGGTACAGTATGTTTCTTGAAATTGCCCGGGGTGTGTTTTCTCCGGAGGCAGTGCTGATGTCTCTCGCCGGTATTTTTTTCTTCGCAGGGATACTTCCCGCGGCGTTTTCCAAGATCTCTATGACATACGCAGAGAATCTTGCTGCCGCGGCCACTGTCGCGGATGAAAAGAAAACTGAGGCACAAAAGTCGGCAAAACGCGGCAATCTGCTCAAGAAACCGGAAGAGCGCGTTGTGGCAGCTTTGATCCGCAGCCAATTTAAAAACGATACAAAATTCCGAATGGCAATATTGGCAATCATTCCTCTCACCATCATGTATGCGTACATGGGCATGCGGGGGCGCCACCAATTGTTCGACCCATTCGCCCCGAATTGGCATTCGTTGGGCGGATCCGCCGCACTCTATATCGCCATTATTCTGTTCCCGATGATGTTGAAAGAGGCCGTCACCCGGTCTGAATCGTTCGCAGCAGCATGGATTTTTTTTGTTACACCGACGGATAAGACGAGGTTGGTGATATCTGTCAAGACGATCCTTTTTTGGTTCTTCATCGTTCCGTATATTCTGCTTCTCGGGATCATATTTCTTTTCAATTTCAAGAGCACGCTGCATGTGGGCATGCATCTCGTCGTTCTTCTCCTCTTCAGCCGGGGCTATCTGCAGTTGTTGCTTCTGATAAATCCCAACATGCCCTTCTCGCTCCCGCGCAATGTGGGAGAGCGCGCCACGGCGTTCGGTATGGTAATGGTTCTCGGACCGATCATACTAATTGGCGGACTATTTGCATTTTCTTATTTCGTGTATTCAAATGTGATCGCTTATGTAGTCACGGTCGTTGCTTTCCTGCTCATCATCACCGGCATGGAAAAGCTGCTCGTCTCCAGAATCTCGCACAAACTGGCGACATTAGAGTATCAGGGGTGAAAGACAGGAAAAATTCACGAGGTGAATGCGGGGATCTTGATGCTCGGATGGCAGTCAATGCTGTTCTATATCTTTTACACCTATTGACACCATAATACATGCAGGCACATTGACCTGCCGCGGCGATTCTCCCGGTCTATCCCGTCTAAAAAGAGACATCCTTTCGCAACACCATCCTACGGAACAAAAATGCGGTTTTTTGTTGCTTTGTTGGCCTGATGCAGCGTGGTACGCGCGCGCGCTTTGTCGCGCACGGCACACTCTGTCGAGATTGCGTTGATCAGCATGGCTATGGCAGCAAATGAATTAGTGAAAAGGACATTTTCGCTTTTTACGATTAAGGCTGTATCTGCGTACATTGCCGCCGGCGCGGAAGACTTGTTCGTGATCGCTATGACCGCGATCTTCTTCTCCCGTGCCTGCCGGATGGCATCCACGGTCTCCTGGTAGTACGGAGGGAATGAAATGCCAACCAGCACATCGCCTTTGTCTGCCAGAAGAATTTCTTCCGCAAACGTTGTCGAACCCTGCCGGAACGCAGCAGCCTTCTTCCCCACTTGATTGAGCTGGTAGGCCAGAATGTGTGCCATCAGGTACGAAATTCCGAACCCTGCCGTATGGACTTGTGGTGCCGCCAGGATAAGATCAACCGCGCGGCGGAATGCCTCCCGCTTGATGAGAGAAAGAGTCTCTCCGATGTTTTTTATATCCTGGTTCCCCACGAGGCTGAGCGTATCATCACCCATCGCCGGTGGATGCACTGCTGGAAATACGTCCTCGTTTTTGAGTTTGTGCTGGAGAGCGCGGCTGACAGTGTCCCGCATATCGCCGTAACCAGAAAAGCCTATCCGCCGCGAAAAACGCACAATGGAGGCGACACTGGCAGAAGAAGCCTTGGCGATCTCGTGCACACTGAGGAATGGAATCAGATCCTCATTATCCAGAAAGAAGTCCGCAATCTTCTGATGATTCTTTGGAAGGGTGTTATATTCATCGCGAATTCTGTGCTGCATCTTATTGCTACGTTTCATGGTCTGCTCGTACTATGTCTGAATTACTTCAGAGCACCGGCACTCCGGCACCTCCGCAATGCGGTAATTTGTCATTTCGTCAACATCAAATAATTGTCGGGACCCCCTGGGCTATCACACACATCTGAATGAGAAATGCTATATTGGAAGGCATTCTATTCTCCGGCATCAAGCAATCGGATCTCTTCGGCAACGGTGAAAATCACAAAGGAACTCTTGAACAGAGCAGCACTACATGAAGAAAGGGCGAATGTTGGCCGGCAAGCGATGCGTGCAAGGTTTTCATTGCAATATTAGTTTCATTATTCTATATTATAGAAACATTTGTTTCATGATAAATCTACAGTATTTTACAGACTGTGTCAAGCAGTCAAATGAAAGGAGTTGCGGACGTGAAGGCTCAAGACTTTTTGACGGTTCGGGACCTGTCCCGGGAAGAAATTCTCGAAACATTCGTCATCGCCCTGGACATGAAGGCGAATCGTGCGAAATATGCAGAGGTCCTGAAGGGCAAAGCGCTCGCACTGATTTTTGAAAAACCGTCCCTCCGTACCCGCACCACCTTCGATATCGGCATCCAGCAGCTGGGCGGCTACTCTCTCTATCTTTCTCCAGCGGAAATCAGCCTCGGCAAACGTGAGTCCGTGCACGACGTTGCAAAAAATCTTGAACGCATGGTGCAGGGCATCATGATCAGGACATTCGCGCATCAGATCGTGATCGATATGGCGAAGCATGCGTCGATTCCGATTATCAACGGCCTGACCGACTATTCCCATCCCTGCCAGGCAATGGCCGACTTCCTGACCATTCAGGAAAAGAAAGGTGACTTGAAAGGATTGAAAGTCTGCTACGTCGGCGACGGGAATAACGTGGCACACTCGCTGATGTTCGCCGGCGCGCGTCTCGGCACACACGTGACGGTCGCATGTCCACGTGGATTTGAACCGAATCTGAATGCGTATAAAGATTCCACTGAGGATGCCAAAGCAACCGGCGCAAAGATCGATGTCGTGAACGACGCCGTCGAAGGTGTAAAAAATGCAGACGTCATCTACACGGACGTCTGGGCGTCTATGGGACAGGAAGCGGAAGCAGATGCACGCAAGAAAATTTTCCGTCCATTCCAGGTGAATGCTGATCTGATGGCAAGGGCGAAGAAGGATGCGATCTTCATGCATTGCCTACCTGCCCACCGCGGTGATGAAGTAACGGATGAAGTGATCGATTCCGCTGCGTCTGTCGTGTTCGATGAAGCGGAGAATCGCCTGCACGCACAAAAGTCCATCATGTATCAGTTGATGAAGTAACATGGAAAAAATCGCAGTCATTGCTATCGGTGGAAATTCGTTGATACGCGCCGGCGAACGGGGCACGATTGACGATCAATTGGGAAATGCACATGCCACGGCACGTCACATCGTGCGCATGGTCGAACGAGGCTGGCGTATTGTCATCACGCACGGCAACGGCCCGCAAGTTGGTGCTGCGCTGCTGCGTTCCGAGCGTGCGGCCGGCGAAGTCTATACTCATCCGCTGGATGTGTGTGTCGCCACAACGCAAAGCGAAATTGGCTACATCATCCAGCGCGCGATGGAATATGAACTGCGGCAGATCGGCCTCTTCACGCCGATCATGACAGTGCTGACGCAGGTGCGTGTCGATGAAAGCGACCAGGCATTCACGCATCCGACAAAACCCATCGGCCCTTTCTATTCCAAAGCCACAGCAGAAGAAAAGCAGAAGACACTTGGTTGGGATATTGTCGAAGATGCGGCACGCGGCTATCGCCGCGTGGTGGCATCACCCGAACCAGTGGAGGTTTTCGAAGAAGACATTATCCGGAAAATTCTTAACCTCGGAATGATTGTCATCGCCGTGGGCGGCGGCGGTATTCCGGTAATCGAGCGTGAAGGATATCTCGTACTCGGACGCGAAGCGGTCATCGACAAAGATCGCGCATCCTCACTGCTTGCCTCCGGGCTTGGAGCGGACAGCTTCATCATTTGCACAGACGTGGAACAGGTGTATATCAATTACAAAAAGCCAACACAACAGGCGCTGGGTCGCATCACAGTGGATGAACTGGAAACCTACGTGAAGCAGGGTCATTTTGCCGCCGGTAGTATGGGCCCCAAGGTAGAATCTTGCATCCGTTTTGTGCGGAAATCGGGGCATACAGCAGTTATTACGTCATTTGAGCATCTCCTGGACGCACTGGATGGAAAGACCGGAACGCACGTTCTGCCTGCATAGTGATCTGCGGTGTCAGCACAGCTGTTGAAAATTGAATCCAGACTACGAAGGACATTGCCATGAAATTGAATCACGTCATTGAATCGCAGCAATTCACGGTTCCCCTGTTGATGGAATTATTCGACCGCACGCGGCAGATGGAAAAAATCGTCGTACGCGGCGGAACAAAAGATTATGCATCCAAGATCATGGCGACGCTCTTCTACAAATCTTCGACACGCACGCGATTTTCTTTTGAGGCAGCGATGTACCGGCTCGGCGGCCGTGTTATTTCCACAGAACATGCGGCCGATTTTTCTTCAGAGATGAAGGACGAAATGCTGGAAGACACGATTCGCATCATCTCGAATGACTGTGATGTGATCGTGCTCCGCCACACCGAAGAAGGAGCGGCACACCGTGCAGCCGCCGTATCGTCCGTTCCGGTGATCAATGCCGGCGACGGCAGCGGCGGACAGCATCCCACACAGGCGCTCCTCGATCTGTACACCATTTACCGGGAATGCAAAGCACTGAACGGCATCTCCATTGCCTTCGTGGGAGCGCTGGATGCCGGACGGACGGTGCGATCGTTAACATACCTGCTCAGCAAATTCGACCGCGTAAAATTTTATTTCATCGCACCGCCGGAAATGCAAATCGGAAAAGACATTTTGCATTATCTTGAGAACCATCGTGTCGAATATGAGCTGCTCGATCAGCCGGAATCGATTATTGCCGGCGTCGACGTCCTGTATCGCACACGCATCGATCGGAGCAAGCTTGCCAAGAAAGATATCGACCTGACCGTCTATAATATCAACGCCGGCGTTTTGCAGAAGATGAAATCGAACGCCATCATCATGCACCCGCTTCCCCGCTCGGTGGAAATCGATCCCGTCGTGGATAACGATCCGCGCGCCGTGTATTTCCGCCAGGCCTGCAACGGACTCTACGTCCGCATGGCTTTGCTCACGATTCTATTAGATCACGAGTAGCACCATGGCCCTTCTCGCCTACTTTCTGAACATGACCTGACGTTTCCGTTCCTTCGGATTTGTCAATTGTTCAGCATGGTCCAGCCACTTTTTCCTCTACCAAAGGAACCGCGAATGAAAATGCAAGAATACATCGCGCTGGAAGAACAGTACGGCGCGCATAACTATCATCCGCTTGATGTCGTCATCCACTCTGCCCAGGGCGTATGGGTTACCGACATTGAGGGAAATAGATATCTCGATTGTCTGGCCGCCTACTCGGCGGTCAATCAGGGGCATTGTCATCCTGCCATCCGGAAAGTATTTCTGGAACAGGCTGACCGTGTCACACTCACCAGCCGTGCGTTCCGCAACGATCAGCTTCCGCTCTTCTACAAGATGCTGCACGACATCACCGGCTACGAGATGTCGCTGCCGATGAACACCGGTGCGGAAGCTGTCGAAACCGCGGTCAAAGCTGCACGCAAATGGGGCTATACCGTCAAAGGCATTCCAGACGGAAAAGCGGAAATCATTTGCGCCACAGATAATTTTCATGGCCGCACCACAACGGTGATCAGCTTTTCCACTGAGCCGCAATACCGGGATGGATTCGGCCCGTTCACGCCCGGATTTCCCATTGTTCCCTTTGGCGACATTGCCGCACTGAAAGCAGCAATCAATCCGAACACGGCGGCCTTCCTCGTTGAGCCAATCCAGGGTGAAGCAGGCATCATCGTTCCCCCCGAAGGATACCTTCGCGAGGCTGCACGCCTCTGCAAAGAAAACAACGTCCTTCTTATTTGCGACGAAATCCAGGCTGGACTCGGACGCAGCGGAAAATTGTTTGCATTCGAATACGAAGGCATCCGTCCCGACGTCGTCATTATCGGCAAGGCGCTCAGCGGCGGATTTTACCCCGTCTCGGCGGTGTTGTCATCGAAAGAGATACTTGGCGTGTTCAAGCCGGGCGATCATGGTTCGACATTCGGCGGCAATCCGATGGGGGCAGCCGTTGCCTGCGCTGCCCTGAAGGTACTTCTGGACGAAAAACTTATTGAGCGGTCATTCGAGCTTGGCGCTTATTTCACGGAAAAGCTTCGCAGTATCAACAGCCTCCATGTGAAAGAGGTCCGCGGCAAGGGCCTCTGGATCGGTTTTGTGCTCGATACCAAAGCCCGTCCCTATTGCGAGCGCCTGATGAAAGAAGGAATTCTGTGCAAAGAGACACACGATTGCGTCATCCGCTTCGCGCCTCCTTTGACCATCACAAAGGAAGAGATAGATTGGGCATTCGAACGAATCAACAAGGTAGTTCGTTCAATGGATTGAGTGCGTGCCAGGCTCGAATCAGAAGCTTTTGCCACAGAGATTATTCTAAAAGTGATTCCGGTCTTTCAGTAAAAATTTTTCTCTGTGCTCTCTGAGTTCTCTGTGGCAAAATAGATCCTATATTTCAAGTAATCATGATTTACAGACAGGAGATTGTTATGGCTACCTTTAAACCGATCAACACAATCATTGTCGGAGCAGCGGGACGTGATTTTCACAACTTCAATATGGTGTACAGAGACAACAGCATGTACAATGTTGTCGCTTTCACCGCGGCTCAGATTCCGAACATCGCCGGCCGCAAATATCCGGCTGCACTCGCAGGCAAACTCTATCCGAAAGGAATTCCGATCTTTGAGGAAAAGGATCTCGAAGAACTCATCGTGAAATATGATGTCGACGAAGTGATCTTTTCCTACAGTGACGTCACCTATCGGCACGTGATGAGCATCGGTTCGCGGGTGACTACGGCCGGAGCGCATTTCAAGATTCTGAGTGCCCGAAGTACAATGATCAAAAGCAAAAAACCGGTGATTTCCATTTGCGCAGTTCGTACCGGCAGCGGCAAGAGCCAGACGGGACGCAAAGTCGCAAAAATTCTCCATGAACTCGGCTATAAAGTGGCGGCCATACGCCATCCGATGCCGTATGGTGATCTCGAAAAACAGAAAGTGCAGCGGTTCGGTTCGGTTGCAGATCTCGCAAAGCACAAATGCACCATTGAAGAAATGGAAGAGTATGAACCGCATATCGAGAGCGGAACGATCATCTACGCCGGCGTTGATTATGTGGCAATACTCGAGCAGGCGGAAAAAGAGGCGGATGTGATCATCTGGGACGGCGGCAACAACGATTTGCCCTTCTACGCCCCGGATCTTCACATCGTGGTGGCCGATCCGCTTCGCGCCGGAAATGAATTGAACTATTTTCCCAGCGAAGCAAATTTGCGCATGGCGGACATTGTGGTGATCAACAAGATCGATTCTGCTTTTCCCGACATGGTGACAAAGCTCCGCGAAAATATCCGATCGGTGAACAAACGCGCACGGATTGTCGATGCAGCATCTCCAATTGCCGTTGAAAACAGCGAGCGTATCGCCGGCAAACGTGTATTGGTCATCGAGGACGGCCCGACGCTCACGCACGGCGAAATGAAATTCGGCGCAGGCACAGTAGCTGCACAGAAATTCGGTGCCGCGGAAATTATCGATCCGCGTCCCTGGGCAACCGGTGAAATCAAGAAGACCTTCGAAACCTATCCGAATATCGGCATTCTGCTTCCGGCAATGGGATACGGCGACAAACAGATAAAGGATCTTGAAGCCACCATCAACAAAGTCCCGTGCGATGCAGTGATCATTGGCACCCCGATTGATCTGAACAGAATTGTAAAGATCAAGAAGCCGACGTTCCGTGTCACGTACGAACTGCAGGAAATTGGTGAGCCGAGTCTCGATACGATCCTGAAGGCATTTTTGAAGAAGATCTAACAACGGAGCGATGCTTTTCTCTACACAGAAGCACGGCCGAAAGCGGCCGTGCTTTTTTTATTCACCTCCGCGCTAACAGAAACCAACGGGCACTAAACGCCGGGATGACGATTGTCACCCACTGTCGCGGTATGCGTGCATAGCCATACCTTTCGGCCTTTATTGACAATGGTATGCGGGATATTTACATTTGCTCCAGTCTCTATGCAAGTGTATCATAGAGATGATGAAATGTGCGCTATTTTTGTCCCGGAGGTTCCATGAAACCGCTTACGACATTCTGTATCGTTGCATTCATATCGTTCCCTCTTTTTTCCCAGGAGCCAAACGTCTCCGTTTACATCAATGCGGGTATCGATACATCCAATGCGGATATTGCAGATGTGATTTCGTTGTGGAAGTTCTACTTGCGTTCGCACCCCGATAGTATCTATGATAATCCCTATTGGAGCCAAGCTGAAAAACAATGCTACAAAAATTTTGACTTTCTAAGCACCGGATATTTCAGTCCGAGCCTCTATTACTTTCTTTCGTCGTGGAAAGCCACCGTCATGAGCGTGATGAAGGTGGATTCTCATTACGTCATCCGGACACTATTTGCGACGCAGACCGGGTCCGGATTTTCAAAACCATACTGCATTACACAAACGGCAGCAATAAAAGAAAATGGCAACTTCAAACTCTGCAACATTCTCCCGTTCAATACGCGCACATGGAGGCACGAGCAGGTCGGGAGCATCACGTTCATTTTTGATGAAACTCATCGCTTCAATGCAGATCTTGCTGAACGCATGAATGCATTCGTTGATTCTCTTGCCGGACTCTGGAACCTCAGGCCGGTTCCCATTGATTTCTACTTAATGGAAAGCATGCCGGTAATAATGAAAATGCGCGGATTTGATTTTTATATAGGAGAGGGATATAACACGGGACCCGGCGGCGTCACCGACATCGCGAATCACATCGTCTTTGGAGGTGGGCAAGATGAGTGGTATCCTCATGAGTTTATTCATGTCTATATCAATCCGCTCTTTCCCCACGCCCATCATTATTTTCTCGAAGGGTACGCAACGCTGCTCGGGGGTTCAAAAGGTCAAAGCCTTCTCTGGCACATGCGGCGCATGAACGAGTATCTCAAACAACATTCGGAAGTCAATCTCAGCAACCTTCTTGACTTCTGGCATTTTGATGCGGTCACCAATCCACAGATGGTATTTGGCGGCCTGTTCTGCCAATTGGCATTGGAGAAAGGCGGCCTGGCAGAACTCAAGCGACTGATGAATTATGATAGTGATGATTTCTTCAAAGCCATTGAAATGGAATTCGGGATTGTGAAAAAGGATTTGAATCGCTTTGTCAGAGAGAAGCTTGACGATTATGTGCTGCGCTTCAGCAAGTGATGAAAAAATTTGCGGCACAGGCGAATCTACCATCCCCCTGCCGGACATTGCACTGACAGGGGAAGATGACAAAACTGGAATCTTCTACAGATATCGTAATACCTGAAGAAACCAGGAATCGGAATTTGTACTGCTTCTATTTGTTCACCGCCGAAAGCGCCTGTTCTGGATAGCGTGTTCCGGAAGCCGCGCCGGGCGGAATCGCTTCACCGATGCGTGCAATCTCATCCGAAGACAATGATACAGAGATTGACTTGATATTTTCCTCAAGATATTTCCTGCGCTTGGTCCCCGGAATGGGCACAATGTCCTTACCCTGTGCAAGAAGCCATGCCAGAGCAAGTTGGGCCGGTGTACATTTCTTCTCTGCAGCCAGTTGTTCCACACGATTTAACAAGTCAAGATTCTTCTGAAAATTTTCTTCCTGAAAACGCGGATGATTTCTCCGCGTGTCATCTTCTGCAAGTGCACCCGAACTTTTAAACGCGCCGCTGAGGAATCCACGCCCGAGGGGGCTGTAGGGAACAAAGGCAATGCCGAGTTCCCGCACCGTCGGAAGGATTTCGGCTTCCACATCGCGAGTCCAGAGGGAATATTCGGTTTGCAAGGCGGTGATCGGATGAACCACATGAGCCTTGCGAACAGTAACGGCAGAAGCTTCCGACAATCCCAGAAAGCGCACCTTCCCCAACCGAACGAGCTCCGCCATCGCTCCCACAGTTTCTTCGATGGGAACGGTTTGATCTACTCGATGTTGATAATAAAGATCTATGTAATCCATATCTAATCGCTTCAGGCTTGCATCGCACGCTGTACGGACATATTCCGGCCGGCCGTTCACGCCAAGAAAGCTACCGTCAGCTCCACGAACGTTGCCGAATTTTGTGGCAAGGATTACTTCTTTTCTTTTCGCGTGAAGTGCTTTGCCTACCAGCACTTCATTTTTTCCTACTCCATACATATCCGCGGTATCAAAGAAATTAATTCCGAGCTCCAGAGCACGATGGATGGTGGCAATAGATTCGTCATCATTTCTGCCGGAATAGAAATCCGACATTCCCATGCAGCCGAGACCAAGTGCCGAAACTTTCATTCCGCTCTTGCCAAGTTCACGATATTCCATAGATGTCGTCCTTCCTTGCTATCATTGGTAAGTTAATTTCTTATGTGTGTATAACACTCTACATCCGTTTCCTGTTCCGCTATATTTTCGTTTATGGTTTCTTCCTCGGGCGTGTTTGTCGACTTGACCGTGTCATTCCCGCACACCAACAGTGTCCTATTGCCAATGCTGTCTGCACGTGCAATTCAGGGAGGGCGCGAAAACTTGCATTTGAATAGAGACTCTGTTAGTTTTGTCTCAAGCGATGTAACCTCCAGCGAAAAGACGGCGATGCATCAGAGGCATCAAGGAAGCTTCTTTCCCGGCACTTCGGACTTTCACGGAGACTTTTCTATCTTCACGAGTGACTGATGGTTCTGAACTGCAGCCGACTAATTTTTGGCATCTTCGTTTTTTCTCTGGCGATGATGCCATCATGTTCCAAACCGACAGAAACCAGTCTGCCTGCGCCGCAGGAAAACTTTGCCGTCCAGAAGAATGTTGAATGGGCCCGGCCGAACGGTCAGAGCCTGACGATGGATATATACATTCCTAAAACCGGAAAAGCAATTTATCCTGTTCTTGTTGTTTTTCACGGTGGAGGCTGGTTGATCAATGACAATTCCATCATGAGTCAATCGGCGCAATATATCGCGCAACATTCCGATTACATTGTCTGCAATGTAAACTACCGCCTGCTCGGAGACAATGGAAACACTGTTACCATGAACCAGATCATTGAAGACGTCTTCGGCGCGGTGCTGTGGATAAAGGACAACATTCACTCGTATGGCGGTGACTCATCGAAGGTTGCTATTACCGGCGACAGCTCCGGTGGACATCTGGCGGCGATGATCCTTTGCTGTGGAGATAAACTTGAATCGGACGGTTTTGCGGGCAGTTCATTTGGATATTGTCCAACATATCTGCCCGCAGGCATGACCGCAGAAGAAGTCGCCCGAAGAAATGGGCTGACGGTTCAGGCGGCAATTCTCAGCTATGGAGCTTTTGACATTTACACTTCATGTCTCAACGGTCTTGAATCAGGCGGCAATATTTTCTGGGCATTGGCGCAGAAAAACCCTCGCGGCATATTTGGTGATTCAATTAATGTCACCGCAAATGGTGAATGGTACCGGGCGGTATCGCCGGTGTACAACATACCACAGGCTTCGGCACGATCCCTGCCGCCCACACTCTGCACGGTCGGATCAAGAGACAATCTTGTGTCGCCGGCTTCGGTGAAGGATTTTGTCTCACTGCTGAAAGAGGCTGGACAGCCTGCGGAGTACTGGGAATATGCAGGAGAACCGCACGGATTTCTGAGTTCTGGTGCGAATCCGTTACTCGGAATATCTTTTGAGAAAGACGCCCCGCCGGCACTCGATAGAATGATACAATTTCTCGACTCGACTATTCGGCGCTGAGGATTCAACCCTCAACATGCCATTTTCCCCGCTGGAAAAAATCATAGAATAGAGTAGGAGGAGGTTCGTAAGAACCTCCGTCCCCTCATCAAACCGTACGGACGGGTTTCCCGTATACGGCTTTCCTGTAAGGTTGCCCCATTGCAGGGAGCACCAGTGGATCAGTGATGAGTTCAACGAGCGTTACCAGACCGTAGGAACGAAGAAGGTCATTGGAGATTCGAAGATTCTGAGGCATCTTTGCTCTCTTCTTTTCGATAAAGCACCGCAATCGCATTCTCGTCCATTCATCCAGTTTTTGAAACAGTCCTTTTACATTTGCAATCCGGTAGTAATTGCCAAACCCTCGCAGTGTCGGATTCAGTTGTTTGATAACTTCTCTGACATTACACGGCTGTTGTCGCCGCGTCAGCAATTTGACACGTTCTTTGAATCTTTCGAGTGTTTTGAGTCGGGGCCAAAGATACTTCCTATGCCTCATAAACCCAACAAATTCGAAAGTTTCTTCCGTATAGCAAATGATTCGGGTTTTGATCGGATGTATTTGTAAATGCATCCTTTCTTCGACAATGCGTCGCAGTTCAGCGAGTGCTTCTTCTGCTTCCTGCTGACTTCGGCAAAGAATAACCATGTCATCAGCATACCGCACCATCTCATACCCTTTGCTTGCCATGATCCAGTCTGCCTTGTTCAGGTAGATGTTCGCAAGCAACGGACTGATCACTCCGCCTTGCGGTGTTCCTTCTTCGGTCGCTCGGAAGATGTTCTCTTCCATTACTCCCGATTCCAGAAACATCCGTATCAATCGCAGAACACTTCCATCCGATATTTCTTCGTTCACTGTATCCAACAGCAGTTCATGGTTGACTGTATCGAAATACTTGCGTAGATCGATGTCTACTACCCACGTCTTTCCTGCCTCCAATTCCCGGCATACATGGCTGATTGCGCCGTGCGTGCTCCGGTGCGGGCGGAAGCCGTAGCTGTTTGTGTGAAAGAGAGGCTCGAAGATCGGTTCCAGAATGTTCAGTAGTGCTTGCTGAACCACCCTGTCCCGTATCGTCGGTATCCCTAATGGACGCTGTTCCCCGTTTGCTTTCGGTATCCATACCCGCCGCAGTGGTTGCGGCTTATATCGCTTCTCCTTCAGCAGGCGATGGAGTTCCGCAAGGTGTTGTTCTTTGTCGCTCTCGAATCCGGTGATACTCTGACGATCAATGCCTCCGGCTCCACGGTTCGAGCGCACATGTTCCCATGCGTCTGCAAGATTCCAAGGAGCAAAGACTTTGTCATACAGACTATACCATTTTCGTTTCACTTCTTCCCTCTGTTTATTGCCAACATCCGTTCCATCGGGGCATTCTAACGCGACTCTGTAACTCCTTACGGGGAGTAATCGTTCGTCTTTTGTTTCCTGTATTCTGCTCCGTTGGTCGTTTGTTTCCTTACAGCAGAGTCCCTTCACGTTTCCATCTTGCAATGGATTCATTCCGACTTTCATCAGACATTATGACGCTACTATGAACTCCTCTGACTCCTCGCACAGCGTTGCTTCGCATTTCGCTTTCGCTTATAACTTCAGCTTACGATCACTTCTGTTTCGGCTTCCGCGCCTCCCTCTCTCATGATCGACTTTGCGAGGTCTCCCGTGGTCATATCATCGGCTTCCCATCCATACCGACCGTAATCACTACCCGCATCCTCAGCATCCTTTCACACGCTACCCCTCAGGATAACTGAGCCGATTGTTATGTAGCTGACTTCTCCGTTCTATTGGCGGATCGTCAATGCGGAAAGCCACCTCTGGTTCGCTTGTTGCTTCGGTCTGGATTTTTGTCTTGCGTCCTTCAGATTCCACCTCGCGGCGGACACCCTACGCTTGACTATATCACCCGGTGAGCGTTCGGTGATAAGAGGACTTTAACCTCCAAGTTGATGATACTGCACGGCACACAACAGCAAAGCCCTCAATTAAGAGGGCTTCACATTTTGAGCAGGAAACTTCCAGATTGAGTTGCCGTTTAGAGTCGCTCGACGATCATTGCAGATGCTTCGCCGCCGCCGATGCAGATTGCCGCCATGCCCCGGCGCAGGTTCCGTTGTTTCAGTGCATTAAGTAATGTCACGACGATTCGAGCACCACTCGCACCGATAGGATGTCCGAGCGCAACAGCTCCGCCATTCACATTCACCTTTGACGGATCGAGACCCGCAAGAGCATTGACGGCGAGCGTCACAACTGCAAAGGCTTCATTCACTTCGAAGAGATCGATATCTTTTACTGCAAGACCGGTTTTCGCAAGTAGTTTCGGAATGACATCAGCCGGAGCGGTGGTGAACCATTCCGGTGCTTTCGCCGCAGATGCAAATCCAATGATTTTCGCGAGTGGTTTCAGATTTCGGGATGCAGCTTCTTCTTCGGACATAAGAAGAACCGCCGCCGCACCGTCGTTGAGCTTGGAGCTGTTCGCCGCTGTCACGGTTCCATCTTTTTGGAAGGCGGGTTTCAATGTCGGAATCTTGTCAAAGTTCGTTTTGAAGGGTTCATCATCTTGTGAGACGATTTCGTCTCCCTTCTTTCCTTTGATGGTAACGGGAACGATCTCTTCTGCAAACCGGCCTTCATTCCATGCCGCTTGCGCCCGCCGGTAACTTTCGACGGCAAATGCATCCTGTGCCTCGCGGGGAATATTGCATTCTTTCGCGCACAACTCGGCCGCATTCCCCATGTGATAGTCTTGGTACACATCCCAGAGACCGTCGCGCAAGATTGCATCGACAACCTGTCCGTGCCCCATGCGATATCCTGTCCGGGCTTTGTCCAGATAGTACGGAATATTCGACATGCTCTCCATGCCTCCCGCAACGACGATATCTGCATCGCCCAATTGAATTGCCTGCGCTCCCAGCATAATCGCTTTCAATCCGGACCCGCACACTTTGTTGATTGTCATGGTCTCCACCGACTGCGGAAGCCCGCCAAACAAAGCCGCCTGCCTGGCAGGTGCCTGCCCTTCACCGGCTGCAAGAACATTGCCGAGAATGACTTCGTTGACATCCTTCGGGTCGATTCCCGCCCGACGAATGACTTCTTGAACCACGACAGCACCAAGCCGTGGTGCCGGAATGGAGCTCAAGCTTCCCTGAAATGAGCCGATCGGGGTTCGGCAGGCGCTGACAATAACTGGATTCTTCATAGATTTATATTGTTTTGTTGTTAAGTGATCAGTCACTTCTTAGAGAGTGGAGATACATCGATGCAATGGATTCTCCATTTTCTCTCTTATCCCTCTGTGCTCTCTGTGAGCTCTGTGGCAAACTATCTTCTGCGATGTGAACGGTGACTGATGATAACCCTCAGGATTCTATTGTTGCGTACTCAACCACGATTTTATCGTCTCATTGAATTCTTCCGCCTTCTCCATCATGACCATGTGCCCAGCTTCAGGAATCATTTTCAGTGTATAATGCGGAATCGCGGCCGTTCCGATCAATGCAACGTCAGAGGATGTTCCGCCGTGTAAAATTGGATTCGGAATCAATCCATCGTTCACGGCGAAAATAATCAATGTAGGCGTTGTAATACCGGAGAGCAGGTTGGTCGTCGGTTCGTCAATCATACCATGCACTGAACGCACCACCGCATAGCAAAAGGGTTCGAAGTCCTTCGACTTCGCCATCCGCACGCGTTCCTCTGCCATCCATTCGTACGAATCGTTGTAGGAATAAAAGTTCGAGGCTATATTCACGCGTGCTCTATCTTCCGGCGTCTTCTCGACAAAATCGACAGTCATAACGCTTTTGAGCCAGTCGCCGTCACCGCGTGAGAAGGGCTCAAAGCCGGCCGGCGAGGTGAGAATCAACCGATCGAGCTTGTTCGCATACTTCAACGCAAAGTGAATACCGATCTGGCTCCCCATGGAATGTCCGACATACACTACTTTCGATATGTGCAGACTATCCAACATCGCGTTGAGCACTTCTGCATAGAAGCTCATTGTGTACGGATACGCTTTTTTATCGGATTGTCCGTAGCCCGGCAGGTCGACGGCGATGACATGGTATTCTTTCGCCAACTCGGGAATATTATATCTCCAGAATCCGCCGTTGCTCGCGAGTCCGTGCACAAGAAGGAGCGTCCGCGGACCGTTTCCCTGTTCGATATAACTCAACCGGATATCGCGCACCATCACTTGCTTTGACGGAAATGGATAGTGGAGGTTCGTCATTTCGAGAGGCTCTGCATTTTGATATACGTTGCCGCCAGCGCATCCTGCAAAAAGGATGACAAGAAACAGGAGGTTGTATCGTTGCATGGTTTCACCCTTTCCTAAAACATCAGCCAGGACATCGTTGCAAAACAAACCCACGGGTCTTTTGACGGGCGAACGTGTGACGACGTGGCAAGTGGACTGTCATAAAAATCGCCGAGAAAGAGATATCCGGCGCTGAGGCTGAATGTCAGGAACACTTTGTACGTATACTGCGCTTCGGCATTCAGTTCCGTTCCTATCATCGTCCCGCCGCCGGAGAGAGCAGTATTCGAAATGGCGGTTGCCGCTCCTGCTTTCACATAGAATTTGTTCGGTACGATATCTTTCGAAACATTCACAAAGATTCCGGTGACGCCCAGGCCCATATTCGAGATATCCTGAACTGCAGAATAATATCTGTTCACAACTTTGGGATCGGGAAAAAGAAGGAGCGCCCGATGGCTGCTGTAAATAGCGGTGGGAGATCCATAGACATTGCCGGTCAGGACGCTGGAAATTGTCTTGCCCGATTTATTTGCGCTGCCGGTTGTGAACAATCCTTCGACGCTGATTCGATCGTTTGTCGTTTGACCATATTTGTAATAGATGGCTGCATTGGCAGCGACGCCGCCGATCGTACCATAGGATCCGGGATCTGCATCGCCAACGGTATCAACGGTTCCAAGATTTGACATGACAAATCCATCAATCCACAATCGTCCGGTGGCAAAGTCCCGGTTATAGGCGGCGTGCGTTCCCAGCCACAAAATGTTTGCCTCGTATCTCGATGTCGGAAATTCAAAACGCGGGCCACCGTTGTATTCAGACAACGAACTGTTCAATCCCTGTCCGAGAACGGAAATTCCACCGGAACTCTTGGCGCGGTCCCAGATGAACCAGGCATCCGCACCGACTTCAATCCGTGGAGTGACGCGCCCTTCTACATCCGCCATCCACAATGCGACGTCATCATTATCTTGAATCAAGTTTTCGTACAATTGATAATAGCCAAGACGATACTGGAGATTCTTGTTGTAGGTTCCAAACATACTGAGACCAACGCCCTGCGTACCCCAATATGCCAGCTTGTACGCACTCGATTGCGCCGTGCTGACGGCAATCTGGTTCGGGTCGCGAACATTGTCAAAGATACGCTGCAGACCGACGACGAAGTTGTACGGAGCGTCGGCCGGATGAATATCAACATTTGCGAGAAGCGTCTGAAGATTAACCTGGCCGGCATTGATTGCTCCCCCCTTATTCCCGCCGACACCGTATGCAACATCACCCCAGGTCATATCGATCTTAAAAAGACTTCGGAATGTTGCGACACCATCGAGAATCTGCGGCGAATAAATAAACATCGGAACAAATCGTTGCTCGAAATAAATCGCCGTTTTGCCCGTGTTGGTCGAGTTCGGCCCGAACATCCGTCCGATGATTTGGCCCTGGAGCAGTTCATTGGTGGGCGAGACATTGGAGATTGTGGATCTTGTAAACCAATATCCGACAAATCTGAATTCAGGCGGCTTCGGATCGGGAATCCGATTTCCCTGATCGTATGATGGCATCGGCACCTGCGCAAGCAGAACCGACGCAAACAGGACCGCGATAAGGAGATGAAGAAGATGTCGTTTGGGTTTCATAACTTCTTCCTGATCAAATGAACCTGTGAGGCCACGAAGACCTCACAGGTTCCTGAGGGTTATTGTTTTACGTACTTTTGAATGTAGATCGGATACTTCGTTGCGCCCACGGCAGTGCTGCCAAATCCACCGGCCGGCGACGGAGGGGTTACGCCAAGGCTGGGAGTCGTCTGGATGATCTCATACGTCAATGTAGGTTCCCAGTATTGCATAGATTCCCGTGGATGTGACGGTGCTCGGTGTGGCCTGATTCGCCACGATATTGTTGATCGTTGCGGTCTTTGTCCGTGAAGTGGAGACCGTATCGGTGTACGTGGATGCCGATTTCGTGTACGTGCCGGTGAACGTCGTCTGTGTGTTCGAGCTGTCGGTCTGGACAACGGTGTACGTATTGTCTGCGTTGAATGTGGCACGGATGCGAATGACTTTGAATGGCGCAATCATCAATCCGTAGGGTACGTTTGCACCTTCCATCAGCCATGTTCCGACGATCGGATCTGTCGCAGCAGGCGGCGTTACGGTCGTGCTGTCATCTTTCTTGCACCCTGCGAGCACAACAAAAAGAAGAACCGCGATGAGCATTGTGTGTTTCATGAAACCCTCCTTGGTGATTATTGAATGATGCAGTGAGTTTGGTGTTACCGTGAAAATTCTTTTAACGCTCGCTTTAAGATTTTGCCGCTGTCTCCCTTTGGCAGTTCCTTCAGAAATTCAAAGTGTTTTGGAATTTTGTACTTTGCCAGGTTGCCGGTGCAGAAGTTTCGTATCTCATCAATCGTGCAAAAGGCATCCGGCTTCAGCACGATGAACGCCTTCCCGACTTCTCCCCACTTTGGATCCGGCACTCCGACAATAGCAACATCGGAAATTGCCGGATGTGTCCGCAGAAAATGTTCAACCTCAGCGGGATAAACATTTTCCGCACCGCTGATGTACATGTCTTTCTTCCGATCGATAACGTAATAGTATCCTTCACTATCCTTCCGGACGATATCACCGGTATGAAACCACCCGTCCCGAATCACCTGTTCCGTCGCCGCCGGATTGTTCCAATATCCCGGTGTCACAACCGGGGACCGCATCAGCAATTCTCCCGGTTCATCGACGCCGCATTCGTTCCCTGCATCGTCCACAACTTTCGCATCCACATAGAAATTTGGAAATCCGATCGAGCCCTTCTTCCGGATCGCGTCCTCCTCCGGCAATGAATAGACATTTGGCCCCACTTCCGTCAGGCCGTATCCCTGCCGAATCGGCACGCCCTTGGATTGCCACAGTTCGATCTGCGGAATCGGCATCGGCTCTCCGCCGACGATTGCATAGCGGACTTTTGTGAACGAGGCAGATGCAAATTGCGGAGTCTCCGACATCATCTTCATCATCGTTGGTACGCCGAACAGAATTGTAACCCCCGCATTTTCGCACAATTCTACGACCCGTTCCGCTTTAAATGAATTCATGAAAATTATTGTGGCGCCCCGATGAATGAACGGTGTTGTCAGGACATGCCATCCGCCCGTATGGAAGAACGGCGTAAAGATAGGCGTCACATCATCGCTCACGATGTTAAGCCGCATGGTTGTATTGATCGAATTCCAGAACATCATTTCATGCGTGATGAGCGCCCCCTTCGGTGCGCCGGTCGTTCCCGATGTGTACAAAATCATGCAGGCAGATTCGAACGGCACGTCAATAGACGGCCGGGCTGCAGAGTAGCGTTCATCTGTACCAAGCCGCATTACATCTGCGCTTGTCGCGCTCACCATTGGAAATCGGCGCGCAGGGAGATTATCGGAATCGAGAGAACCAAGCAGGGATTCATATTCCGTCTGAACAACGAGCAGCTTCGGTTGGCAATCCTTCAGGACAAAATCAATTTCGCGCGCCGCCAGTCGGAAGTTCACTGGAACCAGTATTGCATCAATTTGCTGAACAGCAAAAAAGAGAAATACATACTCAATGCAATTTTGCGATAATGCAGCAACACGATCTCCCTTGCCGATCTGATATTCCTGCTGCAGTGCACAGGACAAACGATTCGTGATTTCAAAGAACTGTTGATAGGTGAACGAGCGTCCCGTTGCATCGTCAATGATAGCGACTTTGTTCGGAGTATACAGCGCCCAACGTTCCAGCCAGTTTGTTCGTATCATACCGGCTCCTGTGATCGTGACATTAACACGCCGATCGACGCGATCGCCGTACTCACAATGAGCGCCGCAGTTGCCGTGACGGCAGGATTATTATGATACTGCGTAATATTGCCGTAATACATTCCAAAATGGACCACCAACGCGGAGACCGATGAAAGGAATATCACATTGCGCGTGATGCGTTTTGAGAATATACCGAACACGATCGGCGCAAACGTTGCGGAGAACAATCCATACACGCCGTTCTGCCCGAAGATCGCTACTGAAAGAGATGGGTTGACGATTTGCTGATAGGACAGTATGATAGTCACCGGTGCGAGGATAACGAGAAACACTCTGCTCACTAAAAGCAGGCGACGCTTGAGTTGATCTTCCGCCAGATGTTTCAGCGGCATGACATTTTTATAGAAATCATTCGAGAAGATCGTTGACAATGACAGTAGAATCCCTTCCAGCGTGGAAAATCCGGCGGACAGAATACCCAGTGTAATAACTGCCCGCAGCAACGGCGAGAACCGTTCGAAAATATACGTGGACATCACACGATCCGGCGGCAATGTCGGGTTATTCAAATACAGGCGTGCAAAGAGTCCGACGAACAGCAGAGCAAAGAAAACGATTTCGGCAATGATGGCCGTTGTTAGGTATTGCTTCACATCTTTTTCCGATCGCAGAAAGAGCGATTTGGACATAATGTGTGGCTGCGTGATGATGGCAATTCCAATAATGAAATTTGCCACCACGACTTCAAAAAAGTCTCTGAATAGTTTGCTGTCGGGGTTTGTCGTCTCCGCATAATGGGGAGCAACAGCAGCGAGCTTGGCAAAAAATGGCCCGATACCGCCGCTCAACAATTCAGCGCCGGAGGCAAGAAGAATGACGGCCACAATCAGCTTGATGATTGCCTGAACGGTATTTGTCCAGATATGTGCGCTTGCGCCTCCAAGAATAATATATGCGAAAGTAAATAGCGTCACCGACAGAAGCGCCGCGAGGAGGGAGATATCCAGCACCTTCATCAGAACAACGGTTGTTCCAACGGTAATCAAGACCAGGAAAGTGATCTGCAACAGGCTGGCAATGGACATGTAAACGGTGATCGCCTTGTCATTGTACCTGCTGCCGATCCACGAAGGGACAGTAATTATTGAATGCTTGTCTGCAATCCGGCGGAATTTTTTAGTGATGACAATGAGAGCGATAAAGATGCCAAGCGGCGTCGCAAGGGAATATCCAACGAATCCCGCAAACCCGTACGCATAGACAAGCCCGGGATTTATCACAAATGTCGCAATGCTGGTCATATTGGCTGCAAGCGACAGTCCGATAAACCACGGCCGCACATCGCGTGTTCCGACAGAAAACGACTGCATCGTCTTTGCTTTGCGGCTATTGTACCACGCCACCGTCACGATCACCGCGGCATATAGCAGGACAAATACCCATGTGAGAAAATTTTCATTCATGCCGTTCATCCTTTGCTACGTGTCGTACCCCCAGTGCAAGCCCAGCACCGCCATGGACATTCCGCCGCCTGAGCTTACCAGATACACAAGATCATCTTTTTTAAGGATGCTTTTTGAGACTGCGTCATCCATCGCCATCGGTATGCAAGCACTGCCTGTGTAGCCGTACTGATCCATTACATTATGCGCCCGTGATGTCGGAATCCCCAGAATGTTGAGCGACTCGTTGATGCTGTTGATATTTATCTGTGTGAAAAAATATCGTTGGACATCGCCGGGCGATACGTGCAGACGCTCCGAAAGGGCACGAACGAGCCGCGGCCAGTATGTCGCATTCGTCTCGAGCGGAATCTTCTTTGCAAACTTCAGGAGATGATCCTTCGCATCGAGAATGTCGTGACTCAATATCTTCGCGGTGCCGCCCGCATAGATTCCCATGTAATCGTGATATTGACCATCTCCGAAAAGAACACATCCCAGAACGCCTGCGTCTTTGTCCGATCGCGCAAGGACAACGGCACCCGCCCCATCAGCGAATAATGTTGCGATCTTCTTATCTGCGAAGTCGAGATACCGGCTCATCAAGTACGCACCAATGACGAGAATGTATTCGTACTGCTCATCAGCAACGATATATTTTGATGCCGCATCCACTGCCGTGACAAAACCTGAACACGCAGTATTCAAGTCATAGAATCCGGTCCCCGTTGCACCGAGCAGGTATTGAACCCGCGCTGCTGTTGAGGGAGAAATGTAGTCCGGTGTATCCGTCGCAACGATGATCAGATTTAACTTCGTTGCCGGAATGCCGGCTGCAGCAAGTGCGCGCTTCCCCGCTTCATACGCCAGATCTGACGTCATCTGGGAATCGGCCGCGTAGTGCCGTTGCAGGATATTTCTGTTCGCACGAAGGAATGAATCGATGTCTTCGTTGTACAAATCATTGAAATAAGAATTGGGAACGATTCGCTCCGGTGCGTACGAACCGGTGCCGATGATAACTGCCTGTGCCATTTGTTATGTCCGCTTGCTATGAGTAAGGATCACCATACCATGCCGCCATCAACACTCAACATGGCCCCGTTGACGAAGGACGCTTCTTTCGATGCAAGAAACAAATACGCTTGTGCAATTTCGATCGGTTCTCCCAAGCGCTGCAAAGGCGTCCGCTCGCGGATCGACGCAAGGACTTTTTCAGGAACCGATGTCAGCATTTCGGTTGCAATGAACCCCGGAGCAACGGCATTGACTGTAATCCCTTTCCTTCCGAGTTCGCGCGCCCACACTTTGGTCATTCCGATAACGCCTGCTTTTGTCGCGACGTAGTTCGTCTGACCAAAGTTTCCATACAGGCCAACCACCGAGGAGGTGTTCACAATCCGGCCGTACCCGGCTTCGACCATCATCTGCGAAACCACTTTCGTCATATTGAAGACGCCACGCAGATTCACATCTATAACTTGTGTGAATTGGTCTTCCGTCATTTTCGCAAGAGTTGCATCGCGCGTGATGCCGGCATTATTGATGAGAATATCAATACGGCCAAAGGTCTGTTTGATGGTATACGCAGCGCGTTCACAATCCGCAAGAACCGCTACATTCGCCTGCACCGACAGGGCTTTGTGGCCCGATGCATTGATCTCATCTGCGGTGGAGCGAGCTATCTGTTCGTTGATATCGACAACGGCAACAGTCGCACCCTCCCGCGCAAAGAGCAACGCAGTGGCTTTTCCTATTCCCTGACCGGCACCGGTAATGACGGCGATGCAGTTTTCCAATCTCATAGGATCCTCATTTTTTTTGCAGCGCCTTTTTCTTTTTTCGCCAGATGATATCGAAGTTGATATAGAATTGATTCAGTTCTTCATAGAACGCGTCCATCGTCCGGAGATTTTCCTTCCAGCGTTTTCGTTCAGCGGTATTGTCGTTGGCAAATTCGTTGATGAAATGTTCCGCAATGGAGATGTTCTTCCGGACGGTAGCCATATTGAAGTGGAAAACATTGATGAAGATGTCTCCGTCCGCGATATAGTAGTCCTTGCGACTGTCTGCGCCACTGCTCTTCTTGATAAAACCGAGAGAGTTCAGACGCCGTGTCGCTTCGGAGATCAGGCCTTTGCTCCTATTCAGCAGGCGGCAGATCTCGCCCAGCGAGAGCGGATCGGGAGTGGTCAGAAGCAATCCTATCAGCAATCCGGTCATTCGCTTGAATCCGTACGATGCGTACAGATTGCCGAATTCTTCGATAAACAATTTCTGTTGTGGTGTGAGTTTGTGCATTATCTGAATGTTCTCAATGTTTAGAAAATAGTAAACAATAAGAAAGTGAATGTCAAGACTATTTTCATGCTTTCCGTAACATCTTTTCCATCGGGCTGGCGATCAGGAAAGGACCACGTTCCCGGTTGACTCAATAACTGATGTTACGCAAAAAGACAAAGACCAAGATCATGTCTCTGGGGCTTGACAATGGATGTGGATACGTTGCTACAAACAGTTCGCTCCTATCGGAGCTCTGTCACTCTCCCATTTTCCGGAGGATCCTTTGGACAGGGGGAGAGCCGGAGAGGGGGTCGCTTGAAGGAAAGCTTATGATTTCAAAATACTTAACTTAATGGCATTGACGTTCCAGCGTGGGAACGTTATCCCGGAAGTCTTGCTCTCAAGCCGCGCTAGCGGCGCCATCGTAGACGGAATTTCCGCCCGCACAAACGCCCGACTTCTGCTTGATTGTCGGAGATGTTCTGTGTAATTTAATTTCGATGATAAGCGTCTATTCTGCTCGTCTACTCCGACGGAAATGGACGCACTGACCTGCAATCTACAGACTGGTTCCCGATATGACTCTTCGATTCTTTGCGCTATTCTTCATACTGTGTCTGATACTCACCCGCACAGCCGTTGCACAAAACTACCCCGATCAATCCTACGTACTCAGAATCGACTCGCTGATGGCCAATATCGAATCCAATGATGGATTGGCGCTCAGCGGCGACGGACAGAAACTCACGCTGCAACCCGATCGTACCGACGGCTCTGTGACCCTGAAACCGCAGTATTCCTCTTCCCCCTTCAATTGGGGATTACCATCATGGAACGGCACCGCACCTGACGACAGCGGTGCATTCAAGATTCAAATGCGTTTCCCTGCCGGTGCCGGCTGGTCTTCCTGGCTAACCGTCGGATTCTGGAAGGCAAACATCTGGAGTTCGTACGGTGCTCTGAGCAGCGGCGTCAGCACCGTCGACTACGACAACGTGACGTTCTCCTCGTATGTAAGTTCATGGCAATTCAAAATCATCATGACGCGTACGACCGTCAGTGTCGCATCGCCGACCATTCACAAGCTGAGCTTCTGCGTCAGCGACACGCGGACGACCGCCGCATTCGATTCCACAAAGACCGTCAACGACAAGCCCGCACAGATTTTCATCCCGACGACGTTCATCTATCAATATGGCGTCGATCCCGTGATCGGCGGCAGCATTTGTTCACCCACGTCGGTGTCGATGATCCTGCGCAGTTACAATATTACGGTAGATCCGCTGCAATTTGCCCGCGATACATACGATCCTCATTTTGGCATGTATGGCATCTGGCCGCGAGTGGTGCAGAATGCTTCGGAATACGGATTGGACGGCGCCGTCACACAATATCGAAGCTGGAGTCAGGCACGCGAGGTGCTCGCAAACGGAGGACGTATCTCCATGACTGTCGGTCCGCCGCTCTATACAGGACATCTCATTATGCTTGCCGGCTTCAATGCTGCCGGCAATCCGATCGTTCACGATCCGGCGCGGTCCAACGGCTATTCCTACGTCTTCAACAAGGGCGATCTGTCAAAATCCTGGTTCGCCAAAGGAGGCGTCGCCTATACATTCTTCCCGGCCGGTAGTCATACTTCTGTCGGACGATCTGCGGGCCGAGAACTTACAGCACAGGGTTACCGCCTCGATCAGAATTATCCCAATCCTTTCAATCCAAGCACAACGATCAGGTTTACCATCCTGCAGACCGGCCACGTAACGCTGACAGTCTACAATGCGATCGGCGCAGAGGTTGCCACACTGCTGTCTCAGGAAGTTGCGGGCGGTTCCCACGAGATTATCTGGAATGCGGGAAATCTTCCCAGCGGGACTTATTTCTACCGGCTGCAGGCTGGGGGATTTGTTGAAACGAAGAGACTGATTCTTTTGAAGTAGCGGCAACCCGATGTATTGCAAGAGTTTAAAATCATCGTCATTCCGGCCCGTCCGCCGTTTTTCGGCGGACGAGAGCCGGAACCCATCTGCTAGACTCCACATTTCTGGATCCCAGCTTTCGCTGGGATGACACGACTTCTTGTATGCATCTCGTAGAATCAGTACATCAGCGTCTGTATCCCCCTCGCGGGGATAGTCTGTTCCGCCGATTGGTTACCAACAATGAGCCTATATGTTACAGGCGCATCGGACTGGTTCATGACGACGGTAACGATGGTGCCGTCACTGTTCACAAATGATGTGCTCTGCAGCTGGCTGCGGCTGCTGACGGTGCTTACGCGCTTCGCATTCGGACGGATGAATTTGGAAAAATGTCCGATGTAGTAATAGGAGGGGGTGTACGTCAACTCGCCCGTTGCGGTGTTGGCGTGCACAGGGGCAAAACAGAAATTGCCGACATGATTCGGGCCTCCTTGTTCGTCGAGCAGAATATTCCAGTCGGTCCATCCCACTGTCCCGTTGTTGAAATCGTTAATCATCGAGATTCCATACCGCTCGGCATTCGGCCAGTACTGATACTGTTCTGCGTTGAAGTTTCCGGCACATCCTTCGGTAAAGAGGAGCTTTTTGTCAGGATAGGATTCATACACCGCTCTGACGTTCTCATACATCTGTCTCCCGCCGGCCCAACTTTCATACCAGTGGAACCCGGTGCCCCATGCATATTGAGCCGCTTCGGGATCGCTGTAGATAACGTTCACCCTCTGGTTCATCAAGTCGCGGTTATGATCCCAGACAATGATGTTCTTTTCTGCAAGTCCCTGCTGCTTCATCGTTGGCCCGAGATATAATTTCAGAAAATCGCGCTCCTCTTCGGCTGTGAAGATGCACGATTCCCATATCTGCGTCGCCATCGGCTCATTCTGTATTGTAATGCCCCACACCGGAACACCCTCCGCCTCGTATGCCTTGATGAACTTTGTAAAATACGTCGCCCAGCTTTTGTAGAATTCAGGCAGCAGCTTGCCTCCGTGGAGCATTGTCTTGTTGTCTTTCATAAACGCAGGGGGACTCCACGGACTCGCAAACAATGTCAGCTTTCCGCCAGCCATTTTCATCGCGAGCTTGATCAGCGGAATGCGGAAGAGCTTATCGTGCTCAATCGAAAACGTCTTTAGCTCTTTGTCGCCCTCTTTCACATACGTATAGCTCTCGCTGCTGAAGTCGGAACTGTGAATCGTCGTACGCGCCAGGGTGTAGCCGATTCCCTTTTCACGATCATAGTACGCCGTCAAAAGCTCCTGCTGTTTGGCGGCGGGCAGCTTTGCAAACACTTCTGCCGCAGCATCCGTAATCGCGCCGCCGATACCGAGAAATACTTGAAATGTTTTTTCGGGATTAACAAAAACACAGATCTCCGTCTCAAGCGGCTGCACCGACAGCACAAACGGCTTCGCATCCGTGCGGGTCAACCGGTAGTCCGTCTTTTCCGCAGTAGTGTAAACGGTGATGCTGTTGCGCGCGGCAGGCTGCTGTGCAGAACAAAAAACCGCTGTAAGGCAGAGGAGGAAAAACAATCCTGAAATCTTCATAACTATCCCTGTCCGAAATTGTCAAGTGATCAGCGTCGTTCGACTACAAGCGGCATCAGACGCTGCTGTGATACGGAACAAAATTATCAATTCTTCTCCCGACATGCAATGCCGGATCAATACCGCCTGAAACAATAATCTCGTTCCCACGCTCTCTAAGAGCCGAAGGCCCCCCGAGAACGGGGCCTCCGGGCCGTTTCCCGGGACCGCAGGCCATAAGATAACATCTCACTCTGATCAACGACTCGTAGAGTGGGCAATGATCGCTTCATAATTCGTAATTCATAATTCATAATTGCTTTTCCAGAGCCGCGTAGCGGCGACATCTCTGTAGCACCGGCAATCACCCCCCCCCAAAAAAAATAATAAAAGCCCTGAAGGGGCGACATCTGCTTCAACATTTGAGGTCGCAAAATGCGACCTCAAACCTACAAATTCTTGTACGTCTGGAAGTCCTTTAAAATCCGATTCTGTGTTTGGACTTGATCGGCGGAGCCATCAATTGGCGGATTGCTTCAAAGACCGCGTTGATCTTGTGGTCATGGGATTCATATTTCCGTTCCAGGTCTTCCAGCTTTCGGGCCAACTCTCTGTGACTGGAGAGAAATTCACGAATCTTCACAAAAGCTCTTGGCAACGCCATCCCTTTGGGACATGATCGCAATATTTGTCTGAATTGCCCGCTCGCTTTTCAGTACCGTGGAGAGCATTGCAACGCCCTGCTCCGTAAAGGTAAACGGCATATAACGTGTTCCGCCGCGTACGGTTTTTGAGGTTGCAAATTGCAACCTCAAACCGGCAAGTTCTTCTGCTGTGAGTTCAAAAAGAAAATCATTCGGAAATCGCTGTTGATTGCG
>Ga0182027_10000222_pt1 | contig 95554 bp, 100 predicted proteins | sample 712E1DmetaG_FD_121300 | JGI IMG/M metagenome (GOLD analysis project Ga0182027, IMG submission 121300) | Permafrost microbial communities from Stordalen Mire, Sweden - 712E1D metaG (Illumina Assembly) | ecosystem: Environmental > Terrestrial > Soil > Wetlands > Permafrost | place: Sweden... | reverse complement strand
GTCTGCCACGAAACTTACAAGGATGCCGGCGGCAACTGGGTCGCGGCGGATGAAATTGAAAAGCGCGACGGCAAGGCTTTTCTGACGGGCACGGACACGCCGATCGCCATCGGCGCGTCCGAGAAAATGTCCAAGTCGAAAAAGAACGTGATCGCGCCCGAACAGATCATCGACGTCTTCGGCGCCGACACGATCCGCTGGTTCATGCTGTCGGACACCCCGCCCGAACGCGACATCGAATGGACCGACGAGGGTGCTGAAGGCTGCTGGCGGTTCGTCCAGCGTATCTGGCGGCTGGTGAGCGAGGCGGAAGGTCTGCCGCCCACCGGCACGCCCATCGCCAAGGCCGAAGGCGAGGCGCTGGAGCTGCGCCGGGCCGCCCATCGCGCCATCGCCGCGGTCACGGACGATCTGGCATCGCTGCGCTTCAATCGCGCGGTGGCGCAGATTTATGCCTTCGCCAATGCTATAAGTGCCGCCGAGGTCTCGGGCGCCGCGCGCCGCGAGGCCCTGGAGACACTGGTGCTGTTGATCGGTCCGATGATGCCGCATCTGGCGGAAAGCTGCTGGGAGGCCTTGGGGCATGGCGAGCTTGTCGCCAAGACGCCATGGCCGGTGGCGGACGCCGCGCTGGTCGCCGCGGACACGATCACCATCGCGGTGCAGGTCAACGGCAAGCTGCGCGGCACGATCGAGGCGGCGCCCGGCCAGGACAACGCCGCGCTGGAACAGGTCGCGCTCGGCCTCGACACGGTCGTGCGCGCGCTGGAGGGCAAGAAGCCGCGCCGGGTGATCGTCGTGCCGAACCGCATCGTGAATATCGTCGCATGAGAACCCTTCGCGCCATAGCCGTTGTCGGCGCAGCGCTCAGCCTTTCCGGCTGCGGCTTTCATGCGCTTTACGCGGACCCGCACGGCTACATGAAATCCAATTTGGGATCGATCTATGTCGAGCCGGTCCCCGACCGTCTGGGCTACGAACTCAGGAACCAGCTGCTCGATCTCTTGGATGCGCGCGCCGATGCGGCCGGCGCCGCCTACCGCCTGCACTTGACGATGTCCGATAAGAGCGATGCCATCGGCGTGCAGAGCCAGCCCGTCGGAGCCGTCACCCAGACGGCCATCACCCGCTACAACGACACACTGAGCGTCACCTACGAACTGGTGGACACCAAGACCAACGAGACGGTGACGCACGGCATCGAGACCGGACTGTCGGCCTACAACGTGCTCTCCTCGCCTTACGCCACGTTGGTGTCGCACCAAGCCGCCGATAAGAACGCCACGGACGACATCGCCGAGCGCATCCGCATCGATCTGGCGATCTTTTTCAGACAGAAACCGAAGGAATGATCGTCAAATCGTCCGAGGCCGACCGCATCGCGAGGAATCCGCCGCGCGCGCTGATCGCCGCACTCGTCTTCGGCCCCGACAGCGGCCTGGCGCGCGAGCGCAGCGAAATCCTGCTCAAGACGGTGGTCGAGGATCTGTCCGATCCGTTCCGCGTTTCGGATCTCGACGAACAGACCCTGGCGAACGATCCTGCGCGGCTGTTCGACGAAGCGGCGTCGATCTCAATGCTCGGCGGACGGCGCGTGGTGCGGGTGCGCTCCGCCTCCAATGCACTGGCCAAGCTGTTCGAGGCTTTCCTGGCCGAGCCCGCGGGCGACGCGCTGGTGGTGGTGGAAGCGGGCGATCTCGCCAAAGGTTCGGCGCTGAGGAGCGTGTTCGAAGACGCCGACAACGCCGCCGCGATTCCCTGTTACCTCGATTCGGCGCGCGAGCTCGGCGATGTCGTGCGCGACGCACTGAAAGCCGAGGGCCTGTCGATCGCGCCCGACGCGCTTGAGGATGCGGTGTCGCGGCTCGGTTCGGATCGCGGCGTGACGCGGCGCGAGCTGGAAAGGCTGGTTTTGTATGCGCGCGGCCAGAAACAGGTGACGCTCGAGGACGTGCGCGCGTCGATGGGCGACGAAGCCGAAGCGCGCATCGAGGAAGCCTGCGACGCGGCCGGCCTGGGCGATCTTCCCCGCCTCGACTTGGCGCTGGAGCGGCTGTGGACTGCCGACGTTTCCCCCGTCGCTGTGCTGCGCCAGGCAATGTCGCATTTCCAGCGCCTGCTCCTGGTGGGAGCCGCGGGCGAGGGAGTGGACGAGGCGATCAAGCGGCTGCGCCCGCCGCTGCATTTCTCGCGGGTCTCGGCGTTCAAATCGCAAGCGCAGAAATGGAACGAGGCCAAACTGCTGGACGCCCTTGACCTGCTGTTGGAAGGCGAGGCCTTGTGCAAGACGACGGGCGTTCCCGCCGAAGCCGTTTGCGGGCGGGCGCTGTTCAACGTCGCTTCGATGGGGAAAATGCGCTGATGCTGAAAGTCCGCGTCATTCCCTGTCTCGACGTGAAGGACGGCCGCGTCGTCAAGGGCATCAACTTCGTCTCCCTGCGCGATGCGGGTGATCCGGTCGAGCAGGCGATGCTCTACGACAAGGCCGGCGCCGACGAACTGTGCTTTCTCGACATCACCGCGTCCCACGAGAAGCGTCCGATCCTGCTCGATGTGGTGCGGCGCACCGCCGACGTCTGTTTCATGCCGCTGACGGTGGGGGGCGGCGTGCGCACGCTGGACGACATTCGGGCCCTGCTGCTGGCGGGCGCCGACAAGGTCTCGGTCAATACCGAGGCGGTGCGCCGCCCGGAGTTCGTCCGCGAAGGGGCGGAGAAGTTTGGCAGCCAGTGCATCGTCGCCGCCGTCGACGCCAAACAGACGGCGCCCGGCCGCTTCGAGGTCTTCACCCATGGCGGGCGCACGCCCACCGGGCTCGACGCCGTCGCCCATGCGGTCAAGCTGGTTGGGTACGGCGCGGGCGAAATCCTCTTGACCTCCATGGACCGCGACGGCACCAAGCTGGGCTACGACATCGCGCTGACGCGGGCCATCGCCGACGCGGTGCCAATTCCGGTGATCGCCTCAGGCGGCGTGGGCACGCTCGACCATCTGGCGGAGGGTATCCGCGACGGCCATGCCAACGCGGTGCTGGCGGCATCGATCTTCCACTTCGGCCAGTGGTCCATCGCTGAGGCAAAAGCGGCTCTTGCCAAGGCGGGACTTGCCGTGCGCAATATCTGACGAGTCGCCGGAGCCGGTACCCCAATGGACGATCCCCGCATGGCAACGGTGCGTTCGACCGGCCAGCACGGATCGCATGAGGTTCAGGGCTCCGCTTTGGCGGTGACGGCGCGGCCGCTGCGCCTCAGCCGGCGCATGACGCTCGACGATGCCTTCCGCTCCACTCTGCTCGAATGCCTCGCGCATGTCGCCGCCAACGTCTCGCCCGTGCTGCGCTCGCGCGACGTGGAGGGATTGCACCAGCTGCGCGTCGGCCTGCGCCGGCTGCATGTGGCGTTTTCCGCCTTCGGCGACGAGTTTCGCACCCCGGCCCTCACGGATCTGAAGGCGCGCACAAAAGCCTTCGCGGATGCCATCGCCCCGGCGCGCGACCTCGACGTCTTCATCGAGGAATTGTTCCTGCCGATGTCCGAACGGCTGGGCCACGACGAATCCTTCCGGATCCTGCGCGCCCGCTCCGAGGAAGCCCGCCAGCGCGCCTGGGACGAGGCGGTCACCCATGTCGCGAGTTCCGAGTTCGCCATCTTCCAGGACGATGTCGCCGCCGCTGCCGAAGCGCGTTCCTGGCTTGGCGGCCACGACATCGCCGCCGATCTGAAGGCGCGGCTGGCGGTGCGCGTTGCCGTTAACTCGGCCGCAGCGGGCATGATGGACGAGCAGTTGATGCGGGTGCGCAAGCGCGGCCGCCATCTGAAGAATCTTGAGCAGCGCGAATGCCATCGCCTGCGCATCGCCTTGAAGCGGCTGCGCTATGCGGCGGAATTCTACGGTCCGTTCTATAAGAAAAAGGCGGTGAAGCGCTATCTCGGCCGCCTGCGCAAGCTTCAGGACCTGCTGGGCCAGATCAACGACGTGGCGCAGGTGCGCACGGTGCTGGCGCGCCTGCTCACCGACGAAGCCAATTCGGCGCATGTCCAGGCCGATCTCTATTTCACCGCCGGACTGATCAACGGCTGGCATCGCGCCCGCGTCGAACGCTTGAGCAGGAAGGCGCTGCGCCGCTGGGACAAGTTCAAGCGCCTGGAGCCGTTCTGGGATTGATCATCCCCGCATGCGCAGCGGCGCATTGAGCCTGGCGATCTCCGGCGCTCCGTTCTTGTCCAGCGACAGCACCAGCGCCGCGGTCAGGTTCAGTTCCGCGGGCATGGCCGCGGACATGTCCCAGTCCGTCGCCAGCACATAAGCCGCGCGCAGCACGCCCATATGGGTCACCGCGATCGCGTCCATTCCCTTTGCCGCGTCGGCTAGGAAGCATTGTGCCCGCGCGCGCAATTCGCCTGTCGATTCTCCGCCGGGCGGGCGGAAAGCGAGCCCGAGTCCGGCGCGCAGGAACGCATCCTCGCCGTCGCGCGCCAGCATCTCCGCGCGGGTCAGCCCTTCCCATGTGCCCCAATTCTGTTCGGCGAGGCGCGCGTCGAGCGTCGGGTTTTCGAGCCCCAGCAGCGCCGCGGTCTGCCGCGCACGCAATTTCGGGCTGGAAAAAGGACGTGCGGTTTCGAAGCCTTCGGGAGGGAGCAGCCGCGCCATCATGGCCTGGCCCTCGGCGCTGAGCGGCATGTCGATCGTGCCTTGGACGCGCTTCTCAGCATTCCATTCCGTGGGGCCGTGGCGGATGAGGGCGATCAGCAAGAAGCGCAACTTTCACTTTTGTTCCTAAACGCGAGCTTTCGACAGCTGGTTTGTATGGGCGAACGGCAATTGTCCGGCGACGACCTGGGCTCGAACTTCCTGACGCAAGACCTTTCCCATCTCGTTGCGAGACAGGACCGCGACATAATGGATGCGGGCCCGGGGAAATCCTCTCAGCTCTTGCCGGACCACGCTAACCAGTCGTTCGGATTCCATCGGCGTCGATGATTCGAAGACCACGTGTACCTCTTCCTCGCCGTTTTCGTCCTGCATGGACAACAGACAGACACCGCTGACGTCAAAGATCTCTTTCAATCGGTCCTCTATGGGCGCCGGGGAAACCTTGTGTCCCCTCACATTGATGACGTCTGTGAGGCGTCCTTGCAGAGCCATGCGACCATCGGACCGAATGACGGCCAGATCACCGGGGTAGAAGAAGCCGTCCTTGAAGAAGGCCTGCGTCGCCGTCTCGTTATGGAGATAACCGGTCGGCCCGCCGTCGATGCCGACCCGCAGCCGCCCGATCTCGCCGGCCGGCACAGGACGATCGGAGTCGTCGACCACCTCGACCGCGCGACCGGGCAAGATCCGGTGCCAGCGTTGGTCCTCCGGGGTGTCCAGGGGCGTGACGGAGACGACCCCGCACTCCGTGGAAGCAAACGAATTGAACAGATGAGGTGTGATGCGGGCCTTAGCCCGTTCGATCAGGGTATGGGTCATGGTCCCGCCGCCGACGATGAGCTGCATCGCATCGTTGCGCGGGAACGCATCGGCCGGCGCGGACAGGATGGCTGTGAGCATGGCGGGAATGAGCACCGCGTGGGTGATCCCGGGGTGCACCAGCGCCCGGTGTCCTTCGAGCCCTTGTTCGATGACGATCGACCCGCCCACGCTCCAAGTGCAGACCGCCACTTTGTATCCGACGCCGGTCCAAGGCGGAAAATTGAACACGCAGAACACGGAGTCCTGGTTCAAGCAAAATGCTTCCGCTACGCTCCGCATCAAGACGGGTTCGAGGTCCGGGCTCATCAGCACCATTTTGTAGGTGCCTGTCGTGCCCGAGGTTCGCAGGATGTGACCGCCCGGCTCTGCGGACGTGTTGAACTCGGCGGCAGATTCGCCATCCGGCAATATGTGAAGCAGTCTCAGGCCCCGCGCGGCGCACAGGCTGTCGAGGCCGGGCCAAGCCTCCGCCGGGTTTGTGACCACGCAGCGTATATCCAGCATGCCAAGCTCATCCATCGCTGCCGCAGACGGAACGCTCACCGTAGTCAGGCCCTGGCTGCGCAGGGCCAGCCCGAGAATCCAGAAATCCATCAGGCTGTTGACAGCCAGTACCGCGTGACCAGGGCCGAGACAGTCCCGCCTGGCGAAATAGCCGCGCGCTGCGGCGATGCACTGAGCGAACGAACGGTAAGACCAAGGCTGGCCATTATAGATCACAGCCGTTTTGTCGGGCGTCCGTCTCGCCCAGTCGAAGATCAGTCCGGTGATCATATGACTGCCCCTGCCAGCTCATACTGCGGTCCGGGAGGCAGGTTAGCGGCGACTCCTGTTGGTGCCAAGACTGGCGTGCACATATAACAAACCCCGGCCTGCCTCAATGCCGCGCTGGCAGGTTGTTAGACCTGTTGACCGATCTATGGCAAAGGCGCTCTCGACCTTGTCCGAGAACGCTAATTATCGCATACCGTTTATGGCACGGATTGTCCATTCGCTTTCGCAGGAGGACTGTGGAAGCGGAGTTTCGAATAATTCAGACACAACGCAACGCGAAGGCTGGAATATGAGCGCCAATTTACCGCCCCGTCCTTCAGTCAGCATAATTACGCCTACCTATGGACGAGAAGAATTCATACCCGCCATAGTCGATTGCGTTCGCTCGCAGACCTATCAGGATATCGAATGGTTGGTCTTTGACGACAGTGAAATGCCGTCGGCCGAGCTATCCAATAATTCATGGGATAAGCTGAAATACATGCATTCGACCGAGCGAGTTAGCATCGGAGAGAAGCGCAACAGGCTCCTGGACATTGCGCGAGGGGACATCATTGTTCATTTTGATGATGATGATTTTTATGGCCCCGACTACGTATCGAGCGTTGTGGAAAATCTTGAGTCAAATCAGTCAGATGTCGCTTTGTTGTCCGGCTTCTTCGTGGTGCATTTGAACGCCGGCAGGGTTGGATTTTGTCGTACACGGCTAAAGCAGGGGCCCGCCTTTGTTTTTTCCCCAAAGGGAATCGGCATGGTCAGGTTAGAAGATATAAAGATCCCCTTTATTCATCTTTGCTACGGATGGGCTTTTGCCTATCGCAAGAAAGTTTGGAAAGAATGCCCCTTCAAACAAATAAACGTATTCGAAGATCGCGAATTTATGCGTACGGTCCGACGAAAATTCCAAATTCATGCTCACGAGTTTGAGGGCGCGCAGTGCTTCCATTCGGTGCATGCCGGCTCCTCCAGCGTCTGTTATCCGCAGTTCAACATTCCGCCTTCCATTTTGCGCTCGCTATCGTCTGCCGCGTTTCAGCATTTCTCCCGTTTGAGAAGTATTGGCGAAAAAAAGAACCTTGCTTTGCCTATATCGTAGTCGACGTCGGGGTTGCGCTCTTGGCCGGATTGTTTGTATCGCGCGCGATCGTGATCGCCTCACACCCCGAGAGAATCTCGATCGCGAAAGATGATTCGCCGACCGCGAGATGGAGTAAAAAACGCGGAGAATCAGATTTTCAGTTCCGCGATCACCGGCACATGGTCGGACGCCTTGGCCCAGCCGCGCATCTTTTTCACGATGGTCTGCGCGACGAGCGCGTCTTTCAGCGCCGGGCTGAGCCAGATGTGGTCCAACCGGCGGCCGCGGTCGGACGCTTCCCAGTCGAACGCGCGGTAGCTCCACCAGGAATAGACTTTCTCAGTCTCCGGAACGAATGCCCGTGTCGCGTCGGTCCACTCGAAGGCGGCTTGGGCCTCGCCCAGCAGTTCGGTCTCGACCGGAGTGTGGCTGACCACGTCCAGCAATTGCTTGTGGCTCCAGACGTCGTTTTCGAGCGGCGCAACGTTCAGGTCGCCGACGAGCACGGCGGGCGTGCTTCGCCGGTCCTTGCGCTTCTTGAAGAACCGCGCCATCGCGCGCAGGAAATCGAGCTTGTGGGCGAATTTGGGATTGACCTCGGGGTCGGGAATGTTGGCGCCGGCCGGCACGTAGAAATCGTGCAGCTCGACGCCGTTTTCAAACACGACACTCATATGGCGTGCATGGCCTTCGCGGCAAAATTCCTCCACCGCGATCTTCTTGAACGGCAGCCGCGAAAGGATCGCCACGCCGTGATAGGCCTTCTGCCCGTTGATCGCCTGATGGACATAGCCGAGCCTGTTGAAAGGCTCGGCGGGAAACAGTTCGTTGGCGACCTTGATCTCCTGCAGGCACAGCACGTCGGGGGCGTGTTCGCGCAGAAATCGCGCCGCAAGGTCGACTCTCAGGCGCACCGAATTGATGTTCCAGGTAGCGAGCTTCATGCGGCCTCGCCGTTCTTCGCCAACGGCCAGCGGGCCCGCGCCGCCACGTCCAGCGGATCGAACAAGCCCGATTGGGCGCGCTCGATTCCTGCCCAGGCGACCATGGCGGCGTTGTCGGTGCACAATTGGGGCGGCGGAACCTTCATGGAGAATCCCCGGGCAGTCGCAAGCGCGCCTAGCGCCGAGCGGATGGCGCCGTTCGCGGCGACGCCTCCGGCCATGACGAAGGCGGGGGACGGCGCAGAAGGAAAATCGCAGACAAACATCGCCATCGCGGCTGCGGTGCGGTTGCGCAGGATGTCGATCACCGCGGCTTGGAACGAGGCCGCCAGATCGGCGGCCCGCACTTCGCCTTCAAGGGTCACTTGGCGAACGGCGGTTTTCAGGCCCGAGAAGGAAAAATCCGCACCCTCGCGTCCGAACAACGGCCGGGGCAAGGTATAGCGCTTGGGATTGCCTTCGCGCGCCAGCGCCTCGATGCGCGGCCCGCCAGGATAGGCAAGGCCGAGAAGCTTCGCCACCTTGTCGAAGGCCTCGCCCGCCGCATCGTCGATAGTGGTTCCATAGAGGCGGAAGCGGCCGACGCCCTCGACGCCCAGAAGCTGGCAATGGCCGCCGGAGACAAGCAGAAGCAGGAACGGGAACTCCACGCCTTCCGAAAGCCGCGCACTCAGTCCATGGGCTTCCAGGTGATTGACGGCGACGAGCGGCTTGCCCGCCGCCAGTGCCAGCGCCTTGGCGGTGAGAAGCCCGACCATCACCCCGCCTATCAGACCCGGTCCCGCCGTGGCGGCTACCGCATCGACCTCGCCGAGTTTCAGCGCGGCGTCGGCCAGCGCCTGCTCGACGATGCCGTCGAGCATTTCGACATGGGCGCGCGCGGCAATCTCAGGGACGACTCCACCATAGGGCCGGTGCTCTTCAAGCTGACTGAAGATGACGTTGGAGAGGATTTCGCCCGGCCCCGAGCCGGCTCCGCGCACCAAAGCGGCCGCGGTCTCGTCGCAGCTTGTCTCGATTCCTAGAACCGTGAAGGCGCGCAATGGCATACCCGTGTTAAGGTGGGTCTGGCTCTAACCCGAAAAGGCCCATGTCGCAAAGTTCTCTTCGCCTCGGCACCCGCGGTTCCAAGCTTGCCCGTGTCCAGGCCGGCATGGTCGCCCAGGCCCTGCGCGAAAAAGGCGTCGCTTGCGAGATCGTGACGGTCAAGACCACCGGCGACCGCATCCTGGACCGCCCTTTGGCCGATGCCGGTGGCAAGGGTTTGTTCACCAAGGAGCTGGAGGAAGCGCTCAACTCCGGCGCCATCGACCTTGCCGTCCACTCGATGAAAGACGTGCCCACCGCGCTGCCCGATGGCTTGACCATCGCCGCGATCCTACCGCGCGAGGATCCGAGCGATGTTTTCATCGCCCGCCGCGCACACAACCTGTCCGATTTGCCGCCGGGCGCGCGCGTCGGCACCAGTTCCGTGCGGCGCAAGGCGCAGGTCCTGCGCGTGCGGCCGGACCTTGAATGCGTGCCGCTGCGCGGCAATGTCGATACCCGCTTGGCCAAGCTGGAATCCGGCGAGACGGACGCCATCCTGTTGGCGATGGCCGGCTTGAAGCGGCTCGGCTTGGCCGGGCGGGTCACGGCGATTATGGACATCGACGAATGGCTGCCGTCGCTGGCGCAAGGTGCGGTGGGAATCGAAATCCGCGCGGACGATGCGCGCACGGCGGCGTCGATCGCCGCGTTAAACGACGAAGCTGCCGCCATCGAACTCGCTTGCGAACGCGCTTTTCAGGGGGCGCTCGACGGCTCGTGCCGTACGCCCATCGCGGGCCTCGCCCGCCTCGAGGGCGGCCGGCTGTCCTTCCGCGGCGAAGTCATCGCCCCGGACGGAAGCGATTTCGCCGCAACGGATTTCGAAATCCTGCTCGGCGCCGATCTGGAACAGGATGCGGCGCGTGCCGGACGCGCGGCGGGCGAAGCCCTTCGCCCGCGAGCCGGGCGCTGGCTCGCGCCATAGATTTGGTCTGAACGGAGATTTCAGTCCTTCGCCGAACCGTCCTCGGCAAGGCTCTTGACCAGATCGAGCACGCGCTTGCGCACCTTGGCATCCTTGATGCGCATATAGGCAAGCGAAAGTTGCAGGCCTTCGCCGCTCGACACGAATTCGAGAACCGGCAGTGATTCACTTTCCGCAAAGCCGGGCCCGCTGGCCAGCTGCTCCGATACGCTCTCGTAGAAATAGAAGATCGGCACGCCCAGGATGCGCGCGATCTCGAACAGACGGCCGGCGCCTATCCGGTTGACGCCCTTCTCGTATTTCTGCACCTGCTGAAAGGTCAGTCCGAGCAGCTCGCCCAAGCGCTCCTGACTCATTCCAATCATCATTCGCCGCAGGCGAAGGCGATTGCCTACCTGGCCATCAATTGGGTTGGCTTGTTTTTTTGGCAACGTAAGTGACAATCTGTTTGAGGCAGGCGCGGACCTTATCCGCAGGGACATCGGAACTGAAAGATTAATTCACGAACTCGGCGCGCGGTGCGTCAATTTTTTCTGGAAGACAGCCAGCCAAGGCCTGCGCAGGCACCCAGAAACAACCATAACCAAACTTGGCGCAGGCGTGAATAGGGCGTAGGTGCAATCTCCGCGGGAAGATTTCCGTTAATAGCGCCAAGCTGGTCAAGCCCGAGCTTCGCGGTTATTCGCCCCAGCGGGTCGATGATGGCCGAGATTCCGGTGTTCGCCGCGCGGGCAATGGGGATGCCCTCTTCGATGGCGCGCACGCGCGCCGCCAAGAGATGCTGCTTGGGTCCGGCCCATGGTCCAAACCACGAATCGTCGGTGACGTTGACGAACCAGCCCGGCCTTCGAGCGCCCACGACCGCGCCGGGGAAGATGATTTCATAGCAAATCAAAGGGCCTACGCTGGGCGCCGCGGGTACATCGTAGGTGTGCGGACCGTCTCCGTGGGCGAAACTGCCGGGGATTCCCGTCAGTTTTGCGAGGCCCCACCGCTCAAGCGTGTGTTCGAACGGCAGATACTCTCCGAACGGCACCAGATGGAATTTGTCATAGGTCGCCAGCGGCACCCCGCCCCGGCCGAAAATATAGAAGCTGTTGTAATAGCTGGCTTCGCCCTCTCCCTGGCGTTGCCGGCGAATGGCCCCGGTCATCAGCAGGCTTCCACGAGCGGTCAGCGCTGCGATCTGGTTCAGCGCCACCGGCGCGCGCGACAGCAGGAAGGGCGGCGCCGCCTCCGGCCAGATGATGATCGTCGGCTGAGCCGCGGCCGGCTCCTGGCTCAACTTCATCAGCCGATCCCAGTTCCTGAGGACATAACGCGGCTGGTATTTGTCGGCTTGCGGTACGTCGGGCTGGACCAGCCGCAGCCTCACGCCAGGCACGTAAATGGTGGGCACTTCGGCAAGCCGGACTTCCCCGCCGATCCACAGAAGCAGAAAGAATACGGTCATCGACAAGGGCAAGAACCATTTCGGCCTCGGCTGGAACAACTCCGCCAGGGAGGCGCCGAACAGGATCGTGAGCAGGCTGAGCGCATAAGAACCGAACAGCGCCGCGCTTTGCAGGACCGCGAGCGAGGTGCCCCAGCCATAGGCCGCGATGTTCCAGGGAAAGCCGGTCAGCACGTGGCCGCGCAGCCATTCGCTGGCCGCCAAACTGGCCGTCAACACGAAGATGCGCGACGGGCCTTCGCGCCAGAACCGGGCCGCCACCGCGCAAGCGAGCGCAGTGAAGAGCGCAAGTCCGCCGGGAAACAGCACGGCCACGAACGGGATCTGCCACTCGTGCGCGCTGGGATCGACCAGGAATGCGTATCCCACCCAATGCAGTCCGACGAGGAATTGGCCGAAGCCGAAGGCAAGACCGGCGAGAGCGGACGCCCGCACGGGCCGCGACGCGCCTTGCGCGCCATCGATCAGCAAGACGAGCGCGGCATAGCCCAGAAGCAGAAGCGGAAAGACCTCGAAGGGTGCAAAACCCAGCGCCGTAAACGCGCCAGCCAGCCAGGCGAAGAGAAGCCGCCAGCCTGCGTTCAAGCCGCGCACGAAGGTTCCCGCACGGTCGAGAATGGAAATCATCGCTCAGTCCGCGGCCTCTTCGCCGGCGGCGGTGGGCGCGGACGGGCGGATGCACAGGCGCTTGACCCTTCTGGGATCGGCTTCGAGCACTTCGAACTCGTAGCCTGCAGGATGCGCCACGATTTCGCCGCGCTGGGGCACGCGCCCCAAGAGCGAGACGACGAGCCCGCCCAACGTGTCGATTTCGCCCTGGCTCTCGTCGAGAGGAAACTCGATTCCGGTCTCGTTCTTGAAATCCTCCAGATCGATGCGGGCATCGGCGACGAAGCCGCCGCCGGGCAGCGCGCGGGCATGAGGAGCTTCTTCGTCGTGCTCGTCGGCGATGTCGCCCACGATTTCCTCGATGATGTCTTCGATCGAAACCAGTCCGTCGGTGCCGCCATATTCGTCGATCACCAGCGCCAGGTGCATGTGCGAGGTCTGCATCTTCAGCAGCAATTCCAGAACGGGCATCGAAGGGGGCGCGAACAAGAGATCGTGCTTGATCCTGGCGATGGGCATTTCCCGCAGATGAAAGTCCCCGCCGCCCTCCAATTCGAGAAGTTCGAGCACGCTTTTCAGATGCACCACACCGATCGGGTCGTCGAGCGTCTCGCGATAGACCGGCAGGCGCGAATGCTGGGCCTCGCGGAACAGAAGGATAAGATCGGCCAGCGAAGTCTTTTCCTCGACCGCGACGATGTCGGCGCGCGGCACCATCACGTCCTTCACCTGGAGCTCGCCGAATTTGAGAAGGTTGGCGAGCATGGTGCGTTCTTGCGCCGAGAGCGCCGGACTCTGGCGGTCACTTTCCTCGATCACTTCTTCCAGGCTCTCGCGGATCGCCGCAGCCGCATCATCGCCGCGCAACAGTTGCGTCAGGCGCTTCAGAAAGGACGGCGACTTTTCGTCTTCATTGTCGAGAATGGCGCGGTTTGCGTCGGTCATGGCCGCGAGACAACCTCTTGCCGGTAGGGATCGGCGACCTTGAGAACCTTGAGGATTCTCGTCTCGAGCCTTTCCATGACCTTGGCCTGACGCGCGGTCACATGGTCGAAGCCAAGCAGGTGCAGGACTCCGTGCACCGCGAGATGCGTCGCATGATCGATCAGGCTCTTCCCGGCGCTTTTCGCCTCTTTCGCCGTGACGCCATAGGCGACGGCAACATCGCCCAGATAGGACTTCGCGTCCATCGGCGAGGGGAACGACAGCACGTTCGTCGCGCCGTCCTTGCCGCGAAACGACAAGTTCAGCGCGCGCAAATGCCGGTCGCTGGTCAACAGGATCGTCAGCGCCGCGCCCGCCGCGCCGCCGCCTTGCGCCAAGGCTTCGCCCGCCGCGCGTTTGAGGCGCTGGGCCAGACCGCGGGACTTTCGCCATTTCGCGTCTTGGATGAGGAGCGTGATACTCAATCTTCGGCCTTGTCTTCGTGTCTGCGCAACGCGCGCTTGCGCATGCGATTCGCATTGGCGCTTTGCTCCGCCGCATTATAGGCGGCGACGATGCGCGTGACGAGAGCGTGGCGGACCACGTCCTTTTCGCCGAAACGGGCGACCGCCGCACCCTCGATTCCGGCGACAACCGCGAGCGCCTGGTCGAGGCCCTCCGGCCGCCCGCCCGGCAGATCGCTCTGCGAGGGATCGCCGGTGACGACCATGCGCGATTCCTCCCCCAGCCGGGTGAGGAACATCTTCATTTGCGTCGCGGTGCAATTCTGCGCCTCGTCCAGAATGACGAAGGCGCGGCTCAGCGTGCGTCCGCGCATGAAGGCGAGCGGCGCGACCTCGATGACGCCCTGCTCCATGAGCTTGAGGCACGATTCGCCCATCACCTCGAACAGGGCGTCGTAGAGCGGGCGCAAATAGGGATCGACCTTCTCTCTGAGATCGCCGGGAAGAAATCCGAGGCGCTCGCCCGCCTCCAGGGCGGGGCGCGAAAGGATGAGGCGTTCCACCCGCCGTTCGAACAGAAGATGGGCGCCGAAGGCTGCCGCGAGATAGGTCTTGCCGGTACCCGCCGGGCCCACCCCGAATACCAGCGGATGGGTGCGCATCAGATCGAGGTAGGCCGCCTGCGCCGGCGAGCGGGCGCGCGTGGTGTGCCCCGCCCAGGTCTTGAGCGTCGGCGACCCGAGAGCCGCTGCGCTGTCACCAGCCGGCGTTTCGTCGGCGAAGCGGATTTCCGAATCGAGTTCGGCCGAACCGATCGCTTCGCCCGCTTCCAATCTGGCGTAGAGCGCGCGCAGCACGCCGGCGGCGCGTTCGCGCAGCGGCCCTTCGATGGAGACGATGTTGCCGCGCATGGCAACGCGCACGCTCAGCTTCTGTTCCATCCGCACGAAATGCTTCTGATGCGGTCCCGCCAGTCCGGCCAGTAGCGCGTTATCCGGGAACTCCAGCGTCACCGACTGTCGTCGCCGCTTTTTCGCCGAGTTCAATGGACCAGGACCTTCTCGCGGAGAAGCGCGCCCTTCAGGCTGTTCGGCTGAACCGCCTCGATCCGCACCTCGCGGATTTGTCCGATCAGCGACGCCGCGCCGTCCACATGGACGGGTTGCAGATAGGGCGTGCGGCCCAGCGCCTGACCTTCCTTGCGGCCCGGCTTCTCGAACAGGACCGAAAGGACGCGCCCGGCGCATGCCGTGTTGAAAGCGACCTGCTGCGCGACGAGGAGGGATTGCAGCGCCTGCAGGCGGGCATCCTTGATGTCGTCGGGAACCTGTTTGCGGGCCGCCGCCGCCGGCGTGCCGGGGCGCGCGCTGTATTTGAACGAGAAGGATTGCGCATAACCGACCTTCCGCACTACCGACATGGTCGCCTCGAAATCCGCCTCCGTCTCGCCCGGAAAGCCGACGATGAAATCGGAAGACAGGGCGATGTCGGGGCGGGCCACGCGGACGCGCTCGATGGTGCGCAGATAATCGTCCACGCCGTGCTGGCGGTTCATCGCCTGCAGAACGCGATCTGATCCGGACTGAATGGGCAGGTGCAGGTAAGGCATCAGTTCTGCGACATCGCGATGGGCGGCGATGAGATCGTCGCTCATGTCGCGCGGATGGCTGGTGGTGTAGCGCAACCGCTCCAGCCCCCTGACCTGCGCCAGCGCCTTGATCAGACGGGCCAGAGTCCAGGTTTCGTCATCCGGGCCCGCGCCACGATAGGCGTTGACGTTCTGGCCGAGCAGCGTGATCTCGCGCGCGCCTTTCGCGGCCAGACCCTCCGCTTCGGCCAGAATGGAGGCGGACGGGCGCGAATATTCGCTGCCTCTGGTGTAAGGCACGACGCAGAACGTGCAGAACTTGTCGCAACCCTCTTGGACTGTGAGAAAGGCCGCCGGCCCGGCGCCGGATTCCTGCTCGGGGAGAAGGTCGAACTTGGTCTCGGCGGGAAAATCGGTTTCCAGCGCGTGTCCGCCTTCGCGCGCTAGCTTGGCGATCATCTCGGGCAGGCGGTGATAGGATTGCGGGCCGACGACGAGATCGACCGCGCTCTGGCGCGCGAGAATCTCGGCGCCTTCCGCCTGCGCCACGCAGCCGGCCACCGCGATGGTCATGGCGCCGCCGCTGCGCGTGCGCGCGTCTTTCAGCTTCTTCAAGCGGCCGAGCTCGGAATAGATCTTCTCGGCGGCCTTTTCGCGGATATGACAGGTGTTGAGGATCACCATGTCGGCGTCCTCGGGCGCCTCAACCGGGCTGTAGCCGAGTGGCGCCAACAGATCCGCCATGCGGGCGGAATCGTAGACGTTCATCTGGCAGCCATAGGTCTTGACGAAGAGCTTCTTCATGGCCGGTTCTTATCGGCGATAGGCAAAGCGAACTCAAGCAAGCCGGGAGTTTCGGCCGCCGTTTCCGGGCCCGTTTTCTTGGCTTCGGGCGCCGGCCGGACGCCATAACCGTTCAAGGCGCGTCTCTGCCCGGCGCGTACCGCCGCTTCCGCCAATGCCGCGATCCGTTTGCGGTTACCGGCGCTGTCGACGCTCATGGGCCGGTGGAACTCCACCACGACGTCGAGCGGGCCCGCCTTCATCGCCTCCCAGACATGCGGGATAAGATCCATGTCGCCATACCAGGTGACGAGAGGACGGTTCTCCCGTCCTATCGGCATGCCGTGGAGGCCGACATAGGAGATCGAAACCGGCTGCACCGGCACATGCTGGACCTGACCGTCCGCGTCGATTCCCACTTCGGATTCTACCGCGCCCATCAAGGCGCTCTTGAAGGCGAGCACACGGTTCCCGTCGGTGGAAGTACCTTCCGGAAAGAGCACAATGGCGTCGCCGTCGCGCAGCCGTCGGCGCAGTTCGTCGCGAGACTTCGAGGTCTGGCTGCGCCTCTCACGCTCGACGAAGACGCCTTCTTGCAGGCGCGTCATCAGTCCGATGAACGGCCAGCCCGCGACCTCGCTCTTGGCGACGAACGAGACGGGCACGGTCGCCGACATGACCAGGATGTCGAAATAGCCCGAGTGATTGGCCACCATCAGCACGCCGCGGTCCCGGATCGGCTTGCCGATCACCGTGATGCGGATGCCGAACAGCTTGCACAGAAAGCGATGATAGGCGTGCGGATAAGTTCTGCGCAGCTTCAGCTTGAGGCGCAGCGAAACCCATTGCACGGGAATGCCTGCCAGCGTCGCGAGCAAAAAAATCGCAAGAATAAAGGCCGCGCGCAGCGTGGGCATAGAGTATGCTCAGCGCGACTTCTTCGGCACGCCGTAGAGCTCAAGGCGATGATCGACGAGTTCGAAGCCGAGCTCCTCGGCCACGCGGCGCTGCAGACGTTCGATATCGTCGTTGTGGAATTCGATGACGCGCCCCGACTGCACATCGATCAGATGATCGTGGTGGGACTCGGGGATCTCCTCGTAGCGCGAGCGTCCGTCGCGAAAATCGTGACGCTCGAGGATGCCGGCATCTTCGAACAGCTTCACCGTGCGGTAGACCGTGGCGATCGAAATGTGTGGATCGAGCGTCGAGGCGCGGCGATAGAGTTCCTCCGCGTCGGGATGGTCGGCCGCATCCGAGAGCACGCGCGCGATGACGCGGCGCTGCTCGGTCATCCGCAATCCCTTGTCGACGCAGAGTTTTTCGATCCGCGTCACGGTCCGTTCCTTTCCATCGCTGGAATTCTAGTCGAGTCGCTGGCCATTTCCCACCTTGGGTAGCGGAAATTCCACACGAAAAACGAGTGCATCTTCATTACCCCCGCCGGAGCTTTGGTAATAGTCCCTGCGGCGGCCGACCTCGCGAAAGCCAAGCCGCGTGTACAATGATCTTCCGGGTTCATTGGTTTGGCCGACCTCCAATAATAAGGCCCCGGCACCCATTTCCTGGGCATGGCGGCAGGCGGCCAAGACAAGAGATGAGCCGATCCCGCGTCGTCGCGCCGCAGGCTCAACGGCAAGTGTCAGTATCTCGGCCTCGCCGCCCGCCACCCGGACAAGGACGAAACCGCCGGCCTTGCCGCCGTCCATGAAGACGAAGGTGCCGGGCTGTATCAGAAGCTTGCCTATCCATTCCGCGCTCCAGGCGTCGGCAAATGACGCCGCGTGCAGACGAGCCAAGGCACCCAGATCGTACGGAGGGGTGAGCAGAACCGTCTTCATGCAGGCTTCGCCGGAAGCTTCGCATCGGGCGCGCGCAGATAGAGCGGCCGAGGAGGCGATGCGCCGGGCTCCATGCCCAAGGCCAGCCGAGCGACCCACACCGCGTCCGGCGCGACGATATCGGCGACTGTGATCGCCAAGTCTGCGCCGTCCAAGGCTTCGGCCATGCGCTTGGCCGCCGTGCCGGCAAGGACGAGCTGTCCCCGCAAGCCTCCGAGAGCCGAGCAAGTCTCTTCAAATGTCAGAAGGCGCGCGGATAGCGCATCGCCCAGAACTTCAAGATAGAGCTCGCCGCGGCGGGCGTCGTGGATAGCGGCCGCACGGGAAACGCCGGCTTCGCTGCGCGCCTGCTCGGCCATGGCCGCCAGACTGGTCACACCTACTAATGGCTTTTCGAGCGCCACGCGCAGCCCCCGCATGAAGGCAAGGCCGACCCGCTGGCCGGTAAAGGTTCCCGGACCGACCGTGACCGCAAGTCTGTCGAGCATCTGAAAGGTGAGGTTCGCTTCGCGCATCACTTCGTCGACCATCGGCGCCAGAGCCTCGGCATGGCCGCGCTCCATCGCCGTCCAGCGGCGCGACAGCACGCGGCCGTCCTGGAGGAGTGCGGCAGAGCAGGCGCCGAGCGCCGTATCGACGGCAAGGATCTTCACGGCCGACCGCTCTCAGACAATCTTGCACGCCTCATCGAAGGAAAGCCGGGGCGCGCGCTCGTGAAGCTTCGAGGGATCTCCATAGCCGAGGTTGCAGAGGAAGTTCGATTTGATCTTGGTGCCGGCGAAGAATTCGCGGTCGACGCCTTCGTTATTGAAGCCCGACATCGGTCCGCAATCTAATCCAAGCGCGCGCGCGGCGAGGATGAAATAGCCGCCCTGCAACGAGCCGCTGCGGAAGGCCGTGGCCTCCTTGTATTTGGGATCGGTGAATTCCGTCTCGCCGTCGCTGATGCGCGGATTGAGCTTGAGCAGGAAACGGAGGAACTCGAGATCGTAGCCGAGGATGGCGGTGGCGGGGGCGCTCATCGTCTTGTTCACATTGTAGTCGTCGAGATGGGGCTTGAGCCGCTCCTTGGCCTCTTTCGACACCACGAAGACGATGCGCGCGGGGGAGATGTTCGCGCTGGTCGGCGCCCAGCGCATCAGATCGTAGACCGCCATCAACAGCGCGGCGCTGACCAGCTTGTCCTGCCAGTGGCGGTGCGTGCGCGCGGCGCGAAAGATCGTATCGAGGGCTTCATCGTTGACGGCATGGGCCATGGCACCCTCTCTCGGGCGAATCGATGCCCTGCGAAAATCGCAGAAACGGCGGCCGGATTAAACCGCCTCGACGGCGCTCACTTCGGGAATGTAGTGCCGCAGCATGTTCTCGATCCCGTTCTTCAGCGTCATGGTCGAGGAGGGGCAGCCCGCGCACGACCCGCGCATGTGCAGGAAGACGATTCCCGACTGGTCGTCGAAGCCTTTGAAGATGATGTCGCCGCCGTCCTGCGCCACCGCGGGGCGCACGCGCGTTTCGATCAGCTCCTTGATTTGCATCACGATCTCGGAGTCGTCTTCGCCCGAAGTCGGCTCGTCGGCCTCCTCGGCGCCCGCTTCGATCAGCGGCAGGCCGCGGGTAAAATGCTCCATGATGGTGCCCAGGATCGCCGGCTTCAGGTGCTGCCACTCGCCGCCGGCCTTGGTCACCGAGACGAAATCGGAGCCGAAGAAGACGCGGCTCACCTCGGGCGTTTCGAACAAGGCGCGCGCCAGGGGTGAGCGCTCAGCGGCTTCGCGCGAGGAAAAATCGGCCACCGCACCCGCGCCCATCACCTCGCGGCCCGGCAGGAACTTCAAGGTCGCCGGATTGGGCGTGGATTCCGTCTGGATGAACATGGTTTTACGCTTTCTGGAGCCGTTCCAATCTACTCTTTACATGGACCCGGTGCACTCCGGGTTCAAGGCGGCTAGAAGTCAGAGATAATACCCTTCTTTTCCCAATCGCCGTAACGGGTTGGCTCGGGGCCTGGTTGGCCGCCGCGCTCGGCGGGGCGTTCGGGCGGCGCTTTTGGGCGGCGGGCTTCGGCTTCGGCCAGGGCGCGCTTGGCGGCCTCGGCAATCCGGGCCTTGACCACACTGGCAGGGCTTTTTGCCGGGAGCTTTGTCGTTTTCCGCTTTGTCATCGTGGCGATTGCTTGACGCCTCCGCCCCACACCATACATCAAGCTTGCGCGAGATGGAGAAGAGACGGAAGTGAATATGCTGCGAACCGGGCTTCTGATGGCCGGGCTGACGGGGCTCTTCGTCACCGTCGGCTTCCTGGTCGGCGGACCCGTGGGCATGGCTATCGCGTTCCTGTTCGCGTTGGGATCGAACCTTTTCGCCTATTGGAACGCCGACAAGATCGTCCTTGCCATGTACCGCGCGCGCGAGGTGAACGAGCAGAGCGCGCCGAAGCTCGTCCATATCGTGCGCCAATTGAGCCAGGCGGCCGGGCTTCCGATGCCCAAAGTCTGCATCGTCGAAAACCCGCAGCCCAATGCCTTCGCCACCGGGCGCAACCCTGAGCACGCCGCGGTGTGCGTGACGACCGGCTTGCTTGAGCGTGTCAACGACGAGGAGTTGGCCGGCGTCCTGGCGCATGAGCTTGGTCATGTGAGAAACCACGACACGCTGACCATGACGATCACCGCGACCATCGCTGGCGCTGTGTCCATGCTGGCGAACTTCGCCTTCTTCTTCGGCGGACGGCGGAGCCCGCTAGGCTTGATCGGCATGCTGCTGGTGATGCTGCTGGCGCCCATCGCCGCGGTGCTGGTGCAGATGACGATCAGCCGGACGCGCGAATTCGAGGCCGACCGCGCCAGCGCCGAGATCAGCGGTAGGCCGCTCTGGCTTGCTTCGGCCCTCGCCGATATCGACCGCACCGCGCAATCGACCGATAATCCCGAAGCCGACGCCAACCCGGCGACGGCGCATATGTTCATCGTCAACCCGCTGCACGGAGGCTTCGCCGGATTGTTCTCGAGCCACCCGCCCACCGCGGAACGCATCGCGCGTCTCAAGGCGATGGCGCAGATGGCCGCCAAAGCCGCCGGGCCCTGGGGATGAGCGACGGTCTGCCGGCGCGGGCGGTGGCGCAGAAAATCCTCTCCGAAGTCTTGCGTAGGCGCTCCCCGCTCGATGCGGCGCTGGCCGCCACAACCGCACTGGAAACGCGCGATGCCGGATTCGCGCGCGCCATCGCCAGCGAAACGCTGCGTCGCTTCGGCCAGTTGGATGCTTTGATCCGGACCTATGTGCCGCAACCTCCGGCGCGCAACCGGGCCGGCTCGACACCGGAAATTCTTCTGGCGGGCGCATGCGAATTGCTGTTTCTCGACGTGGCGGCACACGCCGCAGTCGACGCCGCCAATCGGCTGGCGCAAGCCGACGACAAGGCGAGGCATTTCAAACCTCTGATCAACGCGGTCTTGCGGCGGGTGGCGCGCGAAGGCAAGCAGGCGGTCGAAGCGCAAGACGCGGTGCGCCTCAATACGCCCGATTGGCTCTGGCAGAGGTGGTTGGAAACATACGGCGAGGACACCGCTCGCGCGATTGCTTCCGCACATCTTGGCGTTCCGCCGCTCGACATCGTTGCGAAACAAGGAGCGCCCGGCATCCCTGATGCCACGCTATTATTCGGCCGGGTCTGGCGTCTGGGCGAACCTGCGCGCGTCGACACCCTGCCCGGCTATGCCGAAGGCGATTGGTGGGTGCAGGATGCGGCCTCGACGCTGCCAGTTCTGCTTCTCGGAGACGTGCGCGGAAAATCCGTGATCGATCTGTGCGCCGCGCCCGGCGGCAAGACGGCGCAGCTCGCGGCAGCCGGCGCGCTTGTGACCGCCGTCGAACGCGACGCGGCGCGGCTGGAGCGGCTGAAGGAGAATCTTCAGCGCTTGCGGCTTGACGCAACGCTGGTCCTCGAAGATGCGCGCGATTTCCGGCCGGAACTTCCCGCGCCGTTCGCCTTGTTCGATGCGCCATGCAGCGCCACCGGAACGATCCGCCGCCATCCCGAACTGCCCTGGATCAAAGGCGCCAGCGATATCACGCTCTGCGCCCAGGCGGCCGGCGAGCTTCTGGACGCGGCCGCCGACATGACGGCGGAGGGCGGTTTGCTGGTCTTCGCCGTCTGCTCGCTCGAACGCGAAGAGGGCCCCGAACAGGTGGAAGATTTTCTGCGCCGCCGGCCCGAATTTTCGCGCGAGGCAGTCAAGCCCGGCGAGGTCTTCGGATTCGGCGAACTGATCGACGCTCAAGGCGATCTGCGGACTCTTCCCTGCCATCTGGCGGAGAAGGGCGGCATGGACGGATTCTATGCCGCCCGTCTCAGGCGCCGCTCATAGCCGACCCAGGGCGTAGGCGACGGCGAGATAGATCTTTCCCGTATCGGCCGAGAGGATCGAGGAGGCAAGCAGCCCACCGCCGTCGCCGTCGCGGGCGCGGGCCAGCAACGCCTCGAATTCCTCGATATAGGCGTTCGCCGAATCGCGGAAGCGTGCATTCTCGCGATACAGCGTGACGATACGGTCCACCGCGTCGCTGTTGATGCAAGCGGCAAGCTTGCGGGCGAAGACGCCGCGATCGCCCGCCAGATAGCGCCGCCATTCGCTGTCCTGCGACCCGGTATCGGAGGTGATCGCGTCGAGGTCGACGGCCATGTCGGCGAGGGCGGCTTGCAAAGCGCCCAGCGCCGCCGCAGCGGCCGGCTGCAGCTCCTTGCGTCCCTCGCCGGATTCGGCGGCGGCAAGCAAGGCGCTCATCTGCCAGGCCTTGGGCTCGCCCTCTTCCGGCTTGCGCTTGGTGCGCTGGGTGAGCTTGCGCGCCAGACCGCGCAGGCCCTCGTTTTCGGATTGCCCCGGCGCTTCGGAGCCTTGCCGGGCCATCGGCCGCGACGCGATGCGCGCGTGGATCGTGGAAAGCGTGCGCGCCGAAATGTCGAGCATCTCTTCGGTTTCGGTGCGCACCATCTGGCGCACGCGCTGGGCTTCCTGCTGGGCGACGCCGGGCAAGGTGAGCAGATGGCGCTCGACCTCTTCCACGGCTTTGGCCAGCGTGGTGCGGATTTCACCCGCTTCGGCGGAAAGTTCTCCCGCCGTGCGCAACAGCCTTTCGCATTCGGCCATCGCCTCGCCGACCAGCGCGCGGGTGTCCGCCTTCGCCTGGCTGGCCGTTTCGCCGATCAGGGTTTGTGCGCCCGCGCCCGCGTCGTGCAGCGAGTCGATCAAGCGGGCAAGCGTTGCGTTGGCCGATTCGCTCGACTCCTTCAACCGTTCGACCTCGCGCGCGAAACTCTGGGTGAGCTGAGCGGTGCGCGCGGCCGCATTTGCCATGATGGTTTCGATCTGACGTTCGGCCTCGCCCGTCACCATCCCAAATTTCTGCGACTCGCCGCCCAGCGCGTCGATAGCTTTTTCCATCGCCTCCCGCTCGGCGGACAAGGCGTTTTCGAAGGCGATGCTCTCGTCCTTCAACCGCAGCATCAGTTCGTTCATGGCGGTGCGGTGGCGCTCCTGCCGACCGAGCACGAATTCGGCGCGCGCCATGGCCGCATCGGCGACGGCTTCAATCCGCTTGGCCTGCTTGTCGAGTTCGACGGCGGCGGCGTGAGGCGCGTCGGCCGCGGCGTTGGCGGACTGGCGGAAACTGGCCGACTGCACGTCGAGCGACTGGCCCGCCGTCTTCAGCGCGCTCTCCGCCGCTTCGATGGTGGACTTGAGCTGCGCGGCGCGCCCGGCCACGGTTTCGCTGGCGCGCGCGGCGGCGTCCGCGAGCGAACCGGCCACGCCTTCGATGCGTTCGCGCTCCTGGGTGAGGCGCGCCGCCAACGCTTCGCCTCGCACATCGACGCGGGCGCCCGCTTCGTCGAGCGCGGCGATCTGATTCTCCAGCACGCTTTCGAGCGCGCGCAGCCGCGTGAAGGCGCCGTCGAGACCGGCATTGAGGGCATCGAGTTCGCGCCGCACCGCGCGTCCGAGACGGGCGGCGGTCCGCGACGCCGATTCATCGACGGAGAACAGACGGTCCGTCGCCATGACCAATGTCTCGGCGGCCTGCCCCATCGCTTGGCCGCGGGCGAGCGCCCAGGCCGCGGCAATGAAGAGCAGCGGCGGAACGAACGTCGCCGCCATGAACAGGGCGATCTCCTGCAGATCGAGGGCGGCGAATCCCTTGGGCCCGAAATAGCCCCATAGATAGGCTCCCGATGCCCCGGCCCAGAAGGCCGAAAGAGTGAGGGCAAAGACGATCACCGCCACGCCGAACCGCGAGTCCGCGCTCGGACGCCGCCGCGGACGGAAATCCGGCTCGCTTTCGAGGGATTCGCCGGACTGCAGCAGCACCGGTTGGTTGCGGTCAGACGCGCTGGTCGCCATAAGGCACCTCAGGTTTTTCGCATGTGCGGCCAGTTTAACCATTCAAGGCCCGAGGATAAAAGCCGATCCGGCCATGAATCCTGGTGAAAGTCGGTGGAGGAATGTTGGAGGACAAAGCGAGTGCGACGGCCCAGGGAACGGCTCTGCACCGCGCCGCCCACCAGCTGTTGGACCGTCCAGCGATCCTTTGCGATCACCTGGCGCTTCGCATCATCGGCCGGGAGGCCGAAAAGGCGCTGCGCGAGGGCAATTCGCGCCACCTTTTGCCCGGCGCGGCGGGGTTGCGGGCTTTCCTGGCCATCCGCAACCGCTTCACCGAGGACTGTCTTGCGGAGGCGACGGCCCGCGGGGCGTGCCAATATGTGCTCCTGGGCGCCGGGCTCGACACTTTTGCCTATCGCGGCGGCTACGATCCGGCGCGTCTTCGGATTTTCGAAGTCGATCATCCCGCTACCCAGGAGTGGAAACGCGAGCGGCTCAGGGACGTGAGCATCGCCGTGCCGGATTCGGTTTTTTTTGCGCCGGTGGATTTCGAGTGCGAAACCGTCGCCGACAGTCTGGCGCGCACCGTGTTCGATTTCGCGGCGCCTGCGTTTTTCGCCTGGCTCGGCGTCGTGCCTTACCTGACGCGGGACGCCGTCATGGAGACGCTTTGCTTCGTGGCACAACACTCCGGCGAGATCGTCTTCGATTATCCCGAACCGGCGGACGCGATCAGTCCGGTCCAGCGTCGGGCCATGCAGAGGCTGGCGGCGCGCGTCGCCGCCGTCGGCGAACCGTTCAGGACCGCTTTTTCTTCCGGCGAAATCAGGGAGGTATTGCTCTCACTCGGCTTTCGCCACATCGAGGATCTGGACACTGCGGCGCTGAACGCGCGCTATTGTCGCGGCCGCGCTGACGGCTTCGCGCTCAGGGGAAATGCGCATATTGTCCGCGCGCGAACCTAGAGCGGGGAATCGCCATGAGCATGTTGATCGCCGCCAGCGCCCTCTTCCTCGGCATTCATCTCGTAATTTCCGGAACCAGGCTGCGCACCGTCATCGTCGTGGGCATCGGCGAGGGCCCCTATCTCGGGCTGTTCTCGCTCGCCTCGCTCGGAGCCATCGTCTTCCTCTGCTTTGCCTACAATCACGCCGCCGCGAGCGCGGACAATCGCGTCGTCTATGACCTGGGCCAAGGCCTTCGCAATTTTGCCATCCCGGTGGTGGCGATCGCATTCATGCTCGGCGTGCCGGGGGTCCTGATGCCCAATCCGACCAATGCGAAGCAACAAGACGCCGCCGTGCGCGGCGTGCTGCGCATCACGCGGCATCCCTTCCTGTGGGGGACGGCGATTTGGGCGGCCTATCATCTTCTCGCTGCGGTCACGCTGGCGTCGGCGATTTTCTTCGGCACCTTCGTGGTGCTGACGCTGGTCGGCACGCGCGCCATCGACGCCAAATGCAGACGGCGGCGCGGGGCACAGTGGCAGGCTCTCGCCTCCCAGACTTCGAACATTCCCTTTGCCGCGATCCTCGCCGGACGCAACCGCTTCGTCGCGAAAGAATATTTCGATTGGCGGATTGCGGCGGCGCTCGTGCTTTTCGGCTTGTTCTTGTATTTCCACCATTATCTGTTCGGCGTCTCGCCGTTCCTGAACGCTTGGCTCCCGTCCTGATGTTGAAATCCCGTTAACTTGTGCTTGACGCATCTGCGTCATCCTCAGGCTGTCCGCCCTGAGGAAATGCGCATGTCCGACAGGCAGAGTGCCGTCGATCTCAACCACCTGGCCCGTTACACGGGAGGTGACGAGGCTCTCAACGCCGAGGTCTTGAGGCTCTTCGAGACCCAAACCAGCGAACTCGTCGAGCGCCTGCAGGCCATTCTCAACAGCCGGGACGCGAAGTCCTGGAAAGAGGTCACTCACACTTTGAAAGGGGCGGCGCGCGGCATCGGCGCATTCAAGATGGCGGACGCAGCTGCTTTTGCCGAACCGATCGACCCGGTCAGGGATCGCGGCAACGCGTCGCTCGCCATCGCGGCGCTGAAGACCAGCGCCGACGCGGTCCAGGCCTTCATCAAAGCCTATCTGGAACGCTGAAGTTTGGCATCGAACGCCTGAAGTTCGTGGGCGATCGAGCATTCTATCAGCGTGCGCCAGACCGGCTCTGCGATATCCGCCCTTAGTCCGGCCCTCGCGGCCTCCGCCAGGACCTTGGCGAGCACGTCCGCGATGCGGGTTTCATCGCGCACCGTGTCGCGGTCGGGTTTGATTTCGGCGGCCCGTTCGATGTAGCGCTGGCGCTCGGAAAGGAGCTTCACCAGCGCCCCGTCGAGCCGGTCGATCTGGTCACGCAGCTCGCCCATGCTGGTGCAGCGCTCGGGCGGGCGGATTTGTGGTTCGGTCATGGCAAATCCTGTCCTGCCTTGCTATCTGCACGCAAGCCGGGTCAGAGCAAGGGAGCCGGGCCGGGGATTGTTGGTGGAGCGCTTTTTACATATAAGAGCGCAAGTTCTTGAATTCATACAGAAGTCAGATGTGAAATGTCCTCTCCTATCGAAACCGATGCCGCGATTGTAGGGGCCGGGCCGGCCGGCCTTTTTGCCGTCTTCGAGCTTGGGCTCTTGGATCTCAAGGCTCACCTGGTCGACATCCTCGACCGTGCGGGCGGGCAATGCACCGAGCTCTATCCGGAAAAGCCGATCTACGACATTCCCGGTCTTCCCATCGTCAGCGGCCAGGAACTGACCGACCGGCTAATGGAACAGATCAAGCCGTTCGGCGCGACCTTTCATTTCGGCGAAATGGCGAACGCGCTGGAGAAGCTGCCCGACGGGCGCTGGAAGTTGTCGACCGATATGGGGACCGAGATCGTCGCGCGCGTGGTCGTGATCGCGGCCGGAGGCGGCAGTTTCATGCCCAAGCGCCCGCCCGTCCCCGGCATCGAGGCGTATGAGGGCAGCTCGGTCCATTATGCCGTGCGCAAGATGGAGATTTTCCGCGGCAAGAACGTCCTGATCGCCGGCGGGGGAGATTCCGCGCTCGATTGGACATTGAATCTGGCGCCGATCGCCAAGAGCTTGACTTTGGTTCATCACCGCGACGGCTTCCGCGCCGCCCAGCACAGCGTCAACCGGATGCGCGAATTGGTGGAACAGGGCAAGATCAATTTCCATGTCGCCAGCGTCAAGGCGCTGCACGGCGAAGGCGGCGCGCTTTCCGGCGCAACGCTTGCGGGCGCCGACAAACGCGAATGGCATCTGGAAACCGACGCGTTTCTTCCCTTCTTCGGCCTGACGATGAAGCTGGGGCCGATCGCGGAGTTCGGCATCAATCTGCACGAAAACCTGATCCCGGTGGACACCGCCCGCTTCGAAAGCCAGACGCCGGGCATATTCGGCATCGGCGACATCGTCACCTATCCGGGCAAGCTGAAGCTGATCTTGTCGGGCTTCCACGAGGCGGCGCTGATGGCCCAAGCGGCGTTCCACATCTGCCGGCCGGGCGAGAAGCTGCGCTTCCAATACACGACCTCGTCGTCGAGCCTGCAAAAGAAGCTGGGTGTTATATGAAGATCTTCGCCAAGGACCGCGAGGGCAAGGAAAGCGTGATCGAAGGCCGCGACGGTTGGACGATCATGGAGATGCTGCGCGACGCCGGCCTGCCGATCACCGCGGAATGCGGCGGCGCCTGCGCTTGCGCCACTTGTCACGTCTATCTCGAGGACGGTTGGTACGAGAAACTTCCCCCGCCCAAAGAAGGCGAGACCGACATGCTCGACATGGCGCTGGCGGTGAAGCCCAATTCGCGGCTGTCGTGCCAGCTCATCTGCTCAGAAGAACTTGACGGCCTCAAGGTGACCCTGGCGCCGGAGTGAAGCGCGGATTTTAATGCGCGGGCTGCCCGCCCGCGATTTCGGCCAGCGCCTGCGCATAAGCGGCGTTCAGAAAAGCGGCTTCGTTGTCGTTGTCGCGCGGGTCGGCGTATTCGATGGTGACTTGCACGGCCCACGAGCCGACTGCTGCGCTCGCGAACAAGACGCGATAATGCAGGGTTGCGAGATTCGTCGCCTCATAGGTGCGTGTGTAGACCGAGAGCGGGGCCGTCTTCGGCCCTTGGGGTTGCGTCGCCTCGCCGACCATTCGCCCGCCGGTCCCTTCCTGCACGACGAATTCCGGCGCAAGCATCGCCTTGGGATCGTAAGCCCCATGTAGCGGCGCGAGCGTGATCGTCCCGTAGACGCCGTCGAGCGCGGAATAGGCGCAGAAATCCGAGCCCGCCTGCGGATCGAGCTCGCCGACCGCATCGCGCTCGAAATGGCCGATCTGTTGCGGGCAGACGAAGCCTGACGCGCGATGGACTTTGGCGCCGTTCGCGCCTTCGCTGAACGAGTCGGTCGGGTCCTGGGCGCGGGCTGACACCGCCGAGAGGAGGCAGGCGAAAACAATTGCCCAAGCGATCCTGTCTGTCATCATCCGTTCTCCCGCGCCCGTTCGCAGAGGTGTACATCCTGTTGGTTCCTCGGCAAAGCGCCGTATGGCCCTTGCCCCGGTCCCGCATTAGATTAGCTTTCATTTGGGCCAAGGGGGGACTGTATGGCCATGTCGAACGCTGGTGCGGCCGCCGGGCTAATGCTGCCGCCTTCATGACCGTCGCCCATATCTACACCGTGGCCTTCCAGGGCATCGAAGCGCGCGAAGTCGACGTGCAGGTCCATATCGCGGATTCGGGCGGCGGGCAGTTCAATCTGGTAGGCCTTGCCGACAAGGCCGTGGGCGAAAGCCGCGAGCGCGTGCGCGCCGCATTGGCCGCGATTGGATTGGCGCTGCCTTGGAAGCGGATCACGGTCAATCTCGCCCCCGCCGACCTGCCCAAAGAGGGAAGCCATTACGATCTTCCCATCGCGCTCGGCTTGCTGGCCGCCATGGGCGTGCTGCCGGCGAGCGAGATGGCGAATTATGTAGCGCTCGGCGAACTCTCCCTCGATGCGCAAGTGACCGCCGTGGCCGGCGTGTTGCCTGCGGCGCTCGCCGCGTCGGAACAGCAGCGCGGCCTCATCTGTCCCGCTTCGTGCGGACCGGAAGCCGCCTGGGCGGGCGGCATCGAGATCATCGCCACGCCGTCGCTAATCGCCCTTGTCAATCACATAAAGGGCGTGCTGGTGCTCAATCCGCCGGTCGCTAAGCTCGCCGACGATTCCTTCAGCGTTCCCGATTTGAAGGACGTGAAAGGACAGGAAACCGCCAAGCGCGCCATCGAGATCGCCGCCGCGGGTGGGCACAACATGCTGATGATCGGTCCGCCTGGCGCCGGCAAGTCCATGCTGGCGCAACGCCTGCCCGGCCTTTTGCCGCCGCTTGACGCGCGCGAAGCGCTGGAAATCTCCATGGTGCAATCGCTGGCGGGCGAATTGCCGGGCGGTTTGATTTCGCGCCGCCGTCCGTTCCGCTCGCCGCATCATTCCGCCTCAATGGCCGCGCTCGTCGGCGGCGGTTTGCGCGTCAAGCCTGGCGAGGTGAGCCTCGCCCATCTGGGCGTCCTGTTCCTCGACGAGCTGCCCGAATTCCAGCGCGCGGTGCTCGATTCCTTGCGCCAGCCGATGGAAAGCGGCGAGGCCGTGGTGGCGCGCGCCAACGCCCATGTGCGCTATCCGGCACGCTTCCAGCTGATCGGCGCGATGAACCCCTGCCGCTGCGGTTATCTCGACGACCCGGCGCAGGCCTGCGCCCGTGTGCCCAAATGCGCCCAGGAATATCAGTCGCGGATTTCGGGACCGATGTTCGACCGCATCGACATCCATGTCGAAGTGGCCGGGGTGTCGGCCGCGGACCTCACGCTGCCGCCGCCGGCGGAGTCGAGCGCCGACGTCGCGGCCCGCGTGGCGCGCGCCCGCGACATCCAGCGCCAGCGCTATGCGGAGGATGGCCTGCGCACCAACGCCGAAGCGGAAGGCGAGCTGCTCGACCGCGTGGCGACGCCCGATCGCGGCGGGGCGGCGCTGCTGTCGGAGGCCGCGGAAGCGATGCGGCTGACCGCGCGCGGCTACCATCGCGTTCTGCGCGTGGCGCGCACCATCGCCGATCTAAACGGAGCGGCTGGCGTCGGCCGGGCGCAGATTGCCGAGGCGCTGTCGTTCCGCCGGCTGGCACATCTGCACTGAAAAGGTCCAACCATGTCGGCTTTCCGTTTTCTGCGTATCGCCCTCGCCGCCACTGTCATTGTCGCTCTGCCCGCACGCGCAGCCGATGTCACGGTGTTTGCCGCCGCCTCGCTCACCGATGCGTTGCAGCAGGTCGGCGACGCCTACAAACAAGACACGGGAAGGGCTGTCGTGTTTTCCTTCGCCGCGTCGTCCGCCTTGGCCCGCCAGATCGCGGCCTCGAGCGGAGCGGACATCTTCATCTCCGCCGACACCGACTGGATGGACTATCTGGATTCGCGCGGGCTCATCGAACATGCGTCGCGTATCGACCTGTTGGGCAATCGCTTGGTGTTGATCGCCCCCGCCGATTCCAGAATTGCGCTGGCGGTCGCGCCGCATTTCGATCTCGCCGGCGCCTTGGGCAACGGCCGCCTCGCGCTTGCCGATCCCGCCGCCGTGCCGGCCGGCAAATATGCCAAAGCGGCGCTGACCTCGCTTGGCGTGTGGCAAGCGGTCGAGAGCAAGGTCGTTCCGGCGGAAAATGTCCGCGTGGCGCTGGCCTATGTGGCGCGCGGCGAGGCGCCCCTCGGGATCGTCTACGCGACCGACGCCAAAGCCGAGCCGAAAGTCCGCGTCGTCGGCGCGTTCCCGGACGATTCCTATCCGCGCATCGTCTATCCCGCCGCGCTGACGAAAGAGGCGAGGCCGGAAGCGCGCGGTTTCCTTGCCTATCTTTCCGGCGCGCGTGCCAGAGCGATTTTCGAGAAGGCAGGCTTCCCGGTTTTGCGCCGATAAGGCCTGCGGTTCAGGCAGCAGGCTTCTTTAGCGCCGCCGCGATAGCGAGGCCGGCGGCGAACGCGCCGACCAGTTCGATCGTCATGGCGGCCAGCGTGAAGCTGGTCGGAAAGCCGTACCAGATCCAGTAAGAGACATCCGTCCCAAGCACCGCAAAGCCGCCGACCAGCGTGACGAAGCCGACGCGCCTGAAATAGCCCGCGAGCGCGGTCATCGTCAGCAGGAACGCGGCGATCAGCGACTGGGCCAGTTCCTTCGCGAATTCCTTGACCAGCATCGGCGTCATGTCGGTGGAGGCGCCCGGCGGCTGATAGATCAGCAATCCGGACGGATTGACCTTCATCAGGGCCTCGGCCTTTTCCATCATTTTCGGATCACTCGGCGAAACCCAGGGAAAGAAATAGAGCCCTCTCTTGTCGCCGACGCCGCTTTTCATTGCGGACAATACGGTGGACTCGTTTTTCATCTGGCTGAAGCCGGCGTTGGCGAGCGGCGTCGCCATATGCGCGATGGACGTCCAGACGAACATCGCAATGGCGCCGAGTAAGCCTGCAACAAGAATGCGCATTGGATCCCCCAGTCGTTCGCTGCGCGAAATAATATACGAAGACGGACGTGCGCGCACCGCAGCGCGCAGCGGTCGCCGCAGCAAATTCCCTTAGGGAAACTTCTTTGCAGTGCGCTGCGTCCAATCCCGCTTGGCCGCGTCCCACCAATGCCGTTAGCATCGTGCGGGAAAAGAAGACGGGGGGAACATGGCCGACCGACCGCGCAGGCGCTTGCGCGCCTATCATCTCTTGCTGCTCGTGCCGTTGGCGGTTCTGTGGGTGCCGTTCTACAACCGCGCCGAACCTGCGCTCGACGGCATCCCGTTTTTCTATTGGTATCAGATGGCGTGGATCGCCATTACGGTCGTCCTCACCCTCATCGTCTATCGCCTTGACCGTCGCAGGGGGAGCGGGCCGTGACACGCGCGCTCGATCCGGTGGCCATCGGTATCTTCGTCGCGCTGTTCGCGCTGGTAACCGTGCTCGGCTTTGTCGCCGCCCATTGGCGCAAAGGCGATCTGAGCCAGCTTCACGAATGGGGACTGGGCGGGCGGCGCTTCGGCACCGTGGTCAGCTGGTTCTTGTTGGGCGGCGATCTCTACACGGCCTATACCTTCGTGGCCGTGCCGGCTCTGCTCTACGGCGTTGGCGCCATGGGCTTCTTCGCGATGCCCTACACCATCCTGGTCTGGCCGATCCTGTTCATGGTGTTTCCGCGGCTGTGGTCGGTGTGCCACCGCAAGGGATACGTCACCGTCGCCGATTTCGTGCGCGGCCGCTTCGGAAGCCGCACCCTGGCGCTGGCGGTCGCCGTCACCGGCATCGTGGCGACGATGCCCTACATCGCGCTTCAGCTCGTCGGTATCGAGGTGGTGATCGCAGCCCTGGGCGTGCATTGGACCGTGACGTTGGGCGGCTTCACGATCGACATGCCGCTCCTGATCGCGTTCGCGATTCTCGCCGCCTACACCTATTCCAGCGGCCTGCGCGCGCCGGCGATGATCGCCATTGTCAAGGACATTCTGATCTACGGCACGATCATCGCCGTCATCGCCGTGATCCCCGCCGAGCTCGGCGGCTTCGGGCACATCTTCGCCAGCGTCTCGCCCGCCAAGCTGACACTTTCGGGCACCGCTCCCGGCACCACGATGTCGGCCTACGCCACGCTGGCGCTCGGTTCGGCCCTGGCGCTGTTGCTCTATCCCCATTCGGTGACCGGCATCCTGTCGTCGTCGCGGCGCGAGGTGATCAAGCGCAACGCCATCGCCATGCCGGCCTATTCGCTGGCGCTCGGCCTCATCGCGTTGATGGGCTTCATGGCGGTCGCGTCGGGCGTCGGCACCATGCCCGAATATGCCGGCGGCTTCAAAGCCTTCGGCCCCAATTTCGCGGTGCCTGCCTTGCTGCTGCACTGCTTCCCGGGCTGGGCCGTAGGTATCGCCTTCGCCGCCATCGCCATCGGCGCGCTGGTGCCCGCCGCGATCATGTCGATCGCCAGCGCCAATCTGTTCACCCGCAACATCTACAAAGTGTATTTCAATCCATACTGCAGCGATGCGCAGGAAAGCCGGACGGCCAAGATCGTCTCGCTGATCGTCAAGGCCGGGGGGCTGATCTTTATCATCGCTTTGCCGCAGAAATACGCGATCGTATTGCAGCTGCTGGGCGGCGTCTGGATCATTCAAACGCTGCCGGCCGTGATGCTGGGGCTTTACACGCGCTGGCTCCATCCCTGGGCGCTCTTGCTCGGATGGCTGGCAGGGATCGGAACCGGCACCTGGATGGCGTCCACGCTGTCGTTCAAATCGGCAACTTATGTGCTGCACCTGTTCGGGACAGCGGTGCCTTGCTACGCGGCGGTCTCGGCGCTGGCGGTAAACCTGGCGGTCAGTTTGATCTTCAGCCTGCTGTTCAACGCGGCCTCGCGCCAAGCGGGACCCGACGAGACCTTGGCGGAAGATTACGTCTGAAGCTCAGCCGAAGCGCCCGGTGATGTACTGCTCGGTCTGCTTGTTGGACGGCGAGGTGAAGACTTTTTCCGTCGTGTCGAACTCGATCAGCTCGCCTAGATACATGAAGGCGGTAAAGTCCGAGGTGCGCGAGGCCTGCTGCATGTTGTGGGTGACGATGATGATGGTGTAGTCGTTCACCAGTTCGTCGATCAGCTCTTCGATCTTGGCCGTCGAGATCGGATCGAGCGCCGAACACGGCTCGTCGAGCAGGATCACTTCCGGCTTGGTCGCCACCGTGCGCGCGATGCACAGCCGCTGCTGCTGGCCGCCCGACAGGCTGAGGCCGGATTCGCGCAGCTTGTCCTTGACCTCGCCCCACAGCGCGGCGCGCTGCAGCGCAGTTTCGATGCGTCCGTCGAGTTCGGAGCGAGGCATGCGCTCGTAGAGCCTGATGCCGAAGGCGATGTTGTCGTAGATCGTCATCGGGAACGGCGTCGGCTTTTGGAACACCATTCCGACGCGCGAACGCAGGAGGTTGATGTCCTGCTTGGAATGCAGAATGTCCTCGCCGTCGAGGAAGACTTCGCCTTGGGCGCGCTGGTTGGGATAAAGCTCGTAAATGCGGTTGAGCACGCGCAGCAGCGTCGATTTCCCGCAGCCGGAGGGGCCGATAAACGCCGTCACCTTGCGGTCGTAAACCGGAAGCGTGACGTTCTTCAGCGCCTTGTTGGTACCGTAATAGAATGAAAGGTCCTTGACGTCGACCTTCACGCTGGTCTGTACGGCCGTATCCATGACTCAACTCCGCCTTGACGATTCGAGAATCCGGGCCACGATGCTCAAAGCGAGCACGCTGACCGTCACCAACAGGGCCCCCTCCCAGGCGAGCCTGTGCCAATCCTCGTAGGGACTCATCGCGAACTGGAAAATGACATAAGGCAAGCTCGCCATCGGCGCGTTCAAATTGGTGCTCCAGAATGAATTATTGAGCGAGGTGAAGAGCAAGGGCGCGGTTTCTCCAGATATGCGCGCGACCGCCAGCAGCACGCCCGTCACGATGCCGGCACGGGCCGCGCGCCAAGTCACCGCGCGGATGACCGCGCTGCGCGGCGCGCCGAGCGCCGCCGCCGCTTCGCGCAGGCCGTTAGGCACCAGCAGCAGCATATTCTCGGTGGTGCGCACAACGACCGGGATCACGATCACCATCAGCGACACCGCGCCCGCCCAGCCCGAGAAATGCCCCATCTGCACAACCATGATTTCATAGACGAACAGGCCGGTGATGATGGAGGGCGCGCTCAACAGGATGTCGTTGATGAAGCGCACGAAAAAGGAAAGCTTCCCATAGCGGCCATACTCGGCAAGGTAGGTGCCTGCCATCAGCCCGATCGGAGTGCCGCCGGCGACGGCGAGGGCGCTCATCAGAACGCTGCCGAAGATCGCGTTGGCGAGGCCGCCGTCCGATCCGGGCGGTGGCGTCATCTGGGTGAAGAGCTTGGGCGAGATACCGGCAAAGCCGTTGTAGAACAGCGTCGTCAGGATAAGTCCGAGCCAGACCAAGCCGAACAGCGCGGCCAAAACCGACAGCGAAAGGAAGAAGCCGTTGCGCCGCTTGCGCCGCCTGTACAAACGCATGTTCTTCATGCCGCTACGCCTCCGGCCCGTTTTTCGAGCGCGCCAAGCATCAGCTGCGCGATCGCCAGCACGACGAACGTGATGAAGAAGAGGATGAGGCCCATCTCGATGAGTGCGGACAGGTAGACGTCGCCGACCGCTTCGGTGAATTCGTTGGCGATGGTCGCCGAGATCGAGGTTCCCGGCGCGAACAGCGACGATTTGATATGGTGGGCATTGCCGATGACGAAGGTGACGGCCATCGTTTCGCCGAGCGCGCGGCCGAGAGCCAACATTGCTCCGCCGACCACGCCGGTGCGCGCGAAGGGCAATACGACGCGCCACAACACCTCCCAGGTCGTGCAGCCCATGGCGTAGGCCGCTTCCTTCAGCGTCGGCGGCACCGTGTCGAAGACGTCGCGCGTCACCGCCGAAATGAACGGCAGGATCATGATCGACAGGATGATCGACGCGGTGAAAATGCCGATCCCGTAAGGCGGACCCGCGAAAAGGTCCTGCAGCACCGGAATGTCCGCGAAGAGCTCGACGAGCAACGGCTGGAGACCGGCCTGGAAGTAGGGCGCAAACACGAAGAGGCCCCAGATGCCGTAGATGATGCTTGGGATGCCCGCCAACAGCTCGATGGCGATGCCGATCGGCCGGCGCAAGGGGCGTGGACAAATCTCGGTTAGGAAGATCGCGATCCCGATGCCGACGGGGACGGCCAGCAGCATGGCGAGAAAGGAGGTGATCAGCGTGCCGTAGATGGAGGCCAGGGCGCCGAACTTCTCGGTCACCGGGTTCCAGTCCTGGGTGAAGACGAAGTTCAGTCCGAACGCTTTGATCGCCGGCATCGAGCCAATGGTCAGCGACGCGATGACGCCGAGGAACAGCAAGATGACAAAAATCGACGCCATCAGCGTCAGGCTGCGAAAGCGCACGTCCCTCGAGCCGCCGCTCTTTACGGCCCGAGCTCTTTTTTCGGCAGCGGTGGTCTCGATCGAGGCGGTATAAGCCATGGCTTGGGAGATACTCTCACACCGGAATGGGGTAGCAGCCGAACGCGGTTCCAAGAAAGGTCGCAGCCCTCAGCATCCCAGCGGCATGACCCGCCGGTATCAGGACACTTCCGCGCATACCAACCCCTTGCGAAATAACCCCTTGGCGGATTTGCCGCCTCGGAGACCACCCCGAACGCTCAGCAGAAGCGCTATCACGTCCAGTCTGCGTGCAACGTCCATCACAGTTGTGCGAAGTTTTTGTGACAGAGGCCGCGGGACTTTCGTCGCCCCTCGGCGAACCAATTGGCGACTCTACACAATTGGCCGGTTGATCGATCCGCATGAGCGGTTTGCGAACGGTGTTCGGGCGCCCGAACGGATAGCGCGAATGCAGCCTCGGGGCGGCCTTGCGGATCGGCTGTACGGGCCACTCTTAAACGTTTTTCAAGGGGGTGCACGGCAAAGATTTCGTTAGTTTTCGGAGGGCCAAGCCACGGCGGCGCGCACCATACGCATAGTCTTCGGCCTGGCCGCCCTTGTCCTCTTGGTGGCGGCGGTCGGCGATGTCGTGCTGCACGGGCGGCTGAGCGTGATGCTGCCCACCACGTTCGCGGCGCTCGTGGTCGTCGTCATCAGCTTCGTTCTGCACAATCTCCTGGTGACGCGCGAGAAGAGCCAGTCGGCCGACAGGCAGGCGGCGCAATTCAAAGCGGTGGTTGCGCGCCTGGAGGTCTCGCTGGCTGCCGCCGACGCGATGAACTCCCGCCTCAATCAGAGCGAAGCGCGCTACAAAGGCCTTGTCGACGCCCAAGGCGACGCCATCTTCCGGCGCTCCCCCGACAGCTGCCTCACCTATGGCAACGACGCGTTCTTCAATCTGTTCGCGCTCGATCCACAAACGGCTTTGGGCAAGCCCTTCGCGCCCGAGCTTCATGCCGACAGCCGCGCGCCCTTTTTCGGCAGCTTCGCGGGGCTGGAGACCGGGCGCGCCCGCGTGCGCTACGACCAGCACGTGCGCACGGCCTTTGGCTGGCGCTGGCTGGCCTGGGAAGATTATGCGGTGCGCGACAATCTGGGCCGTCTGGTTGAAGTCCAGAGCGTCGGGCGCGACATCACCGAGCGCAAAGCCCTGGAAGACGCCTTGACCGAGGCGCGCGACAAAGCCGAAGCCGCCAACCGTGCGAAGTCGGGCTTCCTCGCCACCATGAGCCATGAAATCCGCACGCCGATGAACGGGGTACTCGGCATGGCGCGCCTGCTGCTGGAAACCGAACTGAGGCCCGAGCAGCGCACCTATGCCGAGGCCATCACGCAATCCGGCGAGACGCTTCTGGCCCTGATCGGCGACATCCTCGATTTCTCCAAGATCGAATCGGGCACGCTGACCCTGCAGGACGAGGAAGCCGATGTCCGCGCCTTGATCGAAGGAGTCGTCGAACTTCTCGGGACGCGCGCCCATGGTAAGGGCATCGAGCTGATCGGCCTTGTCGGGCCCGAGGTTCCCAAGGTCGTCCGCAGCGATACGGTACGGCTCAGGCAAGTGCTGACGAATCTCGTCGGCAACGGTATCAAGTTCACCGAGACAGGCGGAGTGCGCATCGACGCATCCATGACGGCGGGGCGCGAGCGCAACTATCTGCGCTTCGAGGTACGCGACACCGGCGTCGGCGTGGCGCCCGAGAAGCGCAAGGAAATCTTCGACGAATTCGTTCAGGCCGATTCCAGCCACGGCCGTAAATTCGAAGGCACGGGGCTGGGGCTCGCCATCTGCCGGCGTCTGGTGGGGGCGATGGGCGGCCAGATCGGAGTCGATGCAGCGCCCGGCGGCGGCAGCCTGTTCTGGTTCACGCTGCCGTCGGTTGTCGTCGTCCCTGCGCCGGAAGAGAAGGCTCCCCTTGCCGGGATGCGTGTCGCCGTCGTCGCGCGCAATGCCGTCTTGCGCGAGGGCCTGAGCGCCCAGATCGTCGCCGCCGGCGGCAGCGTCACCGGACTTGCCGGGGATGGCATGCATCAGCCCGACATCATGCTGGTTGACGCTGGGACCGAGGCCAAACCCGCGCCGCCGACCGCCCCGCTGCCACAGATCCCCGCCCTCGTCCTGCTGACGCCCGCCGCTCGCTCCAAGCTCGACGAGCTTCGCGCCAGGGGGTTTGCGGACTATCTGGTGAAACCGGTGCGTCAGTCGTCCCTGGTCGAGCGGCTGTGCAGACGGCCCAAACCAGATGCCGCGGAAATCAATCGGCAACCGCAAAGCCAAGCCGCGACGCCTCCGACGCCGCCCGAAAGAAGCGCCACGGGGCTTCGAATTCTCCTGGCCGAGGACAATCCGATCAATGCGCTTCTGACCCGCGAGCTTCTGCGCCGGCGCGGCCATCAGGTGAGCGAAGTCACCAGCGGCGAGGCCGCTGTGAAGGCCATGGAGGAAGGCACTTTCGATCTGCTCGTCACCGACATTCATATGCCGGGCATGGACGGAATCGAGGCGGCCAGGGCGATTCGCCAGAACGAAGCCGGCCTGTCCCGGCCCCGTACGCCGATCGTTGCGTTGACCGCCGATGCGCTGGAAACCGGACGCAGGGCTTGCCGTGAGGCCGGAATGGATGGTTTTCTCACCAAGCCCGTCGAACCAACCCAGCTGGACGATATGTTCGCCACCCTGTTTCCCGCCGAGTCGTCCGCGCGCAACGCCGCCGCATGAGCGCCACCAAGAAGCGTATCCCCCTGTCGGCCTATTTCGAGCCCCGGGCGCGCGTGATGCTGGCCTTGGGATTCTCCTCGGGCCTGCCTTTCTATCTCGTCGGCAACACCTTCGCGCTGTGGCTGCGCGATTCGGGCACATCACTCTCGGCCATCGGTTTCCTATCTTGGGTGGGCCTGGCCTACTCGCTGCAATTCGTCTGGGCGCCGCTGCTTGATCGCGTGCCGATGTTGAAAGTGCTGGGCCAGCGGCGCGGCTGGCTCGCCGCCTCCCAGCTTGTCGTCGCGGCCGGATTGCTCGCGATGGCCTATGTGGGAACGCGTTATGGGCTGACCGTGCTCGGCATTTGCGCCCTCGTCGTGGCCTTTGCCTCCGCGACCCAGGACATCGCGCTTGCCGCTTGGCGGATCGAGATCGCGCGCGATCCGGACGAACTGGGCCTTCTCACCGCTGCCAATACTTTGAGCTACCAAGTAGCGGTGATCTTCACCGCCTCAATCCTGCTGTCGATGGCGCAGCATTGGGGTTGGGCGCCGGCCTATACAATCTGCGGCCTCGGAATGGCGATCGGTTTGGCCGGCACCTATCTCGCCGAAGAGCCGGTGCGGGCGGACGAGGTCACCGAAAAGATCGAAAGGGAGCGCCCGCTTTGGACTTGGCGCGGTTCGTCCGACGCAGTGATCGGGCCGTTCGTCGCCTTCTTCAAGTCCCACGGCAGGCTTGCGCTCTTGATGCTGCTCGCGATCAGCCTTTATCGCCTGCCCGACTTCTTCCGCGGGCCGATCATCACACCCTTTTATCACGACATCGGCATGAGCAACGACATGATCGCCTTCGCGCGCGGCCTCGTTGGATTGCCCGCCGCGTTCCTCGGGATGGCGGCAGGCGGATTCTTCTCGATTCGGATAGGCCAGATGCGCGCCCTGGTTCTGGCCGGGATTTGCCAGGCGGCGGGAATTGCCGTGCATGCGTTGCTCGCGCTCAATCCGGGAAGCCTGCCGATGTTCCTCGTGGTCATGGGGCTGGACGACTTTTCCATCGGGTTTGCCGGCATCATGCTCGTGACCTACATGTCGAGCCTGACAAATCTCGGCTATACGGCGACGCAATACGCCCTTTTGTCCTCGACCTATGCTTGGCCGGGAAAGGTTCTGAAGGGCTTTTCCGGCGCGGCCGTCGATTCCTTGTCGGCTCCCTTCGGGCTGCTGCACGCCTATGCGATCTTTTTCGTGGCAGCGGGGCTGATCGGCATTCCGGCGATCGTCCTGTTTCTGTGGCTCGGCGCCGTGCAGCGGCCGGCCGGAACCGGGTGAATACGTATTTACCACGGTGCCTCAGACGTTTGTCTTGTTCGCTGCCCTAGGGTAAAATCCCGCTTTGCGCATTCAGGCAGGCACCGCCTTCGACCGAGGAAAGCGCGTTCAGTGGTCAACATTCACGAGCCTGGTCCGCTTGAAGGTCGCTTGGAGGAATGGCCGGTTCTGGCCGTCTCCGGGGCGATGGAAGTGCGCCTGGCCGAGACCGAGACCGAGGTCGAAGCGGCGCAACGTTTGCGCTATCGCGTCTTCTACGAGGAAATGTCCGCCCTGCCTTCGCCCGACATGCGCGAGGCGCGGCGCGATTTCGACCGCTTCGACGAAGTCTGCGATCACCTGCTGGTGATCGACCGCTCGCTGATCGACGAGGACGGACAGCCGGCCGTCGTCGGCACCTACCGGCTAATGCGCGACGTCGACGCGCGGCGCGCCGGCGGCTTTTACACCTCCTCCGAATACGACCTCTCGCCGATGCTGAACAGTCTTGCGGCGGGCACCCATCTTCTCGAGCTAGGCCGCTCCTGCGTGCTCAAGGCCTATCGCAGCAAGCCTGCCACCATGCAGCTGCTGTGGCGCGGGCTGGTGGTCTATCTGACGCGCTTCTCCATCGAACTGATGTTCGGCTGCGCCTCTTTCGCCGGAACCGATCCGAAAGCCCTGGCGCTTCCCTTGTCCTACCTTCACCATTTCCACCCGATGCCCGAGGACATCCGCGTGCGCGCGATCGCCTCGCAATATGTCGACATGAATCTCTTGCCGAAAGAGGCGGTCGATCCGAAGGAGGCGATACGTTCCCTGCCGCCCTTGCTCAAGGGCTATCTGCGCGCGGGCGTCAGCATCGGCGACGGCGCGATGATCGACCGCCAGTTCGGCACCACCGACGTGTTCATCTATTGCCCGGTCTCGGGCATCGACGTGCGCTATCGCAGCAAGTTCGGGATGAGCGCCTAGGCTTTCTTCGGCAGCGCCATCCGGCTGGGTTCGCAAACTCTATGAACGAAACCTTCGAATCGCTTGTGCAAGTCCGCTCTCATAAGCGTCGATGAGCTTGTCCCACACCACGTTCGCGGCGTCGTCGATTTCCTGCCGCTGCGGATCGGCATCGAACCACGCGACCGTTCTGCGAATCCCTTCGGCAAACGGGACTTTGGCGCAATAGCCCGGGACAAAGCGCTTGATCTTGCTGTTGTCGAAAACCACGCTGACGGCCTTGTCCCCCGTCAAACTGCCGACCTGATCCGGGATGCAGGCGCCCAGAAAGTCAGATGGGATGTGAACGATCTGCGCCTCCACCCCGGCCGCTTGCGCCGTGATCCTGTAGAACTGATCCCATGTCATCACCTCGTCGCTGGTGATGTGGAACGCATGGCCTATGGCCTGCTGATGTCCCAGCAAGCCCACCAAGCCAAAGGCAAAATCGCTGTTGTGCGTGATCACCCAGAGCGAGGAACCATCTCCCGGTACGATGACCTTCTTGCCCCGGCGCATCCGGTCCACCGCCGTGTATGACTTCTGCCACGAGTTCACCGCCAACACGATCTGCGTTTCGCCGTACGTCAGGGAAGGACGCACGATCGTGATCGGGAAACCTTCTTCGCGATATGCCCTCATCAAGCGTTCTTCGCAGGCGATCTTGTCGCGCGAATACTGCCAGTACGGATTGGTCAGCGGCGTCGATTCCGTGATCAGGTAATGCCCGACGGGTTTCTGATACGCGCTCGCCGAACTGATAAAAACGAACTGTCGCGTGCGGGCGGCAAACAAGCGGATGTCCCGTTCTATGTCGGCAGGCGTGAACGCACGCCAGTCCACGACCGCATCGAACGATTGGCCGCCGAGCGCCTGGGCCACACCGGCCTCGTCGGCGACGTCACCCGTGATCGTGCGAACATTCTTCGGAAGATCAGCGGCCCGTTGTCCCCGCCTCAACAGCGTTACATCCATGCCCCGTTCCGACGCCAACCAGGTCGACGCCGTGCTGATGATTCCGCTGCCTCCGACGAATAGAACCTTCATGTCGCCTCCTGGGGTTCCGGCCCGGTATGCGTTGGATTTGCCGCTATCCGCGCGCTTTCAGCCGCCGCTCGATGGCGTCCCAGATCAGCTTGGCGCCGTCGGGTCCGCCGAAGTGCTTCACTTCCTGGATGCCGGTGGGCGAGGTGACGTTGATCTCGGTCAGATAGTCTCCGATCACGTCGATGCCGGCAAAGATGAGATCGCGCTTCTTCAATTCCGGCCCGATCGCCGCGCAGATTTCCATGTCGCGCGCCGAGGGCTTTGCGGGCACCGGCTTGCCGCCGACATGCATGTTGGAGCGCGCCTCGCCCTCGGCGGGAATGCGGTTGATCATGCCGGCGAACTCGCCGTCGATCAGGATGATACGCTTGTCGCCCTGGCGCACCTCGGGCAGGTAGCGCTGCACCATGATCGGTTCGCGATAGAAGGTGGCAAACATCTCCAGCAGCGCGCCGAGATTCTCGTCGTCCGGCTTGAGCCGGAAAACCCCCGCCCCGCCGTTGCCGTAGAGCGGTTTCAGGATGATGTCCTTGTGCTCGGCGCGAAAGGCGCGGATTAGCGCCGGGTCGGAGGCGATCAGCGTCGGCGGCGTCAGATGTTTGAATGCCGTCACCAGCAGTTTCTCCGGCGCATTGCGAACCTCTGCCGGGTCGTTCGACACCAGCGTCTTCAGCTGCAGCTTTTCGAGCAGATGGGTGGTGGTGATATAGGCGAGGTCGAAGGGCGGGTCCTGGCGCAAGAGGACCACGTCGGCCCGGGAAAGATCGACCACGGACGGTTCGCCCAGCGTGAAATGATCGCCGGCCACCGCGCGCACTTTGAGCGGGCGCACGGTCGCCGCCACGACGCCATCGCGGAAAAACAGCTGGCGCGGGTTGTAATAGAGCAGCGCATGGCCGCGCGCTTGGGCTTCCAGCGCCAAGGCGAACGTCGAATCGGCGTCGATCTTGACGTGTTCGATCGGGTCCATCTGGATCGCGACAGTCAGACTCATGCTTCTATCCTTGGTGTGCCGGGATAATAGATCGCCGTTCCGGCCGGCTTCTACAAGGCCCGCTCACAGATCATTCGCCCCCCAGGCATCGCGCAAGTGGCGTGGTAAACGGCCCGGAACCACGGTGATGACGTCGAAACGCACGCCTTTCGCGGCCGCCCGGCCGGCCAGATAAAGCTCCGCCGCGCGCACGATGCGGGCGCGCTGGCGCTGGCCGACCGACTCGGCGGCCAGCCCGTCCTCAGGCCGCGTCTTGACCTCCACGAAGCAGACGACGCCGGAAGGGCTCTTTGCCACCAGGTCGATCTCGCCCGCGCGGGTGCGCACGCGCTGGCCCAGGATGCGGTAGCCCTTGCAGCGCGACAGCAGCGCCGCCAGCGCTTCGCCTTTGCGGCCGCGCCGTTCGGCTTCTTGCCGTCGCTCACTGCCCATCATTCTTCCTGGCCAGCGCTCTTGCGTAAACCTCACGGCGCGGCGCCTCCAGCATCTCGGCCACCAGATCGACGGCGGCGCTGAGCGGCATGAATCCGAGCGCCTTGTCGAGCGCCTGCTCCACGCGCGAAAAATCGGTTTCCGCCTCCGCCGCCGGTCCGACGACGAGGGTGATCTCGCCCTTCGGCACAACGCCGGCATAGCTCTGTGCCAAACTCGTCAGATCGCCGCGGCGCACCTCTTCGTGCAGCTTGGTCAGCTCGCGCGCCACCGCCGCCGGACGCGGACCCAGAATCTCCACCATGTCGGCGAGGCTGTCCGCCAATCGCTGGGGAGATTCGAAAAAGATCAGCGTGGCGCGAATGGATTTCAGCTCTTGCAGGGTCTGACGCCGCTCGCCCCGTTTGGCGGATAGAAACCCGGCGAAGAAGAACCGGTCCGTCGGCAAGCCCGCGAGCGCAAGGGCCACGAGCGGCGCCGAGGCGCCGGGAATGGCATGAACCGCGATCCCCGCGGCCAGCGCTTCGCGCACTAGCTTGTAACCTGGATCGGAGACCAGGGGCGTGCCGGCATCGCTGACCAGGGCCACGCGCGCGCCCTCCTTGAGCCGCGCCAGCAATCTGGGCCGCTCGCGCGCCGCATTGTGGTCGTTATAGGCGGTCAGCGGCTTGGCGATCTCGAAAATGGCCAGGAGCTTGGCGGTGACGCGGGTATCCTCGGCGGCGATCAGGTCGACGCCTTCCAGCACGTCGAGGGCGCGCAAAGTGACGTCGCGCGCGTGGCCGATCGGGGTCGCGGTGACGTAAAGGCCCGCCGCCAGCTCGTCGAAAACGGATTTACGCCGGGCTTGCGAATGCTTAGGCTCGCCGCGTGAAGGAGTGTCCAATGCCCGTGCCATCCCGCTTCGCCCTCCGCTCCCTATGTGCCATTGCCTGCGCCGTCGCGATAGTCGGGCTCAGCGCCTGCACCACGACAAAGGCCCCTCCTCCCGCACCCGTGATCCCGGAGCAACCTTCCGCCCCGCACCAGCTTTCGGCCGACCAGCCGAGTTTCCTCAAGCTGCCAAATATGGCGCAAGGAACGACCCCGGTGCGCGTGGGTATCATTCTACCTTTCTCGGACAGCTCGGCGAACCTCAGGGCGCTGGCCAATTCCATGATGAGGGCGGCCGAGCTTGCCCTTTACGATTCCGGCAACCGCGACATCCTGCTGATGGCGGCCGACGACACCGGATCGCCGGCGGACGCCGCCGCCGCCGCGCAGAAGCTGCTCGACCAGGGCGCGGAAATCATCGTTGGTCCGGTCTTTTCCGCCTCGGTCACCGCGGTTGCGCCGCTCGCCCGCGACCGCGGGGTTCCGGTGCTCGCCTTCTCGACCAACCGCAGCGTGGCGGGCAATGGCGTCTATCTCCTGAGCTTCCAGCCCCAGGGCGAGGTCAAGCGCGTCATCGCTTATGCCGCAAGCCAGGGTCATACGAATTTCGCCGCCATGATCCCGCAGACGCCCTATGGCGCGGTCGTCGAACAGGGGTTCCGCGACGCCGTCGCTGCCGCGGGCGGCACGGTCAGCGACGTGGAACATTTCAGCCCCAGCGCGGGCGCGGTGACAGACCCCGCCGCCGCCGTCGCCAAATCCGGCTGCGATGCCATCTTCATCGCCCAGGGCGGTTCGCTCTTGCGCGGCATCGCGCCGACGCTTTCCTTTAGCGGCGTCGACAACACCAAGGTGAAATATCTCGGCACCGGACTTTGGGACGATCCCGCCATCACCAAGGAGCCGCTCTTGTCCGGCGGCTGGTTCGCGGCGCCGCAGCCCAGCGGCGGCGACGCCTTCGGCGCGAAGTACCGCCAGACCTTCAACGCCGACCCGTCACAATTGGCGTCTCTGGCATACGACGCGATCTCGCTGGTGGCGCTTCTGGCGCCCGGTCCCGCCTATCATCGCTACACTGTGAGAGCGCTGACCGACCCCAATGGATTCGCGGGCGTGAACGGAATCTTCCGCTTCCTTCCGGACGGATCGGTAGAGCGCGGACTTGCCGTCCTCGCCGTCGATCCCAGCGGCTTCACGGTCGTCAGCCCTGCGCCGACAACCTTCCAGCCGAGCGGATCTTAATCGACCAACTCAGCGATCACGCTGTTCAGCACCAGCATCCCGCACGGTGTTGCCGAAAGCCGTCCGGCTTCCAGAGTAAGGAATCCTCCGGCCGCCAGCGCCGCGATGCGTTCCGGCTGCGGCGCGGCGCCCCAGCGGGCGCGATAGGCCGCTAGATCGATCCCTTCGTTTAGTCGCAGATTCATCAGCAGGTGCTCGCGCGCTGCCGAGCCTGCATCGATTTCGCTGATTTCGGCAAAGCCGTTTGCGTCGCGCGCGACCTTTTCGCGCCAGCGTTCGGGCAGCCGCTCGCAGACCGTGGCGATGCGCTTGCCGTTAAGATCGAGCCTTCCGTGCGCGCCGGGACCCACGCCCGCATAAGCGCCATAGCGCCAATAGTTCAGATTGTGCCACGACTCGCAGCCCGGACGCGCATGATTGGAGACTTCGTAGGCCGGCAAACCGGCGCGTGCCGTCATCTCCTGTGTCATCTCGTAGAATGAAGCCGCCAAATCGTCGTCGGGCAGATGCAGCTTGCCGGTTTTGTGCAGAATCGCGAACGGCGTCTCGGGCTCGATGGTGAGCTGGTAAAGCGAGAGATGCTCGGTGCCGAGCGATAGCGCCTCGTTGAGCTCGCCGCGCCAAGCATCGAGAGTCTGGCCCGGCCGCGCGTAGATCAGATCGAACGAAACGCGGCCAAACGTCCGCATTCCCATCGCCAGCGCCGTCCTGGCCTCGCCCACATCGTGCAGGCGGCCCAGGGCGCGCAAGTCCGCGTCGTTCAACGCCTGGATGCCCAGGGAAAGCCGGTTGACGCCGGCCTTCGCATAATCGGCGAAGCGCGCCGCTTCGGCGCTGGCCGGATTAGCCTCCAGCGTGATCTCGATGTCGTTGGCCGGGCGCCATAGGCGCGCGACCGCATCGATGATGCAGGCGACCGAACGCGCGCTCATCAATGACGGCGTGCCACCGCCGAAGAAGATGGTGCTGAGAACGGGACGCTCGGCGCCCTGTAGTCCTGCAACATAAGTGAGTTCGCGCAGGATCGCTTGCGTCCAACCGTCCTCGTCGATGCTGCTGCGGACGTGGGAATTGAAGTCGCAATAGGGGCACTTGGCCGCGCAGAACGGCCAGTGAACGTAAAGCCCGAAGCCGTTCACGGCGCGAACGCCGCGCGCGCGAATTTCTCGAAGGCGCGGGCGCGATGGCTGATTGAATGTTTCTGCGCCGGAGCGATTTCGCCGAAAGTTTGGCTCATGCCGTCGGCGACGAAAATCGGATCGTAGCCGAAGCCGTTCTTGCCGCGCGGCGGGAAGACGAGACGGCCATGCGCTTCGCCTTCGAAGGTCTCGCTTTCACCGGTGGGCGCCGCCAGCGCCAGCACACAGACGAATTTCGCCGAGGTGTCGCGCGCCGTCCCTAGTTCGCATTCCACGCGTGCCATGGCGAGGGCAAAATCCCTTTGCGGCCCGGCCCAGCGCGCCGAATGGATTCCGGGCGCGCCGCTTAGCGCCGTAACGCAAAGTCCGGAATCGTCGGCCAATGCCACAAGGCCGCTTGCCTCGGCCGCGGCGCGCGCCTTGAGCAATGCGTTTTCGGCGAAGGTCTGGCCTGTTTCCTCCGGTTCGGCGAGACCCAATTCCGCAGCCCCTCGCACAAGAATCCTGAACGGCGACAAAAGGTCCGCGATCTCGCGCACCTTGCCTTGGTTGTGGCTGGCGACCAGAAGCGTCGAGCCGCGCGCAAGCTTCATTGGTCGAGCACCGCCTTCTGCAGCTGCACAAGTTCGGCGATGCCCTTTCGCGCATAGGCGAGCAGTTGAGCGAACTGCGCGTCGCTGAATGGGGCGCCTTCCGCGGTTCCCTGGACCTCGACCAGGCCGCCCGCGCCGGTGAGCACGAAATTGGCGTCGGTCTCGGCGGTGGAATCCTCGGCGTAATCGAGATCGAGCAGCGCCTCGCCTTTGACGATGCCGCACGACACCGCCGCGACATGATCTTTGATCGCCGATTTGGTCACCATCCCGGTCTTTTTCATGAAGGCAATGCAGCCCGCCAGCGCCACGAAGCCCGCGGTGATGGAGGCGGTGCGCGTGCCGCCGTCCGCTTGCAGGACATCGCAATCGATCGTGATCTGCCGTTCGCCCAGCGCTGTGAGATCGACCACCGCCCGCAAGGAGCGCCCGATCAGCCGCTGGATTTCCTGCGTGCGGCCGGACTGCTTGCCGACGGTGGCTTCGCGGCGGGTGCGTTCGTTTGTGGCGCGCGGCAACATGCCGTACTCCGCCGTCACCCAGCCCTTGCCCGAACCGCGCAGGAAAGGCGGGGTTGTCTCTTCCAGGCTTGCGGTCACCAGGACATGCGTATCGCCGAATTTGGCCAGGCAGGAGCCCTCGGCATGCTTGGCATAGCCCGGTTCCAGGCTGGCGGCGCGCAACTGATCGGGCGCGCGCGGGGGATTGCGCATAGAGTGTCCCTTGAAGTTTGAGGCTTCGCCCTTTACCTAGCGGCTCCGGCCACCTGGAGCAAACCAGGGTTGGCCGGCTTTGGAATACTACAACCGGTTCAAAGATTTGGGCATGAATCCGTCGAGGCCGAACGCCGGAATCCTGGAAGACCGGCAGCGCGACATCTTCCGCCATCTGGTGGAGGCCTTTCTCACGTCCGGGGAGCCCGTCGGTTCGCGCACCCTTTCCCAGCTCCTGCCGATCACGCTGTCGCCCGCCTCGATCCGCAACGTCATGGCGGACCTTGAGAGCATGGGGCTGCTCTACGCGCCGCACACTAGCGCGGGGCGCGTGCCGACCGAAAAGGGCCTGAGACTGTTTGTCGACGGGCTTCTGCAGATCGGCGAGCTAGCGCCGGCCGAGCGCGCCGCCATCGAGGCGCGCATGACGGGCACCGGCCACGGCGTGGAAGATGTACTGACCCAGGCGACGACCTTGCTGTCGGGTCTATCGCGCTGCGCCGGTCTGGTCGTCGCCGAAAAACAGGACACCGTCTTGAAGCATGTGGAATTCGTGAGCGTCGCGCCGGGAAAGACTCTGGTCGTCATCGTCGCGGAGGATGGGCAGGTCGAGAACCGGCTGATCGACACGCCGATCGGCCTTCCGGCTTCGGCACTCTCGGAAGCCTCGAACTATCTGAACGCTCGCCTGCGCGGCCGCACGCTCGATGTGGCGCGGGTGGAAATCTTGGCGGACCTCGAAGGCGAACGCGCCGAACTCGACACGCTCACCGCCAAGATCGTCGCCGAGGGGCTGGCGACGCTCGCCACCCATGCCGACAGCGAAGAGAAGGTGTTGATCGTGCGCGGCGCCTCGCATCTGCTGGAGAGCATGGAAGCGCAGGGCGATCTGGAGCGCATCCGCACCCTGTTCGACGACATCGAACGCAAGAACGATCTGATCCGCCTGCTCGAGCTGGCAAAAGAGGGCGATGGTGTTCGCATCTTCATCGGCTCGGAGAACAGGCTGTTCAGCCTCTCCGGTTCCTCGATCGTCGCCGCACCCTATGCCAATGCGCAGGGCAAGGTCATCGGGGTGATCGGCGTGCTGGGGCCGACGCGGCTGAATTACGGGCGCATCATTCCGATGGTCGATCATACGGCGAAGGTCATCGGACGTTTGCTTGGTTGAGGCTTCTGGGTTAGGGACGCATCATGGCCGACGAAGAAGATCAGGTTTCCGCGGAACCCGAGAAGCAGAATGAGGCGGAGGCGCAGCTCGCCGAGATGCGCGACCGCATGTTGCGCGCGCTGGCCGAGACCGAGAACATCCGCCGCCGCGCCGAGCGCGAGAAGGCGGAAACCTCGCAATATGCCATCGCCCGCTTCGCCCGCGACATGCTGCAGATCGCCGACAATTTCGGCCGCGCGCTGGCCGCCTGCCCGAAGGAACTGCGCGACGCGGCCGATCCCCAGGTCAAGGCCGTGATCGACGGCGTCGAGGTCACCGAACGCCAGCTGCTCGCCACGCTGGAGCGCTATGGCGTGAAGATCATCGACACGACGGACGCCAAGTTCGATCCCAAATTCCACCAGGCCATCGCCGAAGTGCCCGGCGAGGGCAAACTTCCCGGCACCATCGTGACCGTGGTGCAGACGGGCTACCTGATCGGCGAGCGCCTGCTGCGCCCCGCCATGGTCACCGTGGCGCGCGCGGAAGACGGTCCGGCGGGCGGTGTCGACACCAAAGCGTGATGCGTCGCACCGCGCATCCGGCTAGAGTAGCTCCATGAGCGATGTTCGAATCGTCGTAGCCGGAGCCTCGGGCCGTATGGGCCGGGCGCTTGTGCGCGCTATCGGCGAGACCAAGGGCTGCGTGCTTGCCGGCGCGTTGGAAGCCAAGGCCCATCCCGATCTCGGCCAGGATGCCGGCACTCTCGCCGGCTTGAAGCCGTTGGGCGTCGTGCTGGTTGACGATGCCGCCCCGCTGCTCGCTAAGGCGGATGCGATCGTCGATTTCACCACGCCCAAGAATTCAGTCGCGCTGGCGGGATTGGCCGCCGGGGCAGGCATCGTCCACGTCATCGGCACGACGGGATGCTCGCCCGACGACGAGGCCAAAATCCGCGACTGCGCCAAGCGCACGGTGATCGTCAAATCCGGCAATATGAGCCTGGGCGTCACGCTGCTCGCCGCCTTGGTGAAGCGCGCGGCGAAGGCCCTGCCCGATTTCGATGTCGAGATCGTCGAAATGCATCACGGCGAGAAGGTCGATGCGCCCTCGGGCACGGCCTTGCTGCTGGGCGAAGCCGCCGCCGCCGGACGCGGCGTCGCGCTCGCCGATCATTCCATCCGCGGACGCGATGGAAAGACCGGGCCGCGGCCCGCGGGCGCCATCGGTTTCGCCAGCCTGCGCGGCGGCACCGTCGTCGGCGAACATCAGGTGATTCTGGCGGGCGCGGGCGAACGCGTCGTGCTCTCCCACACCGCCGAGGACCGCGCGATCTTCGCGCGCGGCGCAGTAGCGGCGGCGCTCTGGGGACAAGGCAAGAAGCCGGGGCTTTACGCCATAGCCGACGTGCTCGGCCTTTCGGACTGATCCTGCCGCGCGCTTTCCAGCGCGATCATGGCGCGCTTGCGCGCGATCCCCCAGTGATAGCCGGTGAGCGCGCCGTTGCTCCCCAGCACACGATGGCAGGGGATCAGCCAAGAAATCGGATTACGCCCGACCGCGGCGCCAACGGCGCGGGCGGCACGCGCCGTGCAAACCTTCTCGGCGATGGTGCCGTAGGTGACGAGTTTGCCGCTGGGGATCGCCAGCAACGCCTCCCACACCTTGATCTGCCACGGCGTGCCCATCAGATGAAGCGGTAGAGCGCTTTCGCCCCGCTGCTGAGGATCGAAAATCCTGAGCGCGATCCCGGCGGCGCGCTGTTCGTTTTCGCGATACTCCGCCTTGGGCCAGCGCGCCTTCAGGTCGGCCAGCGCATCTTCCTCTTCGCCTTCGTCGGCGAAGCCGAGTCCGCAGATGCCCTTCTGCGTCGCCATCACCAGCACGGTGCCGAACGGAGAGGCGTGAAAGCCGTAATCGATCCGCACCCCGCGGCCGGCCTTGGCGTAATCGCCCGGCGTCATCGCCTCGATCTTGAGGCATAGATCGTGCAGCCGCGACGGGCCCGACAGGCCGGCAGCAAGCGCCGCATCGAGCACGCTGGCGCCCTCGGCCAGCTCCTTCTTGGCATGCGCGAGCGTCAGATGTCCGACGAAGGATTTCGGGCTGACGCCGATATAGCGCGTGAAGACGCGCTGGAAGTGGAACGGTGAAAGGCCCGCGGCCGACGCCGCATCCTCGAGCCGCGGCTGGTCGAGATAATGTTCGCTCAGGAAGCGGATGGCGCGGCCCATCCGCCGCCATTCGGCGGAGTCTTCCTGCGGCTGCAGCGAGATGATCTTGCTCATGCGGTTACTTTCGCCCGCGGGCGCCGGCTTTGCGACCCGATTCTTGCGGCGTCAGCACGGGTTCCGGACGCGCCAAAGGGCGGAGCGCAGAGCCTCTGCGAGCGACGTCCGTTCGGCCGGCGCCAGAAACGCACCCAGGCGGACGGCTTTGCCGTGACTCCACAGCATCAGCTGGTTCCTCTCATCCAGTTCCACGCGCACCCAATAGGGATTGAGAACGACATCCTGCCCGGGCTTGCGGGCGATCCTGAGGCTGGATGGCGTCAGCGTCACATGTTCTTCATGCCTAGCGACGAGCTGAACGCGATGAAACGCCCAGGCGAGCAGCGCCACGTCCGCCCCCAGGAATGGCAGGATCGGCCAGGCCCCGTGCAGGATGAAATTCGCCGCCAAGGCCAGATTGACCGCCGCGACAAGTCCGACGATCGCAAGCAGGGCGCGCGAATTCATCGGCGGGTTAGGCCGCAGAACCCGGTCGACCAGCAAGTTACGATCCTCTTCCATCTGCTAAGGATGGCCATGGCCGCCGCCGCTGGCAAGCTGTCTTGGACAAAGTGTGATTTCCGCGCATTCTCGCCGTCCGTTCTTGCCCCTATGGAACTTTCCATGGCCCGCCCCTTCTCGAAATCCGATGCCGAAACATTCTTCGCACGGCTCAAAAAGGCCAACCCGGAGCCGAAGACGGAGCTTTCTTATGTCAATCCGTTCACCTTGCTGGTCGCCGTCGTGCTTTCGGCACAAGCGACCGACAAAGGCGTCAACAAAGCGACGGAGTCCTTGTTCAAGCTCGCCGACACACCGGCGAAAATGCTCGCGCTCGGCGAAGCCGGGCTAAGCGACGCCATCAAGACCATTGGGCTTTATCGCACCAAGGCCAAGAACGTCAGCGCTCTATCAAGAATTCTTCTGGAGCGGCACGGCGGCGTCGTGCCGCGCGAGCGCGAGGCGCTTGAAAACATGCCTGGTGTCGGGCGCAAGACCGCCAATGTGGTTCTGAATGTCGCCTTCGGCGAAAAGACGATCGCCGTCGATACGCACATTTTCCGCGTCGCCAACCGCACCGGTCTGGCGCCGGCCAAAACGCCGCGCGATGTAGAAGACGCGCTGATGCGCATCGTGCCGGCCGCCTATCTGCAGCACGCTCATCACTGGCTGATCCTTCACGGGCGCTATGTCTGCACCGCGCGCGGGCCCAAATGCCCGCAATGTATCGTGCGCGACATTTGCCGTTTCGCCGAAAAGACCGGAGAAGCCAAGCCGCTCAGGAAACCGGCCGGCGCAAAGCGGTAAGGCATCCGGCATCCGCTGCGCTTGCGCGCCCGCGCGGAACCGTCTCGACGTGGCGCACGGTTTCTGCGCCGCCTTGCTGGTAGAGAAAGAAGAATGCGTGGCAGCCCGCGCCGTCATAGCGCCACATCTCGGCGCCGTTCTCCTTGCGGACGAATGCGGGTGCGCCGAAGTGGCCGCGCAGATCGCCCGCCGACACGCCCACCAGACTCGCCGGTTCGCCCGATGGCGGAGGGGGCGGTAAGGGCATAGTCTGGGGCGGCGGCCGGCTCGCGCAAGCCGAGAGCATCGCACAAAGACAGGCGGCCAGAACGGAACGGCTCATGCGGGACGATCCTCGTGCGAATAGCGCTTGAACAGATGAACCATGAAAGAGGCGGCGAATAAAGGCGCGATCAGATTGATGATCGGCACCAGCGTCAGCACCGAAATGACTAGGCCGGCCCAGAAGATGCTGCCCGAATGACGCCGGCGCAGCGCATCCGCGGCGCTGCGTTTGAGATGGCGCAAGGCCACCAGCTCGAAATACTCCCTGCCCAGAAGCCAGCCGTTGACCAGCACGGTGGCGAATTCCGCGATGCCCGGCACAGCGACATCGGCGGGCAGCATCAGCACATCCACCAGGATCACCAGCAGGGCCAAGCGCAGGCCGGTGAACAGAAGCGTGCCGGTCGGCGCGCCGGTCGCCACGGGATCGGCGGGGTAATAGCGCGCCTCGACCTTCTTGGCGACTTCTTCCAGGAACAGCGAAGCGAAGAACGCCGCCACCGGCGCGCCCAGGAAGAACGGCAGGAACAGCATGAGTACGGGCACGGCGAGGTCGAGGAACGTGTTGACCCAGGGCGCACCCAGCGTTGGCAGGTGGTGCACGCCGTAAACCGCCGCCGCGAACAGGACGACATAGATCGCGATGGTGAGCAGCAGAGACCACACCACCACGCCGAACGACGACCCGTCGAACAGGATTTTCAGGCCCTTGCCCAGACTTGCGAACATGGCTTGTGTCCTTTAATGGGCCTTTATAGCCGCAAATCCGGCAGGTTGGAAAAGATATGGCGCGCAACTTCGATGTCGTGGCAATGGGCAATGCCATTGTCGACGTCATTGCCCCGGTCGACGACGGGTTTCTCCTGACCCACAACATCGCCAAGGGTGTGATGACCCTGATCGACGAGTATCGCGCCAATCAGCTTTATCATGCGTTCGCCGAACGCCGCGAGACGGCGGGCGGTTCGGCGGCCAACACCATGGCGGGACTGGCCTCGCTGGGCGCGCGCGGAATGTTCATCGGCAAAGTGAAAGCCGACCGGCTGGGCGAGACCTTTGCTGCCAGCTTGAAGGACATCGGCGTCCATTATGCGACCGCGCCGGCGCAAGACGGCCCGCCGACGGCCTCCAGCCTGATCGCCGTGGCGCCCGACGGCCAGCGCAGCATGAATACCTATCTGGGCGCCAGCCGCGAGCTTGCCCCCGTTGACGTCAAAAGGGCCGACATCGCCGCGGCGGACATTCTCTACATCGAAGGCTATCTGTGGGATTCCGAGCCGTCGAAAGCGGCCTCGCGCAAGGCCATCGCGATCGCCAAGGAAGCCGGAACGAAAGTGGCGTTCACGCTTTCCGATCCGTTCTGCGTCGGGCGTTATCGCGAGGAATTCCTCGAATTGCTGGAGAGCGATCTCGACATCGTCTTCACAAACGAAGAGGAGGCCAAGGCGCTGTTCGAAGTCGAGGCCTTCGACGATGTGCTTCAGCATGTGGGCCGCTGGGGCGGGATCGCGGCGTTGACGCGTTCGGAGAAGGGCTGCGTCGCGGTGCGCAAGCAGGAAGTCCAGGTCATCGATGCCGCGCCCGTGGTGCGCGTGGTCGATACCACGGGCGCGGGCGATCAATTCGCGGCGGGATTCCTCTTCGGGTTGGCGCGCGGCAAGGATCTGGCCACTTGCGGCCGATTGGGCGCGCTGGCGGGCGGCGAGATCATCTCCCACTACGGCGCGCGCCCGGAAACTTCGCTGGAGAGGCTCGCCGCAGCAGCCGGCCTGCTCTAGTCCCTGGATTTTCGGAGATAAAGGTAGAGCGCCCCGTCGCCTCCGTGGCGGCGGTGAGCGCTGCACATATCGGCGATCAGCCGGGCGAATTGCGGTTCGCCAAGCCAGCGCGGCACCATCGTCTTGAGCACGCCGCGCGAGCGCGGTTCCAAACGAAAAGGGTCGTCCGCGGCGCGCGCGCCCTTTCCCGTGACGATGAGCACCAATCTGTCGCCTCGCCTGTGCGCCGCCTGAAGGAAGGCGCTGAGCGCGCGATGGGCTGCGCTTTCCGTTAACCCATGCAGATCGAGCTTGGCGTCCGGCGCGATCGTTCCGTGCCGCAAGCGTTCCGCGGTTCGCCCGTCGACGCCGCCAGCCAGGGATTTCTTCTCGACCGGCTTCGGTTTTGGACTCTTGGGATGCGGCAAGGATTTCTTATGAAGCGCCTTTCCCGACACGACGGCCTTGAAAAGTTCGCGTTCCTCGTCGGTAGTGCGCCGGCGCGTCATGGCGTGCCTGCGGGATAATCGGTCTGGGCCTTGAGCCGCGCGGCCACGGGCTTGGGCAGCAGCACGAACAGCGCGCCCTGCTGGTCCATCCCTCCCGCCGATCTCTCTGCTTCTTTGCCGAAGCCGAAGAAGATGTCGCCGCGTACCAGACCGCGGATCGCGCCCCCGATATCCTGCGCCACGAAAAGCGTCTGCAACGGCTTGGCGTCGGGCAGCGCCGTCGAGACGAAGAACGGCACGCCGAGGGAATGCAGCCGCGTGTCGACGGCCAGGCTAGCGCCGGGCGTCAGCGCCACGCCTTCGGCGCCCTTGGCCCCCAGCGCCGGATCGCCGACGGGTTCCTCCTTGAAGAAGATGTAAGACGCGTCGCTCTCCATCACCTCGCGCGCCGCCGAGGGATGGGCGCGCAGCCAGGCGGCGATGTTCTGCATGGACATTTCTTCGGGCTTCAAGTCGCCGCGCAGCTTCAGCGTCTTTCCGATGGCGGTATAGATTTGGCCGTTCTGCGCCCCATAGGCCACGCGCTCCCGGCTTCCATCGCCAAAGCGCACGCGGCCGGAGCCTTGGATATGCAAGAAGAACACGGCGACGGGGTCGTCGGCATAGAACAGCACGTGCGCCTTAGGCGCGCCGTGCGCGTCGATCTCGGCGCGGGTGGCATAGGGGATGAGCCGGTTCCCTTCGACCTTGCCCGCGATATGCTCGCCGTGCAGCTGCGGACGGAACTGGCCCAGATCGACGCTCACCAGATCGCCGGGTACGCCATAGACCGGCGTTTGGAATGGACCGCGCCGGGAGCGGCTGGCGTAAAGCTCGGGTTCGTAATAGCCGGTGAAGAGCCCCTCTTTCACCTGGCCGGCGCTGACCTCGAGCGGCGAAAACCAGTGTTCGAAAAACCCGCGCGCCGCGCCTGCCGATTGCGCCGCGTGGCAAGGCGCCCGCCAATCCGTGACGGCGCCTGCATAGCCCATCGTTGCAGCGCCCTCCTGCTTGTCCAAAACCGCACAGGAGCGTTGGAAGGCCGCGAGCGCGGCGCGCGGATCGCTTTGGCGCCAGCCGGGCAATTCGGCGAAAGATATCTTCGTCAGGCGCAGCGGCCCGGGCGCGGGCGGTTGCAACACCCACCAAAGCCAGCCGGCGGCAAAAGCAAGTCCGAGAAACCCCAGAAAAATTACCGCGAGGAGCCGGGGCCGCGCCGTCACGGGCGCTTCAAGCAAGTTCGCCCGAGGTGGCAATCAGCGTCCAATTCGGATCGCGCGCGCGCACGTCGCGCGAGAAAGTCCAGACATCGGTGATATCGCGAACCGTTTTGCTGTCGCCTTCGATCAGTGCACCCTTAGCGTCCGAAGTCGCGGAAATGAACTGCGCCGCGAAACTGACGGTGATCTCGGCCATGCTCGCTTTGAGCGCCGCGGCCGTGATCTTCACTTCTTTGAAGCCGACGAAGGTGAACGCCAACTTTTCGCCGCGCTCTTCGCGCCCGCGCATCACCCCGTCGAACGCGCCATAGACCTCGTCACTCAGCAGCGGGCGCAATCCGGTGCGATCGTTGTTCGCGAACGCGGTCAGGATCATCTCGTAGGCCGCGCGCGCGCCCGTCACGAAATGTTCCTTGTCGAAGCCGCGGTCGGCAAGCTGGATGTCGAGCAGGCTGGCGGCGACCGGGTCCGCGGGCCGTTCGGACGCAGCGGGGGCTGCCAGCGCGCGCGCATCGCCGCGCGCGACGGCGGTGTCGTCGCCGGCCGGCACGGGGGAGCGCTCGGAAAGCCGGTAGGGCTCCGGCGGCGGCCGTTCATGGCCGGTCCGGCGGCCCAAGACGGTGTAAAGGCGGAAAAGGATGACGCCTGCCACCATCGCGATCAGGAAGATTTCAAGCAACTGCGTACTCGCCATGTCGCGGATACCTCTCCGCGGCATCGTGGCGCGCGGAAAACGTAAGCCTAACCCGAGCCGCCCTAAGGGTCCAGCCACAAGCCGGGCAAAAATCCACCCTGCAACATGGTTGCCGCGAGGTTTATAGGTTGCTTGCTTGTCACGAACGCGGATTCCGTGCTAGCGCCCGCGGGCGGTTTTCCAAGGGTTTACAATGAGCGGCGAAGGAACGCCTCCGGAAGCAGGCGGCGAAAACGGGATGGACGCAAATGCCCCACGCGTCCAGGTCATCGGTCAATACATTAAGGACCTTTCATTCGAGAATCCGAGCGCCCCGGGCAATCTGACCGCTCGTCCGCAAATCGAGCTGGGGGTGGATCTGCAGGCGCGCCAGGTCGAGCGCGAGCATTACGAGGTCGAACTGAAGCTGCGCGTCTCGGCCAAGGCCGACGACAAGCCCGCCTTCCTGCTCGAATTGGTTTATGCCGGCCTGTTCATGCTGCAAAACATCCCTGACGAGGTTCGCAACCAGGTTCTGTTGATCGAGGCGCCGCACATCCTCTTTCCCTTCGCGCGGCGTATCGTCGCTGACATGGTGCGCGACGGCGGGATGCCACCGTTGATGATCGAGCCGATCGATTTCGCGGCGCTCTACCGGGCCAAGGCCATGGAGATGCAGCAGATGCGCGCCGGCACGCCCGGCCAGCTCGACGCCTGAAGCCGTTTAGCGCCAGTTCCAGATCGCCGTTTCGCCTAATTCGCGCGCCACGAAGTCCGCGTGCGCGCCCTGTTCCGTCGCCGTCAGGTGCGACGGCAAGGGCCGCGGCCTTGAGCGCGCCGAGCCTGCATTCTCGGTGGCGAGCGAGTCCGTTTCGTCCGCCGGCGCCAAGAGCAGACGCTTCTGCCGTCCGCCGATCAATTCGAGATAGACCTGCGCCGTCAATTCCGCGTCGAGCAGAGCGCCGTGCTTCTCACGCGCCGTGAGGTCGATGCCGAAGCGTTTGCACAATTCGTCGAGCGAATAGCGCGCGCCGGGAAGCTTGTTCTTCGCGATTTCGATGGTATCGATCGCGCGCGCGGCCGAAATGGGCTTCTTGGAAATCCGCTCCAGCTCGGCGTTCAAGAACTTGAGATCGAAGCTCGCATTGTGAATGACCAGCGGCGCCTCGCCGAGGAATTCCAGGAATGAGTCCGCCACCTCGGCGAAGCGCGGCTTATCGGCGAGAAAGGCGCTGGTGATGCCGTGCACGCGTTCGGCCTCCGGCGGCATGTCGCGTTCCGGATTGAGATAGGACTGAAAGGTGCGCCCGTTGGGAAAATGATCGAGCAGCTCGACGCAGCCGATCTCGATGATGCGGTGGCCGTCGGACGGATCGAGTCCGGTGGTCTCGGTGTCGAGAACGATTTCACGAAGGTTGTGCAGCTGGTCCGGCCTTTCTTCTTGCGTTGCGCTCATTGAGCGCGGCGACGATCTTTTTCACCTGATCGAAAGCGTGATCGAGGCCCTTGTCGGTTTCAACCACGAAATCGGCTTTTGCACGCTTTTCCGCGTCCGGGACCTGGCGGGCGAGAATGCCCTCAAACAGGTCGCCGGTCATCCCTTCGCGCGACAAAACCCGTGCGCGCTGCACGTCCTCGGCGGCGGAAACCACAACCACCGCATCCATCCGTTCGTTCCCGCCCGTTTCAAACAAGAGCGGAATATCCAACACCACAAGCTCCACCCTCTTCGCGCTCGCATTTTCGATGAAGGCACGCTGGGCGTCCGCGGTCAAAGGGTGGACGATGGCCTCCAGTCTGGCGAAGGCCGAGCGGTCCGTGCTCAGCTGGCGGGCGAGTGTGCCGCGCTCGACGCGTCCGTCCTTGACGGTGCCCGGAAAGGCCTCTGCGATCTTCGCCACCGCCGCGCCGCCCGGTTCGTAGAGCGCATGCACGGCGGCATCAGCGTCGTAAACCAGCAATCCGAGCTTGGCGAACATCTTCGCCGTCTCGCTCTTGCCCATGCCGATCGACCCGGTCAAGCCGACAAGATAAGGGCGTTCAGCCGCCATGGCCTAGCGCCTCTTCCAGCACGCGCCTCAGCGCGGGCGCCACTTTCGGCTCGACGCCGAAGAAGGCAGCGAACGCCGGCACCGCCTGATGCATCAGCATGCCCAATCCGTCGACGGTACGCAGGCCGCGCGCCTTGGCGCGAGCCAGAAGTTCCGTTTCGAGGGGATTATAGACGGCATCGAACACCGCTGCGTCGCCCGGAAGCGCTTCGAGCTTGAGATCGAGCGACGGCACGCCTCTCATGCCGGCGCTGGTCGCGTTGACCAACAAGCGCGCATCGCCGGCCGCTCTCGCCCAATCCTCCAGGCCTGCGGCGGAAAGTCTTGCTTTGGTTCTCGAAGCCAGCGCCGCGACCAGACTTTCCGCACGCGGCTTGTTGCGGTTGAGGATGCGGATTTCCGACACTTCCAAGTCCGACAGCGCACAGACCGCGGCGCGGGCCATCCCGCCCGCCCCCAGGATCACAGCCGCCCGCCCTTTGAGGGCGCCAATGCCGAGACTTTCGCTCAAGGCGGCGGCCAGCCCCGCCGCATCCGAGTTGCGCGCCTCGACGCCACTCTCCGCGAACAGCAGGATGTTTGCTGCCCCGGCGATCTCGGCGGCCGCATCACCGCGCTCCGCCAGCGCGAAGGCCGCCTCTTTGTGCGGCACCGTGACATTGACGCCGCGAAATCCACCAAGCCGGAGACCGTTGATTACAGTTGCGAAATCCTCCGGACGCACGGCGAGCGGCACATAGGCCGCATCGAGGCCGCCTTGCTCGATCCAATAGCTGTGCAGCCTGGGTGACAAGGAGTGCGCGACGGGCCAACCCACGACCCCGGCAAGTTTCGCAGCGCCCGAAATGTTCATCGCTCCAGAATCCTGTGCTCGCGCAACGCCCCCAAAAGGGGAATCAACGGCAATCCGAGCACCGAGAAATAGTCGCCTTCCACCCGTTCGAAAAGCTGCGCGCCCTGGCCTTCCAGATGATAGCAGCCGACACTGGCCAGTACTTTGTCGCCTTCCGCGCGCAGATATTCCTCCAAGAATGCATCGCTGAACGGCCGCGCCCACAAAGTGCAGCGCTCGAGCCGCCGCCACACGGGCCCGCCGCCCCGCGCCAGCACGCAAGCAGTGAGCAGTTCGTGCGGCTTGCCCCGCAGTTCCCGCAAGAGCTTGCGCGCCTCGGAAAGATCCGCCGATTTCTCGATCAGCCGCCCTTCAAAGGCAAGCACCTGGTCGCAGCCGATGACCAGCGCCTGAGGCCGGGCGGCCGAGACCGCGGCCGCTTTAGCCTCCGCCAGGGCGTCCGCAATGGCATTGGCGCCCAGCCCTTCGGCCAGCAAGGAGGTCTTGACTTCAACCTCGTCCACCGCGGGCGGCAACACTTCGAACGACACGCCGGCCTCGCGCAGAAGCCGCGCCCGCACGCTGCTGGTCGAGGCAAGGATCAACGCGCTCATCTGCGCCCCTCTTCCCGCTCGGCCAGGAGATTGAGAACCGTGGCGGCCGTCTCTTCGACCGAGCGCCGCGTGACATCGATGGAGAACCAGCCTTGCTGCTCGTAGAGCCGCCGGGTCGCCATCACTTCGCTGCGCACTTTTTCCAGGTCGACATAGTCGGTCGACCTCTGTTCGCCCATCGTCGCCAGGCGATTGCGCCGGATTTGGACAAGCCGCTCGGGCGACGACCACAGGCCGATGATCAACGGCTTGGTATAGGTGAACAGTTGCGGCGGTGCTGGCAGCCCCAGCACCAGCGGTACGTTCGCGGCGCGCACGCCGCGCATGGCTAGATAGACGCAGGTCGGGGTCTTGGAGGTGCGGCTGGCGCCGACCAGGATCACCTCGGCCTCACCCAGCTTGTCGATGGCTTGGCCGTCGTCATACTGGATGGCGTAATTGAGCGCCTCGATGCGTTGGATATATTGTTGATCGATTTCGTGCTGGGCGCCAGGCCGGTGCGTCTTGGGCGCGCCGAAGAAGCGCTGCATCAGGCTTACCGGCCCTTCCATGATATCGAAATGCGGAACGGCGAGTCTTGCGCACTGATTGAGGAGTTCGCTGCGCAAATCCTGGTTCACCAGCGTGAAAAGAACCAGGCCAGGATGATCTCGGATGAAATCGACAGCGCGCGAAAGCTGGCGGTCGCTGCGCACCAAGGTGTAGGAGTGCTCCTGGACGGTCACGCCTTCGAATTGGGCAAGCGCAGCCTTGGCAACTGCGTGCAGGGTCTCTCCCGTCGCATCCGAGATAAGGTGAAGATGAAACGATCCACTCACAATTTCGTCCCTATTCCATCCACGGCGACCGTCAATGATGTGCGCGACAAGCGTTCTTAGCTGATGGCTGTGTCTCTTTGGAGCTTAAATTGACCAAACTCCCTCGTTGCTGCACAGCCAGCAGAATTCTTCACGATCTTGGAACCCCTTGAGTTCATTCATGTTACCTCCTAGAGAAACCCTTGACCCGTCGACTGGCGCACAATCCACAGTCCAAACAACATCTACAGAATCCTATTCTAAGGAGTCTTGTGTTGCAGAGTGACAAGAAACTGCTCGAGACCTTGGATAGAAAGGCGTTATTTCCTCCGCCGCTTTGGATGATGCGTCAAGCAGGACGTTATCTGCCGGAGTATCGCGAGGTCAGAGCGAGAGCAGGCTCGTTCTGGACGATGTGCACGACGCCCGAGCTCGCCACCGAGGTGACTTTGCAGCCGATCTGGCGGTTCGGTTTCGACGCGGCGATCATTTTCTCCGATATTCTGGTCATTCCTTTTGCCTTGGGTGTAGCTGTTTCGTTTGAAGGGGGCGGCGGCCCCAAGCTCTCACCAATCTGCGATGCGGGCACACTCGAGCGTTCACTACAAAACGCGGAGCAAAAGCTGAGCTTTGTGTATGAAGCGCTCAGACTGGCGCGCCAAATGCTTGGGTCTTCGACGCCACTTCTGGGGTTCGCAGGCGCACCATGGACTCTGGCTAGCTACATGGCGGCGGGCGGCGGCGGCGACGAACAGAAGGCCGCGCGGTTGTGGGCATATCGCGATCCGGCAGGGTTCCAGGCATTGATCGACATCCTGGTGGAGAGCGTGTCCGGCCACCTGATCCACCAGCTGGGGGCTGGCGCTGACGCCGTGCAGCTCTTCGACAGCTGGGCCACGGGATTGCCGCCGGAGGAATTTTCCCGCTGGGTGGTCGAGCCGACCAAGCGGATCGTGGCAAACATCCGCACAGCCGATCCGCACGCCAGGATCATTGGGTTTCCACGCGGGGCGACACTGAAAGGATACGAACATTACATGCGCGAGACCGGCGTGGATGGATTGTCGCTCGGAACGGCCGTGCCGATCGATTGGGCTGTGGATACACTGGGGACAAAAGTCGCCCTGCAGGGTAACCTCGATCCGCTAGCGCTAGTCGCAGGGGGCAGCGCCCTGGCGGGTGGCGTCGAGCGCATCTTGGATGCGACACGCGAGGTGCCGTTCATCTTCAATCTGGGGCACGGGGTCCTGCCTGAAACCCCCATAGAACATGTGGAAGAGTTGGTCCGTCTGGTGCGGAGCGGGCGGTGAAGCTCGCCGTCGTTCTGTTCAATTTGGGCGGGCCGGACGCGCCCGAGGCCGTCGAGCCGTTCCTGCGTAATCTGTTCGACGATCCGGCGATCCTGTCGGTCCCTTGGTTGATCCGCAAACCCTTGGCCAGGCTGATCGCCGCACGCCGCGCGCCTGTCGCGCGCGTGATCTATGCCAAGATCGGCGGGCGCTCGCCCATCCTGGAGGAGACCGAGGCGCAGGCGCGCGCACTGGAAAAGGCGCTTGGCGAGCACGAAACGCGCGTCTTCATCGCCATGCGCTGCTGGAAACCGTTCAGCGACGAAGCGGCGTGCGCGGTCAAGCAATGGGGCGCGGAGCGGATTGTGCTCCTCCCGCTTTATCCACAGTTCTCGACCACGACCTCCGGCTCGTCGCTGGTGGATTGGCGCCGGGCTTCGCGCTCGGCCGGGCTTGAGGCGCCCCGATCGCGGATTTGCTGTTATCCGCTGCTGCCCGGCTTCATCGAAGCTCTGGCGGGGCTGACGCGCGAAACCCTGGCGAAGGCGCAACCCGAGATTTCCTATCGCTTTCTTCTGTCAGCGCATGGCTTGCCGGAACGCATCGTTGCCAAGGGCGATCCCTATCGTTGGCAGGTGGAGCGGACGGTGGCAGCCCTTGTGGAGGAATTGGGGATAAAGGACTGGGCGGTGTGCTACCAAAGCCGGGTCGGACCGCTGAAATGGATCGGGCCGGGGACGGATGAGGAAATCCGGCGCGCCGGTGCCGACGGCAAGGGCGCCATCGTCGTGCCGATCTCGTTCGTATCGGAACATTCCGAGACTTTGGTGGAACTCGACATCGATTATGGGAAGTTGGCGCGCGAAGCGGGCGTGCCCGATTACCTTCGCGTGCCCACGGTCGGAGCGCGCCCCGAGTTCATCGCGGGCCTCGCCGAATTGGTGCGCCAAAGCCTGGCCCAGCCGGTGACGACGCTCGGCGGCGGCTGGGAGTGTCCGGCGGCGCATCGCGGCTGCGGCTTTGCCAAGGAATGAGCGGTGAAGGAATTTCTGCTGAACTATTACCTCTGGTTCAAAGCTCTGCATGTGATCGCGGTGATCGCCTGGATGGCCGGGATGTTCTATCTGCCGCGCCTGTTCGTCTATCACACCCAGACGGTGGCGGAAGCGCCCGATTACGAGCGCTTCGTCGTCATGGAGCGCAAGCTGCTCAAGATCATCATGAACCCCGCCATGATCGCGGTGTGGGTGCTCGGATTGACATTGGTCTGGCTGACGGACGGCTGGGCGCTTCATTGGCTGCAGGCCAAGCTCGCGCTGGTTGTCGCGATGACCGGGCTGCACCACCTCTATTCGCTGTGGGCCAGGGATTTCGCACGGGCGCGCAACACACGCCCGGCGAGCTTCTTCCGGGTTTGGAACGAAGCCCCGACGCTGCTGATGATCGTGATCGTCATCCTTGCAGTCGTTAAGCCAATTTAAGGGGTCGGCGCATAAATTCGCCGGCGGACTGTTTGCATCGCCGCCAATTCGCGGTATAAGGCCTCAGTTCCCCATTGAAGCCCGTAGCGGTAGGCGCCAATCAAGCGCGACGGCCGAAAATGGCCGCAGACGCCACGGGCGGACCGAATCTATCTCCAGCAACCATCTCGCAGGACCGCGCAAGAGCGGGGCTCGCGGGTAAAAGACCTTCCTAAGCGTAATCCAGGTGTAACCCCCCATGACCATACAATCCAACCTGCAAGCGATGAAGCTGCAGGATCTCAAGACCAAAACCCCCACCGACCTGCTCTCCTTCGCCGAGGAGCTCGAGATCGAGAACGCCTCGTCCATGCGCAAGCAGGACATGATGTTCGCGATCCTGAAGGAACTCGCCGACCGAAATGTCGAAATCACCGGCGCGGGCGTGCTCGAAACCCTGCAGGACGGGTTCGGCTTCCTGCGTTCCCCGGAATCGAACTATCTGGCCGGACCCGACGACATCTATGTCTCGCCGTCGCAGATCCGCCGCTTCGGCCTGCGCACCGGCGACACGGTGGAAGGCCCGATCCGTTCGCCCAAGGACGGCGAGCGCTATTTCGCGCTGCTCAAGGTCAACACCATCAATTTCGAGGACCCGGAAAAGATCAAGCACAAGGTCCATTTCGACAATCTGACGCCGCTCTATCCCACACGCTGGCTCAAGATGGAACTGGACGACCCCACCATCAAGGACAAGACCGGGCGGGTAATCGACATCGTCTCGCCCCAAGGCATGGGCCAGCGCGCGCTGATTACCGCCCAGCCGCGCACCGGCAAGACCGTGATTCTGCAGAACATCGCGCGTGCCATTTCGGCGAATCATCCGGAGTGCTTCTTGATCGTGCTCTTGATCGACGAGCGGCCCGAGGAAGTCACCGACATGCAGCGTTCGGTGAAGGGCGAGGTGATTTCGTCCACCTTCGACGAACCGGCCAGCCGCCACGTGCAAGTCGCGGAAATGGTGATCGAGAAGGCCAAGCGCCTGGTCGAGCACAAGCGCGACGTGGTGATCCTGCTCGATTCGATCACGCGGCTGGGGCGCGCCTACAACACCGTCGTGCCTTCGTCGGGCAAAGTGCTCACCGGCGGCGTCGACGCCAACGCGCTGCAGAAGCCCAAGCGCTTCTTCGGTGCGGCGCGCAACATCGAGGAAGGCGGCTCGCTGACCATCATCGCCACCGCGCTGATCGATACCGGCAGCCGTATGGACGAAGTGATCTTCGAAGAGTTCAAGGGCACCGGCAATTCGGAAATCATCCTTGACCGCAAGGTCGCCGACAAGCGCATCTTTCCGGCCATCGACATCCTCAAATCCGGCACCCGCAAGGACGAGCTGCTGCTCGACAAGGGCACGCTGGCGAAGACCTATGTGTTGCGTCGAATTTTGGCGCCGATGGGCACGGTCGACGCCATCGAGTTCATGCTCGACAAGCTGCGCTCGTCGAAGAACAACGCCGAATTCTTCGAGAGCATGAATACCTGATCTCGTAGCCCCCTTCGTCTCTTTCGCGCTCGCGCGCTCAGAGACACCTCCCCCATCAGCGCTTCGCGCACGGGGGAGGCGGGGCACGACTTGCTACACGATAGTCACGGAATGAGCACTGTCGCGCCCGTGGTCTTGCGCCCATGAAGCGCCTCGTGGGCGGCGCGTGCGTCCTTCAACGCGAAGCGCTGGTTGATGACGATCTTGACGGCGCCCGACGCGATTACCGCGAACAGATCGTCGGCCATCGCCTGAAGTTCCTGCGACGTGCGCGCGTAGTGGAACAGCGTCGGGCGGGTGAGGTAGAGCGAGCCCTTGGCGCTCAAGACGGCCGGCTCGAATGGGGGCATGGCACCCGACGAATTGCCGAAGCTGACCATCATGCCGCGCACCGCAAGGCAATCGAGCGAACCGGCAAAGGTATCCTTGCCCACCGAATCATAAACCACCGGCACACCTTCGCCCCTCGTCAGCTCGCGCACTTTCGCGACCCATTCGTCCATGCGCAGGTTCAGCACATGGTCGCAGCCATGGGCCTTGGCGAGATCGATCTTGTCGTCGGAACCGACGGTGCCGATGACCGTTGCGCCCAGATGCTTGGCCCATTGGCCGGCGATCAGGCCGACGCCGCCCGCGGCGGAATGAAAAAGGATCGTCTGCCCGGCTTCGACTTTGAAGGTCTGCTTCAAGAGGTATTGCGCCGTCATGCCTTTGAGCATGGCGGCGGCAGCGACTTCGTCGCTGATCGCGGTGGGCAGTTTCACCACGCGGTCCGCCGGCACATTGTTGGCCTCGGCATAGGCGCCGATCGGTCCGGTGCAATAGCCCACGCGGTCGCCGCGCCTTAAGCTCGCTACGTTTTCGCCCACCGCTTCGACGGTTCCCGCCGCCTCCATCCCCAGGCCCGACGGCAGCGCGACCGGATAGAGACCGGAGCGATGATAAGTGTCGATGAAATTGAGCCCGACGGCCCCATGGCGCACGCGGACTTGGCCGGGCCCGGGCGGCGGCAGCTCGACGTCCTGCAGCGATAGAACTTCTGGGCCGCCGGTCTTGGCGAAGCGGATGGCTTTCACGCGACTTTCCTCAAGTATCTGTTTTTGCTTGCAAAAGGCTCGAACGTTGATTTCAAGAAATGGGGGGTAGCCCCTCCCTGCAATCCACGGTAACGCGACGCAGGCTCTGTCTAAAGATGGCCCCGCAAGCGCGCCTTTCAATGCCGTTTAGAACCGCATGCCGGGACCGAGGACGGCGACGAAGAAAATTGCCGCGGCGAACCCGGCACCGATCCAGGCGAGCGAAAGGGGAATGGCGAGTCGAATATCGGGCCGTCGCTTGTTCATGATCCAGCCGACCCAGATCAGACCGATGGAGCCGAGAGAGGACGGCAGCGCATCGGTGAGGATCGTGGAAGGGCCCCTAGGGTCGAAGAAGGCCGCGGCGGCGGAGAGCAACCCGGCGGCGAGATAAGCGGTCAGTGCGAAAGCAAGGGGACGCCGGCCGGGCGCATCGCCGGTTGGCAGCTTTGCGGTAATGGCTGCGCCCAGCATCCGCATCGCGAGCCCGTACAGCACGACGCCGAGAACCGTCAGCCCCGCATGCCACACCGCGGCCGGTTCGAGTCCCTTGATGACGAATGCCCAATCGCCTTGGTTGGTCAGACCGGATTTGATCATGTAGCCGATGTTCCAAAAAATCGCGAAGGCGAAGACGAGGCAGAGAAAAAAGCGCGAGGCCCGTGAACGCGGCGCTGCGAAGCGCAACCATGCCCAGGCCAAGAGCGCCACGATAATTCCGACGACCGGTCCCGCGCCGTCGATCAGCCGGGCGCGGATGCTGCAATCCGCATAGGTGGTGCTGAGAAGGATCAGCTTGCCGCCCAAGGCAAGGCACGCCCCGCCATGACCGAGACCCTCATGGGCGACATCGGCGACAAGATAGGCGGCGCAGGCGGGGGCAAGCAGCGTGACGAAGGAACCGATGCTGCGCAGGTTTGTGATCAACTCAAATGCTGCCGGAAGAAGGTTGCGCTGCGGCTGTTGGCGAGTCCGGCATTGGCCTGGTCGTAATGCTTGCCGCCCGGCCGCGCGAAGGCGTGGCCCATTTGCGGATAGCGATGGATGGTGACGAGCTTGTTCGCCGCCAGCCCATCGACGATCTGCTGCTGCGCTTCGGGCGGGACGAATTCATCCTTGCCCGCGACGTGAAGCATCAGGGGTTTTCTGATATTCGCCGCCTCGCCCAACATGGTCTGGATGTTCACGCCATAATAGCCGACCGAGGCGTCGCTGTCGGTGCGCACGGCGGTGAGATAGGCCAGCAGCCCGCCCAGGCAATAGCCGACCGCGCCCACTTTGCCGGTGCAGCCGGGGACGGTGCGCAAATGCGTGATCGCCGCCTGGGTGTCCTTGACGCCCAGCGACGCGTCGAAGCGCTTCATCAGATCGAAGGCGCGCTGCCATTCCGCCTCGGTCTTGTCGGTGAGCTGGACGCCGGGCTCCAGCCGCCAGAACAGGTCCGGGACGAGCGCGAAGAAACCGCTGGCCGACAATTCGTCGGCCACGGCGCGCATCACCGCGTTGACGCCGAAAATCTCCTGGATGACGACGATGCCGGGCGCCGTGCCCGCGGCGGGACTGGTGAGATAGGCGGCGAAGGAGCCGTCGGGTCCGCTGATCGTGATCTCTTGTCCTGACATGGGTGCGCGCTCCGTCCGACCTCGACGGCGAGGTTAGACGCAGAGCCGGTGGCAGACCAGTCCGCCGTGCGCTATTGCGGGCGCGTTCCCTGCGGCGGACGCGGCGGCAGCTGCAGCACTTGACTGAGCGTCACCGGATTGCTGATCGGTGCCGAGCAATTCTGATGCTGGCAGACATAGGCGGTGGGCTGGCCGTTCTCCATCTTCTTGCCGAAGGCGGGATGGGATTCGGGCAACGCCTCATCGGGAGACAAGACGACGAGAAGGCGGTTGGGAAGGCTGCGCCCCATCACGGCCGAGACCAGCTCCATCGTCTTGGGGCTGTCCTTCTGCCCGACGATCACGATCTGCAAGCCGGCGAGCATGGTCTCGAGTCCGTTGAGATAGGTGCCCATGCCGAGCGGCGCGCGGGCCAATTCGCCCGCAAAGCTGGTGGCGATGGCAGCGGCGCGCTCGCGATAGGCGGTGTCGCCGGTGGCGAGATGGAGTTTGGCGAGCACGCCGATCAACGTCGCATTGGCGCAAGGCGACGCCTGGTCGACGACCCCCCGCACGCGATGGAGAAGCGGCGCATCGTCGGCGGCGGTCTGGAAATAGCCGCCGATCTGATTGTCCCAGAAGAACTCGTTCAGCACGTGGATCCACTGCTTGGCGCGGTCGAGAAAGCGCTTGTCGCCGCTGGCTTCCCACAGAACCAGCGCGGCGCGCGCCATCTGCCCGTAATCGTCGGCGAAGCCCATATGGCCGCGCTTTCCGTCGCGCCAGCTGTGGAACAGGCGGTCGCCGTCGGCCATCGCCTTGGTGATGAAATCGAAGGCCCGCGTCGCCACCGCGAGCCAGGCGGCATTGCCGAAAACCATGCCGGCATTGGCGAAGGCGGCGATCATCAACCCGTTCCAATCGGCGAGCACTTTGTCATCGCGCAGCGGCGCGGTGCGGGTCTGGCTGCGGGCGGCGAGCAAGAGTTCGCGCTGGCGCTTGAGCAGCGCTTCGTCGGCCTCGGGCAACGGATAAGGAACGGTGCCGAGCCGCATGGGGATGTTGCGGCCCTGGAAGAGGCCTTCCTTGCGGATGTTATAGACGTCCTTAAAACGCTGAACGAAGGTGCCCATCAGCGTGGCGTCGATCTCGGCGTCGCTCCACAGGTAATAGGCGCCCTCTTCGCCGCCCACGTCGGCGTCGATGCTGGAGGCGAAGCCGTCGCCGACCATCATTTCGCGCATCACCCAGCCGAGCGTCTCCTCGACGCGGGCGCGGTAGAGCGGGATGCGGTTTTGCTGCGAGACCAACGTGAGCAGATCGACGAGGACCGCATTGTCGTAGATCATCTTCTCGAAATGCGGGACCATCCAGCGCTCGTCGACCGAGTAGCGGTGGAAGCCGCCGCCGATGTGATCGTAGAGGGCGGACAGGCAGATGGAATCGAGCGTGGTCTGCACCAGCTGGGCGAATTGCGGCGCCGCGCTGCGCAGATAAGCGCGCCATAGGACTTCGGTGAGCGCGGCTTGCGGGAATTTGGGCGCGCCGGTCATCCCGCCGTAGAACATGTCGAAGCGCTGCGCGATATGGACCGAGACGGCGTCCAGAACGCGCGGGTCGAGCGGCCCCCTCAGATCGCGCGTCCATTGTGCGGCAAGCACTTCGGAAATCCTGCCGACATTGGTGGCGACGGTTTCGGACTGTTCGCGGAACAATTTTGAGACGTCGTCGAGAACCCGTTTGAAGGGAGGCTGGCCGAAGCGTTCCTCGTTGGGGAAATAACCGCCGACGAAGAACGGTTCGCCCTTCGGCGTCAGGAAGACGGTAAGCGGCCAGCCGCCTTGATAACCCATGGTCTGGGCCGCGGACTGGTAGAGCAGGTCGATGTCGGGGCGTTCCTCGCGGTCGACTTTGACGTTGATGTAGGCCTCGTTCATCGCCGCGGCGGTCTCGGCATCGGCGAAACTCTCCCGGTTCATCACATGGCACCAATGACAGGCCGTGTAGCCGATGGAGAGCAGGATCGGCTTGCCGCTCGTTTCCGCTTCCTGGAAGGCCTCGGGCCCCCAGCTGTACCAATGGACCGGATTGTCCTTGTGAAGGAGAAGGTATGGGCTAGTTTCCTCGGCGAGGCGGTTGGTGCTCATCTTTTTTCCAATTGGCGCGAGGCCACTAGGGCGCGCATTGCGTTGAGGGGATGGTCTGGACCAAGCTTCCTTTAGCGCGCCAACGCGCGCCCTCACAAGCTGGATGCTGGCAATGAGTGAACGGCGATGAACCGGGGCGATACGATCTACGCGCTGGCGAGCGCGGCGGGGCGCGCCGGAGTGGCCGTGTTCCGGGTATCCGGACCGCAGGCCGGCGACAGCATCAAGCATCTGACGGGTCAGGAGATTCCCCCCTCGCACCGCGCCGTGCTGCGCAAACTGCGCGCCCGCTCGGGCGCCATCGACGAAGGTTTGGTGCTGTGGTTCCCGGGCCCTGAGAGCCTGACCGGCGAGGATGTGGCCGAGTTTCAGGTCCATGGCGGGCGCGCGATCGCGGATGCGTTGGCTAGAGAATTGAGCGCCCTGCCCTGCGTTCGGCCTGCGGAGCCCGGCGAATTCACGCGCCGCGCGGTCGAACACGGTAAATTCGATCTCACTCAGGCGGAGGCGATTGCCGATCTGGTCGCCGCGGAGACCGAGGCTCAACGCCGCCAGGCCCTGCGGCAATATGACGGAGCATTGGGAGGGCTTTACGAAAGCTGGCGCGCCGAACTGTTGAAGGCTCTGGCTTGGGCCGAAGCAGCGATCGATTTCTCAGACGAGGAACTGCCGGAAGATGTGCTTGCCAAGGCGCGGCAGTCCGCCGAGGGCATCCGCAACGCGATAGAAGCCCATCTCGACGATGCACGGCGCGGCGAGCTGGTGCGCGCCGGACTTTTCCTGACGGTGATCGGCCCGCCAAACGCGGGCAAAAGCTCGCTGGTCAACGCCTTGGCGGGGCGCGACGTGGCCATCGTCCATGAGACGGCAGGGACGACGCGGGACATCGTGGAGGTGCGGCTGGACCTCGGCGGTTACGCCGTGATCCTGGCCGACACCGCCGGCCTGCGCGCGGCGAGCGGAGCGGTCGAGGCGGAAGGGGTTCGCCGCGCCTTGGCGCGCGCCGAGGCGGCGGACCTTGTCTTGCTGCTGCTGGATGGAAGCGACATAAATTCTCCAGTTAAAGTGCCAAATAATATGGTTAATAAACCATATTTAACGGTGTGGAACAAGGCTGACCTGCCCTGGCCCAAGCCGCGCGACGTCCTAAGGCTATCGCTCAAGACCGGCGAGGGCCTGGAGGCGGTAATCGCGGCCATTGCCGCGGCCGCGGCGGAGCGGCTGGAAGGCGGCGACGACGCCCCGATGCTGACCCGTCCGCGCCATCGTCATGCCCTGGGTGAGGCGGTGGCGGCGTTGCGGCGGGCGGTCGATGCCGAGCAGCCTGAACTCTTCGCCGAGGACCTGCGCCTCGCGCTGCGTTCGCTGGGCCGCATCACCGGCCGGGTCGATGTGGAAGAGCTGATGGACACGATCTTTCGGGACTTCTGCATCGGGAAGTAGGCCGTTTCACGTGAAACAGGCGCTTGCTCCGTTCCGTCCCCTCGCTTATTGAGCGCGCCATGTACGACGTCATCGTCATCGGCGGAGGCCATGCCGGCTGCGAGGCTGCGGCGGCCTCGGCGCGCGCCGGTGCCAGGACCCTGCTCCTGACCCACAAGCGCTCCACGCTGGGCGAAATGTCCTGCAATCCCGCCATCGGCGGGGTCGGCAAAGGCCATCTGGTGCGCGAGGTCGATGCCGCGGACGGGCTGATGGGCCGCGTCGCCGACGCCGCGGGGATCCAGTTCCGCATCCTCAACCGGCGCAAGGGACCGGCAGTGCGCGGGCCGCGCGCCCAGGCCGATCGCAAGCTGTATCGCGAGGCCATGCGCGCTGCCTTGGAAGCCACGGAAAACCTGGAAATCCGCGAGGGTGCCGCCGAGGATTTGATCCTGGCGGACGGCCGGGTGGCGGCGGTTCTCACCGCGGATGGCGAGGCTTTGCGCGCTGCCGCGGTGGTCCTGACCACCGGCACGTTTCTCAAGGGCCTGATCCACTGCGGCGAGGTCAAGATTCCGGCCGGCCGGGCGGTCGCGGGCCGCTCGCGCTTCGAGGGCGACGGCATCGAGGCGCCCTCGATCGGCCTGTCGGACACGCTGTACGGCCTTGGCTTTGCCATGGGCCGGCTGAAGACCGGAACTCCTCCCCGCCTGGATGGAACGACCATCGATTGGGCAGGCCTGGAAATCCAGCAGGGCGATGATCCCCCCTCGCCTTTTTCCTTCCTGACCGCGGCGATCGCCGCGCCTCAGGTCCCTTGCCATATCACCCGGACCAACGAGCGGACCCACGAACTCATCCGCGCCAATCTGCACCGCGCGCCGCTCTTTACCGGCCAGATCGAGGGCCGCGGACCGCGCTATTGCCCCTCGATCGAGGACAAGGTGGTGCGCTTTGCCCATCGCGCCAGCCACCAGATTTTCCTGGAGCCGGAAGGACTTGACGACGACACGGTCTATCCCAACGGGATTTCAACCTCCCTGCCCCAGGACGTCCAGCTCGCCTTTCTGAAGACGATCCCGGGGCTGGAAAAGGCCGTGGTGCGCCGGCCCGGCTATGCCATCGAGTATGATTTCGTGGACCCGCGCGAGCTTCTTCCGTCGCTCGAAACCAAGCGGGTGCCGGGCCTCTATCTGGCCGGCCAGATCAACGGCACCACCGGCTATGAGGAGGCCGCGGCCCAAGGGCTGATGGCGGGGCTGAATGCGGCGCGGGCGGCGGGCGGAGGCGATCCCATCGTCATCGACCGGGCCTCGGCCTATATCGGCGTGCTGATCGACGATCTGGTCACCAAGGGCGTCAGCGAGCCGTACCGCATGTTCACGTCGCGGGCCGAGTACCGCCTGACTCTGCGGGCGGACAACGCCGACCAGCGCCTGACGCCCCTGTTCGACCGGGCCGGCTTGATCGGCGCCGGGCGCCGGGCCGCCTTCGCCGCCAAGGTCGCGCGTCTGGACGAGGCGAGGGCGCGGATGCGGGGGCTGAACCTCACCCCGAACGAGGCCCAGAAGCAGGGCATCATGGTTCGCCTGGACGGGACGCGGCGCACGGCGCACGAACTGCTCGGCTTGCCTGGGGTTGATTTCCAAATGTTGTCAGGCATTTGGCCGGAATTGCAGGCCCTCGGGCCTGAGGCCGCGGAGCAGCTCGAGATCGACGCCCAGTATGCCGGCTATCTGGGCCGTCAGGAGGCCGACATCCTGGCCTTCCGCCGCGACGAAGCGCTGAGCCTGCCGGGCGAGCTGGATTACTCGGCCGTCTGCGGCCTGTCCGCCGAGGCGGCGCAGAAGCTGACGGCGATCCGGCCGGCCACCCTGGGGCAGGCGTCCCGCATCGATGGGGTGACCCCGGCCGCCCTGACCCTGGTGCTGGCCCATGTCAAATCCCTCCGCAACGCGGCCTGAGCCCTTCGGGCCGGAGGAATTCGCGGCAGCGACCGGCGTTTCACGTGAAACACTGGCGCGGCTGAAAGCCTATGTCGGCCTGCTGACGGACTGGAACGCCCGCCACAATCTCGTGTCCAAAACCTCTTTGGAAGAAGTCTGGCAGCGGCATATCTGGGATAGCGCCCAGCTCGCGCCGCTGATTCCGCCCAAGGCCAGGACACTGGCCGATTTGGGTAGCGGGGCAGGGTTCCCCGGCCTGGTGCTGGCGGTCATGCTGCAAGGCCGGGTGGACGTGTCGCTGTTCGAAGCGACCCGGAAGAAGGCCGAATTCCTGCGCGCCGCCGCCGAGCGGATGGGCCTCGACGTGGCGGTCCGCAACGAGCGGATCGAGCAAGCGGCGAGGGCGCGCTTTGATGTCCTGACAGCGCGCGCCTGTGCGCAATTGCCAGAATTACTTGAATATGCACAGCATTTAGCCGGGCCGGGAACCGTTTGCCTGTTCCTGAAGGGTCAAAATGTGGGGGTTGAATTGACCGAGGCCCGCAAATCCTGGAGGATGAAGGTGCGGCAACATCCCAGCCTGACGCATCCTTTCGGGGCCGTTTTGGAGATCCGGGGGCATGAGCGAATCCGTTAGACGTCCGCCGCGAGTCCTGGTGGTCGCCAACCAGAAGGGTGGGGTGGGCAAGACGACCACGGCCATCAACCTGGGGACGGCGCTCGCGGCCGTGGGCGAGCCGACGCTGATCGTCGACATCGATCCGCAGGGCAACGCCTCCACTGGGCTCGGCATCCCGAGGAGCGAGCGCAAGCTCACCACCTACGACGTGCTGATGGGCCAAGCGCGGCTGGAAGAGGCCATCGTGCCGACGCGAATCCCGCGCCTCTCGCTGGTGCCGTCCACCGTGGACCTTTCGGGGGCCGAACTCGAGCTGATCGGCGCGCAGCGGCGCAACTTCCTGCTCAAGGATGCGCTGACCGAATACTCCGTACACGGATCATCGTCCGTTTCCTATGTGCTGATCGATTGCCCGCCGTCGCTGAGTCTTTTGACCGTCAACGCGATGGTGGCGGCCGACGCGGTGGTGGTGCCGCTGCAATGCGAGTTCTTCGCGCTGGAAGGCCTGAGCCAGCTGCTCAAGACGATCGATCTGGTGCGCGAGAATCTCAATCCGTCGCTGGAAATCCAGGGCATCGTGCTGACCATGTTCGACAAGCGCAACAAGCTGTCCGACCAGGTCGCGGCCGATGTGCGCCAGAACATGGGCGCGATGGTCTACAACACGATGATCCCGCGCAACGTGCGTGTTTCCGAGGCGCCGAGCCATGGCCTGCCGGCGCTGGTCTACGATCTTCGATGTCCGGGAAGTCAGGCCTATATCAAGCTTGCGGGCGAGCTCATCCAGCGCGAGCGGATGCGCGCGGCCGCATGAGGGCAGAGGCTGAAAGCTTGGCAGAGGATTTGCGTCCGCGCGGACTGGGCCGCGGCCTCTCCGCTTTGATCGGCGAAGAAGCGGTGCCGACGCGCGGCGAAGCAAGGGCGCGCGCCTCGCGCAGCGTGCCGACGGCGTTCCTCCGGCCCAACCGGCTGCAGCCGCGCAAATATTTTGCCGGGGAAGACCTGAACGATCTTGCCCAGTCGGTGAAGGAAAAGGGCATTCTGCAGCCGATTCTGGTGCGCCCGGTCGCCGGCGATCCCAACGCCTTCGAGATCGTGGCGGGCGAGCGGCGCTGGCGCGCGGCCCAGCTCGCCAAGCTGCATGAAGTGCCGGTGATCGTGCGCGAGATGAGCGACGGCGAAGCGCTCGAACTCGCCATCATCGAGAACGTCCAGCGCTCGGACCTCAACGCGATCGAAGAAGCCGCCGCCTATCATCAGCTGATCGACCGCTTCGCCTATACGCAGGACAAGTTGGCGAGCGAAGTCGGCAAGAGTCGCAGCCACGTCGCCAACACGCTGCGCCTGTTGAAACTGCCTGAGAGCGTGAAGGCGATGGTGCGCGACGGCCGGCTGACGGCGGGCCACGCGCGGACCTTGATCGGGCTGGCCGACCCCGAGGCGCGCGCCCGCGAAATCCTGGCCGGTGCCCTCAATGTCCGCGAAGCCGAGCAGCGTTCGCAGAACCGAAAAGAAAGGATCCACAAACGGCCTGTGAGCGATCCAAATACAAAAGCACTAGAATCAAGCGTTTCCAAGATGTTAGGGCTTAAAGTTCAAGTTATCCACAAGGGGGATAAAGGCGGCGAACTGCGGATTTTCTACAAGTCCCTGGAGCAGCTCGACGACTTAATACATCGTCTTAAGAAAGGTTTGTAACATATTGTTTATACTATATATTATCTAAATAAATCTGAGCGATTCCGGACCCAGACTTAATGCACCGACTCAAGATCGGTGGATAACTTCTTAACAACCTTGAATATTAAGTATAATCAAGAACTTCCTTAATGTGACCGAGCACTGCTCGCCAACGCCAACGCCGTTTTCGGCTCAATCCGCCCGTCATAGAGCGCGCGGCCGATCACCAGCCCCGCGATGTTCGACTCCTCGGCAGCCAGCAGTGCCTCGATGTCCGCCATGCCGGACACCCCGCCCGAGGCGATGACGGGAATGCTGACGGCGCGCGCCAGTGCCGCCGTCGCCGGCACGTTCACGCCGAGCATCAATCCATCGCGGTCGACGTCGGTGAACAGGATCGCGGCAACGCCCGCATCCTCGAAGCGCTCCCCCATCTCGGCCGGGGTGAGTTCCGTGGTCTCGGCCCAACCGCGGGTGGCGATTCGCCCGCCCTTGGCGTCAGCACCCACCACGATGCGGCCGGGAAAGGCCCGTGCCGCCTGCTTCACAAAGCCTGGATCGGTCAGCGCCGCCGTTCCCAGGATGACCCGCGTAATCCCCGCAGAAAGCCAGCTTTCGACGCCCTTCATATCCCGGATGCCGCCGCCCAGCTGGATCGGCAGCTTGACCGCCGCGCGGATCGCCTCGATGGCGCCGGAATTCGCCGAGCGGCCCTCGAAGGCCCCGTTCAAATCGACGCAATGCAGCCATTCGAAGCCGGCCTCAGCGAAGGCCCTCGCCTGGGCGGCAGGGTCGTCGTTGAAGACGGTGGCGGTCTCCAGGACGCCGCGCTCGAGGCGCACGCAGCGCCCGTCCTTCAAGTCGATGGCAGGGAATAGGATCACGGCGTCCACCTCAGAAAATTGCCCAGAATGGCCAGACCGGCGGCCTGGCTCTTCTCGGGATGAAATTGCGTCCCCACGATATTGCCGCGCCCGACCGCTGCCGCGAACGGGCCCCCATAGTCGGTGGTCGCCAGAACCTCGCCGGAGTCGGCGGGCCGGATGACATAGGAATGCACGAAATAAACGTGCGCGCCCGGCTCCAGCCCGGCGAACAGGGGGTGAGGCCGGGGAAAGGCCAGCTCGTTCCAGCCCATGTGGGGGATCTTCAGGGCCGGGTCGGCGAGGGTCATCCGTACAACTTCGCCCTTGACCCAGCCCAGCCCCGGATGGTCGCCAAATTCGCGCCCGACCTCGGCCAGAAGCTGCATCCCGACGCAGATGCCGAGAAACGGGATGCCGCGCCCAATGACCGCCTCGCTCAGCGCCTCAACCATGCCGGGAAGGCGCCTCAGCCCGGCCATGCAATCGGCAAAGGCGCCGACGCCCGGCAGCACGATGCGCTCGGCCTTGGCGGCTATTGCCGGGTCCGCCGTCACCACGATGCTGTGGCCGGTGCTGTGCTCATCAGCCGCACGGGTCAGCGCTTTTTCCGCAGAGCGCAGGTTTCCGGAGCCGTAATCGATCAGGGCGACAATGGACATGGCGCGCAGGCCGGTGGGGATTGCGCCGCTCCTCTAGCATCCCCGCAGCGGCTGCGCGAGGTCTGGCCTAGTCGCTGTCCATCTTCAGCGCGGCGATGAAGGCTTCCTGTGGGATGTCGACCTTGCCGAACTGGCGCATTTTCTTCTTACCCTCTTTCTGCTTGTCGAGGAGTTTGCGCTTGCGGGTGACGTCGCCGCCATAGCATTTCGCCGTCACGTCCTTGCGCAGGGCCGAGATGGTTTCGCGCGCGATGATCTTGCCGCCGATCGCCGCCTGGATCGGGATCTTGAACAGGTGGCGCGGGATCAGCTCCTTCAGCTTCTCGCACATGGCGCGGCCGCGCGCTTCGGCGCGCGCCCTGTTGACGATCATCGAGAGGGCGTCCACCGGCTCGTCGTTGACCAGGATCGACATCTTGACCAGGTCGCCTTCGTGATAGCCTTCCACATGATAGTCGAAGCTGGCATAGCCGCGGCTCACCGATTTCAGCCGGTCGTAGAAGTCGAACACGACTTCGTTGAGCGGCAGGCGGTAGACCACCAAGGCGCGGCTGCCGGCGTAGGTGAGTTCGATCTGCGAACCGCGGCGGTCCTCGCACAGCTTGAGCACCGCGCCCAGATATTCGTCTGGCACGAAGATCGTGGCGCGGATCCACGGCTCCTCGATCCTGTCGATTTTGGTGACCTCCGGCATGTCCGCCGGGTTGTGCAGCTCGATCATCGTGCCGTCGGTCAAATGGATGCGGTAGATGACGCTCGGCGCGGTGGCGATCAGGTCGAGGTCGAATTCGCGCTCCAGCCGCTCGCGGATGATCTCCAGGTGCAAGAGGCCTAGGAACCCGCAGCGAAAACCGAAGCCCAGCGCCGCGGAGGTTTCGGTTTCGTAGGTGAAACTGGCATCGTTGAGATGCAGCCTGGACAGCGCCTCGCGCAAATCCTCGAACTTGGCGGCGTCGGCGGGGAACAGGCCGCAGAACACCACCTGCTGCGCCGGCTTGAAGCCGGGCAGGGCTTCCGCTGCCGGCTTCCTGTCGTCGGTGATGGTATCGCCGACATGGGTCTCGGCCACTTCCTTGATCTGGGCGGTGATGAAGCCGATTTCGCCCGGGCCGAGGCTCTCCATCAGCACCTGCTTGGGCGTGAAGACGCCGACGCGCTCCACATTGTAGGCCGCGCCCGACGCCATCATGCGGATCCTCTGACCCTTCTTCAGCACGCCGTCGACGATGCGCACCAGGACGATGACGCCGAGATAGGCATCGTACCAGGAATCGATCAGTAGCGCCTTGAGCGGCGCTTCCGCATCGCCTTCGGGCGGCGGCAGGCGGTGAACCACCGCTTCGAGAACCTCTTCGATGTTGAGGCCGGTCTTGGCGGAAATCGCAATCGCATGGGAGGCGTCCAGCCCGATCACGTCTTCGATTTGCTGGCGAATGCGCTCCGGCTCGGCGGCCGGCAGGTCGATCTTATTCAGCACCGGGACGATCTCGAGCCCGGCGTCGATCGCCTGATAGACGTTGGCCAGGGTCTGCGCCTCCACCCCTTGGCTGGCATCGACCACCAAGAGCGCGCCTTCACAGGCGGCCAGGCAGCGGCTCACCTCATAGGCGAAGTCGACATGGCCCGGGGTGTCCATCAGATTGAGGGTGTAGGTCTTGCCGTCCTTGGCGGTGTAGGACAGGCGCACCGTCTGGGCCTTGATGGTGATTCCGCGCTCGCGCTCGATGTCCATGGAATCAAGCACTTGCTCTTTCATCTCGCGGATGGTCAGCCCGCCCGTGACCTGGATCAGCCGGTCGGCCAGGGTCGATTTGCCGTGGTCGATATGGGCCACGATCGAGAAGTTGCGGATATGGGCGAGGTCGGTCATCGAGCCGGGGTAATAGCGGCGCGCTCCCGCGCCGTCCAGCAGCCCGGTTCATTGCGCCCCGGATTTGGGCTAAGGCTCTTGGCGGGGGCGGCCGGCCCGGGAGGGTAGCATGGCAAAGACTGGGTTGATTGCCGGCTCCATCGCCGCGTTTTGCCTCTTAGCCGCTGCCAGAGCCGACATCGAGAATTTCTACGGCAATTGGGAAAACGCCGAGAACGACTTGAGCGGCATCGCCCATGTCCAGATCAGTCCGGCCGGCGGAAACCATGTCAGCGTGCGCATCTACGGCAACTGCCACCCGACCGAATGCAATTGGGGTCAGGTGCAGGCCCAGGGCTACGCCTCGAGCCCCGGTTCTGGCGAGGTGACGAGCCTCTCGGCTTCTTTCAATTCCGGCTTCGCCCGCAAGCAGATCCTGTTCCGCGAAAGCAAGCAAGGCGAGCTTCTGATCGAGGTGCTGACGGTGTTCATCGACGGCTCCGGGCGGCACGATTTCGACATGACGGGCAGGCTGAAGCGCACCGCCTGGGCGGGACCGATCGGCCAAAGCTGGGAGAACAATGCCGGCCAGAACACAGGCTGGGGCGGGGGCGTGCACAGCGGAGCATCGCAAAGACCCAGCGAAACCTGCACCGCTTTCGATCCAGCCGCCGCGCAGATGATCCAAACCGGAGCGAGCTGGAAGATCGCGGCGGGCAAGGCGACGCTGGTCGAGGCGGTCGGCGACGAACGCGATGCCCAGCGCGTGTTGGCGACAATCCGCCATTACCGCTTCGACCAAAAGTGCCATGTAGGCACGGCGCCAGGCATTTATTGGAAGCACGGCGCGGAAATGGCGGAGGGGAAGATGGGCGGGGCGGACTGCATTGCCTTCAATCCGGCCACCGCTCATGCCAGCCACATCGGTCATCGCTGGAAGATCGTCGACGGGGTGCAGTGGATCGCCGATTTTGGCGACGACAAGAGCCAGGCCGATTCGCTACTGTCGCTGATCCGCTTCTATCACCTCGACGCGGAATGTTTCGTCAACCGGCCAAACCCGGTGATGACCTATTGGCTATCGCACTGAACTTGCTTTGATCGCCAGCGCCAACGGCACGATGGCGGCGAGCTGCGCCGCTGCCGCGACCACCACCAGACCGGCCAACGACACGTCATAGAGAGCGCCGAGCAGCGCGCTGCCGGCGAACCAGGCAACGCCATAGATCGCCGGAAAGATTCCGTAGGCTCGGGCGCGCGATTGTTCGGGCACCAGACGCGCGACAGCCGCCGACATGATGACGTCCTGCGCGCCGAGTGCCAGGCCCCAGAGCAGCGTGCCAACGATGGCAAGCGCAAACCCGCCGAGAAACATCAGGGCGGGCGCGAGCGCGGCCAAGAGGATTCCGGGAACCAGCACCGCCAGTCCGCGCCGGTCGAACCAGCGTCCGAAGAGGAGCGAGCCGAGGCCCGCCGTCCCCATCGCGCCGGCGTAGAGGATCGGCACCAGCGTCGCGCTCATCACGGCCGCCTTGGCGTAGTGATAGGCGATCAGCGAATAATCCGCGAAACCGAAAGCGAACAGCGCCGCGCTCGCGGTATAGAGCCAATAGGCGCGCGATAGTCCGCCGCCTTGGGCGCTCTTTTTCGCCGCTTGCACATGGCCGGCATAGGGGTAGCGCAGGGCGACGGTGGCAACCGTCGCCAATGTCAGCAGGGCGGGAACGCCGAGCCAAAGGAATGCGGCGCGATAATCGTGATGATGGGCAAGGACCAGCGCCGCGATCAGAGGCCCCGCCATCGCGCCCGTCTGATCCATCGCTTCGTGCAGCCCGAAGGCCCAGCCTTGGCCAATCTTCTCGCCGGCGCGCGACAGCATCGTGTTGGCGGCGGGATTGCGCACCGCCTTGCCGGCGCGCTCCATGACGATCAGCGCGGCGGCCAGCCACCAGCTTCCCGCCAGGGCCAGAAGCGGCACCGCCGCCATCTGGATCGCATAACCCGCGAGCGCGATCGGCCAGTAAAGCCCGGTGCGTTCGGTCAGCTTGCCCGAGACGAGGCGCAAGAGGTAGCCGGCCAGCTCGCCAGTCCCCGCGATAACACCCACCGCCGCGCCGCTGGCGCCCAGAAGCGCCAGGAAAGGTCCCGAAACGCCACGCATGCCCTCATAGGCGGCGTCGGCGAACAGGCTGACGAAGCCGAAAGCGACGACGAAGGCGAGGGACGATTTCGCGTCGAACGTCTTTGCGTGCGCCATTTCAGCTCCGCAGAGTTGCGCCTGTCGCCTTCGACACGGCGGCGACGATCTTCTGCCCGATGGCCTCGATCTCCGCGTCGGTCAAGGTCTTGTCTTTCGGCTGCAGCCTGACGGCGATGGCGATGGATTTCTTGCCGTCGGATACGCCCTTGCCTTCATAGACGTCGAACACCGAGATGGTCTCGATCAAGGCGCGTTCCGCAGAATTGGCCGCACGCACGATCTCCTCGGCGGTCACCTTGGCTTCCACGACGAAGGCGAAGTCGCGCTCCACCGCCTGATAGGGTGATGGCGCGAAGAGCGCCTTGCCCTTGGCTTTGGACTCGGGGACGGCATCGAGGAAGAGCTCGAAAACCGCGGCCGGCCCTTTGAGACCGAACGTTGCCAGCAGCTTGGGATGCAGCTCGCCGAAGGTGGCGAGCGTCTTCGGCCCCAGCGCCAGGGTGCCCGAGCGGCCGGGGTGATACCAGTTGGGCGCGCCCGCCTTCACCGGCGCGGTCATCGGCGAGCCCATCGCGGCTTCCAGCACCGCCAGCATGTCGGCCTTGGCGTCAAAGACGTCCGCCGGGTGAGACGCCTTGGTCCAGCTGCGCGCACCACCGCCGATGCGGACACCGGCAGCGACGGTCTGCTGATCGCCGGGCATGCCGGTTTGAAACGCAGCGCCAATCTCGAACAGCATCAGATCGCTGAAGCCACGCGCCTGGTTGCGCGCAGCCGCCGCCAAAAGCGAAGGCAGCAGCGAGGGGCGCAAGGCGTCCAGATCGGCGGCGATGGGATTTTCGAGTTGGCGCGCGTCGTCACCGCCGCCGAACAGGGCGGCATGGGCGCGCGGGATGAAGGTGAAGGAAATCGTCTCGTTGAAGCCGCGCGCGGCCAGCGCCCGGCGCGCCAGGCGCAGGCGCTTTTGGGCCGGCGTGAGGACGGGCCGCGCGATGGCATGGGGCCGGGACATCGCCACCGACGGCACATGTTCCAGCCCGTAGATGCGTACCACCTCTTCCACCAGGTCGGCCGCGCCGTCGATGTCGCTGCGCCAGGAAGGCGGCGTCACTTTCAGCGGATCGGCGCCCGTCACGCTGAAACCGAGATTGGTCAGGATACGGACGATCTCGTTCTTGGGCACGTCGAGGCCGCCCAGCCGCTTCACCGTGTCGGAGGCAAATGCGATCTCGCGCCGCCAGGAAGGCACCGCGCCGGCCACGACGATCTCGGAGGGCTCGCCGCCGCACCAGTCGAGGATGAGCCGCGTCGCCAGTTCCAGGCCCGGCACGACGAATTCGGGATCGACGCCGCGCTCGAAGCGGTAGCGCGCGTCGGATTGCAGTTGCAGCTTGCGCCCGGTCGCCGCCGTGCGCACTGGATCGAACAGGGCGCATTCGATGAAGACATTCGCGGTGTCGTCTGTGCAGCCCGTGTCTTCGCCGCCCATTACGCCACCGATGCCGCGCGCGGCGGCATCGTCGGCGATGACGCACATCTCGGAATCGAGGGTATAGGTCTTGCCGTCGAGCGCAAGAACCTGTTCGCCTTGTTTGGCCAGGCGCGGATGAATATCGCCCACCAGTTTGTCGGCGTCGAAGACGTGCAGCGGCCGGCCGCGGTCGTGGGCGATCAGATTGGAGACGTCCACCAGCGCCGAGATCGGGCGCAAACCGATGGCCTTCAGCCGGTCCTGCACCCATTTGGGCGAGGGACCGTTCTTCACTCCGCGCACCATCCGTCCCGCGAACAGGGGGCAGGCGGATTTGGCCTCGGGCGTGAAGTTGAGCGCGATCTTCTTCGGGCAGGGGAAGTTTCCCGCAACGGATTTAACCGGCGGCGTCTTCAACGTGCCGAGACCGGCGGCCGCCAGATCGCGCGCGATGCCGTAAACCGAGGTGCAGTCGCCGCGATTTGGCGTGATGGCGACATCAATCACCGCATCGGTCAAACCCAGCGCCGCCGCCGCGGGCGAGCCGACCTTGGCGTCGCGGGGAAGCTCGATGATGCCGTCATGATCGTCGTTGAGGAGAAGCTCGCGGCCCGAACACAGCATGCCGCGCGATTCCACGCCGCGGACGGCGGCGACCTTGAGCACCTCGCCGCTCGCCGGAATGACCACTCCGGGCCGCGCGAAGACGCCCTTCATGCCGGTATGCGCATTGGGCGCGCCGCAGACAACCTGGATAGGCGCGCCGTCGCCCGCGTCCACCATGCAGAGTTTCAGCTTGTCGGCATTGGGATGTTTTTCGGCGGAGATCACAGTAGCGACGATGAAATCCTTCAGCCGCGCGCCCGCATCCTCCACCGCTTCCACTTCCAGGCCGATATTGGTCAGCTTGTCGGCGATGGTCGCTGCGCCGGCGTCCGTTTCCAGATGGTCCTTCAGCCAGGAGAGCGGGAATTTCATCGGCTCAGCCCTCCATCCAGCGTTGGGATGTCGAGTGCCGCGAAACCGTAATGCCTGAGCCAACGCAGGTCGGATTCGAAGAACGAGCGGATATCCGGGATGCCGTATTTCAGCATGGCGAGGCGGTCGATGCCGCCGCCAAAAGCGTAACCCTGATAGCGCGTGGAATCGATGCCGCAATTCTGAAGCACGCGCGGGTTCACCATGCCGGAACCGGCCAGCTCCAGCCAGTCATTGCCCTGGCCGAATTTGATCTGGCCGCCTGAGCGGTCGCAGCGCAAATCCCACTCCACGCTCGGCTCGGTGAAGGGGAAGAAGCTCGGCCGCGCGCGCATCTCCACCGAATCGACCTCGAAGAACGCCTTGCAGAATTCCTCCAGCACCCATTTGAGATGGCCGAGATGGGTGACTTCATCGACCACCAACCCTTCGAACTGGTGGAACATCGGCGAATGGGTGGCGTCGGAATCGACGCGGTAGGTGCGTCCGGGCGAGATGATGCGGATCGGCGGTTTCTCTTTCAGCATGGTGCGCACCTGAACCGGCGAGGTGTGGGTGCGTAGCACGTGGCGCGAACCGTCGGCCTGTTTGGCGACATAGAACGTGTCGTGCATCTGGCGCGCCGGATGGTCGGGCGGGATATTCAGCTTGGTGAAGTTGTAGTCGTCATATTCAACGTCCGGCCCTTCGGCGATGGCAAAGCCGAGATCGGCGAAGATTGCGGTGACTTCGTCAAGCACCTGGCTCACCGGATGGACGGTGCCTTGGGGTTCCGGCCGGGCGGGCAGGGTGACGTCGACGCGTTCGAAGGTGAGGCGCGCATTGAGGCTTTCCTCCTCAAGCGCCGCCTTGCGCGCCGCAATCGCCGCCGCCACGCGGTCGCGTAGGGCGTTGAACAGCGCGCCCTTTTCCTTGCGTTCGTCCGGCGTCATGGCGCCCAGCGTCTTCAGCAGCTCGCTGATGGCGCCCTTCTTGCCGAGCGCCGAGACGCGCACGGCTTCGAGCGCGGCTTCGTCGACGGCGCCCGCAATAGCGTCGAGGATCTGCCGCTCTGTCGATTGAATGTCGCTCATAGGAAACCTCAGGAAGCGCTTGAATCACGGACCCGGGCTATTGCCAAGGTCCACCGGCTCCGATGAGGTCTGAATTACGCTTTTGCGCCGCCAACCTGATCCACCAGAGCCTTGAAGGCCTCGGGCTCCCTAACGGCCAGATCGGCAAGGACCTTGCGGTCGATCTCGATCCCGGCCTTGAGGAGTCCGCTGATAAATCGGCTGTAGGTCAAGCCGTGCTCGCGGCAGCCGGCGTTGATGCGCTGGATCCACAGAGCGCGGAAATTGCGCTTCTTCTCCTTGCGGCCGATGTAATTGTGCTGCAGCGAATGATCGACGGCGGCATTGGCCGAGGTGATCGTGTTCTTGCGGCGGCCGCGAAAGCCTTTGGCCGCCTTGAAAACGCGCTTCCTGCGGGCGTGGCTGGGTACGGCGCGGGGTGCTCGGGACATGGTCTCTCCTCCTCAACCGTACGGCATCCAGCGCTTGACGCGCTGGGTTTCGGATGCGGAGAGCACGGAAGTGCCGCGCAGAGTGCGGGTGCGTTCGGGCGTGTTCGAGATCAGCCGATGGCGCTTGCCCGTCTGGCCGGTCTTGATCTTGCCTTTCGCGGTGAATTTGAAGCGCTTCTTGGCGCCCGACTTGGTCTTCATCTTGGGCATTTCGGTCTCCTTGGGACGGATGTCCCGGTTGCCTTTCAGAACCGCCACGGCATGCCCTTTCGCCGGTCGGCTCGGAAGACGGGCGTCTTACACGCAAGACACGTTTACTTGCAAGCCAAGGCGCGCTTTAACCTGATTTCGCCATTTTCCGTGGCAATATGCTGCTCTGCCGGCATAGAGGTGTGCGCTCGCTGTGTGGAGACAAAGACTCATGAAATGGAGCCACGTCCTGGCCCTCTATCTGTTCTGGCCGGCGGTTTTGCTGGTGGCGTGGGGCGAACTGACCCCCAGTCCGCCCGATTTCACCGCGATGGTTTGGGATAAGATACTGCATTTCATAGCTTATTTCGGTCTGGCAGGACTCGCGACCGCGGCTCTCGATGCGAGGCGGCCGGCCGTCTGGGCGGTCCTGGCGCTGGTGGTCCTGGGCGGCGTGCTCGAAGTCCTCCAGGGCTTCACCGGACGCGATCCGGACGTTTTCGACCAGGTCGCCAACACGATTGGCGCCGTCCTGGGCGGGTGCAGCGGCTGGCTCTTGATGACCCTGCTGCAGCCAAGGACGCTGCTCCCTGGGCGCGACTAAAACGCTGCGATAGAGTGGCGCGCAGAATCCCGACATAAGACTGTCCCCAGGACTGCTCGCCATGTTTGAGGAATTCAAGAAGTTCGCCATGCGCGGCAGCGTCGTCGATCTTGCGGTCGGCGTGATCATCGGCGCGGCGTTCACCAGCGTGGTCAATTCGCTGGTCAAGGACATCATCACCCCGCCCATCGGCTGGATCACCGGCGGCCTGGATTTTTCGAATCTGTTCGTGGTCTTGAAGGGCGGCAGCTACGCCACCCTGGCCGAGGCGGCAAAGACGGGCGCCATCACCATCAATTACGGGCTGTTCCTGAACGCCGCCATCAGCTTCCTGATCGTGGCTTTCGTGTTGTTCCTGGTCATGCGCCAGATCAACCGGTTATTCACGCCGGGCAAGACGGAGCCGCCGCCCGCGCCGCCCGAAGACGTCGTATTGCTGCGTGAAATCCGCGATTTGCTGAAGGAGCGCTCATGAGCATTCTGCATCGCTTCGCGCTTGACTTTGCGTTGGCCTCGCTGGCCTGTGCTGCCGGGCTTGCCGCGGATATTTCGTCGCCGAGCAAGACGGTGGAGGGCTTCTATGCGGTCTACGCCACCTTCCAGCCCTCCGACGGCATCCCGGATGCGGCCGGCCGCGCCAAATATGCGCCGTTCCTCTCCGCGGCGCTGAACAAGCTTCTCGCCGACGCCAACGAAGCCGAGGTGAAATTCAACAAGGCGAACAAGGATTCGCCGCCGCTGATCGAGGGCGATCTGTTCACCTCGATGTTCGAAGGCGCCACCTCCGCCAAGGTCGGCGCCTGCAAAGAGAACGGCCCGCAGGCGAGCTGCGCCGTCGCCTTCGTCTATGACGACAAGACCGACCCGCCGACGCGCTGGACGGACACCGTCTACCTGACGAAGGAGAAGGATGGCTGGCGCGTCAACGACATCGACTATGGCGGAAGCTGGGAATATGCCAACAAAGGTCGGCTCTCCGCGACCGTGCGCCAGGCGATCGCCGATACCGGCAATTGAGCCGTACCGGGGCATTCTTGATTCTGCTCCGGCGACCGCGTAGGCAGGAAGCCGCCGTTCCGTAGCGGGCCATTGCTTGGCGCTGTCCTTGCCCAAAACGCTTCCAACCGCGCAGCTGATCGCGCTCGCGGCCGCGCTTGCTTCATTTGCGTTGGTGCTGTTCGCACCGCTCGTGTTCAACGACGCCGACACCTATTGGCACATCGCCGCCGGCCGCTGGATGCTCGAGAACCAGGCCGTCCTGCGCATCGATCCGTTCTCCTACACTTTCGCCGGCCATCCCTGGCAGACCCAGGAGTGGCTCGCCGAAATCGTCATGGCGCTCGCCTATATCGGGCTGGGCTGGAACGGCATCGCACTCTTGTTCGCCTTTGCGGCGGCCCTGACGATGGGGCTCTTGGGGCGGCATCTGGCGCGCTGGCTTGGCGGGGTTTCGCTGATCGCCGCCCTCATCCTCTCGTTTGAGTGCGTCGCGATAAGCCTGGTGGCGCGGCCGCATCTTCTGGCGCTGCCGCTTCTGGAGATGTGGACGGCCGGCTTGCTAATCGCGCGCGAGGAAGGGCGCGCGCCGTCGTGGAAGCTCCTGCCGCTGATGCTGCTATGGACCAATCTGCACGCCAGTTTCGTGATCGGCCTGTTGCTGATCGTGCCCTTCGCGCTCGAGGCTGTGCAGGAACAGTCGCTGAAGGGCGCCCGGCGCTGGGGCCAGTTCTTCGCTCTGGCGCTGCTTGTTTCGATGATCTCGCCGCACGGAGTTTACGGCTTGATCTTCCCCTTCAAGCTCATGGCGATGCCGAGCCTCGAGCTGATCAGCGAATGGGAACCGACGAATTTCCAAAGTCTCGAGCCGGTCGCGCTGGGCATCGCCGTGGCCGTGGCGCTTTACGTCTTGCTCTCGCGCGGCGTGCAGGTGAAGCCGCTGCGCGTCGCCGTCCTTCTGGCGTTTCTGTTCCTCGCGCTGATCCATGTCCGTCACCAGATGCTGATCGCCATCATCGGCCCGCTGATCCTGGCCGAACCTCTGGCGCGCGCCTTACGAGAAGCTCCAAGCAACCGGGAACCGCGCCGCAGCCTTGCCGCCGGGCTGGGGTTCGCGCTGCTTCTCGCCGCGCTGACGGGGCTGCGCCTGTGGCTGCCGATCGTTCGGACCGACAGCTGGACAACGCCGGGAGCGGCACTGGCAGCCGTTCCGGCCTCGATCGTGCACGCGCCCGTGCTCAACGAATACGCCTTCGGCGGCTATCTGATCTTCAACGACTTGCGGCCCTTCATCGACGGCCGCGCCGAACTTTACGGCAACAGGTTCCTCGCCCGTTATGGGCGGATCATTCTTCCCGACAAGCCGCTGCTGGAAGCGACGCTCGATAAGTACGATGTGCGCTGGACGATCCTCGCCCCCGGCAATCCGGCCGCCGGCGTCATGGATTCGCTCGCCGGCTGGCACAGGCTGTATGCCGACCGCTGGGCGGTCGTTCACGTGAAGGACGGCGCGCCATGAACGCGAAGCGCGAACTCTACGAGGAGCTGGCACGCGAGGCGCGCGGGCTGCTCGCCGGCGAGCGCGATGGGGTCGCCAACGCCGCCAATCTTGCGGCGCTGATCTGGCACGGGCTGCCCGATCTCAACTGGGCGGGTTTCTATTTCGTGAAGGGCGGCGAGCTGGTGCTCGGGCCGTTCCAGGGGCGGCCTGCCTGCGTGCGCATCGCGATCGGCAAGGGCGTCTGCGGCACGGCGGCGGTGGGCGCGCGGACCGTCCTGGTGCCCGACGTGCATCGCTTCCCCGGTCACATCGCCTGCGATACGGCCTCGAATTCGGAGCTAGTGGTGCCGCTCCTCGCCGCAAGCCGCGTGATCGGCGTCCTCGATCTCGACAGCCCGCTCCTCAGCCGCTTCGACGAAGCGGATGCGGCCGGTATCGAGACGCTTGCCCGGATCTGGGTCGAGGCCAGCGACCGCATTTGACGGTTTGTTCCGGCGGTCGGTTTTGGCCTTCTGGAAAAAAAGAAGCGGCTGTCGATTGACAGCCGCTTCCTAAGTGTCACGCGATTCTTAGTAGTCGAACTTCACGTCGACGTTTAGTAACGAGCCTTCAAGCCGAAGAAGTACCGAGTGCCGACGTTATCATAGAGGAACGGCTGGTTCTTGTACTGCAGATACATGTGGCTGGCCTCGTCTGTCAGGTTCTGGGCCCCCACATAGGCACTGAGGTAATCGGTGAAGTCGTAACCCACCTGGGCATCGAGCTCGCCATACGGCGCCGTGAAGACACCGAAGACTGGCAGGGTGCCCGTCGCTGTGTTGGTGGGCGCCAAGGTGGACCCGAAGATGGTGCCGTTCACCGTCGTACTACGCCATGAGTACGACAGACGAGCGTCGAACCCATAGTTTTCGTAGAAGACCGTCGCGGTCGCAGCGTGAGCCGCCACGCCCGGGATCGGCAAGTGGGCGCTGAACGCGGTCGCGATGGCCGACTGGGACTGAGTGTAGGTGTAATTGGCAGCGACGCCAAACCCCATATCGAACACGTACTGTCCCGCGAATTCGGCGCCGTAGATATAGCCGTGCCCGCCATTGACCGGCTGGTTGATCGGCCCCACCGTTCCGCCGAAATCATCCGGCACCAAAGTGGGCACATTTTCGCTGATTTCGAAGCTCTCGATCTGCTTGTAGAAGCCGCCGACGCTGACCAACGCCTGTGGGGCGAAATAGTCTTCCCACGCGATGTTGAACTGCGTCGCGCGATACGGATCTAGCTGCGGATTGCCCGAATTGCCGGTGGCGAATTCGTATCCCACATTGCAGCCCGGAGTGGTGCCAGGAGTGCCAGCAGGGGGACCGACGTAGGTGCTCCCGTTGGCGCAGGTGGAGCCACGCGTGAAGTTGTAGGATTGGCCAAGGCCAAGACTGAACAGATCCGCCGGCGCAATCACGCGCGCTGCGCTCAAACGGATGATCTGATCGTCCGTAGGATAGAACGCGACGTTCAACGACGGCAGGATGTCGACAGTGTAGTGCCCTGAGGTAAACGGGACGTTATTGTCGTTCAAGCCGTTCCAGGTGGCCGTGCCGTAGGAAGTCACCACCGGTGCCGACGTAGCGCCGTTCACTTCCAGGTGCGTGAGAACAACGCGAACGCCTGCATTGACGTGGAACCCCTTCTCCTTATTGCCCAGGTCCGTCATCAAATATATGGCCTGTGTGCTCTCATGCACGTTGAACGAACTCAACGTGTCGGTGAAGAACGCTTCCGAGTTGTTGGGCACCGCGGTCTGTGCCGGGACTGCGCACGCAGCCGGCGGGGTAGAACCCGAACACGAAACAATAGTGCTGCCCACATAAACGGCGGCTGGTGTCTTGGTCGGCACATTCGCCGCCTGGTTCCAGATCGTATTGAGGAACGTCGCCGGGTTTTGCATACCGCCGGTGACCGGGTTCTTCACGATCGTGGGACCGAACATGAAGTTGTTGACCGTCAGCGCCAAGGCCGGATTGGACAGCGCCGTGTCATACGGAATCGCCGCGTAGCCCGGATCCTGGTAGTAGAGATAGGGCCCGTTGCCGGTGGCGTAACAGCAGTTGGAGATGAGATTTCCGTTTACATCCAAGCCGTCGATCAGGTAACGGCCGAAGGTCTGCCAGACGTCACGCGTACCGACGCGGAAACCGCCCGTGAAGCTGCCGTCAACGCCCGCGAGGAAGCTGGGCTTGTAGACCGCGGCGGCTCTGATGGCTGCCTCTTCCTCTTTCGACTGGTTGCCCCAAGCCCAAGCGGACTTGAACAGGGCATAGGCCGGATTCGAGAGCACATCAGCGTAAGGGCCGATGTTTACCGCGGTAGGCAGACCGGAAGTGCCGCCATTGGTGTATTGCACCTCGATCGGCGGATTGCCGCCGACGCAGCTCGGCCCGAAGTTGTTACAGCCCGGAGCCGACGGTGCAGCCGAGGTCGAATCGCCTTGCGCCGAATAAAAGCCATGTTCGATGTCTTCCTGGTCGGCGGCCAGTTTCGACGTCGCGCGTGAGAACGAAACATCCAAGGTCCCAGTGACCGGACCGCCATCGTCATAGGCCGTGTGCCATTGGAGATTGTGGGCGTCCGAGTTGTTGACCTGGAGCAGGGTAGCCGTTTCCGAACCCTGCACGTAGAACGTTGCCGACTGCACGACACCGTTTGCGTCGATCGTATACGGAGCATCAGTATTGATGCCCGCAGGGCCGGTGCCCGGCACGTCGGACACCGAACCCGAACCGTTGAAGCCGATCTTAGTCGAATAGTTGGTGGTCCTGTCCCAATTGTGCGTGTAGAACCAGACTAGGCTCGTCGTGATCGCACTCGTGGGCTCCCACGTCACGCCGGCCGTCGCGCCGGTCGTCTTGCTCTGATCGAGGACATTGCTGAAGTACATATATTCCGGAAGGATGTACTGCTTGCTGCCAGGCATAGTGGTTTCGCCGTTGGAGGCATTGAGCGAGCCGCCGGTGAACCCCGGGGTGCCGGCGCCGGCGGGATAGACATAGCCGCTGACCGCGGTGTCGGTGATGAGCCAAGGCTGGCGGTTGTAGGCCTCCATCTCTTTGGTACGGGTGTCGACGTCGTCATACGAGACGCTGCCCGTGAATGCCAACGTGTCCATGGGCTTGTAGGAAACCACGAGCGTGGCGCCGGGCGTCGTATTGCCCAGCGATTGATAGCTCGTCGACGTGCCGCGTATGCTCGCGTCGACCGAAAGGCCATCCTTCGAAGTCAACGGATCGCGGGTCTTGAGATCCAGAATGCCGCCCATGCCGCCTTCGGTCAGGGCCGCGGTCGGACTCTTGTAGACGTCGACGCCGCCGATTTCTTCACTCGGGATGTTCGACAGAGAGTCGTACTGGATATTGCTGCCGGAGCCGCCGCCCGAGGCTTCGCCATAGGTGTAGAATTCCTTGCCCGTCAGAAAGACATCGCCGTTGAGGGTGGTCAGATTCTGACGCAGGCCGTTGATCAAAACGGTGCTGCCTTTGCCTTGGTCGCGGTTGATCTGCACGCCAGGCAGACGCTGCAATGATTCCGCCACGTCCTGATCGGGCATCTTGCCGATATCTTCGGCAACGACGGACTCCATGATCAGGCTCGAATTCTGCTTGGCTTCCAAAGCCGAAGCTAGCGATGCGCGGAAGCCGCTGACCACGACCGTTTCGATCTGGCCTTGGTCCTGCGCGAATGCAGGCGTTGCCCCCGCTCCGATCAGTAACGCAACCACAGCGGTTTGCGTACAGAACTTCAATTTACTGTTCATTGTTCGGTTCCCTCTCCTGTTGGCCAACCTCTATCCACGCGCCGAAGATTGTCCTCGGGAAGTGCGGGGTTAGTTGACGTAACAGTATACGGAAACGGTGGGCGCTTTCTATGGGACAACGACAGCGCTTACCTCGCCTGCATATTATTTTTGGATCGATGTGGCTCCCGCGCCACGGTCCCAACACTCGGGTTAACAGGGCGGCCCCAGTTCTAGATGTTGTCGTTCTTGGCGCCGGACCGTCATTTGCCTGGCTGCGGCGTCCCCAACACGCTGTCTGTGGCCCGGTGCCGCAGCTCCGAAGCGCCAACTGTTGCAAAGAAGTCACATTTTCGGCCGGGGCAGGGCGCGCTGCGGCGGAGGTCGACAGCCATTAAGCGGCTGGCGGCGCTGTAGATTCGCGCACCACCAGCTCGTGATCCAAGCGCCGTTCCACGGGGCCGTCTTCAGAGAACCTCTGGGTCAGCATAGAGACGGCGGCTGCCGCCATTTCCTTGATCGGCTGACGGCAGGTCGTGAGCCGGGCCAGACCACTTGGGCGACCAGGGAATCGTCGAAGCCGGCCACCGAAAGTTGCTGTGGAATCTTGAGGTTAAAGCGTTGCGAGCAGGCCAAGACCGCCGCGGCCATATCGTCGTTGCCGGCGAAGATCGCGGTGGGGCGTTTCTTGAGGGAAAGAAGCCGTTCGCCGGCCTCGATTCCGGACTGATAGGAAAAAAAGCCTTTAACGCAGAGTTCGTCGATCAATGGCAGGCCCGCATGGGCCAAGGCCGCGCTGTAGCCCCCGAAGCGGGCATTGGCGGCGCCGTGGTCGGGATGGCCCTTGATGAAGCCGATCCGCTGGTGGCCGAGCCCGATCAGATAAGCAGTCATGTCGTAGGCCGCCTTGTAGTCGTCGATCCTGACATCGAACGAACCGGTGAGGGGCTTCTCGGGCGCGATGCGGACGAAGGGCGTGTGGGCGCGGTTGAGCGCTTCGATCGCCGCGGGCAAGTCGCACAAGGGCGGGGTGAGAATGACGCCGTGCAGAATCGACTCGGTGACCAGCGAATGAATCTGATGACCGAGATTTGGATTCTGCGCGTCGAGCGATTCGACGATCAGATGATAGCCTTCCTCACGGCAGCGCGCCAGCACGCCAAGCTGCAAGGCGGCGACGTAGCTGGCCGACGGGTTGTCGTACAATAATCCAATGAGAAAGGAGCGCTCGCTCGCCAAGCCGCGAGCGAAGACGTTGGGCCGGTAGGACAGCGCGTCGACGGCCTCCACGACACGCTTGCGCGTTTCTTCGCTGACGTTCGATTGGCGATTGACGACGCGCGACACCGTCTTGATCGAGACGCCCGCGCGCTTCGCCACATCGTAGATGCTGGCGGGCTTTTGCGCCTCCGCGCCTTCGGCGGAATACGGGGCCGGGCGGCCTTGCTTCATAGGAATGGTTCTATGCCAAGACCACGCGCCGCAAAAGGCCGCTCGCCCGCAGAAGGCGGCATTGCTTCACCATGATCGAAAATTTTGCGTCTGCTCGCGCCGTCAGCGCCGGCCGCCCACCTCGTCCAGATGCTTCAGCAGATCGCGTGGGTCTTCATACACCCTGACCGCGCCGCTGCGCTCCAACTCGTCCTGGCCGTAGCCGCCGGAAAGCACGCCCACTCCCAGCGCACGGCAGCGCCGCGAGGCCAACATGTCCCAGATACTGTCGCCGACCACCACGGCATTCTCGATCGGTGCGCCGAGGCGTTCGGCGGCGGCCAGGAAGAGATCCGGATCCGGCTTGGCGTGCCTGACCTGGTCGCGCGTCACCACCGGGATTTTCGCCGGGTCGATGCCCAAGGCGGCGATGTTGGGCGCGGCCGTTTCCATGCGCCCGCTGGTGGCGATCGCCCAGGGGGTTCCCGCCTCGGTCAGGGTGGCGAGTAGCTCGATCGCTCCGGGAAGCGGTCTCACGCGCGTGGCGTTGCGCCGGTAAGCCTCGGCATGATTGCGGCGCAATCTGTCGAGCAGCTCTGGAGTGATCTCCAGGCCGGTTTCGCGCAGCAGCTGGTCGGCGAACAGGCCCCCGCTCATCCCGATCTTGCGATGAATGCGCCAGATGGAAAGCTCTACGCCCTCTTCGTTCAACGCTTCCATCCAGGACAGGACGTGCTGATAGACGCTGTCGATCAAGGTGCCGTCGAGATCGAACAGGAAAACATTTTGAATATGAATCACGAGAATCTCCAAGCGCGGGTCGTTCAGCTTCCGTCCGTACGTCTATGAAGAGAATGGCGCACCCGACAGGATTCGAACCTGTGACCTCTGCCTTCGGAGGGCAGCACTCTATCCAGCTGAGCTACGGGTGC
>Ga0182027_10000221_pt1 | contig 95562 bp, 78 predicted proteins | sample 712E1DmetaG_FD_121300 | JGI IMG/M metagenome (GOLD analysis project Ga0182027, IMG submission 121300) | Permafrost microbial communities from Stordalen Mire, Sweden - 712E1D metaG (Illumina Assembly) | ecosystem: Environmental > Terrestrial > Soil > Wetlands > Permafrost | place: Sweden... | reverse complement strand
TGCCTGAATCTGTTACGGCGCGATCAACAGGTCAAACGGGGAATCCGCACCAAGCAAAAAGCAGCCGGTTGGGATCACGATTACCTGCGCAGCCTCTTGGGTTTCTAAATGCAATCGCCCTGCGACATTCCCGAAACTCGGTGTTGCGCGTTGGAACTTAGCTGGTATTATCACCGCGTTTTTTCAGGAGAGTGGCCCATGGCAAAGATTACGATTCAAAACGGCAAACTAAACGTTCCGGATCATCCCACGCTTCCCTTCATCCGCGGGGACGGCACCGGGCCCGACATCTGGGCCGCGTCGGTGCGCGTGTTCGACGCGGCCGTGCACAAGGCCTACGGCGGGAAACGCAAGATCGAGTGGATGGAAGTGTATGCGGGCGAGACCGCTTTCCAAAAATTCAACAACTGGCTGCCCGACGAAACCGTTACTGCGTTCAGAGATTACCTCGTCGGCATCAAAGGGCCGTTGACCACGCCGGTCGGGAAAGGGATTCGCTCGCTCAACGTCGCGCTCCGCCAGATGCTTGATCTCTATGTTTGCCTCCGCCCGGTGCGTTGGTTCAAGGGTGTCCCCTCCCCCGTCAAACATCCCGAAAAGGTCGCCATGGTGATCTTCCGCGAGAACACCGAGGACATCTATGCGGGGATCGAGTGGGCTGCGGGATCGCCCGAAGCGAAGAAGGTCATCTCCTTTTTGCAGAACGAAATGGGCGTGAAGAACATCCGGTTCCCCGGAACGAGCAGCATCGGCATCAAACCCGTGTCGAGCGAGGGCACCGAGCGTCTCGTTCGCGCGGCGATCAAGTACGCGATCGACAACAACAGCAGGAGCGTCACCCTCGTCCACAAGGGCAATATCATGAAGTTCACCGAGGGCGGGTTTCGCGATTGGGGGTACGCGCTCGCGAAGAAGGAATTTGGCGGCAAGGAGATCGACGGAGGACCGTGGGTCTCCATCTCGCGTTCCAATCCTTCATCCCTCATCCCTCATCCCTCATCCTTGGTCGTGAAGGATTCCATTGCCGACATCACGCTCCAGCAGGTGCTCACCCGTCCCGAGGAGTTCGACGTCATCGCCACGCTCAATCTCAATGGCGATTACCTCAGCGATGCGTTGGCTGCTCAGGTGGGCGGCATCGGCATCGCTCCCGGCGGCAACATCAATTACATCACCGGCCACGCCATCTTCGAAGCCACGCACGGCACCGCGCCCAAGTATTCCAACCAGGACAAGGTCAACCCCGGCAGCGTCATCCTCAGCGGCGAAATGATGCTGCGTTACCTGGGCTGGACCGAAGCCGCCGCTCTGATCATCAAGGGCATGGACGGCGCCATCAACGCCAGGACCGTCACCTACGATTTCGCGCGATTGATGGAGGGCGCGAAGGAAGTGAAGTGCAGTCAGTTCGGGGACGAGATCATCAAACATATGTAGCGTGGCGTTTTCAGTTATCAGTTCTCAGACTACTGATAACTGATGGCTGACAACTGATAGCTTTCCGCCCAACTGCACCGAGCTCGGCGACGTGGTGATCGCGAAGATGTAAACAACGAGGGTGCCAACCGCGAACGACCACGGATCGATGTGAATGGAGGAGCGACATTCCCGCCTCAATCCAAGCAGTCCAACCTTTCCGGTCGCGGCGGGGACACCGCCCCCGCGACTTGCATCCTCCCATCTCACAAAAGCATCCCGATGCGCGCTCTGCAAGCAGGAGCACGTCAGGTTTTGAGCAAGGCTAACCGGACCCGTGGAAAAAGGCACGCCGCGTGGGGGCACGCGGCCTACAACCCGCATCTCGAATCCGATCGAAAGTTTATTGTAGGCCCGCCGGCTGGCGGATCTGCCCACCGGCACGACTGCGTCCACTGACGTGGCGCAAGCCCCGGCAATTGGGTATGCGCGCTCTCTGCAAGCGCAATCTCCAGTTTCCTCTTGCGACCCCGCGCTGCGGGGGCCATGATACATCGTTATCCGATGTATGAGCACGACGCTGCATCAATTGAAGAAGGGCGTGACCACGCTGATCGTGCTGGACGCGCTTGAGAAGGGAACGCTCTACGGCTATGGCCTGCGCCGGGAGGTGCACGAACGCACCAGGGGCACCCTGCAGTTCAGCGAAGGCGCGCTCTATCCCCTGCTCCACTCGCTCGAACGCAAGGGATTCGTGAAGGCCAGCCGACGCAAGATCGGCGGCCGGTGGCGGCACTATTACAAACTCACATCCCGCGGCCACCGCGCGCTGGCCGACCTCCGCCGGGAATGGAACTTCCTGCTCGACTCACTGAAAAGCATCTTCGCGCGTCAACGAAAGGGATGATACATCGGATAACGATGTATGATCATGGGGCGGGGCAGACTGTGGAGGCGGGCGATTCCTACGGGCCACGGAGATGCCCGCTTAGAGCCCCTAACAAAACTGTAGCCGCAGGGTTGCCATCTACTGATGGCGTCTCGCGGACTCGGCTTAGCCTGCGTTGGGAAGGCGCACCCATAAGCCGAGTCAAACGAGACGCCGCAGTCGTCCGCGGCAACGGTGCGGCTACGGGAGAAGCGGTTTTGTCAGACGCTCTTAGTCTCAATGTCATTCTGAGCGTCTTGTCGAAGCCCTGAGCCGCGAAGGGGAAACCGCTGCGGGTCGTTCGTCGTGCGACGGCAAATCTCAGTCTTTTCCGGTCCGGAAGGAAACGACGGAGACCCTTCGACAACCCGTTCGACAGAGCTCAGGGCTTCGGTTCACTCCAATTGCCGCATCGATGTTCATGTCAGTCCGAGCCACTGTTCCCCCGATTGCTTCTCGGCGTGACGAAAGGCGTCGCGGATTTTCTGCACGACGGTTTCGGGGAGGGGTCCTTTGGCGGCGGCAGCAATGTTGGCTCGGGTGTTGATGGGGTTGGTTGTGCCGACGATAGCGGTATGGGAGCCGGGGATGGAAAGCGTGAATCGCAAGGCAATCTCCGGCCAAACCTCTGCGGGCGATCCGTCAAAGCCGAGGTCGGCGGGACGCAGTCCCATCTTTTGCAGTCGTTCGGCGTACGGGCGCGAGTAGTTCACGTAGAGTCCGCGGAACGATTCCGCCGGGCGCCACCCGGCGTTGGCGATCGGACGCTTGGCGATGACGCCCAAGCCGCGTTCGAGGGCGATGGGAAGTACCTTGTCGATGTTGATTTGGTCGCAGATGTTGATCGAGGTTTCAATCACCCGGATGTCGGGTAGCCCGGCGGCATAAGCTGCGTCCTCGTTGTCGCCAGAGAAACCGATGAATCGCAGTTTCCCGGCGTTTCGCGCTTCGATTAATACCTCCATCACCTCGCCCTTCTTCAGCACATCGAGGCGGGGTGTATGCATCAACACCACGTCGAGATGGTCGGTGCGCAGTTGACGCAGCGAGTGGTCAATGCCGTGACGGATGAGTTGCGGCGTCCAGTCTTCACCCTCGGCCCCGTCAAACTTGTGTCCGCATTTGGTGATGAGGATGTACTCGTTGCGTCGGTGGGCGACGGTGCTGCCGATCATCTCTTCCGCGCGCGCATAACACTCGGCGGTATCGATGGCATTGACGCCATGATCCAGCAGCAGGTTGAGAATCTCCCCGGCCCGCTTGTTGTCCGACTCCAAATGTCCCACGGGCGACGATCCGAACCCCAGCGGCGTAACCATCAGCCCCGTATTACCGAATCCATACCTGGTCATCATGGGGCGGATGATACAGGAAGCCATCGTGTGAGGCGACTCGATCTTGCCGCCGGTAGCCAAAATCTAGAAGCAGAACTTGTAGCTTGAGGCCTACTGCCGAAGTTTCATAGACTTCCTGTCAATCGCATGCAGACCGCCATTATTCTGGAATTGGTTCTTCTGGGAGGCATGCTGGCGTTTTCAGCATTCTTTTCCGGAACCGAGATCGCGCTATTTTCCCTGAGCAAGCTCCAGGTGAGACGGCTGCGCCAGGAACACCCTCGCCAGGGCCAGCGACTCAGCGAATTGCTCGATCAACCGCATCGGCTGCTCAGCACGATTCTGCTCGGCAACACGATCGTCAACGTCGCCGCCGCCGTTCTCGGCCTGAATATCATTCACGGGCTCTGGCCGCAGCGGGCTGAAGAGTTGTCGGTGCCCATCATGACCCTGGTGATCCTCCTGTTTGGCGAAGTGACTCCCAAGACGGTGGTCATCCGCAACCCGGCATTTTACGCGGTTCATCTGGCGCAGATCACGCATTGGGCCGTCACTTCAACCGCGCGTCTCCGTCGAATCGCGGAAGCGACCTCCAATCTTCTGGTGCTATGGATCGAACGACTCCCGTATTTCACTTCGCACCAACCGCGTACCAGCGCCCTGACGGAAGAGGAGTATCGCACCCTGCTCAAGGTCAGCGAACGCGCCGGTGTGGTGCGCAAGGAAGAACGCGACATGGTCAACAAAATCCTGGAACTGGAAGACACGCCGATCAAAGAAATCATGACGCCGCGCCTGGACATGCAGTGTGTCGAGGACACGCTCCCTCGAAACGAAATGGCGGCCACGGTGCGCAAGATCAAGCACCGTCGCGTCCCGATCATCCACGATTCCCCCGATACCGTCGAGGGCATCCTGAACGTGAAAGAATTCCTCATCAATCCCGACCGCGAACTCGACGAAGTGATCGAGTTGCCGAATTTCGTTCCCGACACGATGAGCGCGGCGAACCTGTTGAAGAGCTTCCGCAAACAGGAGCATCCGGTCGCCATCGTGGTGGACGAATACGGAGGCACGCAGGGGATGGTGACGTTGGAGGACATTCTGGAAGAGATTGTCGGCGAGATTGAGGACGAATTCGACGCCAGCGAGGTCATGGTGCAGAAGTTGGACAAGCAGCGGTACCTGATCAACGGCAAGGCGCGTCTCGAACTGGTAAACGAACAATGCGGCTTGTCGCTCCAGGCCGCCGACGTGGAAACGATCGCGGGCTGGATGATCGCCCAACTGGGTGCCCTGCCGAAAGGCGGCGAACAGGTCAAGGTCGGCAACGTGCGCGCCACGGCCCGCAAAGTGGTCAAGAACCGCGTCCGGGAAGTCGTGTTGGAGGTCGAAGACAACTGACATGGCGCCTTATTGGTACATTGTCGCGATCTTGATTGGCATGCTTGCTTCGGCCTTCTTCTCCGGTATCGAGACGGGCCTGATCTCGCTGAACCGGGTCCGGCTCCGCAACGAGGTGGAACACAAGAACCGGCGCGCGATGATTCTCAACACGTTCGTGGAAAGCACCGAGCGGTTGCTCGGCACGGCGCTGATCGGCAGTAACCTCGCCAACGTGCTGGTGGCCGTATCGGCGTCGACCTTGGTGACGCACTGGCTCAGCCCAAGTCCACTGGTCGGGTTGGCGACCACCATCGTGGCGGCGTTGTTGCTGGTGATCGTCAGCGAAATCGCGCCGAAATCCCTGTTCCGCCGTTATTCGTATCGCTTGTGCATGACGTTCGCTGATGTCCTGAACGCCATTGCGTGGTTGTTCGCGCCCCTGGTGGGATTGCTCGGGATCCTCATGCGCGCCATCGCCCGGGTCGGACGCGGAACGGATCAACCGAGGAGCTTTTTCGTGACCCGCGAGGAACTCAAGCATCTCGCCCAGGAAGGCGAAGCGGGCGGGGCGCTAACGACCGACGAACGCCAGATGATCGACAAGGTGTTCGATTTCCCGCACAAGACGGTCCACGAAATCATGGTGCCGTTGTCGCGGACGGTAACCGTGGCGGCGAATACGCCGGTCGAAGAGCTGTTTGAGATCTCCCAGCGAACGGGGTACGCCCGGCTGCCCGTGCGCGAGGGCGAGAAGATGCTGGGCGTGGTGAACGTGTACGAGATTCTTTTCGAGAACGCCCCGCGCGATGGCAAGACGGCGCGCGATCTGATGCAGAACCTGCAGTTCGTGCGCGCGACGGATCGGATCGACCGCGTTCTGCCGGTGCTGCGCGCCAGCCGCAACCCCATCAGCGTTGTCATTAATCCCGAAGGCCGCCATCTCGGCATCGTCACCATCGAAGACATCGTCGAAGAAATCGTCGGCGACGTCGAAGGATGAGGGCACACGCGAATCAACACTCAACGTTCAACACTCAACGTTCAACGCCGGATGCCATTCTGTTGTTGTGCGCGGGTTTGCCGCCTTCACCCCTCGGCCTCTCCTTTTGTCGAGTCCTGACAGCACACTGCTTGTGGCCGAAGGTCTCCAGTTCTGCCGGCGGAGGAGACCTGGCGGTCGCCGATGACGGCGAGGTCGGGCCTACGCCGCGCCGTAGCGGCTTCGTCCGCGCAGGCGGGAGACCTTCGCCAAACAGTGAGATGTTACACCTGGAACCCTGAACCTTGAACCGTGAACCCGGAAAGGCAAAGAGCAGTTGGCTGGAGGATGCTCCATCCTGCTCGGCAAAGTAAGTTGACACTCCACGGCCCGCTCCCTACGCTCGGCCCATGATTCGCCTTAAATCCTCTGTTCTCGCCCTGGTCGGTCTTGCATTCATCTCTGCAGGTGGCGTTCTAGCGCAGAATCCACCTTTGCCGGTCATACCAACAAAGACGTTCAATGTGATCGAGTACGGAGCTGTCGGCGATGGCCAGACACTGAATACCACGGCCATTCAGAAGACGATCGATACGGCTTTTGCCGCCGGAGGCGGGACCGTGTTGATCCCTGCCGGCAAGTTTTTGACCGGACCGTTCACGCTCGCCAGCGGCATTCATCTGCAACTCGCCACCGGGTCGGCCATCTTGATCACGGACGATCTTAAGAATTACCCGGTCGTGAAAAGCAGATACCAGGATTGCATTTCCGTTGTCGACGCACACGACGTCGAAATCAGCGGGCAGGGAACCATTGATGGACAGGGCAAGGCCTGGTGGACCGCGTTTCGAGCCGACAAGTCCATGACGCATCGGCCTTATATGATCAAGCTGTCCAATTGCCGTCGCGTGTATGTCCACGGTGTGACCCTGAGCAATTCACCGATGTTCCATCTGGTGCCCCAGAACTGCACCGACGTGACCATCCGTGGCATTACCATCCAGTCGCCTGCCAATGCTCCCAATACGGACGGCATCGATCCTTCGGGATGGAATTATCTGATCACCGACTGCACGATTGATGGCGGCGACGACAACATTGCCATCAAACCCGTCAGATCACGGAGTCCGGGGAACAAGAATTTCACCATTACGAACTGCAAATTCCTGCACGGTCACGGAATGTCCATCGGCTCGGGTACTGATGGTGGCATCGAGGACCTGAAGGTGAGTCATTGCACGTTCGATTCGACCGATTCCGGTATTCGCATCAAGACCCTCCGCGGGCGGGGCGGCGTGTTGCAGAATCTCACGTACGAAAACCTCACGATGAAGTCGGTGAAAAATCCGATCTACATCATCGACTGGTATCCGGAGCGGGACGCGCCCAAGGATCCCTCGACCGAAAAGGCCGAGCCGGTTACCGACCGCACGCCGATCAACAAGAACATTATGATCCGCAATGTGACAGCGACCGACTGTCCCACGGCGGGAACCATCCGGGGATTGCCCGAGGCGCCGGTTACAGATGTGACACTGCAGAACGTCATCATCTCGGCAAAAACCGGAATGAAGATCTATCACGCCAAGGGAATTCGATTCGCCGCTTCGAAGATCAACGTGGAAAGCGGAAAACCGTTGACGACCTTCAATGCCGAGGTTTCGGGTCTGGAGTGATCCAGATCATCGTCCCTTCACAGGCGCGGTCACGGGGCGGGTGTTGTGTCTGCATTCGCGTTCTTGGAAGCCATGGCCACGCTGGCCATGGAGACGCCGAAAATCACAAGGGAGATCGCGAGCAGACCGAGAAGCCAACGAATGTGGAAAATGGCGCCCAGTTGCTCCAACGCGCCTTCCGAAAAGATATCCCCTGCCGTAACAAGCTGAATATACCGGGTGTAGCCGCGGATGAAGATCACGAGGGTGCCGACGAAGCAAGTCACGAAACCCACCACCAACACGGATCCGAACACGAACTGCCCGAGATAAACCTGACCGGCACCGGGCACGAGGAGGTTCAAGGTAGCGGCGAAACGCAGATTCTTCTTTTTCGACAGTATTGGCGGCGCATCCATATCTGGAGTATCCACACTTCTAGCGCCAGTTGCGAAGGTTTTCAAGGTTCCAATCACTGAAGCGGCGCCTCTCGGCACTGCCACCGAGTGGGAATTCGGGTAGGTGGCGCAAGCGTCCCTGCTTGCGCCAACGTCGCCCCTGCGACGTTGCTTTGTCCCGTAGATTGTATCTCCCGGACTGAAGCCTGAGGCTGCGCAAGCAGGGACGCTTGCGCCACCAATCCACCCGGCACCCGTTGACCACTAATTCTGTTTACCCGACAGCGCAGGAAATCTTGACAATGGATGCTCAAGTCCAGCATATAGCCTTGCTTATGCCAGCGCTTGACCACTACTTGGATAAGGCCAAGCGTCTCCCCACCGCACCACAACTTGTCCCGCAATTGATGCAACTTCTCAGCCAACCCAACACGGAGATCGGCAAAGTGGTCGACCTGATCACCCATGACCCTGCCCTGACAACTTCCGTATTGCGGGTGTGCAACAGCGCCTTTTTTGCCGGGGGGAATCCGGTCGCCAGCATACAGGAAGCCGTCACTCGCATCGGTTTCCAACACATCTACAACCTCGTCGTCTCCGTCAGCACGGTGAAGACGCTGACAGCCGAGGAGGCGGCTGGCGTGGACGTCAACGAACTCTGGGAACATTCGGTGACGGTCGCCGTGGTGGCCCAGTTTATTGCCAAGGACCTGGGCGACGACGAATCCGTTGCCTTTACCGGCGGGCTCCTGCACGACATCGGCAAGCTGGTCTTCGCGATGGTCGAACAAAACGCCTACGCGGATTTGGTCCGTGAAATCGAGGGGAACCAGTCCTCGCTCACGCTGGCAGAGAAAAAGGCATTCGGGTTCCATCATGCCGAAATCGGCGGACGATTGATGGCCCGCTGGAAGTTTCCGTCGCACCTGATCTCCTGCGTGAGGTTCCATCATGATCCGTCCGATGCCGGGAACTACAAGCGGTTTGCGGCCTGTGTGTATCTGGCCGACATGATTGCGCGCTTCCTCGGGCACGGCTGTGGCCAGCAGTCTTTGGTGCTGCAACAACGCAAGAGCGCGTTGGAGATTCTCGACGTCTCGCCGGAACGGGTGGCGTATTACGTGATCCAGACGTTGGATCTGGTCAAAGGGTTTCAGGCAACCCTGAAAATAAAGGGCCCATGAGATCCCGCATGGCGACGACCGATTTCGGCTCGAACTGAATCGTACATCCATTGAAGATACGGGATAAGGGAGAACCATGTGAGCGCCACTGAAAACAATCTCACCGCGGCAGAACTCAAGGCCATCGAGGAGCACAAGTATTTCCTGTCCCAGAAACGGGGCGCCGAGGTTACCATCGAAGAGGCCACTGCGGATTTCATCAACAATTTCGCGGAAGCCTGGAGACAGGAGAAGCTTCGGAGAGACAATCTGGAGCAGCGGGAAGAGATCGAGAAACACAAGTACTTTCGCTCCCAGGAGGAAGGCCGGGACATTGGGAAGAGTCGGGCGGCAGAGGAATGGTGCGAGAAGTACGCCCATATCTGGCGTGCCGAACGGGATTCCCTGGAACGCAACGGTTTCAGCAGAATCTCGTTGGTCATCCAGAATGAGAAAGGATTGCATATGCAACCGGTGTCCGATGTGGCCGCGCTGGCTTCAAGATTTGACTGTGACCTCTACGTTCATAAGAGCGGCATGGTCTACTACAATTTCTTGCTGGAGGGGCGGCCGTACATGAACGTACGATCCATCCTGGGCTTCTTGTCTTTGGGAATTCAACTCGGGGAAACGGTGGAATTCATCGCCACCGGCTCGCAATCGAAGGAAGCCCTCGATGCGCTTGAGAAGCTGTTGAAAAGTTAGAAGCGCGCGAAAGTTGCCTCCTGCCGTCTTCCCGCCCCGGACACAACCGAATGGAGGGCGAGGTCCGAGAAGGACTCGCGACTCCTGTCGGAGCTCCAGCCGAGCCGCCATCGCGGGCGCATCTTCTTCAACTTGCCAGGAGGCTCAAGCTCGACTGAGGGATAGAGGCGTTCTTGCCTGATCAGGAAGCAGTTACGGCTTGCCGTGAACAAACCGGGAACTCATGCGTCGAAGGGGTGAAGGCATCAAAGGAAGAGAAAGGATTGGTCAGAATGAAAAATCGCCTGTTAATTTTGTTGTGCGCGGTAACAACTCTTTCGCCATTCGCCGCGTCAACCTCTGTCGCCGGCGTCAGTGTGGGGTTTTCGGTCGGCGTGTTTGAAGGCCCGCTGTCCGCATGCGGGTACTGGGCAGACCGGGCGCCGTACGGACGTTGCTGGCATCCAGCGTATGTCGCGTCGAGTTGGAGGCCGTATTGCAATGGGTACTGGATGTGGACCGATGACGGTTGGTACTGGGCCAGCGATGAGCCCTGGGCATGGGCGTGCTATCACTACGGGCGATGGGTCGATGACCCCTATTATGGCTGGATATGGGTGCCGGACACGGTGTGGGGACCCTCGTGGGTGGCCTGGCGCAGCAGCGATGATTATGTGGGATGGGCGCCGTTGTCGCCGGAATGCCGGTTCGGGGTGGGCGGCGAGCTTGTCTTTCGCGAAGAATTCATTCGGCCGAGGGCGTTCGTATTCGTGGGCGTGCATCACTTTGGCGAACCCGTCTCGCCACACACCGTCATTGTGAACAACACGACGATCATCAACAAGACGGTCGACATTACGAAGATCACACGCGTCAACAATGTGGTGGTGAACAACGGCCCCAACGTACGCGTTGTACAGAGATACAATCAGAGAAAGTTTACGGTCGCGCCGCAGGGAATGCCCCGTTGGACCGGAGTTGCCACGCCGCGACATCCCACCCCCGCCGTGTTGCAGCCGTCAGCGGTTTCAACATCGCGCGAAACAGGACACAGATTCAACACGCAGGACGCCAGGACGGAAGCGGCCCGACCGAGGGCGCATCGGGTTGAGAGTTCGCCAGTGGTCCAAGAGCCATCCGCTGCCGTTCCTCCAGCTAATGAGCGACTTGGGGGAAGGACGTCCTACGGCGGATCGTCCAGTGCGCCTTCGCAAGAACCGAAATACCAGAACTTTGGTCCGGTCCCCTATCCGTACGGCAGGGCGCAGCAAAGCGCCTATTCGGAGCCGCCGAAGGCTCAACCCGAGCAACATAGTCGATCCGATCAGTCGTCCAGGGAGGATGCAGGCAACCGGCAAGACCGTGCCCAACGTCGCGGTCAGGGGGATTGAGAAGGTTGTTCCGGCAAGAGATGCGACAAATTCGCGGAGAAGTTGTAGTCACGGCGATCAGCCGCCGTGCCCGGGAAACGCCCCTCGCCCCTGGCTTGGAATGCGCCACGGATGACAAACCCGGGGGCTTGTTGTATTCTCCCTGACCATGTTGGCCAAACGAATCATTCCGTGTCTCGACGTGGATCGCGGGCGCGTGGTGAAAGGTACAAAATTTCTGAACCTGCGCGACGCGGGCGATCCCGTCGAGTGCGCGAAAGAATACGATCACCAGGGGGCCGACGAACTGGTGTTCCTGGACATCACCGCCAGTTCCGAGAACCGGGCGACGATGATCGATGTGGTGGAACGCACCGCAAGTGAGTGTTTCATGCCGTTGACCGTCGGCGGCGGCATCCGCTCGGTCGAGGACGTGCGCACGATGCTGAAAGCGGGCGCCGACAAGACGAGCGTAAATACCGCCGCGGTGCAAAACCCTGATCTCGTCCGGGCCGGCGCGGAACGGTTCGGGTCACAATGCATGGTGGTGGCGATCGACGCCAAACGCTCCACGCTCGACGCTCCACGCTTCACGACCCCGCGCTGGGAAGTGTTCACCCATGGCGGGCGAACGCCGACCGGATTGGATGTCCTCGATTGGGTGCGGCGCGTGGAGGAGCTTGGCGCGGGAGAAATCCTGTTGACAAGCATGGACACGGATGGGACAAAGCGCGGCTACGACATCGAGCTGACGCGCATGGTCAGCCGTGCGGTGTCGATTCCGGTGATTGCCAGCGGAGGCGCGGGCGATCTTCAACACCTGGCGGACGTTCTCACGGAAGGCAGTGCGGATGCGGTGTTGGCGGCGAGCATTTTTCACTTTGGCAAATACACGGTCGGCGACGTGAAACGGTTTTTGAACGACAAGGGAATCTGCGTGCGATTATGAAAATCCTCGATGAATTGAAGTACGACGCCAACGGGCTTATTCCGGCGATCGTGCAGGAGCATGGAACGGGACGGGTGTTGATGGTGGCGTGGATGAACAAGGAATCCCTGAAGCGGACGCTGGAGATCGGCGAGACCGTTTACTGGAGCCGGTCCCGCAAGGAATTCTGGCACAAGGGCGCGACGAGCGGCCACACACAGAAGGTGAAAGACATCGCGTTCGACTGCGACAAGGATGCGTTGCTGATTCAGGTCGAGCAAGCGGGCGCGGCCTGTCACGAAGGTTACAAGTCCTGTTTCTTCCGCAGCATCGCGCGCGACGGCGAAGTGAAGGTAACGGAGCCGAGGTTGGTTGATCCGGAGAAGGTGTACGGGAAAAAGTGACACGCACAGGTGCGTCGACGGCAAAATTGTAGTCGCAGGCTTTACGCCTGCGGGGAGGCGCACCCGTAAGCCGAGTCGGACGAGACGCCGCGGTCGTCCGCGGCAACGGTGCGGCTACCAGTCGGACAAGTAAGCGAAATGTTTACTCCATCCAAAACTGAGTTTCTGAAGTTGGCCGAGAAAGGGAATCTGATTCCCGTATACACGGAAGTTCTCGCCGACGTGGAAACACCCGTGTCCGCCTACCGCAAACTGCGGAAGACGGGGCCGTCGTTCCTGCTGGAATCGATCGAAGGCGGCGAACATATCGGACGTTACTCGTTTCTCGGAGCCAATCCGCGCAGAGTAATTCGGGCCGATCAGCGCGACGGAGATGATCCGCTCAAACGGCTCGAACAGGAGATGGCGGAATTCAAACCCGTCAAAGTGCCCGGGCTTCCCCGATTCACGGGCGGGGCGGTCGGTCTGCTCGGATACGAGTACGTGCATCACATCGAGCCCACGGTGCCAAGACCGGGGAGTGACGACCTGGGATCGCCCACGCTCTGTTTCATGATCACGGGCACGATCCTGATTTTCGACCGGGTCAGCCAAACGATCAAGGTCGTCAGCAACGCGCACGTCACCGGCGATGCGGGCAAAACTTACGAGAGCGCCTGCGAGCAGATTCAGCAAGTCCTGGCGGATCTCGGCAAACCCTTGAGCGTGGCGCCACTCGAGTTTCAGAAAGATCCGCCACCGATCAAGCTCGACTCGAACATGACTCCTGCGCGTCATGCCGAGATGGTCGGCAAGGCAAAGGAGTACATCAAGGCGGGCGACATCATTCAGGTCGTGTTGGCGCAGCGGTTCCAAGCGAAGATCAGCGCGTCGGCGTTGGACGTTTATCGTTCGTTGCGCTCGGTGAATCCGTCGCCGTACATGTTCCTGCTCGATTTTGGTGATTTTCAGCTCGTCGGCGCCTCGCCGGAGGTGCACGTCCGCTGCGAGGACCGGCAGGTCGAAATTCGGCCCATTGCCGGAACGCGTTGGAGAGGCAAGACGCCCGAGGAAGACGACGCTCTGGCGAAGGAGCTCTTGCGGGACGAGAAGGAGCGGGCCGAGCATTTGATGTTGGTGGACCTGGCGCGCAACGACATCGGCCGTGTCTGCGAGTTCGGCAGCGTGAAAGTGAACGAGTTCATGGTCGTGGAGCGGTACTCGCACGTGATGCACATCGTGTCGAATGTCACCGGCAAGTTACAGGGACACCGCAACGTGTACGACCTGATGCGGGCCACCTTCCCCGCCGGCACCGTCAGCGGCGCGCCCAAGGTTCACGCGATGCAGATCATCAGCGAACTGGAAGCCACCCAGCGGGGCCCGTACGCCGGCGCGGTTGGCTACTTCAGTTTCAACGGCAACCTTGATAGTTGCATCACGTTACGCACCGCGCTGCTGAAAGACGGCACGGCGTACGTGCAGGCGGGCGGCGGGATCGTGGCTGACAGCGATTCCTCCTATGAATTTCGGGAGACGGTGAACAAGGCCAAGGCGATGGTGAAAGCCATTGCGCTTGCCGAGAGTTTTCGATGAAGTAGAAGCGACATCCCCGCTGCGATAACCGGCACCTCCTCTACGCTGTCACCCTGAGCATGCCGAAGGGTCTCAGTCGTTTCGGCCCTGAACCAGAAGACAAAGACTGAGATTTGCCGTCGCACGACAGACGGCCCGCAGCGGTTTCACTTCGCTCAGAATGACAAGACATTGGAATTTGGCGGCAGTGTCAAGTTGTGCCCCGGTGGAGACGCTGCCTTCCTGCGAGCTTGCTTTCCAGCGGCGCTGCCGGTACAAGCGGATGAGCATTCCTACAGGAGGTATCACATGCCGGAAGTCGCACGGAACATTGGGTGGGCGGTAGTGTTTTCGGTGATCGGAGCCGTGGTGGGCGTTGCGCTCGTACTGGCATCGTCGCTGGTGTTGCCCCGGTTGATCGAACGGATGACGCCGAATATCGACGAGGAAAAGGAGATCGCTCGGGGTAACGTGGCTGTCGCACAATACTTCGGGCGCATCGTGGCGGCCAGCATCATCGGTATGAGCATCGTGGTCGCCGCGGCGGTCCTTGGCGGCATCATCGCGGCGCTGTATTGAACGCGTCGAGGGGCGGAATGCGTCCCGTCATGCAAACTCTCACGGCGATCACGTTGGCCTTGTGTCTTGCCGCTACTTCTGCGCTGGCTCGTGGCGGCGGCGGCTGTTTCGAGGAGGGAACACCGGTCCTCACGCCCACCGGAGAAGTGCCCATCGAACAACTGCATGTTGGCGACGCGGTGGTCGGAGGCCACGTCGTGGCGATCACGCGGGTCGAGCCGTTGGAGTATCTCGAAGTCTCGCCGGGTGTCCGTGTGACGGCGGAACATCCATTTCAAATTGCCCCCGGCATCTTCCGCACGGCTGACCGTGTTTTTCCGTCGGCCCCCCGCGTCGGAGCCCACCGGCCAGCCTACAATCTTCTGGTCAGCCCGGGCGGGACATTTGTTGCCGCGGGGTTTGTGGTTCACAACAAAGGGTGTTTCCTGCCCGATACTCCGATTTTGCGAGCTGACGGAACACAAGTTCGTATTCGAGATGTACGCGCGGGAGATGAACTGCTGGCGTTCACAGCGGACGGACAGGTGGTCCCTGCGAACGTGCGCAACGTCCTGACGCACGACGTCGACGAGTATCTCGAAGTGGCAACGGAACGAACTCTGCTTCGTGTCACGGTGGAGCATCCGTTTTACGTTGGGGACGGAACGTTTAAGACGTTGGAGGCACTCGGTGTGGGCGACACCATCTATGCCTACGATGCCGGAGAGGTAGCCGCAGGCTTCAGCTCCGACAGGAGTCGCGAGTCCAAATCGGACCTGCGAGGGCCGGACGCACCCGTAAGCCGAGTCGGACGAGACGCCGCAGTCGTCCGCGGCAACGGTGCGGCTACAGGAGGCCATTTGACGGCACAACCCATCGTCAGCATCGCCCATGTTAGGTCACGGACACGGGTCTACAACCTGCAGGTCGACGAACCCAACACGTTTTTTGCAAACGGGATTGCCGTGCACAACAAGGGCGGTGGAGGCGGCGGAGGTTTCCACGGAGGCGGCTTTGGCGGGAGTGGGTTTCACGGAACCGGCGGGGGTGGGTCCGGCGATCCGACGGTGGTCTTCCTTGTTCTGGGTGGGATCGTCTTCATCATCATTGTCGCCAAGGTGCTGGAGGCCCGCCAGGCACAAAACGAGAATCTGGACTACAGTTTCTCTTCCTCGGAAATTGCGTCGAAGGCCGACAAGACGCGCAAGTTGCTCGGATTCATTGCGAAGGTTGATGCGGCGTTCCAGGAAGAGGCCTTGCAGCAGCGGGCCATGGAAACGTTTGTGAAGCTGCAGGAATGTTGGCAGGCGCGGGAGTACGGTCCGATGCAGCCGTTGCTGATGCCGGACCTGTACGCCGAGCATTGCGCGCAATTGCAGGGCATGCGCCGCAATCATGAGATTGACATGATTGGAGATTTGAAGGTCGAGCGTGTGGACATTGTCAACGTCCGCTATGGGCAGAAGGAGAACGACCGCGAGTTCACAGGACTGATTACCGCCAGCGCACGCGATTACTATGTCGATGACCGGACGAATGCGTTCCTCCGCGGCGACGAAGAACCGGCGCGGTTCCAAGAGTTCTGGACATTCCAGCGGCAAAACGGCCAATGGCTGCTGCGGGAAATCGAGCAGAGCCGCGAGTCCGACAAATTGAAGGAGGAGAGTTTCTTCGAGCCGTTCACAGACAAAGGCGTCGAGCAGGTCTACGGCAAGACGGCCGATCAGGAAGGTCCCGCAGGACCGTGGCTGGAGAAATCCGTGGAGACCAAGGCCACGAAGATCGACCATCTCCTGAACTTCCTGGTGCAGACGGATAAGCTGTGGGATCGCCAGGCGATGTTGGAGCGGGCACGACAGGTGTTTACCCACGTGATGCTGGCGCGCGAGGCGGGCGATCCAACGGCGATCAAGGATGACGAAATCCTTCCCGCGGTTGCCCTGGACTTGCGCCAACATATCGGCAAACAACGAGCCGAGGGACTGGGCATCGAGTATCGCAACCTGTGCGTCCGGAAAGTCGAACTCATCCTGGTGCGTAATTTCTCCGACAACTCCAAGGACGAGTACACCGTCCGGATCAGCGCGCACGCGCAAAAGATCATCAAACGGGCTGGAGCTGTTGTCAGCCAGGACGAAGATGTCACGCCGTTTGCGGAATACTGGACGTTTGGGCGGTTCGACGGTCAATGGAAGCTGAAGGAAGTGCTGCCGCCGTCACGCGGAGAGGAAGAGTTGCGCGAAGAGAACGTTGATGAAGACAGCAACGCTGCGCAGCTTCAATGGTATTACCAGCACAAGCGCGCGAATTGAGCGCGCTACCGGTGATGATCGAGCCAGTCGCGGATGTCGCGCGCCGCCGGAGAGTTGGGAGCCAACTTGAGGTAGGCCTGATAATGTTCCCGCGCTTTGTCAAAGGTTGACGGGTCACGCACATAGAGTGTAGCGACCGCCAGGTGCAACGTTTCAGCCGCCTCATTCGGAGCTTGTTGAAGCAACGTTTCGTATTGGGCGATTGCATCCTTGGTGCAGCCCTGGTCCTGCAGCAGGATCGCGTAATTGTAGCGCGCATCCGTGAACTTGTTATCGGCCATCAGCGCCAACTCGTAATTGTCCAGGGCCCGGTCGAACTGACGCGAGTCGCGATAGGCAATGGCCAGGTTGTAATAAGCTTGAGAACAGGTCGGATCAACGGAGATGGCTTTGCCATAGCTCGAGATTGCCGCGGGCAGTTTGCCCTGCTGCTGGAGTTGGACGGCTTGATTGAAGTAAGCCGTCGCCCGGGTCCGGTTGCCCGCCTTCAGAGTGCGCGTCGGAATGGGTGTGCGACGCTTGGCAATTGGCGGAGTCGGTTGTGCCACCGCCTCCGGTCCTGACGGTGCAATAGGCGAAGCGGCAACTGGTTTCGGCTTCGCGGACGGCGATTCCTGCGGCCGGGGAGCCGTAGCCTGCGCGACAATCCCGGTTGGAACGGGTTCGGCCGGAGCCGTCTTTGATGTCTCCTGTGTTTTGGGAAGCTGAGTGGAAGCGATCTCGACCGGTTTCGGCTTTGCCGCCGATTCCTGTTCGATCTGGGCGATCGCCACGCGGACGTCCTCGCGTTGCTGGCCCTTGGGCAAAAGATCCAGGTACTTCTGGTAGTGACCGAGAGCATCGCGATGGTTACCGAGATAACGGTGTTCGATCACGGCCAGGTTCAGGTAAGCCGGAGCGAATTTCGGGTCGGCACCCAGGCACTGGCCGAAGTACTTGCCGGCCTGCTTGAAGTCGCGCAACCGGGCGCTCACCACGCCGAGATTGTTGAGCACATCCAGCGATTTCGGGTCATGTTGCTGATACTTCTCAAGTGCCTGGCGTGCCTGCACCCAGGCCGACGATCGCAGGTAGGCGATGCCGAGGTAATACAACGCGTCTGCCGGTGCGGCATCCGATTGGACGACGTACCGCAACTGTGTGAACGCGTCTTCCGGGTGGTCGCTGTCGAGATCGGCCAGAGCGAGGTTATAGCGCGCGGGAATGTAGCCGGCGTCGAGTTTGACCGCTGCCCGGAAACTCTGGATCGCTTCGTCGGTCTTGCCTTCCTGCAACCGGCACACGCCGAGGAAATTGAGCGCTTGCGCGGTGGGAACCGCCCTTGCAAGAGATTGTTCGAGGTAGGGAATCGCCTTGGAGTACTTCTGTTCCCTGTAATAGGCGACGCCCTTTTCGAAGTCTTGCTGGGCGGATCGACGACAAGCGAAGACGGCGCCAGCCAGCGCAACGACAACGAGAATTTTTCTCCCTGTTAGATTCATGCCGAACGTGACAAAGGAACGCAGGCATCTTATAATTGTATTCGGAATTCGCAACAAAAATGACTGAATGGGATATTCAACCTCGATCCAGCGCGTGTGCGGCCTGCCAAACACCCTTCGCGGAGAAACAGACGTATCACACCTTGCTCGGCCCGAGCGGTGACGGCTACCTGCGGCGCGATCTCTGTCCGGCTTGTTACGCGGGCGCCTCGCGCGAGGCAGTGGTCTCGTCGTGGCAATGGGAATACAGGCTGCCTCCGCCTCCACCCCCCGAGCCGATTCAGAAAGACACGGCGGAAACTTTGTTGCGGAAACTGGTCGAATCATCCGACCCGAACCACACAGCGGCCCGATATATCCTGGCGGTTATGTTGGAGCGCAAGAAAATCCTGCGACATCGCGACACGGTTCAAGGGGAACACGGAAACGAAGTTCTGGTTTACGAACACGTTCAGAGCGGCGAGTCGTTCACCGTGCCAGACCCCCGGCTGCGCCTCGATCAGCTCGGCGAGGTGCAACAACACGTGGCGGAATTGTTGGGACAGCGGCCGCACTCTCCAGAAAACAAGGAAGCCGAGCCTGCGACAGGCCCGGCTTCCGCTCCGGTCAGCTGACCCCGATTCTTGACAGTCTCTTCACCACGCGATAGAGTGCGGCTCCTTGCATGAATTCGTGGTGGCTAGGTAGCTCAGTTGGTAGAGCACTGCACTGAAAATGCAGGTGTCGTCAGTTCGATTCTGACCCTAGCCACCAGTTCTCCTCGGCACCGTGAGCGAACGACAGGAACTGAAAGCCAGTGCTCATCGATTACTTTAACTTTTTCGGCGGCATCGCCCTGTTGCTCCTTGGCGTTCACAGTTTGCGGCGCGGCTCGGAAAGGGTGTTCGGTGTTCGGCTGCGACGACTGTTGCAGTCGGCCACCAAGAATTCGGGGCGCTCGTTGTTGGTGGGCCTGGTCGCGTCGATCGTAATGCCGAGCAGCACAGCGGTGGTTTTGTTGTCGATGGAGGCGATCAACGCCGGCTACATGTCGTTTCCCCATGTGCTGGCGCTGATGCTCGGGGCCAACATTGGGTTCACGGCCATGGTCCAACTGTTGGCGTTCAAATTCTATATTTACAATGCGATCTTCATCACCGCGGGGGTGCCGCTGTATTTGTTCAGCAAGCGGCTCGATGTGCGCGGCGCGGGCCAGGCCGTGCTCGGGATCGGGTTCTTGCTTCTGTCGCTCCAGATCCTTTCGGCGGCGGTAGCGCCGCTGAAGGGTAGTGTGGATGCCGGCGTCGCGATGCGGTTACTGGCCAGTCATCCCGTTTGGTTGGTTTTGTTCGCATCGGCGCTGGATTTAATTCTGCAGAGTCCCACGGCCACCATCGGCATCGGGCTGGCCTTGTGCGCACAGGGGATTTTGCCAATCCACGGCGCCGTGGCGGTTGTGTTGGGGGCCAACCTTGGGATTGGCGTGACTGCGCTGATCGTGGGGTTCCCCAAGGTGGACACCCGGCGGGTGGCGGTGGGCAATCTCCTTTTCAAGGTGGCGGGCGTGGTCGCCTGCATCCCGTTGGTGCCCGTGTTGGTGCCGGCGCTACGCCTGATGAGTCCGGCCGGGGACACCCAACTCATCGCCAACGCCCACACGCTGTTTAACGTGGCGCTGGCGGTCATATTCCTGCCGTTGGTGCCCCCGTTGGCACGGTGGCTGGAGCGACTGATTCCTTCGCAGCCACCGGGCGAAGAGGGAACCGGGCCTCGCTATCTCGACGTGGCGGCGTTGCAGAGCCCGGCGCTGGCGTTGGGGCAGGCGACGCGTGAAATCCTGCACATGGCCGATCATGTTCAGACGATGCTGCGCGACGCGTATCGCTGTTTTCAGGGTGCTGATTTGGATTTTTGCGCCCGGGTACAGGCTCACGACGACATCGTGGACTCGCTGGACAGGGAGATCAAAGCGTTTGTCACGAGACTTTCCGAACAGGCGCTCCATCCCGACGAATCCAGGCGTGAGGTGGCGTTGCTGACGTTTTCCAACGAATTGGAAACCATCGGCGACATCATCGACAAGAACCTGGTGGAACTCGCGAAGAAGAAAATCTCTCTTCGTGTGGGTTTCTCAAAGGAAGGATGGGTGGAGTTGGACGAGTTTTTCCACGAAGTGCTGGCCAACTCTGAAATGGCCGTGGCTGCGTTTGCAGGCCAGGACCCTGAATTGGCGAAGAGGCTGCTGCGTCAGAAACACCATCTGAACGAACGCGAATTGGAGCTGCGCCAGCGGCACTTTCATCGGCTGCACGCGGGGTTGGCAGAATCCATCGAGACCAGCGCAATCCATCTCGATGTCCTGACCAACCTCAGCCACATCAACTCCCATCTGACCTCGGTTGCCTATCCGATTCTGGAAAACCGTCACCATTGACCTTCCCGGTGGACACCGCCATTTACAGACCGACCAACTGGCTTGACCCGATGGTGTTGAGCCAGATATTTGCGGAGTCAAGCCAGCCCTTGGAAGTGGATGTTGGCTGCGGCAAAGGGGCCTTTCTGGTCTGGGCCGGGCAGACCCGCCCCGCATCGAACTTTCTGGGAATTGACCGCCAGCTTGCTCGCCTGAGCAGGGTTGATAGGAAAGTGCTTCGAGCCGGGTTGACGAATGTGCGTCTGATTCGCGTCGAAGCCAGTTACTGCATTGGCAAGCTCCTGCCCACCGGTTCGGTGTCAGCCTACCACATCTATTTCCCCGACCCCTGGCCGAAACGTCGGCATCACGGTCGACGGTTGTTTCAACCGGAGTTTGTCACCGATCTGCTGCGGACGCTTGGGAAGGGCGGAGAGGTCAACGTCGCCACCGATGATGCCGACTACTTCGCCCACATCGACGGAGTGATGTCTCCCGTGCTTCAATTCCAGCGACTGGAGCCGCAGGAACTGCCTGAGGAAGCGACAACAGAATTCGAGCGGCTTTTTCGGGAGGCGGGAAAGTCTGTTTTTCGCAGCCGCTACCGGCGTTGCGATTAATGGTCGAACAGTCTCGTAGCCGACCGTATGTCCTGCGGAGAAAAGATCGGCGCCATGCTTGGATTGGTGTGGATCTGCTCCAGGACGCCGCAGATGCGTTTGACCGTGCGCGCCGAGTAGAATCTGACCAGACCGAGCGTCGTTTGGGGGCCGAAAATGGTGACGAGGACGGCATCGTTGTCCACGCTGCACATGAAAATCTGGGAGTTCTCGCCTTCTTGGTGGAGGGAGTTGAACTCGGATTCTCCGATCCGCAGCGCCAATTCTTTCGTGGCGGCAAAACTCCCCGCTGCCAAGGCTGCCAGGATCGATGTATCCGTGGAAGTGCCAATGTTGCCGTACTCGCAAAGAACGGCGCCACCCCGGTCAATGATCATCGCAAAACTTGCCTCGGATTTGTCGAGGAAATCCTCGAGGGCTTCCATGAGCTGATTGATCGCGGGGATCGTCAGGATCGGCATCGTTTGCATGGTGGCTGGGAATGTGCGTTGGGTTCTTGCTGATTCAACGCCGCAGGGAGGCAGCGGCAATTCCGGAAAGCGAGGTCGGCGCGGGCGAAAGACCGGTGCCCGACTGTTTGGCGGCAGCCTGTTGGTTCTCCCAGGCGAACTTTTGCAGCAGCAGACGCGAGACCGCATTGAGCGTAGTGAAGATTCCCTGGCCCGAGGTGGCGACCGCCGCAAAGCTCGGCACGCGCGTCTTGCGATTGTTCAGGATGTATTCGAGGTAATGAACCGGCGCCGGGCTGGGCATGTCGCGCTTGTTGTACTGAAGAACGTAGGGGATGGTATCCAGACTTTGGCCCTGGCGGGCAATGTTATCCTGCAGGTTCTTGAAGCTCTCGATGTTTTCTTCCATCTTTTCCCATTGCGAATCCGCCACGAAGACGACGCCATCCACGCTGCGCAATACCAGTTGGCGGGTGGCATTGTAAATCACCTGTCCCGGAACTGTGTACAATTGGAATTTGGTCCGGAATCCCTTGATGACAACCGCATTGAGAGGCAGGAAATCGAAGAACAGAGTGCGGTCGGCCGCTGTGGCCAGCGACACCAGTTCGCCCTTGTTGCTGTCGTTGACCTGGCCGTGAATGTAGGCCAAGTTCGTGGTTTTGCCGCACAGGGCCGGTCCATAATAGACGACCTTGAATTGCACTTCCTTGTTTGCGTAATTGATGATGGCCATGGTGATCCTGTTCTCCTCACACAACTGCCCGCTGACGACACAGACGGGCGATCTCTTGACTAATTCGTTCGCATCGACGCAGCAAAGCCTTGCTAAAGTGACGGGTGTCGTGAATCACAATCAAATAGACGTCACCCGCTCGAAAGATGCTCAAGGGTTGCTGATCGGTGAAAATCGTGAATCGTCGGATTTGGCCGACGCGCAATTCGCGCGTGTAATGGCCGACTTTCTTGAACAACTGCGGCGCGAACACGCTAATGGTTTCCCGGTCGAACTGTGGAGGCAGCTCGCCGGTCAGGAACAGGCCGTTGGACATCGCCAGCATGCAGCCGGTAATCCCCGGCAACGTATTGGTGAGACGCACGACCTCCTGGAGTGACAACTCGCGATTATGATCGGCCCCCAGCAATCGGTTCAAGGCGCGGGGTTCGGCACCGGTGAGCGCCCGGAACGTCTTGCGACCAATGCCGGGGATTTGACGCAATTCCTCGAGCGAACTGAAGTGCCCCCGCGCATCGCGGAATTCGATGATCCGTTTGGCAAGCGCGGGACCGATGCCTTCGATGGTCTGCAAATCTTCAACTGCGCAGCGGTTCAAATTGACAAGGTATCTTTCGAGGTTGCCAGGATCTGCCTCGTTTGGGGTCAGCGGTGAGGCAGGGATGACCGGCGCGTCCGACTCTTCTGTCTGCTCGGCAGAGGATGGAAGGAGCTGCGTTTCCTGCGCGCTCGGTTGCACCTGTTCGACAGTAGGCGGAGGTACGATCTGCATCTCCTCGGCTTTGGGGGTCGTCTTTTCGGCGATGGTTTTCGGCGGAGCCTCCACGGGACTTGCCGGGGCAGCAGGCGCCTCCGGAATGGTTGGAGCTTCGACCGCCACTGTTTCCACGACTTGTGGAATAGCGACCTTCACGGGTGTCGCTGGTTGCTTCTCAGTTGAAATCGGTTCGGGGATGTCGAGCGGCTCAACATGCGGTATGGCAACGGGCGCGGCTTTCTCGACAAAGATTTCCAGACCTTCGTCCTCCAAAACAGCCGGCTCGATTGGAATTTCCGCGGGTGAAACGTCGACATCTGGAACGAGGCTTTCTGCTGCTGCGCCCTTTTCCTGGAACGGGGCCGGAATATCCACGTCAGCCAGTTCGAACTCCAGGGGCTCAGACCGGGCGTACTGTGTGGTAAACAAACTGGTCGGAAGTTGAGGGACAATTTCCTCCAGCGGCATGCGTACCGTCTCTTCCCCGGTTTCTGGCAAAGGGTTCGCCAGCAACTCCGGAGGCACCAGGGCCATCAGATCGGACAACGGCAGTTCCAGTCGCGCCGTTTTTAGTTGCGGCAGGATCGGCCCCACGGGAATCTGGATGCGCGAATCGAAATCTGCTTTCCGCCACAGATCCGCTCGCGAACACGCGAACACGCGGTCCGGCAGAACCGCAATGAGGCCCCGGAGGCTGATACTCACCTGCTCGGGCATGTCGAAAGGCAGCTTCGAGTTCCCCGTCTCCGGCGCAGATCCGGTCGCCGCCACGGGGTTTTGCGAAACCTGAGGCAACTCATCGGCGACAGACACGGGTGGCGGAAGAATCGCTTTCTGAACGGGAGGCTCGAGTGCCAAGGGCTTTTCCACCACCGCTTTCTCAGTCGCCGCCCGTTCCTCAGCTACAGCCAGATCCTGCAGGAACGAATCATCGAAGAGTTTCGGAAGCGCATCGAATTCGGGCGTATCGGTGGCGATGACGGAATCATGTTGCACGGAAAGTATCTCGGCCGGAATTGAGGCGATGATCTCGGACAATGGCAGGACGACGCTTTGCTGGTCGGCGGCCGGGTTGAGCGGCTGGCGAAGGAGGTCTTTCGGAAGCAGTTTCACGAGGTCGGCCAGACGGACCGTGATCTTTCCGGAAGCCAACTGCGGCATCACGAGGTTGCCGGGAATGGCGATCGAGATTGAAGAAAGCTCGTTTTTGTTATTCGCGCGAAACAACTGGGATGGTAATTGGGAGAGGATCGATCCCAGACGCAAGGGGACAGCGGGCATATCCTCCCTGAACGCGGTTCCAGAGAACGACGGAGGTTGTGTTGCCTCGGGTGGCATTGCCGGCGGCGTGCTGGCGGTCACCCGGGGGGGTGTGACCAGGGCGTTTTCAGGTTCCGGATACCGTTTGCTGGAAAGCTTCAGGAAGGGGAATCTCATATAGGTGCCACTCGCTTAAATCAGTCAATAATTGCGCGCATTTTTGAGCAGCCGCTATGCCAGCAGGATTGCCAGATTCAGGGCTGAGGGGACGCACGGCTGCACGAAGAGTGAATCTCAACTTTGCAAGCTACCCACGACAAAGTTGGCTCGATTAACCATGGCCACCCGCCACCCGCAGCACTTCGTCGAGCGAGGTCAGGCCGGCTTTGGCTTTGTTCATGCCCGCCTTCATCAGCGTGTTCATGCCTTCTTTCAATGCAATGTCCCGAATGGCCTTGGCACTGGCACTGTGCAGGATTTCCTCTCGAAGGGCTTCGCTGATCGACAGCACTTCCAGAATCGGCATCCGTCCAAGAAACCCTGTGTTCTTGCAGCGCGAACAACCGTGGCCCCGGTAAAACGTATTGGAGGCGACTTCCTCCTGGCTCATCTCCAGGCGTTTGATCACGTCGTTTGGCACCTGGAAAGCCTCTTTGCAATGCGGGCAAATCTTGCGCAAAAGACGTTGGGCGCACACCATCAACAACGAAGAACTCACCAGAAAAGGCTCGATTCCCATGTCGATCAGGCGCGTGATAGCACCCGGCGCGTCGTTCGTGTGCAGCGTTGACAGCACCAGGTGACCCGTCAAGGCGGCTTTCACAGCAATGTCGGCGGTTTCAGAGTCACGGATTTCGCCGACCATCACAATGTCTGGGTCCTGCCGCAGGATCGAGCGCAGACCGCTGGAAAACGTCATCCCGATCTCGGGTTTGACCTGTACTTGATTGATCCCCAACAACTGGTATTCGACCGGGTCTTCGACCGTGACAATATTGACGTCGACGGTGTTCAGTTGGGTGAGCACGGCGTAAAGCGTAGAGGTCTTGCCCGAGCCGGTCGGACCGGTCATCAACAACATGCCGTGGGGAGCGTCGATGGCGTTCTTGAATCTCTGGAACTCGTCCTCATCCAGGCCCAGGTTCTCCAACTTCAGGTTGAGCGTCCCCTTGTCCAACACGCGCATGACGATCTTTTCCCCGTGAATCGTCGGCAATATGGAAACACGCAGGTCAACCTCCCTCCCGGCCAACTTGATGCGAAAGCGCCCGTCTTGTGGCAGCCGACGCTCGGCGATGTCGAGGTTGGACATGATCTTGATTCGGGAAGCGATTGCCGACTGCAACGATTTTGGGGGCGGGGTGGAATCGTAGAGAACGCCGTCGACGCGGTATCGCAGCCGCAATTGTTTTTCAAAGGGTTCAATGTGAATATCGCTCGCGCGGTCCTTGATCGCCTGCACCAGCATAAGGTTGGTCAGCTTGATGACCGGTCCTTCTTCGCTGCTTTCGACAAGCTGATCGAGGTTGATTTCCTCTTGTTTTTCCTTGGCCAGTTCGACGTCGCCCACGTCGACGTCTTTCAGGAGCTGGTCGATGGTGCCACCGGCCTGCGTGCGGGCGTTGTTCAGGAAATCGTTTACGGCCTTCTCGGTGCTGATCAGCGGGATGATTTCCGTATTGGGTCGGGCGCGACGGAGGTCGTCCAACGCCAACACGTTCAACGGGTCCGCCATGGCGACGTACAGTCTCTTCCCAAGACAAGCGACGGCGGCCATCTTGTAGCTCATCGCCATGTCCTTCGGGATCTGGTCGATCACCTCCTGCGGGACGTGCATTTTCGAGAGCGTCACAGGGGGCGTGCCCAGGCAGCGCGCCATACTCACCATCATGTCCTGGTCCGTGACAAACTGGCGTTCCAGCAGCAGCTTCAACAAACGGCCACCCTGCTTCTTCTGCAATTCAAGGACTTCGTCGAGCTGTTTCTGGGTCAACACACCGTCGGCAATCAGGATGTCCGCAAGTCGTTCGCCGAATGATTTCATGACTTCACTTGTTGCGGATGTGAATCGATTAGACCATGAGCCCGCTGCAATGCCCCGACGATGTCTGCCGGTGAACTGACGTACCAGAAGACGTTCTGCTTGAGCATGGTCGCGATTCGTTGTCGGACTTCCTGGGCGAATGGGTTGGCGGTGGCGATCAAGACCGAGCGGCTGATCGAGTCAAAGGGAACCAGGCAGAGTTTCCAGCACCACTCCGTAGGGAGCAGACTCGCAATGTCACGGTCCACGTCGTAGATCGACAGAGGCAGATACGGAAGGCCCGATTTGTCGGACAGCACCATGAGGATATCTTCCATCTTGGCGAACTGCTCGTTCACCATCAAGTGGCAAAGCGAGAGTGGCTGCGATCGATCGGCTGGGTGCGCGCGCAATGTCTTCAAACGTTGGAGCAATGGCGCGGCTGCCTGCGGGGTAAGAAGCTTCTCGGCGCCCAGAGCATTTGCGAGGATGCGGTCGCTCTCGCCGGCCAGGTCGTCGAGATCGGTGGAAATGGGCGCCCCCGCTGGCGCACCAACGGATGGTGTTGGCTTGGAGTCCACAGCCAGCGAGGGCGCCGCAGAAGGAACCGGGACATTGATCTTCGATGTTTTTGCCTCCAATTCCGCCAACGCGGCAATCGCGCTGGCGTCGTTGGGGCATTCCTGAAGAATGCCCTCGTATTCCAGAATGGCTTGCGAAATCTGGCCCAAAGTCACGTAGATACTGGCCAGTTTCTTGGAAATGCGCAGACTGTCAGCTTGCCGGCCGAGTTTGTTATAGGCCTCCTTCAGAATCTCAAAAGACTGGTAATCTTCCGGCTGCGAGTCGGTGATCGCCTCGAACATCTCGACAGTTCGAAGCAATTGCTGGATTTCTTCTTCGGTAATCTTACTAGCCATAGAGCACTCCAAGCTCGACACACCCAAGAGCAGCCCATATGCCACAGAAGACCGATAAACAAAGGGACAGCAAGGAACAGACGGTTGCCGTGCTCAATTAACAATGCTGGCGATCAGACCGAATATGGCTGGAGCCACGCCGCTCTGCCGGCGTGAGACGGGGAACGTGAAAGTCCCAACTTGGGCGGCGAGTCGCAGCCCTGCCAGAGCCCCTGGCCGGAACGATTTAGTCACCGGCCAGGTGGCCGATGCGGCTGCCTGAGTTGAACAGGCTTCCAGCCTGTTGGAGTTGTGCGTGGTGGCACGACCGAACGGTGCGGCGCATTCGTGCCCGGCTCAGTGGATCACATGAAAATCGCCCAGCGATTGATCGTTCGCACCCTTCGGATTGAATCGGAACGGCGGCGTATTGACCGTGAGCGAGGTGATCGACTGGCCTGCCAGCACGCCAAACGTGACTCCCCCATTGTCCGTCACCACGCTTCGCAGACGAACGTTGCCGATGATGGGGGCGGCAATGAAGCTGTTGACAAATCCGTTGCTGGATGAGCCGATGTTGACCGAATTGAGCCGCAGATCGGGCAAAAACGATCCGCTGGCAAACGGATCGGCGGGGTCGTCCGGAACGTACCCGACGAACAATTCGGAATCGATCATCTTCGCAGCCCCAACAGAACCGACGTTGCCATCCTCGATGTTGATGACCGAGTTGATGATCGAACCGGAGACTTGGAACGTTCCCAGAGTGAACTGGTTCGTACCGGGACCGGGACCCGTCAGATCGACCTGCGCCTCGAAATCGCCAGCCAGTTGATTTCGCTTGTCGCCGCGGACCCCCAGGTTGCCAATGCTGGGCACCTGAATGGTTACGTTCCCGATCTTCACTGCGGTCAGGCTGGCAATTCTGCTGCCGAGGTTGATGGTGGCTCCGTCGTCAATGACATGCGCGGAGATGGTGGTGTTTTGATTGGTCGCGCCCCCGGCTGTCACGGTGGCGCCGTTGAGGATGTCGTGGAGCTTCAAAGTCCCCAAATAGTCGACTAGATCGATTCCGGCTCCCACCAGATCGAAATCCCGTGCATCGATCACGCGACATCCGCCGTCGCTCGTAATTTGGTCAATCTGCAGCGTACTTCCGTTGCTGCCTTTGGCCTTTTTGGCCTTGATCGTAAGGAGACTGGTAGCATCGGTGGCCGATAGCGTGAGGTTTAGAGGCTCTTGGCTGGTGGCTTCCATGGTGCCCGCGTGCTGCAACGTCAGGGTCACGGCGTCCCCGGCGCCATTTGTAAACGTGATCGTCTGCTTCTTGTCGTTGACGATCGTGACCACCGCCGTGTCTTGAGTTCCCAAATCGGTACCTGGACTGGGATCGCTCAGTGTAACATTGACCGTCTTGTTCTTCTGCAGGGTGGGAAACTTCACGATCTGGAAACTAAAGCTCTTGCTCGAGTCGCCGGACGCGAAACTCAGCGTCCCATGCGTGCCCAGGTAATCGATCCCGTTGACCGCAGTGCCGTCGCTAGTCGCATAGGACACCGACGAGTCACCGGAGGTGTCGCCAAGCCGGATTACGCTGACTACCGCGCTGCCGACGTGCTCATGGACCTTGTAATCAGGCGAACTGAACTGGATCACGGGCGACGAAGTCGCCAGAATGGTCAACACGGCCTTGTTGGTACTTCCCAAGCCCGCACCCGTTGAACCCGTCAGGGTCAGATTGACCGTCTGGTTGGATTTCAGCACTCCGGGCGAGGGAATGATGGCCACATCGACGGTCTGCGTCACGAGACCATCCTCGAATACTACAAGCTCGTTGTTCGTCGATACGTAGTCGATGCCCGCCTTCGCCGAACCATCGCCGGTTGAAAAAGAGACTGAGACGGTCCCGGTCGATCCTCCTGTTCGGACCAGGGTGATAACCGCAGTGTCGTCGGCCTGGGATGCTGAGTAGGTGGTCGAAAGAAATTGCACCTGCTGGGACGAGGTTGATGAGGCTGAGACACTGTTAATAAAGAGGATGGCGGTTGATATCGTGCCGGTGACGAGTCCGAAACTCGGGTTCTGCAAGGCGAGATCCAATGTCTGGGTCGTCGTCGAACTGGTGTTGTTCAACAGGGTGATGGGAAAGAACGCGTTGGAAAACCCAGGCAGAAACGTGACCGTATTATTCGTGAAGGGCAGAAAATCGACATTGGCGACCGCCGTGCCGTTCGTCGCGATGACCACATTGACCGTATTCGTCCCGGCTGGGATGACGCCGTTAAGAACCAGGGGGATGTTAACTTGGCCGTTGGTGTTGTCTGCGGAGAACAGTGGCGCGTTGAAATTCACGGTCTGGGCACCCGCTGAAACGGACCACAAGATCAGCGTTGCGCCGACTGCCCTGAAGATTCTGTTTAAGGAAAGCACGAGCGAGGAGGCGCAGCATCGAGGTGATGTCTTATCCATGGCACTATGCTAGACTGACGCGATTCCAAACTCAACAGCAGAATCGGAACCGTAAACTGGCCCTTCGACGCGCCTCGCTTGCTCAGGGCCACTCGACGCACTTCGCAGGCCGCAGGCCACGAGCAAGCGAAGCGCGTCGAGTGGCTGCCCGGCCTGGACTCGAACCAGGAAATACGGCTCCAAAGGCCGCTGTGTTACCAATTACACTACCGGGCAACGGGGAAAGGGAGTATGGGAGTACTGGAGAAGTGGAGTATGGGGAACGGCTCTTTTCCAGCACTCCATTACTCCAACGCTCCATTACTCCACTGCCCTTCTCCTAGTCACTTGCGTCCACATACTCGGACCAAACTCTTCGCGGATCTGACTGGCGCACGCGGTTGCCGCTTCGTCGTCTCCAAACAAACCGAACACGGTCGCACCGCTGCCGCTCATCAGTGCGCCCATCGCTCCACCCGCCAACATGGCGTCCTTCAGCAGACGCAACACGGGAAATTTCGTGATCGACGGCGCTTCCAGTGAGTTAAACAGACACTGGCCGACATGCGGCAAATCATTCTGGCCCAACGCGCGCAGCAGGAGACTAACTTCGGGGGGGTGGACTGTCAACCCCGACGACCTTGTCGGGGTCAATCCCGCCGCATCCCGATCCGATCGGGACCAGCTTTCGTAGGCCCACTTGGTCGAAATGCCAAAGCCGGGATTGACCAACAGGATCGCGCCGGACAGCCTGCACGGAACCGGCTCGACTCTCTCTCCACGACCGAGGCAGAGCGCAGCGCTGCTCTGGAGAAAGAAATTAATGTCCGACCCCATGTCCGCAGCCAACCCGCCGAGAACCTCCATCGACGCGTTCAGCCGCCAGAGGTCGTTCAGCCCCTTGAGGACAGCCGCCGCGTTGCTGCTGCCGCCGCCCAACCCCGCAGTCAGGGGAGTGCGCTTCCTGAGGAACATCTTCACTCCATGCTTCACGCCACAATGCTGTGCGAGCCGTTTCGCAGCCTGCAGCGCGAGGTTGTGGTCGTCGGTCGGCAAACGCGGGTCATCGCATTCCAGAGTGAGATCCCTTTCCGCCAACTGCAACGTGATCTGGTCGCCAAAATCCAGCGGAAGCATCACTGTCTCCAGATCGTGATAGCCGTCGTCGCGTTTGCCGACGATGCGCAAATAGAGATTGATCTTGGCGGGTGAAAACACCGTCAGTTGCGCTTGAGTTGACACGGCATTTTCCCTAGCATGCGCTCGGCATGAAATCAAAGCTTATCCACACCATGGCCAATTGTAGGGCAAGCGCACCGCTTGCCGTCGAAGCAAACCCCGCCAACCGATGCGGTCGGCCTACAACGACGCCATGAACTCCAAGCTCATCGTTGCCCTGGACGTTGACAGTTACGTTCACGCGACCGCGCTGGTCAAGGAGTTGAGCGGAGTGGTCGAAATCTTCAAAGTGGGCAGCCAACTGTTTACGCGGGTCGGCCCGAAGATCGTCGAGTTCATCAACGAGCGGGGCAAGAAATGCTTCCTCGACTTGAAATTCCACGACATCCCCAACACCGTCGCCAAAGCCGTGGAATCGGCTACGGCGCTGAACGTGCACATGCTAACGCTGCACACCTGCGGCGGAGCGGAAATGCTGAAGGCGGCTGCCGCCATTCCAAACCATCCCCTACTCCTTGGTGTGACGGTGCTGACAAGTGTGGGCGGAGATGTCCAATCGGAGGTACTGCGGCTGGCCAAGTTGGCCAAAGAATGCGGGCTGAATGGGGCAGTCGCTTCGCCCCGTGAAATCCAACCAATCCGCCAAGCCAACGGAGAACACTTCTTGATTGTGACTCCGGGAATCCGTCCGGCCTGGGCAGCAGTCGGCGACCAAAAACGCGTGATGACCCCCGCCGAAGCCGTTGCCGCCGGAGCGAGTTACATCGTCGTGGGCCGCCCGATCCTCGCCGCCGACAATCCGGCCGAGGCCGCATCGCGGGTCACTGCGGAAATGGCATCTCCCGCCTGAAAATAGTAGGGCGAGCGTCCCGCTTGCCATCATAAATGGTAGTGTGGGAGCCTGGGTCGAAAGAAAAAGGCGGGCTGGTCTGAGCGACAGCCCTGCCCGCCCCTGAAAAAGGTGCCCCACCCCCCGAATCCTGAACCTTTGAAGCCTGAACCCCAACCCCGCTTCAGGAGGAGCGGCGCTTGAGGATGAGGAGGCTCTCCTTCATGTCCGCGAGCGACTTCAGAATCTCGTCCTGGTTCTTCAGGATCTGCACGTTCTGTTCGATCACCTTGTCGATGCGCGGGTCAGGTGGCGGAGCTTTGGGTTGTGTCGGCGCCTGGGCGATGGCAAACGTTCCCGCCACCAACAGGGCGGCAACTGCAAGCGTTACGATTCTGGATTTCATGATTGAGGCATCCTCCGATCGGTTTTCTTGGATTTACCGCAATAATTCCAGCAGTTTGCGTTCCCGTACAACATGACGGGCAACCTCCTGTCCGTCAAGCAGCACCACCGGAATGTCGTTGCCGTAGCGCTCGAAAAGCTCTGGATTCTGCGAGATATCCACTTCTTCGAGGATAAAACTGGCCTGCTTCTGGCAGCGCGAGATTACTTCCTTCGCCCGCTCACACAGATGGCAACCGGGTTTGGAATAGAGGACGATCCGATGCATGGCGGACAGGAGCCAGAAGTCAGGAGTCAGAATTCAGAACCCAGAAGCCGTGATGCTGACTACTGGATTCTGTCTCCTGAATTCTGCCGTTACGTTCCTTCTTGCCAGCTCGCGAGATACTTCTTTTGTTCCGGGGTGAGCTTGTCGATCTCGATGCCCATCGCCTTGAGTTTCAACGCGGCGATGTTTTCGTCAATGTCGTGCGGGACGGGGTACACCTTGTTTTCCAAGCTGGCGTGATGCTTGACCATGTACTCTGCAGAAAGCGCCTGGTTGGCGAAACTCATATCCATCACCACCGCCGGATGACCTTCCGCGCTGGTCAGATTGATCAACCGACCCTCGCCGAGCAGGAAAATCTTTCGCCCATCGCGGGTGACATACTCCTCCACAAACTGCCGGATGATGCGTTTGCTCCTGGAGATCTTCTCCAAGGCGGGGATGTTGATTTCGACGTTAAAATGTCCGCTGTTGGCCACGATCGCGCCGCTCTTCATCACCTTGAAATGCTCGGTGTCGATCACATGCTTGTCGCCCGTGACCGTGATGAAAATGTCGCCGATCCTCGCCGCTTTCTTCATCGGTAACACTTCGAACCCGTCCATCACTGCTTCCAGCGCCTTGAGCGGATCGATCTCGGTGACGATGACCTGGGCGCCCAACCCGCGCGCCCGCGAGGCCACGCCGCGACCGCACCAGCCGTAACCGCACACGACCACCTTGCTGCCCGCCAGCAGCACGTTCGTCGCGCGGATCACGCCATCAATCGTGCTCTGGCCCGTGCCGTAACGGTTGTCGAACATGTGTTTCGTGTTCGCCTCATTGACGGCGATGATGGGATACTTCAACGCGCCTTCCTGCGCCATCGCCTGCAAGCGAATCACGCCCGTGGTGGTCTCCTCCGTGCCGCCAATCACATTCTTGATCAACCCGGTGAGCTTCGTGTGCAACACCCCGACCGTATCGGCGCCGTCATCCATTGTCATGGTCGGACGCGACTCGAGCGCGGCGAGGATGTGATTGTAATAGGTCTTGTTGTTTTCGCCTTTGATGGCGAACGTAGAAATCCCGAAATCCTTCACGAGCGCCGCCGCCACGTCGTCCTGCGTCGACAACGGATTCGACGCACAGGCAAACACTTTCGCGCCACCCGCCTGCAACGTTCGCAACAGGTTGGCCGTCTCGGTGGTGATATGGAGGCACGCGGCCAACGTCTGGCCTTTGAGCGGTTTCTCCCTGGCAAACCGTTCGCGGATCAACGCCAGCACGGGCATATAATTATCGGCCCACTCGATGCGTAGCCGACCCTGTCCAGCCAGGGCAATATTTTTCACGTCATGCGGAATTTTGACACCCATGGGGAATCTCCTCTGAGTTGCTGAATTTGGGCGGCGAACAATAGCCGCCAACGACTTTGAAATCAACGAAAAAGGCGCTTGAAAACAAGGCCGGGTGTATCTCGATTCTACCACCGTTGTAGGCCGACTCTGTGAGTCGGCGTGGTTCTATGCCCACCGGCGCGCCGCCTCGCAGAGGCGGCCTACATTATCCGCCGTTACCGAACCGCCTTCTTCAGCGCAGCGGCTTTGTCGGTACGCTCCCAGGTGAAGGTGTCGAGATCGTCCACCTTGCCGAAGTGGCCGTAATTCGTCGTCTTGGAATAGATCGGGCGCAGCAGGTTGAGCTGTTTGATGATGTTGGCTGGCTTGAAGCTGAACACTTCCAGCACCGCCTTCTCAATCGCTTCGTGCGGCACTTTGCCGGTGCCGAAGGTGTCGACGAGAACACTGACCGGCTCGGGGTAGCCAATGGCATAGGCGAACTGGATTTCGCACCGCTCGGCCAGACCGGCGGCCACGATGTTTTTCGCCACGTACCGGCCCATGTACGCCGCGCTGCGATCCACCTTGCTCGGGTCCTTGCCCGAGAACGCGCCGCCGCCGTGCCGGCCCATGCCGCCGTAGGTATCCACAATGATCTTGCGGCCCGTCAGACCGCTATCGCCTTCGGGACCGCCGATCACGAACCGGCCGGTGGGGTTGATGAGATAACGCGTATTCTTGTCGAGCAACTTCTTCGGGATGGTCTTCTTGACAATCTCCTCGACAAGCACCTCGAAGATTTCCTTATGTTTCACGTCCGGCGCGTGCATGTTCGAGATCACGACGGTGTGAACGCGAACCGGCTTGAAATTCTCGTACTCGACCGTGACCTGTGTCTTGCCGTCAGGACGCAGCCAGGGGATCTTCCCGCTCCGGCGCGCTTTGCGGAGCGCCTTGCCGAGATTGTGCGCGTACATGATCGGCGCCGGCATCAATTCGGAGGTCTCGGTGCATGCGAACCCGAACATCAATCCCTGGTCCCCGGCGCCCTGTTCGGCGGTTGCCTTGCCTTCGGCGGCGCGGTCATCCACGCCCTGGGCGATGTCGGGGCTTTGTTTGACGATCGCGCAAACGATCTGGGTGCTGATGTGGTTGAAAAGCGCTTTCTCGTCCGTGTACCCGATCTCGGCGATGGCGTCGCGGACGATCTTGCAGTAATCGAGCCTGGCCTTGGTGGTGATTTCACCGGCCAGAACCACGAGATTGGATTTGACCAGCGTCTCACAGGCCACGCGGCTGTGCGGGTCCTGCGAGAGGCAGGCGTCCAGGACCGCGTCCGAGATCGTGTCACAAACCTTATCCGGGTGACCCTCGGTCACCGATTCTGATGAAAACAAATAATGTTTCTTTTCCATGATGCCTCTCGTGGTTACGGGGAACGCAGCGGGTTGGCTGTGAAACTCCCTCACAAATCGTAAGGACTATACCGAATCGGGGAACGATTCACAAGTGTTTACCGGGGTGGTTAACTCACCACGTCGGGATCGATCCGTTGCAGCAGAGCGTTGAGCATGGCCAGAACGTCGCGGCTGCGGGTGGCATCCAACGTGGCCGCTGCCAGCTCCTGGGCATCGGAAAACCTGAGGCGACGGATCACTTCCTTGACCCGGGGCATGCTGGAGGCGGCGACGCTGAGTTCGTCGACGCCCATGCCGACCAGGAGCGGCACGTAGAGGGGTTCGCCCGCGATCTCGCCGCAAACGCCGACCCAAATCCCATTGTTGTGGGCGGCTTCCACGCAGCCGCGGATGAGCCGCAGGATGGCAGGGTGAGTCGGTTCATACAGGTTGGCGACTTTCTCGTTCACGCGGTCCACCGCCATCGTGTACTGGATCAGATCGTTGCTGCCGATGCTGAAGAAATCCACCTCCTGAGCGATCATCTCGGCAGTCAGCGCCGCGGACGGGATCTCGATCATGGCGCCGACCTGGATATCTTCATCGAACGCGAATCCCTCCTGGCGAAGATCGAACTTCACCTGCTCCAGAATCTCATTGGCCTGAATCACCTCGTTGACGCTGCTGATCATGGGGTACATGACCTTGACATTGCCTTCGGCGCTGGCGCGCAAAATGGCGCGGAGCTGCGTCGCGAACACGTCCACATTGGCCAGACAGAACCGAATCGCCCGAAACCCAAGAAACGGATTGATCTCCGTGGGCGTCACCTCTTCGCTGTGAAATTTATCGCCGCCCAAATCCAAGGTGCGAATGATGACCGAATGCGGCTTGGCTGCCCGGGCGACCTGGAAGTATTTCTCGGCCTGTTCGTGTTCGTTCGGGAAATCTTTCCGGCCAAGATAGAGGAATTCAGTGCGGAACAGGCCAACCCCCTGCGCGCCGACCTGAAGCAGCGCCGGCACGTCTTCGGGCAATTCGATGTTGCCGGAGAGCGTGACACGATGGCCATCGAGCGTTTCCGCAGGCAGATCGCGTAAGGCAGCCTGTCGTTCTGCGACGGAATGCCGTTTGGCATCCAATTGCCCGTAAATGAACAGGGTCTGCTCGTTCGGGTCGACCACGAGGGTGCCGCTGTATCCATCGAGGATGGCCGACTGTCCATCCCGCACGTGCTGGCTCAGGTCGCGTAATCCGACGACGGCGGGAATGTTCATCGAGCGCGCCATGATGGCCGTGTGCGACGTGTGGCTGCCTACGTCCGTCGCAAATCCGACCACGCTCTGGCGGTTGAGCGATGACGTGTCCGAAGGCGAGAGATCATACGCCACGACGATGGTGTTCGGCGGCAGGTCCGACAAGGTGAGGTGGTCGTGCCCCAATAGGTTGCGCAGGATGCGGCGGGTCACATCCTGAACGTCGACCGCACGTTCCCGGAGGAATTCGTCGGGAAGTTCAGCGAGCGTCTTGACGTACTTGCGGGCAACGCTGTTGAAAATGGATTCGACGTTTCTCTTCTCCTGTTCCAGGCGTGTCATCACGGGTTCGATCAGGGCCGGGTCTTCCGTGATCGACACATGCACATCGAGAATGCTGGACGAGGCAGTGGAGCCGGTGCCGGTGGCGATGCGCTGCTGCAATTCGTGCAACTGACCGCGGGTCGTGATCAGGGCCTGCTCGAACCGGGCAATTTCTTGCGGGATTTGCTCCGGAGCGATGTCATATTCCGGCACCACCTCCTCGGCGATGCTACAAACAATGATCTTGCCGCGGGCAACCCCGGGCGAAACTCCGATCCCGTGAAAAATGCGTTCCGTGGATGGTTTCTTGACCATGAGTGACGATCTCAATCCTCGTTGAATTTCTGGAGAAACAATTGTTCGATTTCCCTGACGGCTTGCGCGGCATCGTGGCCGTCTGCGGTGATTCTAAGTTTTGAATTATGGCCCGCTGCCAGCATCATCAATCCCATGATGCTCTTTCCATTCACGGCTTCCCCGTCCTTTTCCACGGTAATATCGCTCTCGAACTTGTTCGCCACCTTGACGAACAGGGCGGCGGGCCGCGCATGAATGCCCAGTTTGTTGATGACGGTGCACTCCTTGCTGGCGCGGCTCGAATTCGACGGCCCGGTTTCTTTTTGGGGAGAGGTCATGTTGGCTTCACTCCTGGGGCGTCCGCATCCTCTCGATCAAGCGCTCGTTGAACTCACGCGCGGCATTGTGCCCCAGGCTCTTCAGCTTCTGGTCAAGCGCCGCCACCTCGATCAATCGCGCGATGTCGCGCCCCGGCCCGACCGGGATGACGATGTGCGGCAGGGGAATGCCGAGAATCGGATAGGTTTGTTGTTCCAGCCCGGTCCGGTCAACATTGTCCATCTTCGCCCAATCCATCAGCGTGACGACGAGATTCACATTCTTCTCGGGGCGCACGCTGGCCACTCCGAAAACGGCCGGGACGTTGATGATTCCCAACCCGCGAATTTCCATGTGGTAACGCGTGGTTTCCGAGGAGGTGCCCACCAATTCGCGTCCTTCCACCAGGCGGATGCGCGTGACGTCGTCGCTGACAAGGCTGTAACCGCGCTCCAGCAGCGCGAGCACGCTTTCACTCTTGCCGATGCCGCTTTCTCCTCGAATCAGCACGCCAATTCCCAAAATGTCCACCATCGAGCCGGGCTCGCTGATTTGCGGAGCAAACTCCATTTCCAGCGCGATGGTGGCGGCATTGATGAATCTCATCGTCATCATCTTGGTCTTGAACAGCGGGACCTGATACTCGTCGCACTTTTCCAGGATGAACGGGGGCGGATTGAAATTGCGCGCGAGGACGAGGCAGGGGATTCTCCGCTTCAACATCTCCTCAATGCGATTGGCCGCCTCGGTGTTGCTGAGCGATTTCAAGTATTGCCATTCCGCGCCGCCGATGACCTGAACCCGTTTGAAGGCGAAATACTTGAAGAACCCGGCCAGGGCGAGGCCCGGACGATTGACCGAGCCTTCCTGGATCCTACGGGACAGACCCGCTCCACCCGCAATCAGCTTGAGCTGCAGCTTTTCCGCCTGGTTCAGGTAGAAGCGCTCAACGGAAACAGTGGGTGTGGAGGCGTCATTCATGCTCAGGCCAGGGTGGGTTGGATCAGGCCGAAATCACCGCTCTTGCGCCGATACAGCACATTGACCTTGGATGAATCCGCGTTCAGGAATACCAGGAACTGATGAGTCTCGGAGAGTTCCATCTGCAACACCGCCTCGTCCACCGACATCGGCTTGATCGCAAATCGTTCGGTTCGAATGATTCGATGGTGGCCCTCCTCCTCATACAGGTCGTGAGTCAACACCTGTTCGTCCACGTGGATGGCGTCGAAATGGCGCGGACGATGATTCTGGATCTTGGTCTTGTACTTGCGCATCCTCCGCGTCACCTTGTCCATGACGCGGTCGATCGACGCATACAGGTCTTCGCTGACCTCTCGGGCTTCAATGGTAATGTGGTTGCTGCATTGCAGCACCAATTCCGCAATCTGACGGAATTTATCGACCTCCAAAATGAAATGGGCGCTCAGGATTTTCGGGAAATCAATCCCGATGTGCTCCAGCTTCTTGCCGGCATAGTCTCGAATCGCGGGGGTGACGTCTACGTGCCTTCCTGTGACTGTGATCTCCATGATGTCTTTCCTCTGAATCGCTGACAACGATACGCTCCCTCTACATGCTGAATCTTGGGCCCAAATATAATTCACGGCTTTTCGGGTCGTTGATCAAAAACTCGCCGGTCCCCTCCCGCTCGACCTTGCCCTCGCAAATCAAGTACGCACGATCGACGATGGAGAGCGTTTCGCGAACGTTGTGATCGGTCACCAGGATGCCGAGTCCTTTGCGTTTCAGTTCGGCAATGATTTGCTGCACGTCGTATACCGCGATCGGGTCAACGCCGCTAAACGGCTCATCCAAAAGCATCAACTTGGGCGCCGTCACCAGGGCTCGTGTAATCTCCAGCCTGCGCCGTTCTCCGCCACTCAGCGTGTAGGCCTTGTTCTTGCGCAATGACTCAATATCCAACTCCTCCAACAAATAATCCAGACGAAATTTCTGTTCCTTCAGGGTCAACGGCATGGTTTCCAGGATGGCCAGAATATTCTCCTCCACCGTCAACTTGCGGAAAACGCTGGGCTCCTGCGACAGATACCCGATCCCCAGCCGGGCCCGCCGATGCATCGGCACACGGGTGACGTCCCTGCCGTCGAAATACACCCGGCCCGCGTTCGGCCGTACCAACCCAACGGTCATGTAAAACGTCGTCGTTTTTCCAGCGCCGTTGGGTCCAAGCAGCCCCACCACCTCGCCACGTTTGACGTTGATATTGACGCCGTCAACGACGCGCCGGCCGCCATAGACTTTCGCAAGTCCTTCGGTGCGCAGGAGAATGTTGTCAGCCGCCTCGTTCAACACCGCCGGCTCTCCGTTGCGTGTGCCATCATCGCCATCGCTATCGTCCTCGACTCATCGAGCGCAGTGTAGCAGAAGCGCGATGGGTGACAAGCTTGCCTCTGCCGCAATGCCGCAGCCGGAACCGTTGGGCCAGGATGAAAGTCGCGGACCAGCCTATCGGCTGATGCCGCGGCGGTACCCACCTTTCAGGCTAGGGTCCGGGAGGCGGCTCTTGTTTCTTGCCACCGGGTTGTGGATAGATCAGCAGTCGCGTCCGATTCGTGTCGGTCGAGTCAGACTCGACGTCCATTCTGTCCTGGTTGCGCCAGAAAACGATCCGGGTACCGGTAACCAATCCACCCGGACTCTGCACCTGCGGGTGCCCCGTCAAGACCACTTTGCCATCGGAAGCGGTGTACAGAGCGTAGTCGCTCGTGGCCTTCTTATTGTCCGGGGTCGTGATCACCACGCCCTCTTCGGCAATGATTTTCTCTACTGCGCCCGTTGTGTTCGTGTCCGCAGAACTCACGCTGTTGGTGCCGGCCAAAAACACCGTCATCTTGTCGGCGCGCAAGGTGATGCGGGGATCGACCACGAGCACGTTGCCACGAAACGTCCAGACCCTCTTGGCGTAATCCAGTTGCGACGAATCCGCCGTCACCAGAGTCGGTTCATTGGTGGAAGCCGACGGGCTCGACAAAGCGGTCGGGACTGCCGGATCGGCGGCATTGCTCTGCTGGCCGGCGACCACCGCAACGGCCACACCGGTGGTTACTGCCAGGGAAAGAAACTTGTGATTCATTTTGTTCTCCGGTTCGCCCAACAGGCCACTGCCATTCTTGAGCACGACCTGCACCTCACGCCGCACGGCCAGCGTCGAGATCTTTCCATCCCAATCGCCGCCAATTCCCGTGACGATCATATTGTCTCGTTCGATCCGCACCGGGGCATCGGTGGCTGCCCGATCGTTGGCGCGATCCAGAACGCACGAAGGGGAAGTGAACACCATGTCCACCCGGTTGCTGCTGTAGAACTCCGCCCGCACGTTGAAAATGTCCATCAGACCGTCGGGCCGGAGCAGGGCCCGATCCCCGGACAGCTTCCATTTCAAGTCTCCATTCTCGTCGAGTTGGGGCACCGAGAACTTCTCGATGTATCCCGCGGCCATGTTGGCGGGAGAATTGGACTCGCTGTTTGCCAATCCAGCCGACGGCAGGAGGGTCAAAACTGCGACGACCAATACCAGGTACTTGGCGATTGTCTTCTCCCAGGAGCCCTGCGATTTGAGGATCATCTCAATGACCTCCCGTACCGCGCCATCGCCGCCCGGGCGGCGCGTGACATAATGGGCGACCTGCCTGACTTCCTCAATCGCGTTGGGCACGGCAACGGCCAGTCCCACGCGCTTCAATACGGGCAAGTCCACCCATTCATCACCGATAAAAGCGATTTCCTTATCGCAGAGACCGTGGGCGCGCTCCACTTCTTCGAGCATGTCCCGTTTGTTGATCGGCCCCTGCAGGACAATCTTGACGCCCAGATCGGCAGCGCGATGTTCGGTGGCTTTGGAAGGCCGGCCCGAGAGGAAACCGACCAGCAGCCCCGCGCGCAAGGCCATGGCGATGCCGTGGCCATCCTGAACGTCGAAGGACTTGAATTCCTCCCCGTTGCTGCCAAAGTGAAGTTTTCCGTCGGTGAGCACCCCATCCACATCCAGGAGCAGACACCGGATCGATGGCAACCGCGTGCGCCAATCACGCCTGGAAAACGGCTTTGCGAATTTCATTCGGCCTCACTCTATCAGAACCGTTGCCGCTGACAAGCGCGCTTGAGGCCGGGGAAAAACGCCCGGAGGGCTCGCGCACTATAGGGCGCCGGCCAAAGATAAAGAATCAGGAACCGGAGGCAGCGGTGTGGTCCACCCGCCGGTTGCAGGTCAACCAAGAAACACCAACCCGGTATTTCGCTGACCCGCAACGTCGGCCTTCTGCGGATCAATTGGGCAAGGAACTGGCGTTGTCAGACGTAATGACTTGATAGGACTGGTCGAAGAACTCGCGCGCGGATTTCGGAGTGCTTGAGGACACCGGAGCCGGTTCAAGACGGTTGACAATGGCAACCTGAATCACGCCTGCCCGGAACAGCGGTTTCAAGGGGGTATCTGTCAAGGAGAGCGCGAGGAATTTGGGCATCTTCTTGGGGAGAGATCGGAGGTCTTTGGCAGTCAGAAGAGGCGCACCAACAAAGGAGACAATCGCATCGATGTCTGGATATTTCCCCACAAAACTCGAATAGAGGCTGGGAGAAATTACGCATTGCCCCGATGCTTCATCCATCGGTGGGATTTCGGTTGCCTCCAGCGTGATAGCGGATTTTTTCAGGACTTGCTCGAACGCCGTTAGACGATCCTTGAGGGCGGGCGAAACAACATAGGCGACAGGATCGGGACCGATCACAACGATGCGCCCTGAGTTGTTCAACAACTTCATGGTCTCCTCCGCTGTGATCTGTCCAAGGGCGTTGAGGGGAGCGCTGCCGGCCGACGACGGGCGATTCATCCACGGAACGACAACGAAAAGAATGATGCCGGCAATCGCGAGACCCGCAATGGCAAAAACAAGCTTGGCAGAGCTTCCCCCGGCACTTTCGGAGAACCTGCCCAATTTCCACGATGACCGCCGGATTGATCTAATTGAATTCATTCTAGCCTCCGTGAGAATTCTGTCGAATGCCACGATTGATTGCAAGCACAGACTGTATATTGCATAGAATTTCCAGCAAAGGCCCCACTTCCGACAAGGGTAACTGGTTGGCCGCGTCGCTTAGCGCCCGGTCCGGGTTCGGATGCGCCTCAAAGAAAACCCCGTCGCAGCCCGCGGCCACCGCAGCCCGCGCAAGCACCGGTGCCATGCGGCGGTCGCCACTGGTGAATTTTCCGCCGCCACCGGGCGATTGCACGCTGTGCGTCGCATCGAACACCACCGGCCAACCGAACTCGCGCATGATCGGCAGCGAACGCATATCGGCCACAAGATTGTTGTAGCCGAACGATGACCCACGCTCCGTAAGCAGGATGCTGCGACCTCCAACGGCGGTGATCTTCTGAATGGCGTTGCGCATGTCCGACGGAGCGAGAAACTGCCCTTTCTTCACGTTGACGCATCGCCCCGTGCGTGCGGCGGCCTGGATCAAGTCGGTTTGTCGGCACAGAAACGCGGGAATCTGCAAGACATCACAGACTTCCGAAGCGGGCTTGCATTGAGCGATTTCATGCACGTCGGTGAGAACCGGCACCCCGAGCCGTTTCTTCACCTTCGCCAGAATGGCCAACCCGCGCTTCAGTCCGGGCCCGCGGAAGCTATCTCCTGCGGTGCGGTTGGCCTTGTCGAAACTGCATTTGAAAATGAAAGGAATTGCCAGATCCTCGCAGATTTCGGCGAGCTTCGCGGCGGTGCGCAGCACCATGGCTTCGTTCTCGATCACACAAGGCCCGGCGATGACGAAAAGGGGCCGACCTTGCCCGCCGAGGATGAACTTGCCGACGCGAATCGTTTTCATGCCTTGGTGGGGCGCGCATCCCGCCCAACGATCGAACCTTCGACCGGCCCGCCCGTCCTACCATGCTTCAACGCGGCTTGAATGAAGCCGCGAAACAGAGGGTGTGCTTTGTTCGGTTTGGAAAGGAATTCGGGGTGGAACTGGCAGGCGATGAACCAGGGATGCTCGCGCAATTCGATCAGTTCCACCAGATCGTGCTTGGCAAAACGGCCGGCCACGGTCAGACCGGCCTTCATGAGTTGATCGCGATAGGCGTTGTTGAATTCGTAGCGATGGCGATGACGTTCACTGATCTCGTCGGTCCCGTACAGCTGCTGCGCCTTTGTTCCGGAAACGAGCTTGCACGGCTGCGCCCCCAGTCGCATGGTGCCGCCTTTCACTTCGACACCCTTTTGTTCTTCGAGCAAACAAATAACGGGATGGGGAGACTTTGGATCGAACTCGGTCGAGTTGGCATCTTTCAGTCCGCAGACGTGGCGGGCAAACTCGATGACGGCGATTTGCATGCCGAGGCACAGACCCAGGTAGGGAATCTTGTTCTCCCTCGCGTACCGGGCCGCCGCAATTTTGCCTTCGATGCCGCGATTGCCAAAGCCGCCCGGCACCAAAATCCCGGCAATCCCCTTCAGATGCTTCTCCGCGCCGTCTTTCTCAATGTCCTCGGCATCCACGCGTTGGATCTCCACGCCACAATCGTTGGCCGCGCCCGCATGTCGGATCGCTTCGTAGAGGCTCTTGTAGGCATCCTGCAGTTGAATGTACTTGCCGACAACGGCAATCCGCACCTGGTGCGACGGGTTGATCATGCGCTGCAGCATTTTCTCCCATTCCCGCATGTCGCCTGCCGGCGCGTCCAGGCCAAGATGGCGGCAAACCAGTTCATCGAGCTTCTCCCCACGCAGATCCAGCGGCACTTCGTAGATGGAGTGGGCCACATCGAGTTCCTCGATCACGCCTTCGGGCAACACGTTACAGAACATTGAAATCTTCTGACGGACTTCCTTGCCCAGCGTCTTTTCGCTGCGACAGATCAGGATCTGCGGCTGAATCCCGATCTCACGAAGCTTGGCGACGCTTTGCTGGGTCGGCTTGGTCTTGATTTCGCCGGCGACGCGGATGTACGGGACGAGCGTGACGTGGATGAACAGCGAATTCTGCGGGCCCGCCTCCAGCGCGAACTGGCGGATCGCTTCCAGAAACGGCAACCCCTCAATATCCCCGATGGTGCCGCCAATTTCGATGATCACGATGTCCGCGCCGCTCTTCTTGCCCACCTCATTGATGCGCGCCTTGATCTCGTTGGTGACGTGGGGAATGACCTGCACGGTCTTGCCGAGATAATCGCCGTGCCGTTCTTTTTCGATGATCCGCGCGTACACCTGTCCGCTGGTCAGGTTGTTCAACCGGGTCAACTTGGCGTTCGTGAACCGTTCGTAGTGGCCGAGGTCGAGATCGGTCTCCGCGCCGTCGTCGGTCACGTACACCTCGCCGTGCTGGAACGGGTTCATCGTGCCGGGATCGACGTTGAGATACGGATCAAATTTCGCCAACGTGACTTTCAATCCGCGGTTTTCCAACAGCGTGCCGAGAGAGGCCGCCGTGAGGCCTTTGCCAAGCGAACTGATCACGCCACCAGTGACAAAGATGTATTTCATCGGATATTCGCGGTTAGAATTCTTTCCACCAACTCCACATCCTCGGGCCGATCCACGCCGATCGAGTCGAACGGCGTAATCCATACCTTGATCGCAAATCCATTCTCCAGCGCGCGCAATTGTTCCAGCTTCTCCGTTGTTTCCAGTTCGCCTTGCGGCAACTGCACGAAGTCCAACAGGAAGGGCCTCCGAAAAGCGTAAATCCCCAGATGTTTGCAGAACGTCGCCTGACTCAGCCAGTCGGATCCCTCGCGGCTCCGCGCATCCCGAACGTACGGGATCGTGCTCCGCGAAAAATAGAGCGCGTTGCCGTTGCGCGCAACAACGACCTTCACCACGTTCGGGTTCTCCAGAACGCGCGCCGACTCGATTTTGCGCGCCAGCGTTCCCATCACGCAATCGGGATTGTCCTGCATGCCTTCAATGAGTTGATCGATCATTTCCGTCCGCATCAACGGCTCATCGCCCTGGATGTTCAACACCAGGTCGTAATCATGCTGTTGCGCCACCTCGGCAATCCGGTCGGTCCCGGTCACGCAATCGGGCGATGTCAGCATCGCATCCCCGCCAAACGCCTCCACGGCTTCGAGGATGCGGGTGTCCTCGGTGGCCACCACCACGCGGTCGAGAGACTTTGCCTTGCTCGCCTGCTCGTACACCCGTTGCACGAGTGATTTGCCCGCGATCATCGCCAGCGGTTTGCCCGGAAACCGCTGCGAGGCGTACCGCGCCGGAATCACACCGAGTGTCTTCGACTTCATCAGGATCGAGTGTAACAGAACAAGCGCCGCTGACAAGCGCCGTTGCGGAAGTGCCGCTTACAGAAGGATTCTGGTGAACCGGTCTTCTGGTAGTGTCTTAATTTGAACTTTCTTGGCTGAGTAACCCATGATAGAATCATTCACATGGGAAGATCCTATAAGGTTATCGCCGCAGAAAACGTCCCCGAGTTAGAGAATAAGGTTCAAGAGTGGATCACAAAGGGCTGGAGTCCTATGGGAGCGCCATTCCCGGTTGTCTATCCAAGGCCAGACTTTGGTGATGCACGGGTGACTTTCTACCAAGCTGTGACAAAGGAACCCAAGGCATAGGGGCGGGTTAGAGCGCCTAAAAATGTAGTCGCAGGCTTTAGCTCCGACAGGAGTCGCGAGTCCAAATCGGACCTGCGTGGGGAAGGCGCACCCATAAGCCGAGTCGGACGAGCCGCGCTCCTCGGACGCACCCGTAAGCCGAGTCGGACGAGACGCCGCAGTCGTATGCGGCAACGGTGCGGCTACAGAGCGCCGCTCTTGTTTTGTGTAGGGGCCGCCGCCTGTCCCGCTAGGGCGGTGATCACGGCGGCTTTGGAAGCCGTTACCTGCGTCGGGCTGGGACAGCCCGCCCTACCAAACGACCACCCGGCGGTCCGTCCCTACCAGCGACCGCCCGAACCCGGTAGGGCGCGGAGCGGAGTCTGACGACACGCCGCACGCTTTTATCCCGCGGCAATCCCACCGCGCCGTTGGCGCAAGTAGGGATCCCGAACGCTTTCGGGACGCCACCAACCCGCCAGGCACACTTTCACCATCACTTCTGATTGCGCCCACATATTCCCTCGGCCTTGCTTTGATGCCGGTTCACCATTAGATTGGCGCCGTTCCAGATGAAACTTTCAGAGGTCAAAGGGCGGGTCTTTGTTGTTTTTTTTGCTTTGGCACTGCCGGCGGCCAGCAGCCGAGCCGTGTTGTTTAAGGACACGGGCGATCCGTCCTTTAACACCAACGCGCCGACGGGTTCGTTGACCAACAGCGGCTGGCAGTACGAAGGTTCATGGAATACGTCCGCGGGGAATTTCCTGGGCACACCGATTGCACCCACGTTCTTCCTCGCCGCCCACCATGTCGAAGGTACGACGGGAAGCGTCTTCGTGCTAAACGGATTCTCGTACCACACGGTCGCCTTCTTCGATTGTCCAGATTCCGATTTGCGCATCTGGCAGGTGGCGGAAACGTTTCCTTTCTATGCTCCGCTGTACACCGCGACGGACGAAGTTGGGAAACACTGCGTCGTATTTGGCCGCGGCACCCAGCGAGGTGATGCCGTGGTGGTCGAACCCCGGACAAACGGTTGGAAATGGGGTGCCGTCGACTCTGTGGAGCGCTGGGGTGAGAATGACGTTTCCTCCATCGCCAATGGCGGCGCAGGTCTCGGCCAGTTTCTCCGCTGCAAGTTCGATCGCAACGGCGGTTCGAACGAATGCCATCTGTCACGCTTCGACTCCAGCGGCGCGCTGTTCATTCAGAGCGGCTCGACGTGGAAACTGGCCGGGATTCATTACGCCGTTGACGAACAGTTGTTCAGCCTCGACGGCACGACAAACACTCAATTCGAGGCGGCCCTGCTGGATCAGAACGGCCTCTACCAGTGGAACGGCTCTGGCTGGAACCCACCTCCATCGGTCACGAGCACGGATAATGCAAGTGCCTTCTACAGCACGCGCATCTCGACCAACCTGAGCTGGATCAACAGTCATATCAATTTTGAACCCGGCAACGACCTCCGCATGGCGGGAATTCAAATCGTTGGCTCGGACGTGCAGCTCCATCTCTCGACCGGTTCGAACCGGGTATACCGTGTAGAGCATACCAGTGACCTCAGTACCGGTGTCTGGACCACGGTGACCAACAACCTCATCGGCGACGGCAGCATCATGACCATCGTTGACCCCGGCGGCGGGAATCAGCCCCAACAGTTCTACCGGGCCGCACTCCTGCAGTAACGTGAGCGCGACGAAGCGGCTCGCCGGGCCTTCGCCGCGCCGAAGCGGCTTCGTCCGCGCAGGCGGGAGGCTCGCCCTCCAATTCATATTGAGCTGGGCTACTGTGCGGTCGCCAGCGTGATGGCCTTGTGCTTGCGACGGCTTTGGAACCGCTGGCGCAAATGTTCGAAGGCCAGATAAATCACGGGCGTGGTGTACAGGGTCAGGACCTGGGAGAACACCAGGCCGCCAACAACGGCGATGCCCAACGGGCGGCGCAGCTCGGAACCGGTGCCGAGCCCGATGGCCAACGGGATGGATCCCAAGAGCGCGGCCATCGTGGTCATCATGATCGGGCGGAAACGGATGACACAGGCCTTGTAGATCGCGTCTTCCGGACTCAGATTTTCATGGCGTTCGGCCTCGAGCGCGAAATCGATCATCATGATGGCGTTTTTCTTCACGATGCCCATCAGGAGGATGATGCCGATGAAGGACACCAGCGACAGGTCGATGCCAAACAGCATCAGCGCCACCAGCGCGCCGACGCCCGCGGAGGGAAGTGTGGAGAGAATCGTAATCGGATGGATCAGGCTCTCGTAGAGCATCCCCAAAACCACGTAAACCGTAATCAGCGCCGCCACCAACAGAATGGGCGTCGTGGCCAGCGAAGATTGAAAGACCTGGGCGGTGCCCTGGAAGCTGCCTTGCACGCTCGACGGCATTCTCAGTTCCTGCGCGGCATTCTGAATCAGCTCCGTCGCCTGGCCGAGCGACACGCCAGTGGCCAGGTTGAACGAAAGCGTGACGGCGGGAAACTGGCCCTGGTGGTTCACGGACAGGGCGGTGTTGCTTGTCGTGAACTTCGCGACACTCGACAGGGGGACTTGCTGTCCAGTGCTGGACTCGACGTAAATCTTACTCAGCGACGACGGATCCAACTGGTACTGCGGATCGACTTCCAGAACGACGTGGTGCTGGTTGTAGCGCTCGTAGAGTGTCGCGACCTGCCGTTGGCCGAAGGCGTCGTACAGCGTGTTGTCGATCGCCTGCGGGGAAACGCCGAGGCGGGCCGCGGCGTCGCGGTCGATGACGACATTGGTTTGCAGGCCGCGCATTTGCTGGTCGCTGGTGACATCGACGAGTTGTGGAATCGTGCGGAGCTTGTCCGCCAGCCGCCCGGCCCAGTCATTGAGCTGATCCAGGTCGGACGCCTGCAGCGAGTACTGGAACTGCGCCTTGCTGGAGCGGCCGCCGACCCGGATATCCTGGCTGGCCTGGAGGAACAATGCGATCCCCGGCACCTCGGCCAGTTTGCGGCGCAACCGGGCAATGACCGCATCCGCGCGCACCTTGCGGACACTGAGCGGCTTGAGGCTGATGAACATGCGTCCGTTGTTGGCGGTCGACCCACCCGGCCCGCCCCCGATGAACGAACCCACCGTGTCAATTGCCGGATCGGCGAGAACGATGCGAGCCACCTGGTTCTGGAGCCGCGCCATGGTGCCGAAGGAAACGTCTTGCGCCGCTTCGGTGGTGCCCATGATCACGCCGGTATCCTGCTGGGGAAAGAAGCCTTTGGGCACGATGATGTAGAGCCAGAGCGTGGCGACAAACGTCGCCAGGGCGACCAGCAACATGAACCCCTGATGACGCAGGACCCATTTGAGACCGTGTTCGTAACCAAACAGCAGCCCGTTGAACGCGCGTTCGCACGCCCGATAAAATGGCCCCTCGGTTTTGTAGGCCGATTCCGGTTTCAGGAACCGGGAGCACATCATCGGCGTCAGCGTCAGCGAGATGACTCCGGACACCAGGATCGCCAGGCTCAAGGTCACGGCGAACTCGTGGAACAACCGCCCGATCAATCCGCCCATGAACAGCAGCGGGATGAACACCGCCACCAGCGACGTGCTGATCGAGATGACTGTAAAGCCGATCTGTTTGGCGCCGTTGAGCGCCGCTTGCATCGTGGTCTGGCCCTGCTCGATATACCGGTACACGTTCTCGATCACGACGATCGCATCATCGACGACGAAGCCAACGGCGATGGTGATGGCCATCAACGACAGGTTGTCCACACTGTAATGGAGCAGATACATGATGCCGAAGGTGCCGGCCAACGCCAACGGCACGGTCACGCTCGCAATGAACGTCGGCCAGAACCGGCGCAGGAACAGGAAGATCACCATGACGACGAGGCTAATGCTCAAGACGAGGGAAATCTGAACGTCGTTCACCGACGCCCGAATCGTCGTCGTCCGGTCGCTTAACACCTGGAACTTGACGGCCGGCGGAACCCAGCGTTCGAGCTGCGGCAACTGCGCCTTGATGCGGTCCACCGTGTCAATGACGTTCGCGCCGGCTTCCTTGAAAATGATGAGCAACACCGCGCGCTTCGTCCCCGCCCAGCCGGCCAGCCGCGTATTCTCGACACCTGGGACGACTTTCCCCAAGGCGTTGAGTTTGATCGGGACACCGTGTCGTTGCACCAGAATCAGCGGGCGATACTCACGGGCGTCCACCAGTTGGTCGTTGCTGGCCAGCGTGTAGGAGGTTTGTTCGCCGTCCAGGCTTCCCTTGGGCTGAACCAGGGTGACCTGGCCGAGAAACGAGCGGACATCTTCGAGACTCAAACCGGTCGAGGCGAGCGCCGCCGGGTTGACCTGGACGCGCACCGCCGATTTTTCCGCGCCACTGATGGCGACCTGGCTCACGCCGGCAACCTGGCTGAGCTTCTGGCCGATGATCTGATCGGCATATTCAAAAACCTGCGACGGCGGGAGCGTGTCGGAAATCATCGCGACGATCATGATCGGCGCGTCGGCCGGGTTGACTTTGCGGTAGGTCGGCGGACCGGGCAGGTTGATCGGCAACTCACTGGCGGCGGCGGCAATGGCCGCCTGCACGTCCCGGGCCGCGCCGTCGATATTGCGGTCCAGGTCGAACTGGATCGAGATCGATGTTCCGCCCAACGTGCTGACGGACGTAAGTTCTGTCACGCCCGAGATTTGCGACAACCGTCGTTCGAGCGGCGCAGCCAGCGAGGAAGCGACCGTCGCCGGATCGGCGCCCGGCAACGAAGCCGACACCGAGATCATCGGGAAATCAACGCGCGGAATCGCCGCCACCGGCAGGAACCGGTACGCCACGATGCCCGCCAGAAACAAGCCCGCTGCCAACAGGGACGTCCCCGCCGGCCGATGGATGAATGGCTCGGAAACGTTCATGGCGCCGAGGGACTGCTCCCACGTTCCAGTGGTTCGGCTTCCGGCATCAACCCGTCAGACACGCGCCAGCGGCGGACCCATTTCCCGCAGCGGTCCAGGTACAAATAGACGACCGGTGTCGTGTACAGCGTGATAAACTGCGACAATAGCAGCCCGCCGACAATCGAGATGCCCATCGGGCGGCGCAGCTCCGAGCCGGTGCCGGTTCCCAGCGCCAGCGGCAGCGCTCCGAGCAACGCGGCCATCGTCGTCATCATGATCGGCCGAAAACGGAGCAGACAGGCCTGATAGATCGATTTCTCCGGTGGCAATCCCTCGGTGCGCTCCGCGTCCAGCGCGAAGTCGATCATCATGATCGCGTTCTTCTGCACGATCCCGATGAGCAGGATGATCCCAATCAAGGAAACCAGCGACAAGTCCATGTGGCAGATCATCATCGCCAGCAGCGCGCCGACGCCCGCCGAGGGCAGGCTGGAGAGAATGGTGATCGGATGAATGTAGCTCTCATACAGCACGCCCAGAATGATGTAGATGACGGCGATCGCCGCCAGGATCAGGAACGGCTCGCTCTTCAAGGAAGTCCGGAACTCCGCCGCGCTGCCGGAGAACGTTGTCATCACCGTTTCAGGCAGGCCAATGTCCCGGCCCGCCCCTTGAATGGCATCCACGGCCGCGCCGAGCGAAATGCCCGGGCGCAGATTGAACGACAACGTCACCGCCGGAAACTGGCCTTCATGCACGATCGCCAGCGAAGCGGTCACGGTCCGCAACCTGGCGAACGCGCTCAGCGGCACCATTTGGCCGGTGCTGGACTTGACGTAAATCTTGTCCAGGGACGCCGGTGTGAGCTGGAACCGCGGCTCGGCTTCGAGGATCACCCGGTACTGGTTGAGCTGGGTGAACATGATCGACACCTGGCGTTGCCCAAAGGCATCGTACAGCGTGTCGTCGATGGCCTGGGGCAAAACGTTCAGGCGCGACGCGGTGTCCCGATCCACGTCGATGCTGAGCTGCAGACCGCTGGATTGCTGATCGGTGGCCACGTCGGTCAAGGCCGGCAAGCTCCGCAGCCGGGCGAGCAATTTGTCCGCCCATTGCGACAGCTCAAATTCATCGGCGTCCTCCAACGTATACTGGTATTGGGTGCGACTGACGCGGCTGTCGATCTGGACATCCTGCACCGCCTGCATGAACAGGGAAATCCCCTCAACGTTCTCGGTTGCCGCACGCAACCGGTCCATGATCGCGCTGGCGCTGGCCTGGCGTCGGTCGCGGGGTTTGAGATTGATGTACAGCCGGCCCGTGTTCATCGTCGCGTTGACCGTGCCGGCGCCGACGAACGAGGCGACGCTGACCACATCGGGGTCCCGATGCACGATGTCGGCGATGACGCGTTGCCGTTCCACCATGGCTTTGAACGAAATGGATTGCGCCGCATCGGTGACGCCGATGATCAAACCGGTGTCCTGTTGCGGCAGCAGGCCTTTCGGGATGATGACATAGAGCCAGATCGTGGCGATCAACGTCGCCACGGCGACGCCCAACGTCAGGGGCTGATGTCGCAGCACCCATTGGAGGCCGCGGTCGTACCAGTCCAGCATGCCTTGGAACATCCGTTCGCTCCAGCGAAAGAGCCGGCCGTGCGTTTCTTCCTTCTCCGGCTTCAACAACCGGGCGCACATCATCGGCGTGAGCGTGAGCGAGACGATGGCCGACCAGGCCACCGCCACGCTCAGCGTGAGGGCGAATTCGCGGAACAACCGTCCGACGATGCCGGTCATGAACAACAGCGGGATGAAGACCGCGATCAGCGAGACGCTCAGCGAAATGACCGTGAATCCGATTTGTTTGGCGCCCTTGAGCGCAGCCTGCAACGGCGGATCGCCAGCCTCGATGAACCGGACGATGTTTTCGATCATCACGATGGCGTCATCCACGACGAACCCGGTGGAAATCGTCAGCGCCATCAGCGAAAGGTTGTCGAGGCTGAAGCCGATGAGCTTCATCACACCGAACGTGCCGATCACCGCCAGCGGCAGCGCGACGCTCGGGATGACGGTGGCCCAGAATTTTCGCAAGAAGATGAAAATGACCAGGACGACCAGGATCACGGTGAGGACCAGCGTGAACTGGACGTCGTGGACGGACGCGCGGATGGTTTCGGTGCGGTCGGTCAGGATCGAAACCTTGACCGACGGCGGAATGGAGGCGCGCAGCCGCGGCAACAACGCTTTCACCCGGTCCGCCGTCTGGATGATGTTGGCGCCCGGCTGGCGTTGGATGTCGAGGATCACCGACGGCTTGTTGCCGACCCATCCCGCCAGCCGCACATTCTCCACGTTGTCAACCACTTCGCCGATGTCGCCGAGACGGACCGGGGAGCCGTTCTTGTAAGCAACAATGACCGGGCGATATTCTTCGGCGGATAGAATCTGGTCGTTCGCGCCGATGGCGTAGGATTGCCGCGCGCCGTCGAAACTGCCTTTGGGCGCGTTGATGTTGTTCTGCATCAGAGCGGTGCGCACGTCTTCAAGGCTCAGTCCCAGGGCGGCGATAGCGGCGGGGTTGATGCGGACGCGGACCGCCGGTTTCTGATTGCCTTCGATGGTCACGAGGCCGACGCCGGTCACCTGACTGAGTTTCTGGGCGAGCACGGTGTCGGCCAGGTCGTTGACCTTTTCCAACGGCAACGTGTCGGAGGTGATTTGCAGCGTGAGGATCGGTGTGTCGGCGGGGTTGACCTTGTTATAGGTCGGCGGGTTCGGCATGTTCACTGGCAGGACGCCGCTGGCGGCGCTGATGGCGGCCTGGACGTCCTGCGCGGCGCCGTCAATATCGCGGTCGAGGTTGAACTGCAGCGTGATGGTCGTGGTGCCAAAGGTGCTTTGCGACGTCATCTGCGCCAGACCGCTGATCTGGCCGAACTGGCGTTCCAGCGGCGTGGTGACCGATGACGCCATCACGTCCGGACTCGCGCCGGGGTACTGCGCGGTCACCTCGATCGTGGGGAAATCGACCGGCGGCAAGGCCGAGATCGGCAGCAGGAAGTATCCCAACATCCCCATCAGCACCACCCCCGCCATCAACAGCGACGTGGCGACCGGCCGATGGATGAATGGCTCGGAAATATTCACGGCAACCTACGGTCAGGGCTCGGAAGCGCTCGGTTTCACCGTCGGGGCCAGCTTCACCCGCGAACCTGCCTGCAACCGGTATTGGCCGTCAACGACCACCTGGTCACCGGCGCGAAGCCCTTCATCGATCAAGGCTTCTCCCGCTTCGATCTGGGCGACCTTCACCGGCTGGACCGCGACGGTCTGGTCCTCCGTGTTGATCACAAAGGCGTACGATCCTTCCGGCCCGCGTTGCACCACGGAGGCGGGAACCACGATGCCGCCCTTGCGCGTCGTCAGCAACAGCCGGGCGTTCACAAATTGGCCCGGCCATAACCGCAGGTCGTCGTTGGCAAAGGTCGCTTTGAGGCGAATGGTGCCGGTCGTCGTATCGATTTGGTTGTCGATCACGGCCAGTTTCCCTTCCCCCAACACGATGCGGTTGTCGCGGTCCACGGCCAGAATGGTGATGCCGCCTGCGGTCTGCTGCTGTTGAATCGCCCCCAGGGTCTGCTCGGGCAGCGTAAACACCACGGAAATGGGGCGCAGTTGGGCGATCACCACCAATCCGTTCGGATCGGTGGCGTGGACGATATTTCCCGCGTCAACAATTCGGATGCCCGTGCGGCCATTAAGGGGAGAGACGATCGTCGTGTAGCCAAGCTGCACCTTGGCGAGATCAATGGCCGCTTGATCGGCTTTGACGCTTGCCCCGAATTGGTCAACGAGAGTTTTCTGGGTATCGTACACCTGCTGTGCGACGATGTTGGAGGCCAGTTGTTCGGCGTCTCGTTTCAAATCCAGACGCGAGTTGGACAATTGCGCCTCGTCCTGGGCCTTCTTCGCTTCGACCTGCTCGAGCTGCGCTTGGAAGGACTGCGGATCGATCTGAGCGAGCGAATCTCCTGCACGCACGTCCTGTCCCTCGACGAACGCGACTTTCTGCAACCGGCCATCGACTTGGACGTGGACGGTCACGGTATTGAACGCCTGGACAGTGCCGAGTCCGTCGAGATAGATCGGCACGTCTTTTTGGATTACCGTGCCTCCCACCACGGGCACCGGGGGCAACCCGGTCCGCACAGTCGCAGCGTCCGCTTTACCGGCGGCCCCGTGGCGTTTTTGAACCACCCACACGGTGCCGATTACCAGCACGAGGCAGAGTGCGCCAAGGCGCTTCCATCTCCAACCACCAGCCTTTGGCGCTTTCGCCTCGGGATGGATGGAGGAGCTTGCGGTTTGTGCCTCGTCGTACTCCACGGTTTGTTGTCTGCCCTTGAATGGATCGTTCTTCATCATCTTGCGCCACTCCCTCCACAATGTGTTACACGCCACCCTGCGGAGCGAATCCTTCCCCTCGAGGCCCTGTCGGACAGCGGTTTCATCGGCTCACCTCGAACACAACGCCCGGGATAAGGGATCGCTCCCAAAAACCGGCTGCAGCATCCGCATCGTTCGGTAAATCATTTTCCGCTGACCGCCATCCAGGGTGTCAAGTTGAAGCTCCAACTCGGCCTGGGTGGCTTTGTGGGCGGCCTTGACTGCCTTTTCACCACGGGCCGTGACCGACAACGAAACGCCGCGACGATCGTCCTGCCGGGGCTGTCGCACCAGCAAACCGCGGTTCACCAGATTGTCCGCCATTCGCGACACCGACGGCAGGGAAATGCCGACGTGGTCGGCCACGGCCGAGAGCGAAGACCCTCGGTAGCGGCTGAGAAACAGCAGGACACGGAACTGGGGCACGGACAACCCGGCGATCCGGTGGCGTCGCATTTGCAGTCGAATGAACCGCACGATCAACGGTACGGTTTCAAGGACTTCGTGAGCGCAGCGATCAGCCGTGGGATGCATATTAGTTGCTATTGGTAATCATTATCCATACTAACTATGGTGCCGTCTTTGTCAAGCCGCAGCCACCAGCGAGAATTCTCATCCAACGGGCCACGTACCCGCCACCCGCGACGCCAATTGCTCAAGCCAATACGCCGGATCCGCTTTTGCCTGCTTGACGCTGGTCAAATCTGTCAGGGCGTGCGTTCGCGTGAAGAGCTTTCGTTTCCTGGCGCTCGCCCTGAGAACACCCGCCAGCGCAACGCAGGGGATACCCTGCTCCCGACAGCGCGCCGCGATTTGGCCGACCCCCTTGCCCATGAATGTGGAACCATCGATCGCTCCTTCCCCAACGATAACGAGATCCGCCAAGCGCAGATGCTCCCCGAGCCTCGCCTGCCGGGCAAATAGATCGAATCCCGGTTTCAACTCCGCGCCCAGAAATGCCAGCAGGCCAAACCCCAATCCACCCGCTGCCCCCGCACCCGGTACGCGGGCCATATCGCGTCCGAACTCTTTCTTCACCACCAGCGCCAGTCGGTGAAGACAACCTTCGGCACGTGTGAAATCCTGTGAACGCATGCCCTTCTGCGGCCCGTAAACGCGCGTGGCGCCGCGCGGACCCAGCAACGGATTCTGCACGTCCACCGCGACCAACAACTGACTGGAGAAGCGATGGGAGGACGGGACCCGGATCTTCGCGAGCCTGTCCAAACCCGTCCATTGTTCGATCAAGCTGCCATCGCGATCCAGAAACTCCCAGCCGAGCGAGCGCGCCAAACCGAACCCGGCGTCGTTGGTGGCGCTCCCTCCAATGCCCACCAGACAGCGCTTCGCGCCTTTGGATGCCGCCGTCCGCAGGACCGCACCCAAGCCGAAAGTGTCCAGCTCGAATGGATGGAATCTTCCCGGCGGCAACATCGCCAGTCCGATGGTTGTTGCGGATTCAATAATGGCGGTTTTCTTTTCTGGCTCCCACCACCACCTGGCCGTGCACGGACGATGGGCTGCGTCGACCGTTTTCAGGCGCCGAACTTTGGCGTGCAACAAACGGCTGATGACCTCCCCGAACCCATCGCCTCCATCGGTCATCGGCAGCAATTCCAGTGCATCCTCCGGCCGCCCCTTGCGCCACCCCCTCGCAATGGCCCGCGCCGCCGCCTCGGCCGGAAGCGTGCCTTTGAACTTGTCGGGAATAATCAGAATCTTCAGCGGCATGAATTCAGTCCAAAGTCCAGAATCCAAGCTCCAAAGTCAACTGCAGACGGAATGGGAGTGATTCGCGTCCATTTGCGTTCATTCGCGGTCAAAGGGAATTCAAGGCACGATCCACGGAATGACATACGCATAGATCGTCGTGACCACGCCGATCAAACTGACGAGCAGAACACTGTGCCAGAAGGTAAACCGGAAGAGTTGCGATTCTTCCGCCGATTTCATTCCGGTGGCGGCAGCGGCGACGGCTATGCTTTGAACGCTGATCATTTTTCCCATCACACCACCGGTGGAATTGGCAGCGGCGGTAAGGACCGGGTTCAAGCCGAGCTGTTTGGCAGCCGTTGTTTGCAGGTTGCCAAAGAGAGCATTGCTGGACGCATCCGAGCCGGTCAGGAACACGCCCATCCACCCGAGCAGCGGACTGAAGAACGGGAACAGGATGCCCGTCGACGCGAACGCGAGTCCGAGCGTGGCGGTCGCGCCGGAGTAATTCATCAGGAATGCCAGCCCCAGAACCGAAGCGATGGTCACCAATGGCAGGAACATCTGTCTGAGCGTGCCCAGGAATACGCGAACGAAACGCCGTGGCGACAGACCGGCGAACAGCGCCGCAAGCACGCTGGCGATCAGGCAGGCCGTGCCGGGACTCGCAAGCCAATCGAGACTGTACTTGGCCTCGTAGGGCGACGCCGTGGGCACTACCGGCGGGATTCGCATTATCAGTCTATGGAGAGCCGGCCATTCGATGGAAATGCTGGTCTTGAGAAGCACCTCCTTGAAAGCCGGCATGCCCCAACACAGGACACAGCCAGCCAAAAGCATGTAAGGCAACCAGGCCCGAAAGATCTCGGAGATGCTGTAAGTGGTCTCGCAAATCTCCGGTGGCACAGGCGTCTCTGCCTGTATGGGAGGATTTGGACAGGCACGGAGGCCTATCCCACCATGCGTCTCGCCGGCAGAGAGGCATTCTTTCGGCTGCCACACCTGGAACAACAGGACCAGGCTGGCGATGGCCGTGAGGGCCGCCAGGATATCGGCCAACTCCGGTCCGATGAGGTTTGAAACAGTCACCTGCACGACAGCGAACGACACGCCGCAGGTCAGGGCGGCCGGCAACACGCCGCGCAGCCCTTTCCGTCCCGCCACGAGCACGACCATATAGGCGGGCACGCAGAGAGAAAGAGGCGCGCTGATTCGGCCGGCGGTTGCGCTGAGGCTGGCGAGCGGCAGTTCGGTCGCTTTGGCAAGTGTGAGGATGGGCAGGCCGATTGCCCCGAATGCGACGGGAGCGGTGTTCGCCAGCAGACAGATTCCGGCGGCCTTGAGCCGGTCGAACCCCATGCCCGCGAGCATGGCGGCCCCAACAGCCACGGGAACGCCGGAACCGGCGGCTCCTTCGATGAACGCGCCGAACGCGAACGCAATCAGCAACGCCTGCAACCGGCAGTCGCTGGTCAGCATCGCCAGCGAATTCTTGATCACCTCAAACTGTCCCGTCTCCAGCGTGACCCGATAGAGGAGAATGGCATTGAACGTGATCCAACCGATCGGGAGCAGACCGAACGCCATGCCAAACGTCACGGCTGAGAAAATCCGTATCGCTGGCATCCGATATACCAGCCAGACCATCAGGGTCGCCGTGATCAGGCTGGCGATAGCCGCTATCCACGCCGGTTTTCGCCTGATCGCCAACAGGAACAAGAGCATGAACATCGGCAGCGAGGCAACCAAAGCCGACCCCCCGATGCTGTGCGCCACCGGCGTATAATCCTGTTGCCACATGCGGTTTCTATCGCTCCGGGGTCAGCAACCGCAGCGCTTCGGACTCGATGCGTTCAACACAGATGCCGTACTTGCGCAGCAGGGCGTCGTAGGCGCCCGATTCCGTAAACTTGTCTTCGATCCCGATCATTCCCATCCTGGCGGGAGCGCGTTGCGACAAGACTTCGGCGATAGCGCTTCCCAAGCCGCCGTGGATGGTATGCTCTTCGACAGTCAATACCCTGCCGGTCTTGCGTGCTGACAGGACCAGAGACTCGGCGTCGATCGGTTTGATGGTTGATACTTCCAGCAGATCCACTGAGACGCCGCGTTGGGCCAGCCGGTCGGCGGCTTCGATGGCCATGCTCGTCGGAACACCGCAGACGGCGATTGTGAGATCATTGCCGTCATTGAGTTTGCGGATTTTTCCAATTTCGAGCGGAGATTCACCTGCGAAAAGCACCGGCGTGGGATTCCGACAAATCCGGATGTAAGTGGGGCCATCGTGGCGCAAGGCGGCGGTGAGCGCCTGAAGCAATTCGATCCCATCGGCCGGAACGACAACGGTCAGGTTTGGCATCGCCCGCATGATCGCAATGTCGAGGATCGATTGATGGCTGGCGCCGTCATAGGAATCCGACAGCCCCGCATAGTGGCCCGCCAGGATGACCGGTAGTTTGTTGTAGCAAACAATGTTGCGCACCTGATCGGCACCCTTCAGGGTCAGGAACAGGGCAAACGTGCTGACGACCGGCCGCAAGCCGCAGGTCGCCATTCCCGCCGCGATATCCACCATGTTCGCTTCCGCAACGCCGACGTTGAAGAACCGGTTCGGGTGACGTTTTCCAAATGCCGCCGTGCGCGTGCTCGTGGACACGTCGGCATCAAGAACAACCATCGCGGGGAAATCCGGCGCCAGCGCGAGCAACGCCTCGCCGAACGCGTCCCGCATCGCCACGGTTGGAGCACTCATGACAGCGTCTCCAAAGTTTGCAGCAGTTCCTGTCTTGCTTTGGCGTAGGTTTCGTCATCGATCGGAGCGCCGTGCCAGTGGGCGTTGTCCTCCATGAACGACACGCCCCGGCCCTTGTGCGTCCTGTAGATCACGGCCACCGGCCACTGGCGCTGGTTCCTGACCCAGTCGAACGACTCCAGCACTGCAACTGCGTTGTGGCCATCGTACACGACGGGGGCAACGTTCCAATTGAACGCGCGGAGTTTCTCCGGCAACGGGTCCATGGGCATGATTTGATCGCTGGGGCCATCGAGTTGGACCTTGTTGTAGTCGATTAGCGCCACCAGCCGTTCCGTTTTGAATTTCGCAGCGGCCATGATCGCTTCCCAGGTCTGGCCTTCGTTCAGGTCGCCGTCGCCCAGCAGCACGTACGTCCAGTAGTTCTTGCCGAGCAGCCGTGCCGCGAGCGCCATCCCCAGAGCCACCGAGGCTCCATGTCCCAACGCTCCGGTGGACATCTCGACTCCGGGAGTCTTCAGCATGCATGGATGCCCTTGGAGCCGGCTGTCGATCTGCCGAAAGCTTTTTAACTCCTCGATGGGGAAATAGCCTCGGTGAGCCAGCACGGTGTAGAGCATGCAGGAGGCGTGGCCTTTGCTGACCACGAGCCGATCGCGATCCGGCCACTTTGGCTCTTCCGGGCGGATGTTCATCACGTCGAAATAGAGCGCCACGAACAACTCGGCTGCCGACGCGGCACCGCCCCAGTGACCGGTGCCCTTCTCATGCAGGATGTCGAGTACCGTGATCCGGAATTCTTGCGCCAGACGCTGGAGCATCGCGGCTTTCTTTTTCCGATCCTTTTCCTGAAGCACGCCTGACAAAACCGACTCCCCTGTAGCCGCACCCTTTACGGGTGCGCCTTTCCGCGCAGGTCCGATTTGGACTCGCGACTCCTGTCGGAGCTAAAGCCTGCGGCTACAGTCTTGTTAATCGCACCAAGGTCCGAATAGAGATCAAAATGTGGTCCAGTCTGCACTTTGCACCGGCTTCAATTGACCACGTTGATCGGTTTGCCCGTCAAAAAGGCTGCCACGTTTTCGGCGGTGATCTGCATCAAACGCCGGCGCGCGGCGAGCGCAGCCCAGGCGATGTGCGGCGTGATGGTGATGTTGGGAGCTTTCAACAGCGGGTTATCCGCGGGAATCGGCTCGGTCGAGATGACGTCCAGCGCCGCGCCGGCAAGTTTTCCTTGTCGGAGCGCTTCGGCGAGGTCGGCGTCTTTCACGAGCGGGCCGCGTGAAGTATTGATGAGGTAGGCTGCGGGTTTCATGCGCTCCAACAGCGCCTTGTTCACCATGCCGGTGTTCTCCGGAGTGAGGTTGCAGTGCAACGTCACCACGTCGGATTCGGCAAACAATTCCGGCACTTCGCGCCAGGCGAACGGATACGACGGCGGATTGGTCTGCAGTGGATCGTTTGCCAGAACTTTCATTTTGAAGGCCGCTGCGATCTCGCCGACGCGTCGGCCGATCCGCCCGAACCCGACGATACCGATGGTGCGGCCAGCCATTTCGGTCAATGGCGTTCTCCAGAAACACCATTCGCTCTTCGACCATTCGCCTTGTTTGACCAGGTCACTATGGAACTGCGGCTGGCGATAGAAATTCAGCAACAGGGCGAACACGTACTCAGCCACGGCATCGGTCCCGTAAATCGGCACATTGGAAACGGCGATGCCGCGCGCTCTGGCGGCCTTCACGTCCACAATATTGTAGCCGGTGGCCAGCACGCTGATAAACTTCAGCTTGGGCAGCTTGGCCAGCGTGTCGGCGGAGAGCGGCGTCTTGTTGGTGAGGAGGATGTCGGCGTCCTTCGCGCGTTCGACGATAAGTTCGCCCGGCGTGCGATCGTGACAGACGAACGTGCCAAGCTTCGAGACTTCCTCCCAGGAATTATCGCCGGGATTGAGGGTGTAACCGTCAAGGACTGTGATTTTCATGGTGGTGGTTGGGCTTGGCAATGAGAGACTGGAATCTTAAATGACTAAGAGCCTCCCACAAAACTGTAGCCGCAGGCTTCAGCTCCGACAGGAGTCGCGAGTCCAAATCGGACCTGCGCGGGGAAGACGCACCCATAAGCCGAGTCGGACGAGACGCCGCAGTCGTCCGCGACAACGGTGCGACTACGGGACATGCGGTTTTCCATTGTTTGGTTAGACCACAAGCTTTGCCCACGCTTCGAGCAGTTTGCGTTTGGCGGCGGCGATCATGATGGTGGAATCCTCGTCGCCGACGGGTTTGATTTCGAAGGACACGGCGCCGCGCCGAGTGCCGTCAGTCCGCAGGTAACCAACGGCAAAAAGTTCGCGCAGGAAGGCGACGATCTCGGGCACATCGTTGGCGCTGCCGGGGTAACCGAATCGCGGATGCTGATCGCCCCAGGCGGGATCTTTTCGATCCTTGAAGTAGGCGTTGCCGATGTGAATATGAGCGATATGGTCGCGCACGGGTTGCAGGGCTTGAGCGGGCGATTCGCCCAGAAGCGGGATATGGCTCAAATCGACCATGAGACCGAAATTCTTACAAGAACGTTTGACGCGCACAGCGATTTCGCGGGCCGTATCGGCCGGGCCGATCAGGCACTTCTTGTCGATGTCGCGGTCGAACACTTCCAGCACGATGTTGCAGCCGAGTTTCGCGGCGTGACGGCAAAGTTCTACCAGCGAATTCTCAAGGCGGTCCATCGCAGCGGGCCGTTCGGCCGGAGCGACGTCGGATCCGCTGAGAAGCCCGACATCCCGGATGCCCATCTCGGCGGCTTCCTCGATGGCGCGCTTGATTTCTTCGATCGCGCGCTGGCGGGCCGCTTCGTCGGCGCTGTTCAGATCGAACTTTTGCGTGAGCAACCGGGGTTGGCCCCCGTGCTTGGCTTCGACGCCGGCGCTGGCCAGCATTGCCTTTAGCTTTGCGCGCGTTGCCGGGTCTTTGATCCAGGAAATCTCGATCACTTCGAAGAAATCGTCTGTTAGAATCTGGTGGCAGGTGTCGAGGATCGGGCCTTCGCCCTTGATCGTGGACGGAAAAGCCATGAAGTGGACGATGCCCGGCCTTAGGACGTGATGGAGTGGAATATTCATCGGTTGATTTAGATTATCAGAAACGACCGCAACGGGGCAAGCACGCGCCGAAGCACTGGCGGCAAAGGATTTTGGTGGGCCCGCCAGGACTCGAACCTGGGACCAAGGGATGATGAGTCTGGAAAATCGCTTCCGGGTTAACCGTTAAATTCCGTGGAAATCTGCGGATTTCAATGGCTTGCGTCAATCGCATTCCGGCAACAACCGGCAGCAAAATGCCTTAAAAATACCCCGCGCTGCCACGGAAATGCCACGGGGTTGGGATCAAGCAGCAGTCCTGTGGGGCGGGACTGGGCGGACATTGTCTATTTTTATAATTGCTCTTACGGCTGCATGGCATATTGTCAACCCAGCTAGCAGATAGAAGCCACTCCCAGTGAGATTGGTAGATTATCAGGCGAGCATGTTTGCTCGGTGACAATCTGAAACTCGAACCCGTCGGGAACTTCCACTGAGACCTTTTACCGCAGCAGAAAGAGATCATGGCAACGAAGCTATATATCGGCAACCTGTCACCTAACACGACGGAAGTCCAAATTCTCGACCTGTTCAAGCAATCGGGCAACGTGGTCAGTTGCCAACTCATCATGGACAAGATCACCAGCAAATCCAAAGGATTTGCCTTCGTGGAGATGGGCTCGCAAGCAGAAGCCGCCAAAGCGATAGCTGATCGCAATGGCAAGGAACTGGATGGTCGGGCACTGAAAGTCAACGAAGCCAAGCCCCGTGAAGACCGCCCGATGAAACAATAGCCGCCATTTCATCCCCACGGGGAACAGGCGGCGAGATGCGGCGGGCGAAATCGCGGCGGCAGACTTTGAACAGGTTCTCCGACTGCTGTGTCTCAAATTCAGTTTCTTGGTCTTTGAGATGCGGCGGGCGGGTTAGAGGAACAAGGGTTCCTGTGGTCGAGCCCACAAACCATCAACCCCGTCGGACCGGAGGCCAAAGAGTAGAAAGCTGAGGGCGGCGCATTCAACCGAGTGCGCCGCTTTCATTTGAAGTCAGAAACCGCCAGTCGGATTGCGGCGGGGAAACAAGTGGAGAGTCGAGGCTGAACTGCAACTGCTCAACAACCGCAACTTCAACTCGCCCTCGACTCTTCAATGCAATGTAAGTCTTGCTGTGGGGAACGGCGACGATGACGCGCTGAACGACTCGTCGCGTTCTTTTGTGCCGGTTGACGACGGCTGATATCCGCTCGCCCCAATAAGCGATCCCAGGAAATACTCCATCCGGTCTTACGAAACACTAGGGACCGTGGCCGGCCAGACGCGAGCGGACGAAATCAATATGGCCGCGCAGTCCGTAGAATTGATCGGCAAACGACGCCGGGACTTTCATTTTCTTGACGGCAGCTTCGATCGCATCCAACCGGACGAGTACTTCGGCGCGGTTGCCGGGAATTGGATTGGCCGCCAATTCGCCCTCCAAGGCCAGCAGGGCCCGGTACCACCGGTAGAGGCGCAGCCGGACTTGCCAGCGATACAGGGCCGGAATGCTCCGGAGGCTCGGAATCAAGACCATCACCATGGGCACGAAGACGAAAAGAATCCGGTTCGCCTGGCTGGCCAGCCAAAACGGCAGATACCGGTAGAGGAAGCTTTTGCCGGATTTGTAATACCGGCTGGCATCGGGACTGATGCGAAAATCGTGTTCCAAGGGCGCCGGGAATTCCCCGCGGCTCTGGAACAACGTCGCGCGACCGTGGACTTCGCGCGCGGCCTCCAGCAGCAGGTCCGACAACGCGGGATGCAGGTTGGCGCGCGCCACGAGTTCCACCGTCGGGCCGATCAGGTAAACATCGTGCGCCGGGATGTTCTTGCCGAAATCAATTGTACCTTGGGGAAGTTCCAGCTTGTTCAAGAAGTGGATGCGGCGGGTATAGCCATCGGCTTGCGCAAAACTTATCAACTCCAGACCGGGGGTTACCATGAGCTTGCGCATGGTCGCCGCCGCCGTCGAATCGGCCATCAAGAACGCGGCGTCCACCCGGCCCTCCATTAGCTCCCGGGCGGCGTCTTCGCCGTCGGACTCCAACAGCGTCGTCGCGCCCCCGGGCTCGATCGCATTGGCGGCCAGCAGCGCTAGGGACAACGACCGTGTGCCGCTGCCGACCGGGCCGATGGCCAGCCGTTTGCCATTCAGTTGGGACAGCAGTTCGACCGGCGTGGCGCTGCGATAGAACACCAGGAGCGGCTCGTAGCCAATGCTGCCGAGTGAAACCAACCCGTCCGTGTTGATTCCATTCGTCAAACCGCTCTGGACGAAGCCGATGTCGACGCGCCCGGAGCGATCACCGAGACGCTTGAGATTGTCGAGCGCGCCCTCGGAGGGAAGAATCTTCAGTTTCACGCGACTGCGGGCCAGAATCTCGCGGTACCGCTCGGCGGCCGTCTGGAAGACACTACCCGCAGGACCGCTGGTGATGATGATGGTGGACGGCGGCGCGGAGTGGAAGAACCAGAAAAGCGCAAACAGCATGGCCCCGGTAACCAGCAGGATGGCACCGATGGCCACCGAGCGACCCAATCCGAATGTCTCCGTGAATAGTACGACCGATCGATTCAGACGGCGTGATGGTTTCATACGCGAGGAACTACTACTGGATTCGGGCAGAGAACTCCAGCCGAAGAGACACTCACATGACTCGAATCTCCGTAACGGGTCTTCGTTGACGGTGCCGGTGATGGAGGCCAGCCTTCGCTTCCAAGGCATGGGATATTGCTCGCCGCGATGCTAGCCGAGGAAATTCAGCAAGAACGAGTTTTTTGATCACACGGGACGAAGTGGGGCCTGCTTCACCAAGGGTCCATTCAGTGAGGGTGACAGCCGAAGGCCTGAGGCTTGGATTCAGCAACATCCTTGGAGTGGAGTTCGAAGGTTACAAACATTCCGCCGCCGATCGCATGCTTGGTCAGAAACTGGTGCGGGAGAAATATACGACCGATGTATGGAATCGCCGCTAAGGCCGCGCGCTGGCGATTCTTCGTCGGGCGTGGCTGCTGCGTCAGTGCGCCGCCGCCGCATTGACCGGGGGCGCCACTTTCCTGAAGAGGAACACCGCTGGCACGCAGAGCAGGCTGATCAAGGCGATCCAACGAAAGTTGTCCACAAACGCCCAGACGTTCGCCTGCTGGACCAGTGTGTTGTAGAGCAGGGCTTGCGCTTGGTGGGTGGCGAGATGCGAGCCGACCTGCGGGGCGAGCGCCTGGTGAAGCTGTCCGAGTTCGAGTTGAAACACGGGACGGTACGGCGTGAGATGGCCGACCATCATCGCCTGGTGGACCTGGGCGCCGCGCGCGATCAACGTGGTCACGGCCGAGATGCCGATGCTGCCGCCGAGATTGCGCATCAGGTTGAAGATGCCGCTGGCGTTGCCCATCTCTTCGTTGCGCAACGTGCCCATCGTGACGGTGGTCAGCGGGACGAAGATGAAACTGACAGCGATGCCATTGAGGACATTGGGCCAGATCACACTGCTCATGCCGATGCTGAGGTTGATATTGCCGAACTGAAAAGAGGAATAGGCCAGCAGCAGAAACCCGCCCGCCATGAGCGCCCGGTTGTCCACCAGCTTGGTGATCCGGCCGATGACGATCATGGCGCAGATCGATCCCAAGCCGCGCGGACTGAGGGCATAACCGGCGAGCAACGCCGAATATCCCATCAGCGTCTGCAGGAACAGCGGTAACTGCGCGATCGTGCTGTACAAAATGCCGCCGATAATGGCCATGAGGGCGATGCCGACGGCAAAGTTGCGGTTCTTCAAGATGCGCAGGTCCACAATCGGATGGCCCGTGCGCAGCTCACGGATGATGAATCCGATCATGCACAGCACCGATACCGCCGCCGCCCAACGAATCCACTCCGCCGAGAACCAGTCGTCCTCCTGTCCCTTGTCGAGAATGACCTGCAACGTTGCCAGCCACACCGCCATCAAGCCAAACCCGATGTAATCGATATTGGCGCGCACGCGTTCCCTGGCGCTCTTGATGTATTGCGGGTCGTGGACGAACGTCTGCACCATCAGGATGGCCAGCAAGCCGATGGGCAGGTTGATGTAGAAAATCCAGCGCCAAGAGTAACTGTCCGTAAGCCACCCACCGAGCGTCGGTCCGATCGTCGGCGCCACGACGATGCCCATTCCGAACGCGGCCATGGCCACACCGCGTTCGGCGGGGGCGAAACTCTCCAGGAGGATCGCCTGCGACAGCGGCTGCAATGCGCCGCCGCCGGCACCCTGCAGCGCGCGGGCAACGATCAACCAGCCCAGCGTCGGCGCCACGCCGGCCAGCGCTGAAGCGGCGGTAAAAATGGCGATGCAGGCGATCAACAACCGTTTGCGCCCAAAGTAATTGCTGAGCCAGCCACTGGCAGGCAGAATGATGGCGTTGGATACGAGGTAACTGGTCAACACCCAGGTGGATTCGTCAGTGGTCGCCGAAAGGTTGCCCGCAATATGCGGCAGCGACACGTTGGCGACGGAAGTGTCCAGCACCTCCATGAACGTCGCCAGCATCACCGAGATGGCAATCAGCCACGGATTATGGCGCGGATGCCACGGCTCTTGTAGTCCGGGGTTTTCCTGTGCTGCGCTCATTTACTGCGGCCGCGGAAACGATGAATGATGATACCGGCAACGACCAGACCCACCACTACCATCACCCCGAGGAAAACAACCGACACGGTGTGCGCGTGCAGGCTTTCCACTTCCACCATGGGCACCACCGACATTCCGGGCCCGAGCAGATGACTGCCGTCAGGCTGCGAATCGAATACGATCTTGACGGGCACGCGCTGGACGACCTTCACGTAATTGCCCACCGCGTTTTCCGGCGGCAGCAAACTGAACCGCGCACCGCTGCCCCCTTGGATGCTGTCCACATGACCGCGGTAGCGCGCGCTGGGATAAGCGTCCACGTGGATCTCGGCGGGCTGCCCGGGCCGCATGTGAGTCAGTTGCGACTCCTTGAAGTTCGCCACGACCCAGACGTCGCGCGGCACCAACGCCAGCAGGATCTGGCCCGCTTGAACGTAGCCTCCTCGTTCCACCGACCTTTCCGTCACGCGTCCATCCCGCGGCGCGAAGATCTTCGTGTAGGAAAGCTGTAGATCTGCCAGCCGGGTGGCCGCCTGCGCCTGCTCGACCGCTGTTGCTGCGAAATCGATCTGGGCCTGATCGTGCGCCAGTTGTTGCTGCGCCTCGGCGACCAGCGCTTCATCGGACGCCGTCTTGTGGCGGGCGGCTTCCAGATCGGCATTCGCCGAGCGCGCCGCCGCCTGTGCGGCGTCGAAATCCTGCTGCGCAATGGCGCCGGTCTGGAGAAGTTCGCGGGCGCGCTTCCAATCGGCATCGGCGCGGACGGCTTGCGCCTCGGCAGCCGCGACCCGGGCCGCGGATTGCGCGGCGTTGGCTTCGACGGAGGTGAGCTGCGAGCGGGATTTTTCGAGATTGATCTGGGCGACCTTGTGCTGCGCGGTCGCGCCATCCAGCGCCGCCCGGGCCTGAGCAAGCCGCGCTTCATAATCGCGCGAGTCAATCTCCACGAGCAGATCGCCCTCTTTGACGTCCTGATTATCGTTGACGGGCACCGCTACGACCTGTCCCGCCACCTTCGGGCTGATCGGCGTGACGTGCGCCTCGATGAACGCGTCATCCGTCGATTCGCTCGATAGAGCGTACGCCACGTATCGAATCCCGAAAATCAGAATGACGGCCGCCGCGATACCGCCTACCCACCACAACGCCATTCGTGTTGACCGGTTCTTGACCATGAAATTCACATTGTCTTGATTGACCCGGCCGTTTATATTCCATGCTTGAAAGTAAGTAAACACTTACCCGAGCCCAAGGCAATCGGCGGAGCATGTCAACCCGGCGAACCGACAAAGGAACCGAAACACGCGCGCGGATCCTGCGCGCCGCCAGACGGCTCTTCGCCGCGAACGGATTCAATGGCACCACGACCCGCCAGATCGCCGATGCCGCCCGCGTCAACGAGGCTTTGATCTTCCGCCATTTCCCGACCAAGCGGCGCCTCTACGGGGCCATCATTCAGAAGAAGATCGACGAAGAACTGGCGACCCGGCCCCCGGTAACCGATGCGGGAGCGGCTGCCGACGACCGCGCAGTGTTTCGCGCCATCGCCTTGCGCCTGTTCGACAGCTTTGAGAATGACCCGGCCTTTGTCCGTCTGCTGTACTTCAGCGCATTGGAGGGGCATGCACTCGCCGATATGTTTTTCGACAGCTACGTGCACCGGCTGAACGCCTGGGCCCGTGATTATGTCCGCCGGCGCGCTGCACAGGGCGAATTCAAAAACCTCGATCCGTTTCTGGTCGCCCGCGCCTTCCTTGGGATGGTCGCTCACTATATTCTCCTCCAGGAGCTCTTCACGTTGAAGCGACAGAAGAGATTTCGGAAGGACACGGTAGTGGATGCCTTCGTCGAGATCTTTCTCCGCGGCATCAAGCGGTAGCGCGTCCAAATCTCCGTCGTTCGGGTGATGCCCCAAGGCCGTTCCGCAGGAGAATGTTGCCAACTGTTTGGTCGCTGATGCGGTGGGAGACAGAAGTCAGAACTGACTGAACCAAAGCCGATTGGATTGGTGGGCCCGCCAGGACTCGAACCTGGGACCAAGGGATTATGAGTCCCCTGCTCTAACCAACTGAGCTACGGGCCCATGACGCAGATAGAATAGGCCGATGGGGTCGGGTTGGAAAGCCGGAAAGAACGCGCGGAGGAAAACCGGAATCCCTGCAATCCAGTTCGCGGCGATCACGATCCTAATGAGATTTGTAGGGCAAGCGCTCCCGCTTGCCGTCGTTACGGGATCGGCAACCGGAGCGGTTGCCCTACAATCGATTGAAAACCTGAAAAACGTCAGACCTGTTGGGGCTGGAGGAAACCTTCGATCTGGCGTTGCCGGGTCGGGTGACGCATCTTGCGCAACGCTTTCGCCTCGATCTGCCGGATACGCTCGCGGGTCACGCGGAACTGGCGGCCCACCTCTTCGAGCGTTCGACAATAACCATCACCCAGTCCGAATCGCAGTTGCAGCACCTTGCGTTCGCGTTCGGTCAGCGTGTCCAACACGTCGTTGAGTTTTTCTTTGAGGAGGGAGTAGGAAGCCATCTCGGACGGGTTTTCCGCCGATTTATCTTCGATCAGATCGCCAAAATTCGTGTCTTCGCTGTCCCCGATGGGCGACTGCAGCGAGATTGGCTGCTGCGCCATCTTCAATACGGCACGGACCCGGTCGACGGGCAACTGCATTTCCTCGGCTACTTCCTCGGGAGTCGGCTCGCGGCCGAATTCCTGGACCAGCTGCTTCTGCACCCGCATCAGTTTGTTGATCGTCTCGATCATGTGAACCGGGATGCGGATCGTGCGCGCCTGATCGGCAATCGATCGCGTGATGGCCTGGCGGATCCACCAGGTGGCATAGGTGGAAAACTTGTAGCCGCGCTGGTATTCGAATTTCTCGACGGCCTTCATCAGGCCCATGTTGCCTTCCTGAATGAGGTCGAGGAAGGACAGGCCGCGGTTGGTGTATTTCTTGGCAATGGAGATGACGAGCCGCAGGTTGGCTTCGACCATTTCCGCCTTGGCTTGCACCGCCTTCTTCATCCATGACTTGAGTTCGTCGTGCGCCTTGATGAACTCCTCGGTGCTCATGCGCGCCGTCAGTTCGAGCCGCTTGAGTTTGCGCTCCTGGTTGCGCGTCTCGGCCTCGACGCCGGCCGATTGGCGCAGCCCTTCGAGTTTTTCGAGTTCCCAGAGCGTTTCGTCGAATTTTTCGCGCACTTCATTGGCGCGCTCCACAAATTCTTCGAGGACTTTTTGTTTGAAATAGAATTTATCGAACAACCTCTGGAGCGCAGTGTCCGCCTTCTTGAAGTCGCGTCGAAGTTTTTCGAGTTCGCGCTTGTTCAGGCCCGAGCGCGTGCATTTCTCATATCTTGCATCGGCCGTCTCATCGGCCTTGGTCACCAGATTGCAGAGCTTGGGCAGCACGCCCATGTACTGTTCGCGGCTGTCGATCTTTTTGTCGATGATGACGCGATCGAACCGCTCCTTGCCGTGCAGCAGGCGTTTGGCGAGGGAAAGATGTTCCTTGGCGGTAAAACCGAAGTTGTTGATGATCTGTTTGACATGGTTCTCGGCGGTCTCGATCCGCTTCGAGATCTCGACTTCCTGTTCGCGCGTCAACAACGGGACCTGGCCCATCTGTTTCAGGTACATCCGCACGGGGTCGTCGAGGATGTCGAGTCGCGAGTCGACCTTCTGGGTTTCCTTTTCTTCTTCGGCCTCGCGCTTGAACCGGTCCACTTCGGAAGCGTCGATGATCTCGATATCCATTCCACGGAGCATGATGAGGATGGAATCCAAGTCTTCCGCGGACAGGATGTTTTCCGGCAGGATATCGTTGACGTCCCCGTACGTCAGATAGCCCTGCTCCTTGGCCAGCTTGATCAATTCCTTGATCTTGAAATTCTTCTCTTCACGATCCAGTTGCGGCCGGACTTTCTCGTGCGTTTTCTTCTGATGATTGTTTTTTGACATGGAACGCGCTTTTATCACTTTGGAAGCAGTTTGGTTCTATCCATCGAGAGCTGGGCAATATGATCCAGTCTCTTTCGCAAGTCAAGTACCTGTTGCTGAAGTGATACCATTGTTTTCTGGGGCAAATCGGGGCGCGAAAGATGCTCACGAAGCTCGCGCAATTCACCTTCCACCCAGCGTCGCTCCAACGTGCCCAGACAATCAACCGTCGCCTGCCTTGCGTCCGCTTTCAGCGCCGGGGTCAACATCAGCTCCGACAACAGGCGCTTCGCCTCTTCGTCCGCGCCTTGATTCAGAAATGTCTCCGGACCCCGCCAATGATGGCCGGCCTGCAGATCCATGATCTGGGCGATGAGCCGGGCCGAAATGCCATGCGCCAACCAGGCGCGATCCAGCCGTTCCACCACCACCTCGACGACCCGCTCGTCGGCGAGCATCATCTGCAAAAGCAACTTCTCGGCGGGAACTGTTTCCTGTCGTTCGGCCGGCGCTTCCTGGGTTTCCGCCGTCGATTCCTGTGCTTCGGTGGAACGTCTGGCCATCTTCCGCCCTGCCCCGAGTCGCCGTACTTCCTGCCAAATAATCTCCTCGTGCACACCCAGGCGAACGGAGGTTTGCTGGGCATAACTCGAACGCAAAATCGGACTGGGCGCCCGCACCAACCATTCTGCCAAATGAGCCGCAATCTGAACCTTCCCCCGATCCGATCGCGGATCGTAATCGGCGGACAATTTTTCGAGCAGGTACATAAAAAAACTCGGCGATTTGGAAACCAGGTCCTTCAACTTCTCCGCGCCTTCCGCCTTCACCAGACTGTCGGGATCATGTCCCGATGGCAACACGGCCACGCGAATGGTCAGGCCGGCTTCCCAAAGCGGCTCGGCGCTGCGTACCACGGCATTCTGGCCGGCCGCATCCGCGTCGAACATCAACACGACTTCCTCCGCGTAACGTTTCAAGATCCGGGCGTGTTGTTCGGTCAACGCCGTTCCCTGGGGAGCGACCACGTTGGCGATGCCCGCCTCGTGACAGGAGATCGTGTCCACCTGGCCTTCGCAAACGATGGCAAATTTCTCGTCCAGAATGGCCCGCTTGGCCTTGTCCAGGGCAAACAGAATCCTGCCCTTCTGGAAAATCGGGGTCTCGGGCGAGTTGACGTACTTCGGCTGGTCTTTCACGTCGGTCAGGATCCGGCCGCTGAACCCGACGACCCGGCCCTGCTCGTCGCAAATGGGGAACATCAACCGGCCGCGAAACCGATCGTAAAACCCGTCGCCACGCTCGCGTCGCAACGCCAATCCTGCTGTCTCCAGCAGTTCGGCCGAGAACTTCTTCGATGCCCCCCACTGGATCAGGGCATCCCAGGAATCCGGCGAGTACCCCAACCGCCATCGTTTCACCGTGGCGTCATCGATCTTTCTTTTTTGGAGATAATCCCGGGCCGGCTGCGCGGCCTTGTCCTTCAGCAACGTCTGATGGAAGAACGCCGCCACCTGCTCGTGCAACTTCAGCAACCGGTCTTTCTGGTCACGGCCCGAATCTTCCGATCCACCCCCAGGTCGCTCCAGTTCCAATTGGACGCCTGCGCGCTCGGCCAGCCGGCGCACCGCGGAAGGGAAATCGAGGTTCTCGTACTTCATCACGAACGTGAACGCATCCCCGCCGACGCCGCACCCGAAGCAATGCCAGATCTGTTTCTGGGGGTTCACATTGAAGCTGGGTGTCTTCTCCTTGTGGAACGGGCAGAGAGCGCGAAAATTCGCGCCCGCCCGTTTGAGTGGGAAATACGATCCGATCAATTCAACGATGTCGTTGCTTTGCCGGATCTGCTCCACAACATGATCAGCAATGAAACCCGCCACAGCCACCGCAAACTTTCTCGCAAGTTAGTTTACAGCCCCGCCCTTGTCGACGTCCACCTCTCCGGGCCGCTTCAAATCCTTCATGAACCACAATGTTTCCGGGAAATCCTTCTTCGCCACCGCCTCGATCGCAGGGAACTGTTTCACCACGAACGAACCGAACTGAGATCCGCCCACAATCTGCTCGTGCCAAAACGGGCTGCGCATCATCGCCAGCATCAGGCTCACCCAGGCCATCAAGATCGCCATCCTCAAAACCCCGGCCACAGCGCCGCCCACGTTTTCCAATACGGTGGTGAACCGCAGCTTCTTCATGCGCTTGTGCACCACGAGGCGGATCAGCAACGTGGCCAGGTAAACCGCTACCGCGATGGAAATGAACGCAACCAAGTTGGCCAGTTCCTCGACCCATCCCGTGACTCCTTGAAGCCATTTGCCCACGGGGAGATAATAAGTCAATCCCAGCACCGCCATCAGCACCAAACCGAACAGACGGATGAGTTCCCCCGACAGCCCGGCGCGGATGCCACTCCAGATCCCGTAGACCAGCGCAAGCAATACCACCACATCAAACCAGTTGAACCCCGATGGCGATATCACGCTCCCGCCTCCATGATCGGCCACTAACTTAACAGACCCGACACAAAATTCTACACAAATTTCGGCGGTTGTCCGCTCGTTCTCCTGCTCCTGCTCGTACTCTTTGTCACACTCACGCTCTTGCTCTTGGAGGGCGAGGCTCCTGCCGAGCCGCTTCGTTGCCCGCCCAATCACGGCTCGCCGGGCCTCCTGCGCGCCAAAGCTTCGGCGGCGGCGCGAGGCTCGCCCTCCAGATGAAATGTTGTGGATCGGCCGCTCGTCGCCGGCTCATTCCGTCGGCGGTAGGATCCGCAGGATGTACCGGACGAAATCGCGTTCCCACTGGATGCTCTCGCGTCCGAACCTGCGTTGGAAGCTGGCAATCTCATCCCGGTTGGATTTCAGGTCCTGAAGATAATGGCGGAAATCGCTGCTGCCGAAATCCCGGTTGTCCCGCATCACCAGGTAATACACCAGCGCCCAGCTCATCGGGTAGGTCACCTGCGCGTTGGAGTAGAACGTCGCCCGATCCATTTGCAGCAGATCGGGAATCGCCGGCGCCCGATTGGAAAGGATCAGGTACTTGGCAGCCCGCAGCTTCGATTTGTCGACCAACCCCGTATGGAGTCGGCCGTTGCCGACGTAGCTCGTCTCGAAGTATTGCGCCAGACCCTCATTCAACCACGTCGGCACCTCCAGCCCCATCTCGTACCCAAGAAACTGATGAAATCCTTCGTGCGCCAGCACCTGAAAGAGATTGTCGTGCTCGAACGTGACCAGTTCGTAAAACGTGTTGCCTGCTTCGTCGGTTTTGAGATGACAATATCCGGCCAACCCGCTGTGCATCGGCGCAATGCCGGTGGCGTACGCAACAAAATCACTGGGATTGCTGAACACGATGACGCGCGCGCCGGCTTTCGACGACCAGTTGGAGAAATAGCGCGAGTATTGCCCCAGCATCTGGTTCATGAACTGGTTCACCTGCCAGGCAGTCGCGTAACTGCCCTGCGCCAGCACCTGATACTGCCCCCAGGTGGCGTTGTAGAACCGGCTGATGTCCGCCGGGGCCTGAGTCCGTTCCTGCGCTCGGACGCCGGCCGCTGTCAGAAAGAGCAAGGTGGCAACAACGATCTTCCTGTTCATGGCAGCACCTTAACCCACTTGGCGCTCCGCGGCAATTCGCATCATGCCTTCGAGGCGAAATCAAATTGACAGGCTCTCATCCCCGTCCTAGGTTCGCCGCCATGAAGGACAAAGACAATGGCTTTGTCTTTTCCTACCCCGTTTTTTGAAGCGATACTGACAGGAGAACCTGGGAACAAACGCGAGTTGGCCAGAGTGCTGGTGAGGATGCTGGGAGTTTGGATAATTGCGTCGGGCGTAACGGGCCTTATCCCCGTTCTGTGGCAAGTATTGTCTCCACCGTTCAGATTCAGACTTCAGGACGCGTACCTCTTCACGATGCCCTTGGTCATGTTCCTGAACATCGCCATCGGCCTCCTTCTTTTCTTCAAGGGAGCCTGGATTGCCAACAAACTGGTTCAAGTCGATGACTCGAAAGACCCTTAACCCCCGTATGGCATGAGCTCCAATTTCGACAGGTCCATGAGGATCGCGGTTGAAAACCGCTCCCACAATACAAGTCAGCGGGCGAATTGGAATTGAAAGTTGAGCGTTGAGCGTTGGGAGTTGAACGTTGATCCGTAAGCACCACTCCAACACTCTCCGCCAGCAGGCGGATCCGCCCACCGGCGTGACACTACTCCAGTACTCCCTTTTTCCGTCACTCCGCCGCTCTGTTGGACGCTGCTCTTTCGTGCAGGCGCAACATCAGGTAGTACACCGTCGGCGTGGCGACGAGCGACAGCAGCACGGAAATACACAGGGCACCGATCACCGCGATGGCCAGCGGCTTGAGCATGTCCGCACCGCTGCCGATGCCCCAGGCCAGCGGCAACATCCCCAGCGCCGCCGCCAGCGATGTCATCAGCACCGGACGCAAGCGGCGGTGACCCGAACGGACGAGAGCTTCCTCCAAACTCAAACCTTCGCCGCGCAAGTGTTCGACAAAATCAAGCATCAGGATTCCGTTCTTGGCCACGATGCCAACGCCGATGATCGCGCCGAGGAATGAAATGATGTTCAACGAAGTGGAGGTGACCCAAAGAGCCAATACCGTACCGAAGAGCGCCAGCACCGCGCCAAAGACGATGGCGATCGGCTCGTAAAACGAGCGGAACTCGATGAGCAGCACCGTGAAGACGAGCAGGATGGCCATCACCAGGACCAGCACCAGATTGAAGAAGGATTCCTGTTGCTGCCGGTAAAGACCGCCGTATTCCACCGTGCCGGGAGGAAGCGATTTGTCCGCGCTCAACTTGGCCCGGATTTCCGCCATCGCGCTGCCGAGGTCGCGTCCCTCCAATCGCGCGGTGATCGCCACGTCCTGCCGCAAATCTTCGCGTCGCATTTCAAACTGGCCGGGTTCTTCGGCGATGTCCGCCAACTGCGAAAGTTTGATCACGTTGCCGCCAGGCGCGCGCAACGGCAATTCGCGCAACGTGGCAATCCGGTCGATCTGCGACCGGTCCACCAACACGCGGATGTTGACCACGCGGTCGCCTTCCAGCACGGACGAAGCGGTCTGGCCCAGCATCGCGGCGTTCACGGCGGTGGCCACGTCCTCGGCGCTAAAACCAAACCGGGCGGCGTCGGCAGGACGCACACGAAGGTTGATGGACGGACCGGTTGCCACCAAGCCGTCGAAAGTGTCCACCACTCCCGGTACGGATCGAATGGCGGCTTCCACCCGCGGGGCCGTCTGTTTGAGCCACTCCAGGTCGGGCGAGAAGAGTTTGATCTCAATCGGTTGGGGCGTCAGCGCCAGGTCTCCAACCAGGTCGGTAAGGATGCCCGGAAACTCCCAGCGCAACGCCGGGATTTGCACGTTGAACTGATGGCGGAATTCCGCAATGACTTCGTCCGTCGAGTGCTTGCGTTTCGGCTTGAGCTTGATGAGGAAATCGCCGCGATTCGGTTCGGTGAGGAACATCCCCAGTTCCGCACCGGTTCTCCGGGAATAACTTTCCACATCCGGGTTTGCCCGGATGATTTGCTCCGCCTCCGCGAGCTGGCGCGAAGTCTCGGTCAAACTCGTGCCGGGCGGCGACCAGTAATCAACGACAAAACCGCCTTCATCAAACGCGGGCAGGAAGTCGGATTGCAGGCGGCTGTAGATGAAAATGCCGAGGATCAAAACTACTCCACAACCGAGCAAGGTGAGCCAGCGGTGGCGCAAGGAAGCGCGAACGGCGCTTTCATAGATCCGAACGACGCGCCGGAGGAGAAACCCGCCTTCGCCCTCCTCCGCCACAACCGGGCTGCGCCCTGCTTTGCGGTCGCGGATGAACCAGGCTGCCAGCGATGGCGTGAGCGTGACGGCCAGCACGAGGGAGGTGAGCAACGAGACCACCATCGTCAGCGCCAGCGCGCGAAAGAAAACTCCCGCAATCCCCGCCAGAAACGCCAGCGGGATGAACACGACCACGGGCGTTAGTGTCGAGCCGACCAACGGATGGATCAGTTCCCCGATGGCCTCTTGAATGCCTTCCAAACGCGGGCGACCGGAGGCGATTTTCGCGCACATGGCTTCCACCACAACGATGGCGTCGTCAATCACGAGCCCGATGGCGGCGGCAATGCCGCCCAGCGTCATCAGGTTAAAACTCATGTGGAGCAGTTTCATCGCGACGAGCGTGATCAACACGGTGATCGGAATGGTGACGACGGCGGTGATCACGCTGCCCCAATTCTTGAGAAAGAAATAAAGGATCGCGACCGACAGGATGAGGCCGAAGATGATGGCCTCCCACACGCTCCACACGGACTCGCGCACAAAAATCGACTGGTCATAAAAAAACGCGAGCTTCATGTCCGGGGGCAGTTCCTGGCGAAGTTGCTGCAGCCTGGCCTGCAACGCCGCCGCGATGTCGAGCGTGCTGCCGTCGGGCTGGCTGTGAATGTTCAGCAACGCGGCGTTGCGGCCTTCGGCGGTAACAGCGTTAAAGACCGGTTCCTGCCCGCGCTCCACTCGCGCCACGTCCCGAACGCGCACCGGATGGCCGGCATTGACCATGACGACGAGGTTTTCAATATCTTCGGTCGAGTGAACGCGGCCATCCACCGTGGTGAGATAGAGATGGTAGTTCTCTTCCAACATTCCGGCGGGCGCGATCAGATTATTTTTCACCAACGCGCCGGTGAGGTCGCCCAAACCGAGACCTGCCGCCTGCAACCGCATCGGGTCCACGATGACGTGATACTCCGGCGCGCGACCGCCCACGAGTCCCACGCGCGCCACGCCGGGAATCTGCAGGAAACGCGGCTCCAGTTCGTAGCGCGCGGTCTCCCACAACTCGGTGATGTCGCGGGAGGGGCTGGTGAGACTGACGCCGATGATGGGAAACACCGAAAACGTAACGCGCACCACCGTCGTGTTGGCGGTGGCGGGCAGTGCGCCGCGGATTTGCGCCAGCCGACCCAGCACGTAAAGCTCCGACTGCACCATGTCCACCTGCCAATTGAAAAAAATATTGATCTCCGCCGAGCCGCGCCCGGTGCCGGAGCGCACGCTGACGGCACCGGGAATTTCCTTCATGGCCTCCTCGATGGGACGGGTGATGGTCGCCATCATTTCTTCCGTGGGCATGATGCCGTTGTCGACAAGGATGACCACCCGCGGAAAATCGGTTTGCGGAAAAACCGAGGAGGGCATATGCAACGCCGCATAGACGCCCATCAGGCACAACGCCACCGCGATGAACGCTATGGAGAGCGCGTGTCGCGTGGCAAAGCGGCCGAGGGACGATGAGGAATTGAGCTTCATGGGAGTCAGTCAGGCGGGCGCGCTGCTAGTTGTCCAAAATGCGAACCTTGGTTTCCTTTGGCAATGCGTAGGCGCCGACGGTCACAATCGTCAGGCCTTCCTTCAACCCGTCACCCTCCACCTCCACCAGTCCGGCTTCGCGCAGGCCCGTTTTCACCGGTTTCTGAACGGCCTTGTTGTTTTCGACCACGGCGATGACGCTCGCCCCGTCCGCTGTCACGACGCTCTCGACGGGCACGACCAGCCGGTCGTCCCGGGTTTCGCATACGATGCGCGCAACGAAGAACTGTCCGGGGCGCAGGTTCGACCCGGACGGAATCGAGGCCCGCACCAGCACGGTGTCAGTGGCAGCATCCACTTGTGGCGAGAGATAGACCACGGAAGCAGGCACCGCATTGGAGAATCCAGCGGCAGCCGCGGCCCCGTTGCGGCCGGCGGAAAGCTCCACCGCCTGTCCCGTCTTCAAGTGATTCGCTTCGACGCTGGGAATGCGGACCGAGGCGACCAACCGCTCCAGGTCAATGATTTCGGCCAGAACGGCGCTGGGATCCACGGCCTCGCCCGGTCGGGCGTTATAGCGAACGACGACTCCCGCCAGCGGCGCCTCAACGCGCAGCAACGCTTGTTGCACCCGGGCGGCGGCCAGTTGCTGCTCGGCATCCAGCAGGGTCTTCTTCGAAGTGCCCTCAATCGCCAGGAGCTGCTGCTGGCGCGCAAGGTTTTTCTCGGCAACCTCCACCGCTGCGTCCGCCGCGCGGCTGTCGAGGCGGAACAACAGGTCACCCTTCTTCACGCGCTGGCCTTCCGTGCACGGCGCCTCTACCACCACACCGGACACGGGCGGCGCGAGCTTCGCGGCGGCTGCCGGGCGGCCGTTGCCGGCCGGTTCCGGCTCGATGACGCCGTAGCCGACGACGTAGTCGTGCAAAGTGGCCCGCGTGATTTTGCCGACGTGGACAGGGACTTCGGTGACGACCTTTTCTTCTTCCTGGGCGATGGCGCGGTTCGCGCCCAGCCACATGCAGCCACCCGCCAACACGCCCGCCAGGACGGGCCAAGCCATTCGAGTTCTATTCATGCTTCCGTTCCTTCCTCGTCGCGTTTCCCGGGGAAACCAACTCCAGGGCGTTGATCCAACCAACGGGGCTTTGCAGAACATCCTCCAATTCGCCGAAGGCTTGCTGCGTTTTCACCAGCGCGTCCAGCCGGGTCAACGCGCTCTGGCTGAGTTCCAGTTGGACCGCGGACATCTCCAGCCTGGAAATATCGCCCGCCTCAAACCTGGCCTGGATGGTTTGCTCCTGCTTTTTCAGGTTCGCCAGCAATGCGTCCGCCGTCATGGCCTTGCCGAGCGCGGCGCGATAGCCGGCCACCGTGCGGTCCAGGTCGCCCAGCACGCCGGCTTGCAGGGCGATGAAACGCGCGGCGACCTCCTCCCGTTTCGCTTTCGCCTCAGCGATGGGGCCCTGGTTTTGATTCAGCACCGGCAGCTCAATGCTAATTCCGACCGACCACTTGCTGTCGCCCTGGTCGAACTGGTACCCGGGATTGATGTGAATGTCGGGATACTGCTTCGCAATCTCCAGACGGAGTGTCGACTCGGCGGCGGCGTATTCGGCGAGCGCGCCCAGAATGTCCGCGCGATGCAACAACGCCTGACGGCGCAGGTCCGCCGATGGCAACTCGGTGGGCGGCTGGATCAGGCCAGTGAAGGAAAGATCGGCGTCAACCGCGCTCGCGGGCAAACCGAGGGCGGACGCGATCTGGGCGTGCGCTTCGTCGCGCTGGCGCTCGGCATCGCGCAGGGCGAGAAGCGTGTTGACCTGCGCAATGCGCGCCTGGGTCGCTTCAAACGGCGAGACCTCACCGGCGGCCAGTTGCGCTTCCAGCAATCGGACGATTTCCGCCTGCGCCGCCTGCTGGCGCTGCAACAGGCCCTCGGCCTCGCGCGCCGCGTAAAGATCGAGCAGGCTCCGTCGCAGCCGGCTTCGCACCTGCCAGGCGACGGTCGCGATGTTCAGCCGGGCCGACTCGGAAAGTTGTTGGGCGACGGCAATGCGATGGCCGCGTTTGCCGGCAGTCTCGATCGGCAGGTCGAAGTTGACGGCGGGAAACCACGGAGAGAGACCGGCATTATGCGTTGTATCGTATCCGGGGGTGACGGTCAGCGTCGGATTCGGCCGACCACCGGCTGTCTTGATGCCTGCCTGGGCCACGTTCCATTGGGCACGGGCGACGGCCATGTTGGGGTGGTAATAGAAAGCAACGAGCGTCAGCGTATCGAAGTCCCACTGGGCCGGCGGCCACTGGATGAAGGCGCGATGGAGATTGGTCTCCATGAAACTGCGCAGCTCCGGGTCCGACAACGACCGCGCGTCGAGCTGCGCGGCGGTTGTTTCGGGCCGCAACGGACGCACTGCGTAGTAGGTGCAGCCAGACAGCACCACGACGCAGCCAAGCGAGAAAATCGCAGAGCGGATCAATGAAGGAAGCGCGGTCATTTTCAATAGACGGACGACGGTCGAGAATATCTTACCGGATGGCTCATGCCAAGACTTGTGCAACGACAGCCCCTGATTTTGCGCGTTGTTGGAGGGCGAAGCTCCTGCTGAGCCGCTTCGTCACGCTCTCAATCGCGGCTCGCCGGGAGGCTCGCCCTCCAATTCAACAGCGTCACAGTAAACCTGTTGGTTGGCCAGCCTCCTACTCCATCCCGTACACGAGGACCCTGAAGCTGCCGGGAACCATCCTCGGACGTCCACGACCACCGGCCGGTGCTCCTGGTGCGGGTGCTGCCGGCGCCTCGTACCTGGCTGCGCCCAGATAAATCTTATGCGTCTTCGGATCGATCGTCATCGTGCGGGCGCCGGGTTCGGTCGTCAGCGTTTGCACCACCGTGAGCTTGTCCGGTGCGTCTTCGTGGGCGATGGTGACGGTCCCGGTGCCGCAGGAGGCGAAGGCATACTGGGTACCGGGATCAAACGCATTGGCATCCACGCCTTCCCCGATCGGCACCGAGCCGACGACCTTGCCGCTCTCGCTGTCCATCATGACCATCAAGTTGTTGCCGCAACCGAGAAAGAGCCGATGATGCGCCAGGTCGATGGCCATGCCCGAGGCACCCTCGCCCGGGGCGATCGGCCAGCGGTTCACGACCTGGTGAGTCTTGGTGTCAATCGCGACAACTTCGTTCTTGTCTTCGAGGTTGTTATAGACCCGTCCCGCCTTCGGATCGGCTGTGGCAAACTCCGGTTTGCCTCCCAGGGGGATGGTGGCGACGACCTTGCCCGACTTCGCGTCGATCACCGTGGCGTTCATGCTGCGGCCATTGAACATATAAACTTCCCGTTGCCCGGGCTCGTAAAGCATCCCATCCGGGTTCTGACCTGTGCCCACCTGCGACAGTGTCGCCAGTGTCTTCAGATCCACGATACTCGCCGTATTGGAGCGCCCGTTGCTGGTGAACCCACGCTGCAAATCGGGCACAACCGCAAGACCGTGAACGCCCGGGGTATTGGCGATCTCGCCCGCGACTACGTCCTTCTCGATGTCGATCACCACCACCTTGGTGGCGTGGCTGACGTACAGGCGATGCGCAGCGGAATCAACGGACAGGTAATCCCATCCGCCGTCGCCGCCGACCTGGATCTCCTTCAAGAGACGGTACTGTCCGTCGGCTGCGTGGAGCGGAATGGCCGCAAGGCTCAGGACACCGCATGCAAAGGCGCTGATGAATTGTCGATTTCTGGTCTTCATATGGCTGTGAAACCTCGTCTGTTTACTGCGCTGGTTACCCGAATCCGTTTCCGTGCGGACCCGGTTTGGTTCCTTGGGTCAACGCGGGGAATAATGGCAACCAGAGGATTACGGCAAGATTACGCAGCAAATAAAGTGGCTGCGGCGCAAAAGGTCGGGCGCATCTGATACCGTCTCCGAGGTTATTCACGCCCGACCAGAGCGCCGCCCCCAAGCGGCCGCAGTATGAAGCCAAACAGGCCGAGCGCGAAGCCAAGAGACAGCGGGGCGAGAAAGTGGGTGGTCGCCCACCGCAACCGCCGAGCGAAGCCCCGCAGCCCAAAGATCAATTCAACTTCACTGATTCGGAAAGCCGCATCATGAAGTGCGGCAGCGGCGAAAAATCGAGAACATCCTGAAAAGCGGCGTCCAGGTGGTGGTCACGACCAACCCAGGCTCCATCCTGCAAATCCAGGCCGGTTTGCGACAGGCCGGTGCGGGGCATATTCAAGTGGTTCATCTTGCGGATTACCTCTGCAAGACTTCTGGCGAATCAGAAAACGCTTGATGGCGGCGCTGGATTTGTGCAGGGTGAGAGGCTTTCTTTCGGCAGAAACACAGAGGAGTTTGTCATGGCACATGGATACAATGTAGCAGTGGTCGGCGCGACCGGGGCGGTCGGCATCGAGATGATTGAGACCCTGGAGAAGCGGAATTTCCCGGTGAACAATCTGCGATTGTTCGCCTCCGAGCGCAGCGTCGGCAAGAAACTCAAGTTCAAGGGCGTGGATGTTGACGTTGAACTGCTCAAGGCTGACGTGTTTTCGGGCATCGATTTTGCGCTGTTCAGCGCCGGCGCCAGTCGATCCAAGGAGTTTGCGGGCGCGGCGATCCAGGCCAAGTGCGTGGTGATCGACAATTCGTCGGCATTTCGCATGGAGCCCGACGTCCCGCTGGTGGTGCCCGAGGTGAACCCCGGGGACGCGAAACTTCACAAGGGGCTGATTGCCAATCCGAACTGTTCGACCGCGATCCTGCTGGTGGCCGTCTACCCGCTGCACAAGGCCAACCCGGTGCGGCGCATCATTGTTTCGACCTATCAAGCCGCAAGCGGCGCCGGCGCGAAGGCGATGGCGGAACTCGAGGAGCAGACCGCCAAACTGTTGCGTGGCGAGAAGCAGGTGCACGCTCAGGCACTGCCGCAGCGGATCGCGTTCAACCTGTTTCCTCACGTGGACGTGTTCCTCGACAACGGTTACACCAAGGAAGAGATGAAGTTCGTGAACGAATCGCGAAAGATCATGCATCATCCGACTCTGAAGATTTCGGCAACCTGCGTGCGCGTGCCCGTGTACCGGGCCCACAGCGAAGCGGTGAACATCGAGTTCGAGCGTCCGATGACGCCCGCCGAGGCGAGGCAGCTTCTTGCCGTGGCCCCCGGCGTGAAGGTCGTGGACGATCCGGCCAACAAGAAATACCCGATGCCGATCGACGCCAGCGGGATATACGATTGCCTGGTGGGACGGATCCGCCAGGATGTGTCGCGGGACGATGGACGGGGGATTGAACTGTTCGTCAGTGGGGACCAGTTGTTGAAGGGCGCCGCGCTCAACGCCGTCCAGATCGCGGAACTGTTGATCTAATATCCCGACGAACCCGGGGTCCGCATGCCGCCAAAGCCGGTGTTCCCTTCCCAGCTTTGGGGCCGGTTCCAGGGTATGGTGCTGACTTTATTGTCGTTGTTGGAGGTCGCGCAGCCGCAGCCCATGGCGCATCCTGCGAGGAGGATCATCAGTACTGCCCAGCGCAACGTCATAGAAAACCGGTCTCAGTGTACGGCGACATCGCCAACCCTCGGCGTGCCGCGTCGGTACTCCGGCAGGATTTCGGCAACGCTGGTGGTGGGTCCCACCGATAAGACTTGCACCACGCCGACCGGTTTGCTGTCGCGGTAGATCAGGAATTGGGAGTGTTTGCGCACCTTTTGTTCTTCGCCAATGTTGAGCACGAGGAATCCCCACCGGTCCTGCACGCTGGCCACCTTGCCTCGCGTATTCACGGGGGTGGTGCTCAGTTCCACAATCTTGTCCTGCAATTGCTGGTTCTCATCGCGCATCTTGGCAAGCTGGCCGCTCAGCAAAGTCTTTTCATCCGCCAAACCCCGCACCTTCTCCCCGATCTGAGTGACGTTCTGGATGCCTTCGATTCCCACGAGTTTGAGGACCTCAACGACTTTCTGCATCTCCGCCTGCGCGGCGGCCAATTCCGTTTTGGTGGCCTGCCACTGCTTGGTTTGAGCCGCCATCTGTGTCTTCAAGCCTTCTGCCTCCTGGGTCTTTTGATCCAGGGAGGCCTTGGTATCGTCGAGGGTCTTGCCGACCTGCGCAAGTTCATTGGAGGTGGAGGTCAAGGACGTTTGCGTATTCTTCAGGTTGCCCCGCGTCCTCGTCAGGTCATTGTTGGTCTTCTCGAGGTCATCCTTCTGCTGAGCGATTGTTGCGAGATGGTCTTGCTTGATTTTATAAAGCCTGAACGCCATGAATAGCGATCCACCACAAGCCAGAATCACGATGATTGGGGCAATTTTAATGAGCTTGTTCATCTCGACATGTCCTCCATCTTGGGCGTTCTCTCAGAGATTGACCTTCTCAGTCTAGCCAAATCTCCATCTTCCTGTCAACCACGCGCTTCGCGCGGTCAACTTATTCCTCCAGCCTGCCCCGGAGGGAGCCGATTCTCCTGCGGCGGCCATGGGACCGAACCAAGCGCCCCAATTCGGCAAGCGCCGCTTCGACTTCCGCCTCAAACACCTCCGCCGCCATGCTCTGGGAGCCAAGGGTTTCCACGGTCTGCCGCTCCATGCCGTCCGAAGTCACCACCAGAATCTGCCCGCGGTTCGCCGCCTGCGCCACCAGCCGTTCAATCGCGTCGTCCGCCGTCTTGCCCCGTTCGGAGAACAATACTTCCACTCCCGCCGTGGCATCCGCCACTTCGGGTTTGTGTTTGGCGGCATACCCGTCGAATACCGCCGTGACCTTCCGGCCCGTGTGGTCGGCGTATTGCCGCAACACCCCAATCAACGCCTCACGGCGCTGCTGCAAAGACTGCCGGCGCGTCTTGCGGGTCGCAAACCGCGTCCACGCGTGCAGGACACTGTAGCCGTCCACCAAGACCCAGCGATTGCTCATTACCCCCCACCTGTAACAGAAACATCCCGCCACCGCCAGCCCGGTTCGGCGCTGGCTGCGAAACGAATCGCATCATGGCACTGCTACCGGATTGTAGCCGCGAGCCTGCTCGCGGCCTTCCGTAATACGGCTGAGGACGACTTACTCCGAAAGCTTTCGGAGCTACAAGAGCCGTCGTTCGTTGGTGGTGGTATCAGTTGCGCCCTGCACGACGAGATACGGGGCAAACTCAATGGCGTGCGCCGTTGATGCCGACCCGCACCACGGAGGTCGCCACCAGGCAGACGTCGTCCGCAAAATCCCTGCCCGTGGAGAACTTGTGGATCTCTTCCAGCAACTCATCGAACAAGCGGCCTGGCGGCAGTTGGATTCGCCTGGTCAGGGCTTCGTACAATCGTTGCCGACCGAATTGCTCTTCACCGGCTCCGTCGACTTCAATCAGTCCGTCGGTGTAGAGCAGGACCAGATCGCGAGCGGCCAGCGGAACCATCCGGCTCGCGTACTCGGAGTCGTCAAACACCCCGAGCGCCGAACCGTGCCGGCCATGGTCGGAATGCAGGGGTTCGACCGTGGCCGAATCCCGCCGCAGATGAAACGGCATCGGATGTCCGGCGTTGGCGTACCGCAGCTCGCCTTTCCCGGCATCGGCCACCATATAGAACGCGGTGGCGAACATCGGCAATTGGGTTTGCCTCAGCGTGGCCAGCAATCCGCGGTTGATCCCGCGGAGAAACCGCCCGGGATCGTCGGCGATGGGGGCCAATTCCTTCAACAGGGCGCGGATCATGGCCGTGACCATCGCCGCGCGGGCGCCCTTGCCCATCACGTCGCAGATGAACACGCCCGCTTCGTGGTCCGACAACGGAAGCACGTCAAAGAAATCGCCGCCGATCGCCGCGCTGGGCAGATACCGATGATAAAACCGCAGGGCGCTACCCGCGGTTCCACCCGATGGCGGGAAACTGGGGTACTGTTGGGGCAACAGCGCCTCCTGAAGTTCGCGGGCCAGGACGAGGTCCGCTTCCATTTGCACGTTTTTCTCGCGTAACTCGTGGGCGTAGCGGTCCGCCCGTTCCTGGGCCAGTCGACGCACGGTGATGTCGCGGGAGATCCCGAACGTGCCGATGATTCCTCCGTCCCGATCGCGAAGCGGCAGCTTCGTTGTGGATACCCACGAGACACGGCTGTCGGGCCATGTTTCCTTTTCCTCCAGGCCCACCAGCGGTTCGCCCGTGCGCATGATTTCCTGTTCGTCCGCAAAAGCCTGCTGGGCGTGCTCAGCAGTGAAAAAATCGAAATCCGTCTTGCCCACCGCCTCGGTCGGATCCTTCAATCCGAAACGATTGGCATGAGCCCGGCTCATCCGAATGAACCGGCTTTCCCGGTCCTTGAAATAGATGTGATCGGGCGTGGTTTCCATCAGCGCGTTGAGCATCTGCCGCTCCCACGCCACCGATTCGTCCATTTGTTTCTTGCTCATCACAACCCGCTCCCGGTAATCAGACTTCTTCATTCTCTTCTGAGAAATGCCGTCCGTCAAGCCCGCCCGCGGCCGGCACCAGCTCGACTTTGCAAATAAACGAGATTAGGCTGACGGCGAGAAAGACAATGAAAACGATCAAGCTCGGCATCGGAGGGATGAGTTGCGCCGGTTGCGCACGCACGGTGGAACAGGCCCTGGCATCCATCCCCGGCGTGACAAAGGCAAACGTGGATGTCCTCGCCCGCACCGCCTCGGTCGCCGCGTCCGATGACGTCACCGAGGAAGCGTTGATGGCTTCGGTCAGGGCCGCGGGTTATTCCGCGCGCCGCCTGGCATCGCAGCCGCACGTCCGTGAGGCCGAAGAACGCAAGGCCGCACAGAGCGCGTTGCTCAAGACCGGCGGGATCGGCGCGCTTCTGTTGGCTGGCTGGATCCTTGGCAGCGTATCCTCCGTGCCCAAAACGGTCTCCCTGGCCATGGTCATCACCGCGCTGGTGTTGGCGGCGTTCCCAATTCTCTGGCGCGCCATCAAGGCCTTGTTCGCCCGGAAACTGGATGCCGATGTGCTGGTTGGCATCGCGGTGATTGCCGCCGCCAGCGTCGGTGAATTCATCGCCGCCGGTGAAGTCGCGTTCATCATGTTGCTCGGCGCGCAATTGGAGGAATACACCACGCGCCGGGCCCGAAAATCACTCGGCAGCCTGCTGTCGCTCGTGCCCGCCACCGCTCACGTCCGCCGCCCCGCGAGCGTTCCACAAGACGCTTGTGCGAGCCCCGACAAGAGTGTCAGGGCTCCCCTAGATGATCAGAACGAGATGGAACAAGAAATTCCCGCCGCCGAGGTCCGGGTCGGTGACATCGTCGTCGTCCGCGCCGGCGAGCGAATTCCCGTGGACGGTCTAGTCCGTCAGGGTACCGCCTCGGTCAATCAGGCGCCCGTGACCGGCGAGAGCATGCCCGTGGAAAAATCCACGGGCGACGAGGTGTTCGTTGGCACGCTCAATGAATCCGGGGCGCTGATCATCGAAGCCACGCGCGTCGGCGAGGACACGACGCTGGCGCGGATCGCGCAACTGGTCGAGGCGGCGCAACAAAACGAAGCGCCGATCCAGCGGACGCTGGACCGGCTCGCCGGCTGGCTGGTGCCCGTGATGCTGACGTTGGCGGCGCTGGTGTTCGTCTTCACCCACGACATCGCGCGCGCGATCACGGTGCTGATCGTTGCCTGCCCGTGTGCGTTGATTCTGGCCACCCCGACTGCCGTCATGGCGGCCATCGCCCGGGCGGCGCGGGCTGGCGTGCTGATCAAGGGCGGCCAGTTTCTCGAAGCCACGGCGCGCCTGCATACGATCGTTTTTGACAAGACGGGCACGCTCACCTACGGAGAGCCCGAGGTCGCCGACCTGCGCCGGTTCTGCGATCATTCCGATGCCGAACTGGTCGAGATGGCGGCCGTTGCCGAAAAAATGAGCACCCATCCCGTGGCGCGCGCCATCATGCGCAAGGCGCAGTCGCTCGGGCTGAAGACTGCCGACCCAACCAGCTTCGAGGCGCACCACGGGCGCGGCGTTGTCGCCCGTCGTGGAGAACAGAGACTGGTTGTCGGCCAGAAACGTTGGATGAGCGAACAGGACATCCATCTTTCCGAGTCCGTGGATGAGCACATGGACGAACACCACGGCGAAGGCCACACCACGGTCGTCGTCGCCCACGACGGCAAGGTCTGCGGCACGATTTGCGTGGCCGACACGGTGCGCGCCTCGGCCAAGGAGGCGATCGGAGACCTGCACGAACTCGGCATCGAGAGGATCGTCATGCTCACGGGCGATAATCGCCGTGTGGCGTTGGACATCGCGGGCAAACTCGGCATCGACGAAGTCAAAGCCGAGGTGTTACCCGAACAGAAAGCCGAGCAGATTGAATCCTTGAAGCGCAGCGGCCGGGCCGGCGGCGTGGCGATGGTCGGTGACGGCATTAACGATGCCCCCGCGCTGGCGGTGGCGGACGTCGGCGTGGCGATGGGAGTGAGCGGGACTGATGTGGCGCACGAGGCGGCGGACATCGCGTTGATGGCCGACGATCTTTCGAAGATCGCGTTCTCCGTCGGCCTGAGCCGGCAAGCCCTTCGTGTCATCAAGCAGGGATTGCTCTTCGCGCTGGTTTACAACGTGACGATGGTCACGCTTGCCTCCAGCGGCCACCTCCACATGATCGGCGGCGCCATCGCCCACCAGTTCAGCAGCGTACTGGTGATATTGAACGCGATGCGATTGCTGCGGTATCGGTGAGGGGGAGGCTGTCAGGGGTCAGCTTTCAGTCAACCATTGATCCAAACGCCTGCTCATTGGTGGGACAGGCCTCCGTGCCTGTCCTGAAAGCTTGCGGGCTGTGGACAAGTGGCAACCCTCACCAGGTCCGAGCAGGACTCGCGACTCCAGTCGGAGCAGGGACGTCTGTGCCACCGTAGGCCCAACGTGAGCCAAGCATCGTTACCCCGCCTGTGGTTTTGGCTTCACGCGGATGAGCATTATCTTGCTGCCGCCGTCCTCTTCGCCTTCGCTGATGGCTTCCAGTTCGGGGTCCTTCTGGATGTGGTGATGGATGATGCGGCGGTCGAAAGCGCCAAACGGGCCGATGTGGACCGGCTCGCCCCAGCGGCGCACTTTGTCGACTGCTTCCAGCGCGGTCCTGATAAGATCGTCGCGCTGGCGTTCGCGGTACCGCTCGCAATCGACGATGACGCGGGGCGCGCTGGGATCCATCCGTTGGAGCATGCGATTGAGGAGAAATTGCAGGTGCTGGAGCGTCTGGCCGTGTTTGCCGATCAGGCGGCCCGGTTCGACCGTGGCGATATGCAGCAGCGGGGCATCGTCCATCTGCAGCGTCTCTACCTTGGTTTTCAGCCCGAGCCCGTCGAGCATCTTCTGCAGTACTTCCTGCGGGTTGACGGGGGGAACGGCTGAGAGCGGCGGGGGGACTGCGGACGCGGTCGGGTTCTCCATGGATGCTCCTGTGTTGTTGGGGCGTTCGGATGCGCCGAAAACTCGGGCAACTGCGACGCCGATTCGTGCCAAATGTTGCGTCAATCTAGCAAGTTTCACCGGGGTTTTCCAGCCGGAAGAGGCCGGGCCGTGGGGGGCGATTTGTCGCCGTGCTGGAGGCCCCACCACTGTTGAAAGACGGAAAGGATTTGTTGCACGGTGTAATAGAGCAAAAGTCCCGAGGCCAGTTTGTAGAAAATAAACAGCATGACGACCGGCATGAACATCATCATCTTCTGTTGTTGTTGGTCGCCGGTCTGCGGGGTGAGTTTCATCTGCCAGATGGACGAGACCAGCATGATCAACGGCAACGGATTGATCGGGTACCCGAGCACGTGCGCCACCGTATCGGGTTGCGACAGGTCGCGGATCCACAGGAACGACGCACCGCGCAGTTCGACCGAGCTCGACAACATCCGGTAAAAGGCAAACAGCACCGGCAACTGCACCAGCATGGGCAGACAGCCGGAGAACGGATTGATCTTGTGCTCCTTGTAGAGCTTCATCATCTCCTGGTTCATCCGCTGCGCGTCGTCCTTGTATTTCTCCTTCAGCTTGGCCATCAGCGGCTGAAATTTCTGCATCTCTTTCATCGACCGGATGCTCTTGGCCTGGATGGGCCAGAAGATCAGTTTGATGATGATCGTGATGACGACGATGACGGCGCCGTAATTGGGGATGACGTGGTACAGCAGCTTCATGCTCTTCAGCAGCCAGACGCTGATGACGCCCCAGAAGCCGAACTGCATGACGTCTTCCTGCCCCTTGCCCAGCGCCACGAGCCGGTCGTATTCCTTCGGCCCGGCGTACCAGGCAAACGTGTAGGTCGCGACGCCGTTGGTCATGGAAGTCGGCCGCAGTTCGAGAGACGCGCGAACGCCCTCGAGTGGCGCCTTGGAGTTCCAGTTCTCGGGCATCGGCAGACGCAACGGCTCGTAGTGGATGGCCACCGATTCACGGTCCGGTGTCAGGATCATCGCGAAGAACTGGCTCTTGACCGCCGCCCAGGGCGCCTGCACTGGCTCGCTGGAAATGCCTTTGCCGGCGTTCTTCCACAAGGTCGACAACGCGCGGTTCTGGTACTTGACGGCAAACCAATCCACTCCGAGGTAATACGCCTGTTGTTCCTGCGGGGTGGTCGGTGACGCCTCCCCGATGACGATCGCCACGGTTTGGGTGGCCAGACCAGGAGAGGACGGGGACGAAACACGCACGCTGCCGTTCAGGACGTAGTCGGGGCCCAGGGAGATGTCCTTGACCACCTCCGTCCCGGTCCTGAGCCGGGCGCGAAAGACAAGATTGCTCGAACTGGGTTGCTCGACCTGGAATACGGTGTTGGTGTCCGCACCGGGAAGGCCGACCACCGCCAGGGCCGGGACGGCGTTCGTCGCATTCAGCACCACATGGCCATGGCCATTCACGTTGTACTTCAGCAGTTCGACCGACCGGACACCGCCGCCCCAACTGGTGAACTCGACCCGGACAAACTGGTTGCTGAGCACGACCCATTGCTCGGGCGGCTTCGGAGCTTCTGTTTCAGGTGCCGCAGTTGGAGCCGCCGTCATGGTATTCGTCGCCGGCACCGGCGCGGTGGTCAGGGCAGGGGCAATGTTGGTGTTGGTATCCGCCGTCGTAACCTCCGCAGGGATGGGTTTCGGCCGGGACGGATAGAGTTTGCCGATCAAAAGCTGCCAGCCGAGCAGCGCGACAATGCACGCCACGACCACGAGCATGGTGCGTTTGTCCATCATGGCTTTGGAACGGGGTCAAACCCGCCTTCGTGGAACGGATGACATTTCGCCAGCCGACGGAGGGCCAGCCAGGAGCCCTGGGTCGCGCCGAATTGTTCGATGGCTTCCGCGGCATAACCGGAGCAGGAGGGATGAAAGCGGCAGCACCGACCCGCCACCGGCGGCGACGGCAACAGCATTTTGAGGGGCGACAACAGGTGATACGCCCGCAACAGGAGCAACAGTATTCGTTTCATCACGGCTCAATCAACTCCGAAAGCCTTCGGAGCCAGTCCGCCTGCCCGCCCCAACAGCTCCAGCAAGACGGCTTCAATGTCCTGCAAGCGCCGTCCGCGGATGCCGGCACGGGCCACGATCACGATCTGTAAATTGGGTTTCAGTTTGTGCTTGTTCAATCGGTACGCCTCACGCAGAAGCCGCCTCGCCCGGTTGCGCACCACGGCGCACCCGACCTTGCGGCTCGTCACCACGCCCAGAGCCCCGGCGCCAGACCCCGTTTTCGCCGCGCTTTCCAGCACATAGACGACTGCGAAGTCCGCTCTCGCTTTGCGCCCGGATTCGTACACACGGCGAAATTGGTAAGTCCGCTGGAGCCGCTCGCCTTTTGGCAATGTATTGCGTCCATCCAACCGAACCTCCGGCGCGGGTGTTCCGCGTCCTAGACCGGTGACAATCGCTTGCGTCCCTTGCGGCGGCGGCTGCTCAAAACGCCGCGACCGCTCTTGGTGCGCGTGCGCTTCAAGAAACCGAATCGGCGTTGACGCCTGATCTTGGAAGGTTGATAAGTTCTTTTCATGGTCCCAGCTTTCTCAAAAAGCGTGGCATCATAGCAGCCCACCCCCGGTTGTCAAGGAAGGCTCTCGGCAAAAACAGCCTTCGATTTTTGGAGGGCGAGGCTCCCACCGAGCCGCCTGGCCATGCGCTCAACCACGGCTCGCCGGGAGGCTCGCCCGCCAGGCATGAAAACCGTGAACGTTCCTCAGCCTTCCTGCTCGGCTTTCTTGGCGGCCTGGGCCTCGGCGACCACTTTTTGGGCGATGTGCTGCGGGACCTGTTCGTAGTGGGAGAATTCCAGCTCGAAACTGCCGCGTCCGGCGGTCATGGACCGCAATTCGCTGGAGTATTTGAAGACTTCGGCCTGCGGCACCTGCGCTTTGATCGCCTGCATGCCGTTGCCGGGCTCGACGCTCATGATGCGGCCCCGGCGATGATTGAGGTCCCCCGTGATGTCGCCCATGTATTGGTCCGTCACGTACACGATCACGTTCATGACCGGCTCGAGCAGAACGGGCCGCGCCTTTTGCATCGCCTCCTTGAACGCATGCAGGCCGGCGATCTTGAAGCTGATTTCGCTGGAGTCCACGTCGTGATAGGAGCCGTCATAAACAATGGCCCGCACGTCCACGACCGGATACCCCGCGACCACGCCGGCGAGCAGGGCTTCCTGGCAACCCTTTTCGACGGCAGGTATGAAATTCCGCGGGATCGCGCCGCCGACCACTTCATCCACGTACTCAAATCCCTTGCTGCGCTCCATTGGTTCAACCTTGATATACGCTTCGCCGTACTGACCGCGCCCGCCCGACTGTTTCTTGTGTTTGTAGTGGCCGTCGCCGCGAGCCGTGATGGTCTCTTTGTAATCGACCTTCGGCGTGGTGAGGTCGACGTTGACGCCCAGCCTGCGTTTCATGTTGTCGACCACAACGGCGAGGTGCAGGTCGCCCATGCCGGAGATGATCAACTCCTTCGTGTTGGGGTTGCGTTCCATGTGGAAGGTCGGGTCTTCTTCGATCAGCCGGTGCAACACAATGCTGATTTTCTCCTCGTCCTTCTGCGTGTGCGGATGAACCGCGAAACTGATCACCGGCCTGGGGAACCGGATCGGCGGGAACGTGAGTTTCCGCGATGGATCGCACAGGGTGTTGTTGATGTGTGTGTCCTTGAGCTTGGCCAGCGCAACGATCTCGCCGGGACCGGCCTCGGAAACGATCGTCTGGGTCTTGCCCTGGAGCCGCAGCAGTTGGGGAATGCGCTCCTTGCCGCCGCGCGACCCGTTCACGACATCCAGGTCGGCCCGCAACGTACCCGAGCAAACCCGCACGTAGGCCAGATGACCGGCGTACGGATCGACCGTCACCTTGAAAACGAGTCCGCTGAACGGCGCATCGGCCCTGGGCTCGATTTTGTCGCCGTTCTCGGCAAGCACCGGACCGCAGTCGATCGGCGACGGCAGCAATGCGGCAACGCCGTCCAACAGTTGCCGCAATCCGATTTCCTTCTCCGCGCAGCCGCAGTAGATCGGCACCGTGGCGCCCCGGGCCACGCCGACGTGGGTGCCCTTGGTGATTTCCTCGGCGGTGAGTTTTTGTCCGCCAAGATATTCCTCGAGCAGTTTGTCGTCCTGTTCGGCGGCGGCTTCCTCCAGCGCTTCGTGGGCGCTCGCGAATTCCTTCTTCAACTCGGCAGGCACTTCGCCTTCCGGCGTGGTCCGGAGGTTGATCACTTTGGAGAAACCGGCTTCTTTTCCGATCGGCAACTCGAACGGAATGCAGTTCTTCCCGAACGCGGCGCGGATTTGCTCCACGCAACGGAAGAAGTCGCTGTTCTCCTTGTCCAATTTGCTGACGAAGATCAGCCGCGGTTTCTGCATTTCGTCAAGCAACCGCCACACGCGCCTCGTGCCGACATCGACGCCTCCCGCGCCATCGACAACCACGATCGCCGCATCGGCGGCGCGGACGGCGGCCATGGTGTCGCCGTAAAAGTCGGCAATGCCCGGCGTGTCGAACAGGCAAATCTGATAGTCCTGCCATTTGCAGTGCAGCGGCTTGGCGTGAATGGTGATTTTCCGTTCGACTTCGTCCGGCAAACTATCGGCCATGCTGGTGCCGTTGGCCACGCGCCCGTGGGCCGGCGCGGCCTTGGCCATGAACAGCGTGCCATCGATGACGGAGGTCTTACCGCTGGAAGCGTGGCCGACAACGGCTACGGTGCGAATCTTCGAGGTATCAACAGGCATAGGAATTCTCCGAAAAATGTTCTCGGTTCAGAACGTCGTCCCGCCCGCGCGCAGCGCAAGCAAGTACTGATTCTCTCAGAAAGCAGAAGTGAATCAAGGAAAAAGCCAGGGCGATTGCATTTAGAAGTTCAGCAATGAACGCAGGTAGTTGTGATCCCAACCGGCCACCTTTTGTTTACTGCGGATGCCGCATTTGACCTGACGATCCCGCCGCAACAGGTTCAGGC